>OIFJ01000001.1_pt1:192500-719325 | contig 719325 bp, 647 predicted proteins | sample 1582011 | NCBI WGS metagenome assembly OIFJ01 (sample SAMN07501050, study PRJEB24779) | human gut metagenome | isolation source: stool | host: human infant | place: USA: Pittsburgh, PA
TTCTCCTTTTTCACAGAACTTATTCTTCCTCAAACTGCAGTTCCACGGACTGCCTGTCCCTGGCTGCTATAGCGTTTGGAAATACTTTTGCCGCTTCCACAAGAGCTTCCTCCGGGCGGACAAGAGAAGGACTGTAGTGTGTCAGCCACAATTCTTTTACCTGTGCCTCTTTTGCCAGTAGTGCTGCTTCTTGAAAAGTCATGTGCTTGTGAGCTTTTGCCTTTTCCTCTTTGTCCTGCTCTCCATACATACCTTCACATATAAACAAATCGGAATCCTTTGCATGTTCTGCAATGGTTCTCACTGGGCGGGTATCTGTGGTATAGGTCAATTTGATCCCTTTCCTGACAGGCCCCAGTACCATATCCGGAGTATATATTTTCCCATCCGCCTCAATGGTCTGGCCTTTCTGAAGAGGATTCCAGTATTGCAGAGGTATCCCCTGCTCTTTTGCGCGGGCCGCATCGAACTTGCCGCCTCTTTTGATCTCAATAGAATAGCCATAGCAGGTTACGTTGTGATTTACACGGAACGCTGTGATATGATATCCGCAGATTTCCATCTTTTCCTCCGGCTGTGTCAGTTCTATACAATGTATATCAAAGGGAAGCTCCGGAGCGATAACCCGAAGGGCCGAAACAACCCGAACCAGCCCTTTGGGACCGATCAGAGTCAGCGGTTCCGTCCGCTCTGCATTTCCCATGGTTAAAAGAAGCCCCGGAAGCCCGCTGATATGATCTGCATGATAATGTGTAAAGCAGATCACATCAATCGGCTTGAAACTCCATCCTTTTTCTTTTACAGCGACCTGTGTGCCTTCGCCGCAATCTATCATAAAATTACTGCCGTTATAACGGGTCATAAGTGAGGTGAGTTTCCGCCTTGGAAGCGGCATCATACCTCCGGTGCCCAACAGACAAACATCCAGCATCTGTCATTTCCTCATTTCTCTTCCATTCTTTATTGACTGCGTTTCTATCTTAGCACACATTTTTTTCCACTACAACAATTCCTTTTCAATTTTCTCTGTAACAGGTATGGCAAATCCGCGGATGATCTCGTCGTAACAATCTTCACACAGGTCAAATTGATGGCGCTGTGTATCTTTTTTGGAGAAGTATCCCCAGGCTATATCAACAGGGAGTACCCCTTCCATAGCTATGCCATTTTCCACATGCAGTTTTTTTCCGCAGCGGTTGCAGTATAGCTCTGTGAGCGTTCCCGTTTCCTTTTTTTCGTATTTTCGCATCGTCTTTGTCCTCCTGCCTTGTGCTTGTAAGCCAAACCATTTCTCTTTTTTGTGTCTTCTCTGTCATTATACAGAAAATATGTATAAAAACCCAGTGGGAAACAGTTGCAGATATAGAAAAAGATAGCAGATCTGCTATCTTTTACACATAACCACGGCGTGCTCTTTAGGTGCCTCATAGAAATTCTTTCTTATTCCTGCCTCTTCAAATCCACAGGAGCGGTACAGGGAAATTGCCCTCTCGTTGCTCTGGCGCACTTCCAGATAGAAGGAGGACACCCCTGCTTTTTTACCCGCGTCCAGAAGTACTTCCACAAGCTGCCGTCCTATGCCGTTTCCCCAGCCGGAAGCTTTTACAGAGACATTTGTTATCTCGCCTTCGTCTAAAGCGGTCCACATACCCGCATATCCTGTGATGACACCGTCAAGTTCTGCCACAAAATAGACTGCATTGGCAGACTGTACAGCCTCCAGAAAACCGGACACTTTCCACGGGCGGGAAAAGTTTTCCGCTTCGATCTGCGCTGCTGCCTCTGCATCTTCGGGACACATCTCTCTAATTGTCAGCATTTTTTTCATTTGCCAGGCGGGCTGCCCGTTCTCTCTCCGCCTGTGATACTCTCAGGTAATCAGGCTGGTGGTCAGCCGCAGATTCCGTTTTTCCTTCTTTATAGTAGATTTGGGCAAGGGCAGCCACAGCAGCAGCCCTCTGTTTGTTTACATGCGCCGGCGCAAAAGAATAGGGAACACAACAGGACTGCTCTATGAGTTCTCTGTATACAGGTACGCCGTCACCCAGAAAAATGACGGATTTTCCCGTCTTATTTAGTTCCTCTATCAGTTGAGTCATGGGCAGGGCGTCTTGTTTTTTTAATATTTTCAGAGCATGGTTTTCAAAGCAGTACAGACCTGTGTAGACCTGTTTTCTTCTGGCATCCATGATGGGACAGATCAGGGTATCCGGCGCTGTATCATACAGATTGTAAGCAAGGGCATCTACTGTGGGAACTCCTATCAGAGGCTTGTCCAGTGCAAGACCCAGACCCTTTGCTGTTGCGGAGCCTATTCTGAGACCGGTGAATGAACCCGGTCCGGCAGCTACTGCTATAGCATCAATGGAATTCAAATCCAGGGATATGGCTTTTTTCACCTGATCCAGCATGGGAAGCAGCGTCTGGGAATGGGTCTTCTTATAATTCATGGTGTATTCAGCTACCAGTATGTCATCTTCCACAACAGCAACTGATGCTACAAGTCCGGAGCTGTCAAGAGCTAATATTTTCATTGTTTTTTATCTCCTTATTCATTTAAGCCTTCTATAGTTATTTTGCGGTAATCAAATCCCTGGGAAGGATCTTTTTCTATGGTGATCTTTATAACATCCGGGGGAAGAAGTTCCTCGATCAGCTCTGCCCACTCTATGAGGCAGATGCCCTCACCGAAAAAGTAATCGTCGTATCCGATCTCCTCCATCTCTTCAATATCTCCGATGCGGTAGACATCAAAATGGTAGAAGGGGAGGCGGCCGCTTTCGTATATTTGAACTATTGTGAAGGTTGGGCTGTTGACCGGCTCTTCTATGCCAAGGCCTTTGGCTACGCCCTGGGTAAAGACGGTTTTTCCGGTGCCCAGGTCACCGTTCAGGGTGTAAATTTGACCGGGGGTGGCTTTTTGGGCGATGGAATAGCCTAAGGAAAATGTTTCTTTTGGTGTGGTGGTTTCTATTATTTTCATTTTATGGGTGGCTCCTTTTTTTATATGAAGCGGACGGGGAGGCCGTTGGGAGGGGTAGGGCGTGTGATGGCGGGAGCGAAGCGCTGCGCTTGGTCAGAAGCTAACCTGCTCCCAGTCACTAAATTCGTCAGCAAAGGCGTCCTCATTAAGTGTCTGGGGCAGGTGGATCTTCTGCCCGCTCCACTATACATCGCTCCCGCCATCACACGCCCTGCCCCTCCCAACGGCCTCCCCTGGTGTTCTCAGGCGGTAGATTGGAATGCTGAAGGTTATGGTTATTGCAGAACTGTGATTATTGCGGAAGTTTAATATATTGTGTATATTGTTTTACTTACATAATTACTTACATATTTTGCTGTAATGCTCATTTTGTGTAATATTCTTACTGCCTAATGTTCATCATAAATGACGTTCACCTGAAATGATATTCCTGTAAAATGATGCTATAAGTTATAATATAATATAATCTTTTGCGCCACAAGTATAAAAAAGAAATTTCTTGCACCTTTTATTTTTAGAGATTATAATAGAGAAAAATGTTTAAAAGGAGATTTTTAATATGAGTAATCCTATTGTTACGATCACTATGGAAAATGGAGGCGTGATCAAAGCGGAATTGTATCCGGATGTTGCGCCGAATACTGTGAATAATTTTATTAGTTTGGTTAAAAGCGGATTTTATAATGGACTTGTTTTCCACCGAGTGATCCGTGGATTTATGATCCAGGGCGGCTGTCCCCAGGGAACCGGAATGGGCGGCCCGGGATATTCTATCAAAGGTGAATTCAACGCCAACGGAGTTAAGAATGATCTGAAGCATGACGTCGGGGTTCTGTCTATGGCTCGCGCTATGGATCCTAACTCTGCGGGAAGTCAGTTTTTCATCATGCATGAAAATTCACCGCATCTGGATGGACAGTACGCAGCCTTCGGTAAGGTGACGGACGGAATGGATGTGGTAAACGCTATCGCTGAGGTTCAGACAGACTATAGTGATCGTCCTATGGAAGCACAGACGATCAAAAGTATGACTGTAGAGACCTTCGGAGAGGAATATCCGGAACCAGAAAAGTTTTAAATCATAGTCCCTGATACCGTGGACACGTGGCTGTCGCACAAATGATCAAAAGATCATAGGTGTGACAGCCCCTTTTTATGTGGAACACTGGGTTTTCGCAGAAAATAAGATGACGCACTGTTTTTGTGCGGCACCTTATTATATATCAGTCTTCAAATGCGATATATTCACCATCCAGGGAGGTATAGTACAGCTCTTTTAAGGCCGTAATGACTGCCCGGCCGCTGGTAGCTTCTGTGACGGCTTTTTTTATAGAGTTTTCTTCGGACTTTTTGGTAAGTATCTGAAGCTTTACCTCCTCGGTATATTGGGATTCCATAATGGGGATACCCCGCTGTCCAAAGAGGTATTGAAGTTTCCCCACACCGTTATAATCCGTTCCTATCTCCAGAAGAACACCCTGATATTTTGTAATGACGCGGCTGCAGGCAAGTCCTTCCTGAGCTGCCTTTGAATAGGCCCTTACAAGACCGCCTGTTCCTAAGAGAGTGCCGCCAAAGTACCTGGTCACCACTATGGCTGTATTGCATAACTCCTCACCTAAAAGGACATCGAGCATTGGCTTGCCCGCGGTCCCTGAGGGTTCTCCGTCATCGCTGCAGCGCACAGTCTCCCTGCGCTCACCGATGATATAAGCATAACAATTGTGGGTGGCATTCCAGTATTTTTTCCGCATCTCTTCGATGAAACTGAGGGCTTCCTCTTCAGACTTTACAAGTCTTACTGTGGCGATGAAACGTGACTTTTTTTCTGTGATCTCACCCTCGCCGCCCTCGTAGATCGTGTTGTATTGTTCCAGCATGGGGTCCTCCTTTTGCTGCCAAAGAGCAGATAATGATTCTGGAACTATCATATCACAAATTGTAAAATGCGGGTAGTGGCTGATGATAATGTCTTTTTAAAGTTATAACTTTTCTCTTAAATTCCATTAAATTTATAAGTTCTACTTTATTTCGGTATGCCATTTTGCTATAATAGGGACGTATACTGCTTATATTGCCCTCTTATCTTTACCGGAAAACGGATTCCGCAGGCCATGGTTCGGCCTGATTCTGTATAGATGGTATGGGTATGGTATATAATCAGGAAAAGGAGGCAAACTACATGAATTTTGGAAAACGTGCGACTGACAAGAAGCGTAATTCGCTTTCCTCCCGCTCTACCATGATGGGGAAGAAAGCCCATGTTTCTTTTATACGCATCATTTTCATTTCCCTGATTGCCATTATGGTAATCGGCGGCTGCGTAGGTTTTGGTGCCTTCAAGGGTCTGCTGGATAATGCGCCGGATATTAGGGACGTAAATATAATGCCAATCGGTTCAGCAACCTTTGTCTATGATTCTGGCGGCAATCAGCTTCAGAAACTGACAGCACCTAACTCTAACCGTATGCCGGTCACTATTGATAAAATTCCTCTAGATCTGCAGCATGCAGTAGTCGCCATTGAGGATGAGCGTTTTTATGAACACAACGGTATTGATCTGCGCGGTATTGTCCGCGCGGGGGTAAAAGGCATCACAAGTGGTTTTAAATTCTCAGAAGGCGCCAGTACCATTACTCAGCAGCTTCTGAAAAACAATGTATTCAAAGACTGGACCAATGAGTCTATGGTGGAACGTTTTAAACGTAAATTCCAGGAACAGTACCTGGCCATCCAGCTTGAAAAACAGTTAAAAGATAAGGATCAGATTCTGGAAAGCTATCTGAATACGATCAACCTGGGCAATGGCAATTATGGTGTACAGGCTGCCGCACACGGTTATTTTAATAAGGATGTGAGCGAGCTGACACTCTCGGAATCCACAGTTATCGCTGGTATCAGCCAGAACCCAACGCGTTTTAACCCGGCAGTCAATCCGGAAGAGAACGCGAAAAGGCGTAAGGATGTCCTGGATCACATGCTGGACCAGGGTTATATTACAAAAGAGCAATATGACGAATGTCTGGCAGACAATGTTTATGACCGCATCCAGGCAGTAGAGGCGGAATCCTCTGAGGAGGACGATACTTATACCTACTTCATTGATGAGCTGACAAGACAGGTGATCGACGACCTGATGACTCAGAAAGGCTATTCCGAACAGCAGGCCTACAATGCTCTGTACAGCGGCGGTCTGCGTATCTACACAACACAGGACCCGCAGATCCAGCAGATTTGCGACGAGGAATACAGCAACCCGGAAAACTTCCCTGCCGGGACACAGGTGGGACTTGATTATGCACTGACGATCGCCCATCCAGACGGGACAGAGGAAAATTTCAGCAAAGAGATGATGACCACCTATTTCAAGGCTGAAGATCCTAATTTTTCTCTTCTTTTTGACAGCCAGGAACAGGCCGAATCCTATATAGAAGCCTTTAAGGCAGCCAAGACCGAGGATGGAAGCACAGTCATTGCGGAGCAGAAATATTTTACGCCTCAGCCCCAGTCCTCTATGTGCATTATGGACCAGCATACAGGATATGTGAAAGCGATCGTAGGCGGACGCGGTGAAAAAGCAACCAGTTTGTCCCTGAACAGAGCCACCAGAACGGTAAGGCAGCCCGGTTCTACCTTCAAAATTGTGTCTACCTATGCGCCGGCACTGAATGAGTGCGGCAAGACACTGGCAACTGTCTATGATGATGAACCTTACCAATACAAAAGCGGCAAACCGGTAAACAACTGGCTGACAGGCAGCTTCGGCGGACCTACAACAATACGGGAAGCGATTGTTAATTCTGTCAACGTAGTAGCTGTAAAATGTATTACCGATATAACACCACAGCTTGCATATGATTATCTGCTGAAATTCGGTTTCACCACTATTGTGGATACACTCACCATAGACGGCAATGTGTACTCTGATATCGGACAGCCCACCGCTCTGGGTGGTATCACAAGAGGTGTGAGCAACCTGGAACTGACTGCCGCCTATGCGGCAATTGCCAACAACGGAACTTATATCAAGCCTATGTTTTACACAAAGATCCTGGATGAAGATGGCAATGTATTCCTTGACAATACACCGGAAAAGACAAAAGTCATTAAACCAAGTACCGCATATCTGCTCACCAGTGCTATGGAGGATGTTGTAGACCATGGTACAGGTACCAGACTACAGCTGAACAATATGCATGTAGCCGGTAAGACAGGTACAACAGAGGGTTATAATGACCTTTGGTTTGCAGGATATACCCCTTACTACACCTGCACGGTCTGGTCAGGATACGATGACAACACAAAACTGCCGTCCGGTGATTACAGAACTTATCATCAGGATTTATGGCGCAAGGTTATGCAGAGGCTCCATGAGGACAAGACAGATACTGATTTCAAGATGCCGGCCACAGTGGAAAAAGCTACCGTCTGCAGTGAGACAGGCCTTCTTCCCAATTATGCCTGCCCAACTATAACGGAGTATTTTGAATCCGACGAGATTCCAAAGAAACGGTGTAATGTACACTCTAATAGAGTCTATACTCCGCCGGCGGAAGAAACCAACGAACCGCCTGCTGACACACCGACAGATACCCCCACAGACACCCCGGCTAATCCGCCCACAGACAATAATACGCCGCCGGATACTCCCGGTGACACACCGACAGATAATCCGGGAGGTGATACACCTACGGACAACCCGGACACACCGGATACTCCCGACAATCCCGATACTCCAACTCCTCCTGATGAAGGCGGAGAGGGAACCGGCGGTGAGACAGAGTAAGTCATAGAAAAGGGAGCAGCATCTATTCAAACCAATAGATGCTGCTCCCTTATTTTGCCCGTAACTGTGTGGTACTGAACCGTTACGGGCATTGTTACCTTTTTTCTTACATTATTTACTCAGGATCAATTTAGCTGCACCGTAAATGCCCGCATCATTGCCCAGAGTTGCCAGCTTGATCTTTGTGTCTTTGCAGGCTGTAAATGCATACTGTCTGTAGTATTTTTCAACACAGTCGATCAAAACCTGTCCGGCCTTGGAAACACCGCCGCCGATCACGATCACATCCGGGTCTGCAACACAGGAAAACACAGCCAGAGCGTTGCCCAGATAACGTGAAAACTGATCCACCACCTGAGCAGCCAGGGCATCTCCCTCTTTATAGGCGTCAAAGACATCCTTTGCGGTCACATTCCCAATACCGCGCAGTACAGACTCATCCTGGCAGGATGCCATAGCACGCCTTGCCAGTCTGGCTATACCCGTTGCTGAAGCATATTGTTCCAGACATCCTTTGTTGCCGCAGTTACAAGCCTCTTCCTCATTTATCTCCACAGATGCATGTCCGATCTCACCGCCAGCTCCGTGAGCGCCTGTCACCATTTTTTCATTAACAATGATACCACCGCCAACACCGGTTCCCAGAGTGACCAGGATCAGGTTTTTAGAGCCTTCTCCTCCGCCCTTCCACATCTCGCCCAGGGCTGCCACATTTGCGTCATTTCCGGCCTTTACCACAAGACCTGTCAAGTCTGCCAGTTCCTTTTCGATATTCTTCCTTCCCCAGTGAAGATTAACTGCACAGGGAATCTCTCCGTTTTCATTTACAGGTCCGGGAATTCCGATTCCCACACCGGTTACATTTTCTTTTTCAATTTTTTTCTCTTCCATCTTCTTCAGAATCGTTTTAGCAATATCCGGAAGAATTTCTTTTCCTTCGTTCTCCACGCGGGTTTTGATCTCCCACTTTTCCTCCACGGTTCCATCTGTCTGAAACAGGGCGCATTTTACACTGGTTCCTCCCAAATCTATTCCAAAACACCATGCAGCCATCAGTCTTCGTCCTCCTCGCTTCTCTTCTTTGCCATATTTTCCTGTACACGGCGGTACAGCTCCTGAGCCGCATTGTAGCCCATCTTTTTCTGCCTGTGGTTGACAGCAGCGGACTCTACAATGACAGCAAGATTTCTGCCTGGTCGGATAGGAAGTGAATGACATACGATCCTGTTGCCTAAAAACTCTGTATATTCCTCTTCCATCCCCAGACGGTCATATTCTCTGTCTTTGTTCCACTCTTCCAGTTTGATGACCAGGTCAATAGACTGGGTGTTCTTTACACTCTCCACACCAAACAGGGTCTTTACATCAATGATCCCGATACCCCGCAGTTCGATGAAATGACGGGTAATATCCGGCGCTGAACCTACCAGGGTCACATCACTGACACGGCGGATTTCCACCACGTCATCGCTGACAAGACGATGTCCTCTTTTGATCAGTTCCAGAGCTGCCTCGCTTTTTCCGATACCGCTCTCACCCATGATCAGCACACCTTCACCATATACATCCACCAAAACACCATGGATAGAGATACAGGGCGCAAGCTGCACATTCAGCCAGCGGATGATCTCAGCCATAAAAGTGGAGGTTGTCTGCTCTGTGACCAGAATAGGTACCTGATATTTCATAGCCAGAGCCAGCATATCCTCATCCGGTTCTGTCATGGTACTGAAGATCACACAGGGAATCTGACTGGAAACAAAACGTTCAAAGGCCTCTATTTTTTTCTCACGCCCCAAATGAAGCAGGTATGTATACTCTACATATCCGATTATCTGTACCCGCTCATTCTCAAAATGCTCCAGATACCCTGTCAGCTGCAATGCTGGACGGTTAATATCCGGGGTGGTGATCCTGTTCTTGGAAATATCAATATCCGGTGTCTTATTATACAGCCTTAGTTCCTGTATCAGCTTTTTCAGTTCTACACCTTTCATATGGCACGCTCTCCTTTTCAACATTCTTCGCAACTGTTCAGAGTCTATATCCTTTCAGCCATGGATTCCGCCTGCCGCAGACATGTTCTCACGATCCACCCCATAAGGTGCGGACCTGCCGGACAGTTGCTGTTCTTCCTATCTAGTTTATCATAAGGCATTTGGAAGTTCAACAAACCTGCCCAAACTATTCCTTTTTTTCTTGTTCCTCATGAAAAAACCGGTACACAGCCTCTGCTGCCCGCTCATTCATGGAGGGAACTGCCTTTAACTCCTCCATGGATGCCTCCTTGATCTTATCCGGTCCCGGGAACTGCTTCATAAGAGCCTTTCTCCTGGCAGGACCTATGCCGGGAATATCATCCAGAATAGAATGCACCTGTCCTTTACTTCTGAGAGAACGGTGGAATTCAATGGCGAAACGGTGGGCTTCGTCCTGGATCCTGGTGATCAGCTTGAATCCCTCACTGTCTCTGTCTATGGGAATTTCCTTATTGTTAAAATAGAGTCCTCTGGTTCTGTGCTTATCATCTTTTACCATACCGCAGACCGGGATCTGCAGATTCAGCTTGCCCAGCACCTCCAGTGCAATGTTCACCTGTCCCCTGCCGCCGTCCATCATGATCAGATCCGGAAAGCGTGTAAAACTGCCAAATTCCTCGTCCAGATTCTCCTTTCTCCTGGCTTCCTGCTCATCCAGGCCGTGGACAAAACGGCGGGTAAGGACTTCCTCCATACTTGCATAGTCATTTGGTCCCTGAACGGATTTGATGCGGAATTTGCGGTAATCACTGCGTTTTGGCTTTCCTTTCTCATATACGATCATGGATCCAACAGACTGAAACCCACTGATATTTGATATATCGTAGGCTTCTATCCGCTCCATTCCCGGCAGTCCCAGTTTCAGGGCAATCTCTTTGACCGCACCGATGGTTCTGCCTTCTTCACGCTTGATACGCTCTTTGTCCTGGCTGAGGACAAGCTCAGCATTCCTCTGGGCCAGTTCCACCAGTTTTTCCTTTGTTCCCTTCTTTGGTATCCGTATGTGTACTTTTCTTCCCTTTCTCTTTTCCAGCCACTGGGAAATCACTTCACTGTCCTCAATCTCTTCCTGGATCATGATTTCTTTCGGAATAAAAGGTGTTCCCGCGTAAAACTGTTTCAGGAAGCTGGAGATGATCTGTGAACGCAGGTCTTCCTTGTCAACTTTCAAATAAAAGTGATCTCTTCCTATGAGCTTGCCGCCCCGTATAAAAAATACCTGGGCAACGGCATCCTCCCCATCCTGGGCAACGGCAATAACATCCTTGTCCTCCCCGTGCTGGTCTGTGATCTTCTGCCTTTCCCCAATCCGCTTTACACTTTGTATCAGATCCCTGTACTGGGCTGCGTCTTCAAAATTCATCTCCTGAGATGCCGACATCATCTTCTCTTCCAGTTCTTTCAGGATTTCCTTGTGATTGCCGTTAAGGAAATCCAACAGCTTATCCACTTTCTTCCTGTACTCCTCTTTGGAAATATAGCCCTGACAGGGCGCATCACACTGGTGGATCTGATGATACAGACAGGGGCGTTCCCTGCCGATATCTTTTGGAAGATTCCTGCTGCATGTTCTGAGCCGGTATAGCTTTGTGGTCAGCTCCACCACGTCTTTTACCGCCATGGCGCTGGAATATGGGCCGTAATAACGGGATTTGTCTTTCTTAACTCTGCGCACGATCTGTATTCGGGGATAATCCTCCCCAACCGTGACTTTGATAAAGGGATATGTCTTATCGTCCTTCAAAAGAATATTATATTTCGGCGTATGTTCTTTTATCAGATTGCACTCCAGAACCAGAGCTTCCAGCTCGGAATCTGTGATGATATATTCAAATCTGGCTATCTGCTCCACCATCTGCTCCTTACGGATTCCCAGATTACGGCTGCCCTGAAAATACTGGCGCACCCTGTTTTTCAGGCTGATGGCCTTGCCTACATAGATAATAGTATCGTCGGCATCGTGCATGATATAGACACCAGGCTTTGCCGGCAGCTTTTTTAGTTCTTCCTCTATGTTAAACATGTATTCCTCCTCACAGTTTCCGGTTATAGAAAATATCTCTTAACCCGGAAATATTAAAGAAAAAGAAGTTACCGCCGCGCGATAACTCCTTTTATTCTATCATATCCTCCTGTCAAAAGGAACAGGTGTACGATTATTTTTTTTCTTCCTCTTCAGCACTGCTGCCTGAAACAGTACGGATGACCGTATCCTGCTCCGGAGACTGGCTCACCGATGCAGCCCCATCCGTCGGAACATTAAGCGTATCCACTGGCACTTCATTTTCTGCCGGAGCCGGCAAGGCTCCATTTTTTTCGCCGATCCGCTTTTTCTCCTCTGGCTCTTTGATTCCCTTGATCTCTCTGAAAATCTTCATGAACTCTTTGCCTGTGATAGTCTCCCGCTGGATCAGGAAATCAGCGATTTTATCAAGGGCTTCCCTGTTGGCACTAAGCAGACGCTTTGCCTCATCATAGGAAACTTTCAGAAGCTTCATCACCTCATGGTCGATCTCTGTCGCAGTAGCATCACCGCAGTTTAAAACCGCACGGCCGTCCAGATACTGGCTCTGCGTATCCGCAAGGCCCATTAATCCGAAACGGTCAGACATACCATACTGGGTTATCATGGCACGGGCCACTTTGGTAGCCTGCTCAATATCATTGGCAGCACCTGTTGTCACTGTATCAAACACGATCTCCTCAGCCGCACGGCCTCCCAGATATCCCACTAGCATGGCTTCCAGTTCTTTTCTGGTATTCAGGAACTTTTCTTCCTCCGGCACATGCATAACATATCCCAAAGCTCCCATGGTACGGGGTACAATGGTTATTTTTTGAACGGGTTCGGAATCCTTCTGGAGGGCACTTACAAGTGCATGCCCTACTTCATGATAGGAGACAATTTTCCGCTCTTCCGCACTGAGGATCCTGTCCTTCTTCTCCTTACCTACCAGAACCACTTCCACAGCTTCCAGCAAATCCTTCTGGGAAACTGCTTTTCTGCCGTTCTTGACAGCCAGAATGGCCGCCTCATTGATCATATTGGCCAGGTCAGAACCTACGGCTCCTGACGTGGCAAGGGCAATGGCCTCCAAATCCACGGTCTCATCCAGAGAAACACTCTTAGCATGTACCTTGAGAATATTTACCCTGCCCTTTAAATCCGGTCTGTCTACAATGACACGCCTGTCAAAACGTCCCGGACGCAGAAGTGCCGGGTCCAATACCTCCGGCCTGTTGGTTGCTGCCAGGATCAGAAGTCCTTTTGATGTATCAAATCCATCCATCTCAGCCAGAAGCTGATTCAATGTCTGTTCACGCTCATCATTGCCGCCGAATCTGGTATCACGTGTCTTACCGATGGCATCCACCTCATCGATAAAAATAATACAGGGGGCATTTTTCTTGGCTTCCTCGAACAGGTCACGCACACGGGAGGCTCCCACACCTACAAACATTTCCACAAAGTCCGAACCGGACAGGGAGAAAAATGGAACGTGGGCTTCTCCGGCTACTGCTTTGGCAAGCAGAGTTTTACCGGTTCCCGGAGGTCCTACCAGGAGAGCGCCTTTCGGAAGCTTTGCCCCGATAGCTGTGTATTTGCCGGGATTGTGAAGGAAATCAACTACCTCCTGGAGTGATTCTTTGGCCTCATCCTGACCGGCCACATCCCGGAAAGTGACCCCTGTCTCCTTCTGCACATAGGCTTTTGCCTTGCTCTTGCCTACGCCGCCCATCATGCCGCCGCCTTTGTTCATTCGGCGGAACATGAAGCTGAACAGGGCCACCATTAAGACAACCGGTATCAGAATGCTCAGAAGGCTGTATATCAGCTCCCCTGCTATATTCGGCTGCTCCTTGTCGAAATCTTTGATGCCTGCTTTTTCAAGCCTTTTGGTAAGTTCGCTCAAATCCTCCATCAGTGTGGTAGTCTTTGTCTGTGCTGCCACTCCTGTACCATGCTTCAGGGTGATGGTAAGTGTGTCGGATTTCAGGACTACACTTTCTACTTCCCCCTTGTCCAGCATTGTGATAAATTCACTGTATTTTATTTTGCTGGAATCTCCTCTGCCTATTTTTGTCATCATATTCATGCAGAGCAGCATGACTATTATACAAATCAGGAGCACCAAAAGGGACTGCTTATTTTGAGGACTTTTTTTGTTTGGGTCCTGGTTTTTATTTTGGTTTTGATCCATCTCTTTCCTCCTATTATTATCTCTTCTATTATACGGATTGAAACTTGATAAATCAATAAGAAGATTATGAAAAAGACGACACATTTATAAAACTTTTGTTAATTTCCCTGTTATTCTGTGTAATCTGAACAAAATGATATATTTTTCCCGTTGCTACTGGAATTTCCTCTGTCTTTTGTAGTATACTATGGAAGGCGACATCACATACCCCAATATTTTGTAGAATAGAGGCATAGAAAAATGAAAATCGGATTTGATAATGACAAGTATTTGTCCATGCAGTCAGAACACATCCGCCAGCGGATCAATCAGTTTGACAACAAACTGTATCTGGAATTCGGCGGAAAGCTTTTTGATGACTACCACGCATCCAGGGTCCTGCCCGGCTTTGCCCCTGACAGTAAGCTGCGCATGCTGATGCAGCTCTCCGACCACGCAGAAATCGTTATCGTTATCAGCGCCGGCGATATTGAAAAAAATAAAGTCCGCGGAGATTTAGGCATTACCTATGATATTGACGTGCTCCGCCTGATAGACTCCTTCAGAGGCAGAGGCTTTTATGTTGGCAGCGTTGTCATCACCCAGTATTCAGGCCAGAACAGCGCCAATAAATACAAAGACAAGCTGGAAAAACTGGGCATCAAGGTTTATCTGCACTATCCTATCGAGGGATATCCAAGTAATATTCCGCTCATTGTAAGCGATGAAGGATACGGCAAAAACCAATACATTGAAACCACCAAACCCCTTGTGGTTGTCACAGCTCCAGGCCCCGGAAGCGGCAAAATGGCAACCTGCCTGTCCCAGCTCTACCATGAGCACAAAAGAGGCGTTCACGCGGGATATGCCAAATTTGAGACTTTCCCAATCTGGAATATTCCCCTGAAGCATCCGGTAAATCTGGCATATGAAGCGGCAACCGCAGACTTAAATGACGTCAACATGATCGACCCCTTCCATCTGGACGCATACGGTGTGACTACTGTCAACTATAACCGTGATGTGGAAATCTTCCCGGTACTCAGTGCCATATTTGAGCGCATTTTCGGACAGTGTCCTTACCAGTCTCCAACGGATATGGGCGTGAATATGGCAGGAAACTGTATCTTTGACGACGAAGTATGCAAAGAAGCATCCAAGCAGGAAATCCTCCGCCGTTACTATCAGGCTATCGACGGCCTTGCTGAGGGCACACGCACACAGGAAGAGGTCTTCAAGCTGGAGCTTCTGATGAAACAGGCCCACATCTCCACAGATGACCGCAAAGTCACCTCAGCAGCACTGATCCGAGCAGAAGTGACAGGTGCTCCCGCCGCGGCTCTGGAACTTGATGACGGGCGTATCATCACAGGAAAAACCTCAGATCTGCTGGGTGCATCCGCTGCACTGCTGCTCAATACCCTGAAGGAACTGGCAGAGATTCCTCATGAGACCCATGTGATCTCACCGGCCTCCATTGAGCCTATTCAGAAGCTTAAGACAGCATACCTTGGCAGCAAAAACCCACGCCTGCACACCGATGAGGTCCTCATTGCTCTTTCGAGTTCCGCCGCAACCAGCGATGTGGCAAAAAAAGCACTGGAACAGCTTCCCAAATTAAAGGGATGCCAGGTACATTCCTCTGTGATGCTTTCCTCTGTGGACAGGACCATTTTCCAGAAGCTGTCCGTACAGCTGACCTGTGAACCCGTCTATGAACACAAAAAATTATATTGATATAATGAAAAAATACACCCCGTTTTGTGAGAACGGGGTGCTTTTTTATCATATTTTTATTATATTCTTTGCCTGTACCTGTTCAGTGCTCTCTCATCTACAGAGAAAAAAGCATACAGAATCACCTCAGGCAGGGATTTTTACTTGGCTGCGATCAGTCATCATAGCCATTTGGGTTATTTGACTGCCACTTCCAGGAATCAGCACACATTTCCCTGATTCCGAATTCCGCCTTCCATCCCAGCTCTTTTTCTGCTTTCTCAGCGCTGGAATAGCAGGTTGCGATATCGCCCGCGCGGCGTTCTTTGATCACGTACGGAATTTTCACACCGGTTGCTTCTTCAAAGTTTTTCACAATATCCAGAACGCTGTAGCCGATCCCGGTTCCCAGATTGTAAACTTTCAGGCCTGCTTTCTCCTCGATCTTCTTCAGAGCCTTCACATGGCCTTTTGCCAGATCCACAACATGTATGTAATCACGCACACCTGTTCCGTCCGGTGTATCATAGTCATTGCCGAACACGCCCAGCTCTTTTAATTTGCCCACAGCTACCTGTGTGATATATGGCATCAGGTTGTTAGGAATACCGTTGGGGTTCTCTCCGATCATGCCGCTCTTATGCGCTCCGATCGGATTGAAGTAACGCAGAAGCACTACATTCCATTCCGGATCAGCTTTCTGGATATCCATAAGGATCTGCTCCAGCATGGATTTTGTCCAGCCATACGGATTGGTACACTGTCCCTTGGGACATTCTTCTGTAATAGGCACAAAAGCCGGATCCCCGTAAACGGTTGCGGAGGATGAGAAAATGATATTTTTTACGCCATGTTTTCTCATGACATCCACCAGAGTCAAGGTTCCTGCAATATTATTCTCATAATATTCCCAGGGTTTCTGTACAGATTCCCCTACTGCTTTAAGCCCTGCAAAATGGATACAGGAATCAATGCTCTCTTTCTCGAAAACAGCGTTCAGCGCATCCCTGTCAAGAATATCTGCCTTATAAAAGGTAACCGGTTTGCCTGTGATCTTCTCCACTCTCTGTAAAGATTTCTCACTGGAGTTACTGAGGTTGTCCAATACCACTACATCATATCCTGCAGTCTGCAGTTCCACTACCGTATGGCTTCCGATATAACCAGCACCGCCTGTCACTAAAATTGCCATTTTAACTCCTCCTTCTAACTATCCTGTTTTAAAACACATTTTCTGTTCATAACTACTTTAACACTTTTTACCTGAAAAGAAAAGAAAAATTTTATCTGTACTTATCCACTATGGCATTCATAGCTGAGAGCTTTCTCTCCATATCCGCAACCAGCTTAAACTGTGTGCGGCATCGGTCCAGATTATGTCCCTCCCGATGTGTCTTGAAGTAGACATCTCCATCCAGATGATCGGCCAGAAAACGCATGCCGCATTCATATGTCATGACCATTGCCCCTATAGGCAGCATGTCCAGCTCCTCATCTGTCAGGCTGCCGGCACAGCCCTCCACAAATCCCTTTGTGTACAGCTCAAACAATTCCATATCACATGAGACCCTGGACAGATCCCTCTCATCCTCATCTGCAGTGCTTGCGCCGAAGCGGATGGAATCCCCGAAATCATTGACTGCCAGTCCCGGCATCACTGTATCCAGGTCGATCACGCAGATGGCCTTTCCTGTCTCGTTATCTATCATGATATTGTTGAGCTTTGTATCATTGTGGGTAACACGAAGAGGCAGCTTCTTCTCAGCCTGCATCTCTCCAAGCACGAAGGCCAGATTCTCCCTCTCCAGTACAAACTGTATTTCTCTCTGCACATCCCCGGCATAACCGCAGGCATCCCGGGCCACAGCCGCTTTGAAATCCTCCAGGCGGCTTGCGGTATTATGGAAATTGACAATGGTCTCATGCAGTGTCTCTGCCGGATAATCTGCCAGCATTCCCTGAAAATGGCCGAAGGCAACTGCGCTCTGGTAGAAATCTTCCTTGTTCTCCACCTTGTCATAACAGCTCGCTCCCTCAATGAACAGATACGCCCTCCAGTAATCTCCCGCACAATCTATATAATAAGGCCTTCCGTCTCCGGCTGATATGATATTCAGGGTCTCCCTGTCGGCATCCCCGCCCTTTTCCAGGATTTTCTTCCTGAGCCATGATGTGACACCCACAATATTCTCCATCAGCTCCACAGGCTTATGAAAAATACTCTTATTCATCCTTTGGAGGATATATCTCCTCCTGCCCTGTTCTGTCTGGAATTCCAGACGGAAGGTATCATTTATATGGCCGCTGCCGTATGGAATCTCCTCCACCAGCTTTCCCGGAAATGTAAAGTTCTCAATTACCTCTCTGCGTATCAGTTCCTCGCCGCTCACTTGTTATTCCTCCAATAGTTTCTCCGGATAGAGGCCGCTTTCTTTTAATTTTCTGATGGCATCAACTACCACCGGCTTATCCTCTTTATATGTAACACCGTACCATTTATCCATGGATTTGAGAACCTCCACAGTAGCCTTATCCTCAGCCAGAAGCTCACCCACCACTGATGGCAGGAAATATTCGCACTTCATGGGATTGCTCTGCAGGTTTTTCTCAAGGAACAGAGGAAATCTGTCCCTCAGCTCTCTCAGTATGCTGGCCGTAAATCCCCACATATTCATAGACACTGTGCTGCCCTCTGGAATCTCTGTCCAGGTTTTGCCCTCATCCTCTGTGTAGGCAGCACCTTCCGGCCGCTTCTCAATATGGGTCCTCTCATGGATTCCCACAAGATAGTGGTTTTCATCTGTCTCACAGACACCTCTCGCCACATGCCCATTCTCTGTAAGCGTGTTCTCCAGCACATAGCCCACCATGGTATAGCGGTATTTGTCATCATCCTGATGCGTTGTCAGGTAATCATAAATCATACGGAATGCGTGGGCACCGTAGTAGTCATCCGCATTGATCACCGCAAAGGGTGCATCCACTACATCCAGACAGCACAGAACCGCATGCCCCGTTCCCCATGGTTTCACTCTTCCCTCCGGCACAGAAAAACCTTCCGGAATCTTCCCCAGCTCCTGAAATACATATTCCACCTGGATATGCCTGCTCAGACGGTCACCTACCGCCTCTCTGAAATCCTTTTCATTCTCTCTCTTTATGATAAATACTACTTTTTTAAATCCTGCCTTCACTGCATCATAGATGGAAAAATCCATAATGATATGTCCCTGCTCGTCGATGGGATCTATCTGCTTGAGACCGCCATAGCGGCTTCCCATCCCTGCTGCCATAACTACTAATACCGGTTCTTTCATCTTCATTGCTCCTCCTTACGAATGTGTTTGCCTGATGCAGGATGCCATCGCATTCCTGCCTGTTAATCATTATACTACACATCCTTTTATTTCACCACATATAAAGCAATGTAAAGATATTCTTTCATATCAGTTCAGTTTGTATGTATGTTTTTGCTGCTATGAAATAGAAAGGCTGAACGGTAACATTTTTTCGCAGCACTTGTTACTGTCCACAGTATGCTAAAAGTGTAGTTTCTGTACAGTCACAACACTTTTTCTAAGTATAGCATATTTGTACAATTGTTCTTTACACAATTTGATATGTTATTTATCTTAATAAATTCTTAAATTATATTCTTTTGCCGTTTTCACCAAAATTTGACGATTTTTTTATGCATATAACACTATAAATAGAGTATACGTATCTATTTTGACAAAATATATCCTACAGGCAGACATCATTCTTTTACTGGACAGGCAATCTGATTGTACAAATGCGTTTTTTGTTTTGACCTGGTGATATTCCTGATCACAGACAGCCCCTGCATTTCTTGCTGTTTTTTTTCCGTAATAGTTCAACTGGCAAAACTGTATGGTTTTTCTGAAAAAGTTGTTTTATAATATATTCATGCTATGGAGGTGTCCTATGCCATTTGAGAGTCTTGAATTAAGAGAAGATATCAGTATCTCCAAAGTTGTCACCATACACTATTTTGAATATATGAGTGACTTCAGCTTTCCCGGTGAATCCCATGACTTCTGGGAATTCCTCTGCGTCGACAAAGGCGAAGTGGATATCATAGCCGGTGACAAGCCCCACACACTGAAAAGAGGGCAGATCGCCTTCCACAAACCAAATGAATTTCACAGTCTGAAGGCCAATGGCCGGATCGCTCCGAACCTTGTGGTCATTTCATTTGAATGCAGTGCTCCTGCCATGCAGTATTTTGAAGGGCTGATCACAGATATCAGTGAAACAGCCCGCTATCTCATGGCTCAGATCATCTATGAGGCAAAGCACTGCATCGCTACCCCGCTGGATGATCCGTATACCACCCATATGGAGCGCTGCACAGAGGCAGCCTTCGGTTCAGAACAGCTCATCAAGCTCTATCTGGAACAGCTCCTTATACATCTGGTACGGGAACAGCTAAAAGGGGGCGGCAGCGCGCCGGCTGTAGTCAAATCCATCAAGCAGAAAAATGACGCTATCATTTACAAGCGGATCACTGCTTATCTGGAAGAACATATCCGGGAACATCTCACCATTGAAGAGATCTGCAGGGCAAACCTGATCGGGCGTTCCCAGTTACAGAAGCTTTTCCGGGAACAGCAGCAGTGCGGCGTGATCGAATATTTCTCCAGGCTCAAAATAGATCTGGCAAAACAGCTCATCCGGGAGAACCACCACAATTTCACGCAGATATCAGACTATCTGGGCTACACTTCCATCCATTATTTTTCCAGGCAGTTTAAAAAACTTTCAGGCATGACCCCATCCGAATATGCCTCATCCATCAAACTGCTTGCCGAAAGGCCATAATTCTGAAACTTCTTTCAGGATTTTATCATTGTTTTACAAGAGTATTCATATTATAATGAAGAAAAAGAGCACGGTGAAATGGGGGCTCGCAATAAAGGAGAATGTGTTATGAAAATCTACAGAACAAAGGACTACGAAGAAATGAGCAAAAAGGCAGCACACATCATTGCTGCTCAGATTGTATTAAAACCTGACTGTGTTCTCGGTCTGGCTACCGGTTCCACACCGGTAGGCACATACAAGAACCTGGTTGAATGGTATAAAAACGGAGATTTGGACTTTTCTGCCCTCTCCTCCTGCAATCTCGACGAATACAGAGGCTTAAGCCCCGAAAATGACCAGAGTTACCGCTATTTCATGAACACTAACCTGTTTGATCACGTAAACATCCGCAAAGACCACACCTTCGTTCCGGACGGACAGGAAGAGAACAGTGACAAAGCCTGCCAGATGTATGAACAGATCATCCATGATCTGGGCGGCATTGACCTGCAGCTTCTGGGTCTTGGACATAACGGACATATCGGCTTCAACGAGCCGGCAGAGGAATTCCCTAAGATCACACATTGTGTTGACCTGACAGAGAGCACGATCCAGGCTAACAAACGCTTCTTTGAAAAGGAATCTGATGTACCGAGACAGGCCTATACCATGGGCATCGGCACCATCATGAGCGCCAAAAAAATCCTTGTAGTGGTAAGCGGTGAAGACAAGGCGGATATCCTCAGCAAAATCATCAACGGTCCTATCACCCCTCAGGTTCCTGCTTCTATTCTGCAGTTACATCCTGATGTGACCATCGTTGCTGATAACGCTGCACTCTCCAAAGTAAAATAATCACCTCTTTTATTTTTAAAAGGGAGCGGCCTGCCGGCTGCTCCCTTTTTCTATCACCTCGTTATTTATCATCTCATTTTTAAAAGTTCTTTCATTTTCAGTTTGTTTCCGTAATGCAGGACTGACGCACTGTATACTCTTATAGACACTGTGGCGATCACAATGATAAAGATAAGAAGAAGTCCCATGGAAATGATCAGATCCCCTGTCTTCATTCCTCCCGTCAGCAAAGTAAATGGAACGGAAAACGGCGCGGAAAACGGAAGATACATGGCAAGCTTAGCAAGAGCGCTGCTTCCGCCTCCTGCAATGGCTGTAAAATATCCCAGATAAAAGCTGCCCAGGCTGATGAACATTACAGGCATCATGGCTGAATTCAAATCCTCCACCTTGCTCACAGCCGCACCGCATACAGAATTCATCACCGCATACAGAGCGTATCCAAGAATAAAATATACCATCAGGATCAAAACATTAAAAGGCGTGATGCTTGAAAAACTGATTGCCACTCCGCTTATATTAAAGTTCTTCGGAACAAACACCGTGTAACAGATCACAGCAAATACTATAATGGCAGCCATCTGTAAAAGTCCCAGAACTCCCATAGCCAGACACTTTCCAATGAGTATTCTGGAAGGTTTTGCAGATACCACCAGGGTCTCCATAACTCTGGAAGTCTTCTCTGACGCCACGGACATAGCGACACCATATCCGTAATAATATACCGCAAAAAACATGATAAAGACTACAACAAGGCCCAGGATGTAGCCTGTAACATCCATATTCCCAACAGATTCATCTGTGTAAGGCAAAGATAAAGTGGATTTGGCAATAGTCTCACTGTCAACACCGCTTTCCTGTAGAATATTCTTCTGCCATATTTTATTGCAGATATCCGATATTTTCTGTGAACTTATTCCCTTCATAAAATTGGCGTTTACGACATGGATAAAGGGGATACCGTCCTTTCCCTCAATGACGATCAGAGAATCTTCCTCATTTTCCTTGATATGAGCACGGATGTCTTCCTCCTCCTCTTTTGCAGCAGTCTTAAAATTCCTGTCCATATATACACTTCTCAAAGTGTCCATATCTTTCTCAAAAATGCCGGTCTGGTCGATGAGATAGCAGACAGGTGCGTCTTCATCTGCAGCGATCTGCTCCGAAGCGTTCTCTGTACCCGCATCGGTATTTTTCTCTTCTCCGCCGCCTTTCACTGCGGATATGATACGTGGGGCCAGGCACAGGGCCAGCACCATTATCATAATGATCACGGTTGATACAATAAAGGCTTTCTTTCTGGCAGCCTCTTTTAAAGTGTATGAAAATACGGTTGTTATCTGTTTCATTCCGTCTCCCCTGCCTTTCTGACAAAAATCTCCTGTAACGATGGTTCTCTGATTTCAAACTTATCGGGATAGATTCCGGCATCCAGCATTCGTTTCAGAAACCTGTGTGCCATTTCCTCCTCCTGGAATTTATACTCTGTCTCAACGGCACGCCTTTCAAAGATTTCAAGCCCTTCCTCCCGGGCCATATCCTCCACATCCCCATTGACCGTAACGCACAGATTCGTGCGGCCGAAAGCTGATTTTATTTCTTTTAGATTCCCCTGCAGGATAGTCTTCCCCCTGTTCAGGATCAAAAGATTTTTACAGTATTCTTCCACTGTCTCCATCTGATGTGTACTCAGAATTATGTACTTTCCTTCCTCCACAAGCTCAGACACCAGGTCTCTGAGCATCTTGCCGTTGACAGGGTCCAGTCCGGAAAAAGGTTCATCCAGAAAAACAAGTCTGGGATTATGGATAAGCGCAGAGATAAGCTGTACCTTCTGCTGATTTCCTTTTGAAAGTTTTTCTGCCGGCATATTTTTATATTCCATCACCCCAAGACGTTCCATATAACCCAGAGCTGATTTCTTCGCCGCTTCCCGTTTCATGCCACGGAGCATTCCGAAATAGATAAGCTGTTCCAGAACCTTTGTCTTCATATAGATACCGCGCTCCTCCGGCAGATAGCCGAAAGCCAGCGTCTCTCTGTTGATCTTCCGCCCATTCCACTGTGCCTTTCCCTCGTCAGCCTCCATGATACCCAGTATTGTCCGGATCGTGGTTGTCTTGCCGGCCCCATTGGTCCCCAGAAGTCCGAATACTCCGGGTGTCTCCATGGAAAAGGAAATGTGGTCAACCGCTGTTTTTTCTCCAAACCGCTTGGTCAGATTTTCCACTACTAAACTCATATACTCCTCCTCGTGTCAAAATCATTTGCATTTTTTATTATAGTTACATATATATAGAACATTCTGGTAAGTCCAGATAATTCCCAGCATGAGGAACGGCAGTACACCGATATCCACAACCACTGAAAGCATCAGTAAAAAAATAAAAATCCCCGAATAAAGCCAATTGGACTTCCTGTATACCACATAAGCGGCTCTGTACATCCTGGCCTTTTCCTGTTCATCACAGCTGTTGTCCCAGTCCCTGGTAAAATGCAGCGACAGTGCGTTGCCTTTCTTTTCAGGATTCATTTTCTTTGAGAATTCCACCAGGATATTCTGAGCAAAGGCTGACCACAGGCTGTAGCTTACAAACAGGATGCACATTATTCCAATATTCCGCATATTCTCTGTTCTGTGAAATATATAGACAATATTCACACCACTGAGTACCATCACAATAGTGGTACAGCACGCTATAACTCCCTGGCAGCGGCTGTTATACCTCTCAATCTCTTCGGCTGCCTCGTCATCCTCTCCATCCCAGGTGCGGCACCTTTTTCTGACTGCCCAGACCATATAGATGTTGACAAGGCTGCCCACAACAGATAGGAAACAAATAACCCAAAAGGCTCCCTGCCCGATCACATCCTCCAGTAAATTGCCAATGCTCTTCACATCTTTGTCATATATCTCCAGAATGACTGCCCCTACTCCGCCAAACAGTGCGCTGATCAGAATGACAATAAAAAATTCCAAATACCCCTTTTTCTCTCTTTTATTTTTATTCTTACTCATCCTCGTCCTCCACATACCAAAAAATATCCTCCACAGCCGCATTGCACTCTTTGGCTATTTTTAAAGCCAGAGTGACGGACGGGGAATAGTCTCCTCTCTCAATCAGGCTGATCGTCTGCCGGGACGCACCTACAAGCCGCCCCATTTCCTGCTGGTTGATATCCAGCTTTGCCCTGTATTCCTTCAGGCGGTTGTGCAGCGACATACTCATTCCTCCCTTTGTGACAAATCTTCTTGTCATTTTGACAACTTTATTTGTCATTGATTATAGCAGATGACAAGGATAGTTGTCAACTGTCTATAAAAAAAGACGGTGTACTTCTGCGATACAGCCTCATAAGGCCAGCAGCCGCAGTCACCGTCTCTCACTGTTTTATTCTATTGATCCACGTTATCTGTACAGAAAATCTTCGTTTTTTCTTCTCTCCCATATATACAAGAGCACCAAAATACCTGCACATACCAATGTTCCTATAAATATACCGAACACACTAAAATTTATCACAGATATTACCTGACCGCTGAAATTAATAATAAAGTGGCAGAGTATGGATGCCTTCAGGGTACCGTATTTCTTTACAAGCCTTCCCAGGATTAATCCCATCACAAAGGCATAGCACCCCTGTATGAGATTCATGTGATAGATGCCGAAAAACAATGCCTGGAGAAAATTTGCAGCCCAGAAGGGAAAGCTCCTTTCCAATATTTTCAGACAAAGCCCGCGCATCAGGAGTTCTTCCGCCAAAGGCGCCATCACAACCACATAAAGCATGGATATGACCGAAGGTTTCGCCATTCCCAGGCCTTCCATCACTTCCATATACTGTCCCATCAGATGCGGTGCCACTACTGCCAGTATATTCAGAAGACTGCTGACTGCAAACTGGATGAACAGGGCTATAAAAAAGATTCCTATGATAGCGCCAGAGTCCAAAGCCGGCTTATACCCTCTCTCCAGATAAGCAGCACGCCTGCCTGCCACGATCCTTCGGTACCAGAAGTATCCCACCAGAAAAAAAAGTCCGTAGGACGCTGCACTCACAATATACACATACTGATCCACTGCATACTGAAGAACCGGTGACTGATACACATGAGCCATTGCCATAAACTGGTTCGCCCAAATGATCAGTATCTGTCCTCCCAGTGCTGCAGCAATCTGGATGATATACATTAGGGCGATGGGTGTCAGACTCAGCAGCAATGTCTTTGCTTTTTCTATCATTCCTTGTTATGCCTCCAGGTCTTTAAAATGAAACTGCTTTGTGCCGTCCGCGTACTCTCCCACTGTCTGCCCGCTTCCAAACAGCTTATATTTGTATGTTACCAGTCCCTCCAGACCCACAGGGCCGCGGGCATGGATCTTCCCGGTACTAATGCCTACTTCCGCTCCGAACCCATAGCGGAATCCGTCAGCAAAACGTGTGGAACAATTCTGATAAACACCGGCCGAGTCTACAAGCTGCATAAAAGCAAGAGCAGATTCTCTGTTTTCCGTGATAATACAGTCCGTGTGATGGGAACCAAACCGATTAATGTGTTCCACTGCCTCCTGAACGCTGTCAACCAGTTTCACAGAGATCACCAGATCCAGATATTCTGTGTCGAATGCATCCTCCTCCATCACTTCACATGGGATGATTTCTGCCACTTCTCTGGTTCCTCTCACTTTTACACAATTCTCCTCCAGCGCTTTTTTTAGAACCGGCAGGAACTTCTCTGCGATTTTCCTGTTTACAAGCAGGGTCTCCACAGCGTTGCAGGCAGCCGTATACTGTGTCTTGGCATCCACAATGATGGGGACAGCCTTTTCCTCATCAAAGCATTCATCCACATAGATATGGCACACACCGTCAGCGTGGCCCATAACCGGTATTTTCGTATTATTCATTATATACTGGACAAACTGGTTGGAACCTCTGGGAATGAGCAGATCAACGGTCTCATGGCAGGACAGCAGCTCATCTATTTCATTGTGAAGCTCTGCCTGCAGCATGCATCCCTCTGGAACACCTGCTTTTACGGCTGCCTGATAGATGATCTCGAAGAGAACCCTGTTGGTTCCTGCCGTCTCTTTCCCGCCCTTTAAGATAGCGCAGTTTCCGCTTTTCAGACAGAGAGAGGATATCTGCACCAGCGCATCCGGCCTGGCCTCAAATATGATACCGATAACTCCTATCGGACATGTCACACGGTATAATTCCAATCCCTCGTCTAATTCTCTGGCAAGCTGCACATTTGAAAGCGGATCCGGTAATTTGATAAGCTCAGCGATCCCTGCGGTCACATCCTGGAGCTTATGATGGTCAAATTTCAGCCTTTTCATCACAGCAGGGGCGATTCCTGCTTTTTTTGCGGCTTCCATGTCCTCGTTGTTTGCTTGGAATATGGCTTCCTGATTGGCGATCAGCGCTGTTCTCACTGCTTCCAACGCAGCATTTCTCTGCTCCTCGCTGAGAGCTGCCATGCGGAAACTATCCTGTTTCATTTTCCTGGTTGCTTCTTTTATATTCATTTTAAATATCCTCCTGATCTGTTAAACAGTTTCCTTTACGTTACCATTCGATTTTGGCCACTGGTATTGGGTGGTCATTTTTTGTTATCTCCGTCACTCTCCCGCTTCTGAACCGAATAACACGGTCAGCCATAGGCGCCAGCGCGGAATTATGGGTAATGATAATAACTGTCATATGCTCCTTCCGGCAGGTGTCCTGCAAAAGCTGCAGGATCTGTTTCCCTGTATTATAGTCAAGGGCACCTGTAGGTTCATCGCAGAGTAAAAGCTTAGGGTTTTTAGCAATTGCCCTGGCAATGGCTACTCTCTGCTGCTCACCGCCGGAGAGCTGTGCCGGGAAATTGGATGTCCTCTTTGCAAGACCCACCTTACCCAGAACGGTAGCCGGATCAAGAGAATCTCCGCATATCTGAACAGCCAGCTCTACATTTTCAAGGGCTGTGAGGTTGGGAACAAGGTTGTAAAACTGAAATACAAATCCCACTTCATTGCGTCTGTATGTGACTAAATCCTTTGCTTTATACCCATTCACATATTTGCCGTCCACAATAACGTTTCCCTCAGTGGCGCTGTCCATGCCACCCAGAATATTAAGCGCCGTGGTCTTTCCTGCCCCTGATGCCCCCAAGATCACCGCCAGCTCACCTTTTTCCACAGAAAAACTGGCATCGTCCAAAGCTCTGATCTCCACTTCGTTTTTGCCGCCGTATATTTTTTTCACATGTTGGAATTCTATAAATGACATGCTTCTATCCTTCCTGTAATCTCATAAAAAGCTTCATGCCTGCGGTGTGCAAAAATGAATTTCATACACACTCCGGCTTCATGACCTGATGTTAGTTCCCATTATATCTCCATTTTGACTGCGCCGCAATCAAGTTTTTTTATATGGAAAGTATTTTTCATTTCTTTTAATTTTTTTCTACATATGTATTGACTTTTTCTCATAAACATATTAATATATGAACAGATATTCATATGTTTAATATACTATATAAACAGGTAAAAAATAGATTTGGAGGAACTGACTATGAAACAGGATAAGAAAAACTCTTCCAGCAGCCGGCAAAGGCATGAAAGAGAAGATGTTCACGGACATCACGATAATATGGAAGCCTGCGGCTGTGGATGTGAACATGAGCATAATCATGACGAACATGACCATGAGCACAAACACGAGGAATCCTGCGGCTGTGGATGCGAACATGGGCACGCACATAACCATGACGAGCATGACCATCAACACCAGCCAGAGGAACCTTGCGGCTGTGGATGCGAACATGGTCATCCACATAATCATGACGAACATGACCATGTGGGGCATGATCATGGGCACGGGGAATCCCATCATACGGAAGGGCATCCGTCTGGCTGTCAGTGTGAATTGTGTCATCCTCACGAGGGATACTGTGATATCTGTGGTGAGAGCCTTGCAAACTGCAAGTGCCATATGCCTGACGCTGACTGTGAAAAGAAAGTTTATATCCTGAAAAATTTGGGCTGTGCAAACTGCGCTGCCAAGATGGAGGCAAAAATCAAAGAACTTCCGGGCGTGGAATACGCTTCTATTACGTTTGCCACCAACCAGCTCAGACTCTCAGCCAGAGACCACGCCTCTTTGCTTCCGCGGATTCAGGAAATCTGTACTTCCATTGAATCTCAGGTTGAGGTAGTGCCCCGTTTCAAAATGCCGGGTTCATTTATCACAAAAACATATTTGATCGATAACCTCAGCTGTGCACACTGCGCATCCAAAATGGAGGAAAAGATCAATGCCCTCCCCGATGTTTCCAATGCCACCCTTACTTTTGCCACACACCAGCTCCGTATCACTGCCAAACGTGACCCTGATATTCTGCTGGATCAGATTCGGAAAATCTGTACAGACATTGAAAACGATGTAAAGATCAAACCAAAGGATACCACTCCCAAAAGTACAGATACACTTCCTATACAGGATGTTGTACCAGCCACAAGAATACTCTCACAGGATACGAAAACCATTCTTGCGCTTTGTATAGGTGCAGCTCTGTTCATTGCCGGGGAAGTGTTGGAAAAAATGGGGATGGAGATTCCCTCCCTTGTGGTACTTCTGTCAGCCTATGTTCTGCTTGGCGGAAGGATCGTACTCACTGCACTGCGCAACCTGACAAAAGGCCATGTATTTGATGAAAACTTTCTGATGAGTGTTGCTACGATCGGTGCTATTGTCATACAGGAATATCCGGAAGCAGTGGGCGTAATGCTGTTCTACCGCATAGGTGAATACTTCGAGCATAAAGCTGTTGAGAGAAGCCGCTCACAGATCATGGATGCCGTTGATATGAGGCCGGAAACCGTCACCTTGGTGATCGGTGACGATACTAAGACCATAGCTGCTCAGGATGCCGTAGTGGGAGATATTATCCTCATCCGTCCAGGTGACAGAATCCCATTGGACGGTGTAGTAATCGAAGGCGAAAGCCGTATTGACACTTCCCCGGTTACTGGCGAACCTGTGCCTGTCAAAGCAGGTTTTGGCGATGAATTGACCTCCGGCTGTGTCAACACTTCGGGGCTTTTAAAGGTGCGTGTTGAAAAGGTACTGGAGGAATCCATGGTAACACGTATTCTGGATTCTGTGGAAAATGCCGCTGCCAGCAAACCTAAAATTGACCGTTTTATTACACGTTTTGCAAGAATTTACACTCCGTTTGTGGTATTTCTCGCACTGGCAACCGCAGTGATCCCCTCCCTGATAACAGGTGACTGGAATCACTGGATCTATACAGCGCTTACTTTCCTGGTCATCAGTTGTCCCTGCGCACTGGTTTTAAGTGTTCCCCTTGCATTTTTCTCCGGCATCGGGGCCGGCTCCAAAAGAGGTATCCTTTTCAAAGGCGGCGTCTCCCTGGAAGCAATGAAAAATGTAAACGCAGTTATCATGGATAAGACAGGAACCCTGACTGAAGGAAATTTTGTCCTGCAGACAGCTATCCCTGCCGGCGGCATGGACGCAGACTCCCTGCTGGAACTCTGTGCCGCATGTGAATCCACCTCTTCCCATCCCATTGCAAACAGTATCGTCACTGCCGCGCAGGGAAAAGGTATGGAAGTGAAACGTCCTGATTCTGTTGAGGAGATCGCCGGCTGCGGTATCCATGCAGTCATTAATGGTTCGGACATTCTCTGCGGCAACCGCAGGCTGATGGAAAAATTCCATATATCTATGGACAATGTCACCACAGATGGCCTTGGCGCGGAAGTATTTACAGCAAAAGACGGAAATTATATCGGTTGTCTCGTCATTGCAGATACTCTGAAAGAGGATGCAAAATCTGCGGTAAGAAAAATAAAAGATATGGGGATCACTCCCGCCATGCTCACAGGTGACGCTCAGGAAACCGCTCAGGCGGTTGCAGAAGCAGCAGGTATTGATGAAGTACGCGCCCGTCTCCTGCCCCAGGATAAGCTGAACGAACTCATACGCCTCCGCAGCACTTACGGCTCTGTAATGTTTGTAGGCGATGGTATCAATGATGCCCCTGTACTGGCGGGCGCAGATGTGGGTGCTGCCATGGGAAGCGGAGCAGATGCTGCTATAGAAGCTGCAGATGTAGTATTTATGAACTCTTCCATGGAGGCTGTTCCTCAGGCGCTGTCCATTGCAAGGGCCACCAGCCGCATTTCCTGGCAGAACGTTATCTTTGCCCTGATTATCAAGGTTTTAGTTATGGTACTTGGCCTGTTCGGATTTGCCTCCATGTGGATGGCTGTTTTCGCTGACACCGGCGTAGCCATTCTTTGTGTACTGAATTCTATCCGTATTCTCTACAGAAAAAACCTGTAATACAGCAGCGGCATTCCCCGCTGTTGATCAAGAGAGGCTGTGCCCCGGCTGAATATCCAGCCGGGGCACAGCCTCTCTTTTACATCTGCTTTCTCACAATTTTATATTCATCATTCATCTGAAAGTATGGACAATTCCTAAATGTATTGCTCATGAACCTGCTCATCTCATCTTCATCCAAATCCACGTCACAGCTGTAATATCCGTATTCTTCATCATAGATGTAATTACTGCAGTATTCGCAGTTGGCTGCTTTCTTTTTCTCCATATACTGCTCCCTTTCCATTTCTTTTGAGTTATGTATAGCAGAATCTTTTCTTTTTGTCAAATTTCACTATATTTTCCCCATAAAAAACAGAAAAATTTATAATTCTATGATTTAAAAAACCTGCAAGTGGTGTTATAATGATTGGACGATATCCCTTAATAAAATCTTTATATCAGGTATATTTTTTTTATACAATTTTAATCTCTGGAGGAAGTTATGAATATCATCATTTTAGGCAGCGGTAAAGTGGGCCGTACCCTTGCCGAACAACTCAGCAATGAAGGGCACAATATAGTTATGGTGGATATAATCGCCAAAAAGGTCCAGGACATCTCTGAAGATGCAGACATTATGGGGGTACTGGGCAATGCATCCAGTATCAATACCCTGCTGGATGCCGGCATTGAGACAGCCGATATCCTGATCGCTGTAACAGGTTCTGACGAACTGAATCTTCTCTGCTGCCTGATCGCCAAAAAAGTCAGCAAATGTCACACAATTGCCAGGGTGCGAAACCCCGTATACGGCAAAGAGATTGGATTTATCAAAGAGCGTCTCGGCATTTCCATGATCATCAACCCGGAACAGGCTGCCGCAATTGAAATATCCAGGCTTCTGCGTTTTCCCTCTGCTATCAAAATTGATACATTTGCCAAAGGCAGGGTGGAGCTTTTGAAATTCAAGGTAAAGCCTGAATTTCATCTGGACCAGATGACTGTCATGGAGGTAGCGGAGCGCTACAAAAACAGTATCCTCATATGTGCCGTGGAACGGGGAGATGAGGTATACATTCCCTCCGGTAATTTTGTATTAAAAGACAACGATATTATCTCTATCATTGCCTCCCCTGTGAATTCTGCGCTTTTCTTCAAGAGAATCGGAATCCATACACATCAGGTTAAAAGCACCATGATCGTAGGCGGCAGTACCCTTTCCTATTACCTGGCCAAGCTTCTGCTGGCCATGAAAATCCGGGTATTGATCGTTGAAGCCAATAAAGACCGCTGTGAACAGTTAAGTGAACTTCTTCCGGATGCCACCATAATCAACGGTGACGGTACCGATAAAAATCTCCTACTCGAAGAAGGGCTGACACGTGTGGAATCCTTTGTCACACTTACCAATCTGGATGAGGAAAATATTCTGCTGGCCTTGTTTGCCAAAAAGAACAGCAATGCCAAACTGGTTTCTAAGGTAAACCGCATTGCCTTTGATGATATCATTGAGGGACTTGACATCGGAAGTGTCATATATCCCAAGTATCTGACTGCTGACTACATTCTGCAGTATGTACGCGCCATGCAGAACAGTATTGGCAGTAATGTGGAAACCCTTTACCAGATTCTGGACAACAAAGCAGAAGCTCTGGAGTTCTCCGTGCATGAGGACTGCCCGTTTTTAAATACTCCTCTGGCTGACCTGGATATTCGGAACAATCTGCTGGTGACCTGTATCAACAGAAACGGAAAGATCACCATTCCCCGCGGGCAGGACAGCATACAGCTCGGAGACACTGTGATCGTTGTAACCACAGTAAAAGGACTGCACGACATTAAAGATATACTGAAAAATAAATAATTTACGAGGGATGAAATGAATTACTCAATTATTTCCTACATTATAGGATGGATTTTAAATTTTGAGGCGCTGTTTATGCTCCTTCCCTGTATTGTCGCCATGATATACAAGGAATCCAGCGGCTGGGCATTTGTGCTCGCTATACTTCTGTGCCTCCTCTTTGGCATACCTCTGACCCAGAGAAAACCAAAGAACAAAATTTTTTACACAAAAGAAGGTTTTGTCACTGTGGCACTGAGCTGGATCGTGCTCAGTATCATGGGAGCGCTGCCGTTTATATTCAGCGGCTCCATTCCCAATGTTATTGATGCCGTTTTTGAAACAGTTTCCGGCTTTACCACCACCGGTGCCAGTATCCTGCCGGAAGTGGAATCCCTTTCCCACTGTATCCTGTTCTGGCGTAGTTTTACCCACTGGATCGGCGGTATGGGTGTGCTTGTATTTCTGCTCTCCCTGCTTCCCCTGACAGGCGGTGGGTATCACATGAACCTTATGAAAGCGGAAAGTCCGGGTCCTTCTGTCAGCAAGCTGGTGCCAAAAGTACAGTCTACTGCCAAAATCCTGTACGGCATTTACCTGGCACTGACTCTTTTGGAGATTGTGTTCCTGCTCTGCGGAGGCATGCCTGTGTTCGACGCCCTGACCACATCCTTTGGAACTGCAGGTACCGGTGGATTTGGTATTAAAAATGACAGCATTGCCAGTTATTCCACTTATATCCAGGTGGTTGTCACAGTATTCATGATACTATTCGGGGTCAACTTCAGCGCCTACTTCCTGATCCTCAGCGGCAGACTGAAACAGGCTCTCCATATTGAGGAGATACGTTGGTATCTGGCCATTATTGCTATTGCCATAATCACGATCACGTTCAATGTATATCACATTTACGGCAGTATCAGTGAATCTCTGCAGCAGGTATCATTCCAGGTGGCATCTATTATCACGACGACCGGATTTGCCACCACGGACTTTAACTCGTGGCCGGAAATGTCCAGAACCATACTGGTCATCCTCATGTTCGTAGGAGCCTGTGCGGGCAGTACCGGCGGCGGCGTCAAGGTCTCACGATTTGTCATCCTGATGAAAACCATCCGTAAGGAACTGCGCCAGTATCTTCACCCGCGCAGCATCAAAAAAATAAAAATGGATGAAAAACTGGTCGAGCATGAAGTAGTACGTTCCACCAATGTATTCATGATCGCCTATGTACTGGTATTTGCATTTTCTGCGCTGCTCATAAGCTTTGACAATCACGACCTGATAACCAATTTCACCAGTGTAGCTGCCACTTTGAACAACATTGGACCCGGTCTTGAACTTGTGGGGCCAACCCAGAATTTCTCCATATTCTCCGGCGGCGCTAAATTAATACTGATTTTTGATATGCTTGCAGGAAGGCTAGAATTATTCCCTATCCTCTTGTTATTCACCAGAGATACCTGGAAAAAATTCTAAAACAGGCATATTTCCTGCTGATCATCACATAAACATGCCGTTATCTGAAAAGCCGCTGTTTTTCAGATAACGGCTGTTTTACATTACAATGATAAAAAATACCGGCACGGCGTGCTTCCACCCCAACAGATCATACTATTTCTGAAGAAATTTCTTATCAAACTCCGGATTAAAATAATAATAATTGTTGGAGTCCAGTCTCTCTTTTGTTCTCTCCAGTGCCTCTCCAAAACGCTGAAAATGCACAATCTCTCTCGTTCTCAAAAATTTAAGCGGTTCTCTCACTTCCGGGTCAGTGATCATTCTCAAAAGGTTATCGTAAACGACTCTGGCTTTCTGCTCTGCGGCCAAATCCTCTGTCAAGTCAGCAATGGCATCTCCCTTTGACTGGAATTCCAGTGCTGTAAAAGGTACTCCTGCCGCTGCCTGAGGCCACAGGCCCTTCGTATGGTCAATATAATAGGCGTCAAATCCGGCAGCCTGGGCCTGCTCCACAGTTAAATCTCTGGTAAGCTGATAAACCATAGCACAAATGATCTCCATATGGGCCAGTTCCTCTGTACCGATATCTGTCAAAAGCCCTCCTACAGTCTTAACCGGCATGGTATAGCGCTGTGCCAGATACCGCATGGAAGCTGAAAGCTCCCCATCCGGTCCGCCGTACTGGCTGATAATAAGCTGTGCAGTCTTCGGACATGTTTTTGTGATCTTTACCGGAAACTGCAGTCTTTTTTCATAGGTCCACATCAGATACACGCTCCTTCCCAGGGCATCGGGCCTTCGCCCCAGCAGCCCATACAATCTTTAGTCAAAGCATAAAATTTTTCATCAAATTCTTTTAAAAGGCCTTTTCTCTGTTCAATGAGAGTTTTTCTCAGCTCCATAGCCTCTGCTGATTCCGGATGCGTATCCAGGTACAGCACGGTATCGTCCAGGGCAAAGCTCAGCGCACTGATCTCTTTCATCAGCCGCTCTCTCTCCTGCTGCTCCGGCGATGCATTTTCATCAGGTTTAAACCCTGTCTCAAAAGGATTTTCCTCCAGCACAAAAAATGGCTTGTTCAGTCCCGGAAAAATGGTTCCTGTTGCCAATGCCTGATCCCAATCGTAAAGCGTCTCCCAGCTCTGTATGGGAACGGTGGCTATTGCTAAATGCTGCTGCTCCATATCATCGTCTCCTTTCCGATATACAAAGACATCGTTTGACAATATCCATCAAATTTTTCTCTGCATTGTTAGTATGCGCAGAAAAAAATCATTTCAAAAAGGTAGTTTTTTCATTTTTAAATATACCTTGACAGGCGAAGTATATTTATGATTTAATATAGCTAAGAAAAGGAGGTATGCTATATGTCAATCGCTTCTGATTTGATTCGCGGTCATACCGATACCATCATTCTGGCACATCTGCTGGAAGGCGACAGCTATGGATATAAGATCAATAAAGAGATACAGAGAAAGACAGAACAACAGTACGAATTAAAAGAAGCCACCCTCTACACCGCATTCAGACGTCTGGAAGAGGCTGGCTGTATATCGTCCTACTGGGGCAATGAATTGACCGGTGCCCGCCGCCGATATTATTCCATCACCCCGGAGGGAGTACGGACTTATAAACGACTGAAAGAGGAGTGGAATACAGCAAAACAATTAATTGATATCCTGATCCGATCAAATAAGGAGGAAACGGCAGATGGAAAATAGACTCAGGGAATATATGGATGATTTATTCGGGGAAATTCCCCCCACCAAACAGGCAGTAGAACTAAAAGAAGAGATTCTGTAGAACCTGATAGATAAATATCATGATCTTCTGACACAGGGCAAAAGCCCGGAAGCAGCCTTCAATATATCTGTGGCCAGTGTAGGAGACGTAGATGAACTGCTGTCCGGCCTGACCAACAGACATACGCCCTGCCCCTTCCCGGATGAAGAATCCCAAAAGAAACAGAAGCACAGATCAGCCATCCTGTTCTCCTCGGCTATCATGCTTTATATTCTGTGTGTAGTCCCTGTCATTATAGCTGACAGCTTAGGTCATGACACCATAGGCGTCTGCCTCATGTTCCTTATGATAGCATCTGCCACAGGACTTCTGCTCTATAACTATATGACCCGCCCGCGCTATACAGCAAATGACGGCACCATTGTAGACGACTTCAGAGAATGGCAGGAGTACAACAGCGGAAACCGCCAAACCTTCCGGGCAGTCAACAGCGCTGTCTGGACACTCGCCACAGTTCTGTATTTTATCATAAGCTTCAGCACTATGCGCTGGAATGTAACCTGGATCATATTTCTGATCGCTGCTGCTGTACAGTCTATTATCCGGGCAGCTTTTGAGCTGAGAAAGTAGGTAGCCATGAATAGAAAAACCTCTGCCATTATACGCATCATATCCTGGTCCGTCGTAGCTGTTGTCCTGACAGTTTTCCTCATACTTGGCCTTTTGGGCAGCTGGAACACAACTCTGTTTCCTCTCGGGAACCTGAGCCACACCACCTCCGGAGGCTGGAGCTATCCTGAGAGCAGCAAATACACTGCCGGCCCCGCAAATCTTCCTGCGGATAAAATAAAAAACATAAAGGTGAACTGGCTGGACGGCAGTATCACTTTGACTGCCGGGGCTGTCAGCCAGGTAACCGTAAAAGAAACCTCTTCCAGGAAATTAACATCCAAGGAGCAGCTACACTATTACCTGAAAGGTGACACACTTCTGATCCAATACCGCGGTGCCACCAAAAACATATTCTCCGGCTTTGGCAACAGCCTTTCCAAAAAACTGGAGATCCAGATTCCCGCCGAATACGCATCCTCTTTTCAGGAAATCATGGTGGACGGTGTCTCCTCAGATATCGGACTGGACAATCTGAAGACAAAGAAATTGTCCTTGGATAATGTATCCGGCAACATCACCCTGAAGAACATAGAAACAGATAGCCTGACCACAGATTCCACCAGCGGGTCCCTGATCTCCGCAGACCTGATCGTCAATGATAATGCCGTAACATGCACCACCAGCGGGGACGTCATCCTGGCAGGCTCCATAAATGCAGCACAGCACGACAGTGTATCCGGATCTCTGCATATAACCTCTTCGGTCTGCCCCCAGAAAATCCAGGCAGACACTACCAGCGGAAGTGTACTTTTAAATCTTCCTGATGATCAGGGCTTTACCCTGGACTATGACACTGTGAGCGGCGATCTGGAAACCGACTTTCCCACCACAGATTCCGGCTCCCAACGTATCTATGAATCCGGCAAGAATCACTTTCTCATAGATACTACCAGCGGTGACATCACCATTCTCAAAACAAATTGATCAAAATCTGCGAACAGCAAAAAGGATTCTGTATGAAGAAAACGGACACAGCTCCGAATCAAACATACAGAATCCTCTTTTTATAAATATCCTTTTATAAATATCCACGAACGGTTCCAGCCTCTCTCAGTTACCTGCAAAAAGGCAGTTGCGGTCCGCTTAAAATCTCAGCACGATCTTGGTGCCCTTTCCCGGTTCACTGTTCAGCACGATCCTGGCATGATGCAGTGCCGCTCCATGCTTCACGATAGAAAGTCCCAGTCCGGTCCCCCCCGTCTTTCTGGAATGGCTTTTGTCCACCCGGTAAAAACGCTCGAATATCCGCTCCTGTTCTTCCCTTGCGATTCCTATACCGCTGTCCTCCACGCTCCACCGCACGCCGTCATTATCCCGGGCCAGCAGAACTTTCACGTATCCACCTTCTTTGTTATATTTAATGGCGTTATCCACAAGATTATACAGCATTTCATATAAAACATGCCTTACTCCCTGTATGGATACACTCTTTCCTTCCATCAGGACCGTGACCCGTTTCTTTTTGGCAGGCAGCGTAAGTGTCTGGCAGATATCCTGGGTAAGCTCATATAGATCCACCTTTTCAAAGGGCATATTCCTGCTCTCATCCAACTTGGAAATTTCAATAATATCCTGTACAAGACTGGTAAGCCTGCTCGCCTCATCGTAAATCCTGCCTGCAAATTCCGGTACATCCTGAGGCTGTACCAGTCCGTCACGCATGATCTCCGCGTAACCGGATATGGACATGAGGGGTGTCTTCAATTCATGGGAAACATTTGCTGAAAATTCCTTTCGCACCATTTCCGCCTGCTTCAGCTCTTCCACCTGCTTGGCAATCTGTACATTCTGTTCATCCACCCGGTTCAGAAGCGGCCGCAGTTCCTCGTATGCCACATTTTCCAGAGGATGTTCCAGATCCAGTTCATTGATGGGCGCGATCAGCCTCCGCGTCTGCTTCTCCACCACAAAAAATGCCAATGCCAGAATAGCGATCAGAAGCAGTCCCAGTAAAGTAAAGCTTGACATCATAGTGGAGAGAACACTGTCCGTCGTCTTTGCCACCCGCAGGATATTGCCGTCATCCAGCTTTACGGCATAGTAAAAAGTCTGTTTTGACAAAGTCTGTGAAAACCGTACCACTTCCCCTGTTCCCTTTTTTATTGCCTGTATGATCTCAGGCCTGTCCTTATGGTTCTCCAGATCCGACGCGTTCTTTTCCGAGTCATAGAGGATAGTCCCGTCAGGCCTGGCAAGGGTAATACGGCTTGTTGTCAGATCTCCTGTGGTTTTGTTCAGATAATCTTCCCCTGTATTCTCCACCGCGTAACGGATGTACTGGGCCTCATTCCTCACATCCTGCTTCATATAATGATTGTATTTTCCGTACATAACAGCGCTTGCCGCAATAAAGGTCAATATCACGGAAAGAACCACCATAATCCCTACGTGGTTCAGTATACGTTGTTTCATCTTCCATCTCCAATCCGATATCCCACGCCCCGGATGGTTTCGATCAGGTTACCGCAGTCCCCCAGTTTCTGCCGAAGTGTCCGGATATGTACATCTACAGTCCTTGTTTCACCGTCAAAATCATATCCCCAGATGTGTTCCAGCAGTCTGTCGCGGCTCAGCACAATACCCTGATTTTCCATCAGATAGCGGAGCATTTCAAATTCTTTTAAGGTCAGTTCCACTCTCCGCTGCCCGTCCATCACTTCATGGCGGTCCACATTTACGGAGAGATCCTCACAGCGCAGGATTTTGTCCTGTGTCTGTCTCTTACTTCTTCGGAGCACGGCGCGGACACGGGAGACGAATTCCATCATGCCAAACGGCTTTGTGATATAGTCATCCGCTCCCCCGTCCAGCCCTCTCACCTTGTCATATTCTGCCTCCTTGGCAGTCACCATGATCACGGGAATATCTCTGGTCCTGTGCTCCTTTTTTAATTTTTCCAATATGGCATATCCGTCCTCACCAGGAAGCATAATATCCAAAAGGACCAATTCCGGTATTTCCTTCTCCAATGCTGCAAAAAGCTCTTTTCCGTCACTCAGTCCTTTGGCCTGAAATCCGGTGGTCCCTAATGTATATACAAGAAGTTCCCGAATATTTCTCTCATCTTCCACACAATAAATCATATGCGCTCCCTTCTTTGCCCATCTCATTCTATAGACAGTATACGCATTTTTTAGGGAGCGCACAAGAAAAATTTACGGGAGCTGGTAACGGCTGCGGGACTCTTCCATGACTCTCTGGAACTCTGAGTTGTCTTCACGCTTCATATGTTCCAGATAACTGTGAGTATCAAAAGCATCCTCAGGCACCTGGGTGATACAGACTGCAATGTTTGAACAGTGGTCTGCAATCCTCTCCAGGCTTGTGGTAATGTCTGATAAGACAAATCCCTGTTCTATGGTACACTTTCCTTCTCTCAGTCTGCGGATGTGACGGCTCTTCAGCTCCATATTCAATTCATCAATGACCTGTTCAAGCGGTTCCACGCTTTTTGCCATCTCCTGATCCTGCCCAGCAAATACCTTGTAGGCGGAGTCAAAAATGTCCTCTACCGCTTTTGCGATCACATGCAGTTCCTGCAGTGCTTTATCAGAGAATTTCATATTTTTTGCATTCATTTCTTTTGCTGACTGCATAATATTTACCGCATGGTCCGAAATACGTTCAAAATCCCCGATACAGTGAAGCATAATAGAGAGATCATGGCTGTCCTTCTGATTTAAATCTTTCTGACTCAATTTAACCAGATATGTTCCCAGCGCATCCTCATAGCGGTCCACATGGTCCTCCAGAGTCATCACCTCTTCTGCCATTTTATCATCATATCTGTCAATGAGTGACAGCGCTGTGCGCAGGGAATCCTGTGCCTCTCTAGCCATATTGTCGACTACGTGACGGCTCTGCTCCATAGCAAATGCCGGTTTGTCAAGGAAACGCACATCCAGAAGCTGTGTCTGTACATCCTGCACAGCCGGCTTTGCCTCCTCTTTGTCCCGGATCGTGAGCGTTGCCAGCTTCTCCAACACTCTGGAGAACGGAAGAAGAAGCAGGGTTGCAAATACATTAAAGGTTGTATGCACAACTGCGATACCCGCCGCGTTTGCCGCATGTCCCATAAATCCAAAGTGGATGAAGGAATTCAGTGTATAGAAAAGTACCATAAAGATAACCGTGCCGATAACATTAAAATACAAATGCACCATGGCGGCACGTTTTGCATTTTTGTTGGCTCCCACGGCCGAGAGAAGCGCAGTCACACAGGTACCTATATTCTGGCCCATAATGATAGGGATGGCCACATCAAAGCTGACCGCACCGGTCACACAGAGTGCCTGCAGAATGCCCACTGACGCAGAAGAACTCTGGATCACTGCCGTCAGGATCGTACCTGCGATCATGCCCAGGATCGGGTTGGAAAACTGTGTCAGGATCCCTGTAAATTCCGGCACATCCGCCAGAGGCTTCACTGCCCCGCTCATACTCTCCATACCAAACATGAGCACAGCAAATCCGATAAATATCATACCGATGTCTTTTTTCTTTTCACTTTTGGCAAACATAAGAAAAGCAACACCCACGATAGCCAAAACAGGCGAAAATGTGGAGGGTTTAAAAAGCTGTATGAAGAAATTATCACTTTCAATCCCGGAAAGACTCAGAATCCAGGATGTAATTGTTGTACCAATATTGGCACCCATGATGACGCCCACTGCCTGTGAGAGTTTCATAATGCCTGAATTGACAAACCCCACTACCATTACGGTTGTCGCTGATGATGACTGAATGACCGCGGTTACCGCAGCGCCCAGACCCACGGCTTTGAGGGGATTTGAGGTTAGAGTCTCCAGAATCCTCTCCATCTTGCCGCCTGATACCTTGGCCAGACCGTCACCCATGACATTCATTCCATATAAAAACAAAGCCAGACCGCCGATTAAGCTCAAAATACTAAAGAAATCCATACTTTTTCTCCTTTTCCTTTTGTAGCAAGGCAAACTTATTACCTTTTATTCTAACCTTATTGTAGGGGAGGTATGTAAAATCTTTTAAAGGGGTTTTGTAAAATCTGTGTAAAATTTTCTCACAAAATGACTCAGAAAAGCCGCCGGCAGATTATCTGACAGCGGCTTGCAGCATTGCGTTATAGATTTTGTTCTGATAGGATCTTTTCAAATTTTGATTCTGAGAGGATTTCGTTTGTGAAAAAAGCTCCATTATAAAAGAGGCTGTAAGTGGTAAATGGAGCCGGGGCATTTTGTGCCTGTTCTTTTGATTCAAAACGTATGGTTTTAAAGGGTACTCCTCTGTCCCGGGCCATTTTTTCTATGAGAGGAACGTATTTTGCTGTAAACGGACACTGATGGCTATAATAGAGGACAAATCCCTGCTGCTGTAGCTGCGGTGCTTTCGCCTGTTCCCTGAATTGTGGTTTTTCAGCCCCTTCTTCAAAAGGCAGATATAACAGTTCGTAAAAGGGCATTGCCGAATCTGCCTTAAGAAAACCTTTGTGTCTGAAAAAGCCCGGGTCTGAGAGATAAGGCCTTTTTTTAGCAGATGAAAGAACTGTCAGACCCTTTTTCCCCTTAGCCTTACTGTCCTTGATACACTCCTCCAAAAGGAGATTTGAATATCCCTGCCCTTTGAATTTCCCGGAAACCCACAGGCAGTTGATGTGCATATAACCTTCTGCCAAAATGGGAACCCACGCCTCATGGGCCGGAATATATTCTATAAAGCATTTCCCCCTCACATCACATTTTTTAAACATCAGCCCAGCGTCTAACTGCTGGAAAATCCATGCCTTCTTAGCGGACACCTGACAGTCCTTGTTGTTGGATATGGCACAGCAGATATGCTCTTTCTCCAGATTCTCCTTGGTTATTGTAATGATATCCATATTGCTTCCCTTTCTCGGATCCCCTGTAAATAATACATTATGCTTTGACAATAGACAGTATAGCATATAAAACATGACAATGTATGTCATATTTTAAAAACTGTCCTGGCTGCTGTGCCTCCTCACACGCTCTGTGCTGCTGTATACCATATCACTCCTCTTATCTAAACTCTGGAATCACAACCTCCTCTCCGTTTTTCATTGCTGACTCATGTCCGCAGATTCCCGCGGCAGTCCAGTCAGCCGCCGTATACACATCGATCATCGGCTCCCTCTCCTCTATTATGCTGCTGACAAATTCATTTACCAGGTGTGGATGGGACCCGTGATGTCCGCCGCCCTGCTTCATATACATGTCAGGATTATCGGGATCCAATATGGCGAATTCTGTTGTGTACTTCCGAATCGCCTCGGGCAGAATCTCCTCTCTGTTTGGACAATGTACCTCTTGCCTGCTGATAACTCTGCCTCTGTTTCCAATATTTGTCTCTGTCATACCCTCCTCAAAGGTATATACATAGGGAGCGTCGTTTTCAAAATTCCACTCAAAAGACATTTTATCTCCAAAGACGCTGAATCCCTCCACATACTCATGGGCAGTCTCAAAAAGGGAACGGGTAACATCCGCAGAGGTCCTCCCATCCTCCAACCGGAAGACTGCCGTCTCCACAGGATATGGATTTCCATAATTCCGAACCAATTCCTCCCGCATTGTCCCGCTTCCAAAACAATGTACCCTGGAAGCCCGCTGTCCGCTCAAAAACAGAAGCGGGGATATGGCGTGGGTTGCATAATGCAGTGGCGGAAGTCCCTTCCAATAATCAGGCCAGCCCTCCATATCCTGAAAATGAGTCCCTCTCAGATATTGGATCTTCCCCAGCTTTCCCTGATCGATCAGAGACTTAACATACAGACACTGATATGTATAAACACTGGTCTCCATCATCATATAGTTCTTTCCGCTCTTCTTTTTTGCCTCAATGACCGCCCTGATCTCATCCAATGTTGTTGCCATAGGTACCGTTACTGCACAGTGCTTTCCCGCATTCAATGCCTGAACGGCCAGATCTGCGTGGGTATGAATGTTGGTGAGTATATGTACCGCATCCACATCACTGTCCAACAGCTCCTGATAATCCCTGCAGCATCTGGTAAATCCAAACTTTCTGGAAAAGCTGTTCAGCAGCTCCTCATTTTTATCGCAAATGACCACCTCTTCCACATCCGGATGGTCTCTGTAGATAGTGGGAAAAGCCCTGCCAAATACAAGGCCTACGATTCCCACCTTTATTTTTTTACCACTCATGATCATTCTCCTTTATTCCTGTATTTTCCGGTATTCCTTTGGGGAATATCCGGTTGCCTTTTTAAATCCCATACTAAAATAATACTGACTGGAATACCCCAGTTCACTACTGATTTCCCCTATTTTTTTATCAGTCTCCACCAAAAGCTTTTTTGCCTGAAGAATTCTGAGACTGCTTATATAATTAACCAATGTGCTCCCTGCCTGTTCCTTAAAAATACGGCAGATATAATTAGGACTCATATGAAAAACCTTTGCGATCTGACCCAGACTCAGGTCCTCCTCTCTATAATTCTCTTCAATATACCGTTTGATCTTTGAAACCGTCTGCGTGGTATCTTTTGCTGTATAATTCCTTATCTCCCGGCATAAGGTGATCAAAATTTTCTCAAAATACTCCAATATATCTGAGGCATAGATCATGGCATTGAGTTTCTGCAGACTTATTAAATCCTTTACCCTCTCATCGGGGAGCATTCCGCACACCTGTGTGCTCAAAAAGGTAGTGACAAAGAAAAGCAGATATGACCTCTTGATACCATGGTTCTCCATATAATTCCGTATCTCTGCGCAGACTTTGTCAATACCGCCGAAATCGCCGCTTGTGAGACAGTCCGCAAGTTTTTTTTCAAAGTAATCAAAACGTGTGTAATCAGATAATTCTTTATCCGCAAAATCATGGATGTGAAACACCTGGTTTCTCCCCAGAACAAAGCGGTATTCCAGGGCCTGCACAGCAGTATCTGCAGCGTACTGCAGCTTTCTGATATCGTCCACCCAGTATCCGATCCCCATATTGATATACACTCCCGGCCTTTTCTCTGCCAGATCACGTATATATTTTTTCAACAGATGTATCAATGTACTCATAAAGAAATTTTCTTTTTCTCCAAACACAATGCAGTATACATCCGTTTCCATGAAAAACGGTCCCCAGAATTCCTGTGTCTGATAATATTGAGACAGATTCCCACAGATTTCTGAACAGATTTCTTCTCCTGTGACATCGCTCTTTCCTGTCTCCACAGCCACCATAATGCAGTTAAACTGCATTTTGCGCAAATCTGACTCCAGAATTTCTTCCAGTTCCACTCTGTCCAGTTTGCAGCTCTCTTTGCTGTCTTTTAACAGCTTTTGAAAAAAGGTTTCCCGGTAAATGCCGTGATTGTTCTCATATACATGCTGTACCTGCTCCTCATGGTGCTTTTCTTTGCCGGCCTGCAAAATACGCTGACTAAGGAATTCATAATCCACAGGCTTCTCCAAAAAGTCGTATACTCCCAACTGTATCCCCTTTTTGGCATATTCAAATTTACTGTAGGCACTAATGATGATAATTTTAATATTGCGGCCCAGCCCGTTAATATACTCGCAAAAACTAAGCCCATCCATTCCGGGCATAACAATATCTGATATTATCACATCTGGATTTAATCCATCCAAATTTTTCATTGCTTCCTGACAGCCTGAGAAGAATCCCACGGGATTCAGCCCGTATTCCTCCCACCGTACCTGTGTTTTCAGCGCATTCAATGTTAAAATACGGTCTTCGATCACCATTACATTTATCATGACTCATCATCCTTTACTGCTTTATGCTCCCCATCATCAGACCGCCCATAATATTCTTCTCAAAGCAGACAATAAACAAAATTGCAGGAAGCAGCATCATACATCCGGCCGCGCTGATCGCCCCCCATGGCATCTGGTATTGGTTCATCTTGGGGATGGAGGACATCAAAAGACTCATCACCTTCACATTTTTAGTGGTAAACATAAGGGGTGTAAAAAATTCATTCAGACAGGTAATAAAATTGATGATACATAAGGTTGCCATGATCGGTTTCAGCAGAGGAAGGATGATACGTACAAATGCCCCCGCCATAGTTGCCCCGTCAATTCTGGCAGCTTCCTCCAGTGAGGAGGGGATCTGGCTGATAAAACCGGAATACATGATGGTTGAAAACGGGATCAAGATGGAAAAATATAAAATCACCAATCCCCCAAAGGTATCGCTGAGTCCCAAATGGCGCCACAAGGTCATAAGGGGAATGACCGTCACTGTACCCGGTATCATTGTGGAGAACATGATAAAGGCAAATGCTGCATTCAACCCCTTTGTCTGGCACCTGGCGAAACCATAACCGGCTAAAGCGCAGAGGAAAACAGATAAGATCAGGGAGACCGCCGTAATGATAACAGTTCCTTTCAAATATTCTGTCAGTCCGGCCGCCTGGAACAGCTGCCTGTAATTGTCAAGTGTGAGATGGATCGGCCTGTATTCTATAGGTGACTTAAATAAATCCACCTGTTGAGTAAAAGAGGATTTTATGATCCAGTAGACCGGCCACATGATAATAAATCCCACTGCAAATGTCAAAATCCATAACAAGGCTTTCTTTTTTCCGGACATTTTCATACCCATCCCCCCTTAATAGTCCACTTTTCTGTAAAACGACAGTCCAATAACACCATAAACTGCTGTAGCCAAAAACATGACCACTGTGATGGCTGATGCCATTCCATAGTTCATATTCTTTGTAGCTTCCATATAAAGCCTGTATGCCAAAAGGGAAGTGGAGGTCCCAGGTCCTCCTTTTGTCATAGCATAAACGATCTCAAAGCTGTTGATCTGTGAAACACCGATGAATATTATCATGATAATAAATGTTCTCATTACATATGGCAGTGATACGTGAATTAAAATCTTCCAGTCATTTGCCCCGTCAATCTTAGCTGACTCAAACAATTCCCCGGGAATCCCCTGAAAAGCCGCCAGCATAATAATCCCGAAGAAAGATACATTCTTCCATATATTTACCAGAATAACCGAAACCTGTGCCCCTGTTTTATCAGACAACCAGTTAAAATGGTATCCCGCAAACCCAATCCTTCTTATTAAATCATTTACAATCCCATAAGTATTATCAAAGGCCCAAAGTGCTGCTATGGACACAACGATCATGGAAAGCCCCCATGGGATCAACGCTATGGTCCTTATCAGCTTTCTTCCCCCAAAGTTCTGTTTCAGTAAAAGAGCAAGGCCAATTCCCAATACAACGATCGCGATCATAGATACCACTGTAAAAACCGCGGTGAAAGACAGGGACTCCAAAAACTGTTTATTCGTGGTAAGTTTTTTAAAATTCAGCAGGCCTGCAAACTTTTTCGTTCTCCTTATCAAATCATAATCCAGCAGACTATAATAAAACATAGTCAGAACAGGATATATGGTGGTCCATGCCCGGATCAACAGAACCGGAAGAATACAGATCCATGCAAATATAATTTTCCGCTTCGTCAGCGTCAGTTTCTTCAACATTGCATTCCCCTCTTCCAAGTATTTTTTAATGGAGGCCGCAGATACTGCAGCCTCCCGTCTGGCTTATTTTTTGCCCAGAAGTTCGTCAATCTGCTGTTGTCCCTTTTCCAGGCATTCCTCATAGCTGATCTCATCCATAAGATACTCCTGAAGAGTTCCCGTCACTGTATCCATATACTCACTGTGTCTTTCACTTAAAGTCCTGGCCTCAAAAGCGTTGTCCTGTACATATGACTTATGTTCTTCCACAGTCAGAAGCCCTTTTGTCAATTCCGCATCATCCCATACACTTAAATTGGCTGTAGGAGAGAATTTTCCGGTTGCCTTCATATAAGCAGCCTGTGCCTCTGGTGATGCCATAAATTTCACGTATTCTTTGGCAGCCTCTTTCTTGGAAGAATTTTTATTTACCACCCACATCCATGAACTCATTGGTGTCTTGTTGGTGGTAAATGCAGGCATTGGCGCACAGATAATTTCATCTCCGTATTTTCCTGCTTCCGCAAAGGAGGATGAGGCAGACGCCCACTGAAAATACATGGCTGCGTTTCCGTCCGTAAACTTCTGGTTTCCCGTTTCATAGTCCACGCTCAGATTATCAATGCTGGTAACACCATAGGTGTGCACCAGATCATACATAAATTTAATGGCTTCCTTTGTCCCATCCAGTGTCCAGTCATAGAAATTCCCTCCAAACATGAGACACCAGCGGTTCAGATTATCCTGGAGGTGTGAAGCCTTATCCCATGCCTCCAGCAATCCATACTTACCATCTTTTGTCAGGGCCTTTGCGGCTTCAATAAATTCTTCCTTATTGGTTGGCACGGCAATTTTGGCCTCATCAAACATCTTCTTATTCACAAAGAAAAGAATACCTCCGAAGTCAGCAGGTACGCCGTACACATGACCATCTTTCTTTAAGAACTTGTCAGCATACCCATCCATGAACTCGTTTAGATCCTCTTCAGTTATCACATCATCTATTGGTTCCAAAAAATCAGCACTCATAAATGATAACTGCATAATTTCATCAATATAATACACATCCACAGAGTCATCACCGGACGCCAGCATTGTAGTAGCTTTATTTACCGTATCTGCGTACAGCAGAGGTTCTGCCTCAAAGTTGACTTTAAAATCCAGATTCTCCTCCACCATTTTCTTAAATTCCTGGCCATACGCATCATCATTGATCGCTGAAGTGTAGACAGTTATCTCTGTATCCTGGGTCGTCTCCTCCTGCTTTGACTCCTGTCCGCCTGCACCGGCATCTTCTTCTGCGGAAGTACATCCGGATAAAAGCATAGTCCCCGTCATAAGTACAGCAGTCCCTGCTGCCATCTTTTTTCTCCAATTTCTTTTCTTCATACCATACTCCTTTTTCTGCTTTTAGAATCTCCTGCGCAAAAGAATCTGTAAATAGTACCGCTTGTTCAGCTAATATTAAGATATCACATATATTTATGAAAATCATACAATTTATTATCTATTTTTTAATATATCATATCCCTTTTTCCATAAATCGTTTTTATTCCCCATAATTTTTGCTATAATATTTCCAATACAGAAATAACCGGAGGACATTATGAATAAATTCAAAGAGTTGATCAATAAACATTTTTCTACCTTCCGTTCCAAGCTCACGGCTGCTTTTATTTTGACATCCATGATCCCCCTGCTCCTCTCTATCACCATAGCGATGTTTATCATCAACAGCTATCTTAGAAAAGAAACTATAAATCAGCTTCTCTCAGATGCCAGCCTGGAGGCACAGCAGATAGAGGCGCGTCTTGGCCAGATCATTGATATGCAGAATGCACTCTCCTCTCTGTTCTCCTCCTCCCTAACTCCTGACAATGCCTCAAAAGATATCTCCTCCCTGGCACTGTCACGTTTTGAATCCCTGCGTGCCAATGTCACCAGTTTGGAGTACGTTTATAATGTAAAAAAGATAAGAATATACTCCGATTATTTTCCCTTTACGAATGGCGACAGCTTTCATTTTTTCCCTCTCACTGACCTGGACTCCTCTGTCCTTAGACAGATTGCATCCGAATCCTCCGGCGTCAACCGACTGAAGGCATTCTCCTCTGCCGGCACATCCACCGGCAGTACAGCCAGTTTCTATAAGGCCATCAAGAATATCAGCGGAACCGTTATTGCAGTTTACTTCATAGACATCGATTTGCCCAACACCATGAAAAGTATCCTCTCCCCCACCACAGATACCACAGCTCTCAGCCTTCTGGATTCCAAATCCGGTCTGCTATACAGCAGCACACAGAATCTGCTGCTCCCTGATCCTCCTGATTCCTATGAGACAAATAAAGTCTTCTCTTCTGAAAATTCCCGTTTCCGGATATTAAAGAAGAGCAGCTATACAGACTGGTATTATCTGTTTGAATCCTCAAAAGGCAGTTCCAAAATAGTGAATCAGGCTCTCCTTACAGGATATCTGCTGGTGTTTTCACTGACTGTACTTTTATGCATCATTGCTGTGATCATATTTCCCATCACCCTTTCCAAACGCATAAAATACTTTTCAAACACCATCAACAATATTCCTGACGAAGATCTGGCATCCTCCAGCGCTGCAGGAGCAATTCTGGACACCCTCGTTAAAGACAGCACCACCGGTGATGAAATTGATTCCATCATTACAACCTTTAGTAATCTATTCAAAAAAAATACCCAGCTCAATACCGCTATAAGGCAGCACGAGCTGGAAATTGAAAAATCAAAGTTCACCATACTCCAGGAGCAGATAAACCCTCACTTTCTATATAACTCCCTGGATACCATACGCATATGTATGCTCATGGATAAAAAAGAGACAGCCTGCCGTCTCATCCAATCCCTGTCACAATTTTACCGCATCTCCCTGAGCAAAGGAAAAGACATTATCACCATAGATCAGGAGCTTCGTATGATAGAAGCCTATCTACAGATTGAGCAGGCAGGCTACGACGGAAAGATCACATGGCAAATAAGCTGCAGCGACCGGGTTTCCGCCTTCGGAATTCCCAAGTTCACACTGCAGCCCATAGTGGAAAACTCCATCATACACGGAGATTTCATTTCATCACCTGTGCCTCTCTCCATTACAATAACCGTGGAATATACAGAATTGCTCAAGATAACATTAAAAGACAACGGCCCCGGAATCCCTCCGGACCGCCTGACAGAACTGAATCACCTATTGGCCTCCCAGACTCTGGTCCCCACAGCCGGCTACGGGCTTCAAAACTGCTGCCAACGCATCCGCCTCCACTATGGCCCCGCCTACGGAATCCAAATAACCAGCACCCCAAAAGGCACACAAACCACTCTGACTCTCCCCAAAATCCTTCCCTGACAGCCCGGCGGGTGCCGGGCAAAGCAGGCAGGAACTTCAACTGTCCTGCCGCATTGCCGCCGCCGTTCACTAAGATCAAACCCCGGCAATAACCTCTGTCACAAGCTCCGAAAACTCCCGGGAAACTTTGTCAGCCGTCTCCTGCACTTCCTTATGATCCAGCTTCTTGCCCATCCCCGCAGCCTGATTGGTAATACAGGAAATCCCACAGACTTCCAGTCCCATGTGGCGTGCGGCCATAGCCTCACACGCTGTACTCATCCCTGCCGCATCAGCGCCCCACACTCTGCACATCCGGATTTCAGCAGGCGTCTCGTAATTCGGCCCGCTAAACTGCATATAAACTCCCTCTTTCAGAGAAATTCCCAGCTTCTTAGCGGCATCCTTCACCACATTCCGCATCCTGACACTATAGACCTCACTCATATCCGGGAATCTCGGCCCCAGTTTATCCATGTTGGGACCAATCAAAGGACTCGGAACCGCTGTGGTAATATGATCCCGGATCAACATAAAATCTCCCGGATCAAAATCAAAATTCACTCCCCCTGCCGCATTGGTGAGTATGAGCTTTTTCGCCCCCAAAAGTCCCATAAGCCTTATTGGAAGCACCACGTCTGTCATAGGATATCCTTCATAATAATGAACCCGCCCCTGCATGATCACTACAGGCACCTTTCCCACATAACCAAAGACAAATCTTCCCTTATGTCCCTCCACAGTAGAAGTAGGAAATCCCTCAATGTCCTTATAATCCACGGTATCCACGATCTGAATACCATCTGCGTAATCGCCCAGACCGGAACCCAGAACAAGGGCTGTCTCCGGTTTAAAATCAGTCCTCTTTTTTACACTCTCCAAACACCTGAATAACTTTTCTTCTGCCTGATGCATACTTTATCTTTCCTCACTTTCGCCGTTGTCAGCCTTTTCAGATATATTTAGGCCGCTTATCTGTATAGTTTACATTATAATGCATTTCTTGTTCCAGAAAAAGAACTAAAATCCTGAAGATGAAATTATATGTCCTATAAAGCACAATGTCCAAAAAAGACAGAACCGTGGAAACAGCCGGCAGAATAGCCTGACTGTCCGCAAGTTCTGCCTTTTATCATACAGACTTTTGGAAAAAATCGGAACTGACCTTAGAAACTTCTGATCTGATCATCCTCATCTTCTGTTGATTTTACAATGGATTTGATCACGACAGGATAGCTCACTGTGTCATTTACCCTCACCATGACCCGGTCGCCTTCCCGGTGTCCCCGGACGGCTTTTCCCAGGGGAGATTCTATACTGATCTTATTGTCAAGAGAGTTACCCCGGATAGAAGTTACCAGTTTGTAGGTCTCGGTCTCATCCTCATCCTCGTAGTAAATTTCCACCACATTATTGATCCCCACCTCATCACTTCCGGAATCATCCTTCACAATTGCGGCGGTCTTCAGCATTCTCTCCAGATACCGGATGCGGCTTTCATTTTTGTTCTTGTCCTTTTTCGCCGCATAATATTCAAAATTCTCACTCAGGTCACCCTGTGCCCTGGCCTCCTTGACAGCCTCTATGGCTTCCTTTCTGACCACCAGCTTCCGGTACTCGATTTCCTCCTGGATCTTCTTTACATCACTCTCTGTCAACTGTTCCCGCATATCACTCTGCCTCTTTTCCTGCTATTCCCGGTTACGATATCTTGGTTCCCGCCTCAGCCAGAAAACCACGCGTAAAAAGCTCTTTTGCTATCTCATCCAGTGTCTGCTCGCTGTCCGCAAGGACTGTATGATAATGATAGCCGGACGTAATGTTCTTCAAAGGGCTTGATTTGCCACCTTGAATGCCTTTTACAAACTCAGCGGCTTTCTTCCTGGAATCAACAGATAAATCTGCCCTTAACTGCCCATAAACCTCATGGCGTATGAACACATCCTCCACCTTGCCTCCGCAGTCCACGATCAGATTCAGTTCCTCCAGTATCTCACTGTCCTTATGACATACATAGAACACACGGCTCGCAAACACCGGGGCATGAAATACATAGCCCCGATGGGTGGAAAGAATATCCTGGTTCTGCGCCCGCAAAAGTGCAATATCCTGCACTATCACCTGGCGGCTGACCTGGAACCGCTGTGCCAGCTTCGTGCCGGAAACAGGTTCCGGGCTGCGCCTGATATATTCTAAAATTTCCTGTCTGCGTTTTTCGCCGTTCATTCCTCACTAATTCCTTTCTCGCTGTCCTTTTGCGGTGCTCATAACCCATGCAGTATCACTGCTCGTAACAGTTCAGCCTTCCACTGTTCCTGCAGCTTAGCGGCATACGGGATGCAGATTTTTAAGGGAAATGTCCAGGATCGGTGCAGAATGAGTTAAGGCCCCGCTGGATATATAATCCACACCTATAGACACAAGCCTTTCCACGTTCTCCCTGGTCACATTGCCGGAACACTCTGTCTCGGCTCTTCCGTCAATGATGCGGATCGCTTCCTTCATCATATCCGGAGTCATATTATCCAGCATGATGATATCAGCCCCTGCTTCCACAGCCTCTCTCACCATATCAAGATTTTCCACTTCCACTTCTATCTTGCGCACAAAGGGCGCGTACTCCTTAGCCATTTCCACGGCCTTCCTCACACTGCCTGCCGCTCCGATGTGATTGTCTTTTAATAAGATCCCATCGGACAAATTATATCTGTGATTATATCCGCCGCCTACCTTTACCGCATATTTCTCAAAAACACGCATATTCGGTGTCGTCTTCCTGGTATCCAGAAGCTTAGTCTTACTGCCTTCAAGCAAATCCGCGATCTGTCTCGTATAACTGGCAATTCCGCTCATTCTCTGCAGATAGTTCAGTGCAACCCGCTCTCCTGAGAGCAGTACACGGATATCTCCGTGCAGGGTCGCCATAAGCTGGCCATTCGCCACCCGGTCTCCGTCTTTGACGTAAAATTCCACCTCTGTCTTTTCATCCAAAAGTTCAAACACTCTTTTAAAAACGTCAAGACCTGCAATCACGCCGTCCTGCTTGCAGATGAGCTGTACTTCACCGGGGCATTCCTCCCGCATCACCGCATTGGTGGTGATATCCTCGCTTGTTATATCTTCCTGCAGAGCCTGCATGATCAAATGGTCTGCATTTAATTTCATTGTGATCTGATTCATACCGCTTTTTTCACCCTTTCGATTTCTTTTAAAACGCTCTCTCCATACATTCTTTGAAGCTCTTCCTGTCTCGGAAAACCTTCCCTCTCTGCCTTTGCCAGAAGCATAGCTGCTTTTTCCCGGCACATTTTCCCATTCTCCTGCGCTTCACACGCTGAGATCCGCATGGCCGCCCGTTTTGCGAACACCAGGCTCTCCAAAAGGGAATTGCTTGCCAGTCGGTTGGCTCCGTGTACTCCGTTGCAGCTTGTCTCTCCTGCAGCATAGAGATTTTCCATAGTGGTCCTGCTGTCCAGATCCACTTTTACCCCGCCCATAAAATAATGCTGGGCAGGCACAACAGGTATACATTCTTTTCTCACATCAAACCCTTCTTCAAGACAGCGCTCGAAAATATTGGGGAAATGAGACATGATCTCTTCCTCCCCAAGAGGGCGCATATCCAGCCATACATAAGGTTTGTGATCTATCTCCATCTGCCTGTGGATGGCGTCTGCAAGGATGTCCCGCGGAAGGACCTCATTGGCAAAACGCTCCATATTGGCATTGTATAATTTGGCGCCTTCCCCGCGCACGGATTCCGATATGAGGAATCTGCGGCCCGGTTTCTTGGAATATAAGGTTGTAGGGTGAATCTGCACGTAATCGGGATGCTCCAGCTCAATGCCGTGTTTCAGGGCAATGGCAAGGGCGTCTCCCGTCAGATGAGGAAAATTTGTGGAATGTTCATAAAGCCCGCCAATCCCGCCGCATGCCCATATTGTATCCCGGGCTGTGATTCCAAAGGTACTGCCATCCTCCCGGCGTGCCACGATACCGTAACACCGGTTATTCTCCTCCAGTATATCAATCATTGTTGTCCGTGTCAAAATTTTTACATTGGGAAGTTTTTGGACCGCTTCCAGCAGCCTGCTTGTAATCTCTTTCCCCGTGATATCTTTGTGAAACAGGATTCTCGGCCTGGAATGGGCACCCTCTCTGGTATAGGCAAGTTCCCCGTTTCTGCGGTTAAAGTCCACACCACAGGCGATCAGCTCATCTATCACCTCTCTGGAGGAACGGATCATCACATCCACAGATTCTCTCCTGTTTTCATAATGACCGGCCTTCAGGGTGTCCTCCATAAACAAATCATAATCCTCTTCATCGTGCAGCACGCAGATGCCGCCCTGCGCCAGATAAGAATCACTGTTCTCCGGATCATCCTTTGTCAGCATCAGAACCTGTTTCTCTCTCGGCAGGTGAAGAGCTGCAAAAAGCCCAGCAACTCCTGTTCCCACGATCACGATATCTGTCTTTTCTCTTTTCATTTTCTCCTAAACCTTCTTTCCATCCGCAGTCCGCCTCTATGCAAAGGGCAGTGCGGGTTCCACTACTTTGCGGTCTCGAGCATCCGGTTCAAAGGCACATTGGCCTTTTCGCGGAGGCTGTCATCCACGCTTACCTCTCCTTTATTGTATTTCAGACAGTCGCGCACCTTTTCCAGTGTTACTTTCTTCATAGATGCACAGGTCTGTCCGCCGGGCAGCGTATAAAACTTCTTGTCCGGATTCTTTTGCTGCAGTTCGTACAGCACACCGTTTTCTGTTCCGATGATGAATTCCTTCTTGTCGCTGTTCGTGGCATAGTCAATGATCCCCGATGTACTGCCAATATAATCGGCAAGCTCCAGCACTTCTTTTGTACACTCCGGGTGCACTAAGAATTCCACACCTGGGTGGAGACGCTTAATTTCTTCTGCCTGTTCTTTCTTTACTTCTTTATGTACATAGCAGTAACCGTCATTGAGGATCACATTCTTCTCCGGAACCTGTTGTGCTACATAACTGCCCAGGTTTTCATCCGGAATAAAAAATATATTTTTATTTGGAAGTTTTTTTACGATCTCAACCGCATTTGAGGAAGTCACACATACATCTGCGCAGGTCTTCAGCGCGGCACTGGAATTGATATAACAGACAACTGCCAGGTCTTCATATTCTTCTCTCATTTTCTCAATTTTCTCAGCGGCAGCCATATGAGCCATGGGACAGTCCGCTGTGGTATCCGGCATGAGCACGGTTTTTCCAGGGTTCAGAATTTTTGCACTCTCTCCCATGAAAGTCACCCCCGCAAAGACCAGGGTACTGGCTTCCAGCTTTGTGGCGATCTTACTCAGATAAAAAGAATCTCCAATATAATCCGCACATGCCTGCACCTCGCCCGGCACATAATAGTGGGCAAGGATCACTGCGTCCTTTTCTTTCTTCAGTTCCTCGATTTCCCGGTAAATGGAATCCACGGTTTCTCCTCCTCGATTTTACAGATTTTTAACATTATACAACTTTCCTTTACATCTGACAAGACAGTTGTAAAATTGTATTGTAATACGTACAAAAAAGAGACTGCCCCCTCTGCAGTCTCTGTAATCTATTCCTCTATTTTTTCAAACACCCGACCCCATACATCATCATATCCTCAGCCATAGCCGCAATCTCTTCCGCGCCTGTCACCATGCCCTCTCTGAGCCATTCCTCCAAAAGCCCGATACATCCCGCACTGGCAAAGGCGTAGAAATACTCTATCTCCTTTGGGGACGCCATGGCAAAGAACCGGGAGTAGGCTTCCACGCATTTTTCACGACCAAGACTCAGCAGCCGCACAGCAAAGGTTTTATCCCCGTAATCCCCCAGAGTGACTGTACACAGATCCGCATTTTCCTTCAGACACCGGAAAATGTGGGTGGTGATCTTCAGTGGAGTCAGTTCCCTATTCTCCACAGACAGAAGCGGTTCCAGGGCTTTTTCAATTTCTCTGGTCATCTCCTCCTCTATCTGCTCAAGCAGGTCATAAATATCTTTATAATGTGTATAAAAAGTCCCCCTGTTGATACCTGCAAGGCCGCACAGCTCCCTGATGGAAATACTTTGTATAGGCTTTTCGCGAAGCAGTTCCATAAACGCTTTCCTGATCAGCTGCTTTGTCATCCTGGTTCTCTGGTCGCCTGATTTTCCCATAGGACGGCCTCCTTTCCTAAATGCCCGACACTTTTGCCCTAATCTGTTCAAAAACCATCCAAATGGCTCAAATCTGCCGATTGTTTTCCTGTTATACTACCATTATAATAAATAATAGAAAGAGATTCAACTGGATAAAGGAGATGTTCCTGATGAAAACACTATATCTTGTTACAGGAGCAGACGGTCACCTGGGCAGTACCATTGTCCGCCTGTTGAAAAAACAGAACCTTCCTGTGAGAGGACTGCTTCTCCCCGGAAAGGCCGCACCAGATATCCCCGGTGTCCGGTATTTCCACGGAGATATACGGAATCCGGAAAGCTTAAAGCCCTTTTTTGAAAATGACGGACACAGGGAATTAGCTGTCATACACACCGCAGGCATGATATCCATTGCAGAACATGTCACCCCTGACCTATACGATGTCAATGTAAACGGAACAAAAAACATAATCTCCCTGTGCCTGCAATACAAAGTAAAAAGACTTCTCTATGTAAGCTCTGTACACGCCATCCCGGAACAGAATAAACTGAAAGTCCTGCATGAGACAACGGAATTTTCTCCCGATCTGGTGGTTGGCGCCTATGCCAAGACAAAGGCGGAGGCTACCAGGGCTGTGCTGGCCGCTGTAGATGAGGGCCTTGATGCTGTAGTTGTCCATCCCTCAGGAATCCTGGGGCCTTTTGATACCTCCGGCAATCACCTGGTGCAGATGGTAACGGATTATATAGAAGGCCGTCTCCCGGCCTGTGTGAACGGCGGATATGATTTTGTGGATGTCCGGGATGTGGCGTCCGGCTGTCTGGCTGCCTTGGAGCGCGGAAGAAAAGGAGAATGTTATATTCTCTCAAACCGTCACTATGAGATAAAAGACGTTCTGAAAATGGTTAAGATGCAGAGCGGCGGCAGACGCCTGCCAGTTCTTCCCATGTGGATGGCAAAAATGGCGGCACCTCTCATCGGCGGCATCTGCCGGATGAAAAAGCGACGCCCACTGTACACCCGCTATTCCCTGTATACCCTGCAGAGCAATGACCGTTTTGACCACACAAAGGCCACTGCTGAGCTGGGTTTCAAGCCAAGGGATTTATTTCAGACCATTGCAGATACCATTGCCTGGCTGAAGAAGAAAAGTCATGGCATTCTGATTTAAAAAGACATACTCTTACAATTTGAAAAGACGGACGGCCTTCCTACCCCTTCGGAAGATACCGTCCGTCTTGTATTGTCACTGCCAGTTTAACTTATTTTCCATTACGATCTTCTGTTCATTTGCCCGGATACGGCCAATCTCATAGCAGTCATAGTATCGGCTCAGATAAGCGGCTGTCTGTGCTGCCGCCTCCCGATGTACAACCAGTATAAATCCCACACCACAGTTGAATGTGGAGAGCATTTCCTTATCGCTTATATTGCCGCACTGCCTGATAAACCGGAAGACAGGCAGTGTCCTTATCTTATCCAGTTCTATCACAGCACTTAATCCGTCCGGGATCACCCGGCACAGATTCCCTTCTATGCCGCCGCCTGTAATGTGTGCCATGCCGTGAACACAGTTTTTTTCCATTATCCCCTTCAGGGCTTTATAATAAGGCGTATGGGGTTTCATGATCTGCTCAGTGAATGTCATGCCATCCACCTTTTCCAGCTTAATTTCCGGCATCCGGTCCATGAGCATACGGACCAGGGAATATCCGTTGGTATGCAGCCCGTTTGACGCAAGAGCCAGCACAATATCCCCCTCCTCAATGGCAGAGCCGTCAATGATCCTGTCTCTCTCCACGATCCCGGCAATACTGGAGGTAAGCACATACAGCCCCTTTTCCACCACTGCCGGCTGCACGCTTGTCTCCCCTCCCACCAGGGAGCATTCATTCTCCCGGCAGGCATCTGACACGCCTTTGACCAGTGCACTGATCGTATCCTTCTCCGCATTTCCGCATACGATCGTGTCCAGCACGGCAAGTGGCTTTGCCCCCATAACGGCAATGTCATTGACCAGGTGGTTTATCATATCATGACAGATGGAATCCGTATAACCATACTCCATGGCAAGCTTCTGCTTGGACCCCGGTTCCTCTGATTTCAATACCAGCACAGGATTCTTTATCTCCGGAAAAGAAATATCATAGAGAGACGCAAATGGACCAAGTCCGTTCAAAACCCTTTTATCCCTTGTCTCCAGGTGCTTTGCCATTTCCTTTTTGATCGTATCCGTGTAGGCAATGTCCACTCCCGCCTTACTGTAGGACAACTCCTCCCCGTCCTTCTCACAGCCCGAAAGCAGTTCGTCCACGGTCACCTCCATGGCTTTTGAAAGCTCAGGGAGCAGCTCCACATTTGGAAATGTGCTGCCGTTCTCCCATTTGGAAACGGCCTGAAAAGAAATATTCAGCCTGTCGGCAAGGTGCTGCTGCGTCATTCCTAGCTCTCTTCTTTTTCTGGAAATAAAACCTCCTATTTTCACACTGTCAAGCATGATATTTCCTCCTCATCTGCTCTGCGGATTTTCTTTTTATGCCTTAATCATACCTCTGCGCCTTGTATCGGGCAATAACGGAATATTTGAATTTCTTCTCACTATTCAACCTCCGGTAGAGTCCCTCTTTTATACTTTCTCCAAAGACCTGCCGTCAGAAGCAGGGTTGAAACCTCAGCCGCCGGAAAAGCCAGCCAGATCCCGTCCATCTTCCAGATAAAAGACAGTACAAAAGCGAAAAACAAGATGGCAGCAACACCTCTTGCAAAGGCAATAGAAAAAGATTCCCTTCCTCTCTCCACGGCTCCCATAAAAGCTGCTGCCACAATGTTGATCCCTGCCGGACAAAAGCCCAGAAAATACAGCCTTAATCCCCAAAAGGCGATCTTCGCAAGTTCCTGATTCCCCTCGCTGTTAAAGATCCCCACCAGATTTCCGGTAAACCCAAATGCGGCAGCGCTGAAGAGGATTCCCACGCCTGCTGCCAGCAGGACCGCTCTCAAAAACACACCGGTACATTCCCTTTTTCTGCCCTCCCCGTAGAAGCGGCTGATCAGGGGCTGGCTGCCCTGCGAGATACCGGTAAAGACAGATACCGCCACCAAAGCCAGATTCGCCACAATGCCGTAAGCCGCCACACCTGTATTTCCCGCCAGTCGCAGTATCAGCAGGTTAAACACAATGAGCACAACCGCAGAGGACAGCTCATTGATGAACGCGGATATTCCCAGGCTGCAGATATCTGACACCTGCCGTGCAAATGCTCTCATATTAAATCCAAAGCTCCAGGTAAATTGGTTTTTCCTCCTGATAAAGTGCAGAGACAAAAGTACCAGGCTGATGACCGGGGCAAAACCGGTGGCAAGGGCAGCTCCGAAGATTCCCATATTGAGGGGAAATAAGAATATATAATCGAGCACAATATTAGAAAAGCTCCCGGTCAGCATAGCCGCCATGGAAAGACGCGGGCTGCCGTCGTTTCGGACAAACGCGATCAGTATATTGTTCATAATAAAAAACGGCGCAAATCCCAGGATGGTCTTCAAATAACTGCCTGTCATCTCCTGTATAACGCCCTCAGCTCCCAGGACCTTTGCCACAGCATCTGAACCGACAGCACCCACAAGCAGCAGCACCAGTCCCACGGTGATACCCGCTGCCGCCGAAGCGGTGAATACCTGATTTCCCTTTTGCGTCTCATTCTGTGCCCGGCAGATAGCAAAACGTGTGGCGCCTCCGATCCCCAGCATCAGGCCCAGCCCGTTTATGATACTGTAGACGGAAATAGCCAGATTCAGTGCTGTCAGGCCATCTGCCCCCAGTCTCTTTGAGATAAAGAATGTATCCGCCAGAATATAACAGGACAAGCCCAGCATTCCCAGGACATTCAGGGATATGTACTTATAAAATTCTCTGCTTATTTGTTTCTGCATAGCTGATCTCCTTGTATTTTCTAATATGCAATAATATAAAAAATGCCCAAATACATTCCTTCCATGACCTACCGGAATGTATTCAGGCATTTTTCCGTCTACCCGGTGGCAGACGGATGCTTATGCTATTGTATATCACCTGAGGGATTTTTGCAAGAGGGTTTTTGCTGTTCACTCTGCTGCATGTTATTTTGAAAACCGCTTTCCTCCCGGGCTTTTAAAGCTGCATCTGTGTGGGGAATGTCTATACGGCTTACCTGTATCCCTCCCTTCCCTGTCTCCAGAACTGCCATGGTGATATCCTGGTTAAAACGGCGTCTTCCGCAGCTTCCCGGGTTAAGAAAAAGGCATCCGTCTTTTCGTTCCTCCGAATATTTATGGGAATGGCCGAATACCACCACATTTACACCTGTCAGATCCTGGGGAATCTCCTTTTTATTATGCACCATATAGAAAGTAATGCCGTCCAGTTCAAATCGCAGGAATGGCGGTATATCTTCCGCCCATTCTTTGTCATTGTTTCCTCTGACAATATACAGAGGCTTATCTTTTGAAAGTTCATCCGCAATTTTACGGGTGTTGATATCTCCGCTATGAAGAACCGCATCACAGGTATTTACAATTTCCATCACCTCAGGGCGAAGAAGTCCATGGGTATCGGATAAAACTGCTATTTTCATTTGACTGCTCCTGATCACTTAAAATTTCTTCTATCTTATCCGAAATCTTTTTCTTTGTAAAGCATTTGTCTCCTGTTCATGAAAATTTTGTAACTCCCATCATTCCCAGCATTACCACACCACCTGCCATGTAAATGCCATGCACGGTAAGACATATTTTCATAAGGTTATTCTTAACCTTCCCTCTGGTGTAAGCGGCAATGGTAAAGACACCTCCCAGCAGCATCACTGCAATATATATCAAAATAATAATTTCTGCCATAGGCTGCTCCAACGCCCACGGGTTTTTCCGGATAGGGAAAATCGTAAACGGGAAAAAAAGTAAGATCACGCTCACCGCGGTAATTATTTTTTCTTTCATCTTAACCTATCTCCTCTCTGCCTGTCCGAAACAAATACAGGCGGTAAACAGACTAACCACCGTGATCCCCACTGCTGCAGGTATAAACGGTATCAGCTCAAAAGCAAAGGTTCCCATATTTGACGCCAGCTCATGCATTCTGGACGCAGTCATGAGAAACGGATAGCACATAGGGTACGCAAACCATATTTTCGTGTTGATAAGAAGGACGGACGGTACAATAGACGCCATACCCACACCCATGGAAAAAATAGGTGTCCGGATACACACGGCAAGCAGCCAAAAAAACGCAGCCATGGGTATAGAAGAAATATAGATCGTTCCCGCCTCTCTCAGTATGTCAATGACAGGCAGCATAAAATCATAATCCTGAGTATGAGACGCAATGGCTGCACTGGGGAAGTATGCCAGTGTCATAAACAGCATCTGTGCTGCTGCCAGCAAAAGAAGGACACAAAACTTTACCAGGCAGAGGCGTGCCGCAGATACAGGCAGAGCCAGCATTTTCAGGATTCCTCTGTTCCTGCGTTCCGTCTGTATCAGCATCACTGTACTGATCACAATACTTGCAGGGTACATGAACCAGGCATATCCCATAAAGCTCTGGATAAAAAAGTTATTTTCCGGGGATATCCCCTCATTTCCCATTGTAAAATTAATATCCGCGTTGATCACACCGGTCAGCCATATGAGAAATATGGGGATCACCAAGATCCAGAGGATACCTGAGCGGCGAATCTTTTTCAGTTCCACTCCTGTCAGCGATAAAAAGCTCATGTGAAATTCCTCCTTATTTTTAAACATATGATTTCCAGCACTCCAAAGCCCACGGTTTCCCCGCAGGATATGATAAGACATCTAACCGCCTGTGCCTCCTGAAGCGCCGGGTATATCTTCATGGGCATCATAAATGGCAGATAAGAAAGTATCCCGCCTCCGTTCTGAAGGATAGAAGTCATAAACAGACAGATGGTGCCGATTCCCAGTGATATCCACATATTTTTACACAGGGAGGATACTGCTGTCATAAAAATGAGCAGCGGCAGAAACATGACAAATGAAAATCCCATGCTCTTTCCTATCTCTGCCGTAAATATCCGGTCCGCTGAGAACCACTTCCATCCGCAGAACAGAAAAGCTGTGCCTCCCACAACCAGCACCCCTGCCGTCAAAACCAGCAGCACACTGCATTTGCCAAAGAACAGGTCCTCCGGACGCTTTGGGAGGGTATCCATACGCTGCATGGCATTGTCCGCAAATTCTGTGTGGTACATAATACACGCGCCGATAATAAGGAGAAAGGACAAAAGCATAGACATAACCTGCCAGTTGGCTCCCGTCAATATCACTGCGGGGAGAGCCTGCTGATCCACAAAGTTTTCCGGGCGGAGCGCAGTATTAACCACCGGAACTGCTGCCGTCAGAAGTCCGCCGGCTAAAAAGGCAGGGAAGAAGCCGGTCCGCCTCATCTTTTTCCACTCCAATGCTGATGTCATCTTCCGGCACCTCTCTTTCTGTTATCTTCCTCCACCATTGCCAGAAAAGTCTCTTCCAGATTATCGGAGGGGTATCCTTCAAAATCAGCCGTCTGTCTCAGTTCCTTCAGATTTCCTTCAAAGAGCAGACGGCCATGATTCAAAATTCCGATATCATCTGCCATAAGCTCCACCTCGGGAAGCAGATGGGAGGATACCAAAACTGTGCAGTCGTACTTTTTCGGGAGAGAACGGATCAATGTCCTGATTTCATGGATTCCCACAGGATCAAGACCATTCGTTGGCTCATCCAGGAGCAAAATGGGCGGTCGTCCCATAAGGGCGGAAGCCAGCCCCAGCCTTTGCTTCATGCCAAGAGAATATTTTCTGGCAAGGCGGCTGCGGTACTGGGTCAGCCCCACCATCTCCAGGGTTTCCGCCACACTGGATTTGGGAAGACCCAGGATTTTTCTTATGATCTCCAGATTCTCCTCACCTGTAAGATTGCCGTAAAAGGCAGGGGCCTCTATAAAAGAGCCTACCTCCCTGAGAATTTTCATCCTGTCTCCGGGAAATGTGTGGTTGTTAATGGTAAAACGGCCTTTTGTGGGTTTTGTCAATCCCAGAAACATTTTCATAGTCGTGGATTTTCCGGCTCCGTTTGGGCCCAGGAATCCATAGACACTGCCCTGGCGTATGTGCATGTTCAGGTCTGTGACAGCGGTAAAATCAGCGTATTCTTTTGTCAGATGATATGTTTCTATAATATTCATTTTCATGTCTCCCTTCCGGATTTTCGCTTGGCTGCTGAATCGTTGTTTTTTTCCTTGTTTCTGTCTCTATTATAGAAACCCAACCTTACATCTGCATTCTGATAACCTTACATTTACCTTACATTTTGCTTTTCTTCCATCAGGCAGAAGAATTTCCTGATATAATGAGAATACGGAAAATATATTTGCAGGGAGGTATCAGAATATGGCAGATGACCGTTTGAAAAGAAAAAGGATTCTTCTCGTAGATGATGAACCGGAGCTGCTCCATATGGTTCTCTCTATTTTACAGGAAGAGGGCTATTTGCAGATAAAGACAGCAAAAAATGCAGCGGAGGCACTGACAGCCTGTCGTGAATGGTGTCCCGAGCTTGGTATTTTCGATGTAATGCTGCCCGATGGAGACGGCTTTTCCCTATTTCAAAAGGTACGGAATTTTTCTGACTTTCCCATCCTTTTTTTGACCGCGCGGGGAGAAGATGAGGATAAATTTACAGGGCTTGGCCTGGGTGCTGATGATTATATGGTAAAACCGTTTCTGCCCAGAGAATTGATCCTGCGGATTCATGTGATATTAAAACGATGCTATAAAAATGAGTCAAACCTTGTGTATTTAAAGAGCTGTACCCTGGACTTTGACCGGGCGGAAGTTATTCGGGACAAAGAACATATTGCCCTGACCGCCAAGGAATTTGATCTGCTGCAGGTACTCAGCAGGAATGCGGGGAGGATCGTGACAATTGATATGCTCTGTGAGGCTGTGTGGGGAGACAATCCTTTTGGATATGAAAATTCCCTTATGGCCCATATCCGGAGGATACGGGAAAAAATCGAGGAGAATCCATCCAAACCGGAATCTCTTTTGACGGTTAAAGGACTTGGATATAAATTGCTCATGGAGGATGGACGATGAAGAGTATTCTAAAACTGATCAAACGGTTTATTGTCACTATGCTGTTTACTCTCGTTCTGCTGTTTTTTCTGAATCTCTTTCTTTTCCTTCTTGTCTCTTACAGACAGGCTGCAAACCATGGGGCATGGTCCTCCGCGGATACTGTGGCATCTGCTCTTACTCAGAACGGAGATGGAACGTATCAGCTCTCCGCACAGGGAGAGGATATTCTTTCCAGGACAGATGCCTGGGCTATCTTAGTGGATAATGAGACAGGTTATATTCTCTGGAACAGCAGCAATCTTCCTGAGGGGATACCCACGCAATACTCTGCCGCCAGCATTGCCATGGCAGTCAGAGGGTATATCAATGACTATCCTGTCACGTCCAGCGGGTATGGTGATGATTTGATCCTGCTTGGGTTTCCGAAAAATTCTTATTGGAAATTAATGTCCAATACCTTTGATCTTGACTTCATCAAAAACATGCCTAAAACAATACTTTTGTTCCTGGGATGTAACCTGTTCTTCATATTTTTTGTATATATGATCGTCACGTCAGGTGTTCTGCGCTCTGTAAGACCAGTCATACAGGGAATTGAGTCGCTTCCGTCGGACAGGAATGTTTATGTAAAAGAAAAAGGTCTGCTTTCGGATTTGGCAATTTCCATTAATAAGGCCGCGGAAAAACTGCGGAATCAGGATCATCAGCTCCGGAAAAAAGAGACTGCCCGGGCAAACTGGATCGCCGGGGTATCACATGATATCAGAACACCCCTTTCTATGGTTATGGGATACGCAAGCCAGATTGAGGAGAACAGGAACCTGCCGGAAAGAGAACGGAATAAGGCACGGATCATCAGGCAGCAGAGTCTGCGGATGAAAAATCTGGTCAACGATCTGAATCTGGCGTCAAAGCTTGAGTATAATGTGCAGCCTCTTCATTTGGACACCGTAAATTTAGTTTCTCTTGTCCGGCAGACAGCTGTGGACTTCCTAAATCTGGATCTGGAGGGGAAATATCCGATCCAATGGATCGCAGGGGAGGAGCTGCAGAGCTGTTATGTAAAGGCGGATAAGGGGCTGCTGAGACGGGCGGTATCCAATTTGATCACAAACAGCCAGGTGCACAATCCGGATGGCTGTACCTTGTCTGTCTCCGTGGGGAGAGCCGGAAAAAACTGCAGGATCACGGTTTGGGATAATGGTGTCGGAGTTACGGATGAGGAGCTTGCAAGGATTCAGAAGGCCCCTCATTATATGGTATGTGACCGGGAGACAGGCAATCAGAGACATGGACTTGGGCTGATGCTGGTGAGACAGATCGCGGAGGTACACGGAGGAGGCATGGAGGTTTCGCGCAGAGAAAACGGAGGCTTCCAGGTGGTTGTCTGGGTGCCGGGAATGGTTCCAGTCACGGAAAGGAAACCGGCTGCTCCTTGATAAACATGAGGATAAATCCTGCCAGAAGGAGAAGGACAGCTATCCAGATGGAGGGATCACCCAGATGAGCAGTGATCAAGGCTCCGGCAGTGGCGCCCACGGCAAAGATCAGGATAACAAAATAATAGTGGAGACTCTTCTGCTTTAATGTTTTGTCTTTTGTTATATGATATCTGCACAGCATCTCAGTGGCGCTTCGTATGTTGCCGATACACATGGTCGTTGCACAGGGCAGACCATGGAATTTCCGGAAGCTGTTGACCTGCATGGCACAGGCAAAGGACATGAGGGCATTGGCACTTATGTTCAGAGATTGGGGAAGAAGGCCTGTCAAGACCAATAGAAAGGCTTCTATCAGCAGGATAACCTGTCTCCAGTGTATCTTTTCGTTTTCTCTGAAACGATGGTGCACCCGCTCTGTAATATAAACCCCCAGAAAGAACGCGCAAAGGGGAACCAGGTAGTGAAGCGCTGTCTTCCATTGACCCTGGGCCAGGTTCTGTCCCAGGAGAACGATATTGCCGGTCTGGGCATTGGCAAAAACTTTGCCGCGGCAGTTATAGGAATAGGCGTCCTGAAAACCACCGGCCAGGGTTAGAAATATGGCAAGGGGCATGGACTCTGACATTTGCCTGATCTGACATTTTCCTTTTTTTACTTCTGTTTTCATGATTCCTCCTCTTGACTGCTGCAGGTTTGGGTTGTTTTTTGTTCTTTTATATCATATACTTTTGTGAAGTAAGATGTAAAATATATATATAATATTGCTTTTATATCATAATTATATATCAGGTGTCAGGTGTTGTTTAATACAGCGGATAAAATAGGATATGGCCGGCGAAGGACAAACAAATGGCTGAGAGATTGCAGAACCCAATGGGTAGATGAGGTTAATTTGATGAACATAACATATGATTATTACAAAATTTTTTATTATGTGGCAAAATACCACAGTTTTACAAAGGCTGCTTCTGTATTAATGAATAATCAGCCCAATATTACCAGGTCTATGAATAATCTGGAGCACGAATTGGGGTGCAGACTTTTATTGCGTTCCAACAGAGGAGTGAAACTTACCCCGGAGGGAGAAAAGCTTTTCAGACATGTAGCCTTGGCTGTAGAACAAATCCAGGCCGGGGAAGAAGAATTGAAAATGGCACAGTCTCTGCAGAGCGGACAGGTTTCTATTGGGGCCAGCGAAACGGCACTGCACGGACTTCTCCTCCATAAATTAGGGGAATTTCACAGAGATTACCCGGGAGTCAGAATACGGATTTCTAATCAGACTACACCTCAAGCAATCCAGGCTTTGAAAAATGGCGTAGTGGATTTTGCAGTTATCACGAATCCGTCGGGTGTCAGCCGTCCTTTAAAGGAGATACCTTTAAAGAGTTTCCGGGAAATCCTTGTGGGCGGACCGCAGTTTCTCCCTCTCTCTGAAAACACATGGCATCTCAGGGAATTGGAACCGTATTCCTTTGTATGCATGGATAAAAAATCCAGAAGTTATGAATTATATGGGGATTTTTTTCTGGAGCATGGACTGATACTGGAACCGGATTTGGAAGCTGCCACCATGGATCAGGTGCTTCTGATGGTAAAAAATGGGCTTGGTATTGGCTTTCTTCCCGAGGAATTTGCCCGGGATGCGTTGGAGAAAAAAGAAATCTTCCGGATCCATCTGTATGAGGAACCGCCGAAGCGCTCCATAAGCCTGATCCAGGATATGGAGCGCCCCCTTAATGTTGCAGCCAAAAGGCTGACAGAGCTTTTATGCAGTTGGGGCAGTCATTCCTCCCCATCCTGATCACAGCTTCTTCCTCCCCATCCTCACATCCTCCATCAGCTCCTGGAGTTCATGGGACATATGGTCAAATAAATAGTTTTTCCCACTCTGCCCCTGGTTCAGATAATTGCTTCTGATCTCGATATCTGCTGCCTGGATTTCCTCTTTCAAGCCTGCTGCCGAGAGACGGCTGGCTCCCTGCCCAAGAATGATGATCTGCTCCAGCGCGTCGGAGGTGGCCACTGTAACCCGGTGTTTTCTCCCGATTTGGTGGACGGTTTTCTCAATGTACTGGTCCGCTGTTTCCGCCTCTTTTGTATATACAACATAGATATTGTGGTATTTCATCACTTCTCCTGTATTGCCCTCCACTTTGTAGGCATCGTATACCAGGATCAGTGTATTTTTCTTATAGCCCTGATAGTTGCTGAGAATATCCATGAGTTTATTTCTGGCAGCCTCGATACTGACGCTGGCAAGGCCGCTCAATTCTTCCCATGCAAAAATGATATTGTAGCCGTCCACCAGCAGATATTCCTCTTCTGTCACCTTTTTTGCGGGCCTGTATTCTCTGGCGGAGGCGGTATCCGCACTTACGGTACGTTTTCTGTTGAATTGGTTTCTTTCCTTTTTAGCAGTTCCATATGTGCGGTTAAATATTTCTTCCAGTTCCTTTTCATCTGCCAAGCCGCCGCCCGTATAAGAGGAACGGGAGGACTGGGAGGATACTTCACGAATCGGTTTTTCTTTTTTTTCCAGGTGAAGGCCGCTGTCCAGGTGCATATACTCCCGCACTTTGTCATAGCTCACCACAAAGCCGGCACCGTGGGAACAGAACACAGAACCTGTGGGATTCTCCGTGTCTTTTTCTGAATCATAGGCTTTTTGTGCAATAACCTCCTCCGCATTGTGACAAGGCTCGTATCCCTTCAGCGCACAGGAAAGCCTCCCATGCCCTTTTGTATAGGCAGCCACCTCTGTCTGGTAATCCCGCATGGCGGCTACGGGAGCAGTACCTGAAAGTATGGTCACATCTCCCTCTATGATCGGTTCGGAAAATGTGCCGTACATCTTTTGGATGTCTGAAAGTGCCCTTCCCACCTTGTCGGAGGGGATTTCCAGCCTGAATTCATAGACAGGTTCCAGTAAAAGGCTGGTTGTACATTTCAATCCATGGCGTACGGCGCGATACGTAGCCTGCCGGAAATCTCCGCCCTCTGTATGCTTTAGATGTGCCCGTCCTGTGACCAGCGTGATCTTCATATCCGTGATCTCTGAGCCTGTCAGCACACCTCTGTGGTGTTTTTCCTCCAGATGTGTCAGCACCAGACGCTGCCAGTTTCTCTCCAGGATATCCTCGCTGCAGGCAGTCTCAAACTGCAGGCCGCTGCCCCGTTCTCCAGGCTCCATGAGAAGATGCACCTCTGCATAGTGGCGGAGTGGTTCAAAATGTCCCACCCCTTCTACCGGTTCTGTAATAGTCTCTTTATAGACAATGCTTCCTGTGCCAAATTCCACTTCCGTGCCAAAGCGTTCCACGATCAGACGTTTCAAGATCTCTATCTGCACCTCTCCCATGACCTGAGCATGGATTTCGTCAGACTGCTCTTCCCAGACAATGTGCAGTTCCGGTTCTTCCTCCTCCAACTGACGAAGCTTCAAATACATTCGGTGCACATCACATTCCGGGGGAAGCTGGATCTGATAGGTGAGGACCGGCTCCAGAAGCGGCAGCTCCGATTCTGTCTCTGCGCCCAGTCCTTCCCCGCAGTACGTCCGGGAAAGCCCGGTCACCGCACAGACGGTCCCTGCCGGTGCCTCATTGACCGCAGAGAAGCCTGCCCCGGAATAGATGCGGATCTGGTCTGCTTTCTCCTCCCATATTTCCTCACTGTCCGGATTATCCTGCCGGCGGTTTGTCAGCATCCTTTTCACCTTCAAGGTGCCGCCTGTGATCTTCATATAAGTCAGACGTGTTCCCTGGGTATCCCTGGCTATTTTGTAAACCCTGGCTCCAAAATCATCCGGGTATTTTGGACAGGACGTATAAGCTTCAAACCCCTGCAAAAACTCCTCCACACCCTCTATTTTCAAAGCTGAGCCGAAATAACAGGGGAAGACCTTCCGCTCCCGGATCAGCCGGATGATTTCTTCCTGTGCCACAGTGCCGTCAGACAGATATTTTTCCAGTACGGCCTCATCACTCATGGCCAGATTCTCGTAAAATGCTTCCTCATCCTCCTCAAAAGCAATGCACCTTTCATCCAGGCGCCTCTGCAGTTCCTCCAGAAGCTTCTGCCTGTGGGTTCCTTCCTGGTCCATTTTATTGATAAACAGAAAAACAGGGATTTTATAGCGGGTGAGCAGTCTCCACAAAGTCTGTACATGCCCCTGTACACCGTCCGCTCCGCTGATCACCAGAACCGCATAATCCAGTACCTGCAGGGTTCTCTCCATCTCCGCGGAAAAATCCACATGTCCGGGGGTATCGAGAAGCGTCACTTCCTTTTTCCCCAGTTTCACTTGCGCCTGTTTGGAAAATATGGTGATTCCCCGCTCCCGCTCCAGATCGTAGGTGTCCAGAAACGCATCCCGGTGGTCTACACGTCCCGGTTTTCTGATACTGCCTGTCAGATAGAGAATACTCTCCGCCAGGGTTGTCTTGCCGGCATCCACATGGGCCAGGATGCCGACTGCTAATTTGTTTGTTTTCATCTATTGATTGTCCTGTTCTATGATTTTTATAGTCTTCTATAGTTTCTATGGTCTTCTATGGTTTTTATGATTTTCCATACTTTTCTCTTTTTTTAACCTTATCTTCTAATCTTCTTTCTAAAACCGTACTCCTCTTTCAACCTTTCATATATCTCAAACGCCACCGGACATACAGATACCGTTTTCCTGAAGAAAATCACAAGGCATATGCTTTGTATCATATGCACCAGAGATCATATCGTTATCCAGATATAAATTTTTAAACTTTTCTGCTGAAATACCCAAATGCCTGGCATCTTTTTCCACATCTTCTGCCGGAATAGTCCCATGATATAGCTTACAGCAATTGCGGCATTTGCCGCAGTCATAATCTGCAAACAATTGATTATGCAGCTTTAAAAACTGCGCATCCAATTTTTCTTCATCTGCATTGCATTTTAAAAAAGTACGAAATCTTAAATTCTCATTTTCTTTATATTTTGCCTGTTTTTGAACCTCATTAGGTTTCAGCATTTTATCACTCCCGTATAAAGCTCCGTATCCACAGTTATATCTTAATTATAATAACATAAAAGAACCTCCCGGGAAAGTCCCTGGAGATTCTCTATAACCGAACCTGCTCTATTCGTTTTTCTTAGCCGCTGCCACAATAGGAATAAAGGTGCACAGCATCACTGCCAGGCATACATATCCCCCATACCTTTCCCAGGTATCCTCTCCCACTATTTTTAACAGCAGAAAATTTAACCAAGGATTAAAAACAGCTATTCCAAGCATGGCAGTTCTGCCCGCTCTCAGTACATGAGGCCAGTTTCTGTTATTAAAGTGCACACCTATAATATGGATCCGAAACATCCCCTGGCTGTAATAATTGATCTTATTCTCGTCATAAAATGCCGGCAGCGACTCTCTTGCAAACAGGGAAAACCAAGCCCCAAACAAAAGGCTCAATCCCTCAATGGTAAAGAAACCTGTGGAAATCATCACATTTCCATTGCCTGCATATATTAACAGCCACATTTCCAAAGCGACGATAACTGTACAGAGCAGATAACAGATCATATGCCTTCTCTGCCTTAACCTTTTTTCTTCCTGTTCCTCCACAGATAAATGAAGAGAACCCGAAACCAGTGCGTCCACCTCCGGCTTAGTCAGTGTTTTTCCCTCACTGATACGCTGTGTCTGCAGCAATTCCGCAACTGTCACACCCAGTATATCCGCCAGAGGACCGAGAAGTGTAATGTCCGGAAGACTCAGCCCCCGCTCCCACTTACTCACCGCTTTATCCGATACAAATAATTTTTCTGCAAGCTGTTTCTGTGTATAGCCCTTTTCTTTCCGCAGCTCCAAGAGAAATGCGCCGAACTGTACTTTGTCAATCTCAAACATTTTTTCTGCCTCCTGCTTTCTTACCAAAAGCTTATCTTAAAATGTCTGATTTTGCAATCGACTGGCAGTAGAATCCCCTATTTCTCAGTGGTGAATCCCTTTTTCGGACTGTGATTTTACCAGATCCTCCATTTTCTGAATACGCTCCAGCACAAGGGCTGCCTCGTCCAGCATGGCAGATATGAGATTGTATTCAAATACGGCGATCTCTCTCCGCTCCTCCAGTACCATGCCAACCACCGCGGATACATTGTCATCCTCCATTACCGGAAGATAAATAGCCTTTGCACTGGGAAGCGTATGGGTGGTACATCCGGCTCTGTGCCCATTTTCAAACACCCACCTGACCACAGCCTGCTCCGCGCGGGAGGTATAATCTGCCCTCAGGGCCTCCTCCTCCTCTTTTTCAATTCCGCTCCTCAGGTAAATAGACGGAACCTGTATCACATCGTCTTTCTTCATATATATGATAACAGTAAAATGCATCAGTTTTTGGATCTGTACAGCCAAATCATCACTGACCTGCTGCCTGGTCTTTGCCCGCCGCAGTTTTTTGCTGTTTACCAGAAGAATTTCCGTGCGGTATGCCCGCTTTGCGTTTTCCTCATTCTGCTTCTGTATCTTTGACATATTCCAGGAAGTAAGAAGGCTGACCGTAAACATCATGGCAAATGTTACCGGATAACTGGCATCGTACGCCTGAAGGCTGTGAACAGGCATGGTAAAAAAATAGTTGAACAAGATCACGCTGAGTATGGAAGCCAGCACAGAACACACATACCCCTGGGTTAAGATTGCGGTAAGCATCACCCCCAGCAGATATACCATGATAATATTGGCCTCCGTCATATGATAATGTGCCAGCAGCAAACCGCCGGCTGTACTGATCGTCATCATAGCCAGCATGATCCAGAAATCAGTCCCTTTGAGTCCCTGCAGAAATTTCCCGGCCTTTATTATGGTATAGGGTCTCTGGCCAATCCCGCTCTGCAAATCCGGTATGACATATACGTCAAGGTTCGGCGCATATTGATTCAGACTCTCAACCAGAGTTTTTCTGGTCTGTCCGAACAGGATCCTATGGGCTGTTCTGCCCATAACGATCTTGGTCACATTACTCACCTTTGCATACTCAGCAATCTGCCTTGACACATCCTCACCGTTTACAGTGGCAACCTTTGCTCCCAGACTTCTGGCCAGCCGCATATTTTCATCCCTTCGCTTTTTCACCTTTTCATCTGCATTCTGCAAATATCTGGTCTCCACATAAAGGGCAGTAAATTCCGCATGAAATGCGTATGCCAGGCGGGCCGCTGTGCGGATCACCTTTGCATTGGAGGGTGCCGGGGAAATACAGGTAAGAACATGCTCCCCGGTGGAAAATCCACCGTCCCCGTACAGCATCTTTTCCTCCTCTGCCAGGTGGTTCACCCTGTCGGCCATGCGGCGCAGGGCGATTTCCCGAAGAGCAGTCAGCTTATCTCTTGTAAAAAAGTTCTGCAAAGCTCTCTGGGCCTGCATTCCCTGGTATATCTTACCCTCTTTCATGCGTTCGATCAATTCTTCCGGTTCGATATCCACAAGCTTTACCTGATCTGCCCTGTCGAACACGCTGTCAGGGATGGTCTCTCTTACCATGATGGAAGTAATGCCGGCCACATTGTCATTGAGGCTTTCCAAATGCTGAATGTTCACTGTGGTATACACATTGATCCCATGCTCCAGAAGTTCCTCAATATCCTGATACCGTTTTCTGTGACGGCAGCCCTGAATATTGGAATGAGCCAGTTCATCTACCAGGATCACCTTGGGACGGCGTTTTAAGGCAGCATCCAGATCAAATTCCCTGATCTTGACTCCCTTGTAGTCCATCATCAGAAAAGGAAGCTGTTCTATCCCTTCCAAAAGTGCGGCTGTCTCCGGCCTTGCATGAGGTTCCACATATCCGGCGACCACATCCACCTGCTGCTTTTTCAATTCTCTGGCAGCTTCCAGCATAGCAAAGGTCTTTCCTGTGCCGGCTGCATATCCCAGAAAGATTTTAAGCTGTCCCAGTTCCCTTCTGCGGACTCTCTCCTCCTGGGCCTGAATTTTTTCCAGCATTTTTTCGGAACTTGGTCTTTCCTCTTTGTCCATGCCCTCTCCCTGCCTATATTTCTCCGATAGCTTTTGCGATCTCCAGATTACATTTCAGAACATTTACCCGTTCATGCCCGAAGACCCCAAGGGTTTTCCCATTCGTGTTCTTTTCCACGATTTTTCTGATCTCTTCCTCTGTAAGTCCTGTATTTTTGGCAATGGACGGTATCTGAATCTCAGCGGATTCCGGTGTGATATCGGGGTCCATGCCGGAACCGGAAGCAGTGAGAAGATCAGCAGGAATATCCCCCTTCTTCACATCCGGATTATTTTTAAGGAATTCCTCTACGGATTTCTCTGCGCGCTGTTTCAGCTCCTCATTGGAAGGTGCCAGGTTAGATCCGCCTGAACCGACTCCGGCATAGCTGCTGTCCTCTTTTTCTTCCTCTGTATAAGTGTTGTAATTCACACCGGATATACGGCACTGAAAATATCTGGAATCCCCGGAAAAATCCTGCCCTACAATGGCTGAACCCACTGCGTTTTCAGGGTCATCTGTCTTTTCCCCTTCCGCCGTGATCAGGCTTCCGTTAGCCTGATGGGGGAATATGAGCTGCCCAAGCCCGGTCAGGGCTGCCGGATAGGCAAAGCCACAGAGGATCAGCATCAGAACAGTCAGAGCCAGGGCGCTTCTAAAATATTTCAAAAATGATTTCATGGAATCTTCCTCCCTACATTCCCAGCACTGCCAACAGCGGTGCCACCAGACAGTCTATGATCTTAATTCCGGCAAACGGCACAATGATACCGCCCAGACCGTAAATGCCCATATTTTTCAGGAGCATACGCTCCGCACTCATGGGTTTGTATTTTACGCCCCTCATGGCAATGGGGATCAGGCACGGTATAATGATCGCATTGAAGATGAGTGCTGATAAGATAGCTGACATAGGTGTTGCCAGCTTCATAATATTCAGTATCTGCATCTGCGGGATCACCATGGTGAACATGGCCGGTATAATGGCAAAATACTTTGCCACATCGTTTGCTATACTGAATGTGGTGAGGGAGCCCCTTGTAATAAGGAGCTGTTTTCCTATTTCCACTACCTCCAGTATTTTTGTGGGGTCAGAATCCAGATCCACCATATTGGCCGCCTCTTTTGCCGCTGCCGTGCCTGAATTCATGGCCAGCCCCACGTCTGCCTGGGCAAGCGCAGGAGCGTCGTTGGTACCGTCACCTGTCATAGCTACCAGTTTACCCTCTGCCTGCTCTTTCTTGATCGCCTGGATTTTATCCTCAGGCCTGCACTCGGCAATAAATCCGTCCACACCGGCTTCCTTGGCGATAGTTGCCGCTGTCAGTGGGTTATCACCGGTGCACATAATGGTCTTGATACCGATTTCCCTAAGTCTCTGGAATCGTTCAACCAGTCCCGGTTTTACAGTATCCTTCAGATAGATCACACCGTAAACCACAGAATCAGCTTCTACAACAAGGGGTGTTCCCCCCAGTCCTGCAATCCGTTCCACAATCCCATCCAAATCTTTTGGCACAATTCCTCCGTTTTTGAGAACTCTCTCCTTGATGGCATCTGCGGCACCTTTTCTAATTTTGGACCCGCTGTCCAGATTTACCCCTGACATTTTAGACTGAGCTGTGAATTCTATAAATTCCATCTGCTCTGCAGCGCTGTCATCAATCCTGGTACCCATACTTTTTGCCAGTTCTGCTGTTGATTTCCCCTCAGGTGTGGGGTCGCAAATGGAGGTAAGGGCGGCATAGTCGATGAGATCTTCTCTGCTTTTTCCGGCAACAGGATAAAATTCCGCAGCCAGACGATTTCCAAAGGTGATCGTACCCGTCTTATCAAGGATCATGGTATCCACATCCCCGCAGGCTTCCACAGCCTTACCTGACATGGCGATCACGTTAAATCTTGTAACTCTGTCCATTCCCGCAATTCCGATCGCTGAAAGAAGACCGCCGATGGTAGTAGGGATCAGGCAGACCAGCAGAGCGATCATTGTGGAGACGGGAATCTGTACGCCTGAATAAGTGGCAAAGGGATACAGGCATACAACAACGATCAGAAATATAATGGTAAGTCCCACTAAAAGAGTATTCAATGCTATCTCATTGGGCGTCTTCTGGCGGGATGCCCCTTCCACCAGGGCGATCATTTTGTCCAGGAATGACTCGCCCGGTCTTGATGTGATCCTGATCTTCAGCCAGTCACTGACCACTGTGGTTCCTCCTGTGACAGATGAAAAATCCGTTCCCGCCTCGCGGGTCACAGGCGCGGACTCTCCTGTGATGGCAGATTCATCCACAGATGCGATTCCCTCTATGACTTCCCCGTCATTTGGGATGGTCTCTCCCGCTTTTACCAGTACCACGTCATCTTTTTTCAACTCAGAAGCATTTACAATTATCTCTGTGCCGTTTTTTTCTATACGACGTGATTTTGTATCCTGTTTTGTTTTTTTCAGAGTAGCCGCCTGTGCCTTGCCACGCCCCTCCGCTACAGATTCAGCAAAATTCGCAAATAAAACCGTTATAAAAAGTATCGCGCATACAATTCCGTTATAAATTCTCAGATATCCCAGTGATGCGTCATCGCCAAAGATGGTTGGAACAACCGTCATCAGCAGAGTGAGAACAAAGCCCGCCTCCACTACAAACATGACCGGATTCTTTACCATATATTTTGGACTCAGCTTCTGAAATGCACCAATTATGGAACTCTTTAAAATGTCCTTTGTCACGAACTTTGTTTGTTGTTGTTTTTTAGACATTTCTCTTTTACATCCCTTTCTCAAATTTTATGAAAACCACAAGGTCAGATGCTCCGCGATCGGGCCTAATGCCAGCGATGGGAAGAATGTCAGTGCGGCAAAAATGTATACGATAAATACAAGCAAAATAGTAAATACCACATTATCTGTACGCATAGTTCCAATGGACTCTTTTGTCCTTCTCTTCGCCAACAGGGAACCGGCTATGGCAAGCTGGGCAATGATGGCTATATAACGGCCAAAGAACATTGCAAGCCCTGTTGTAATATTCCAGAAATAACTGTTGTCGGACAGCCCCTCAAAGCCGGATCCATTGTTGGCTGATGCCGAAGAATATTCATACAGCACCTGTGATAGTCCATGAAAGCCCGGATTGCTGATACCCTCAAGCCCGGCCTGGGTGGATACCGCAAGGGCGGAAAATCCCAGGATCAGCAGCGGATGCACGATCAGCACCAGAGCTACCAGCTTCATCTCTTTTCCTTCTATCTTCTTGCCCAGGTACTCAGGTGTACGGCCGACCATCAGTCCGCAGATAAACACAGCCAGAATGGCATACATCAGCATATTCATAAGGCCAACGCCTTTTCCTCCGAATACACAATTGAGCATCATATGTAAAAGGGGTACCATTCCTCCAAGGGGCGTCAGCGTGTCGTGCATATTGTTGACTGTACCTGTAGTGAAGGACGTTGTCACTGTGGTAAACAGAGCGGACTGGTCAATACCAAACCGGACCTCCTTGCCCTCCATACTTCCCATTTCCTGACTGATACCTGCTGTCTCAAGAACCGGATTTCCGGCTTTTTCGGATACAAAGCACAAAGTCAGACCAATCAGGAAAATAATGGACATAGCCGCAAAAATCGTTCTCCCCTGTTTTCCGAATAAAGGTTCTTTTACTCGGGTCTCTTTTACTCCCTTTTCCTTGACTTCTTTTGTTTTTCTCTCTTCTTTCTTCCTTTCCTGGCACATCTTGCCAAAGGTGAGCACACAGGCTCCCGGAAGGATCATCATAGAAATCAGTTCCACAATATCTGTTATCACAGTAGGATTTTCAAAGGGTGTGGAGGAGTTTGCTCCCAGGAAACCGCCGCCGTTAGTACCCAAATGCTTAATGATTTCAAGAGCAGCTACGGGGCCCATGGCAAAATCCTGAAGTTTTCCGTGAATGGTCTCCACCGTAATGTTGGACCCAAAGGTCTCCGGGCATCCCTGCCAGATCAGCACAAGGCCAAACAGCAGTGACCATGGGATCAGGATACGAGTGGTGATGCGGACCATATCCTCATAAAAGTTTCCCAAATCCTTTCTCTTTCCTGCAAGTCCCCGGCAAAATGCCATACAGGCTGCATACCCGGAAGCTGCGGAGGTAAACATCATAAAAATAATTACCAGCATCTGACTCAAATAGGAAAGTCCTGACTCTCCTGAGTAATGCTGCAGGTTTGTATTTGTCATAAAGCTTATGATCGTGTTGAAAGAAAGGGTTGGTTCCATTCCCTCTATTCCGTTTGGATTTAAAAACAGCACATGCTGTAGTCTCAATACCAGATATCCTACAAAAATCATAACTGCATTTGCCATAAGAAGGCTTAATGCATATGTCTTCCAGTCCATTCCTTTTCTGTCAATCCGGCAGATTTTATATATCCCATTATCCACCCTGTCAAAAAAAGGATCTCCAAATGTTTTCTTTTTGGCTGCAATGTGATACATATATTTTCCCATCGGAATGACCGCCAAAACGAAAATCGCCAAAGTCAGCGCTATCTGTAACATGACTTTTATATCCTCCTGTCATTTTCTAAATTCCCATTACTGATTATGTTTCTATAACTTTTCGGGATAAACCAAGGCATAGAACAAATATGCCGCTATCAGCAGAATTACTATTCCCAGCAATATCATGTTATCTCCTCCTGTTATTATTGGTATCCGTTCAGATGCCTGAACATTTACTCCTTACTTTCCGCACTGCCTGTATCCACCTGTCTGCTGCACCATCCGGCAAACAGCTTCATCAGTCCAAAGCAGGCAAGCAGTATAGCCACCATAGCCAAATCCATCATATCAGGTCTCCTCCTTTATCTTTCGGCTGTAACTGATATTATCATGTCACGTCATAAATGCGCATAAGGGAAACAGCGGATGTATTAAGATTGAATTAATGTTAAAAGTGGGATAGATAAGGGCAGTACCAAACAGGATACCTGCGCATAAGAAAAGTCCCCTGAAGATCCAGGAGACCTGAGCTTTGCTGTACAGACAAAAACCTCTCAAGGCCCAAATCCTGAGAGGTTAAAATCCAATATATGCCGGTAATCATGGCAGACGCGATAAATTAACTTAAAAATCAATCCTTTACAAACTACTTTTTCGATGGTATATTTTAATTAGAAAGAGGAACAACCGCCCACAAGGTGGTTGACCGGTTAATGAGATAGCAAAGCCACCCGAACCGACCATGATATGCCCCTTGTCAAGTAGACAGGTGAAATATCTAAAATTAAGTGTAGATGATGCCTACATTTCGAATTGAAGTGTAGGCTTTTTCTATGCACACCATTTCTCTTTATATTTGTTTATTCGTTTGTTTTCTGGAATAGGATACTCTATTGGCATATCTGATGTCAGCGCTTCTTCCCGTACCTCTAGTGGTGTTTTACAGTCATATCTGTCTTGAGGACGTTCTTCACTATAAAAATGCATATACTCCTTGATGGCATATCTTAATGTTGCTTCGTCTGTTATATCATACATTTGATACATTTCCGTTTTGATTATACCCCAAAAACCTTCTGTTGGTCCGTTATCAATACAATGTCCAACCCGTGACATAGACTGTTCCATTTCCTGTTTTTCTAGTTTCTTTTTAAACATTTTGCTCGTGTATTGGAAGCCTCGGTCTGAATGAAAAATTGGTCTGGCAGATGGATTTGCAGCAATTGCTTTATCAAATGTTTTAAATACTAATCGATTATCATTTCTGGCACTGACAACATATGCTACAGGATATCTGTCATTCAAGTCTATAATGGCACTTAAATATAACTTCTTCTTTTCTCCTGGTACCTTAAATTCTGTCACATCAGTAGCCCACTTTTGATTGGGCGCAGCTGCATTAAAATCCCTTTGAAGTATATTTTCTGCCGTTTCATCAACCTTAGCATATGTATATTTTTTCTTCTTTTTTCGTATAACTGAATGGATTCCCAGTTTTTTCATAATCCTGTGAACTCTATTTTTACTATATTTTGTATGGTTGAAATGATTGATTGATCCAAGAGGCCATTCTCCGGTATCCTAAAATGTGATTGAAACGTTCATCATACTCCTTGATGAGTTCTGCAAGGTTGATGTTTTCCAGTTCATCATTAGGAACTTCTCGATGGAGCCACTTATAATAAGCTGCTCTTGCTATTTCCAGCTGCTTGCACATCCATTCAATACTCCAGTTTTTTTCTGTATGAAAATACTTGATTGCCAAATATTTTGATTCATGGCGCACTTTTCCAAGCCTCACATCCTTTCGAATTCTTTCACTTTTTTTAACAGTTCAACTACCATATCCTTTTCTTCTAGTTGACGCTTTAATCGTAGATTTTCACGCCTTAAGCGCTCTAATTCCTCTACTTCATCATCCGCTTTATGACGCCCCCTCTTATCGGTTAATCCAGTTTCTCCATTCGTGTCATACTTTTTTACCCATGAATAGATCTGACTATAGGAAACATCAAATTTTACGGCTGTATTTTTATAGTCACGATTGTGACTGATACAATACTCAACAATTTCTTTCCGTTCTTCAAGTGTTGTTTTTCTTCGTGCTTCTGCCATATAGACCTCCTGTTTCGGATCGTAATCCTTAAGTTCTCTATTGGCATTATACATCCTAATCCAGCTTCTTAAAAGACCGGAAGAAATATCATATTTTATTCCTAAATCAATAGACGAGCCCTCGCCTCTTATATATTCCTCAACCACTTTCCTTTTAAATTCTTTCGAATAAGAGCTATTCCGTATTTTCTTTAAAAAGCCGGCAACCCCATGTTTGTTATAAATTGCAGCCCAATCCTGAATGGTTCTTGAAGATATGCTTAGTTCTGCACATATCTGTGCTCTGGATTTATTTCCATCAAGATAATCTATAACGGCCTGTTCTTTTTCTTCTGGCGTAAACTTTGTTTTTCTGGACACGAAAAATACCTCCAAAATAACAGATTTTTGTATTTAATCTGTCTACTTTAGAGGTATCATATCAAACCGTCCAAAGTTGATAGGGTGGTTTTGCTATGTATAGCTACTTACAAAACGTAAAAACGAATGTAAGTAATGCCAAAAGGAATAGACCAAAGGTCATTAAATCCTTAAAATCAAAATGATTTTTCATAGGCATCACCCCCATCCTTTTAGAATGAGGTCAACACACCCTGCAACACGATTGTTCCATAAATGAATTTTATCATATTATCCATATCCATACAATTCTTTATTTTCTTCACTGGATATCTTTGTTCTCTTACACTCTGTCATATATAAGATATAATATAAATTTTCCATTTGTCAGTTACCCATATATCTCCACATCCTTTCCAGATATTTAATAACTATTCATGTAAAAGAACCCTTGAAAAACATTGAATTTTCAAGGGTTCTGATAATTCTCTTATAAAGTTTCTTATTATCTCTTGCATAACTCCGAACGCCGAAAATACATCACTTTCAAGCCATTTGTCAGTTACGTGTCACTTACCCATAAATTTTGACGGTATCCTATACTACTTCATAAACTAATTTCAAAGTCTTACATTCACTTATATTGTTGTACCTAGTCAAAAAACATCCAGCCCATAAAACTCCTACAAAATTTTATATATGACACGTCTTTTAGTCCTAATTTTCTTCTATATTTTTTATATCCAATTATTACATTTCTTCTGATATGTCGCTGTAGTTTTATTTTTTCCGTTTCATACATAGGAACTCCCTTTACACTTTCCAAAAAGAAATAGGATTCCATTAATGCAACTAAATCTCTTGGAGCATATCTTAGTCTATCAGGTTCATCACAAATTTCTTTCAATATATTTTCAATATTAAAAACTTCATATTCTTCTTGCTTAACTATTGTTTGCCCTATTTTCATTTCTGTATTTGTTCTTGTGCCACCCCATGAAATAAAGGGAACTTCTTTTATTGAAAATGCTCCTTTTGAAACGTCATCTTGCATTAACGTAACTCTATTTGAATTCTTCCCGCCTTCGCTTTTAACCTCCAAAGATTCTTCTAATAATTTTCTACTATATTCCATCTTCACTAATTCAGTAAATAACGGTTCATATACCTTTGCAAGAACTTCTGAATAAAATTCTCTATTCTTTTCTTTAAAATATTTGTATAATGCCCATACGCCACCGATTATCACAGTGGCACATGTAATAATTGGTATGACGTATGACACTATATTCTGCAACATTAGTAATAAATTATCCATTAAAATCAATCCTTTACAAACCACCCATTGAGTGGTATATTTTAAGTATAAAGAGGAACAACCGCCCACAAAGTGGTTGACCTGTATAACATGAATAGAAATTCCACCCTGCTAACCGGTCAAAGTTTTGGGGTGGTTTTTCTATGCTTAACTAATGACTAATCAAATAAATGAATGTCAGTAGTGCAATCAAAAATAATCCGAACTGCATCAAGTCATTAAAACTGAATTTGTTCTTCATAAGCACCACCCCCATTCTATGTAGAATGAAGGTCAAGCCACCCTGCAACACGATTGTTCCATAGTCGAATTTTATCACATTATTATCATTCTTACAATTCTATCTTTATCTATTTGAAGGAATTATTGTTTATACTGCCATTCTCTGTCTTATATAAGACGTAATGGAAACATTTTCATTTGTCACTTATGCGTTAGTTACTTGTCACTTACCCATACATTTTCATAATTTTCTGTGTTGTTCTATAACTGTCCAGAACATGAAAGAACCCTTGAAAACAATGCATTTTCAAGGGTTCTGATAATTCTCTTATAAAGTTTCTTATTATCTCTTGCTGAACTGAGGTGCACGACGAGCTGCTTTGAGACCGTATTTCTTTCTCTCTTTCATTCTCGGGTCACGAGTCAGGTAACCAGCAGATTTTAATACCGGTCTGTACTCAGCGTCTGCCTCCAGTAATGCTCTGGAGATTCCGTGACGGATAGCACCAGCCTGTCCTGTGAATCCACCGCCATGAACGTTTACTAACACGTCAAATTTGTCTGTTGTCTCAGTTGCCGCTAACGGCTGACGAACAACAACTTTCAGTGTCTCTAATCCAAAATATTCATCAATATCTCTTTTATTGATTGTGATCTTACCTGTTCCCGGTACTAAATAAACACGAGCTACAGATGATTTTCTTCTTCCTGTTCCATAGAATTTTGTACTAGCCAATGTTCTCTACCTCCTATTAAAATGTTAATACTTCTGGCTTCTGAGCTGCATTGTTATGTTCTGGTCCTGCGTATACGTGCAGCTTTTTGATCATGGATCTTCCTAAAGGTCCTTTTGGAAGCATTCCTTTAACAGCGAGTTCAAGAACCTTCTCCGGCTTTTTAGCCATCATCCCTCTCAGTGTGGTTTCTTTCATTCCACCAACATAATCGGAGTGATGATAATAAATTTTCTGGTCTAATTTTTTACCAGTTACGCTTACTTTCTCAGCGTTAACGATGATTACATAATCACCTGTATCAACATGAGGAGTGAAAACTGGTTTGTTTTTTCCTCTTAAAACTTTAGCTACTTCAGATGCAAGGCGGCCTAAGGTTTTGCCTTCAGCGTCCACTACATACCATTTTCTTTCAATCTTATCCGGATTAGCCATATAAGTGTTCATGGTTTTACCTCCTAATTTTCAGCATATACAGTAATATTCAAATTCATAAATTTATAATGAAAAATACCATACCGGGGCTTTTGGCTAGGTATTTTCGCACTACGTCACATTGAGATATTATATTACACTTATCCGGGCATGTCAACAGGTTTTCTCGAAAATTTTGGCAAAAAATAAGCCATTTATAGTGCTTCCTGTCTAAAAGGACGTGCCCGGCAGACGTATCTGTCTGTCGGGCTGCCACTTCCTTCCTATATATAATATTGGCAAAACTCAAACTTTTATGACTTGCCGTTATGTTTTTTCTTTATTATTGTTAGAGCGAGTCACTCAGAGGATATATTCTGAAAATATGATCCTCTACATAACGCTTCTTTTTCCGCCCCACTTTTTTCTTCTCCTACTCTGTATATATTTTTTTTGCGTTTACATATTTTTCTATATTATACATTAAATTTGTAGGATTGTGTCTTTATTTGTCATATTTATCCGTGATTTACTGGTATTTACTCTGAGAACTCTTTTCTTTATTGCAGTTTTTTATATTTTTCGCTATAATAGGAGAGCATAAAAAATAAGGGAGAGAAAGACTATGAATGAACAGAAAGAATTCAAGCCTTATATTCCGGCCGAGCGCGTAACGCCGGAATTAACTGTCACCTCCATAATCATGGGTATCATCCTGGCTGTCGTTTTCGGCGCTGCCAATGCTTACCTGGGACTTCGTGTTGGTATGACAATCTCCGCGTCCATTCCCGCAGCTGTTCTCGCCATGGGTGTGATCCGTGTTATCATGCGGAAGAATTCCATCCTGGAGAGTAACATTGTACAGACGATCGGTTCTGCCGGTGAGTCTCTTGCTGCCGGTGCCATCTTTACTTTACCTGCCCTCTTCTTATGGGCTGCTGATGGCAAAATGGAAACCCCGAGTATTCTGGAAATCACACTGATTGCTCTGCTGGGCGGCCTTTTGGGTGTACTTTTCATGGTACCTCTGAGAAATGCCCTGATTGTAAAAGAGCACGGTATTCTTCCTTATCCGGAGGGAACCGCATGTGCGGAAGTTCTTCTGGCAGGTGAAGAAGGCGGCGCAAATGCCTCCACCGTATTCGCCGGTATGGGATTTGCTGCAATCTTTAAATTTGTCATTGACGGTTTGAAAGTGGTTCCCAGTGAAGTTTCCCTGAGGGTAAAAGGCTTTGCAGGTGAAATCGGAACTCAGATCTACCCGGCAGTTATGAGTGTGGGTTATATCTGTGGTCCCCGTATTTCATCTTATATGTTTGCCGGCGGTCTGGTGAGCTGGATGGTTCTGATTCCGGCTGTTGTACTTTTCGGTGCTGACCTGACTCTGTATCCGGGAACTGCCCCCATAGGTGAAATGTTCGCAGAAGGCGGCGCAAGCGCCATCTGGGGAAGCTACATCCGTTACATCGGTGCAGGTGCACTGGCTGCCGGCGGTATCATCAGCCTGGTAAAATCCCTGCCGCTGATCATTCGTACATTCAGTGATGCTATGAAGAGCCTGAAAGGCAATACCAACACCAATACAACCAGAACAGGACAGGACCTGAACATGGCTGTCATTCTGGGCGGTGTGCTTTTGATCACTATTGCTATCTGGCTGGCTCCTCCGATTCCGGTAACCTTCCTGGGTGCCATTATCGTTGTAATCTTCGGCTTCTTCTTCGCTACCGTATCTTCCAGAATGGTAGGTCTGGTAGGAAGCAGCAACAACCCTGTTTCCGGTATGGCAATCGCCACTCTGCTGATCGCAACTATCCTGCTCAAAGCAACAGGTGACAGCGGAATCCACGGAATGCAGGGCGCTATCGCCATCGGTTCTATCATCTGTATCGTAGCCGCCATTGCAGGCGATACTTCACAGGATTTAAAGACCGGTTATCTTCTGGGTTCCACACCTAAAAAACAGCAGATTGGTGAGTTTATCGGTGTATTCGCCGCTGCTCTGGCGATTGGCGGAGTGTTATACCTGCTGAACGCTGCATGGGGATTCGGCTCCGAAGAATTAGGCGCACCTCAGGCCATGCTCATGAAGATGATCGTAGAAGGTGTTATGGAAAACAACCTGCCATGGACGCTGGTATTTATCGGTGTATTCCTGGCAATCGCTGTGGAAATCCTGGGTATCCCGGTACTGCCCTTTGCAATCGGTGTATACCTTCCGGTACAGTTAAACGCCTGCATTATGGTCGGCGGACTTGTTCGTCTGGTGTTTGACAAAATGAATATGAAAGATAAGAAGAAAAAAGATGCCATTGTCAATGACGGTGTGCTCTACTGCTCCGGTATGATTGCCGGTGAAGGTCTGGTGGGCATTCTTCTGGCTGTCTTTGCAGTATTTAATATTGATAAATTTATCGACTTATCCAGCAGATTCAATCTTCCCACAGCGGTGTCCAATATCGGAAGCCTGGTTGTCTTTGCACTTGTGATTCTGAGTCTGCTTAAATTTTCTCTCTGGAGAAAACGCAAAGAGAACAAATAATGAAAAAAAAAGAAAATGTAATGGATAAAAACTATCTGGAGTTTATTCCTGAGAAAAATTCACTCCTCACCTGGAAAACTGACAAAAAGGGCATTGTGACCCTGGATGTTGAAAATACCGGTTTCTTTAACCGACTGGCCCAGAAATGCTTCAATCGTCCGAAATACACCCATGTCCATTTGGACAAGCTGGGAAGTTTCGTCTGGCCGCTGATCGACGGTCAGAAAAACATTATTGAGCTGGGAAAAGAAGTGGATGCACACTTTGGCGAGGAGGCCGCCCCACTCTATGAGAGGCTGGCAAAATTCTTTCAGGTACTGGAAAGTTATCATTTCATTAAACTGAATAAGGATGTGTAAAAAGCAGCGCACTGTGGAAACAAATCCATAGTGCGCTGCTTTTAACTATTCAGCATATTTTTGAATCTACCGAGGCGACCGTATAAATTCTTCTGACTTAAAACCTTAAGCTGTCTCATAGCCGTATAATCTTATTTTTCTGTATCATAAGGCCAGTCAATGATACCTCCGAAATCATAGACCTGGGTATATCCCGCCTCTGCGAGCTTTTTCGCAGCCTGTGCGCTGCGGTTGCCGCTTCTGCAGTATACCAGTATTGCCTGGTCCATATCAGGCAGTTCCTCCAAAGGTCCGCTGCTGATGGTCTCATTTGGGATCACAATTGCTCCGGGCACATGGCCTTCCTGATATTCCTCCTCTGTGCGGACATCCAGGATCACCACTTTATCATCCTTGTCCATCCGCTCTTTTGCTTCTTCTGCCGTGATCTTTTTATATTCTGCTTTCACTGTGTCCTCCTGTGCTGCTTTTGTATCCTGTCCGGTCTTCTCCTGTCCGCATGCAGACAAGGCTGCCGTCAATACACCTGCCGCTATAACGGCAAAGAGCCATTTCTTATTTTTCTTCATATGGTTCCCTTCCTCTGCTTTATAGGATTCTATATTTTCAGCAGATTATACATACTGTACTTATTTCTATTACAGTGATACTGTAATTATAATTATTTCAGTTCGGTTTGTCAAGTTCTATTTTCTCTAAAGTGAAATAACGGTAACAGTTCAGCCTTCCACTGTCCCGCGAGGTGTTGCCTTGCATTTGCAAGGCAATCCCGAGGCAGCCACGCGCCAGACTGCGATTTTTGCAGAGCTGTGAAATAACAATAACATAAGTGACCGCACTGCACACAACTGCTGTCTGCCGGTACCCAGCAAAACAAAAACCAGCCGGACAGCCGAAAAGTCTTCTTAACCGCAAAATAGAAAATGCAAATTGTAAACTTTTTAATAAATATAAGTTGACATTATCTTCTTTGTATTTTATAGTATTATCAAATCTGACCCAGTAAAAAACAAAAACGAGGTATCAAAATGATTACAATGTTAATGGAAAAAGTTTTAAACGGAGGCACTCTCACCAAAGAAGAGGCAATACGCCTTTCCTCTGCAGAATTGGAGCCGCTCTGTCAGGCGGCAGACCGGATACGCCGGCATTTCTGCGGGAATGCTTTTGATATGTGCTCTATCATCAACGGCAAAAGCGGAAAATGTCCGGAGGATTGTAAATATTGCGCCCAATCTGTCCATTATTCCGCAGATACCGCTGTTTATCCTCTTCTTGATTCCCATGAAATCGTTCGGGAGGCAGAGGCCAATGCAGCAAACGGCATCCTGCGCTTCTCCATTGTGACATCAGGAAAACGTCTGAGTGACAGGGAAGTGGATCAGGTCTGCGAGAGTTTTCGGAAGATAAAAGAAACCTGTGGTATATCTCTGTGTGCCTCCATGGGACTCCTCTCCAAAAAACAGTTTGAGATGCTGAAAAGCGCCGGTGTGGTCCGCTATCACAACAATCTGGAAACCTCCCGCCGCTTCTTCCCTCAAATCTGCACCACACATACATACGATGACAAAATACAGGCTATTTTAGATTCTCAGGAGGCAGGCCTCACAGTGTGCAGCGGGGGCATTATAGGTCTTGGGGAAACCATGGAGGACAGAATTGATATGGCCCTTACACTGCAAAAGCTTCATATCCGTTCTGTGCCTGTCAATGTTCTGAACCCGATTCCCGGTACTCCTCTGGAGCATCGTGTGCCTCTGGATGAGGATGAAGTCTGCCGGACTGCGGCTGTGTTCCGTTTTCTTATGCCAGACAGTCTCCTGCGCATGGCAGGAGGCCGGGGGCTTATGAGAGACCAGGGACGGCGTGTGTTTCAGTCAGGCGCAAATGGGGCCATCACGCAGAATATGCTGACCACAGGAGGCGTTGCAGTTAATGAAGACAGGCTTCTGGCTGAGGAATTGGGATTTGAGATCAGGCTTTATGAGTAAAGACGGGGATTTTTTGAAATGAGCTTGAAATCTTAATTTTTCTCTGCTATACTGGATTTTGTAAAAGAGCTTATGCGGATTATAATAATCGTTTGCATAGGCTCTTTTTTTGTTATTTTATGGGTAAATCTGCCCTACTCTGCGTAACAATATTATTATGACCTGCCTTGCAGGCAGAAAGGATGGTTTGATTTATGAAACATAATTACAAAATACTTGCGAAAAATATCGGGATGGAACTGCTGGGCAGTGTCTTTATTGCCATTGGTATTTATAACTTTGCGGTGGCCTCCCATTTCCCTATGACAGGTTTTTCCGGTATCGCTCTGATTTTAAACCGTTTGTTTCAGCTCCCTATCGGTATCTCCATCATTGTGCTGAATATTCCGGTGGCCATACTCTGTTTCCGGCTTTTGGGAAGGCAGTTTTTTCTCCGTTCCCTGCGGGCAATGATCATTTCTTCCGTAATGATCGATTACCTTGCGCCTTTACTGCCTGTCTATGAAGGAAACCGGATGCTGTCAGCCATCTGTACCGGTGTGCTTGGCGGTTTTGGCTACGCTGTTATCTATATGCAGAACTCCTCAACAGGCGGAACTGATTTCATTATCATGGCGGTAAAGGCGCTGAAGCCTTATCTGTCCCTGGGAAAGATTGCTTTTTTATCTGATGTGGGGATCATTCTGCTGGGCGGTATTATTTTCCGTGATATGGATGGGATCATCTATGGAATGATCATTAATTTTCTGTTTGCCCTTGTGGTAGACAAAGTGGTTTACGGCATTAACGCGGGAAAGATGACCCTTATCGTGACAGAACATGGTCAGAAGGTCACAGAGGTGATCGATACATGCTGCGGAAGGGGCAGCACCATTTTGAAAGGAGTGGGCGGATACCGGATGGATGAGAAGCAGGTAGTTATGTGTGCCTGTAATAACAAACAGATGTACTTTGTACAGAAAGCTGTGAAAGAGACGGACCCGGAAGCCTTTATCATTGTACTGGAATCGAATGAAGTACATGGGGAAGGTTTTGAAATGCTGAAGATCGGAGAAAGCGGAGCCTAATCGGGAGCAATGGTACCTGACATCCGATACGGCAGTGCCACAGTGCAACAAGGCGGCGGAAAAAATGCGTAAGGTGATCGTTTTTATCATCTTACGCATTTTTAATCAGGAAGAAAGTCCCGTGTGAGGGTGCCGGGCAGTTACAAAGGTTTTCAGTTGTCTATAACGGGCTGCCTTTTTATATTTTTATCAGTAAATATATCATATTCGTCTCTGCTGGTTGTACTGAATTCAGAGATCACGGCGCCCTCCGGGCCGGCCTGGAACCAATGTCTGGTGTCAGGATAGATTGTATGCTGTTGGCCTGGGCGGAGGATGATCTCGTGCAGGACTGTGTAAGTGCCTTCATAGCCTGCAGGTATTTTTCCCCTGCTGTTCCCGGTGGCTTCACCTTCCACATAGAGATAGACAGTTCCATATCTACAGCGGAAAGTCTCCTCCTTTCCCTCATATCCTATGGCACTGATAGGCACATGGCTGTGTTCCGGGCATGTCTGCCCTGGAAAGAGAACCATTTCCTTTGCACAGCACCTGTCTGTATTGATATAGGTGACAAGCTGAAGACCGATGCGTTCTATGTCATTCAGACCAAAATCAGCGATTTCGATATTTTCTTTTTCCTCTTCTGTGAGTGCTATATGTGCCTTTTCAAAGTAATCCAGCACTCCGGCTCTTTTCTCGTCGTATTCTGTCTTTTTCATGGTGTTCTCCTATCTTACAGAAGCCATCTGCAGAGCTGTCTCTTTGGCGCCCCTTACAATTATTGTTTTTGTCTCTCCCGGAAGAAGGTCAAAATAATTATCCGAACATCTGTAATTTCCTTTTACATGTACGCCGTGGGCAAAGGATTCAGAGTTAAGGGTGAGGATCCTGTCATTTCCCTCCTGTCGGTCCTCTGTGCAGATAACCTGACTCTTTTCAAAATCCAGATTCCGCATATCATCTAAGCGGAGCCAGATATTGTCAATGTTTTCATCAAGGACATACAGCATGATAGTTCCTTTTTTATAATCCCTGTCTGGAAGGGCTTCCCGCAGCAGATAGGAACGTTCTCCCGGTTCTGTCTCCAATTGGATCTTTCTTGTTTCTCTGATAGTTCCGTCAAAGGATACATAACCGAACTCTGCTGTGACCGACAATGGTTTGGGGGTATCGTTTGCCCCCTGTAATATGACACTGCCATCCTCTGTACGCATAGTAAATTTTTGATGGGCCAGGGCACGTTTTACTCCATAGTAAGCGATTTTCCTTCTCAGATAGTAGTCAATAATGGTCCATCCCACTTCGCCCCATGCGTCATTGTACATCCAAAACAGACCGCCATAGCACTGCTCTTTGAACCGCATGGATTCCAGGGAGTATCCGTACATCATACCATGCACCATACCCGCGTAAGTAATGTAATCTTCCAGAGAAAGTCTGTCCGCGTGGTCAACATAGTTTTTCTCTATGGCTGTATTCACAGTGTCTTTTTCAAAGACATTGTTGTGCATCTGCCATACTTCACTGGTCCTGTCCAGAGGCTGTCCATCCATATATTCCAGGATCGTTTCCATACAGCACGGCCCTACATAGCCGTATTCACTCACAAACTTGGCCTTGATCTTATCGTAATCTTTTGCTTCAATACGCTCTTCCATCTTTTTGCTCATATAAGCCTGCTGCCAGTGATGGATGTCGCCTACGGTATCGTCGTTTGGAAGCTCCCCTCCATAGGGTGAACTATTCCAATAGGGAATAAAGGGACAGTTTGCATGGATGACTTCTTTGGAGAGGATATTTGCAATATACATACCGTACTGATGTTCATAAGTAAATTCAATTCCCCACTTGGGATTATCTGTGGAATTAAACAGCCAATGCACTTCGTTGGTACCGCAGAATAATCCCAGACAGCTATGACTGCGCAGACGTTTTGTCTGATAGTCAAATTCCCGGCGCATTTCCTCCCGGAACCATTGATGATGATCCGGATAAGTGGAGCACGCAAACATAAAATCATGCCAGATCAGAATGCCCTTTTCATCACAGAGATCATAGAAGATATCCCTCTCATACAGTCCTCCGCCCCAGATCCTCAGCATATTGAAGTTAGCCTCTGCCGCTTCCTCTGTCAAAACCCTGTATTTTTCATCAGTTACCCTGGCATAAATAAAATCATTTGGAATCCAGTTTCCGCCCTTACAATAGATGGGCTTTCCGTTGATGACAAACTGGAATTTCCGGTCCTTTCCTTTCAGTACATCTGTGTTTAACTCCAGTTTTCTGATTCCATAGCGAAATGCCGGATATATCTCCACAGCATCTTCACATACCGCTTCAACCTGTACCTCATACAATGGCTGTCTGCCGTAACCGTTTGGCCACCAGAGTTTTGCGTGAGGGATCAGAATCTCCTCTTCAAAATAATTATATCCCGATGTAAAAAGTCTGTCTTCATAAATCTGTTCAAAGACAGTGTCCCCCTCATAGCTTATCCTGACTTTGTATTTTCCGTCTCTGGAGCTTATGAATCCCAGATTTTCCACATTCAGCATTAATTTCAGCTTTGCCTGCTCACCTATTTCTTCCGTGTGGAGGCAGACTTCCCTGAGTGCGATCTTCTTATGCCCTTCCAGTCTGGCACCACCTGTGATTCCGCAGGTGATCACTTTGGGACCCCAGTCCCATCCCACAGTATACTGAGGCCTTCTGACAAATGCTCTTCTGGCGTCACCACGATATTTTCCCCCGTTGTCTGTTTCCAGACATACAGCATGATTCAGCTCTGACAGATCCTGGTCCGACACTGATTCAAGCCCGCTGGTCACCCGGACTGTGATAACATTTTCTCCCTCTTTGATCTTGTCCTTTATATCATACACAAACGGATAGTGCACACTGTAATGGCTTCCAATATACTGCCCGTTAATGAAAATATCGCTTTTGGAATCCAGTCCCTCCAAAATAAGCTCAATGATATCTTCATTCTTATCCACACTGCAGCCGTCAAATGTTCGTTCAAACCACCATGCTCTCTTTTCTATCCACTCTGATTCCCTGCAGTAATCTGCCAAGACCGGATCCCTGATCACCCCGTTCTCTATCAGCGGCATTCTCACATCTGCCGGAAGACTGCAGCTATACCATCCATCTTCCAGTCCATGTACATAAGCCCACTGGTCCTTCTCCACACTTAAAAGGCTCTCATGCATTCTCCAGTTGTCGTTCATCTTTAATTCAAACATACGATCATTCCCCCATTCATAGCTATTCCATAGGTCTTCATTCTCACTCCCAGGGTTTCAGAATCACTTTACAGGTATCCTGTCCCATAAACTTCTCGAAGGCTCCCTGTACATCTGAAAATCCGTATACATCTGTAATAATTTTATGTACCACAGGAGAACGCCTGAGTATGGCAAACATTTCTTCCCTGTCATCCATGTTATAATGCCAGGAACCCATCAGAGTAAGTCCTTTTCTGATAAAGTCATCACTTGGGCAGATTGGAATTGTATTGTGGTTTTCTCCTATAAACGCCACACTGCCCCTTGGCTCCATCATATCAATGCAGAGCCTTTCCGCATTGCCGTTGCCAGAAGCATCCACAGCCTTGATAAGCGGTGCATCTTTTTTCGCTTCTCTGATCTTTTCTTTGATATCAGGGTCTGTTGGGTCCAAAACCACATCAGCCCCCATCTCCTTTGCCATGTTCTTGCGGAATGGAACACTGTCCAGAGCAATCACCCGCGCTCCCAAAAACTTTGACACGGCAATGGCGCCCATACCCACAGGACCCAGACCGGTGATGAGTATGGTATCAAATCCCTTTACATTCAGCCTTTTAATAGAGCTGAACGCAGGGCCTAAAGCACAGCATCCCAGTGAACCCTGATCATATGTTATATCATCGGGAAGCTTTGTGCAGACAAAATCCTGTACCAGCACATATTCAGCAAAATGACTGAAATACTGAGGCTTTTCCGTACAATAAATATAATTACCCGAAAGACACAGAGAACAGTGCCCACAGCCGGAAAGGGGATTTAATATGACCCTATCCCCCTCCTTCAGAAGGTTGGAGCCGTTGACTGCCACAACAACACCGGCACCTTCATGCCCGGCATCACGGACAGGTGTAGGTGAGACAAATGCTTTTCTGTCACTTCCGCAGATTGGCGTGGACTCTACTTTTACTACTACCCATTCTCCATGGGGTACCGGATCCGGCACGTCTTCCAGATACGCCCGATTATTTCCCAGAACTAATGATTTCATCTTTTTCCTCCTTATGCCTCTTTGGGCCAGACTTTATCAATTGCCTCACTCACAACAGCCACCGCTTTTTCAAACTCCATCTCCCCCAGTTCCTTAACGAAAGGCTCTGCAAGGACCGGCCCTGTATAGCCCATATTTTTCAAGCCTTCAAAAAACTCACCGATCCTGAGGACCCCGGTGCTCCCCGGAAGTGCCCTCACCACATCCTCCTGTTCCTCTCTGGGAATCCCTGCGGGGGCATCCATAATATGGGCACACACCACCCAGGATTCATCCGGAAATTTGGCAAAATCCTCAAAAGTCTGTCCTGCCATATCCCAGTGCCAGACATCCATCAATATCCCCATATTTCCGGTTCCTATGGCGCGGCACAGCTCCAGCATCTGGTCCAGGGTATGTATAAATTCATATTTCTTTCCTGCTCTTAATTTGGGCGGTCCCAGGAATTCCAGTCCCAGAGAGATATCATATTTTTTCAATATCTCGGCAGCCGCTCCCAGCCTTTCCCTGTGCAGATTGAAATTTTCTTGATATGTTAATTCGTCACTGGCCGGAATGATCCAGGTGATGCAGCGGTGCATACCGCACGCTGCCGCATACTGTACATACTCCTCCAGCTTCTCCATATCCTTCCTGTAAGTCTCTTCGTCTTTTCTATATTCAACAGGAAGTCCGAATCCTGCCGCTTTTAAGTGGTATCTCTCCAGAATTTCTTTTGTCTTTTCCACAGGCATCTGAGCGTCACGCTCTATATTAAACCAGATTCCGTCAAATCCGTACTTCTCAGCCAGAGGTGCGGACTCTTCCAGTTCCCCCCTGTGTCCGATACAATCCGGTGCCAATGTCTTATACATAATTTTTTACCTCCAAAGTTATCCTTTCACTGCTCCTGCCACCATACCCTCTATGATCCTCTTACTGAAAACAAAGTACAGGATCATAACCGGAAGCGTGGTTGTCATGATACCGGCCATTAATCTGGGATAGTCTACCGTATACGCAGATTTAAACATTGTCAGTCCCACCGGGACAGTCCGCAGCGTGTCGCTGTTTACTAAGATCAATGAGAATGAAAATTCATTCCACACGGCAAAGAACTGTATGATCGCCACTGTGGACAATATGGGCATAGCCAGCGGAAATACAATCTGGAACAGACATCGGAAAAAGCCGCACCCGTCTATGGCAGCTGCCTCCTCCAGCTCTTTTGGAATCGATGCAATGTAACTCTCTATGAGCATAATGGATATGGGAAGTCCAAAAGCAACATAGGGAAACAGCAGCGTATACCAGTGATTTGTAAGCCCGCTCTGCCTAAGCTGAACATACATGGGAACAAGCAGTGCGTGTACAGGGATCAGCATACCCATGATAAAATAGTTATATATGAGGCTCCGCCCTCTGAAGCGGTATCTGGAGAGGACATATCCGGCCAGGAAAGAAAATACAATGATGATCAGAACAGACAAAATGGTATTCCTTGCGCTGTTCAGCATATACATTCCCAGCTTTGTCTGTGTAAACACAGATATGTAATTTTTCAGGTTCAGTGCCTGGGGAAGTGCCGTTGAACTCTGGGTGAATTCGGCCTGCGTCTTGAAGGAGGAATAAAATATCCATACCATCGGGAAGATGCAGGAGAAAGAAAACACCAGGAGTAATCCATTACAGATCACTTTCCCGATACTTTTTCCAACCTTTTTTGCGGGAACTGCATTATTTTTTAACTCAGCCATGATCAGTAATCACTCTCCTTTCTCCAAGGCCTGGTGATGATCAGCCTGCTGATTCCCACCAGTCCCAGACTCAGCACCAAAATACCAATGGACATGGCGCTGGCGTAACCGAACTGATTCTTGATAAACGTGGTCTTATATACCTGGAGTGCCATTACCATGGAACTGGTACCCGGTCCTCCGTTTGTCATAACGTAAATATGGTCAAAAATTTTCATATTGCCTGCTATACACAACATAACGGCTACTGCAATGGAGCCTTTGATCAGCGGAAGTGTTATCTTCACCGCTTTCTGTATTCCTGTTGCCCCATCAAGCTCTGCCATTTCATAGATACTGGGATCAATAGATGTCATAGCTGCCATGATTATAACCATGTAGTAGCCAATATACTGCCAGATCAAAGGGATACTGACAACGCTGATAATCGTGTTTGGATTATCCAGCCAGGGTTTTGCCAAATTTCCCAGATGCAGGGCCTTTAAAATAACATTTATAAGGCCATAGTCATAGTTAAAGATAAATGACCATGTAAAACCAACTACAACTGCTGATATGGTAGCAGGAAAATACGCCACCACCCGGTGTAGTTTCTTAAATTTGACAAACCGGGATGTCAGCAGTGCCGAAAAAATAAACGCGATTCCGATCTGTCCCGCAATGCACAGAACGGCGATCCAGATATTATTGCTGAATGCGTGCCAGAAGGATGTATCTTTTAATAAGATCTGATAATTTTTCCACCCTACATATTTTGCCTGCGGACCCCCTGACCAGTTGTAAAAGCTGTAACTAAATGCATTGATGATAGGCAGGATGACCACATAGGTATATACAATGAGCGCAGGCAGCAGGCATATGATAACTGCCATTCTTGTTTTGGGCTTCAGCGTGGATTTTCTCAAGCCAGTACCCCCTTTTCTAATATCGCGGGGATGTACATCCCCGCGAATTTACGCTTACTTTTACTGTGCAAGTTCCTGTTCTGTCTGTATCTCTTCTGCCAGTTCTTCCGGCGTCTTTTCCCCGATCAGCAGGGACTGGAGTCCCACATTCATAGTCTCAATGACAGAAGCATCCATGCAGGCATCATAAATAGGAACAGCCGTGATATTTTTGATCATTTCATTGTATTCATTAAATAATGCCGGAACTTTGGCTGTGTCATATTCCGGATCAGCCCATGCTGTCACGCCGCCCATAGAAGCTGTCACATTGGCCTGGCGCTCATCAGTCAAGGCTTTCAGTAAATCCATAGCCAGCTCACGTTTTGCAGGGTCCGTAACTTTGCTGCTCAGAGACATGAACCAGGCCGGTCCGCCGGATACTGTCTTCTGGTCTTCGGCACCGCCTTCCACAGACGGAAGAATCGCAAGCTTCGTAGCTGCCTTTACATCCTCCGGTGCGGAGTTGTCAATAGTGGGGATAAACCAGGTACCGTTTACGATGGCCGCTGCTTTTTTATTAAAATACACTGTGTTCTGCTCTGTATCATCAATGGAGTTAATGTCTTCATTAAACGCGCCTCTCTGCGCCAGATCCTGGAAAGCAGTCAGTGCCTTTACAAATGCCTCATCCGTAAATTTGGCTCCTGAGCCGTCCAATATGGACTGTGTCCAGTCCGGTCCTGTGAAACGATCTCCCAGAGTGCTTAACCAACAGGACTCTGCGGGCCAGTTGGGTTTATTTCCCATAACAAAGGGGGTAATCCCTTTTTCTTTAAATTTGTCTACTGCATCCAGCAGTTCATCCCACGTCTCCGGGAAAGTTTCATATCCAATCTCTTTCCACATATCAGAGTTATAATACACCATACCTGTGGACATACTTTCCTGGGGTACGCCATAGGTCTTTCCATCTCTCACCGCGGCATCAAATCCGCCCTTTATGTAGGCATTTTTCCAATCCTGATCCGCATCCAGTTCTGCGGTAATATCCGCTACCCATCCGTTATCCACAAATGTTTTAGTCCAGGAACCCTTCATCATAAACAGGTCCGGCAGATCACCTGACGCGCCCAGAGAGTTTATCTTTGTCTGGTATGCAGTCTGATCCATTTCTTCCACTTTTACTTCCACATCCGGGTGTTCTTCCTGCCAGGTATCAAGAGCACCAAAGAAGCCTGTGGTAAATCCACCCTCACCGATATTGCTTCTGGACTGATGGCAGATCACGGTGATGGTTGTCTTTCCCCCTGTACTTTCCTTGGCCTCTTCACCGCTGTCCTGGCCCTTTTGCTCCTCTGCCTGCTCTGTGTCTTTGCTGTTATTATCTTCGTTCACTGCCTGAGGTGCCCCGCATGCGGTCATGGATGCCGCCAATGCTGCTGTCATAAGCGCTGCTAAAAGTTTCTTCTTCATTATTTTTCCTCCGTTTCATTTTCACAATATTTGTTTTTAAATGGTTAAGGTTTTACTACAACTTTTACTGCTTCTCCTTTTGCCAGCTTATCAATCCCTGCCTTTAATTCCTGAAGCGGAATAACATCTGTGACCAGCTTTTCCATGTCAACCAGATGATCCTCCAGTACACGGATCGCTTCCGGAAACGTAGCATTGGCAAGCCAGGTTCCGTGAACCGTTATCTCTTTTGTAGTAATTTCACACTGGGCTACCTGGCTGACGGACTTTTTATTGACCCCGAAAAGTACAACGTGCCCGCCCTTTCTCACCAGATCCACAGCCTGTACCACCTGGGAGCCTGTCACATCAAAGACATGATCCGGTCCGATCCCTGTCTGCTCCATGATGATGTCTTTGGCATTCTGGCTTTTGACATCTATCACCTCTCCCAGACCCAGCTTTTTTGCAAAGTCAATCCTGTAGGGCGCGGCTTCCAGAAGGAAGAGCTTTCCGATTCCGGATGCCTTGGCAAGCATGGCAATCATAAGCCCAATAGGTCCGCATCCGATGATCACTGCGCTCTCACCGGGAAGTATGCGCACTTTATGAAATCCATTGATTGCGCAGGCCAGCGGTTCTGTACACGCGGCAGCCTCGGCTGATACCGATTCTGAGATTTTGTAGGCTGCCTTGCCTGATATAAGGCAGTATTTTGCAAAAGCTCCGTGATAGTCGATTCCAAGAGGGATAATGTTTTCGCACAGATTGGGAAGATTTTTTCTGCAGTACCGGCATACTCCGCAGTAGTCATTGGGGTTTACCACAACCCGGTCCCCGATCTGCAGATGTTCCACTGCCTCTCCTTTCTCTATTATTTTCCCAACAAGCTCATGCCCAAGAATGGTTCCCGGTACAGCTTCGTATCCGGGAGGCACCGCTGTGATATGTACATCTGTTCCGCAGATACTCACAGCTTCCACTTCTACCAATACTTGGTCCTCTCTCTGGATCCTGGGGACAGGAACCATTTTCAGTTCCAGCTTACCCACATCCTCAAAAACTGCAGCCAACATTTTTTCCATCTGTATTCCTCCTAAAATGGTTACGGTTCACAGCGCCGCTGCCGCGGGTCAATAACTGTGAACAGCAGCTAAAAATTAACGCCGCCCTCCAAAATAACGTTTGCATATGGTGTACATTCACCGGTTCTTATGATCACTTTTGCTTTTGGAAGTATATGTTTTAAATCCTCATGGGGGATTTTTTGTGCCGGCACACCGGCCAGCCTGTCCTGCACATATTTGAGCAGCTCCGCGCCGGAGGACTCCATTTCCTCCGCGTAGATGTATGAATCTATAACCAGTTCCCCCGTCACTGCGTCAAACACTTCCGTAAATCCGGGAACCCCTTTTACCAGTGATATGTCAATCACGGTCACATGATCCGGTATGGGAAGTCCCGGGTCTGCTATCACCAGATAATCTGTATGCCCAAGGGACGATATGGCACAGCAGATATCTGTGTTCAAAATACCTTCCTTCCGCACTTCTCTATCCCCCCAATTCTCACAGGCCGAGTACCCGTACCGCGTACTCCCGGTTTGTCTTTGCCCCTTCATAGTTGCTGACTGTGGGTGTGTCATTCTCGATCACCAGGTACCCGTCATAACCCGTATTCTCCAACAGCTTCAAAACTTTAGGAAAATCAATTCCTTTTGTACCCAATTCGTAAAATCTCTGATGTCTGTCCCATTCGTGGATCCATTTTTGTCTGTAGTCCTTTACATCTACCTCAGTGTCCTGATCCTTCAGATGAATGCAGCCGATCCTCCCTTTATATTTCTCAAATAACTTCTGAAAGTCAATTCCGGCGAGCACGGTATGGGCAGTATCAAAGCAAAACTTTACATACTCAGGATTGGTATGTTCTGCCACAAAATCAATTTCATCCTCCTGCTCCACTGTCATCTGAAAATGGGGATGCAGGCATAAAGCCACACCATAGTCCTGGGCCATCCTCCCTATTTCATCCAGAATCCCCGATAATTTCAGCAGATGTTCTTCTGAAGGCTTCCCATCTCTTGCCGGCGCCTGTATGTTCATGACCTTGGCACCTGTCTTTTTACAGAACTCCAGATATTTTTTCGCCTCCTCCACATTGTCCGCATCCATATCACGTATGTAGTTGTACAGAGCTATAAATTTCAGTCCGTAATCTTTTGCCAGCCGGTTAAATTCCTCCTCACGTCCTTCATACAGGTCAGCCATGCCAATAAAGTTCTCAAAATTGTGATAGCCCAGCTCTTTTAAGTCGTTAAGTGCTGTCTTCAGGTCATTTTCTGTCTCCAGTCCCCATTCCCAAACCGTATAACCTATCTCCATAAGCCATTTTCCTTTCGCTTTTTGATAAAACGTTTTATCATGATTTATGAGTCTCATTATATACACTTTTTCTACATTGTCAACACTTTTTTAATTTTTTATCTATTTATTTTGTGCACTTTAATTTTTTATAAACTTTTTTTACTATTGTTTTCCTATCATTTTGCCGCTATAATAAGGGCAAAGTTCCCCGTTAAATGTTAAAACGCTTTATCATTTCCCCGAATCCCCGCAATATATGGAACAATACATTGCATTCAGTATTTACCCATGTTAAAATCAGGATGCAATACAAAGATCAAACACGTTTTTCGTATACTGCTGCATGAGTCAGCAGACAGACAGCACACTGGTACAGCACAGCGCAGGACCGCGCAGAGTGGTGTACCAGTATTTATGAGGTGAATATATATGCGAGTAACTCTAAAAGATATCGCAAGAGAAACAAATCTATCTGTAACTACCGTCTCACTGGTTTTAAATCAAAAAGAATGCCGTGTATCCGACAGCACCCGCAGCCTGATCCTCAAAACAGCGGAAAAGATGCACTATTATCCCAACCAGCTTGCAGTGGGACTGGTAAAGCAGGAGACAAAGACGATCGGGCTTATTATTCCTGATATCAGCAATCATTTTTTTGCTAATCTTGCCCTGGGAATAGATGATGAAATGCTGAAACATGACCGGAATATCATTCTCAGCAATACCAATGACCGCCCGGAACGTGATCTAAAGAGTATCCAGGTACTGAAATCACGGGGTGTGGACGCTATCATCCTTGCCATGGCATCCAATGTTGACCAGACACATATTCGTTCCTACAAAGACATCATAGATAACTCACCGATCCCCATCATAGCGGTAGACCGCTGTAACCCCGCATTCAACTGCAGCGCTCTCAAGCTGAACAATAAAAAAGGAGCGTATAACGCTGTCAGCCATCTGCTCAGTCTGGGGCACAGAAATATTGCCTGTATTACCGGCCCCGCCAATTCCGACAGCACACAGGAACGGCTTGCCGGTTATGAGTGGGCTTACCGTGATGCGGGGATTCCCCTGCCCCAAAAATATGTATTCCACGGTGATTATCTGAGGCACAGCGGAAATGACGCCACAAAACAGATTCTGAACGAGACAAAAGCAACTGCTATTTTTGCGTTTAATGATCTGATGGCCCTGGGCGCCTATCACTGTCTGCGGCAGGAAGGCCTGTCAATTCCTGATGATATATCCATCGTGGGATTTGACAATATCGACTTCTCCGATATGCTTGAGGTTCCGTTGACTACAGTAAACCAACCCACCTATAAGATCGGGCAGGAGGCTGCCAGGCGCGCGCTGCTTGAGATCAGCAGTCCTGAGACGGAGAAGCAGACCATAAGCTTTGAGCCACATCTGATCATACGAAAAAGTACGGCAAAGCCGAGATAGAGGTATATTTTATGGGAACCACAAAAAACATGCAGTTTCTAAGGACCAGCAACCGCGCTGCCATTATTAAAGCGCTGGCACTTGGGGAGGCCTCCAACCGTGTAGAACTTTCCTCCCATCTTGGCCTGTCCAAAATGGCCATCAGCGGCCTTATCAACGACCTGGTTGCTGACGGCTATGTGGAAGACAGGAAATATTCTCCCTTCCGGGATTCTACCTGGTATACGGGAGACGCCAGCGGAAGAAAACCCTCCGCGCTTTCTATTGTCCCCAGGAGGATCAACGCCATTGGAATACTGCTGAAACGTTATGAAGTGCACTGTATGATCGCGGAAATACAGGGAAATATTCTTTATCACGATTTCTGCCCTCTCCCCATGGACGCAGACAATGTCTCCCTGTCTGAGATCTTGGTATCACTGGTGGAAAAAGCCCTGCATTCCCACGGAGACTGCTTTATTGCGGGTATCGGCATCGCGTCCATCGGCCCTTTGGATATTACACAAAAGAGGATTCTCTATCCTCCTAATTTCTGCAGTATCGGTAATTTATATATTGGGGAACTATTGGAAGAGAGGTTCCGGCTGCCTGTTTATCTGGATAATGATATGAATGCCAGCGCAATTGCGGAACAATTCTATGGGGTGGGAAAAACGGCAGATACCCTGGCCTATGTAGGCTTTGGTTCCGGTGTTGGAGCCGGGATCATAATACACGGAAAACTGCTGCACGGCAGCGCTGGATTTGCCGGTGAGATCGGACATATCTCTATCAATCCACAGGGTCCGCAGTGCTCCTGCGGACAGAAGGGCTGTATCGAGACATACACCAGTGTGTCCAGGCTTCTAGATGACATGGGGGCCGATTCTGTGACGAACCTGCGTCAGATGATACAGGATGATAAACTGGATGAAAAGAGACAGAAACGTCTGAGGGAATGCCGGTACGCGCTGAAAACACTGCTTATCACCATTGCAAATCTCTATGATCCGGAGGTCATAATATTCGGGGAAATCCCTCCCACCCTGGCACCTGTCTATCTGGATGAAATGGAAGCTTATATGAATACCAACATGTTCCACCACGGCTTCCAAAATATTCGTCTCTATCCCTCCTCATTCGGTGAAAACGCGCCACTGATAGGGTCTGCTTCTCTGATCTTCAAGGGAATATTTGACGGAAAAATCCCCCTGCCGGACAGAATTGCCAAATAAAAAAGAGCCTTGCCGGACAATTTTCATCCTGCAAGACTCTCCTATGCAAGAAAAAACTGCCTTCTGAAAAATTCACATTTCAGAAGGCAGCCGCCTTATCTTATATATTTTTTTATGTAATCAATTATCATATTCTCCGCCGTTTGTGAGGGATTGGCACCGTTCAGGATCAAGTCCGCCCTCCATTTTGACGGCTCTACGTACTGGTCATGGCGATATCTCACCACATCCAAATATACATCTGTGATCTCCTCACGGGAAAGCCCCTTCTGCATATTTCGCTCTAATCGTCTGAGGATCCGCTCATCCACACGGCAGTCTATGAAAAGTTTCAAATCCAGCAGACTGCAGATGTCATCATCATACAGGGTAAGGAGGCCCTCCACCAGAATGATCCGGGAATTCCCCCGTTCTCTCTCCTTCACTATATCCTCATACAGCTTGCGCAGATACATGGTATCGGGATGATTGTCATCCACATATTCCCTGTTTCCCGTCAGGGCACGTGCGCGGGGGCGCAGCTTTTCCGGCTTAAAATATTCATCCATATGGAAGATTTTTGGCTCCTCATTTTTAAGCTTTTCCGCCAGCCTATTGCACAGTGTAGTCTTGCCCGAAGCACTCCCACCGGCAATACCGATGGTCATAGTTTTCACTTTTTCCATGTGTTAAAGCACCTTCCTTTCCCCTATTCCGAAATCAGGGATCTTCCCAGATCATATGCTTTTTTCACACCTTCAGAGCTCTTCATATCGCCTTTTGCATCCATTCCCGGCACTGTCAGTATCCCTTTATTTTCCCAGCGCAGATAGGCGCAGGTATCCTCATAAGCGGCAATTGCCGAGCGGTATACACCCTCTGATGCGGAATCCAAAAGAAGCGCTGCGCAGCGGATGTTAAAGCCTTTTCTGGCTCTTGCGTAAAGCCTGTCTATAGCGGCTTTTAACTGTGCGCTGATGGAAAACCAATAGACAGGAGAGGCAAATACGATCATATCCGCATTGTCTACTTTCTCCAATACACCCGTCATATCATCCTTTTGTACACACACTCCATTATGTGTAAAACAGAATTCACAAGCCAGACATGGGGCAATTTTCAAATGTCCCAGGTTTACTTTTTCCACCTGATGCCCCTGTTCACACGCGCCTTTTATAAAGGCATCTGCCATAATTTCCGTGTTTCCGTTGCTGCGGGGACTGCCGTTCAATACTAAAATATTCATAGTTTTTTCTCCTATTTTCTCTTAAGTTTTATAAATCTTTTTTACCATGTTTTTCATTCTGTGATCATTTCTATCACTATAACATTGTGGAGTAAAAAAGTCACTATAGAGGAGAAATTTATCCGCCGGAAAATTCTTCCTGTTTTATTGGGATATATGAACTGTTTTTAGATATTTGAGATATTTTTAAATATCTGGACCGTTTTGGGAAAGCCTCAGCGGCACCACTGCCCCTTTCTCCACATCAATAAGCCCCCTGTCTGTGAGCTTCAGAGCAGGGCTGACCGGAAGACCCAGGGTGCACAGGGACATAATGGGATTGTAGTGTTCATAGCCCAACGCTTCCAGGCTCTTTCTTACCTCTCCCAGCATTCTCCCGATATCATCAGCGGGGAGTTCTGAAAGGATACCGCACACAGGCAGAGGAAGTTCTGCCATCACCTTACCGTTCTCGGCGGTGCAAATACCTCCCTGCAGTTCTATCAGCCGTCTGGCCGCTGTGAGCATATCCTCAGGATTGGCGCCCATCACCATAAGATTATGATGGTCATGGTAATATGTGGTTGCCGCTGCGCCACGTTTCAGGCAGTCACCGGTGACAAATCCATAACCGATGCCTCCGTTTTTACCATGGCGCTCCAGCACAACGGCCAGCGCACAGCCGCTTTCCTGCCATTTTAAACGCCCGTTTTCCACTTCCATAAAAACCTGCGTTTCCCTTGTCTGTGTACGTCCGTCACTCACTTCTATGACACGGACCTGTACCGTTCCCCGGCTTTTTTGTACCTTTGGCTGCAGGTCCTCTGCCCGGATATGATCCAGATGTACAGAGTGATAGAACTCTGTGGGAAAACCGTATGGCTTTAGCTGTCTCCCGGCATCTCCTTTACGATAGATCTCCTTGCCGTCTTTGAACACAAGCTCCGGTTCAAAATCAGAGACTGCCTGCTCTCTCACCAACTGGAAGTCCGCCTTTCTTCCCGGCGCCAAGGTTCCTCTGTCTCTGAGGTTCATACGCCTTGCAGGGGTATAGGACGCGCAGTATACTGCCTCACTCAGCGGAAATCCCATCTCTACGGCTTTTTTCACAATATAATTGAGCTGTCCCTTTTCCAGCAGAGCGTCTGCCATGGTGTCATCCGTGACAAAACAGCAGTGCTCAAAGAGATTGTTTTTTATAATATGATCCAGAATCTCCGGTTTCAGCATTTTCTCCTGAAGCTCCACAAACATGCCGTTTTCAAAACGCTGTCTGATCTCCTCCAGAGTATGCTCTGTGTGGTCACCGTCAATACCCCTGAACAGAAATTTTGCCAGATCCAGTCCCACAAGGGAGGGACAATGGCCCTCAATAACGGCCTGGGGATCTTCCTCTCTTAGATAGTCTAGAAATTTTGTGATCTCCATCTCTGTGCCCTTGACGATCTGGCGGTAGTTCATGATCTCTCCCACACAGACAACACCGTCCTCCCTCATGAGATGCTTCATCTCCTCAAATCCAATGACACCTCCTGTTGTTTCCAGGCTTTCATTCGTAGAGGGAACACTGCTGGGAATACCGTAAAAAGTATCAATGGGGGAATCTTTTGCCCCGTTGATCATCTCATGGATTCCCTGTACGCCCATAACATTGGCGATCTCATGCGGCTCCGAAACCAGGGTTGTAACCCCGCAGGAAGCTGCCCGTTCCCCAAAGGAAACAGGCGTCATCATAGAGCTTTCAATGTGCATGTGTATATCAATAAATCCGGGAAGCATTAGATACCCGCTGCCGTCCAGCACCTCACTGGGGGTAAGCGCCTTCTCCTGCCTGGTATCCACATAATAAATCCTTCCCTCCTGTACATATACATCTGCCGGCATAAAACATTTCAAGTAGGAATTATAAACCTTCGTATCCTTTATCAGTAAATCCGCCTTTTCCATAGGGCCCCTCCCGTCTTACATGATTGAGTAGAAATAGAGCAGACAGACAGCCACCAGCACCCACATAACCGGCCGGATCTCTTTTATCTTTCCTGCTGATATCTTCATGATCACATAGGTAGGAAGAGCGGCACAGATGCCGTTTGCAATGTTGTTTCCGAAGATGGTAAATGCAATACATACAAAAGACGGAAATGCCTCTGTAAAATCGTGGAACTTGATGTTTTTCATTGCCCCCAGCATATTGATCCCAATATACATGAGCACAGGTGCTGTAGCCGCAGAGGGGATCATCAGGGCAATGGGCGCAAGAAACAGAGCCAGTCCGAAGAAAACAGATGTAAACACCACAGACAGACCGGTCTTACCGCCAGCCTCCACGCCGGCAGAGGACTCCAGGTATGTTGTCATACTCGGCATACCAAAGAGGGCGCCAAAACTGGTAGCTACTGCGTCCACCTTGAAACATTTATCAATTCCGGGAAGATTGCCGTCCTCATCCAGATATCCCGCTTTTGCACCCACACCCAAAACCGTTCCGAATGTAGAGAAAAAGTCCGGCACAAAAAGCGCGATCAGAAACGGAATATAAGCAAAATTCAATGCTCCCAGAAAGTCAACATGCAGAAACTGTCCACCTATATTGGCGGGCATGGTAAACAGGCTTTCCGGCATTTTTGTAACGCCAAAGGGGATTCCCACCAAGGTGGTGAGTGCAATTGCCAGGATCATATCTCCCGGTACATTTCTCGTTTTTAATATCAGTAAGATCACAAAACCGATAACCGCAACAATAACTGTAGGCGCGGTCAGATCACCAAATCCTAGGCTTTTCTTCGCTTCATTGGCGATGATAAGGCCGCAGCTTTTTGCGCCCAAAAGCGCGATAAAAAGACCGATACCTGCACTTACCGCGTGTTTCAGACTGACGGGGATGACTTTGACCACTGCTTCCCTAAGTTCCAGAAAGGATATGGCGATAAACAATACACCACTCCAGAAAATAACACCGGAAGCCACATCAGGCGCTATGCCGTCATTGGCTATCATAGCTGTAACGATACCCACACTTCCCAGTCCCGGTGCCAGCGCAAAGGGCCTGTTCGTGTAAAATGCCATGGCACAGGTTGTAAGGATCACCAGTAAGATAAGCACAGTAAACATTACGTGCTTGTCCAGGCCTGCTGATTCCATCATGTTGGGCACTGTGGCCAGAACATAGGCCATGGTCACAAAGGTAGTCAGACCGGCCAGAAGCTCTGTCCTGACATTTGAATGAAACTCTGATAACTTAAATTGTTTTTCCAACCACTGTTTCATATAGATTTTTCCTGCCTTTCTCAATCGTATAACAATTACTCTCCTTGATTCTTTTCCATTTTCATTGTATGATATCCGTAATCGGAAGTCTAATTCATCTTAACTATGAATTCTATTCCAAAGTGGAATAGTGCCCCCAAAAATATCCGCGCAGGAAACCGTTCAAGTATCCGGACTGTTATCTGAGGAAAGGTCAAAGGAAATCTATGAATATCCACGAATTGAACTATGTGCTTTGCATTGCCAAGCATCAGAATATGACAAAGGCTGCTCAGGAACTCTTTATCTCCCAGCCCACACTCAGCAAACATCTGGGAAAACTGGAACGGGAACTGGGCATTAAACTGTTCAGCAGGGTTGACAACTGTTACATTCCCACTTATGCAGGAAGGCGCTATATGGAATACGCCTCAGGCGTACTGGAACTGACCCGTGACTGGGAGAAGGAACTGGCGGATCTGCGTTCCCAAAATGACGGGGAACTGAATGTGGCCTTTCCCCTCATGCGAAGCTCCTGTATGATCCCCAGGATCCTTCCCGCTTTCCGCCGGATACACCCCAATATCCGCCTGAATTTCCTGGAGGAAACATATGCCATACAGGAGCGTCTTCTCACAGACAGCCGGATTGATTTCGCGATCTTCAGCGACGGAAGCCTGAATCCCAAGCTGGAATATGAAACCCTTGGCCATGAGGAAATCCTGCTGGCTGTTTCCCCCGACCACCCCCTTGCACGAAAAGTCAGACCTGCCGCCTGTAAGGACAGCCCTTATCCCCAGGTGGATCTTTCAGAGCTTGGAAATGAAAAATTCATTCTGCATTTTCCGGAACAGAATACCGGTGCCATAACAGAACAGCTTCTGAAAAAATACGGCATAAAGCCAAAGGTGCCCTTTTACACACGGAATACACAGGCCGCGCTCCTGCTAGTCCAGCAAAACGAAGGGATATGTTTCGCGCCGGAGACATACATACAAAACATGACGTTTCGGACACCTCCGGTATGCTTTTCCCTCCATGATCCGGATGCTTTTACAAGCACCATTATCGCCTATCGGAAAGGGGCCTATTTAACCTCTTACGCACTGGATTTCATTCAGATATCAAAGGATTATTTTGGCGGTCACCTGAATAAACAGTAATAGTTTTCTTTTACAGAATGCCCATAGTACGCTGGTGATATTCTCTTACCAAAGGCTCTGGTTTTCACCCAGAGCCTTCCTGTATTTTTTATAGAGATATGAAAGTAGTCACTTACATATATAAATCACCTTGCCTTCCGCTGATGATTCATAAATCGCCTTTATCAGGCAGACGGTTCCGTCAATCCATAAACTATAACTTTCCAAAAATCTCCTTATATATATAAAGATCCTCATCCTTAAACACATTAAAGACCACCCGTTCTATCCGGCTGTTCTCCAGATATTCCTCCACTGTTCTTACCGCGATCTTTGCCGCCTTATCATTGGGAAAATGAAATTCTCCTGTGGATATGCAGCAGAACACCACACTTTCCAGCCCTTTCTCCTCTGCCAGGCTGAGACAGGATTTGTAACAGGATACAAGCTGCCGGCAGTGGCTGTCTGTTAGTTTTCCATAGACAATGGGACCCACTGTATGTAGTACATATCTGCACGGCAGGTTATACGCTCCGGTGATCACCGCCTCTCCTGTTTTTGTCTCATGACCCTGCCGTTTCATGATCTCACTGCATTCCTCCCGCAGCTCCAGGCCCGCCGCAGAGTGTATAGCGTTGTCAATACAGCCGTGGCAAGGTACAAAACATCCAAGCATCTGGGAGTTTGCCGCGTTTACGATAGCATCCGCGGAAAGCCTTGTGATATCTCCCTGCCAAAGGAAAATCCTCCCGCTGTTCTTCCCGATCGTCCCATATGCCTCCCGGACAGATGGAATCGACTCCACATTCACGATCCCTTTTTCCGCTGCCTCCTGCTGCAGAAATGCATCCTGTATTTCCCGAAACTTCTGTGAAACCGGTCCGGGCATACGGATATTCATGAGAGAACGCAATGTGGCCCGCCGCTCTGCTTTTTCCACTCTGGGACCCCGGTATTGGACAGACTCCTCACACAGATAGCGAATCAGATAATCTAAGCGTTCCTCCTGCGTCATCTCTCTGTTTTTCATCTTCCATTCTTCCTTTCCATATTGCCAGGACCCGGCCGATATCTTCACTGATACAGACCGACTTTCTCTCTATCTCCTGAGGCGCATATGCCTCCCCCAGATTGATACACCCATAAAACGCTCCCGGCCACTCACTGATCAGGCGCCAAAAGCTGAACTTTACAATCCCGGGAGTATTCATCCCGCATCCCAGTTCCCAAAACAGGACCCTGCTGTTTTTATGTTTCTCTAAAAAATGCTCATACCGCCCGCACGCCTCATGCCACCCCTCATCCTCCACAAAGGTACTGTCTGCCCTCAGATTCATGGTCATAGGCTTTCCGCAGACAGGACAGAGAGGGATCAATTCCCCGGGAATCCGCATATCCTTCTGCTCTGCGGCCATACGCTTTACCACATCTTCATTATCATATGTTTTCTTATGACACGGCACAGCGCACTGCCACAGTCCAAAATCCCCCTGTGTATAAAACAGCCTCTTCTTATCAAATCCGCTCCTCTGAAAACAGTGGTCTACATTGGTGGTCAAAACAAAATAATCCTTATCCTTTACAACCTGCAGAAGATCTGCATACACGGCTCTTGGCGGCTCCCGGTATCTGTTCAGGCAAATATATCTGCTCCAATAGGCCCAATATTCTTCCAGACTCTTATAAGGATAAAAGCCGCCGCTGTACATATCATGAAATCCGTATTTTATCTCAAAATCGTGAAAATTTTCCCTAAATCTGTTCCCGTCATATACAAATCCTGCCGAAGTGGAAAGACCCGCACCTGCTCCGATAACAACGGATTCTGCTTCTCGCAGTTCCCGGTACAGACGCTCCTCCCCATTCTCTTCCCTCTGGTTCAAAGCCTCCAAAAGTCCCACAAAAACACCTCCGATCTCCTATGCATGTATCACAGGGAAGGATCACTCCTGATCTGTGAGAATGCTGCTTTATCTTTCTTTCATTATAAAACGGCACTTCTGTTTCTCACAAGAGCGCACTTAAAAGTGGTATAGGTGTCATTTTGATACTAAGTATCTTAATGGCTGCTGGCAAAACTTCATGATCCTGCTTGTTTATCTTCCTCAAGCTCTGAAAACACTTCCCGGCTGACAGGATAATAATAGCGGAATCCACTGACCATGGTGCAGCCAAGGTCTTTCAGAAATTTTTCCTGTTCTTCGCTTTCCACTCCCACACAGAGGACCTCCAGATTCAGCTTTCTGCATAATTCCACCACGCTTCTCACAACCACTTTTCCCTCCGGCTTATGGATCTCACTGATCATTTCCTGTCTCAGCTTGATACCGTTAATCCCGCAGTAAAGATAATTGAAGAATACGCGGTCCAGTTCCAGGCCCGCCAGATATACATCAAATCCAAACTTTCTGAGCTGTTTTATTGTTTTTACATAAATATCCGACTGACTCATCTCTACCATCTGGTTCAATTGGACTATGATCTGTTTTCTCGGGATCTTATACTGTTCCGCTATGGCGTCCAGATGATTCGCAAACTGCTCATCCCCAATATTCTCAACAGTAAAATTAAACAGCAGTCTGAGACAGTTTCCTTTCTCTGCCTCTTGTTTTAAAAACTGACAGCCCTGGCGGTAGATTTCTATGTTCATCTTTCCTGTGAGCTGTTTCCGCTTCATGACATTTAAAAATTCATTTGGCCTTAAAAGTCCCCGGTTGGGATTCTGCCACCGGACCAGTGCCTCAGCACCGCATATTTTTCCGCTGTTCAGAGAAACCATGGGCTGCAGATACATGATAAATTCCTGGTGCATCAGTCCGTGGATCGCCTCATGTTCCATAGCATAACCGGATATGGTCTCTCTCTCCACATATTCGTCATAGAGGGCGTAATCCTGGACATGCATCCTGGCATATTCCATGGCCACTTCACTGAACTGTATGGTCTTCAGCGGATCTTCATCCACACTGGTCATTCTGTAAATACCTGTGTGCAGCTCCAGAAAATACTTCTTCTCCTTTTTCTTAAACTCCTCAGCCACGCTCTCCTGCATGTCCCTGATCCGCTCTTTCAGTTTCTCGATTCCAGTATACTCTACAAAGAATACATAATAGAATTCATTAAACCTGGTAAAAGCCTCTTTTTCCTGTTTGATAAGAGGTTCACAGGTGTCACTGATAAGCTGGAGCGCATTTTCTGCCTCCTTGTACCCGTATATATGGCTCACCACATCAATACCTGCATACAGAAAGAGCACAGCATAGCGGTTCCTGTTCTCCTCCACAATATACTTTGAGAACTTCTGCTTCCAGGAGGTCAGATTATCCCTGCCTGTAACGTCATCTCTGTAAGCCATCAGCTCCATCTGATGCCTCTTTTTCAAAAAGAAAGCCGGAAAGATCACAAGAATGCATGCAGAAAAAATGACAAGTCCCAAAATGATCCAAAGATACCCGTTCGCCTTCCCCGCAGAACTGTCACCCTTTGCGGCGTAAGCGGCATATGCACCCTGTATTTTTGCTGTATCTATATTCTGAAATGCTTTTTCCAATTTTTCAATATCTGCTGTTTCCATGCTTTTTGTATAGGCAAGACTGATAGATTTCTCTTTTCCGTCCTCCTCATAGAGGATCAGATCCCGGCCCTTTTTAAGTCCGGCATCCTTTATCTCATCTTCCGTAAGGCCCAGCGTCCAAACAGCATCTGCCTGTATGTTCCCGGCCAGATCCAGGCGCCTGTCCTTTTTAGATGGCTTTATATACTTTACTCCAATACCCGCAGCTTCACCGGCCTCCTCCAGAAGCTCCGGCAGCACTCCTTGGTAAGTCTCCTCTTTTTCATCATAAAATTCAAAGGGCCAGGACTCCGGCATACCGGCCACGTATATCTCATTCCCAGCCCGGCATACAGAGGGCGTGAAAAAAACCACAGCCAGCACAAGCGCTGCCAGACAAATTTTGATCTGTCTGCTTATTTTTCCTGTCATCCTACTTCTCATCTCCTGTTTTCCCCTTTTCTTCACCAATCTGGTTGAGTTGTATCTTCTGCCTCTTGATCTGACCCCATACATTTTTCTTCTTCTTGTACCCAAAAAACGCGGTCATTCTCGTGAACGCCTGTATAAATCTGAAAAACACACTCTCTGCCAGACACAGATAGATGGCTTTCACCACATCCAACACCGAAAGCTTGATGTTCTGCGTATATATTCTGGCAAAAAACGCCGTAATGGTCAAAACTGCACCGTAGAGGGCGTAGATCAGAAAAAACATTATCATAAATGGCACATTGATTAGATTCACCATATATGCCATCAGGATCGTCAAAAGTCCAAATAATTCTATAAATGGTGATAATAATTCATACAGAAGATAATACAGATATGAAATATACCCCACCACTCCGAATTCCGGTGCCATGAACATTCTCCTGTGTTTATTTAAGCACTGGAAAAGTCCCAGAAACCATCTCCGCCTCTGCTTTTTTAAGTCACCGATACTGGAGGGACATTGACTCCAGCAAATGGCGTCAGGTATATACCGTATGCCGTAAGGTATTTTATTGATGCGGCAAAAAGCGTGAAGCTTTACAACCAATTCCATATCCTCTCCCATGGTAGACGCATCATAGCCGCCCACACTGGCAACCATATCTTTCTTAAAAAGACCGAAGGCGCCGGATATGATCAGGTTTCCGTTGAATTTGTCCATAAGGATTCGGGAGGCCATGAAGGAACGGTCATACTCCAATATCTGCATTCCCACTATGGGATTCCAGGGCATGTGGTAGTCTACCAGTTCCCCCTCACTGAGCACCGCGCAGTTGGATATCCTTACCAGGCCGCCGACTGCCACAATGGTATCATCCTCTAAAACAGGGCGGACAATATATTTTAAGGAGTCCTTCTGCAAAACACTGTCAGCATCCATGCATATAAAATACGGATATCTGGACGCGTTGATGCCCATGTTCAAAGCATCTGCCTTACCCCCGTTTATCTTTTGGACCAAAGTGATACTGATCCCGTTGACCACCGCTTCATATACATTCCGCTCCTTTTGGCATCTGATCTGACGGTTTATGGGCCGCATTACCTTTTTCAGATGAAAGGCATCCAAAAGCACCTGGGTTGTGGCATCTTTTGACCCGTCATCCACAACCACGATTTCATACAGTTTGTAATCCATCATAAGCAGGGATTTTACGGTATCCACAACCGTGACCTCCTCATTATATGCCGGAACTACAATAGTCACTGGGACATAATAGTCATGGTCAATCTCACTGTGATACCTTCTTTTCTTACTCTCTTTATACAGATCAAGGGAACCGGCGATCACAGAGGCGATCAGAAATGTGGAATATCCCAGCAGGTAAATGACAAATAAGACGCCCACAACCGTATAAAAATATTTAACAAATTCAAACATCTGTCTCCTTCAGCTCCATTTCCTGGCCTTTGATCTCTATTTTCTCTGTGACGTAATTCAGGATCTCTCTGGCGTAACGGTCACGTCCGTTATATACGTCAAATAAATCCTTCTTCTGTATTTTCAGCCCAACGATCAGTGTATCCGCGCTGTTCAGCCTGACATACCAGTTAGAAGCCTTCAGTCCTTCCTTCAGACAATCCACTGTATCAGGTCCCGGATAAGATGACAGCGCCTGAGCCGCAACTGCGGCATATTCCCAATCCAGAAATTCATGATACCGCAAAAAGCGCTGCAGCATTTCACGTGCCGGCTCATATGGATATTTTCTGAAATAACGGACAGCCTCCAAGCGCAGTTCTTTGTCTTCCGTCTCTTTACCCGCAATTTCCAGGAACTCTTCCCGAAAGTCCTCACCCAGGAACCGGATAAACTGCATGACAGGGAGTATCAGGCGGGGCGAAAATCTGTCCCTGTGCCCAAACAACAGGCGGGCAAGCTCCCCCCTGTCACCGGTGAATTTAAGAAGGCCGTCTGTCAGCAGCTTTTTGCTGTGATAGATTTCGTTATCCTCCATTTTCTCCCACGCGGCAAGCACTGCCTCTTTATTTCCCATCATATAGAGGGCCTTCAAAGCATTTTCCCTGACATACACGCCCTTATTGACAATCATACGAATCATAAAATCCATCAGACCGTCATATCCGGCATGGCCTTTGTCTATTCCGAATTTCTCTACCAGGCTGGCAAAATAGGCCTGTTCAATCTCATCTCTCTTCTCATATACAGGTACCAGTTCCAGGAAAACCCTGCGCATATGCTCCAGGTACTTTTCCGTCCGCGCATTTGGCATACGCCTTTGTATCTCCTCCATGGAAAATTCAAAGGCTCTCAGTTTTTCCAGTTTTCTGAGCCTGCGGACCAACCCAGAAAAATAGTCCTCCTGTGCAGGGCTGCCGTTTTCCATCTGCTGTATCTGTCCGGTGATTTCATCTACCATCTCCAGCCTTTGATGTTCCAGACGCCGTCCTTTATACTTATCAATAAAAATATAGAGGATATTAAACACAAGGACAGCAATACAGCTTGCCATATAGACATATAGGATCACTTCCGGCTTAATTGAAAGTACATGCATTGTCTGCTCCTCCGTGTTCTCTTATTTGTTCCAGATATCCTGCATCATATAATACGACTGTTTCAGCCGTTCATGGTAAGCCGGGTTCTTTCCCCATCCCTTAAGCTCTTTCCATTCCATGCTGATCCTGCTGTCTTTCCCGTTCTCTGTTCCGATCCCGGCATAGATTCCCCGGACAGACAGGTTTTCTATTCCATAATTCTCATAATAATCATCGTGGATCTGCATCTGGGATGGATTGGAGAAATTCAGCAGATCCCAGGGAAGCCGCAGTTCAATATCATCCCCATTTACAATAAAGTCTGACACGGAATTATACTCCGGATCATAGGGATCACCATTGCCATAGGTAAGCCTTCCTGTCTCAAACTTCTCTGACATCCTGTCTTCCTCCTCTGACGCATTCACATTGCCGATCTGAAGCGCCATATAGATCTTGTCAAATACAGGCGTATCCTTATCCGGCGGCTCAAAAAACGGATTCTCCTCCCCGTATGCCTCACTGTACACCATACGGAAAACATCATAACGCTGCTGCACAAGGACACGGCTGTTCTCCCTGCCGTCCAGTACCACCAGAAAATCAGCCTGACGGTTAAATTTTACATCCTCACCTTCCGCATAGTAGCTTCCTGACTTGGGTGTGATATCCAGAGGAATATAGATTTTTTCATTTTCAAGATCCAAATTCTCTTTGTGGACCCGGAAATAGATAAACTTTTCATCATATTTCATGGATAAGGCGTATTCCCCGTTTTCTGAAAGAACATCATCCCCGCTCCACTCCGCTGTATCCCCGTCCGTATAACAGACACTCTCATCTTCCCCCGGATCAAAGGACAGCAAACCGAAAAACTGCTCGTTTGTCTGAAAATCACTCCAGTAGGCAGTCTTCGTCAGATCCACATTTGCCATGGTATTCCAGGTTCTTTTGAACCATTCATCCTGCCAGGAAAAAATAACACTCCCTGCGCAGCCCGCTTTTTTTATATCCTGATAACTGGACACCAGGGCATTTCCCTGCTCCTTCTCCGACATGTAGCCCTGGGAACGTGCCGTGTGAAAATCAAGCTGTGCCCTGCCCCTGGACGTTGGCACTCCAAATTCGGAAATGACAACCGGCATCCTGTGATGGCGGTTCAGCATCTCAAGATATATGCCGTATGTGTTATAACTGCCATCCTCCTGAAGATAATCGTCCGCAAATGGTATCTCCTCTGTCCAGGAATCATAGTGGCTCAGATAATCCGGATAATAGGAATACACATGGTAGGACGCAAACTGTCCTGAAAGGAATTTGTCTGTTGAGGCAATATGCTCCATATCCACCTTTGCACATTTCATAAACAATTGGTTTATCTCCTCCGGATAGTCCATGGGGTCCGTTGTGGGCCAGTTGGAAAAGGCCACAAGGCGCTGTTCCTTATACTTTTTGCTCTCGTACATGATGATCTGGTCCCCCACCTCCGCAAGCATGGCCTCAAAAGGTGTGGCGTCTTTTGTTGTATACATATACTCACCCTGGTAGGCGCTTTTTTGTCTCTGCATATGGTCCGTATAAGCCACGGTCACATCTTCCCACTCCACTCCAAGGACATAGCCCAGCACCCATTGTGAAATATCTTTTGTATAAGAACCGCTGGCATTGGATGTGCTGTATCCCAGATTCATCTTCTTTCTGCCGTGGATCACATCAACCAGGGTCCGGCAGTCTTCTTTAAAGGTTTTCAAAAATGAATCATCAAAAGCATCCACGTGTGAATTCTGTATATAATCATTGACCCATACCCCATGGATAATATAAAGAGGGTTTGGATTATTCCTGTTGTATTCATACACGGCCTCATAAAAATCACTGGACAGGATGGTATACACACGAATGGTATTGGCTCCCATATCCTGGATCATACCGAACCATCTCATATACGTTTCCTTATCAATGGCATACTCCGTGGCAAAATGTCCCGGGATTCCGGCGCCCAGATCCACGCCCTTGATCTCAAAGGGTTCCATCCCTTTTCCCTCATCTACCAGGATTTCCTTTCCCTTCACCGACGTAAAGGTATCCGCCTTTTTACCGGGATGAAGATCAACATAAACTCCCCACCGGTAATATGCCGTATTCAGAAAGAGAACCAGTATGATCAGTGAAACAGCCCCGATCAAAAATTTCTTCAAAGTATGTTTCCTCCGTTAAAGCGTGTTTTAGGCTATCATTTATGATAATTAATCATTAAATTTTTTGTTCACAGACTCATGGCTGTAAGAATACAGGGCATCTATATGCTTATCCAGCCAGCCCATGCGGCTCACAAGACGTTTTTCATACTGTTCCACAGCCTCTTCATAGGAACCGATCTGGCGCCCCTCGCCCTGCAGCAAGTCATTCTGTGCTTCAAATGTATATCCCCATACCTGAAAATTCCGGTCTATGGCACACCCCAGATATTCCTGCACCTCTGCCATGTATGTCTTTACATTGTCATCACTGAGTATCCCTTTTCTGAGCTGCCTGTACCGGTCGATCACCTTTCCGGTAAACTTCTCATCCTTAGAGAGCATAAAAAACCAGGTTCTGTTCTGCATGAAGAAACCTGCCATGGACTGCTGGTATTCCATATAGTTATCACAGCAGTTATTAAAATCCCAGACCGACATCTTCAGTTTTCCCGTTATGTCCTTATAAAAGTATGTTGAGTAAATACCTGCATCTGTATTCTGCGTCACCTCATTGATAATATAATAATCCACAAAATTATCTATATCTATAAAATCCCCATAGCCATAGCGCTTTGATTTATAGTCATAGGAGTATAGGGACTTCTCAAATTTGGAAAAATCCCGGCTGATGTGATCCGTTATTTCCGGTGTCAGTTTTTTTGCTCCGGGATATTTGACCTCCACCTTACTTGTCATGCGCCTTGTATACTCCGTGAAGTTGTCAAGATAATCCACGTCATTGACACACTCTCTGTCCACACAGACAATATAGCTGGACATATCAGACTTTCCGTCATACTCCGTCACCTCTATTCTGCCCTCTCCAACGCTGATCTGCTCCTCCATCACATATACACCCTGGTATCCGCCGTTTAGAAACACCTCACAGAAGCGTACATCCGGTGCCCACTCCATGATCTGTCCTGAGAGATTGTACCACATATAATTCCGCATAAGTGTCTTATCAAGAAAAGGGCCATGCAGCACCCAGGTGCTGTCTTTTTCCATTCCCATGACCTCATATCCCTGATCCATGCCGTCCTCATCAATGAACTTGAACAGATATCCGGCCTTATCAAACCGTCTGGAGGAATTTCCCCTGACACGTATCTGTATGTCTGACTCTATCTGGGGAGTGTCTTTCAGTGTGTTCAGCTCCCCTTGATTTTCAATGATCTTCATCTCTGCCCGGATAAAGGTATTTTTCACCTGGCTTACCTTCTGGCCCGTCTCCGGTCTGCCCGGTATGGTCTGCCCCTCTGTCTCAATGCTGACAACCGGAAGATGGGAGGAAAAGGAGGATGGCTCAATGGACAGATTCGTATCCTCCACCTCCGTGTTGTAAGACAGATGCTGCTGCACCCTCACATTCTCCGGCTCAATGAACTTCGCTATTCCCAGCACGGCAAGCAGTGACAGCAGGACTGCTCCCACGTATACCCATTTACTTTTCATTTTCGTTACCCGCTGATCTCATCATTCTGAGTTACAATGTTGACGTATTCAATAGATTCCAGTTCGTACAGCATTTCCGCAATGCTCTTTTCTTTTTTATTGGATATCAGATATGTCTTTCTGGGCATCTCGTATATAAGTTCAATGGATTCCCGGCTGGTATTCTTGACCCGAAGCATGGCTTTTGCCTCAAAATAGTCAAAGACAATGGCCTCGATCCGGCGCTCCATATTCCTGGCTCCCCGTATGATGAGAAGAATCCTGTTGTCATTTTTTACTCTGCCGAGCACCAGCAGAACAAGAAAGACAACTCCGCTTCCCACACAGGCCACCACATAATCACCCACTCCACAGCAGATTCCCACAATGATGGTCCAGAAAATATAAGTGGTATCCCGTGAATCCTTGATGGCTGTCCTGAATCTTACAATGGAGAGCGCACCTACCATACCAAGGGACAGCGCTATGTTATTTCCAATGACCGTCATGACAGTCGCGGTCAGAGTTGTTAGCGTGATAAGGGAAACATTAAATTTTTTTGAATACACTCCCCCTGCATGGGTGAAATAATAGGACAGATAAATAACACCGCCCAGAATAACCGCCACCAGTATGTTCAAAATGATCTGCTCTGTATTCAGGGAACCTGTCTCCTCAAACATGGAATAAATATAATTTTTCATTTTCGTTTTTCCTCTCTTCCTTCAGTCCGGCAGTTGTAAACTAAATAATAGCTTAAAATAAAAAGTGAAGGCTTGCGCTTCTTGACAGACTGTATTTGCTCACGGAGAGGGGGCTTTTCCCCTCCAGACTAACCATCTTCTTAATATAGCTCAACATAAAACCGCTGTATTTCACTTCCATCACCACCAGATATTTATCCATCACAGGATTCTGATTTAAATCCGGTGCAAAAATGCGGAAATCACTCTCCGTTGCTTTGATATCAAAATCAAAAGTGATCCGTGTCTTATTCTCACTTGCTATATAAGCTTTCCTCTGGTACTCCACAATGGATTTTGGACGGTAGAGCATCATGGTCATAAGTCCATAGCATTCCTTCGCAAAAGGGTCCTCATATCCCAGCAGACATCCGTATCTGCCCTGAGACAGCTCTATGGCATCCTCCCTTGATACGCGCAGGGACCTTTTTTTCTGATTATCCCCCTGTTTCTGCTTCATCTCCAACATGGCAAAATCAGAAGCGGGATCATAGGTTCTCAGGCGGATCTTTCTTCGGATCTCCAGCCCGTCTTCCTTCTCATAAAAATCCCTTTCCTGCAGTGTGTCAAAATACAGGCTCCGGACAGCATATCCCGTTACCCCGTTGTGGGGGTCCGGGTGCAGGACCTTCTCAAAAGTATTGTCCAATTTTCTGAACTGTTCATAGGACATCAAATATTTTTTCTCCTGGCGCAGTACCTCTCTCATGATCTTCTCCCTTCTCTCAACGTGTATCCGAATCCAGCAGTTCCAATATAGGTTTCAGGTAATGCCAGGAAAATCCCAGATTTTTATTGGGAATTTCTCCCCTGAGATGTCTCCAGCTTTTCTGCACTGCTTCAATGCCGTCCTCGTAATAGGTATTTTTCGGTTCCAGCTCATGGGTGCCCGGCCTTTGCATTTCCGTAATATGGATGATACCCTTTCCGTATTTCTCCGCAATAGCCGCCTCCTCAAAAATCTGTCCCGCCTCATCTGTTTTATCATAGTTCATCACAGCCACAGCGTCACAGCCTGACCGGATCAGTTTTTCCAATGACTGTTCCATGCCCATGGAGTCGTAAAAATTGGGGATACACAGGATCACCAGAAGGTTTTGCTCCTTTGCCGCCTCATAGGCTTTTGCAGCATTCTGCACAAACTGTGCCATCACTGTAACCGGATCGGTGTCCCACCGTTCCAGCAGATATGGCTCCACATCCCATACGATCCCGGAAAATCCCCCTTCCGTGCTCACTTCTTTATTCCATTTCCCCACTGTCTCAACAGCCTGTAGCATTGCCTCTGCGTCCTTTTGGATCGCCCACCGGGAATCTCCTGCCAGATAATAGACATCCTGGCCGGATTCCTTACGCCTTTTCAGATAATCTTTTATCACATCCATATCCGTATCTGACGGTATCTGCTGATAAACAGTCCCACACTCCAGCGTCTCCACAGCCTTTTTTATCTCATCCTCCATATCCGGCAGCAAATATTCCTCTTCCCAGGAAAATATACTGGTCTTACACACTTTGCTTACGCTTTCTCCTGCACTTTTTCTGTCTCTTTGACATCCCCCGGCGCAGCAGACAAGCAAACAGAGTAATAATAAAAACACGGCTTTCCTTCCTTCTGCCATGAATACCTCCTGTTTACCATATTATTTCATTTCTATATTACTTGATTTCTATATTATTAGATTTCTATATTACTTTGTATCATTCTGTGATAATTTGTAACTATTCAGCAGATTTGCATGTTTTTTTGCCCGCAACAGTAAAGGTACTGAACAGTTTGATGAGTTCATTATAGCATAAGGAATAATGAACGGATATTAATTTATTTTTAAGACCCTATTCCGACTGCATGGTTTTGTAAAAACGGCTCCCTCCGGCAGCGCAGCAAAAAAGCTTCCCCAAAGAGAAGCTTTTTTGTCTACAGTATAGGGTGTAACAGAATGGATGAGCCAATACCTTCTGTTAAAAAATCGTCTGTACTAAAATCATGTAAAATATAGTGCCTCCCGCTATGGACAACAGCATCTGCCGTTTCCAGAGGTGCAGAGCAATGACCAGTATAATAGCCAAAAGTTCCGGTATCCCGTGGCTGCCTGTAAAAACACTGACATTTTTAAGGCAATAGATGACTAAAAGTCCAAAGACAGACGCAGGCAGCACCTTGCCAAGATACTGTATGTATTTCGGAGTTGGTTTTCCGGCCGGAAAGAGCAGAAAGGGCAGAAAACGTGTGAGCATAGTTCCAAGCACCACCATTCCTATGGTTATGATCTGTTGTGTAAGAGTCATTGACAAACCTCCCCGCTTTCTTTCTCAATAGGTTTCCGAAGCAGTGTCAGCACGCCGATCACAGCCAGCATAGCAGGGATCATAAAATTCTCCGCGCCAAAGGCCAGCAGACAGAGAAGAGACAGGCCAATCCCCAGCAGGGAACTCACATGATTCTTCTCTTTCAGCCACTGTTCCATAAAGATAACTACAAACATAGCTGTCATGACAAAGTCAAGCCCTTCTGTATTAAATTTCAGAAGAGAACCGAAGATCCCTCCGAGAGTGGCTCCGGAAAACCAGTAGAGATAGTTCAGCAGTGTCACAAAAAACATAAACCAGCCCTCATCCACATCCTCCGGTATCTTTGCTGTATAATTGATGGTAAAGCTCTCATCGCACATTCCAAAAATCAGAAATCCTTTTTTCCATCCTTTATTTCTGTATTTATCCAGCATGGAAATGCCGTAAAATAAATGCCGGGCATTTATCATCAGGGTGATCACCAAGGCCTGAAGGGGGTTAAAGGCTCCCAGCAGCATATTGACCACCACAAATTCTATGGAACCTGCGAAGATGGTCAGGCTCATGAGCATAGGATACCAAAAGCTGAACCCTGATACATTCATATAGATCCCATACGTCAGCCCTACAAACCAGAACCCTGCAAAAATAGGTATGGTATAGGGAAATGCCGCACGGAATGCTCTGAATATCCTCTTTTTCTTTCCTGTCATGTTCTCTTCCCTTCCCCTCATACAGCATTCAGAACGGCTGTCCAGGAGGACATCTTCTTACCATTGCAAAAGGATACTCCCGCGTTATAATAATGCTTCTCATCTTTGTAAAACAGCGTCTCTGTTCCGGAATACATACCATCCTCAGATTTATAATGGGAAATGATACAGTCACCGATCACCTCAAAACTTCCTCTGAGAACTCCCAGTGCAGGATTATAGGACTTCCAGTTCAATGTATGCCTTTTTTCCGAACTACTGATCTCATAAGTATTAGTAAACCGTACCGGAATGCTGTATTCCACCTCCATAAAACCGTCCAAAGACCATTTTTCCCCGGTGTGGATAATCTCCACTTCGCCTCTGAGGGGAAAACTGCTGCCATTTTCATCATAGTAAGTTCCCTCTGCCTTCCAGCACAGGGAATCGAATATATAACTGTGCTTCATCCTCTCCGCCTCCTTCCTTTGTATCTCTATATCCTGCACAAAAGCTTTTGGCAGGGATAATCAAAAACAACCAGTTCTTCACCCTCTGTAAATCCACAGGAAGCGTAACACTTTCTCGCCGCAATTCCCTTTGGGTCCCCCTCCCGAAATGTGATCACATGGATATCTTCACCCTTTTCAAACCTGGATTTCATTGTGCGGATAAGGTTTTTTGCAATGTTTCTCTTCCTGTATTGGGGATGTACCGCTAAAAGAGTAAGCTCCTTGTCCTCATGTGAGAACAGCAGAAGCCCCGCTGCCGTACCCTCCTCCTCATCCAGAAGCGCCTCCTTATTTTGTGCTGCTCTGTGCAGGGCCTCTGTAAACTCCTGCTCTTTATAGCCGGCAAAATCCTCCTTCACAAGCTCCATCAAAGCCAGGCAGTCTGCCGTATCCTCTATCTCAACATAACGAATCATTTACGCTCTCCCTTCTCTTTTGCCGTTTATAACATACCGGAATTCCTGCCCTTTGCACAACGCCGGGATCTGCTGAATGGTTACACTTTCCCTATTTTACCAAATTCCCTGAAAAATGCCAATAGTCTGCTGCTTCTTTCTATCTCCGGCCGGCCTGTCTCTGTAACTTCTCACTTCTTTTTGGCCGGTTTTTTCTTTAATTTCAATTCTATTCCCCGCTCAGCGGCTGCGGCCCGAAAAAGTTCTGCCGCGAAGGCAGCTCTCTCTTTTTCTGACAGTTCCTCCGTTGCTTTCCCTGATTCTTTCCTCATCTTTTTCTGTTCTGCGATCTGCCTCATAACATTTCTGATATCCTCCAGCTCCAAAAGATTCACTGCCACACAGTAGAAATTTTTCTTTCTCCCGTCATTGTAGTGCTCCAGTAGATATCTCAAAATCTCCGCTTTCTCTGCCTGTTCTCTCCCATAGGCTGCGCTTCCCGCCTCTTGTGCCTTGAGCATATCTTTTTTTCTATTGCGGTGTGTGATAAAACTGTCGTATTCGTCCAGTCCCTCATATCTGCTGCAGGGATAGTCCCCGCATTGAAAACAGTATTCCACCCTGTCACGCTCTAAGCTGCATCTGGCAATGGCACAGGACTGATTCCCCTCGCCGCCTCCGCACCCGGGACAGTACTCGCCTATCTGCATGGGACACAACCCGCAGTTCAGCCCGCAGAGCGAAAACAGCCTGTCCTCTCTTTCAAATCCCTTCATCTTGTCCTCCCTTTTCTGCGCCTAAAATCCCTTTTTCTTCAATCCCATGATTTTTACTGCTGTCCAAATCATACCAGATATCAGAAGAATAATAAACGCTGTACTGCATTTATCTGCAGAAAAATAGGTCTCACCCGCGAATAAAGCCGTCACATCTGATATTGGAGGAATCACCCATAAAATAACAGCCAGTACAGGAATCATTTCCAGTATGGCTGCCTTGGTCACTGCTGTCACTGCCAGCAGGAAAGTAAATATAACCGCTGTCTTTCTGCTCCTGTTTATCCTGGGATGTGAAATTTCTCCCAGAGAGCTGCCTGAAAATCCACTCAAAGACATGATGAAGAACCCCCAGAGCAGGTCAGCAATACGAAGCGGCCTATCAAAAAGCTGCCCCTGGCTGCAGAGATCCATTATGACCGGAAAGAGAATTCCAATCAAACTGACCATCATTCCCATCAGGAACAGAAATACTGTATGGCTGATGTAATATTTCACTGCGCTTTGCATCCTCAGTATCAGGATCTGTTCAGATACGGCGTTTTCCATATCACAGGCAGTTGCTCCGATCCACACCATCACCAGAAATATAAAAACGCTGGACACCGTCAGGCTGTCGATCACACCCACCGGCTTGGAAGAATAAATACTGTACAATAAAACCAACAGGACAGCCAACGGCATCACTAACCTGCTTGTGCTGAAATACTGCTGTATCTGATATCTCACTGATCCGTTAAACTCCCGCATCACTCATCCCCCTTAATTTCCACCCATGCCGGATCATCTCCAGTATCATCCGGCTGCTCTCATTTTCCTGAATCCTTGCCCTGCAGCCTTCTCCCATGGGCTGAATACATGCCTGGTATTGTTCCGGCAGAGAAGCATTTTCCTGTTTTTCAAACCACAGGATGTATTCTTTGCTGTAAAGCTCTGTAGTTATGTCAACTTGTTTCACTTGTCCATCTCCCACTGCCATTACTGTATCTGAAATGCTCTTGATCAGATATTTTTCATGGCAGGACATGAGAAGTGTCACTTTTTCTTTCCTCAGTTCATTCATTTTTTCTATAAAAACCATCTGGGAGTCCATATCCTGTCCGGACAGCGGCTCGTCCAGCAGCAGAACTTGTGGTGTCCTCAGCAGGGCCTGTATTACGCCGATTTTCTGAAGGGTGCCTTTTGACAAATCCTTCATAGGTATATTGACCATGTCTGCAAGGAAAAAATCCGAGAACAGTTTTTCACATCTTTTTGCCAGGATTTTGGGCGGAATCCCATCCATCTGACCCATTCGTTTCAGATACTGCCATGGAGTGAGATTCATTTTCGGAAAACGTTCCGGCACATAATGGAACAGCAGTTTATCTCTGTAAACCACCTTCCCGCTGGAAGGCTTAACCAGCCCCGAGATTATTTTTAGCAGGGTACTCTTACCGCTCCCGTTATGTCCTGTAAACACCATGGACTGCCCTTCATATATAGACAGATCAACCTGATCCAGTATTAATTTATGATTATACTCCTTTGTAATCTTTTCTAATTTTATGATCTCTTTCATCTGCACCTCTCAATGTGTGACCATGACTTTTCCCTTAATGTCACGTTTCTTTACGATATGCTCTTTGTCATCTGCCGCTTTCAGATTATCCTCCAGTACAAAATATTCATCACTGCCCAGTTCTGTCTGTTCCACAAAAAAGCTCTCCGGGTATGTCCCGCATTCCTCGTATAAACTGCCGTCTATGTACACCTTTCCCCGTTTTACTTCCACACGCTCTCCCGGCAGCCCTGCCACTCTGGTGATATAATAAATGCCGTCTCTCTCATATACAAGTATATCTCTGCGGCGGGGAACCTCCGCCTTATATGCCCACTTATTCAGTATGTAGTGCTCCTGATCCCTGATCGTGGGAGCCATACAATCACCTGACACAACAGCTCTCTGGAACATGCTTGAAGCAGTCACAAAAATGAGCACACATAAGGAAATAACAAGACAAACAGCTCCTATGCGTCTGTGATGGATCCGCTTTGCTATTTTCCGGTAACGCATCCTCTCATCTGCCTGCTCCCCGCACTTGGTGTCCTCCGCCTTCATATCCTCATAATATTTCCTGCACTCCGCGCATTCCCTCAAATGCATGGAGATCCATTCCTCTGTTTCCTGACTCAAAGCCCCGTCTTCATAGAGCGGCAGCAGATCCCTCACTGCAGGACAGAAACCTTTCTCACTCATTCTTATATTCCTCCATTCTCCCCCGAATCATGTTTTTCCCACGGTGATAAATCACCTTAGCTGAGTTTTCTTTTATCCCCATTATCTCTGCTATCTCATGAAACGACATATCAAAAAAAAGTCGGTAGATCAGCACATCCCTGTACTTTTCCTTCAATTTCATGATTTCCTGTACAATGCGCAGGAACATGTCCTTCTGTTCCGCTTTCTCCTCCATGGTGATAAATTCCCCATCCCTTAAAAATTCAAATTCTATTTTTTCAAACTCTACTGTGATGGGATTCTTCTTGTAATGCCTGCGGCAGACATTTTTTGCAATGCCACAGATCCACGTGAGTATGCTGGAATCTCCTTTATATTTTGGAAGAGAGAGATAGACTTGAAAAAAAGTCTCCTGGGTCAGCTCATCTGCAAGATCCGGGTTGGAATTAGTGAGCTTCAGCATAAAGTGATAGACGTACTGGCTGTATTTTTCATATAGTTCCTGAAATTCCTGCATTTTCTCACTCCCCTCTATAAATTAGTACCTGTACTTATAAAATAGTTACAGACGTTTTCTTTGTTCTTAAAAATCCATATATAAAAAGCAGGTTTTGCCAATTCAGTATGAATCGCAGAACCTGCCTGTTAAAATGGAACTGTCTGTTACTTATATGCCTCTGAGTCATGCCTGTTTCTATGACGCAGACAAACTATAATGGCACCGGCTGTGGCTGCTGCCAGTACAATGAACGGCAGCGTAAAGCCCGGAAAGATATTCCACAGAAAGTTATTCTCAAAGGAAATGCTCCTGAGAAGTACGATCAAGGCAGCCGCTATGAGATAAATGCCGACACAGCTCCAGATACAAAATTGTTTTTCTCTTCTTTTCCTGTTCTCCGCTGCAAGTTCCTGCTGCTGCTTTTCCAGCATCTCTGTCTTTATGGATAGCTGATCCAATTCTGATGGCTTCAGCAGATGATCGGTGCTTACTTGAAAGATTTCGCTGAGAGCCACAAGTTTTTCCAATTCCGGTACAGACTGACCCGACTCCCATTTTGAAACCGACTGTCTGGAGACATTGAGCTTTTCTGCCAGCTCCTCCTGAGTAAAACCATTTGCCTTTCTTAACTGCAGTATTTTTTCTGATACATCCATTTTGTGTTACCTCCTTTTCTTTCCCCAACTATACCAAACAGGACGGTTGCACTCCAGCAACCCTGCTGTATAATCAGGCAGCCGGCAGGTGCATTTAGGGGAAATCCCTCTACTTCAGCTTGGGAAGTATCTCATTCAGCACTTGTGCCGCTTTGTTCAGCTTCTGCAGCTCCTCCTCTGTGAGCTGCTCCTCCAGCATATGTATAAAGACCCTGTTTTTAAGATAATACTCATCCAGATATGCAGATGCCTTGGGCGTAAGCCGGATCCAGACAGATCTTCTGTCCTGCTCATTTCCCACCCGCTCCACAAACTGATGTTCACTGAGCTTATCGATCAGTTTGGTCACCTGCTGCTTTGGAACCTTAAGTTCCTGTGCCAGCTTTGTCATAGTAATAGCCCCGCACATCTTCACAGTCTCCAGACAATAGTAGGTCTCCAGGCTCATCTCCCGGTTCAGCGTATCTTTAAAAGGCTTGATCAGTTTTGAGTGCCAGTTAGGCATTACAAGCAGTAAATTCTGTACAAATTGTTCCGATATTTTTTCAGTCTTCATCCTTCTTCCCCCGTTGACAAATATATTGAAAGGTGTTATTCTAATAAATTAGTAAATAAAATATGACTATCATATTTACTTTACAGTCTTGAAGCTATTATATAACAGATATATTTTTAGTCAAGCCAATCTGTTCATTTGAACCGCTTTGTTAAAAGAATCAAAAAAGGAGATGCAGATATCTATGCAAAAAAGCAAGTGGAACATACCGGATGTGATAAAAGATAACTTCCGTTTCAGCACACTGAGTTTTATTTTTATCATTTTCTACGTAAATATCTTTCAAATCATTTTTGGCCCTGAAAACTCCATTGTCGGCGTCATCTTTACCATCATGATGTCAGCCTCCATGGTACGGGACCTGACTGCTACGCCCTTTCGCCATCTTATGGTTCAGACGCTGGTACTTGTGTGGATGGCACTTGCCGCATACTGGGTCAGTACATTACCCGCTCCCCTGTCCTTTGTCATTAATTTTATCACATTATTGCTGATTTTGTATGCCTATACATATGAATATTCCAATCATATATATTTTCCTTATATTTTATCCTATTTATTCCTGGTATTTATTTCTCCTGTAAATGTCCAGCAGCTCCCCAAAAGAATGCTCGGCATGGCAGCAGGCGCTGTGTCCATTATGCTGTATCAGTGGATCATGGGGCGAAAACGAGTTGTGGAGACTGCCAGGGATGTGCTGACAGAAATGCTGGATGATATTTGCCTTCTCATTTCATACCGGCTTGGAAAGACAGAAGAAAAACCGGATCTGACAGATATACGCCGCAAGCTCTGCCGCCTGGGGAGAACGGTATATGAGCGGAGAAAAAAGGTGCTGTGTATCTCCGATGCCAGCTTCTCCATGGTAGCCGCAGGACGTGGACTGGAACATCTGCTGATCCTTGTCCATGAACTGCCGGAACAACTGTCCCACCATGATACTGCCCTTCTTCTGTATACTTTGGACCGGCTTGCATCCTTCCGCGCCTTTCTCCAGAGGGAGACAAAAGAACTTCCGCCTCTCTCCTCTTCTGATCTTCCTGACGAAAAGCATGGTAAGACAGCTCATCTGTTTTACAACACTCTGCTGTATACACAGGACAGACTTCTGCACATGTCTGACCCTCAAAATAAAACACATTACAGGAAAACCGCTCTCTCCTTAAAGGTACGCCTTCAGGCAGCTCTTGATCTAAGCCCTGTGAGAGCTGTCTATGCCTTACGAACGGCGTTGCTCCTGTCCTGTGCTACCCTGCTGGTCCAATACCTCGGTCTTCCTCATGGCAAATGGCTGCTGTTCACCCTGGCCTCTGTCTCCCTGCCCTACGCAGACGATGTACCCGCCAAGATGAAAAAACGTATTCTCGCAACTATAACCGGTGGTATATTATCTGTAGTGATCTACTCTCTGGTTCCGTCCCCCACAGGCCGTACAGCCGCCATGATGCTTTCCGGATATCTGTCGTTTTATTTTACAGATTACAGGGAAACCTTTGCCTGTTCAACCATAGGCGCACTCGGAGGCGCTGTCTTTATGGGCAGTTTTGGTTTTCAGGCAGTGGGCGGCATGTTCCTGGTCAGACTTGGCTATATTTTTGTGGGCGCCGCTGCGGGATACATAGCAAACTGCATTCTTTTTCCTTACAACCGCGCCAAAGCAACAAGACAGCTCTGGAAAAAATACAAATCCGTCACAGAGCTTCTTGACAAAATTTGTCTCTCTGATTCCATGGATTCCCAGTTGTATTACCATCTGGTCATCCAGGCATACCTGTTGGAAGAAAAGCTGTCCCAAAACGCGGATCTGGAACAATGGGAAGAATTTCCCGGGCTTTTGATCACGTATCAGGAAAAGATACGCAAAGCCCACAGAAAGCTGATCTCGGGACGGGCCAATGCCCCTGTATTTGAAGGCGGACACCTGAGTTAGTGCTGCCTTTTCCCTCTGTTTCCCGGCTTTGGAAATAAAAATACCGCAGTAGTATATGGCTCAATATAAAATTTGCCATATACTGCTGCGGCTGTCTATCCGATTATTTTTTGTATTTCATATACAGGATCGGAAAGGCATTGCCCTGTTCATCTGTTTCCGTTCTTCTGTAAACTTCAAATCCCATGTGCTCGTAAAATCCTTTTGCCTGTGGATTCTGCTCATTTACACAGACCTCTTTGATTCCACAGTTTTCTAAAAGATATTCCACGATCTGTTTTCCTGTTCCCTGCCCTCTGAAATCAGGGTGGATAAATAACATCTCCAGTTTTTCCCCGTCAACTCCGGCAAACCCAATCACCACGCCTCTCTGCTCTGCGGTAATAAGTGTAGGAATATTTTTGACAGCATCCGGAACATATTCCGCAATCTTCTCAATATCCCTCTCTGTCAGAAATGTGTGGGTCGCAAGGACAGACGCGTGCCATATATCCACCAGTTCTTTTATTAACTGTGGATCACGTAAACTGTGTTTTTTTATTTCCATAGATTTCTCCCGATCTTTTCTTTGTTTGTTCTGTTTTTCTGCTGCTGAGTCTAAGGATATAAGGATAGTTACAGATCTTCACTATACCCATCTGTCAGTCCAGCCAAGAATCTCCTGATCTCTCCAGCATTTTTTCCGCGGCCTCCGGTCCATAGCTGCCCGGTTCGTATTCATAGACGGGAAGATGTTTTTCGTGGTACCTTCTCCTTATATCATCTACATATTTCCAGCTTGCTTCAATCTGATCCCACTGGGAAAACCAAAAGCGCTCCCCTCTGACACAGGCTCCCAAAAGTCTTTCATATGCCTCCGGTGTGTTCATCTGGTTTATGAAAGAACAGCTCTGGCAGAAATCCATTTTTGCCTGGGCGATCTCGTCCTGTTCACCCGGCTTTTTAATATTGAACTGCAGATACACTCCTTCTGTGGGCTGTATTTTAATATTCAAAATATTGGACTGCACCTGAGGCGCGGCAGGTTTAAATACCACAAGGACCTGCATCTCCCTGTGCCCCAGTTTCTTCCCTGTACGGATATAGAAAGGCATGCCTTTCCACCTGTCATTGTCCAGAAAAACTTTCAAAGCTGCGTAGCTTTCCGTCATAGAGTCCTCTGCCACCGCATTTTCTTCCCTATAACCTTTATATTGACCCAGGACAAGGCTTTCCTCAATCTTCTCGGGAGTGTGCAGCGCGGACAGCACACGAATCTGTTCCCTGTGCATCTCCTCCCCTGCCAGCATCAGTTCCCCCGGCTGTTCCATGGCCACAATAGAGAGGATCTGAAACAGGTGATTCTGCACCATATCCTTCATGGCCCCGCTGTGGTCATAGTATCCGCCTCTTGTCTCCACCCCCACTTCCTCAAGGGCTGAAATCTGTATACATTCAATGTGCTCTGCATCCCATACTCCGGAAAAAATAGGGTTGGCAAACCGTATGGTCTGTATATTCCGCACCATCTCCTTCCCAAGATAGTGATCGATCCGGTAAATGTTATCCGGATGAAAAAAGTTCTCCATTTTTTCATTCAGCGCTTTTGCCGCCGTCAGATTTTCCCCAAAGGGCTTCTCCAGGACCACTTTTCCATGACAGGCCTTTTCCACCCGGGCAAGCCCTGCCACAATGGACGCGAAAAACCTTGGTGCTACCGCAAAATAGAAAATATGGCTTCCGGCCTCCATCTCCCTGTAAAATTCATTGAGCTGTTCATAGGCGGTTTCATCTGTAAAATCCATCTTGTAATAGAAAATACCTGCTGCCAGTCTGTCATAATCCTTTTCTTTATAGGGCAGACGGGCAAATTTTTCCACCCAGTCCCTGGCTATCACCCTGTACTGTTCACTGGTATAATCCCTTCTTCCAATGATGATGACCCGGCCGACAGATTCCGTTTTTGTGGAGACGGACATATTGTAAAGGGCCGGCAGCAGTTTCCGGAACGTCAGATCACCGGTTCCCCCGAATATGGTAAACGTAAGTTTTTTATTCATATCCCTGCCCCCATTCATGGTGGAAGGTGCCTTTCCTGTCAATGCGTTCATAGGTATGGGCACCAAAACAGTCTCTCTGTGCCTGGATCAGATTGGCTCCCACAGGCATTCCCCTGAATGCGTCCAGATATGCAGCGGCCTGGCTCATGGCCGGCATCGGGATTCCTGACAAGATACCGCAGGAAAGCACTCTGCGCAGACTCTCCTGATTTCTGATGATCTTATCAAGGAAAAATTCGTTCAGTATCAGATTATTCAGCTTTGGATCCTTCTCAAAGGCTCTGGTGATATCATTTAAAAACTCTGCCTGGATAATGCACCCTGCACGAAATATGGCTGCGATCCTGCCAAAATCCAGATTCCATCCGTATTCCACAGAAGCATGGGACAACAGATCAAATCCCTGCGCATAGGCTGCAATTTTCGCCGCATAAAGTCCTTCTCTGACAAGCTTTGCGAACTCGTCCTTCTGCACACCTGTCTTCTGTTCCCCTTCCGGGATTTTCGGCCCCGGGATCACTTTTTTGGCTTCTACCCGCTGCTCCAGACGGTTTGACATGATCCTGGCATTGCAGGCGGCTGTGATCATAGAGACATTTACCCCCTGTTTCAGAGATTCCAGACTTGTCCACCTTCCGGTACCTTTCTGCCCCGCACTGTCCACAATGTAATCAACAAGCTGACCATCTTCAAAATCATCCGCTTCGCTGAAGATTCCGGCTGTTATGCCGATAAGAAAGCTTTTCAATTCTCCTCTGTTCCACTCAGAGAATTCATCTGCCAGCTCCTGATTAGTGAAGCCCCCTGCATACTTTAAAAGCAGGTAGGCCTCTGCAATGAGCTGCATATCTGCATATTCAATTCCATTGTGCACCATTTTTACATAGTGGCCGGCTCCGTCCGGTCCCATGTATGCGCAGCACGGCTCACCCTGTGCTTTCGCGGCGATCGCCTCCAGAATAGGCGCGATCTCCTGATAGGCCTGTTCATTGCCTCCGGGCATAATAGACGGGCCGAAACGCGCACCCTTTTCCCCTCCGGATACTCCCACGCCAAAGTAGTGGATGCCCTTTTTTCCAAGCTCTTCTGTACGCCTTCTTGTATCCTCAAAAAAGGAATTCCCGCCGTCAATGAGAATATCCCCCTCTTCCAGCAAAGGTTCCAACTGGCTGATCACTGCGTCTACCGGCTTTCCTGCTTTTACCATCATCATGAATTTTCTGGGCCGTTCCTGGGAATGAACCAGTTCCTCTAATGAATAAAACGGGATCAGATTTTTATGGGGATGTTCCTTTATCACATTTTCCGTCACTTCTCTGCTTCTGTTATAACCGCCTACTTTAAATCCGTGATCTGCCATATTGAGTGCCAGGCTTCTGCCCATGACTGCCAGGCCTATGATTCCTATATCTGTTTTCTGCATAATCTGCCTCCTTTTATTTATTCCAATATTACAGAAACTCCCTGAGAGATTTCTGCCCGTCCTGTTATCTTTACTATCTTTCCGCTGTCGAGGTCTCTTTTCATACTGACAAGGCCCCCGCGGTTCCGATTGACAGTCAATAGAAACTGCCCATCCTTGCTGAGTATGAAGTCGCGGGGATGCTCACCCTGGCTGGAAACTCTTTCCACCAGTTCCATGTGTTCTCCATCCACTTTTAAGACTGCGATCTGATCTGCTCCCCGCAGGGAAATGTACAAAAAACGTTCATCATCAGAAAGACGCACAGCGGCAGCCGCACATGCCTCCCGCTCCAGAATCGGCAGCATATCCGGAATCGGCAGTGTCTCCAGAATCGGCAATGTCTCCATTAGATGAAAACTCTCACCTTTTACTGAAAAACAATAGACCTCATTGCTCCGCTCGCTGACGACCCAGAATTTACTGTGCTCCCGGTTAAATACTCCGTGCCTGGGACCGCTGTTTTCCGGAAAGATCAGTTCTCCGGTTTTTTCAAAATCTGCGGTTCTGTCAAAGCACAGGATCCGATCGAGCATCAGACAGGGCACCAGCATCAGTGTGCCGTGGAATATGATCTGATGACATCCTGCCAAATGTCCTACGGCTATCTTTTTTACAAGGAGCAGTCCGTCCCTTTCTCCCGGCCTCTTTTCATATATCATAACCAGTCCTTCGTGATAGTTCGCGGTATATACATATGTGTCATCCTGAAGAATATAACAGGGTGTATGCTTTTCCTCCAATACTTCCCCGAGAACTTCCGCTTTTCCCTCTGAAATATCCAGAAGACAGGTGCCTGCCCGTTCATCCTTTGCCACAGGAACCGCCATGGTACTTTGGAACAGGGATACCCATTTTGCGTCTCTCGCTTCATAAAACAACTCCGGTCTTCCTAAGGTTCCGCTGTCCGTGTCAAATGTAAACCGGTATACACCTTTACTTTTTTCAGAAGCATATGTGCCGATAAATCCATTTATAATTCCCATGACTTCCGCCTCCTGAACTTCCTTTTCTTGCTGATGGATGATGTTCTGTGTTGATATTCCGCCTTTATAGTCTGTTTCGTCTATTTTTCCAGTCGGTTTTTAAATAGCTTTCCAGTACACCTTTTTCGTCTGATCTTCCGGTCGGCCTTTTTTGACTGGCTTTTCAGTACACCCTTTTAGCCTGACTTTCCAGTCGGCTAAATTGGGTTTTCCATAACTTTCACACCAGACTCTGTACCTACCACAATACGGCTGCACATCTGCCCAAAGTATCCGGTCTCCACAACTCCCGGCATATTGTGTATCCGTTCTGCAGCAGGGGATATATCTGTATCCTGTGAAAACTTTATATCCAGGATATAATTGCCGCTGTCTGTCAGATAAGGTCTGTCTTCCCGCATACGCAGGACCGGCACTGCCCCCATATCTGTAATTTTTTGTTTGACAAAGGGCATTCCAAAAGGAACTGCCTCCACAGGAAATGGAAAAGTCCCCAAACGCTCAACCAGCTTGCTCTCATCCATGATCCAGATGACCTCTTCTGCCCAGGATGCAATAATCTTTTCTCTTAAAAGTGCACCGCCGCCGCCTTTGACAGCTCTGAAATCCTTATCTATTTCGTCCACACCGTCAATTGCCAGATGAATCTTACCTGTCTGTTCCGGTTGAAGCAGCGGTATTCCCAGAGACGCCGCCAGTTGTTCTGACTCCCGTGATGTTGCGATCCCATAAAAATGAAGGCCTTCAGCGTATTTTTTACCTGCTTCCTGAATCAGGTAATGGGATGTCGTCCCAGAACCAAGCCCAATGGTCATACCTTCTTTAATATAATCTACTGCAGTCCTGGCTGCCTGATGTTTTTGCTGCTCTTTTTTGCTGTTCATTTTCCCACCCCTTTTTGTTATTCCCCAAATGAATGATTCTCACTCTTTTCCGCTTGATGTATATGTAAGTATAATAGTGTTAATGTAATTATATTTGTTACAGTTGTTTTTGTCAATGTATTTTTTTGTTTATATAAATAAAGCCATAGCTTTAAAAATGAAAACATTCATTTATAAAGCTATGGCTGTACAAATCACACGCTCTATTCTGTTTTGTATAATTGCAGAATATACATAGATTACTCACTGTTTAATTACTTTTTAATTACTGTTTATATATAAAATATTCTGCCAGTCATAATAAGATATCCACTATATATAACAAAGGATATTCACTGGTCATATAGAAATAGTTCTGTATACCTCTTATTTTTCCGTAAAAAATCAAAACGTAAGGTTATTGTCAAATAGTCAAAAAATCAGAGTGTATCTGAAAATTGCTTTCGGCATGCAGTGCGTCACAATCTGCAAAAGATTTGGCTCTAATGGGGCAAGCGCAGCGGACTGCGTTGACCGAATTGGAATCAAATATGACGCAAAGTTGAGCGTACAGATTACCGGAACGTATTTTCAGACACACTCTCGCGTTTCGGATCAAAGAATGCATTCTTTCTTTTCGAGTATGGCTTCTGCGGCTGCACATGCCGGACAGTCACAGTATTTTGCTCCTGCAGCTTTGATCTCCTTGGCGTGTGCTGCAACATTCTTCGCTTTATCAGCGCCGAAAACCTGTGCACCGGCATCAGATTCTGCGAAAGCGATGAGACCGTCAATCGGCATAATATCCGCTTCCAGCTCAGCTATGTATTTTTTGGTCTCTTCTGCCTCTTTTTCCGTTCCAAGAGCATCCAGCCAGGCCTGAGCTGCTGTCTTAGCCTCACTGCTGCATGATGCCGCATTCATTAAATCATGTGTTTTCTCAACAACAAAATCTAATACTGCTTTTTCCATAATTGACATACCTTCTTTCTTTTAGAATATCTATATTCTAACATAAAGTCCAAGTAAAAAGAAGATGTATACTCTATTTAATATTTATTTTATATTTTAACTCATAACTCAGCAGTTTCCTGGTACTATTCAGCCTTTCGGCTTCATAGCAACAAAAACATGCACACAGACTACAAAAACTGCAGCCTGGCCTCGGTACTATCTCACCGGTTCATAGTCAATTTGCGCTTCCAGGTCAGTGGCTTCCAGCTTGAATATAACAGGTCTCAGCCCGTCGTTGCAGCTGCAGACAGCCACCCCTGGCTTTCTGATCCAGTCTCCATAATAAAAAGTCTCACTGCCGGCTCCGTGAGCCAGTGCAAATACATATTGATAAATGGCCTTCCACGCCTCATCACATAACCCTTCCGGTTTGGCATAGTCTGCATAAAATACCTGTCCGGCTTTGTGCATAGGACAGGCCGTAAGCCCTTTTACCCCATATTCCGCGGCTAATTCCTTGTCTAATGTTGTTTTCAGCACTGTAATTTTAACTTTCTTCATCAACTTATTTACCCTCCATGAGTGTGTAAAAAACTACCTTTTGCAAGATGCGCGTCACCGTCTGCAGGATATCTGCGGAAAATACAATTTATTGCTATTCACCAAATTTTAATGACATAAACACATCTGCCGTATAATTGGTATTGTATCTTTCCGTCCTGATAAACCCGGCTTTTTCATACAAAGAAATAGCCTTTTTACTGGATGATAGTGTATCAAGAAGTATCTCCTGATATCCGTCCTGCTGTGCTTTTCTTATTGCTGTCTGCAGTAATTGACAGCCTAATTTCATCCCATGATATTTTTCCAGAAGATATAAAGATTTTAATTCGCAGCGCCTGGCATCTAATCTCTTCAGAGCGACTGTACCAATTATGTTCTCATCATCAAACAGACACCAAAAATCCTCAAAAGAATCATTGATATTGCAGTACATTTTATGGCGTCCCGTTAATTCTAATTTTCTGCCAGACTGCGGCAGGCATTCCTGCAGAAATCGTACTAAATAATTTTGGTATTTTATATCATAGCTCTGTATTGTGAACATTTTACTCCTTAAACAATCTTATAACCTGCTTTTAACAGAATATCTAATGCTTTATCATAATTCTCTTGTTTTACAAGAATGTAGTCCGTATTATAGGTTGATATTGCAAAAATACCAATTTTATTATCTGCCAGCAGAGTGGAAATCCTCGAAAGAATACCTATAAGAGAAAAATCCAAAATCCCCTGTATTCTAAACGCTTTCCAACCATTGTCGCATACCGTCGCATTACTTGGCACATTGTCTGTCAGACACACTAAGGACTTTTCCTCATCCGTCTTTCCAATAAAGCAGTATTCACTGTCGAAATCTGTTTGAGAATAATCGTTTACCCTGCAGACAGAAAAATTATAGTCGATTTTTTTGAGTTCCACATTTTCTCCTTTTATATTCAAAGTTTTTAATTTAGTTAAATTGAAAGTTTCCTCTTTTAAATAGTCATTAATCGGAGAGGATCCAAAGCATTCATAAAAATGGCCGGCTCTCCTGTTTTCTTCAAAAATCCCCAGAAAGACATCTCTATATTCCTGCTTGATTCATCCCATTATGGCTGATCCCAAGAATTTTTTTCATATCCTTTGTCCAGACAACCAAATATTGTTAAAACATATTAAATGAGCAGACAGCTTTTCTTCTCAATTTTGTCTTTTATTACCGAAACGGTTTCTTCAATAGAATGATTTGTTGTATTTATAACATTGGCTTCATAGCTGTCTAAATGATTAAATTGTCCCCACATGGTTTCTACTAATTGTATATTGACTGCCATACTTAATTTTGAGCGTTCAACAGCACGTTTCATTGTTTCGTCCTTGCCCGCCCTTAAAATAATATAGTGTACTTCATAGTTCTCACGGGCGGTTTTTATCCAAGGCTCCAAAAACCATGGTCCAACAATTCCATCGACTATGACATCATACCCACCTCGCACATATCGTTTTGCCGCTTCCAGAAAAGCTTCAATAATGATCAAATTCTGTTCGTTTGCCTCCGGCAAATATGGGGGGACTGCACCCTTACAAAGATAGTGATAAAAATCATCTGTATGCATGTGCACAGACTTTTCCAAATCGGATTCCATTGCAATGACTGACGCTGTTGTCGTTTTCCCGGTTCCCGGTGGACCGGTAATTATGATCATTCTTCCTTGCTTCGTCTCCATATTATTTCGTCTCCATATTATTCCTTCTCCTAATAAATACCTGTTTTTTAACGAATTATATCAAACCACAAAGCTGTCCGGCAAATCTCCGTTCTTTCTATCCCTTATCTGCTTTCTCTGCGAATGCGGATGAGCTGTAATACATCCTGGTAAACTTCATCGTCCGAATACAGATCGATCATCAGCCATCTCTGGCCGTTTCCTTCCTTCGTATTACGGTATAGCTCCTGAAGTTCTCCGGAAAGATATGGAAGCATATTCTCCACACGCTCCTTTTCTTTATTGCTCACCACAACCAGCACAGTAAAATATTTGTTTTTTGGATAAACCACACATAACGATTTTCCTGCTTTCCTGAACTTAACATTCCAGCCCCGCGCCCATACATCTTTACTGTATTCGATTTTTCGGACTGCCTGATATTCCTCGTCCATGTACCGGCAAAACACTTCAAATAATGGCAAACCAATAGAATCCCCTATTTCTGCAATAGACGGACTATAACCCATATCCTTAATATCAATCATAATGAATAAAATACTCCTTTATTTCCAGTTTAGCTTTCTCTTCTTTTCTTTTCCATTATCACACCTTGTACTGGCATTCACTGCACTCGCCGTCATGGATTGATATAATACCGCCGCATTTTGGGCAAGTGTATTTTTCTCTCTGTTTCTCTAAAAATTCCCCCATAAGCAGGAGCGGAGCCTGCAGACTGCTAAGCGGTCTTGTGAATAGCGGAAGCTTTTCCTCTGCGCATTTGACCAAAGCCGTTGTGTCCATATCCACAATACACTCCCAGTCCTCTCCCTGGCACCAACGATAAAACTCAACTGCCATCTGGTCTGTCCTGGAGCTTGTACGCTCCTGAATCAGATTTTCCGAAAAGTCATCTGCCAGTGTCCTTCCGTCAAAGCTGTCAGCTACCACCTTGCCGACCAACTCCGGACGCTCTAAAGCTGCATTTATGGCAACCCAGGCGCCGCCGCTGGTTCCTACCAGATTCACCCTCCCCAGCTTCAAATGTTCCAGCAGTGCAACTGTCTGCCTTGCTTCTTCGATCCAGAGATTTGCCGGGAATTCTTCCAGACGGTCTGAATTTCCATGCCCCAGAAAATCAATGAGGATCACATGAAATCTGTCCTCATATAACGGCATGAGTAATTCAAACATCTTGGAAGATGCTGTATTACCATGTAAAAACAGCACAGGTTCTCCTTTTCCTGCTTCGGTATAATAAATCTTTTTTCTTTGATAATAAAAATATGACATGATCTGCCTCCTAATCGTACCTCAGTTTTTTGTTTCCTGATTAGCAAGGCTTGTAAAACACCAACACCTTGCCCTTAGTGCCTTTTCATCCAAATTCCCATATTTCGCAGCCTCTCTTTCCTGATATGCCTTCAGTATACCATATGACAGTGTAGAATCCACTAATTTTTGCTTTTATATATACAAATTTGTGCATTTGGACCGGAGTATAGTCTTTCTGATTTGATTGTTTCACATAAAAAATAAGGGTTTTGCTCTGTGGTATCATTTTTCTGAAAACCACAGAACAAAACCTTGTTATTTGCCCATATAAATTTTCTCTTCGCTTGCGATATTTGCAACAGAGTCTCTATCATTTCTTTTGAATATTTCTATTTTGCAATATGGACAAATGCTATACTCCATATAATTACCCTCTCATCACTTTTATTTTATCCATTCCTCCTCCGCTAATGGAAGATAAACTTCATAAGTTTTTTGATTCAGCCGGACTATCTGCTCTGTTATCTCAAATATTCCTTCATCCATTAAGTCACTTCAACTTCCCCAAATTCCCCCTTCATAGTAATGATGCTATCTGACGACTTATGGGACAAAAGTACAACTGTCTTAACGTGATTATCGTTTTCCAAACTTATATGTACACTTTCTTTCAAAAATTTTGTTAACTTTGTAATTCACATAGCAGCATATTTCCTTATCAATTATCACCATTTTTCTTTATTGTGCTATGAATATTTTTAATGGTTTCCAAATACTCCTCTTCAACCGGCGACAAGTTCTGTGCCTGATACTTTCTATACTCTTTTGTCGCTTTCTCAATTGCCTGCGCATGACTAATCGTTCCGGCTCCATGCAACACCTTTTCACCTGTGGTTTTTAACACATTATCCAGATGCTCCACGTAATCTGCCATATACATAGGATTATGGCGCATAGCTTGAATCTCAGCAAAATCAAAATATCCTGACACGATATTATTTAAAATTTTTAATTCCTCATCATTAAGATAATTCTTTGCAATATTAATATCTTTTAATACAGGAAAATCACCAGAAAAACTTTTCAATCCCATAAAAGGCTCATTTGCATCTGCACGCTCGTATATGACTTCTGCCGCTGTATGTCCATGTGCTGCATAGTGTAATTTGTTTTGCACCATTTTAAAAAATGCAACAGATTCACTGCTCTTGGGGTTATAATCAACACTTGTCGCATACAAATCGAGCACCTGGCGATACATAACCTTTTCAGACGAACGAATGTCTCGTATACGATCTAACAACTCTTTCCAGTAGTTTCCACCACCCAGTTTTTTTAACCTTTCGTCATCCATCGTAAAGCCTTTTATCATATATTCTTTTAAGCGTTCGGTAGCCCATCGGCGAAAATTTGTGGCAATTTTGGATTTGACTCTATATCCAAGGGATATAATCATATCAAGATTATAGTATGGTAACTCTCTTAACACCTCACGATTTCCTTCTTTTCGAACCTGTCGGAATTTCCGACAGGTTGAATTTTCATCTAGTTCTCTCTCTTCATAAATGTGTTTTATATGTTCCACTATATTCGTTCTCGATGTCTGGAATAGATCCGCCATTTGCTGTTGTGTCAGCCACACCGTCTCATCCTGTATTTTAACTTCTATGTTAATCAAGCCATCCTCTGACTGATATATTAAAAATTCCCCATAATTATCCAATTACACTTCGCTCCTTACCATTTATTCATTTTTTCTTTTCAAAAAATGCTTTAGATGCCTGTAAGATTCCCTACCAAATAATTACCGAATTTCCCTAACTTCTATATCACCCAATTTTTTGTCACATGCCCTATGTGAAGGAAACGCTGTAAATCCTGGTCTTGAGATATCGTTACGAGTCTTGTCATAATAAACACTCAAAATTCCTGTCAACAAAAATTGAAATCCCATGTGTACTTCTTCCTCACTATGATTAAAAAATATATATTCTCCAACTTCTCCATTCTGAGGACGCCTTTTAAAAATGCTCCATTTATTAAACGAACCAATATATCCTATTAGATCATCAAAATAATCATCTTTCTTAGAGTAAACTCCTTCTAATTTTTCAAAAATCCATTGTTCCGTATGTTTCTCTTTTTTCTCAAATGCATCCATTGACACCAAAGCCAAAAATGGCCCCCTTAAATGCTGACCACTATCATCGACACAACGACATAATTTTGATGCAGTCTTCAATGCTTGAGCTTCATGTACTATGTCATTTTCATGTAAATTCTTTTTCACAGAAATAATACCTACAACACCTTCTGGTGGAACTATAACATTTTCTCCAAATCTCTGAAAAATAGGATATTTAGCACTATCATAAATTAATATATCTAACTGTGTGGAATGGCTGTCCATTTCATTTTTTCTGACTCTATTTCTCAATCCTGTTTTTACTGCTGGTCTCAAAACAAATCCCGTTAAAACTTCCAAATCTTTTGGTAAATATCTTTTCAGGTATTCTCGTATTAATGTTTCTACATATCTCCCATCCTCTCCGTTATGTGCCGCTCCATTTCTATCATTTGCTGGAATTAAGATTTGAAATTGTTTATAAGTATCCAACATGGCTTGCATCTCATTTGACCAGTAATTCTGGATTCTTTTACCATCCATATTATTTCACCTCCAACTCCTCTTAGCATCATTGTATACTAAATCATCTGAAAATACATCAACGCATCCTCAATCGCCTTTTTCTTCTCCTCCGGGCATTTCGGCTGTCTTGCATCATTTGATTTAGGAAGATTATAATTCTCCCTCTTCTCTAACCCATGCTTGTCCTTCACCTGAGCGATATGCAAATTAGATACTTTAAGTCCAGCCTTTTCCAGAACATACCCCTTAATCTGGTCATAAGTGGCTTTACTCTCCGCCGCAGTTAAATCAGTTCATCCATTTTCAATTCCACTTCAATATGCTTGCTCGATTTAAGTTTGGAAAGCAACACGATTGTCTCAACATGCACCCCAGCCGGAAACATGTCACAAACCGCCACTCTCCCCAACTCATACCCCTCACCACACAAAATCTTCAGATCTCTTGCCAATGTAGAAGAATCACAGCTCACATATACAATCCTCTCAGGCTTCATCTCCAGCATGGTTGTGAGCAGTCCCTCATCACATCCCTTTCTCGGCGGATCCACTACGATAACGTCTGCATAAAGCCCCTTTTCTTCATACTCCCTTGGCAGAACCTCCTCTGCCTTCCCCACAAAAAACTCTGCATTTTCTATCCCGTTCAGCTCCGCATTCCTCTTCGCATCCTCTATAGCTGCTGGCACGATCTCTACTCCATACACCTGCTTCGCCTTCTGTGCTAAAAACAGTGAAATCGTTCCAATCCCACAGTACAGATCCCAAACTGTCTCTTTTCCTGTAAGACCAGCATATTCCAGAGCCGTCTCATAGAGCTTCACAGTCTGCACCGGATTAACCTGATAAAAGGAAAGAGGTGAAATCTGGTATTTTACATTTCCGATATAATCCGTAATATAATCCTGTCCCCACAGCGGAATGATCTTATCCCCTAAGATCACATTGCTCCGCTTTTTATTCACGTTCGCTGTGATACTTGTCATTCCTTGAATTTTTGTAAGCTTTTCGATCAGTCTCTCCTTTTTCGGAAGACTCTCCCCGTTGATAATAAGGCATACCATAATTTCTTTTGTGGTAAAACCATAGCGGATCAGTGCATGGCGGATGATTCCCTTTCCTGTCTCCTCATTGTACGGCTCCACATGATTTTCTTCCATATAGGAGATGATCATGTCCAAGATTTTCTCATTTTCCTCTACCCCCAGATAACAATTCCTGTTGGGAATGATGGCGTGGGTCCTGCCTGCATAAAATCCTGTCACAATATTGCCGTCTTTATCCTTCCCAAAGGGAAACTGGGCTTTATTTCTGTATCGCCAAGGGTCATCCATGCCCATTACTTTCTCAATGGCAAAATCCTGAAATCCTCCGATATGGCGCAGGTTCCCATCCACCTTGTTTCTCTTGAACTCCAACTGTTTATCATAACTGAGAAACTGGAGCTGGCATCCCCCGCATGCTCTGGCCTTTGGACATTTCGGCTCCGTCCGGTCAGGGGACGGGACAAGCACATTCATAAGGCGCGCAAAACCATAATTCTTTTTCGTCTTCATGATTTTCGCTTCCACTTCGTCCCCGATCACAGCATCCTTGATAAAAAGCGTATATCCGTCCGCTTTTCCGATTCCGGAACCATCATGGCTCATATCCTCTATTTTCACTGTGACCACATCATTCTTTTTAAATTCCATCTCTGCTTCCTTCCATCCATATGATTTCTACGGTCTGCATTGGCCCAAAAAGGGAGTGGCTTCTGCCCAATGGCTGTCTGCCGCTCCCCTTTTTATTATCAGTCAGGCAGTGCTTTGCTGCCCGGCTGGACTGCGAGGTCAGAAATATTATCTTTCCTCCTACTCCTCACAACCGCTCTTTCTAAGATTTGACTCAAACAGCCGGTTATATCCCAGCCACTCCTTATTATCTCCTGCTGCCCGGAAGATTTCCGTCAAGGTCTCCATCTTGGCATCCGTATTATCTGCAAGGTTCAGTGCCACTGCCTCCGCAAGAGCAGGTTTTTTTGGTGAACCATACTCCAGCTCACCGTGATGGGCCAAAATACAGTGCTTCAGCTCACTCTCCAGCTTCTCCGGAAACCCGGGAATTTCACGGGCCTTATCATGGATCATCTCCGCTCCGATCATAATATGTCCCAAAAGTTGTCCGTCATCCGTATAATCGTTCATAGGAAACGGGCTGAGTTCTTTTGTCTTGCCGATATCATGAAGCATAGCTGCTGTTATGAGCAGATCTTCATTGAGAATGGGATATGTACTGCAGTAATAGCTGCAGAGCTTAACTACACTCAGAGTATGCTCCAAAAGTCCTCCGATAAACCCGTGGTGCACGGTCTTTGCAGCGGAATTGCCTTTAAATGCTCTGATAAATGCCTCATCCTCCGCAAAAAAACTATGCAGAAGACGTGAGAGATAAATATTTTTCACTCCGCTTACAAAATTCAGAAGCTCGCCGTACATAGCTTCCACACTTTTATCACTGACCGGAAGATAATTACCGGGTTCATATTCACCCTCGGATGCCTTGCGGGCACGCTTGATGCTCACCTGCAGAGAACCTTGAAAACTGGTCACATCTCCCACAACATCCACATAATCCAAGGTATCAAAATCGTCGATCCCCAGTGAATTGGGATCCCAGATCTTGGCGTCTATAGTACCTGTCTTGTCCTGTAAAATCACATTTTCATAGGGTTTTCCGTTTTTGGTGACTGCAGGCTGCTTGTGTTTGCACAGATATATTCCCGCCAGCTTTTCGCCTTCATGCAGTTCATTGATAAATCTCATATTTTAACCACCGGCGCGGTAAAATCCGGTCCGCCGCCGGTTCTGTGTGTCCATTTCACACAGAATCCTTTCTTTTTATGATGTCCCCGATTATAATGCCCCTAAAGTCACTTCAAAAGTGACCTCCACATAACCTTCTGTTCCCTGGCGCATTGCCTTGACTTCTATGACAGATCCGGCTTTGCAGGATTTAAGCTGCTGCTGGTAGCCCTTTACTGTCTCCACCTTCTCTTTGTTGACCTCCACGATCACGTCCGCATTCCGGATATCGGCCTGCATAGCCGGTGAATCCACCTCAACGCCTTCCACAAAGACACCTTTGGGAATACCTTTCTTCTCTGAAATCTCTGTGGTGATCGTCTGTCCCGTGATTCCCATATAGATAATATCCTTATTATTGGACAGGTTTTCAATCAAATCCTTTGTCTGGGAAATAGATAAGCCTGTAATGATATTTTTTGTGTCAGCCTTGGCAAAAGACTGAGCGATCACGCCCACAACTTCCCCCTTCAGATTCACAAGGATCCCGCTTCCGTCCCCGCTTCCCACAATATCCGTGGTGAGAATGCCATACTCAGCGTCCACTTTTGACACAGAATTAGTGGTAGAAGTCACAACTCCATAAGCTACAGAATCACTATACCCCATTGGGCTTCCAATTGCAATAACAGGTTCGCCCTGATTTAATCCGTAGGAGTTTCCAAGAGGCGCTGTTATGATTTTTTCCTTTGTCTCCGCGGGAATATCAGACACAGGAACCTTCAGGATGGCAAATCCTGTATTTTTATCAGCTTTCTGGAATCTGGCATCCACCATACTTCCGTCACAGAATACCACCTGTATCCGGTCCACATTCTCCACGATCCTGTATTCTGTGAGTATAAACATCTCCTGCCCGTTATCCGCAACGATCAGTCCGGATATCTGATTCTCATAGGGTGTTTGAAACCAGTCCTCATCCTTTTTGCTGCCGATCACAGTGACCATGGCTTTTTTAGGTTCTTCCGCCTGCTTGAGGATCTCTGTATACAGGTTCTTATAATCATCCAGCGTGATTTCTCTTGAGTCCGCCTGGGCTGCCTGGCTGTCCTCCCCAGCATTGTCTCCTGTCTGCTGTTCTCCCTGCCCGTTATCCTCAGAAGACGGTTCCTCCTGAGTCCCGGGTTCCTCGTCTCCCGGAATATTTACATAGGGAACCTCTTTGCTCTGCACATTTTTCTCTATCTTGGGTTCCACATAGGCAAATGTCAGCGCAGCCGCAAGGCCGAACAGAATTCCGCCAACCGCAAGAAAGCCGGCATGTCTGGCCAGCTTTTTCTTATCAATAGGGCGCTCTTTGATCGTCTCTTTCAGGAACTCGTAATTATCTGCTCCGGTGTCCTGTTCCTGTTTTTCATCATCGTGCCTTAAATTTTCTTTTTTTCCATCATCCATAACACATCTCCTGCCGCTCTGTAAAAGATGCAATAAACTTTTTATTATTTTACCAGACAGATGTGAACAATTTATGAAGAAGCAGAAAATTATTATTGCTGTTCACCATCAATAAATTATTTATAACAGTTATTTTCCCTGTATTCAAAAAGCACCTTTTCTTTCCGCCCGTTATGAGGTAGAATAAGAATATCTGTATTATGGCCATAGTATGCCATAGCAGAACCGGACATATGAATCTGATACTTGAATTCCCAGCACAGACGGCGCAGTACATGCGCAGGTCTGTCTGAACTGTTATAAAAGGTGAAATGTATGAATGAAAAAGCATTAAAAACTCTGGAGTATTATAAGATCATAGAACAACTGGAGAGCTTCGCCACCTGTTCCATGGGAAAAGCTCTCTGCCGGGAGCTGACGCCTCTGGATGATATAGGCAGGATTGAAGTTATGCAGCAGGAAACTGCAGATGCCCTGGCTCGTATCTACCAGAAGGGCAGCCTGTCCTTTGGCGGAGTAAAAGATGTGCGCGGCTCCTTAAAGCGCTTGGAAGTGGGAAGCACCCTGGGCGCCGGAGAACTGCTGGCTATCTGCTCCCTTCTGGAAAATACAAACCGTGCCAAGGCATACTCCAGAAAAGAAAATGAGGACGAACGCACCGACTCCCTGGACGGCATGTTTGAGGTACTTCAGCCCCTGACCCCTCTGTCTGCTGAGATAAGGCGCTGTATCCTCTCCGAGGAGGAGATTGCGGACGACGCAAGCCCCGGGCTTCGTCAGGTTCGCCGCTCCATGAAAAATACCAATGACAAGATCCACAGCCAGCTCAATTCCATTGTAAACGGCGGTTCCCGCTCCTATCTGCAGGACGCTGTCATCACCATGCGAAACGGCCGTTACTGTATTCCGGTAAAGGCAGAGCATAAAGGCCAGGTTCCGGGCATGATCCATGACCAGTCCTCCACCGGCTCCACCATTTTTGTGGAACCAATGGCAGTTGTAAAATTAAACAATGACCTGAGGGAACTGGAGATCAAAGAACAGCAGGAAATTGAAATTGTATTGTCCAATTTAAGCGAATTGGCCGCTGAGAATCTGGAACTTATAGACGACAATCTGAAGATCATGGTGGAATTGGACTTCATCTTTGCCCGCGCCCTGCTGGCAAAATCCCAGAATGCTTCAGAACCGGTATTCAACCGGGAGGGGATCATTGATATCAAAAAGGCACGCCACCCGCTTATTGAAAAACATCAGGTTGTTCCCATTGACGTGCGGCTGGGTGAATCCTTTGACCTGTTGGTAGTCACCGGACCCAACACAGGCGGCAAGACCGTCTCTCTGAAGACCGTGGGGCTTCTGACCCTGATGGGACAGTCAGGTCTTCACATACCTGCCTTTGACAATTCCCGCCTCAGCGTCTTCCAGGAGGTATACGCAGATATCGGGGATGAGCAGAGCATTGAGCAGAGCCTCAGTACCTTCTCCTCCCATATGACCAATGTAGTGCATTTTATCGAGAAGGCGGATAAGAATTCCCTGGTGCTCTTCGATGAGCTGGGCGCCGGAACAGACCCCACAGAGGGCGCAGCTCTGGCCATCGCCATCCTGTCCTCCCTGCATGAGAGGGGTGTGCGTGTCATGGCAACCACACACTACAGCGAGTTAAAAGTCTATGCCCTCTCCACACCAGGCGTGGAGAACGCTTCCTGTGAATTCGATGTGGAGACCCTGCGTCCCACTTACCGGCTGCTCATAGGGATTCCCGGAAAGAGCAACGCTTTTGCCATTTCAGGAAAACTGGGGCTGCCGGAATATATTATTGACCGGGCAAAAGAGCAGATCAGCCAGGAGGACGAATCCTTTGAGGATGTGCTGACCAGCCTGGAACAGAGCCGTATCACCATCGAGACGGAGCGGGAGGAGATTGCTTCCTATAAGGAAGAGATCAAGGCCCTGAAAGCACAGTTAGAAGAAAAACAGGATAAGCTGGAACAGCGGAAAGAGCGTATCATCGCCCAGGCCAACGAGGAGGCCCACCGTGTGCTCCGGGAAGCCAAAGAATACGCGGACCAGACCATGAAAGTATTCAACAAAGCCGGAAAGGAAACTCTCTCTGCCAAGGAACTGGAGCAGAGACGTTCCGAGCTGCGCAAAAAGATGGATTCCGCAGGCAAAAAAGTGGCGCTCAAAACACCACCCAAGAAAACATCCACACTCCGCCCGCAGGATTTATCTCTGGGCGACTCCGTTAAGGTTCTGAGTATGAATGTAAAGGGAACCGTAAGCTCCAAACCCGATGCAAAAGGAATGCTTTTCGTACAGATGGGTATCCTGCGCTCCAAGGTGCACATTTCTGATCTGCAGCTTCTGGATGAACCGGTCATCACAGGCCCGGCACTCTCCAAAACAGGAGCAGGCAAAATAAAAATGAACAAATCCGCCTCTGTCAGCACAGAGATCAATCTCCTGGGCAAAACCGTGGATGAGGCAGTGGCAGAATTGGATAAATATCTGGATGACGCATATCTGGCACACCTGAACAGTGTCCGTGTTGTCCACGGAAAGGGCACCGGCGCCCTCAGAAAAGGGATCCACAACTATCTGAAGCGCCTGAAATATGTAAAAGACTATCATCTGGCTGAGTTCGGCGAGGGGGACGCCGGAGTCACCATAGTAGAATTCAAGAAATAAACCATAGGGGGTATATAATGGCTGCGAAACAGAAAATACTAATCGTTGACGATGACAACAATATTGCAGAGCTTATCTCTCTGTACCTCACCAAGGAATGCTTTGACACCATGATTGTCAATGACGGTGAGGAGGCGCTGAAGGCATTTGCCTCCTTTGGCCCCAACCTCATTTTACTGGATCTCATGCTTCCCGGTATGGACGGCTATCAGGTCTGCCGGGAGATCCGCCACAAATCCAATGTTCCCATTATCATGCTCTCCGCAAAAGGGGAGATTTTTGACAAGGTTCTGGGACTGGAGCTGGGGGCTGATGACTATATGATCAAGCCCTTTGACTCCAAGGAGCTGGTGGCAAGAGTAAAGGCTGTTCTCCGCCGATACCAGCCCACTGTGGCTCCCGGAAACCAGCCCTCAGGAAAATACGTGGAGTATCCGGATCTGGCGATCAATCTGACCAACTATTCTGTTGTATACTACGGAAAACAGGTGGATATGCCGCCAAAAGAGCTGGAACTTTTATATTTCCTGGCTGCTTCTCCCAATCAGGTATTCACCAGGGAGCAGCTCCTGGACCACATCTGGGGATATGAATACATCGGTGACACAAGAACTGTGGACGTACATATCAAACGTCTCAGAGAAAAAATAAAGGATCACCCCGCCTGGTCCATCAGCACCGTATGGGGTATTGGTTATAAATTCGAGGTCAAAAACGGATGAAAAAATCGCTTTATATCAAGTTTGTGGCATTCTTCCTGATTCTGGGGTTTATCGGATTCTTCGCGGTTTCCATGATAGGCCCCTCCCTGGTGGAAAACCATCTGGAGGATGTCTACAGCGGAGATTTATACCGGGAGGCTTCCTCCATTGCGGAGAACAGGGCCTCCAAATATTATCAGCAGCAGGCGTCCCTGGACAGTGTTGCCATGAACCTGAAGACCCTGTCCATCTATCAGGATGCCGAGATCTGGCTGATCAGTCCGCAGGGAGAAATCCTGTTGAGTACATCCGATGATTTTTCCGAGGACGAGAACAGGACCATAGAACATTTTAATCCGGGGCATTCCAGCGGTTCCTACTACCAGATAGGCTGTTTTTATAATGCGTTTGATGAGGATCATCTCAGCGTCATGGTGCCTGTCACCTGGAAAATGTCCATTCAGGGCTATGTTGCCATGCATCTTCCCATGTCCATTTTGCAGGAGCAGGAAAACGATATCATGAATATCATCTACATCCTGATCCTGATTCTTTTTCTGGTCATGCTTCTCATGCTGGCTGTTTTCTCCTTCATGGTCTATCGTCCGCTCAAGAAGATCATAGCAGGAGCCGACCAGTTCGCCTCAGGAAACTTAAAACACAACATTCCGGTACATACCAGGGATGAAATGGGCTATCTGGCGCTGACTCTGAATTACATGTCCGATGAACTTGACAAGACAGGGGAATACCAGCGGAAATTTGTCTCCAATGTATCCCATGACTTCCGCTCCCCTTTGACTTCCATCAAGGGCTATACAGAGGCCATCCTGGACGGCACAATCCCCCCTGAGCTTCAGAATAAATATCTGAACATTGTGGTGTATGAAACAGACCGGCTGTACAAACTGACCCAGAGCCTGCTCACACTGAACGATATGGATGAAAAGGGCAGGATGCTGGAATATACAAACTTTGATATCAACAATACCATCAAGACTACAGCCGCGGCCTTTGAGGGCATCTGCAGGGAAAAACGCATTTCCATTGAACTGCTGCTCACAGGACAGACCCTGTACGTCTCCGCGGATATGGGCAAAATACAGCAGGTTCTATACAACCTCATAGACAATGCCATCAAATTCAGCCCTGCGGACTCCATCATTAAAGTGGAGACTACCATAAAACACGAAACCGTCTTTGTCTCCGTAAAAGATTCCGGCTGCGGTATACCCAAAAGCAGTCTCCCGAAGATCTGGGACCGTTTCTACAAAACAGATCCTTCCAGGGGAAAAGACAGAAAAGGTACCGGGCTTGGGCTTTCCATTGTCAAAGAGATCCTCAATTCCCACAACCAGCATATCAATGTGATCAGCACAGAAGGTGTGGGCACGGAATTCATCTTTACCCTGTCCAAAGGAACGGAAAACAAAAATTAAAAACGGCAGGCAGCCAGAACCGTCCTATATCCATTTGGTTCCGTCTGTCTGCCGTTCTTTTTCTATCTGAGTCATTTATTTTCCATTTGCGCCCAGCTTGATACCTCTTACAGGCCTTTGCTATTTCCAATCATACTTTGTCAGGTGTCCCTCCATCTGCATATGGTCAAAATGATTCTGACGCAGCGCCTCATAGAGCACAATAGCCACGGAATTCGCCAGATTCAAAGACCTGATGTTCCCGATCATGGGGATGCGGATGGCTGTCTCCTGGTTTTCCAGAAGAATCTCCTCCGGGATCCCGGCACTCTCCTTGCCGAACATGATGTAACAGTCCTCCTCATAATGGACATCCACATAAGTCTGAGGACCTTTTGTTGTAGCCATATAGATTTTTGCCCCCGGGTTGCGCTCCAGAAAGTCCTGATAATTAATGTAAGTAGTCACATCCAGGTCCTTCCAGTAGTCCATTCCCGCTCTCCTGATGGCCTTCTCATTCAGCTTAAATCCCAAAGGCTCGATCAGATGGAGCCTGGTGCCTGTGGCCACACAGGTCCGTCCGATATTCCCTGTATTTGCCGGAATCTCCGGCTCAAAAAGTACAATGTTCAGTTTTGCCATGATTATTTCGCCTCTTTTTCTGTCTGTTCCTGTCCTTTATGCGTATCAGAGTGTATGTGCATACGGATCTATCCAAGATATATTTTGTAAAGCTCGTCACTCTGGGGTTTGTCCAGATATCTGGTATCCTCGCCATTTCTCAGGATCCTGTCATTGCTGTCTGTGACTTTTCCCACGACTGCAGCATGTATCCCCGCCTGCTCCAGCTTTCTGACCAGACCGAACCCGTCCTCTGTTGTGATGAGCATGGAACCGCTTGACATGAGGATATAGGGATTCAGCCCCAGGACTTCGCACACCTCCACCGTCTCCTGCCGTATGGGAATCTTTTTCAGATCAATGTCAAGGCCTGTGCCGGAACCGTTTCCCATCTCCCAGAGCGCGCCGAATACACCGCCCTCTGTAATATCATGCATAGCCGATACACCCCAGGCCTTTGCAATCTTTGCCTCGGGCACCACGGAGAGATACTGATCGAATCTCTTTGCAGTCTCCACAAAAGAAGGGGCAAAGCGCTCCAACAGCTTTTCCTCTTTCTCTTTTGCCGCAATGGATGTTCCCTCCAGGCCGATCCATTTTGTTATGACAACATCCTGTCCCGGCTTTGCGGCAGAGGTTGTGAGAACTTCCTCTTTCCTGATCCTTCCCACACCTGTTATGGAAATGAGCGGCTGCTTCACCACATCCGTGATCTCTGTATGGCCGCCCATAACCTCAATATTCAATTGTTCGCAGGCTGATTCCAGTCCGCGCATCATCTCTTTTAACTGGGATTCCTCTGTCTCGGGAGTCAGGAGAATAGTCACCATGATTCCCAGAGGCTCCGCCCCTGAAGCTGCCAGATCATTGGCTGTGATGTGCACACTGTGGCTTCCTATATCCTTGATCGTACCTGTGATGGGATCAGAGGAGAAGACCAGCACATCCCCTTCTGCCGGCTCCAAAACCGCGCAGTCCTGGCCAACCGCCGGCCCCACCAGCACCTCCGGCCTTCTATGCTGTACTTCTTTTAAAACGGAACGGATGAGCACCGGTTCCGGTAATTTTCCTATCTTCATGTTCCCTGTCCTCTCTGTCTGTCAGTTTAAAAAGGACAATGCCATGGGAAGTACCATAGCCAGAACCAGAATCCCTGCCACAATGCCTGCAACCACGCGTTTTACCTTGTTATTGTTCATATTCATCATTGTCGTTTCACCTCATAATCTTTCCATAAGACCCTAAAATCGTATCTATCAGTCTGGAGGCTTCATTTTTAGTCAGACTCTCCACATCCACGCTAAGCTCTATTCTATGATATTTTACTAATTCCTGCAAGTGGCGTTTTTGTGCCGGGGTCACAGGTCCCTGTTTTTTCACTTTATAATTCAATTTTTTCGGCGCAAAAAGCTCCGCATTCTCTTCCCCGTACTCGCGCCTCAGCCTCTGATAAAGAAGGTGGGCTGTCAGCGCATCATCCAGCGCCCTGTGGGCGTTTTCCTGGGGAATCGCATAGTGGACACGGAGGTTCTGCAGACTACGGCTCGGAAGTCCGGCAAGCAGTGCTCTTGAAATTTTCAGAGTATCAATCCCCTCCTTTTCAAAGGCAAAACCACAGTTCACTGCGCTGTGCTTTACAAAACTGTAGTCAAACATGATATTATGCCCCAAAAGAGGCAGATCCCCGCAGAATGCCAGAAGCTCAGGCACTGCTTCTTTTATCTCCGGCATCTCTTCCACCATCTCCTGTGTGATCCCGGTCAGCTCGGTGATCTTGGCTGGTATCTCCATTCTCGGGTTGATAAGCGTGCTGTAACGCGCCTCAACAGCTCCGTTCAATACCCTGGCGGCACCTATTTCCAGTATTCTGTCAGATTTTGGGGACAGGCCGGTGGTCTCCAGATCCAGAGCTATATATGCATCCATATGATTTATTTTCCTGCAGCTGTTCCTTATGGTTACTGCTTCCTTTCCTTTTTTTGCCGCTTCTTATATTCCTTACAGTATTCTGTCAAAAAGCATTCCTCACATTTTGGATTCCTGGCAAAGCAGATCTGCCGTCCAAAGGTGATGATCTGTATATTGTAAAGGATCCAGTGGTCTTTCGGCAGAACCTTCATAAGCTCCATCTCGATTTTTTCCGGGTCTTCCTCTTTTGTGAATCCCAGACGCTTGGAAATCCGTTTTACATGGGTATCCACCACAACACTGGGCTCGTGGAAAATGTTACCCCGGATAACATTGGCAGTCTTACGCCCCACTCCCGGAAGCTGCGTCAGATCTTCCAGTGCGCTGGGCACCTCACCGCCGTATTTTCCGCAGACCATCTGCGCACATCCTATAATATTCTTTGCCTTGTTGTGATAGAATCCTGTCGGCTTAATATCCTGTTCCAGTTCTTTTAAATCCGCATTGGCAAACGCCTGCATATCCGGATACTTTACAAATAAATCCTTTGTCACAATGTTGACCCTGGCATCTGTACACTGGGCACTGAGCATGGTAGCTATGAGAAGCTGGCCCGGATTTTCATGGTTCAGATAACATTTATATTCTGTTGTATAAACTTCATCCAATTTAGCAAGTATCTCTCTTGTCCTTTTTGTCATGGTCATCTCCTTTTTCTTACTATTCACATCTCTGCAAAAAACGCAGTTTTCTGAACAGCATACGCAGCAGCATCATAAGTCAGCGGGTCCCGTTTCCGGTAATCAAAAAGCACCGGGAACTCTCCTTTCTTATCTTCTCCGTTGGGTATATCATAATGAAACACTTCCAAATGTGTCATCTTCATCATCTGTCTGGCCTGATAGCCTTTATAGTCCCCAAGCAGTACAGGATTCTCTTCCTCTCTTTTGTAAAAAGCCTGCAGGTGCTTCTTATATGGGGTCATATCGCAGGCCCAGGAGGGCCTTGTCTTCAGGTTCTCCCTTGCATACAGATCAAACAGCATCAGCTCCCGGAAATACTCCATATTCGCCCGCTGTCTCTCCTCCAGATACTCCAGCAGGATCTCATATCTCCGGATACGTGTATGGGAAATCCCCTGGTATCCCCTCTCATGGTAAAAGTCTGCCAAAGCTTCATACATGGAAAAAGCGTCGGGAAACAGCCGCTCCATTGCACTCACTGTGCGGATAAACTGGCTGCTGTTGTAATAGACCTCCACCATCTCCTCCACACCTTTTAACTTCAGTATATCTCCATAGGAAATCCATCTCGTCCCCAAGACTTCGTAGGGTTCTGTCTCCTGATACACACATCTGTAAGCCTCTGCCATCTCGTGCATATAAGAGCCTTTGAGAACCTTCAGAAATCCAAGCTGAAGCTGCTGGGGTCTGAGGCTGTATACCTGGTCAAAAGAGCGGCGGAAGCTCTCATGATCCTCATAGGGAAGGCCCGCGATCAAATCCAAATGCTGATGTACATTCCTGCCCTTCTGTATCTTCTGAACTGTTTGTGCTATCTTATCAAAACTGGTCTTTCTCTTTATCTCCCTAATGGTCTTTTCATTGGTAGACTGCACTCCGATCTCAAGCTGGATCAGACCAGGCCGCATAGTGGAAATGAGGCTGATCTCCTCCTCTGTCAATAAATCGGCGGCAATCTCGAAATGGAAATTTGTCACACCGTTGTCATGATCCCTCAGATACGTCCAGATAGCCATGGCGTGTTCTTTTCTGCAATTAAACGTGCGGTCCACAAACTTGACCTGGGGCACCCTCTTATCCAGGAAAAACTGCAGTTCGTCAAGGACCAGGGAGAGGCTTCTGAACCGCAGCTTCTTGTCAATGGATGACAGACAGTAGCTGCAGGAAAAAGGACAGCCCCGGCTGCTCTCATAATAGATGATCTTGTGAGAAAACAGGGACATATCCTCATATGGAAATACCAGTCTATCCATATCCATAACAGGCCTTCCGGGGGTCCTCACAATTTCTCCTTCCTGTCTGCAGACAAGTCCCCGAATATCTGCGGGCACCCGGCATTCACCCTCTTTTCTCTTCTCATAGTAAGAGGCCAGCTCCAGAAAGGTCTCCTCCCCTTCCCCGCACATAACGCCGCAGGCCCAGGGACACCGCTCCAAAAAAGCCTCCGCGTCGTAGGAGACCTCAGGGCCGCCCACCCAGATATCCGTATCCGGCAAGATCTTCTTCACATCCCCCAGGATTTCTTCCACAAAAGAGATATTCCAGATATAACAGGACACACACAGCACCTGAGGCTTCTTCCTGTATACGTCCCCCAGTATTTCATCCTTCTGCTGATTAATGGTATATTCTGCAGTCTCCGGGTAAATTCCGTGCTTTGCCGCATAGGACTGCAGACTGTACACTGCCAGATTGGAGTGTATATATTTGGCATTTACCGCCATTAGTAAAATCTTCATGTTTCTTCTCCGTTCTTTTTCTGTCCCCCGCAGCCCCTGCCGCATTCCCTGCAGTTTCCGCTGCAGCTGCAGAACTTCCCGTTTTTTATATCCTTTACCTTTTTCCGGATCACAAACCCGGCATAAACTGCCACCGCAGCGGCAAGTAGAATGGTCACTGCCATATTTTCTCCTATTCCAAAAGATTCCAAAAGAGGTGCCGCACACAAAAGCTCCTTTACAAAGCCCGGTACAGCACCCCTGTGATATTTTTTGCACAGACAGCATTACGCTGCCGTCATCCCGTGCACTGTAACGGCATTACAAGAACAGGCTTCCCACCTGGAACACCACCACTGAGGCTGCATAAGCCAGAAGAAGCTGGAACAGCACCATCTTCAGCGTCCACGTCCAGGAATGTGTCTCCCTTTTGATCGTAGCCAGCGTTGCCACACAGGGCGTATACAGCAGACAGAATACCATAAGGGAATAGGCATTCAGCGCTCCGAATCCCACAGAACCCAAAGATGCGCTGAGCACTGCCATGCCCTGCACAGAATTTACATTGTTGACTCCATAGAGAACAGAAAAGCTGGATATTACCACTTCCTTGGCAGACAGGCCGGAAATCAGAGCCACCACGATCTGCCATGTTCCCAGTCCGGCAGGCACCAGGACGGGGGCCAGAACTTTTCCGATCTGTGCGCCAAAGCTCTGTGTCACATCCGTGGTCATGCCATGAATACCGTAATTTAAAATAAACCAGATGACAATGGAAGCTACAAAGATGGTAGTACCTGCTTTTGTCAGGTAGTCCTTTACCTTCTCCCACACATAAATCCTGATCGTCCTGGCATTTGGCACCTTGTAATCAGGAAGCTCGATCAGCAGTGTTGCCTTCTCATTACTCTTCCAGAACTTCCCTATCACCAGAGCGATGGCGATGGCCATCAAAAGTCCCAGGGCATAGAGGGAGAACGCTGCGATCATGGCATACTTTCCGAAAAACATATCTGCGAACAGAACGTAGATGGGAAGCCTTGCAGAGCACGACATAAACGGCGTCAGAAGGATGGTTTTCTTCCTGTCCTGCTGGTTCTCCAGGGTACGGGAAGCCATAACGGCAGGGACTGTACAGCCAAATCCCAGCACCATAGGAAGAAATGCCTTTCCCGACAGCCCGACCCTTCCCATGATCCCGTCCATGACATAAGCCACACGTGCCATATAACCGCTGTCCTCAAGGAAAGCCAAAGCCAGAAACAGGATAAAAATATTGGGAAGAAAGGTCAGGATTCCGCCCACACCGGTCATGATGCCGTCCACCATCAGGGATATCAGCCAGTCCGCAGTTCCTAAGTTTAGCAGGGTACTTCTTGCCACAGTAAACGCCAGATCCATCCAGGATTCAAACAATCCTTTGACGGCATCCCCCACTGTAAATGTAAGGAAAAATACCATAGCCATAATACCCAGGAACACAGGAACACCCCAGATGGGGTGGGTCAGAACCCTGTCCGCCTTCTCTGTCAGTGATTCCCTGTTTCCTTTGTAGAAAACACATTCATCCAGAACATTTTCTATATACTCATATTTTTGATTGATGATCTGCTTTTCATAATCTCTGTCCAGCAGGTCAGACACGTCAATGGGGTGGTCTTTGAATATCTGTTCGTCATTCTCCAGGATCTTAATGCTGTGCCATCGGATATTTTCACTGTCCGGATGTTCCACTGCAATGCGTTTTGACACCTCCAGGATCTTTTCCTCAATATCCGGGCTGTATGTGACAACCGGATCTGCCACCGGTTCCTCGTAGTGGTGCTTCACTGCGTGGAGAAGTACATCCAAACCGCTTCTCTTTCTGGCGGATACCGGTACTACGGGAATATTGCCCAGCATTTCCGGCAGTCTGTGGAGATCCAGCTCCATTCCCCTCTCCTCCACAATGTCCATCATGTTCAAAGCCAGGATGACCGGTTTTCCAAGCTCCAATAACTGGAGTGTGAGATACAGGTTTCTCTCCAGAGCAGAGGCATCCACAACATTTACGATCACATCAACCTCACCGCCCAGAATCACTTTTCTGGACACCATCTCCTCCATGGAATAAGATGTCAAACTGTAGATTCCCGGCAGGTCAATAAGCCTCATCTTCTGCCCTTTGTAGGATGTCTCTCCTTCTTTTTTCTCAACAGTGACACCGGGCCAGTTGGCAACCTTCAGATTCGCCCCTGTATATGCATTAAATAAAGTTGTCTTGCCGCAGTTAGGATTGCCTGCAAAGCCTACACGAATTTCCTCTTTCATCCCTTCAGCTCCTCCACTTCTATCCCTTCCGCAATCTCATTTCCAAGCGCCCATCTGGTTCCTCTCACCTTGATAATCGTAGAACCATTTCTTTTTCTGTTCAGGACCACCACCTTTGTCCCTTCCAGAATTCCCAGTGCCTCCAGGCGCCGCTGGATCTTTTCCTGCTCCTGAACGCTGGTTATGCGGTAATTTTGCAATATATGCGCCTGATTCAGCTTCATCCGTTGTACTTCCTTCCATTTCTATTTTGCCTGATGATCTCCGCTTATATAACGGGAAGCATCACTTTTACCGGCCTCCTCGGCCTCTTCTATAAGTCTTGTGTAATCATTTTCCTGGTACTCTGCCTTACCGGACTTCTCACTGAAAGTGAGCTTAAGTAAAATAGGGGATATGATCGTAGTGATAACAACCACCACTACCACCGGTCCCAGAAGGGCAGAGGACATAAGCCCCACAGCATTGCCCTTTGCCGCCACGATCAGAGCCACCTCTCCCCTGGATACCATACCCATACCGATGCGCAGACAGTCCTTGTTCTTATAATGACAGACTTTGGCGCCTGCCCCGCATCCCAGGACTTTTGTCAGCACTGCAATGATAACCAGGACCGCTGCAAATATAATGATCATGGGACTCATATCCGGCAGCTCTACCTGAATACCAATACTTGCAAAGAACACAGGAGACAGCAGAATATATGACAAGATCCCGAACCGCCTTGCGATATAATTGGTATGCGTCGTCTTGGTGATGATCAGACCTGCAAAAAATGCCCCCGTAATATCCGCAACTCCAAAAAACTTTTCTGCACAATAGGAAAAGAGCAGACAGATCACAAAGGAAATAATAACAAACCGCTGCAGGTCCCTCTTATATCCCTTGACCCACTTCTTAAAGATAATGTGGAGCAGATAACCGCCCACGCCTACAAACACGAAGAATCCCACGATCTTTGCAAATACAACTATCACATTTACGCTGGAATCCGCCAGGCTTGTGATGACAGTCAGAGCAATGATTCCCAGTACATCATCAATGATGGCAGCACCCAAAATGGCATTTCCGGCCTTAGTGTTCAGCTTGCCCATCTCTTTCAGGGTTTCCACAGAAATACTCACACTGGTGGCTGTAAGGATAACACCAATAAAAATGTTCTGCAGCATGATACTTGCCGATGCGTTGGAAGCTATCATACCCGGTCTGTTGAAAAACCAGGCCACACCAAAGCCTCCCGCCAGCGGAACCAGCACACCAAACAGTGCGATGATAAAAGAAGCCTTGCCGCTCCTTTTCAGCTCATCAATATCTGTCTCCAGACCTGCACAGAACATCAGCACGATCACACCGATCTCAGACACTTCATGGATAAATTCGGTCTGCTTTAAGATCCCGAAACAGGCCGGTCCGAGCAGCAGCCCTGCAAGCAGTGCGCCCACCACCTGGGGCATCCTCACTTTTCTTGTAAGAAGTCCAAATACCTTGGTGCTCAGCAATATAAGTGCCAGGTCCAGTAAATAATTATAAGAGTTCATGTTTTTCCGTCCTTTCTCTCCCCTGTGCGCTACTCTTTTCCCGTTTTCGCACAAAACAAAATCGAATTAATCGTACCACAATTCTAAAAAAAAGGAAATGGAAAAACACAACAAAACCGCAAAAGATGAGCAAAAAAGCCGCCCTAAATGGGCAGCCTTCCACTTATCTATATGCTTTACATGGATTTACGTTCCGCGATCTCCGCCATCTTGGCAGTGTTCAGCCTGGTATCCCCATGGACACGGCTGTATGACAGATACCCGTTCATCCTGTCGATCTTCGTCAGGTTAGTGGAACCGCAGACCGGACACACATCCATCTCCAGCTCCTCGTGACCGCAGTCATCACAGTATGCCAGGGAAAGGTTTACACCCTCATAATACCCCAGATCCATAGCTCTTCTCACAAGCGCACGAATGGCATCCGTATTATATCCGATCGGATAGCGCACGTACTGGATCTTACCGCCATTGCACAATTCCCAGAATCGTCCCTCACAGTCCTGCTTCTCAATAGGAGTGATATCCTCTGTCACGTGACAGTGGAAGCTGTTACTCACATAGGGACGGTCAGACACGCCCTCCACAATGCCGTACATCTTCCTGAACTGCTCCACCTGAAGACCACACAGACTCTCTGCCGGTGTGCCGTATATGGCGTACAGATTGCCGTCCTCCTCCTTGAACTGGGTAACCTTTTTATTGATATACTGAAGGACTTCCAGGGCAAAGGCACCGTCCTCCCGGATAGACTTTCCGTTGTACAGTTCCTGCAGCTCATTGAGTGCTGTGATGCCGAATGATGCGGTCATGGGCTTCAAAAGTGGTTTGATCTTGTCAGAAGGCTTCAGGCTGCCTCCGTAAAATCCTCCCTCACAGTATGCCAAGGGGTTGGTTGACGCCTTCATCTCTCCCAGATAGTCATAGGTTCTGATGTGAAGCTGACGGATCATTTCCAGATAAAAATCAAGCACCTCATAAAAATCACGGTTCTCCGCCCTTGCCTTTGCCAGGATCATAGGCAGATGCAGACTGACCGCACCTACATTAAACCTTCCCACAAATACAGGCACATCCTTATCATCTGCCGGCGTCATTCCCCCGCGCTCATACCAGGGACTTAAAAAGGCACGGCATCCCATAGGGCTGATGACTTTTTTATACTTTTTATACATGCTGGAAATATAGCCGTCTCCGCTCATGGACAGCCAGTCCGGATACATAGTCTTGGCGGAACACGCAATGCCTGCCTCGAACACATCCTCACTGGTGCCGCCTTCCCCGTGGATCTCCTCGTCATAGAGAAAGACGATTTTGGGGAACAACACCGGCTTCCTGTGTCCTGCCTTTCCCTGCCCCTCTTTGTGCACATTGAGGAGGGAAATGCTGCACATCTTCTCAAAGCGTTCCGTGCCCAATCCCAGAGTCACGGTCACAAATGGATAGTCACCTCTGGAGGAACCGACTGTATTGAGCTTATACTCAATTCCCTGCCATCCCTGATCAAAATCACGTTGTACTTTATCGTAGGCATACTTCTCGGCTTTATCCTGCGCGTGCGCCCATTCCGGGTCCACATATTTTAAAAACTCTTCTTTATATTTTCTGTAGCTTTTCTCCGCGTAAGGCGCCAGGATCTTATCCACCTCCGGCACAGTGAACCCGCCGTACTGCTGGGCGGCTGTGCTCAGGATAATATCTCCCATAACGTCAAATGCCGTATCCAGGGTCTTAGGCTCGTTGTACCAGACATTGCCCATCTCAAATCCGCCCTTCAGCACATTGGCCACGTCAAAGAGACAGCAGTTCATGGTATCCAGTCTTGCGGACTGGTCATGTATGTAGATATATCCGTCCTTACATGCCTGCAGCTCATTGCGGTTCATAAAGAACTTCCGGTACAGCTCCTTGTTCAGCTCATTGAAAATCAGACTTCTCTTTGTGGCAACCAGCGCACTGTCCGTATTGGCATTGCTCTTGTCACCGATATAGCGGATCGACTGGCTCTTGGTATAGACCTCGTCCATCATATGGATAAAATCATGCTTATAATTTCTGTAATCCCGGTAGCTCTTGGCAACCGCAGGGTTTACCTGTTCCAAAGCCCCCTCCACAATATTGTGCATTTCCTGGATAGTGATCTCTTTTTTCCCCAGGGACTCTGCCTTGTCTGTGGCATATCGGCACAGGAAGCCAATCTCCTTCTCCGTAAAGCTGTACATGATCCTTTCCGCAGATTTATTGACTGCCCTGACTATTTTCTGTACATCAAATTCTTCTTTTGTTCCATCTTTCTTAATTACATAAATCATTGCCTTCACCTCATTGCAGCACTACATCTTGTGTCACTTATTATTTTATTCTTTTGTTATTACCAGATTTTGTATCACAAAGTATATCATGTTTCCCACAGAAAGGGAAGTGGGAATATTGCACAAATTCTAGATGAATTTAATCCAATATCCCCACGAAAGCCTTGCTGCTTCGGCCTTTTTTATCTCGTAATATTATTAAGCCATTTATAACTTTTATATCGCTTCCAGGAAAACGGTACTTTTATCACTTCATCACTGCATAAAATTATGTAAACCCACGGCATTGGGACATGGATCACAAACGCCGCCACAGCCGCTGCCGCAATAGAGCAGAGCCACATGATCCCTACATCCAAGAACAGTCCGAACATGGTATCGCCCCCAGCCCTGAATACCCCTACTACCAGTGTGGAGTTGAAGGACTGTCCCACCACATAGTAGGACATGATCACCATCATGACCTGGAGGTAGGTTTTTGCCAGAGGCGTCAGCTTCAGCATACTGCACACAAAGGGCGAGATGAGCAGGATCAGGATACCGCCGGCTGCCCCGAACAAAAGGGACAGCTTTGCAAACCTGTTACCGTAGTCCCTGGCAAGCGCCTCCTTCTTTTCCCCGATTGCCTTGCCTATCATGATGGCCGTGGCATTGGAGATACCAAAGGCTATGACCATGGAGAGCTGTCTGCACACCTGAGCTACAGAGTGGGCCGCCACGGATGCGCTGCCCAGATGCCCCACAATGGAAGAGATGGCTGCCATGCCTGCTCCCCACGCGAATTCATTGAGAAGCACCGGAAAGGCATACACGAAAAAGTCCTTTTCCAGCCACTTGTATCTCTTCAGCATATCCTTTATGCGGATACGCACCACATCATTTTTCTTCCACGCATAATATATGACAATGATAACCTCCACTGCTCTGGCGCATAGGGTACCGATAGCCGCACCCGCAGCTCCCAGCGCAGGAGCGCCCAGAAGTCCAAAAATGAAAATTGCATTGAGAAAGATATTGACGGACAGGGAGGTTGCATACACCACTGTCGCGATCACCACCCGCTCTATACTTCTGATAATGTTCAGGTATACATTGGTAAATGCCGCAAGTATGTAGGAAAATGCCACGATCCGCAGATATCTCACACCTTCACCGATGATCGCTTCATCTGAAGTAAAAATACGCATGAGCAAATCAGGCACACACAGCGCCAGCGCCGTGAACACCGCTGCTGACAGGATCGCAATGCGGAAAGACATTCCCATAACCTTCTCGATCGTCCTGGTATCCTGTTTTCCCCAATACTGGGCAGTCAGCACACATGCCCCTGAAGTCAGTCCGAAGAAGATCAGGGATAATATAAAATACACCTGGTTCGCCAGGGAAACACCGGAAAGCGCAGTTTCCCCCACTCTCCCCAGCATGATCACATCTGTTGAGGTCACCCCCACATTGATCAGATTCTGAAGTGCCATAGGCATGACAAGCCTCAATACATTTCTGTAAAACCGCTTGTCCTCTGTTGTAATGCTGAATCTCATAGCTCGATCGTACCGTCAAAAACCACTTCCGCAGGACCTGTCATATAAATGGTGTCCTCTTTTCTGTCCCAGAAAATCTTCAGATCACCGCCAAGCAGTTTTACCGTTACCTCCTCCTCTGTATATCCATTCATCACGCAGGCTGCCGCCACTGCGCAGGCCCCGGTTCCACAGGCCAAGGTTTCCCCGCTGCCTCTCTCCCATACCCGCATCTCCACGGTCTTCTCATCCAATACCCGGACAAACTCTGTGTTGACCCCCTCCGGAAATGCCTCATGCTTCTCAAAGTACGGACCGATCGCTCTGATATCAAGGCCTTTCACATCATCCATAAACACAACCGCATGAGGGTTGCCCATGGATACTGCAGTTACCTCGTAGACCTGCTGGTTCACAGCCAGGGGTTCCCGGATGACTTTTTCTTTTTTATGCTTCATTGGTATGTTTTCTGTGTGAAATTCCGGTTTTCCCATATTTACTTTCACCAATTCCACTCTGCCGTTTTTCACTGTCAGATCTAAATATTTGATACCGCTTTTTGTGTCAACACTGATCCTTGTCTTGTCTGTCAGTCCGTAGTCATATACGTATTTTGCCACACAGCGGATTCCATTGCCGCACATAGCCCCCTGACTGCCGTCCGCATTGTACATTTCCATCTCAAAATCCGCTTTCTCTGATGGTTTGATCAGGATCAGCCCGTCAGAGCCAATGCCAAAATGCCGGTCACTGACTTTTTTTGCCGCTTCCGAAGGATTCTCCACTGTTTCCTGAAAACAATTCACATACACATAATCATTGCCGATTCCCTGCATCTTTGTAAATTTCATGCTGCTGCCTCCTTTACTCCGTATCCCATGTTTTCATTGTCTTCTCCACATACAGAGCAGTCCCCTGCCATGCCCGCAGAGAAAAAAGAGGGTGTCTGTAAAAGATACCCTCTTCGTTTCTTTGCTATTAATCATAGCAATCCATAATTCTTTTGTCAATGCAGAAAGTCAGTTTTTAACAGGTAGCTCCGCCCACCTCGTGAAGCTTAGCGGAAAGGATTTCCTCTTTTCTCTCCAGGATCTCGTCAGAGAGAAGCTGTGCCTCCACATTTTCAAATCCCAGACGCTCAATGGTATCAGAAAAACGCTCTCCTGTCTTCCCCTGTTCCCTGTACAGAAGGATTGTTTTCTCGATCACACTCATAAGCTCTTCTTTGGTTGTAAAGATTTTGCTGACAGGCTTTCCGATGGCTATTTTCTTTCCCCATCTTCCGCCAAGATATATCTTGTATCCATAGGTACCGTCTTCGATGGCATCAAAATGGCAGGTACCGATACAGCGGCCGCAGTTGATGCATTTTTCCCGGTCAAGCTCCATAATGCCGTCCACAAGCTTTACAGCGTCGATGGGACAGGCTTTCACAACACCGCACTTCTTGCATCCGCTGCACATGTCCTCATCATAGTTGGGAATGAGCTGACCAACGATACCTAAATCATTCAGGTTCGGTTTCACACAGTTATTTGGACATCCGCCCACTGCGATTTTAAATTTATGAGGCAGTTTTACATCATGCCATTTTTCATAAAACTCATCATGAATTTCCTCTGAAAGTCCGAAAGAATCCAAAAGACCATACTGGCAGGTGGTTCCTTTACAGGAAACCACAGGACGCACTTTGGAACCGGTACCGCCTGTGTCCAGCCCGCATTTCTGGATATAAGCACGGAACTCATCAATCTTCTCATAGGGAACTCCCTGAACCTCCACAGTAAGACGTGTGGTGTACGTCACAACGCCGTTGCCGAACAGCTTTGCTGCCTCTCCGATGCAAATCTGCTGTTCTGCTGTGATCTTTCCGTTCTTTGTAATGATCCTGGCGGAAAAATTATCTGTTCCCTTGTTGCTCAAAAAGCCCAGGGCTTTTACTCTTTTTTCATCTTCATTGCTCACTGTTAATGTTGCCATTTCTACTTTCCTCCAACTTTTTATCTTTTATGGCCTTGCCTGTCATATGCGTTCCTGTTGTATATCTTCTCCGGTCACTCAGTCTTCTGTCAGATCTTCTCCATTGAACGCGCTTCCGCCTTCCAGAACCTTTGTATTGGTATATCCGTAATATTTCAGGCGGTTCTGCAGCATGTATGCCCTTTTCCCTTTTGCGCACACAAGAAGCAGCTTTTCATCCTTTGGATGTCCTTCCAATTCTCCGTCAACTTCCTCCAGGTTTATAAATTCCACACCTTCCAGAGTTGGTTTCAGGGATGCATCGATCACTTTATAACCCTCTGCCATACCTTCTGCAAACTCAACAGGAGTAAAGGTCTCAAAAGAACCTGACATCTTGTTCAAAAGGATGTTGATGCAGTGCGCAAAAGGATGGATGGCTGTTGAGAAGGGCGGTGCGTATGCAAAGTCCAGATGCTCCAGCTGATGTACTGTGGCTTTCATGCTCAGAGCCACCACGGCGATATCCACCATCTTATCCACAGCGCCTTTTCCGAGAACCTGGATCCCCAGGAACTCACCTGTGGTCTTATCAGCGATCATCTTAACCAGGAAGGAATCTGCTCCCGGATAATAATGGGCCTTGTCATCCACAACAGCTACAACGGAGACCACATCATGTCCTGCATCCTTTGCTGCCTGCTCTGTGAGTCCTGTACGGCCGGCATTCAGGCCCGGCAGTTTGACTACGCCTGTTCCCAGAACACCTGGATATGAAACATCCCCACCGGCAATATTCTGTGCCGCGATCCTGCCCTCGATATTGGCTGAGGACCCCATAGGGGACCAAGCTCTCTGATGTGTCATACGGTTGGTGATCATGGAGCAGTCACCAAGTGCATAGATATCCTCATCGTTTGTTCTCATATGATCATCTACAAGAATTGTCCTGTTGGGCGCAAGCTCGATTCCTGTATCAGCCAGGAATGCTGTGTTGGCACGAATGCCAAGGGAAAGAACCAGAGCATCCGCTTTGATAGCTCTTCTGGAGGTCTTAACCTTCTCAACAGTACCATTGCCTTCCACACCTTCCAGCTTTGTGTCAAGAAGTGTCATGATCCCCTGGTCTGCCAGATGATTCTCTGCGTATTCTGCCATCTCCTGATCAAATCCCGGCATAATATGCGGAAGCATATCCAGAACTGTGGTGCGGATGCCGCGGCTCTGAAGATTCTCTGCAACTTCCAGACCGATAAATCCACCACCTGCTATGACTGCACGTTTTATCGTACCTGACTCGGCTGCTTTTCTGAGTGCCTCTGCATCATCAGGAGTTCTCATCATGAATACATTATTCATATCAAGTCCCGGGAGAGGCGGTACCACTGGAGACGCACCGGTTGCTATTACCAGTTTATCATATGTATATTCTTTTGTCTCACCTGATTTCAGGACTTTGGCAGTAACTTTTTTGCCTTCACGGTCAAGAGCTGTCACTTCTATGCCTGTCTCAACATCTGCGCCTGTCAGCTTTGTAAATTTCTGAGGTGTGTTGACGATCAACTGGCTTCTCTCATGGATCACATCACCCACATAATAAGGAAGGCCGCATCCCGCATAAGAAATGTCCTCGCTCTTGGTCAGGATCAGTACCTCTGCATCTCTGTTCTCTCTCTTCAGTTTTGCTGCAACCTTTGTACCTGCGGCTACACCGCCAATAATCAATACCTTCATAGCCAATACCTTCTTTTCTTAGATTTGCTTTTCGTAAAGTCCGGCTCCCGTTTCCGACCCGGAACAGTTCAGGGATTTTTTTCCTTTACTTTATGTTCAGTATAGCACTTGAACATGTATAAGAAAAGTAATATAATTTTATATAATTAATAGGTTTTACCTATGATAAAGGAGATACCTTATGACCATCAGACATCTGAAAATTTTCCTGACAGTGGCTGAAACAGGAAAAATGAGCATGGCCGCAGAACAGCTCTATATCACTCAGCCCTCAGTCAGCCAGGCGGTCCGGGAACTGGAAGACCACTACCAGATACTGCTCTTTGAACGCCTCTCCAAAAAACTTTATATCACTGAAGACGGAAAAAAACTTTATGTCACGGCCAAACAGCTTGTAACACAGTTTGAAAACCTGGAGGAGAGCATGAGGAAGGAAAACCGGCGGGAGAAGATCCGTATCGGCGGTACTGTCACCCTTGGAAGCGGACTCCTCTCCAAAGTGGTGCGTGATCTGCGGGGAGAGCGGCCTGAACTAGATATTTATTCTTATATGAACAATACCCAGATCATAGAACAAAAGCTTCTGAATATGGAGCTGGACGTGGGAATCGTAGAAGGACGTGTGAAGAGCCGGGATTTGGTCTCCATTCCCCTTATTGATGACATGCTCGTGCTGGCATGCGGCCAAAATCACCTCTACTTTGGCCGCCACACCTTATTTATCAACGAGCTGAACGGACATGATTTTGTAAAAAGGGAACCGGGAAGCGGTACCAGGGAATTATTTGAGAATTTCATCGTGCGCCACGGTCTTGATATCCATACTGTGTTTGAGGAGAGCACACCTGATTCCATAAAAAATGCCATACAGATCAACAACTGTATGGCAGTCATCTCCATCCGGCTTCTGGAAAAGGAAATACAGAACGGGGAGATCCATGTATTTACCGGTCCTCACAAAGAATGGAACCGGAGTTTCTCCTTTGTCTACCACAAGGATAAATTCCTGACCGAATCCATTCTCCGCCTGAAAGAGATCGTGAGCAGCTACAACGATGTGGAAGAGATAAGAAAGCTGCCGGGAGGACAATTAGTTGACGGCTGAACAGGCAGAAAGGCCGCCGCGGTATGCGGCAGCCTTTCCTATTTTCATCTTAAGCTTCAATAAATACTTCTTTTCCCATACCGCAGATCGGGCATACCCAATCTTCCGGAAGTTCCTCAAAAGAAGTTCCCGGTGCGATTCCGTTTTCCGGATCTCCTACCTCAGGGTCATATTCATATCCGCATGGTTCGCAAACATATTTTTTCATAATAATTATACCTCCTGTATATAGCTTCTCCAGTTATCTCCTGAATTACACTGATTCTATCACATATTCTCTCATAAATCCAGTCTTTTTTTGTCCAATTTAAAAATTTTTATAAGCTTCTGTTCTAAGTATTCCGGCACTGAGGTGCAGCCATCTGCAGCCATCACTCTGGTTATAAAAAGACTGCACACTTATATGATCCATAAGTGTGCAGCTTTTTATCCAGGAAAGTAAGAGGAGTTTACTTTCCCTTCCCTATAGTTTGGAAACCCGTATTTATAAACAGATTTCCGGGACATATTCACAGTTACTATTTCTTCTTTTTGTAACCAGCCATCTGCCGCGGGTCAGCATCTGCCACCACGGCTGTGGGATTTTTCTTTCTTGCAAGTACCATGATCTGTTTTGCATCTGCTCTTGTAAAATACAAGCGTTTGCTTCTGTTGCCCCTGCCAAAATGGAGAGCCACAAGCTCCTGAGATTTTCTGTCTTCTCGAATCACCGAAATAATTTCCTTCCAATTCCAGAAATCATAGTGCGTGGTAATCCTCATCTGATAAAAAATTTCCAGTCCCCTCTCGGTAATGACTGTATCTTTTTTCATCAAAAGTGTCAGTATGTACAGCACACCAAATACAGCGGCCACGCGGTAAGGCGTAAGAATGCCTCCAATGATCAAGGCGGCAGATAAGATCCAGCAGCCGTATGTCACCCATGGCTTACGGGGTTTCAAATCCCTTGCATGATAAATTGGTCCTTCTAACGAGTCCCAGGGAAGATGCTCAACACTCACAATGATACTCCTTTCAGTCTCCAGCAGAAAACGGAATCCTCAGGTTTTCTGTTGTTATAAATTATGCCTGTGCCTTAGGTGCTTTGCCTGCTGCACGCAGAGCTTCAAGATTCTTCACTGCCAGCTCATGTTTATCCGCAGGAGCTGCAGCCGGTTTACGCATTTTTGTTTTGCCCAGAATATTCGTATAGGCACCATCAGCCCAGAAGATATTGCGGCCCAGGAATGCAAGGAGCGCAGCCAGGATCGGATTCAGCAGGTTGACGAATGCGTATGGGAAGTATAAGAACGGATGTACTCCCAGAACGCCCATCTGATAAGCACCGCAGCCTGTCCACGGGAACATTACCGCCCACAGAGTACCACAGTCCTCCAATGTCCTGGACAACATATTTCGGCCCAGACCCATCTCATCATATTTGTCCACATACAGCGGAGCCGGCACACCGATTCCGAGGAACTGGTCACACATAGTAGCATCGCAGAATAAGGATGTCAGAAGTGTAGCCAGGATCAGACTTCCCACAGAGTGGAGTCTCTTCTTCAGACCTCCGAACAATGTATCCACACATCCGCAGCGCTCCAGGGCACCGCCGTAGGCAACTGCCAGCAGGATCAGGTTGATGGTCCACATCTGGTGATCCATACCACCCCTGCTCAGCAAGTCATTCGCTAACTCATTCGTAGATTCAAATGTTGTACCATAGTGCAGAACGTCGAACAGTTCACCCAGGCTGTGCATACCCTGGAAAACTGCTGCGAACAAAACGCCGCATCCCACAGAGATGGATATACCAACCAATCCAGGTACCTTCATGATACAAACAACTACGATCACAACGATCGGAAGCAGCAGGATCGGGCTTAAGTTAAAGCCTTCTGCCAGAGCTGCCTGTAAATCTGTTGCAACAGAGGCATCGAATCCTGATGTATCAATGTTCAGACCCATGATCGTATATAAGATCAATGCGATCACAAAGGTTGGGCCGGTGGTGGAGACCATCGCCGTAACGTGATCAAACAAGCCGGTTTCAGAAACAGCTGCTGCCAGGTTTGTAGTATCAGAAAGCGGTGAAAATTTATCTCCAACATAAGCTCCGGAGATGATCATACCTGCAGTGATAGCAGGGTTGATTCCAAGGCCTGCACCAATACCTAAAAAGGCAATACCTATGGTAGCAGTAGCAGTCCATGAAGAACCGCATGCCAGACCAACAACAGCACACATAATACAGCCGATTGGCAGGAAAAGCTTAGGTGTCAGTAAATCCAGGCCGTAATAGATCAGGGCCGGAATTGTACCGGACATAATGAAAGATGCCACGAGGATACCAACTGTACAAAGAATCAGTATCGCTTCCATTGTAGCACTCAGCCTATCCAGCATACCAGCCAGCATGTCGGAAAAGCTGTGTCCGCAGAGACAGCCGATGATACAAGCCACTACGATAGATACCAGTAACGGCATATGGGCATCACTGTATCCGCTTCCTCCTACGAAGCCATAAAGCATCAGAGCCATCATGACTACAATCGGAATAATAGCTTCAATAAAATTTGGAAGACGAACTGTACGTTCTTTCTTTTCGTTCTTTCCCATTAAGACTTACCCCTCTTTTCTTAATTTTTATTTTTCGCAGGACAGTTAAAAATTTATTTTGTTTCTATAGCTCCGCCAAGGGCCTCCTCTACCGCTTTGACGAGAGAGCCATCCTTAATGATTGCTTCACAATAGTTGATATCACCGTATAATTCGCGGTCCTCATCTAATGTGGCTACTTCTTTGCGGACTAAGTCATAAGCAGCCTGTGTTCCTTTGCCCAGGCCTTTATTGCCGCGCATATCAATACCCTGGCATGCAACCATAAGTTCCATAGCCAGAACACGTCTTACATTCTTAGCGATCTCTCCTGCTTTTCTGGCAGCGATCGTACCCATGGATACGTGGTCTTCCTGACCAGCAGATGACGGGATACTGTCAACTGATGCCGGATGCGCAAGAACTTTGTTCTCAGATACTAATGCTGCTGCGGAATACTGAACGATCATGAATCCGGAGCAAACGCCGCCGTGCGGTGTCAGGAATGCAGGCAGTTCACTGTATGCCGGGTTGACCAGACGTTCAATACGTCTCTCAGATACATTAGCCAGCTCAGAAACTGCGATTCCCAGGAAGTCAAAGCTCAATGCCATAGGCTGTCCGTGGAAGTTACCGCCGGAGATTCCGTTCTTATCTTCTTTGAAGATGATTGGATTATCTGTTACAGAGTTTATTTCAATATTTACATGGTCAAGTACATAATTCACTGCATCCTTGCTGGCGCCATGGATCTGCGGTGAGCAGCGCAGGGAATAAGCATCCTGTACACGGATTTCACCCTGAACAGTAGTATTCTTGCTGCCGTCCAGAAGTCTTAACAGGTTTCTGGCTGTTGCGAGCTGTCCGGAATGAGGACGAACATCATGCAGACGATGGTCTAAAGCACTCACAACACCGTTCTGAGCCTCAAAGCACAGAGAGTCCGCGATATCTGCAACCTTCAGAAGCTGCAGTGCGTCGTACAGTGCCAGGGAGCCGGCGCTTGTCATAGCCTGTGTACCGTTGTTCAGAGCCAGGCCTTCTTTTGCAGACAATTCAATTGTAGGAATTCCTGCACGCTTCATAGCCTCTGCGCCCGGAAGGAGTTCTCCTTCATAATAAGCCATACCCAGGCCCAGCATGGGCAGAACCATGTGGGATAACGGTGCCAGGTCTCCGGAAGCTCCTAGAGAACCTTTCTCCGGAATAAACGCGGTAACACCTTTATTCAGCATATCGATCATGGTCTGGACAGTCTCCAGACGAATGCCTGAAAATCCTTTTACCAGGTTGTTGATCCTAAGCAGCATAATACCTCTTGCAACATCAACGGGGAACGGATCACCAGCACCTACCGCATGAGTGATGATCAGGTTTTTCTGAAGAGCCTTGCACTGATCCTGAGAAATTACAACATCGCTGAATTTACCAAATCCAGTTGTGATCCCATAGACAACCTTCTCTTCCGCAACAAGGTCATCAACCACTTTTCTTGATTCGATAATGTTCTGTTTTGCCTCCTCGGCTAACTCAATTTTTGCATTCTCACGACAAATCAAAGCAATCTGTTCCAGTGTGAGGTCTTTACCAGTAATTACAATATTGCTCATATCGCACCCTCTTTTCCTTATATTTTATAGTGCAATTATACAGACCCACGTGTCAAAAAAGCGTCAATAAATGTCAATTTTCACAAACGTAATTGTCAGACAATTGTCTTCCATCGTCAAATTCTTCGTATCACGGTCATTATTCCGCCATTGACGAACAATATTTTTTCGTGTTATCAGGCTAAATTAAATTATTTTTTTAAGGCGGGAACCTTGCATCAGAATCCCGCCTTATTCTTGATCTCCTTCAACACCTTCACAGTTGTTGGGTTATTCATCTTTTCTGAGAGCTGCACTCCTTTTTTGTAATGCTTCTTCGCCTGCTCAGTCTCTCCTTTTTCCAAAAGGACAAGAGCCATATACGCCTCCGCGCGTTCCAGTCCCCAGTAATACCCATGTCTTTCAAAACACGCAACAGCCTGTTCCAGATATTCCTGCGCAAGTTTTATCTTTCCCAGAAGATAATAAATCTGCCCTGCATTGGAATAGAACTGTCCCAGCCCGTTGGTCACCACCTTGCCGGTGCCCTTTTCTATGGCTATCTTATAATAGGAAAGCGCTGACTGATAGTCACCGGTAGCACGGCAGGCATCTCCTATATAATTGTAGCATGCCGCAATACTCATAATATAGCGGGAATCTCTTCCACTGTAATCCTCAAATATCTGGCGGGCCTCTGTGAGTGTTTGGCGGGCCTCCTCATATCTGCCCTCGTGGAGCAGGTACCACCCCTTCAGTCTCATAAAGGCGCCTCTCTCGTCCGGTTCCTGTACATTGATCAGAGACAGGCCTTCGTCCACATATTTTTTCACCAACTGCAGGTCCTCAACCTGTATCCCATAGAAGATCATCTGCTTAAAATTATTCAGAAGAGACTTCTTATCCTCCAATACCTCGGCCAGCTTCATGCTCTCCTCAATATTGCGGATACCGGATGCGTATTCCCCCACAGCTATGTCAAAACGGCCCTTGACATAATACATTTCCTTTTTCATTTCCTGCAGCTGATGAGAATCCTCGTCAAATTGGATTACCTTCTGCGCCAGTTCAAGAAGCTCATTGGCCTCAAAGGTCACTCCATAATTGTCGTCGCCATATTCCATCTCCCAATGAAGAACAGGAAAGTTTTCATTGACAATCGTATAATACTCTTTCAGATATTTAATCTTATATTGATACGCTTTCACCATATTATGGCACTTCTCATAGTGGTGAATCGTCATTGGAAGATACCCAAAATTTTTCTTCCCCTCAGCCTTTGATTCATAATACTCAGCCAGCATCTGATGGTACATGCGTTTCTTCCCCTCACTCTGACGCTCATATATGAACTGACGGAAAACCTGATGTTCAAATTTGTAATAGACATTCCATCCCACAAGGATTTCCTTGATCAGATGGCGCTCCTGCAGCTTTTCCAGAATGCGTACCAAAGTGAGCCTGTCCATCTTAGGCAGCAGCAGCTCTATCTCCTCAATGCTGATCTTCTCTGGAAACATGCTCATGCAGTCCAGCACTTCATTTTCCGTCTCCGGCAGGCCTGCCAGCCTTGCCTTTATTACGTTGTTGGTCTTCTGGGATTTTTCCAGGGTATATCCTTTTTCTTTAATGAGATTGACCAACTCCATCAGGAAAAACGCGTTTCCGTCTGTCATCTGGTAAATACTCCTTAATTTCTGCTCATCCCCGTTGAGTTCCGGCAGGTATTTATGAAGCAGCTCCATGGTCTCATCCTCCGTAAACGGATTCAGAGAAATGACATGGAGAAAATCTTTCTTCATCAGCTTCTCCAGTGCCTCCATAACCTCCACGTCATTGTTCTGGTTATAAGTACACATCAGCAGGATCCGCTCCGTGCCGAGAGTCAGAAGGATTCTGTTTAATAGCTGAAAACTCATGGTATCCATCCACTGGATATCGTCAAAAAACAGCACTACCTTGTGCTTTTCCACTATTTTGCGGAACATATCCAGAATAGCTTTTTCCATAAGCTGATATGTCAGCCTCCCCAGAGGTTTTTCATCCCCCAGGATACTTCCCTTAAAAAAACGGTCAAGCTGTGCCTGTTCCTCCTCTGTGATGGAGCGCTCCAGCAGACCATTTTCCACGCACTGTTCAATCTCCCAGAAAATATCATTCCAAGGGCGCAGAAAAAACTCCGATTCCTCCCTGTAGCAGGCAGCATACAGAGGTATCATCTGATATCCCCGCACCATCTGCTTTGCCTTGTCCAGAAGCGCGGATTTGCCTACTCCATCCTCCCCGCTGATGGCCACGCATTGGGGATGGCGGCTCTTTCCGGTTCCCACAATACACTCGCTGACCTGGTATATCTCAGAGGTTCTGCCCAAAAACGGGGCATTCCAGCCGGAGGACTCTGCCTTGGTATTCCCCTTAACATTGAAAATACGGTGAAACAATTCCTTGATCTCCGGGGACGGCTCCACACCCAGTTCATCTGCCAGAACCTTCTCCAGATCGTAATACAGCTTGATCGCCATATTATAGTTTCCATTCACCGCATAGATGTCCATGATCTCATAGTACAGCTTTTCATTATAGGGATCATGCTTGAGCAAAATGTTGCTGTACTTTTGGATCAGATCCACATCCTTTGTGGCATCCGCATCGTACAGCTTTTCCCTGGCACATTTGATAAATGCCTGGTTATACTGCTCCTGCATGGTGGTGATCCACTCTTCATATTCATAGCTGTTCTTTATCATAAAATGAGAGAGAAATCCTTCTTCTTCATTTTCCAGGATATTCTCTTCATTGATATGGTCCCAGTCAATATCCGGCATGCACTCCGGATTCAAAGAGATGCTTGTATGGCCGGCTGTCACCAGAATTTCTTTTCCAAGCAGCTTCTTGATCTGGTAAACCGCTTCCCTCAGGTTCTTTCTGCCCACATTTTCATTGTCCGCACCCCAGAGCACGTATATGATCTCTTCCCTTGTAGCTGTCTTCTTCACACAGAGATAATAGAAAAATCCCTCTGCCTTTTTATATGGAAAATTTACACGTTCTCCGTCTACCTCTACATAAGGTCTTCCCAAAAGATGTACACTGATGTTTGCCACAATTCATCCCTCATATTCTCAATTTACAGTCCCAAAGTAACAAAATATGTAACCATCCAGCAGGTCTGCGCATTTACTGCGGTGCCCCTAAAAAAGCGTGCTCCTAACTGTGAGGGTACTGAACAGTCACCAAAAAATACATTGTATTTAGTATACTCTAATGCAGATACAACTGTCAATACTTCACCAAATTATGCCATTTTGTAACTTTTTATTGTTATTGCTTTACCATAACAAAATATTAGAAATAAATTTTCTTGTGTTTTTTACCGATGCAGCCGTATAATCATCTCATTTCTTGTACAATTTCGCACCACATTGACTGCTGTGTTAACAGCCAAAAACCCTTTTGAATCTATAATTATTTCTATTTATTATAAGAAGAAACTCCCTGGCAGAGCGTAAAACGGTTCTTGCGAAAGGTGATGATCCCTTCCTCCTGCATTCTGCCCAGTTCATCGGAGAGTACGCTGCGGTTCACACACAGATAGTTGGCCAGTTCTTCTCTGGAATACGGGATCACCACTGTGCTGCTTCCTCTTTTCTGACATTGTATGTGCAGATATTTTAATACTCTTTTGCGCACACTTTTTGTTGAGAGAATATCAATCCGGTAAAATTTTCTCACATTTTCATTTGCGATGAACTCCATCAGTCTGCGCTCCAGCTCCTCCTCCCATTTTTCATTTCCGGGCATCCAGTCAAAATACCACACTTTTGCATCCTGGCTGCAGTAAGCGGAATAAGGGCTTTGCCGGCTGGGTGTACAGACAATATCAGCCCCCATCATATAAGACGGTACCAGCTTCTGAAAAAGCCTCTCATTCCCATCCATGTCGATCCGGACGATCCGCACCTCACCCTCCAGTACGATCCCCAGTTGTTTAATGGTGTCCCCCTCATGCAGCAGCTGCTGCCCTTTTCCGTAATCCTGTATCTTCCCTCCAAGAAGCCTGCAAAGCTCCGCCAGTTCTGCTGTGTCCTTATTGTGGAACAGACAACTCTCTTTCAGTATATTTTCATAATTCTCCAGTCCGATCATCCTGCATCACTCCATCTTCTTTTTGCTTCTTCTTCCACTTCACTTTTCGTGTCCACTTTCATTTCTCGTTCCGTGTCCATTTCCGCTTCTCGTTTCGTGTCCCTCTCCATTTCTCTTATTCTAACATCTTCTCCCGTTTTCGTAAATTCATTACAGGCTGATTTCATTGGCCACTGTTCACTGTGAACATATTACCGGCCCTGTATTAGACATTCATTTACTCTCTTCTTAATATTTACAAAAGATGTAAGAACCCCGTTGAAAATTCATAGCTTATAGTATATGATGAGAATATGAAAACTGCCTGGAGGGATTGTTATGATTCGCAGACCCAATATTTTATACTATAACAATGGGCAGACGGAAAAAGGAAAAGTGTTGGAAAAAGCAGCACGCCGTATGGGATACGATTTTACTCCCATCCCCCCGCAGAATATACATCAGACTGTGGGATATCTGGCCAAAATCAAGGGCTTTCCTCAGCGGAAAATATCCGTGCTGGAAAACCTGCCTTCTATTCCTATGGATGTGATGGTTATGTGCAATTTCACTGACGATAACCTGAACCACCTTCTTCGCATGATGAAGAATGGAGAACTTCCATCCGTTGCCTTAAAAGCAGTTCTCACATCCCAGAACTGCTTCTGGACATTCGCACATCTTGTAAAAGAACTGGAGGAAGAACACAGAGATTTTATGGAGAGAGAAGAAGAAAAATAAGACTGGGGGAACGCCGCTGATGCGTTCCCCCAGTCTTATTTTATGTTCAGGCAAAAGATTCCTGATAAAATGTATCTATTTGTCTCCATTTTGGTACCATGGAAATTGGGTAACCCTCAGCTTTGTGCACCCATAAGGGATCAGTGAGATCTCCTCTTCTGCCCCATCTGGGCGGATCGGACTGTCCGGAAGGGTTCCCGCGCTGTTTGCTTCCAGTTTCCAGGAAGGAAGCCGCCGCCCCTTTGTTTTCAGCCTGATCGGAGGGTGCTCTTTAGAAAAAGGTACGGAGCCCACGCAATCCGTAGACATTTCAAAAGACGGATTTTTTTCCAACGCATAATTCCAGCCGCTGTCCGGGTAGACCTCATAATCCCTGATTCCGGCCACTTCTTTTACCACTTCCCATCTCTCTTTTATATCCAGTGCATACACCAGAGGCCCCCGCTCAACGGCCATACTGTTATGGAACCAATAGGATTTTTCAATCTCCATGGAAAACTCTGCTTCCAGAATATCCCCTGTGTGGATTCCCCTGGTTACAGTTATGACGTCCCCTGTCTTTTCCCTGTTCTTCTCCTCTTTGACACATTTGCCGTTTTTATATATCTTATAAGAACCACACCACTGGGGAATCCTGATCTTGAATTCCAGGTTATCGTGGGATGCCTGCTCCACATGATATGTAATCTTTTCTCTAAAGGGATACTCGGTCTCCTCCCTGATGCATATTTTCCTCCCCTCAGCCTCTGTCTCCAGCCTACATGGGGCAAATACCATGGAGACCACCTCAGATTCATCACATCTGTACCATAGGCTCTTCACAAACTTTGGCCATCCCTGGTGCATATTGGCAGTACAGCAGCCAAAATTCGGTTCCAGCCCAAACATATTGGACTCCTCATTGTTATTAAACCAACTGCGCTCTGCCTTGCTGACAAGTACCTGATTCGCCTGCTGCAAATACTGATGTGCCATGAAATCCTCTGTTATGGTAGCAGGCAGCGCATTATATGCCAGCCGCTCCATTTTATCCGCAAAACAGGGAAGCCCGAAAGCCTCCAGCATGGTCTGCAGACTGAACATATATTCCACCACAGAGCAGAGTTCCGATCCCTGAGAGGGATTGTTTCCGCTTAAATGCTCATCTCCGTTAATGGCACCGCTTGCCACTCCGTGATACTTCTCAGCATTTGCCAAGCCTGCAAGAGAAGCTGCCTCATAATCCATATCGTCAAAAAAATAGGACAGCATGGCAGGATATTTAAAGCCCATGGTCACATTCACAATATGATTTGCGTGGTATTTCATGGTATCATGGTAATCTTCCCATGCAAAATGGCTGTATTCTTTATTCCAGTTATAGTAATACCCGGCAGGCCTTGTAAATGGAAAGTCTAGGAATATATCCGCCCAGTCAAGCGCCTGCTCCCTGAGCATCTCCACAAGTGAGGAAATATCATATTTGGCAGACACATCATGTATGTAACCCTTTGCTTCCTGTTCACAATACCACTGGATACAATAAAGCAAATCTCCGATTCTGGCACTGGACCACTGCTTCATAGGCACTTGGGGAATTTTATTATATAAATATTGAAAATATCTGTCAAAAAACTCCAGGACCCTGCCATCCTTTTTGATCTCATAATATTGGATCAGAACCTTAAGCATAACAAATCTGGACCAGTAGTCCTCCTTGCTGGCTATGGGACCAAAATTCCCCTCCTCGTCCTGGCTGCCAAGCGTCCATTCCACAAACCTGCACGCGGTCTTCCAGTGTTCCTCATCCTCCAGATAATAGGAAAGGGGCAGCAGCCCGTCCAGATAATAAGGCGCCCTCTCCCAGTTTTCTCCTGTACCGCCCAGCCATCCGGAATAGCTGCCCACGCTGTCCCATATATCATATAGTCTGCCGGTAAGTCCCTGCATCTGTATTTCCAGCTGCCGTTTCAGCCATCCCTCCGGTTTTACTTCAGGAATAGAAAATGTATGTAATTTTTTCTCTGTTTTCTTGTTCATAATTGTTCCTCCAAGGTGCCTTTTCATTTTAATGCTCCGCTCAGCATTCCCTTGATAAAATATTTCTGCAGGAATACGAACAGGATCAGGATAGGCATCAGGCCTATAATGGAACTGGATGTCAGAAGTCCCCAGTCCGTACCATACTGGCCAATTGCCAGATTGGTAAGTCCCACATTGAACGTCTTGATCGAATTGCTGTTGGCAAATACCAGAGCGATCAAATAGTCATTCCATGTGGTATACGCCGCATAAACGGCTATGGTTGCCACCGATGACCAAGTCAGCGGCAGGCATATTGTGGAAAATACGGAAAACGCTCCCGCACCATCCAGTTTTGCAGATTCCAGAAGGCTGTCAGGTACCATGTCAAAAGCATTTTTCATCATGTAAATACAAAACGGTGACTGGAAAGTTGCGTAGATCAGCACCATACTGGGAACCGTATTTAAAAGATGCAGTTTTGACATAATAGAATACAGAGGATTCAGCAGTGCCTGAAACGGAATCATGATCGCCGCCAAAATACATGCCATAAACAAGGCTTTTCCCTTTAACTGCAGTTTTGAAAAACCATATCCGGCCAGTACACTGACAATAACTACCAATAAAATAGTAATGGCTGTAATGACAAAGGAATTCATCAGATACCCTCTGTACAGACCGTCATCCAGTGTAAAAATCTTGATATAATTAGCCAAAGTCGGGTGTTTTGGAATCAATGTGGGAGGTGTCCCGTAAATTTCCGTTTTATCCTTCAGGGACGTCACGATCGTCCAGTACAGCGGCAGGAAAAAGATGACTGCCAGAGCTGTATTCATCCAGGTTTTTTTCGTCACTCTCTTCATACTTTCTCCTCTATTTCGTCGGGTCCTGCAGGACCTTATTCTCAAAACAACTCAAAATACCAAGCACAAGCAGCAGGATCATAGTCATGGCTGACCCATACCCCATCTTAAAATACTTAAATGACGTGTTGTATATATAGTGCACAATAGTCGTTGTATCCTGGGCAGGACCGCCTTTGGTCATAATAAGGAACTGTTCAAATGCCAGCACAGAACCAATGACAGACAAGATCAGCGCCAGCGCTGCGTGGGGTTTGATGATAGGCAGTGTGATCCTGAAAAACTGTTTTACTTTGTTAGCGCCGTCCACACTTGCGGCCTCGTAAATCTGTTCATCCACAGACTGAAACGCTGCCAAAATGATCAGCATGGAGAATCCTGCCATCTTCCAGGTGACCATAAAAATCACGGCGGGAAGAGATGTTTTTGCCGAATTCATCCACAGTACAGGGTCCTGTACGATTCCAAGTGTCTGAAGAAGGTAATTCAGGACACCGTACAGATCATTGTAAATCCAGAGCCATACCATACTGCAGCAGGTCATAGAGATGACCACAGGGGCGAAATAAAGTGAGCGAAATAAATTCACGCCCTTAAATGCTCCGTTGATCATTAGTGCCAGGATAAATGCCAGAATAAACAGGCACGGGGTCACAAAGACCGCATATTTCATGGTAAACAGCAGAGAATTCCAAAACTGGGAATCCTGAAACAGCTTTATATAATTATCCAGAAAGACAAAGGTCTTCTCCCCCAGCACCGGCCAGTCATAAAATGACATGAGCAGGGACTGGAGAAATGGAAATACAAAAAACATCAGATTTAATATCAAGGCCGGAAGTATGAATAGGTAAGATACCAGCGATATTTTCTTTTTATGTCCTCTCTTCATCAGTTTCTCCTTATGATGGAAGGGCCGCCTGCCCCTGCAGGCAGCCCCCCTCTTTTTCACTGTCACTGCATAATTTTGTTAATGGCCTCCGCAGCATCCTTAAATGCCTGTTCCGGTGTCTTCTCCCCATTCAGACAAGTCTGCATAGCCTCCAAAATAGGCACATACATCTCATCGTATTTCAGGGATACCGGGGTATGCCCAACCTCCAGCGCCTCTTTCAGCACCTGGTATTCCGGAGTGTTGTTAAAGTATTCATTGTCAAAGAAATCACTTCTTGACGGAAGCAGACCTCCTTTTGCCAGTTCATCCACCTGCACTTCTTTTGACAGACTAAACTGAATAAATTCCCAGGCTGCGTCCACATCTTTGCACTGAGAGGTGACACCAATGGAATCCCCTCCGGAGAATGATGCGTATTCCGTGCCGTCCGGTCCTTTTGGAAGAAGGCATGCACCCCAGTTCATATCACCGTGTTCTCCGCTGATAAAGGAGTAAATGGCTGCACTTCCCAGCACCACCTGGCTGGCTTTACCGGTCAGGAAAGCATCCTGAGCCTCATTCCAGGAATATGTGGTGACACTGGGCGGTGTCACTTTATAGGTATTTGTCAAGTCATTAAACATAGCAAGAGCCGCAACTGCATTTTCGGAATCCAGCTCACATGTCTTTCCGTCCTCTGAAAGCACTTCCCCGCCGTTGTTCCATACATAAGGCATGAAGGTAAACATGTGTCCTCCCGCGTCGCCGCCGGCATAAACATAACCGTAACGGTCAGCCGTAGTCAGCTTCTGGGAATAATCGATCAGTTCCTCCCAGGTCTTCGGTGGCGTTTCCGGATCCAGCCCGGCTTCCTGGTATTGGTCTTTATTATACAAAAGCACGGAAACATCCGGTGCAAATGGCACTGCATAAGTCTTACCTTCAAGCTGACCTGACTTTATCATACCTTCACTGAATGCATCCTTGTAATCCAGAGCCTCATATTTATCAGAAATATCGGCAAAGGCCCCTATGGAAGCAAAGTAAGGAACCTTGGTGCAGTCCAGAGAGACAATATCAGGTGCCTCACCGGAGGACAGCGCCAGCGAGAGCTGATCTGCCATCTGGGATGCAGGCTGCTCCACGACCTTCACCTCCACATTTTCATTCTGTTCATTATATTTTTCTGCTGCGCTCTTCACAGCGGCCACAGTGGAATCACGGGTCCATACAACAATCTCTGTCTTTCCGGATGCTGCCTCCCCGCCCTTTTTCTCTCCCGGATCACTGTCACCGCCGCAACCTGCCAGTACAGAAACTGCCATAAGTGATGTCATGGAAAGAGCTACCCATTTCTTCATTTTTCTTGTTTTCATAATTTTCCTCCTTTGACCCAGGCCCCTTACGCCTGTGCCATTATGCACTTTGATATGTTTCAAGTGGTATCGGGCCGATATCTTGGGTATATTATACAAAAGCATTCTCCCTAAGTAAATTCATATTCTTTACCCAAAATAGTAAAATATTAACAGCATAAAGTTGTAATAATTTAACATATAAACAACAGTTTTTTTCTTTTTTTGTTGATTTATGGTAACTTTTCTATTATACTCATATTAAAATATAAACATATCAAACAGGAGGCCGTCATGGAATATGTGAACTTTTCTACTCCCCCCTACCCGCACTTCATCATTGCTGGTTCTGCGCTCTACCGTCCCGGTGACGCACATGGGAGACGAAGCAATATTGGGATCTTTGACTTGATCTTTATTGAATACGGAGAACTCTACATCACAGACGGAGATACCGCTTACCATCTCAGAGAAAATGAACTTCTTATTTTAAAGCCGGATTCCACTCATTACGGCCACAAAAAAGTGGCGGAAAAGACAAAGTTTGACTGGATCCATTTCAGAAGTGTGGGGAATTATCAGTATTCCGGAGAATTTCATCTGGCAAAAGAAGAACGGAAGTCCCTGAATACATATACAGACCGGAAAAGCACCCTTACCCTTCCCCTCTATAAAAAAATGGGCCCCCTGGAAAGCAGTGAGTTCACATCTATATTTTCAAAGCTAATATCAGCGAACATAGACAAATATCAGCAGAAAGAGACCCAGGACCAAGCGCTTTTGTCTCCCCTGGAATGCCAGGAACTTTTTTTCCGGCTCCTGAGTTTTGTACAGGTATTCCAGCCGCAGCGCAATTCCTCGGAACTGCTGGCAGCCAATATTATGGAATACATACTTCAGAACTTTCACACCCAGCTCACCCTGGATAGCATTGCCGATTATTTTAATTTCCACCCGGTCCATATCATACGATGCCTGAAAAGGGAATACGGGATCACCCCAAACAAGGCTGTCATACAGGTAAGGATTGACAATGCAAAAAAGATGCTCATCACTTCTAATCTGAGCATCAATAAAATTTCCGACTTTGTGGGATTCTCCTCCCCCTCTTATTTTAATAAGGTTTTCCGGGAATACACAGGTATGACACCAAAAGAATACAGAGTGCAAAAAAGGCCCGGAATATAGACCGGACCTCTTTACTTTTTATTTATGTAAACCATTATTCTCCTTGTCTCCCTTTTAAAATACCGGACAACAGTGTACACTGTTATCCGGCAATCTATGTTTTATAAAAGGACTGCTGCCTTACTACGCCTGGTACGGTGTGTTGAATACCAGAATATGACGTTTTACATTCTCATATGTTCCCTGCACCATTGCCTCATTCAGATCAAAGTAATTGTGTTTGTCCCCAGAGGCAATATACTCTTCCACTTTCTTGGTCAGACAGTTGAAGCTTGCTGTGGCAATGTTCACCTTCTTGATCCCGAGAGAGATGGCCTTCTGGAAGTCAGAATCTGTGATACCGCTGCCGCCGTGAAGCACCAGAGGGATATCTACTTTATTGTGGATCTGCTCCAGTACGTCAAAGGCCAGTTTGGGAGCTACCGGGTAATTTCCGTGTGCGTTTCCGATCGCCACGGCAAGGGCGTCAATACCTGTCTTCTCTGCAAATACTTTTGCATCATCCGGGTCCGTGCAGCGGATTCCGTGGTCGCAGCTTCCGTCTTCACTGCCCCCTACAAGCCCCAGCTCTGCTTCTACCGTCGCGCCGTATTTTGCTGCCAATTCCACTACTTTTTTGGTATTTGCGATATTTTCTTCAAAAGGAAGTGTGGAGGCATCCAGCATAACAGATGTGAATCCCAGTTCTAAAGCCCTCTGTACAGTTTCAAAGGTAAGACCGTGATCCAGATGCACTGCCACATCCACCTTGGCTGATTTTGCCGCCTGCACCATCATAGGCCCCATCAGGTCAAGCGGGGAATGTTTCAAACGTACTTCTGCAATCTGTAAAATGATGGGAGTGTTAAGCTCCTCTGCTGCGCGGACAGCCCCTTTTACCATCTCCATATTGCCCACACTGAACGCGCCGCATCCTCTGTTATTCTTTGCTGCATTTTCCAATAATGTTTTCATTTTTACCAGTGCCATAATGTTCTTCTCCTTTATCTTATTCTTTTTTTATTTTGCAAAGCTTTTTGTTCCCACAGCTACAGCCTCTGATTTTTCCCTTTTCATCTCTCTTTCCAGAAGAAGCAGGAACAGGAAGGAAATCGCTGCACAGACAGCTCCGATCGCGAAGACCACATTGATGTCATAGCCCTGTCCGAGAACTGTGTTTGTGATCGCAGGTGCTCCTAAAGTGGCAACCGCGATACCCAGCATAACATAGCCGTAATTCTCACCGGAATGTGCCATGCCGAAAATGTTGCTGGTCAGTGACGGGAAGCTTCCCATAATACCACCGTAACAAGCATATACCAGGACCACACAGACGGTTGTAACTGCCGCCGGTGCAACCACTAAAAGGATCATAGCTGCCGCCGCAACTATCAGCACCACCTTCAGACAGATGATCCTGCCCACTTTATCAGCAGCCGTCGGAAGCGCCAGACGAGTTCCCGCGTTGAACACTGAACCCGCCATAACTGCTGCCACTGCCACTGTGGATGCAATCCCTCTGTCCATCTGGACAGTCTGGGAAAGAGGTGACAGGATCAGATATGGGATCAGACCAAACAGCATGGTTGCCAGAAGGAAATAGAACTTTCTGGTCTTGATCATTTCCATGGAGGAATACTGTTTTCCCTCTTCTCTGTGTGCCGCGTTCTTCCCTGTCTCACCCATATTCTCCGGATTCTTAATAAAAATGCTTGCAAATATCCAGGAGATACCTATCATTACACCGATCACAAGAAAAGTAGCTTTAATCCCCTGGCTGGAAAGCAGTGCCCTTGAAACTGGTGCCATGAAAAATCCGAATAATCCATTGGCCGTAACAATGACTCCTGATGCAAATCCGGTCCTTCCCGGAAACCATTTCTGTGCGGTGGATATGATGGTCGTATAAATCATACCCTGTCCAAATCCCTGCAAAATGCCGTATGTAAAATACATCATCATAGGTGACGGACGAAGTGCCAGCGCACACAGGAGCACACTTACTGTAAAAATTCCGCCGCCGCAAATCACTGCGATCCTTGGGCTGTATTTATCCTGGATACGCCCCCCAAAAATATTACCCAGTACAAATGTGACAAAATACAGGTAGAAACACATAGATGCCTGGCTCTGGCTCCATCCCGTCAAATCCATGGCATATGGCTGATAAATGGACCAGATGTGTGGATACCCTGTAAAAAACACTGCAAAGGCGCCAAATATCAGTATCAGGTATTTTGTTTTTGAATTTGCTTTTCCTTTCATCATAGCTTCCCTTCCTCATCTGATTAACTTTTTGTTATATCTCGGTAATCTCTTTGCATTTAAAGTATCATCTTTTGGGAATTTAGTCAATAGTTTTTGATTAACTTTTATTTTTTTTGTTTTAAACCTTCACAACTTACCCAGAATGTACTATAATTATACCAAACCTCTGAGAAAGGACACTTTTTATGCGTACAAAACGGATCGATTTAATAGAAACTTTTATTGAGCAGGAGAAGTCTGTATCTCTGGATACTCTGTGCGAAAAATTCAATGTATCCAAGAATACTATCCGAAGGGATATTGAGGATCTGGTGAAAAAGGGCACCGTGCAAAAGGTATACGGCGGTGTGGTCAGCACGCAGCAGGCATCCGATACACGGCTGCTGCCTTATGAACAGCGCCACACGGTGCTCAGCTTAGAAAAGGAGGCCATATCAAAAAAAGCAGCCTCCTTTGTGGAAAATGGGGATGTGATCTATATTGATACGGGAACTACCTGTCTCAATATGGTGGATCATCTCTCTCATTTAAACTGCACCATCATCACAAACAGCCTGCAGATTTATATCCGTACGGTTCCGTATCCCAATCTCCAGGTCATCTCCCTGCCGGGAATCCTCAACAGGGATACCCTTTCTTTTGTAGGCAGCGAGATTCCGGGATATCTGCGTACCTTCAATATAACCAAGGCCTTCATGGCCTCCACAGGCGTGACCATTGAAAACGGCCTGACAAATGCCTCCGCCGAGGAATACGCAGTCAAAAAGGCGGTGATCCAGAACAGCCGGACACGCTATCTGCTTTCCGACCACACCAAATTCGGCAAGTTCGCGCTTATGACATACTGCCGTCTAAATGAGGTTCAGCATATTGTCACAGACCGGCTGCTCACTGAGGAATATGATGACTATTGCAGGGAATACGGCATTTCTGTTCATTTGGCATAAGTTTTGATCCATTTTATACAAACAGCCGAAGGCACAGGCTCCATCCGGAACCGGTACCTTCGGCTGTTTTCAATATTTTCAATTATCTGCAATAGAAAGTGCTGTGCAGCGTTACTATTCACAGCCACTGTGCAGCATGAATTGCGGGATTCCTTTCAGGATATATCCGGCAGTCTTTCTATTGTCATATACCATAGAGGTAACAAATTTTATAAGCCGGTCTTCTCAGCAATGAATTTTCTTGCCTTGACAGCATACTCCAGAGGGTTGGCCTTTGCAGGGTCCTGCTCTGCCTCTACCAGCATGTATCCTTCATATCCTGCGTCTTCCAGCACTTTAAAGATCGGCTCAAAGTCGATGCAGCCGTCTCCCGGTACGGTAAACGCACCAAGACGCACGCCTTCCAGAAAGCTCAGATTCTCTTTCTTTACTTTTTCCACCACTTCCGGACGGATATCTTTTAAGTGCACATGTTTGATCCTGTTTACATATTTTTTCACCATCTCCAGAGGGTCTGCCCCGCAGTAGGTAAAATGTCCGGTATCAAATAACAGGCTCACATATTCCGGGTCTGTATTTGCCATCATACGCTCCACCTCATCCGGGTCCTGTACTACAGTTCCCATGTGGTGATGGAAGGTCAGGCTGATCCCGTACTCTTCCTTTGCAATCTTTCCCAGCTTGTTCATCCCTGTACAGAAGGTCTCCCACTCCTCATCGTTCATCACATATTTGTGACCGAAGATAGGGGTGTCCTGCATTCCCTGCACGCTGTGGCTCTGTTCAGATGCACCGATGATCTTTGCTCCCATTGCCTTTAAGAAAGCAAGCTGTGCCCGGAACTCTTTCTCCACCTCCTCAAAGGGTTTGGTGATCAAAAAAGATGAGAACCACTGATTACAGATCTCAATACCGCGAAGCTCCAGAGCTTTTTTCAGCACTTCCGGGTCTTTTGGATATTTGTTTCCCACCTCAGAGCCTGTAAATCCTGCCAGGGCCATCTCACTGACACACTGCTCAAAGGTATTCTCTTTTCCCATGTCGGGAAGATCATCATTTGTCCATGCGATTGGTGCAATTCCTAATTTTACTTTTTCTTTATTAAACATTATCTGTTCTCCTGTCTGTCAGTTTCAAAGCAGATGTTTACAATATACCTGCTCTTAATTACATAATTTCAGAAATCTTAACCGGTCTGTGCTCCTCACAGGATTTCTTTGCAGCCAGGCCCATAAGAACCGGTTTCAGACCATCCATAACATTTAGAGGAGTCTCTTTGTCGTTTACGATCGCATCGATGAATGCTCCGATTTCTTTTCCGTATGCATCCATATATCTCTCCAGGAAGAAGAACATTGGTTTTTCGCCTGTCACGCCGTCCGCATTGCTGATAACTGCGGAAGACTGGCTGTCATTGCTGACTGCAACCATTCCCTCAGAACCGAATACTTCTGCTCTCTGGTCATATCCGTAAACAGCTTTTCTGCAGTTGTCGATAACAGCAATCGCGCCATTCTCCATCTGTAAGGTGATAACTGCAGTATCCACATCCCCTGCTTCTCCGATAGCCGGATCAACCAGGTTAGCGCCCTGTACATAAACCTCTGTGGCATCACAGCCAGCCAGGAAGCGCACCATATCGAAATCATGGATCGTCATATCCAGGAACATACCGCCGGAAACCTTTACATAGTCAATGCTTGGCGGTTCCGGGTCACGGGATGTGATTTTGATGATTTCCGGTTTCCCCACTTTGCCTGCTGCGACAGCCTGCTGAACTGCCTCAAAATTATGGTCAAATCTTCTGTTGAATCCCACCTGATATTTCAGGTTGGTTCCTTCCAGCGCCTCGATGACTTCTTTGATCTTATCTACATCATGGTCAATTGGTTTTTCACAGAAAACATGCTTTCCTGCTTTGATAGCCTCCAGAGAGATTGGAGAATGTGTATCTGTGGAAGAACAGATCAACACTGCATCAATTTCCGGATCATTGATGATTTCCTTGTAATCCTTTGTTGTGTTCTCCACACCCATGCTCTTAGCCCATGCTGCTGTCTCATCATTTAAGAACGGATCTGCAACTGTTTTGATCACTGCATCCTTTACTCTTGTGCTGATACTTGTAATATGTACTCTTCCGATTCTGCCTGCTCCGATAATACCTACTTTTACCATTTTTTTCTTCTCCTTTATACTTTGAGATTTATTTGTGTGTTCTTCCTGTGTGCCCGAACACGCATTGCTGATAATGTTATAATAGCACTGCGTGCCCGAAAACGCAACCCCGAAAATTGTACAATTTTACCATAACATTTCTATTCATTTTTACCAAAAAAACACCCTGGAAAGACGGCCTTTCCACTCTGCCGCCCTTCCGGGGTGTTCTCAGTCTATATCTTCAGGTATGGTGTACTCATTCCTGATAAAAATTTCTGTATACTGCAGTTCTCCTTTTGGCTCCTCCCCGTTAAAGAGAAGCCTGAAAAGGATCATAACCGGCTCATATCCCTGTATCTGGGCATCCTGTCCAATGAGGAAATGGATCATCCCGGCCCTCATAAGTTCATAATTTTTCCCCATAAAATCATTTGCGATCATCTTGACCGTGCCTGCTATCCCGTATTTTGAAAGCATCTGGCACACACCCTCCTCGCCGTGGGAAGTCATATAAATTCCTTTTAAGTCAGGATTTTCCTTCAGGATCTTTTCCGTGGCCTGTCCCGCCAAATGATTATCCTCAAAACAATACTCCGGTCCCACAAGCTCAATATCCGGGTATTTTAGCTTCAGCTCTGAATCAAAACCTAAGACACGATTACTCAGAGACGGATTAGAACTGTATCCTGAGATAACAGCTACTTTTCCGCAGCCCCCCACAAGTTCTCCCATAAGACCGGCCGCTGCCCGTCCGCACTGGAAAGCATTCTGTCCCACAAAGCAAAGGCGCTTGGTATCCTCCATATCTGAGTTAAACGTCACGATCGGGATATGGTATTCCTCAACAAAAAGATTAATGTGTTTTTTGATCTCCTCCTCTTCAATGGGAACCATGGCTATGGCGCTGACTCCTTCTTTCCGCATATATTCCATGGCATCTATGGTGTCTCTGTTGCTTATATGCGGAATTTTACAGAGGATGACCGTACCGCCCAGGCTGTCCACCTCTTCTTTTGCACGCTCGATGCCCTCCAGAACGCACTGCATAAAAGGTGTCTCCGCAGCCTGGAGGATCACCCCTATCTTGATATTATTTTTGCTCATAGAGAGAGCACGGCCGAGTTGGTTCGGCTTATACCCCATCTCCTCCGCAATCTGTCTGATGTGCTCAGCTACCTCCGGCTTAATTCTGCCCCGGTTATTAAGCGCCCGGTCCACAGTTCCCCGTGAGACACCGGCCGCCTCCGCTATCTGCCGTATCGTTACTCCCATACTGTCTCCTTTTCGCGCGCCTCCCTGTGTGCGTTCCTGGGCACGCAATGTCTATGCTCATTATATAATCACTTTATAAAATGTGCAAGATATATCCGCTCTGTCTTTGGAAAGTAACGCAGTCTGCCGTTTATACGGACTACCTGATCCTTTGTTCAAACTCTTCAATAGAATCTGCTTTTGCTGCATATTTAAGCCAGCAGTTGAGGACATCTTGATTTTTTTGCTCCCTGATGGTTTTTTTCAGTTTTTCAGACACCTCGCCCAGATCACACAGCAATTCTAAAACAGAATCCGCCTTGCCCTCGGCTCTTCCTTCTGCTTTTCCTTCTGCTTTTCCCTCTGCCTTTCCTTCTGCCTTTTTCGCCTCCATCTCATCTTTCATTAATTCCTCTAATGCCTCACACATATCTTTTACCTCCTTAAACTTTTCCTGGTTTGCACGGACAATAAGGTTCATAACTGATTTATATAATCCGCTTCTCTTATGATTTCCATACTGCTCGATCAGCCTTTTTACTGTCTCTGTTTCCCTCAGTTCATTTGTCAGGCTTTTTAACCACAAGTTCTGTTCGTCAGACAATTCTTTTGGCACAATTAACTGTATAGGGATTTTATCCCCTGTAATATAATAGATCCCATCTTCTTCCTTCTTTATCTCATAGTTTTTTTCTCTCTTCAAATGACGTATCAGACTGCAGGGATAACGGTGGCATACAAATGTTATGCTTCCGAAAAATTCTCCCGATATTTTTTCGTATGGGGATTTCTCTGTCTTTTTTTATGATCAGAATGTCAATTTCTTTAGGTTTCGTACCTAGTTGATGCTCGTTCTCAAAAGACAGATTCTCTGCCTCTGCTTCCAGTTCAATCTGGATCCCGGCATAAAAAGCCGGATGCCACTGAAGCATATGGGTTTTCTGCTTGTGTTCTTCCATGTAATACCTCCTCGATATTAAACTGTTACAGGAGGTTTCAGCCTTTCTGAAAACTCCTGCCGGTCTGCGGTGAAAAGCATGAATTTTCCGAAAGGACAGGTCATGTAGTATAGACCTGCTGCCATGAAATGATATTAGATATCTTGAATCATAGGATAGATTCAAAACAAGATAAAGAACTTAGAAAATATGCTTTTAGTTATTCTAACATACCCTCAAAGAGACTGCAATTACATTCTTTTATACATATGTCTGTACCTGTCACAAAAGTTTTTTAAGCGCTTATCTGAAATTCTATGCCCATGGATTTTTCAGGAATCAAGTTACTATTCAGCCTTTTGGCTTCATAGCAACAAAAGCATGCACACAGACTGCAAGAACCGCAGTCTGGCGCGTGGCTGCCTCGGGATTGCCTTGCAAATGCAAGGCAACACCTCGCAGGACAGTGGAAGGCTGAACTGTTACGGAATCAAATCTTTATAAAATCTTTTTTATTGACATTTGCTTCTCTTTTTGCATAATAGTTCTATATTGAACTATTCCTTATAGAACTATTTTCTATCACCTATTACAGACAGGAGGCAACTATGAATTCACTGAGCGATATTCTGACTACAAGCTGGCTTTTCCATCAGTTATATTCCCGAAAAATAGGAAAAGCCGCATCCTGCCATGATATCTCTAAGACGGAGGCAGATATTCTCCTCTTCCTCCAAAACAATCCCGGCTTTGACACGGCAAAAGATATTGTAAATATTCGCGGAATCGCGAAATCGTATGTGTCAAAATCCATCGACATACTGGCCAATAAAAATTTCCTTATCACATCACCGGACTCTAAAGATCGGCGTGTTACGCACCTGCAGCTCACCAAAGAAGCAGAGGCCGCTCTGATCGACTTAAAAGAAGCGCAGGAAGAGGTGTTTACCCTGATTACCCGAAATATATCCGAGGAAAGAAAAAATGAAGTGAGACTGGCGTTCCGCCAGATTGCTGCGAATATAAAGGAGGAACTGTGAAATGATCCTGAAACTGATCGTCTATTTTCTGGCAGGCATGGGCGCAGGTATCGGAACCGGCCTTGCCGGACTTTCGGCTGCTGCTGTAATCTCCCCCATGCTGATCACTTTTCTGCATTTTGACCCTTATCAGGCTGTGGGAATTGCGCTGGCATCCGATGTGCTTGCATCCGCTGTCTCTGCGTATACTTACAAAAAACATGGGAATCTGGATATACGTCACGGTGTTATTATGCTATTCTCTGTGCTGGTCTTTACTTTGGGTGGCAGCTATATTGCATCACTGCTTCCAGGAACCGCCATGGGAAACTTTTCTGTTTTCATGACTCTGCTTTTGGGTATCAAATTCATCATACGCCCTGTCATGACAGAAAAAAGCGCGCAGGAAAACAAAAGTGAAAGGACGAAGATCATTCAGTCCCTTCTGTGCGAAGCTGTCATTGGTTTCATTTGCGGGTTCATTGGTGCAGGCGGCGGTATGATGATGCTTCTCATACTCACAAGTGTACTGGGATACGAACTGAAAACCGCTGTAGGCACAAGCGTATTTATTATGGCTTTCACTGCATTTACAGGGGCTGCCTCCCATTTCTTCATTGACGGTTCACTGCTGGATTTAAGCGCGCTGTTTTTCTGTATCCTGTTTACTTTTTTAGGTGCCAGAGTTGCCGCTCTGTTCGCAAACAAAGCACCTGCAAAAACCCTTAACCGTGTCACCGGTGTAGTGCTCTCCCTTCTGGGTCTGCTCATGGTTGGCGTGAAATTTTTAAGCTGACAGACCAGACCGCCGTTTTATCATCCGTCCTGTTGCCGCAAAAAAAGATACTGCCGCCAAAACAGCTCCTTACGGACTCTGTTCTGCGGCAGTATCTTTTTGTTACACAATCAGTAACTGTTCAATTTAGAGGGGCATTTGTAACTATTCAGTAGGTCTGCGCATTTACTGCGCTGACCATAAGAAAACATTCAGAAGACAGGCAAAAATCCCATCGCCAAAGGCGAATTGCATGGATTTTTGCTCGTATCTATAAGGGTACTAAATAGTTACGGGTATTTATTATATATAAGCTGCATCTGCCGGAGGCTGCGTTCTCCTGCAGGACAGTTCATACCGTTTTTAAAGTCCTGTCTTCTCAGCAATAAATTTTCTTGCTTTGACAGCATACTCCAGAGGATTGGCTTTTGCAGGGTCCTGCTCTGCCTCTACCAGCATGTATCCTTCATATCCTGCGTCTTCCAGCACTTTGAAGATGGGCTCAAAGTCGATGCAGCCGTCTCCCGGTACCGTAAACGCTCCAAGACGTACACCTTCCAGGAAGCTCAGATTCTCTTTCTTTACTTTCTCCACCACTTTCGGACGGATATCTTTTAAGTGCACATGTTTGATCCTATTTACATATTTTTTCACCATCTCCAGAGGGTCTGCTCCGCAGTAGGTAAAATGTCCGGTATCAAATAACAGGCTCACATATTCCGGGTCTGTATTTTCCATCATGCGCTCTACCTCATCCGGGTTCTGTACTACAGTTCCCATGTGGTGATGGAAGGTCAGGCTGATCCCGTACTCTTCCTTTGCAATCTTTCCCAGCTTGTTCATCCCTGTACAGAAGGTCTCCCACTCCTCATCGTTCATCACATATTTGTGACCGAAGATAGGGGTGTCCTGCATTCCCTGTACGCTGTGGCTCTGTTCGGATGCACCGATGATCTTTGCACCCATTGCCTTTAAGAAAACAAGCTGTGCCCGGAACTCTTTCTCCACCTCCTCAAAGGGTTTGGTGATCAGAAAAGATGAAAACCACTGATTACAGATCTCAATACCGCGAAGCTCCAAAGCTTTTTTCAGCACTTCCGGGTCTTTGGGATATTTGTTTCCCACCTCAGAACCGGTAAATCCTGCCAGGGCCATCTCGCTGACACACTGCTCAAAGGTGTTCTCTTTTCCCAGGTCCGGAAGGTCATCATTTGTCCATGCGATCGGTGCGATTCCCAATTTTACTTTTTCCTTATTAAACATCATTCATTCTCCTTTACTCGTTGTCTTGATCCGCGCCCGGCGGGCCGTTCCTTTGTTCTTGAATAAAGAATACCAGAATTCTGTCATGTCTTAAATCGGAAATATTTTTAGCTTTGTTGTAATTTCATATGCTGTTTTTCCATCTTCAGAAAATGCGGAACCTTTTTGTGTCTTTTTTTTAGAAATCCCTTATACTTCAGCGGTCATCTGCTGTGTTCCCTGCGGTAATCCGCCGGACTGCAGTCATTGAGCTTCTTAAACGTTTTTGAAAAATAATGATAGTCATTGAATCCCGCCTCGGACGCCACGTCCTTAATTTTATAATTGGTGGTACAGAGGAGTTCTTTTGCACACTCCATTCTGCATTCCTGCAGATAATTGGAGAAACCGATCTGCATCTCCTGTTTGAACAGGTAACTCAAATAGGCGGAATTGACGCCGGCTGCCTCTGCTGCGTCCTGCAAACTGATAGGATTCTTGTAATTGCCGTTTATAAATTCAATGGCATGACGTACAGCTCCTGACACTCCCGGCGGTATGTCTGCTTTCCTGTCAGCAAACAATTCCCTGCTGTAGTTATCCGCAATCCTGCACAGCTCATCCATACTGTGCACATTGCTGTAAAATTCAGAGGACCGCTCCAGACCAGCCCTTTTATCCAGACGTCTGAGCCACTGAAGAACCAGTTTACTGTCCACATGGGAGCGCTGACAGGCATCTGTTACACGCTTCCACATTTCTGTCAGTTCTTCCTGCTTTCTTCCCTTTTTCAGGATTTCAATTCTCTCATACAGTTCTTCCGCAGCAGGAGGCAGCTTGGTGCTGATTTCTTTTCCATTGTCAAAATAGAGAATATCACTGTCATCATAAAAACTCAGCTTCATCATCTCTCTGGCCTGCTGGTATGCCTGTTTGATGCCCTCCTCGCCAATGCAGATATTACTCACGCCGATGCCGAAATGATAAGGCTCATTTTTACAATATCGAAAACAGGCAGATGCCACATTTGTCAGGCGCTGGCGCATCACAGAGCTTCTGCGCATGGATGACATATCCAGAAAACAGCAAAAAATACCGGCTCCCAGATAAATGATTTCCGCGTGATCACTGTCCTCCTGCAGAAGATCCTCCATCTCTGTCATAAGTCCATGCCGGAAGCTCTGGGAATATTGCTCTGCCTCCAGAGGACTCCACACCTGGTTCTGCACATTCCATTCGTGCATGAACATATTGATGACCGCGCTGTTCTGGAACCGACCCCTGATGCCTGCCTCTGTTCTCTTTTCCTCCCTCTCCCGTCCGCTTAAAGTACCGGAGAGAATCCCGTTGAAGAAATGATATTTCAGGGTATGGCTTCCCATGCGGATCAGTTTCCTGGTCCGCTCCTGTTCACTGCTTTTTTCCAGCCGTGTCTCTATATGATGTCTTGATTTCTCCAGGATTTCAAAAAGGGTATCCTCGTCCAGGGTATTTTTCAGAATATACTCATCTGCCCCCAGACGCATAGCCTCCTTGACGTACTCAAAATCATCATGGCAGCTCAAAACCATGATGTATATATTTTCTTTCTCCTCCCGGATATGGCGTATCAGCTCAATACCGTCCATGAGGGGCATCGATATATCTGTGATGACCACATCAATCTTTTCCTCTTCCAGAACGCGAAGGGCCTCCTCACCGTCCTGCACGTCCTTTACCACCTCATACCCAGCTTTTTCCCAGGCGCTCAAGGTCTTCAAATAACTCCTGACCAAAAAATCATCATCTACTAACAATGTACGAAACATAGGCTTCTTCCCCTTTGTCACATTTTCTTCTGTCTGTCAAAGATTCACTTCCCTGTTTACCGGCAAAAAGATGGAAGCGGTGGTACCGCTCTCACTGCTCTCATATATAATGCCGCCTTCCTCCTCATAATAAAGTTCCAGACGCTCCCGCACATTCGGTACGCCAATAGCACTCAGACCGTTGGTCTTTTTCGCTTTGCTGCTGAGCAGAGCCTGTATCTGTTCCCGGGTCATCCCCCGTCCGTTATCAATGACCGACAGGGTAAGGCGCGTGCCGTCTACCCTTCCTCTGATCACCAGCCGGCCGTTGCCGCCTTTCATATCAATACCGTGAAGGATAGAGTTCTCAACCAAAGGCTGAAGGATCAGTCTGGGAATATAGCACCCATAGGCTTCCTGCGAGATATCATATTCCACATCAAAGCCCCCCTGATAACGGAATTCCTGTAAATGAATATAATTCTTCAAAATATGCAGTTCGTCTGCCACGGAGATAAATGTCCCCTTTTTATTGATACTGGCCTGAAGAAGCTCCACAAAATCCCCGATCAATCCGCCCAATTCCTTCTCCCCTTTTATCAGGGCAGCGTATTTGATAGAATTCAGTGTATTGTACATAAAATGGGGCGTGATCTGATACTGCAGGGCTTCCAGCTCCGCATCCTTTTTCAGCCGTTCCTCCTCGATCACTCTGGCGATCAAATCTTCCAGATTATCCAGCATGTTATTAAATTCCCGGCACAAGGTTCCGATCTCATCCTCTGTGGTCACATCCACCCGAAGGCTCAGATCACCTTTGCTGACTTTTTCCACCGTATCTGTCATATTTTTTATCGGTTTATACATGGCTCTCGTGATGGATGTGGCAAGGATCCCACCGATCATGAGAAAAAGGAAGAAAATTGCCACGAGAAAGATCTGCATCTGCTTTAAGTCCCGCAGGACCTCACTCTTCCGGATATCCATGTATAGGCCGCATTTTGAAAATGCTCCCTGATAAAAGATACGGATCTCTTTTGCGTCCTGGTTCTCAATGCCGCTGACCTCGGGTAATCTGTCCACACCTTCATAAACCTGTCCCACACTCTCATAATCCTTACTTGTGACAATTTCCCTGTTCTTGTCCAGGATCAGGGCCTGGGACACCTTACCGTCATACACAGGCTCCAGATATTCATAAAAAAGTGTCCTCTCCTCCGTATTTGCCAGCATATATCCCAGCACAGTACCGTCCTCATCTGTAACGGACTGAATACAGGAGAGCTGCTTTCCCGTATCATGGACCATATCCCCAAACATAATGGGAACAGCTTCCTCTGCTTCTGTCTGACGGATCTTCACTATCTCCTCTTCCGGGATATCTCTCTTACACACAGGGTAATCCTCTGACGTGACAGCTATCCTCTCATCCGGAAAAACAAAATACAGGGAGCTTAAATCCTTGTATTCCGTACGGTAATTTCTCAGAAGCTCTGCTATTTTATCCAGCGCTTCTCCGTTTTCTGACTTCCTGTATTCTTTTATATATTGGGCCATGTTAATATCACCAGCAGCTTTTACATTGATATAATATATCTCCTGCAGGGAATCATCCAGAGAAGTGACTGTCTGCTTCACTCTGCCGTAGAGATTGGTGGAATAGTTTTCCTCTATCATTCCTGCTGATTTAAAATAAAAAACCACGGTGATGGAACAGGCAGTCACCATAGTCACTGCCAGGATTGCCAACAGCACCTTGCTTCTGATACTTTGCAGCATACTCTCTCCTTTACCGTCCATACATTCTGATACCTATTACTTATGCGTACATTATAACATAGAAATTTTAAGAAATCACGCTTACACAGACTTTCCAACAGAACAGACAGATTGTCTTGCCAATGCAGGGCAGCACCTGGCGGGACAGCGGAAGGCTGAACTGTTATGACAGGTTTTCAACCTGAGAAGAAATAGAAGTGTGCTGCTAAGATAACAGCACACTTCTGATTTATGATGATCTTCCCGTTCATGCAGGGGAGATACGGATCAATATTCGATTTTAACGATTCCGCCTTTTTTCCATGCTTCTGTTGTAGCAAAACCAATCTGGGTAGATTTGGTTCCGTCGTAAACGGTTACTTCCGGTTTTCTGCCGGATTCTACACAGTTTATGAATTCCTGCATCTCTAACTGATAAGACTCTGCAAATCTCTCCGGGAATCCGCTGACACACTCAACAACTGCACCATTTTTATCGTAGATCATGCACAGGTTCTTTTCTGGAACTGGGCTGATGCGCAGAGAGCCTTCTGTGCCGATGATCTCTGTCTCCACATGATAGCCGTGAGCTGCAGTACGTCCCACATGTACAAATCCCAGCGCGCCGTTTTCACAGCGGTATGTAGCGATACCTGTCTCGTCATCACCGGCCTCTTTGAATTCTGGATGTTTGAAGGTAGCTCCTGTTGCATAAACCTCAACAGGATCAGAGCCTAAGAACCATCTCATAAGGTCAATATCATGAATTGCCATGTCGATAAAGATACCACCGCTGGTAGCCGCGAATTTGATGGCGCCCTCAACCAGTGCTTCCGGGTCAATGCCTGTAGCTTTTACCATGTATGGTGTTCCGATGGCACCTTCCTCAATTTTTTTCTTTGCGTAAGCATAAGAAGGATCAAAGCGGCGCATGAAACCTAAGAAGAATGCCAGTTCCGGATGACGCTCTACGGCTGCCTCTGCCAATTTACACTCCTCAACCGTAACACCCAGCGGTTTGTCAGAAAATACATGCTTTCCTGCATCTAAGGCTGCTGCGATCTGCCAGCAGTGCTCACCGCTTGTGGTTACAATCGCTACAGCATCAATATCTGCTTTTTCCAGCATCTCGCGGTAATCAGAGTAAACTTCTTTTACACCGAGTTCCTTCTTCGCATATTCCAGCTCTGCCGGCATGATGGAGCATGCTGCTGTCAGCTCCGCATTTGGGATTTTGAATGCAATATTATTTGCGTGTACTTTTCCTAATCTTCCTAATCCTGCAATACCTACTTTTACTTTTTTCATAATTTTACCTCTTTCTATTAATAATTGAAAATGATTGAAAATTTATTGCTTCACATATTTTATTCAGCTTGGCATTTCTCCACATAATCCCATATAAGATCAGCCGCCTTCTGTACAGAAAATCTGCTTGTATTGATCATCAGGTCATAGTTCAGGGGCTCTCCCCATTTCTGGCCTGTATAGTAGTTGTAATAGCGTTCACGCGTCTTGTTTTCCTTTTCCAGTTCTTTTATGGATTTATTCCCATAAAATTCTTTTGCTCTCCCTCTCCTGAATTCCTCATCTGCATAGATGAAGAAATTATAACATTCAGGAAAATCTTTCAGTACCACATCTGCGCACCTTCCCAGAAATACAGCGCTCTCTTTTTCCGCGATCCTGCGGATGACTTTTGCCTGCTCACGGTACATCTTATTATAGGAAGGAATCGACTCGTATCCCAGAGAATTCACGCCTTCCATAAAGGAACCCATGCTGTTGTCCGGCATTTTGTAAGACATATCCAGAATAGTGTCCATATCCAGATCTGAGCTTCCCAATTTCTCTGCTGCCAGATACAGGATCTGTCTGTCATAGCAGCGCGCCTCCATTTTTTTCGCAAGCAGCTCTGCAATCTCCTTGCCGCCGCTGCCATACTGACGGCTGATGGTGATCAATGTACGTTCTTTCATATTTTACAACTCCCCTCTTGACTCACGTTCAATCAACTCTTTCATAATATCCGGGTACATCTTATCCAGTTTATACAGTGCCAGTGTAACAAAGGCTACTACTGCGATCAGAACCGGTCCGAATTTATAAATATTTACGATCATATTCAGCGCTGTTTCCGGCTGAGCTGCTGTTCCCACGGAGGAACTTACATAACCTGCCAGGGAGAGAAGTCCTGTCATAGCTGCGGACGCAAGTCCGGCACCTACTTTTGTTCCAATAGAACCGCCGGCAAATATAAGGCTTTCCTGTCTGATGTGTGTCTTCCACTGTCCGAATTCCACTACATCGCCTACCATACCAAACACAACTGCATTCAGGGGAGCCAGGCCGACAGCACGTGCCACACAGCTCATAACCATCCATGGGAAGCTGTAGGGATTCAGGAAGAACAGAAGCTGTCCTGCCAGTGCGATCAGCGAACCTACAAGGGCAATATTACGTTTTCCAAATTTGCGGATAAGCGGTGTACAGGCGAAGATACCTGCAACCAGTGTCAGTGTCTCTGTAAGGAAAAGCGCACTGTACATCCATGTGTCATTTCCAAATATGTATTTGCAGTAGTACGGTAAAATGGTTCCTGAAATACCGAAAGAAACGCTCTGTACCATCCATAATACCAGGACTGCCCAGAAATACTGGTTTTTGAAAAGTGCTGCAAATCCTTTTCCAAGAGGTACTTTAGCTGCTTTTTCTTTTGCTTCGATCCGAACTGTCTCCTCGCATTTGAAAAAGCATACAAGAAGAAGAATCAGTGCCAGCACTGCCCAAATGGACATTGTTTTAACCCATGCTGCCTGGTCATCTCCAAACAGTTTTACGATGGGAAGTGTACAGGTTGCAGCAATGATTTTACCGATGGGAGAAAGTCCCATTCTGACAACGCTCAGCATATCTCTCTCAGAGGAAACTCTGGTCATCATGGCTGAGAGGCTTCCGTAAGGAAGGTTGATCGCTGTGTAGCATACGGTTGTACAGAAGTTATAGGTTACGAACAGATAGAGGAACTGAAGCAGTCCTGTGGTGTGCGGTACTGTGAACAGCAAAACTGCTGACAACGCAAAAGGTACGCTCATCCAGAGTATCCACGGTCTTGATTTTCCCCATCTGGAATTGGTGCGCTCCACGATAACGCCCATGATCAAGTCAGACACACCGTCAAAAAGTCTTGACAACAGCATCATCAAACCTACGGTAGCCGGGCTGATCCCCACATAGTCTGTGTAGAACAGTGTAAGCAGCGTACCGATCATTCCGAACACAACGTTACACGCCACATCACCGCTGGCATAAGATAGCCTGGTTCCCCACGACAGCTTTCCTCCGGTTATTTTTTGTGCTAATTCTTTTCCCATTTTGTTTCCCTGCCTTTCTTTAAATCATCCTTTTGATGATTTTATTTTACCTTTTTGCAGGGAAAATCCTAGTAATAGAAATTTTAGATTTCTTAGTTTTATTTTCACGTTTTTTCTTATATGATCCTAAAAATATTCCCATATTTTAACACAGCTCCGCCTTCTGCTGTATGACTGGGATTATTTTTCGATTTTTGTGTCATTTTTTTAGGTTCTGATAATCCTCCACATTTTCCCGAGTCAAAATTTGTGTATCCAAAATCTTTTCCCGGTCCTGTTTTACCCCCTTTTTATCATTCACAATATACTTCACGGTCTCATATCCAATATCATAGCCAGACTGGGCTCCCAGCACAGTAATACGTCCTTCTTCCACTGCCCGGATGGCATCCTCCTGGTCATCCACAGATGCTATGTAAATACCGCTGCCTTTGGTAGCCTCAGCAAGCCCCAGCGCTGTAACTGCGCTGGTGGTCATAATACCGTCCAAATCCGGATAATTACTCCGGATCTCCTCCATCTCCTGTTCCGACACCCGCAGGTTACTGTATCCGCTCTTCTCCACCTCTATATGGATATCCGGTTCCTGCTCCATATACTTTTCAAACCCGGCAATCCTTTCTTCGTGGGATGTCTGTTCCCTGCTGCCCGCGATAATGGCAATATTCCCTTTATACCCCATCTTTTCAGCAAGAGCCCCGGCAAGCTCATACCCTACCTTTTCATTGTCAATGCCAATATAGGGCACTTCCACATCCGCAATAGGCGTGTCATAAGAGTATACCGGAATCCCCAGTTCCTGAGCCTGCAGATAATAATCCCGATTGTCATTAGAATCAATAGGAGACACAGCCAAAGCGTCCACCTTCATTTTCAGCAGATCCCGTATCATTTTCTTCTGTATCTTTTTATCCGTCTCTGTATCCGGGGAGAGGATAACTGTTTTCACATTCATCTCCTTGGCCGCCTTTTCCATACCGGCATTGACAGACATCCAATATTCACTGTTCCTGGATTTTGTCACCACCCCTATGATAAACTCCCCCTCCGGTTCCTTCACATCCTTCCCGGCGCAGCCGCTCATACATAACAAACACACAACTGCCAGCAAAAGCCTTCCCACACTCTTTCGCATTCCACATTCCCTCATCCCGTTTTTTCTGACCTAATTTTAACATTTTCCACCATTTCTTACAACACCATATGAACACAGAGTATTTGTATCCCCCTACACCCCTGGTCTTCTTTGCAGCAAGTAAAAAACATTACATTTCCCTTTTATTCTTTTTATCCATTTCTACCACACCCAAAAACACTGTGGCCAGTGAAGAACAGGAAGTGAGCGGGAGAGGGCCTAAGGAGGGAGAAACCTGCGAGCGATGTCTCAGTGGAGCGCCAGGGAGATCCACCTGCCCCAGTTACTTAATGAAGAGGCCATTGCCGATGAATTTAGTAACTGGGAGCTGGTTAGCTCCATGGCAGCGGAACGCTTCGCTCACAGGTTTCTCCCTCCTTAGGCCCTCTCCCGCTCACTTCCGTCCGCACCCACTTACACCACACAAAAAGCCCCAGAAACCGGTAACCCCCCGGTCCTGGAGCTTGATCGCATCTATTAAATTACCACAAATTCCTATAAATCTGTTTCACATCATCCTCAGTAACTTCTCTCATAGTATTCTGCGGACTACCGCTATCCATTGCATCAAAAGCCATCTTGTCAATCACCTTGAAAAACTCCTCTTTATCAATGCCGAACTCAGCCAATGTGGGAGTTTCCAGCTCTTTTGTGATAGCTTCCACAGCAGCAAGGAACTTTTCACTTGCCTCTTTGTCAGAATCTGTATCTGCTGCAACGCCAACCGTGCGTCCCAGTTCTGCAAAACGGTCGTAAGCTCCCTCAAGGGCAAATGTCAGGCACTCTTTTAACAGCATGGCATTGGAAAGGCCGTGAGCTACATGGAACAGAGCACCGATCGGACGGCTCATTCCGTGGATAATGGTAACGGAGGCATTGTTGAAGGCAATACCTGCCTCCAGAGCTGCCACAGACATCTGTACTCTGGCTTCCTCATTGCTGCCATCCTTGAATGCAGCCGGCAGATATTTAAAGATACGTTTTACTGCTGACACAGCAAAGGTATCGGAAAGTGTCTGTGATTTTCTGGACGTGTAAGCCTCCACTGCGTGACATAAGGCATCCAGACCTGTAGCTGCTGTGATTTTAGGCGGCGCGGTCATAGTGAACTGCGGGTCAATGATCGCCAGGCTCGGCATCAGGACTTTGCCCTTTAACAGCATTTTAATGTTTTTCTTTGTATCTGTAATGATCGTAAACTGAGTTGCCTCAGATCCGGTTCCGGCTGTTGTGGGGATTGCTACCATAGGAGGCACTTCCACATCGATCACTTTACCCATGTAGTCTGAAATGCATCCGCCGTTGACAACAAGAGAACCGATGGCTTTCATGGAGTCAATGGGGCTTCCTCCGCCCAGGGCTACCAGGAAGTCACAGCCTTCCTCTTTGTATAATGTCAGACCGTTTTCAATCATGGTATCTGTTGGCTCACCTACGATCTCAGAGTAAATAGCATATTCAACTCCCTGATTTTTCAGGGCCGCCTCAACTTTTGCACAGTTTCCCAACTGGATCATAACTTTATCTGTGACAATAAGTGCTTTTTTTCCAAGTCCTTTTAATACTCCCTCTGCCATATCTAATGCACCTGAACCGGAAATGATCTGACCCGGTACGATAAATTCTCTTGCCATAATCGTGTTCTCCTTTTCTTATTCTCTATTCTATGGATTGCCTGCTTTTCGTACTGTTCAACAAACCGCACTTTTTGCAGGACTGCGGATCGTAACTGTTTTTCTTTAAATTCTAAAACTCAGCGTCGTGCAGCCAGGTATAGCGCTCATCTTCACAGCGGTCTGTCTGCAGCCACGGATTGCCCTCTAAATGGCGGATCATCCAGCAAGTATACATCTGGAATCCCGGAGCCACTGCCTGAGGATGCAGTTCGCCCCCCGGAATTGCTGAGAAGCTTCCGTCTGTGCTTTTGAAAACCTGATCTCCTACAAAGCTGGCGCCAAAACCTTCCGGACGGTCAAACATAAAGTAGTAAGTCTCCGGCTGCGGATGTCTGTGAGGCAGATATCCTGACCAGTTTCCCCTGTCATTGAGGACTTCACCTAAAACCATGTTGGACCAGGGAGCGATATCATGGTCAAAAATAGTGTTGACTCTTCTCTTTGCAACATTGCCGAATTTTCCTTTACAGGAATATCCCCAGGGAGCATCCTCCGGTTTATATAACTTTGCGGCAAACTCTGTATCATTCTTTGTGCACTGCACAAGGATCTCGGAATCCGCCTCTGCAGTCACACTGACTTCTGTTCCAGTACACGCATGGACGCACCAGGGACCCTCTGTGAACACGTCTTTTCTGCTGACCGTTTCTTTGCTGTCTTCCCATGCATAGGTGATGTTTCCAAAGAGCAGAAGTACCGCTGTCTCTTCGCCGTCTCTTTTAAAGGATCTGGTCTCGCCGGCTTTCATGCGGTAAACACGGATGTCCATCATCATGTCTTTGTATTCATTGTCATAGGTTGTAAGAATTTTTTCACCGTTTGCGTCAAACTCCGGGTATCCGAACACTTTTCCCATATCTAAATATCCTCCTTGTCTTATATACAGTTATGCCGCTGCAGTCCGTCTGATCTTCCAACTGCAGCATCTGGTTTTGCCGCACCGGCTCAATCTCCCAACTGCGGCATCTGGTTTTGCCGCACCGGCCCGATTTCCCTGCACTGCCGCAGCCATTCCGGCTAAGGAAATGGCTGCTGTGCTGAGAGCGGATGGGTCCGTGCGGCATCCTGTGTTTATATTAAATTAATAAGCTCTGGACTCATTACGTCCTGTCATAACGCCTTCACATGCTCTCTTTACGCTATCCTTGTCAGATGTTGTGGCAATGCCTACATTCCACCAGGATTCATAGCCGTCTGTCATGGTTTTCGGAATAACCTTCAGGTCAAAGAGGCAGGCAATATCCTGTTTCTTTGCGTCCTCAAGAGCGTCAACCAGTTCAGCGATGGTTTTGCAGGTGTAAGTCTTCAGGCCATAACCCTCACCGATCTTCGCGTAATCTACAGGAATCAGATCACCGGTAGGCTTCTTGCCGTCTGTATAGCGGAACTCTGTGGCAATGCTGCCGATACCGTGGTTCATCTCCAGGTTGTTGATGCAGCCGAATCCGCAGTTATCGAACACTAAGATGTTTACTTTCTTTCTCTCCTGCATGATCGTCATGATTTCACTGTGAAGCATCTGGAAGCTGGAATCACCTACTACACAATATACTTCATTGTCCGGCTCAGCAAATTTTACACCGAGAGTGGCAGCCACTTCGTATCCCATGCAGGAATAGCCGTACTCCGCATGATATCCGCCTCTCTTGTCTGTTCTCCACATACGCTGCATACAGCTTGGCAGGGAACCGCCTGCTGTGATGATGGTGGCGTCTTTGTCAATGGTTTTATTGATAGCAGCCAGGGCTGCGGTCTGTGTGATCTTACCGTTTGTCAGTTTCACGAACTCGGGAACCGTTCTCGGGTCTCTTGCCTTGATGATCGGCTCAAAGTCATCGCCTGTGTACTCGATTCCGGCCAGACGATCCCACTCTTTGTCCCATGCCTCTTTGGCAGCTTCGATTTCTCCGTTGTAGGAAGAAACATATCCTTTTGCACGGAGCTTTTCAGCCAGAGCTTCCACTGTGGCTTTTGCATCACCGATAGCTTTTACAGCATCCATCTTATATGCATGGTATCTGTTGTTGTTGATCGTAACAAATTTTACGTCTTCATTTCTGAATAAGTGTTTGGAGCTTGTGGTAAAGTCGGAGAGTCTGGAACCTACTGCGATCACCACATCGGCATCTTTTGCAATGACATTGGATGCCAGGGTTCCTGTCACACCGATACCGCCCAGACAGTAAGGATTGCTTGTCTGGCATGCACTCTTTCCTGCCTGGCTCTCGCCAAACGGAATATGGAATTCCTCACAGAACTTTTCAACTGTCTCACCGGCTTCAGAATATTTAACACCGCCGCCTACAATAAGCAGAGGTCTCTTTGCGTTTGCAATCACTTCAGCTATATCTTCCAGCTCTTCTTCCACTGCCACAGGACGTGTGATCCTGTGTACGCGTTTCTCAAAGAAATAATCTGGGTAATCATATGATTCTCCCTCTACATCCTGAGGAAGGGCGATGCAGCATGCACCTGTCTCAGAGGAATCTGTCAGGACGCGCATTGCGTTGATCAGCGCTGTCATGAGCTGCTCCGGACGTGTGATCCTATCCCAGTATTTGCACACCGGTTTAAATGCATCGTTGGTTGTTGTAGCAAGACTGCTGCTCTGCTCTAACTGCTGCAGAACCGGGTCAGGCTGTCTGGAGGCAAAGGTATCTGCCGGGAATACCAGAAGCGGGATATTGTTCACTGTGGCAGTCGCGCAGGCTGTCACCATGTTGGCAGCTCCAGGTCCTACGGATGAAGCACAGGGAATAATGCTTTTTCTGTTGTTCTGTTTTGCAAATGCTGTTGCCACGTGGCACATGCCCTGCTCATTTCTTCCCTGCATAACCCTTAATTGTCCCGGATCACTGTCTAAAGCCTCTCCCAGACCTACTGCAATGCCGTGTCCGAAGATGGTGAAGAAACCTTCCACGAATTTTGTCTCCACACCATCCATGGATACGTACTGATTATCTAAAAATTTAACGATAGCCTGTGCAACCGTCATTCTTGTTGTCTTTGCCATGATTAATCTCCTTTCATTTACCGGGCAGGCTCTGCCTGCCACATGGGCGAGGGGGGGAACTCCCGGCCCGCCCCGCAGTCAGTGTTTATGTTAGTATCTATGTCAGCGATTTCTGTAACCGCTATGACGCTTATTATACTCTTGCGATCATCTCGCCAAATTTTTCTTTTTCTTCTTTGATAAACGCGTGCACCGCATCCGGTCCCGGAAGAGAATCGGAGCAGTTGTTGCTTCTGACCATCATGGAAGCCTCTGCGGAACCGAATTCCAGGCAGTCGATCACTTCCCATCCCTGGTACAGTCCATATAAGAAACCGGAACCATATCCGTCTCCGCCGCCGAAGCCTTTTCTGGCATCAACCGGGAACGGTTTGATGGAATATTTCTGTCCGTCACAGGTATATGCCGTGGAGCCTTTCATACCGTGCTTGATAACAACGATCTTGGCATTGTAGCCCTGCCACAGTGCTGCGGACTCTTCATCTGTCATGCCCGGCTGGATCAGTTTTTCTGTCAGGTCGAACTCTTCTCTGGAGCCCATGATGATGTCAGCTTCTTTTGCTACCATGGAATAGTAGATGGCTATCTCATCACTGTTCTTCCAGTTGTACTCCCTGTAGTCAATGTCAAATATGATCTTTGTATTATTCTTCTTTGCCAGAAGCACTGCTTTGATCGCCGCTTCTCTGGAAGGACTCTCTGCCAGCGCTGTTCCGGAGATCAGGATTGCTTTTGTCTTTTTTATGTATTCTTCATCAATGTCATCCACATGAAGCTGTAAGTCAGCGATGCAGTTTCTGTACATCAGGATACTGCTTTCCTTTGGGGATAACATCTCAGTAAATGTCAGGCCCAGTTTCTCACCGCCGGTACATCTTGTAATGTGTGAGGTATCAATACCCTGCTCATCGAAATAATCCACTACATAGTCACCAAACTGGTCATCAGAAACTTTTCCCAGAAAACCTGCCTTCATTCCGTGTCTTGTAACACCCACAGCGATGTTGGCCGGTGAACCGCCTACGAACTTCTCAAACATATGGACTTTCTTCAGAGGTTTGAACTCCTCTTTTACCTGGTCATTGTAAGCCGGGTTAAAATCGATTGCCACACGGCCCAGTAATACCAAATCCAATGGTCTGCTCTGATCAAAATCTACATACTTCATAATAACTTTCCTCCTGTTTTTTCCATCCATGTTTGCGTGCTTTTTATTTATGTGTGCGTTTTACGTGCTTTCCTTTTGTGCTTTTATAGTATCACACGCACATCAAATGTGCAAGCACTTTTTTTATTTTCACAACCTTTCTATTTTGTGCACAATTTTATAGAGTGGTTTTGTAGCATTTTCACAATAATATGTGCGTGCTTTTATCTGTGTGCTTTTCAACACAAAGAGCCTGTGAACCGAAACAAATGTCGGAACACAGGCCATTTTGGCTGTCTATTCATTTATTTTTCCAATATCATATACGGAACGAACCTGAAGATGTGCTGCCTGCCCTTCTAACACAGTGACACATACCGCACCTGCATTCATATCAAAATAATTATCAGAAAGTTTTAAATCCTGCTGCATATCTCTGATCTCAATACATTTTGCATAGGCGTCTGCATGTATCCTGATTTCATTCCCGTTTACCTCCCAGGTAAGTCCGGGGTCTTCAAAGGCAAAATGTTTCGGTGCGCAGAACAGGGTAGTTCCCCATGAGACTTTCTGTCCGTCCGTCCAGAATTCATAACTGATATAGTTTTTAAGCTCATCCGCTTCAGGAAAGATAAGGTTATCCAGCCAGACAGAAGACAACGCCGGAATCTCTGCCCTTTTTTCTCCCTGCATCAGAATTGCAGAGCTGGGATCTCTCAGCTCCCATTTTACCGTTCCGCAGATATCCCTCCTTGTTTCATTTGTCACACAAAGATGAGCTGATTTTACAATCTCTTTTCTCTCTTCCACACATGAGGGACGCTGAGTCATTTCCCCCTCTTCACAGCACGATATCATGATCGGATTGAAAAAGCGTCTGGCAAAATAGTGCAATGCCTTCCAACGGCCATAATAATCTATGCTTGACCAGGATGCTGCCGGCCAGCAGTCATTTATCTGCCAGTAAATCGCCCCCATGCACCGTCCTCTGTTTCGTCTCCAATGTTCCACCCCGTACCGCACCGCATCTGCCTGTAAAAGCTGGGACGCATATAGAAGTGTGTCAAAATCCTGGGGGTAAAGATATGTCTGGGACAGATAATTTAAAATCTTTCCATTTGCAGCCTGGTTTCTCTGATGCATTTCCATTACTCTGGAAAAAATATTTCTATCCTCTGGAGCAGTAAATGCTTCCACTGTTTTCAGACATGGAAAAGACTGGAATCCGAATTCTGACGCATATCTGAAGTAATACTTTCTGTAATCCGAAAATGGTTTGTTCCCGTGCCAGACATCCCAATAATGGACATCACCGCTGTCAGGGTCATTGGGGGTTTTAAAGCCTCCTCCGCAGGAGGGGGAGGAAGGCCAGTAAAATCTGTCCGGGTCCTCAAATTTCACGATCCGTTCTATGATATATTCAAAAATCTTAATATAATCTGCGCGTGTCTTTTCATCAGCATGATACTCCCCGTCTTTCTGCTGCCATTCCATCTCATTATTTCCACACCACAAAGCCAGAGATGCATGGTGACGCAGTCTTCTCACATTCTGTTTAACCTCTGCTTTGATATTATCCTCAAATTCACGGGTCAGTTCATAGGATGCACAGGCAAACATACAGTCCTGCCACACGATCAATCCCAATTCATCACATATATCAAAGAAATAATCATCCGGATAATAACCGCCTCCCCAGACCCGCACAGTATTATAGTTCGCTTCTGCACAGTTCTCCAGCAGCCTTCTTGTCCTTTCCGGCGTGACCCGTGATAAAATATTATCTTCCGGAATATAATCTGCACCCATGGCAAAGATTCCTATTCCGTTCACCACATGGGTAAAGCTCTCTCCCCATTCATCTTTCTCATTTTTAATGGTAAGAGTCCGCAGCCCTATTTTTCTTTCCCATACATCTAATACGTGTCCCTGGGCATTGAGCAGTTTAACACATACGGTGTATAAAGGCTGTTCCCCATATCCCCGCGGCCACCAAAGCTGGGGATTTTCTATTTCAGTGATATTATCTTTTGAACCAAAAATATTGCCAATGGCATCTGTAACTAATGTACTGATCTGCGTTTCTTCCTGTCCCCATTGCTCAATTTGTGCCTCTGTCTTTAGAATCACTTTGTCTTCTGTATGTATCTGACGGATTCTGACACTTTGGAAACGAGCCACGTCACATCCCAGCAGTTCAATATCTCTCCATATCCCTGCATCCGGCAAGCGGGGGCCCCAGTCCCAGCCAAACATACAATGTGCTTTTCTAAGCAGCGGAAAACCTTCCATGGCATCCTTGGACCCCTCTACCCGATGTTCACGATAAGCTTCTTTTATATAACGTATCGGGGAACGGAATATTATCTGCAGATGATTTTCTCCCCCATGCAGACAGGGTTTAATATTAAACTCCCATGTTCTGTGCATATTATCTACTTTTCCGATAATTTTTCCATTCCACCGCAATTCCGCAACAGTATCCAGCCCATGACAACAAAGCAGGATCACTTCATGTTCCAAAAACGCCCCATCTATCCATACTTTACGCTCATATATATAATCTTTTTCCATAAGTCTGGTGGCTTTCAGTTCATTATCCCTCCAATATGGGTCTTCCATTTTCCCCTGGTCAAGGAGAGCCTGGTACACACTTCCCGGCACCTGGGCAGGAATTTGAAAACTTTCGGCCATATCTTTTAACATCCATTCGCCGTTCAGACTTAAACGTTCTATCATACCCTTCTCCTCTATTTTCACACCTTCTCATTCACAGTGACAATCACCTTTAACGTTGTATCACGCTCCAGACGGCACATATCCAGCCCTTCCCCTATCTTCTCAAGAGGAATGCGGTGACTGATAACCGGGAGGAGCCCCGTATCTTCTCTCTCGGCCCATTCGATACATCTTTTCAGGGATATTTTTGCACTCTCCACCCCCTGAAATTCCGGAGGTGAAATTCCTGCTTTTTCAAGTTCTGTTTTTTTCTCGGCCCAGTCAAAGGGCGGAACACCGTAAGCGATAATCCTTGTCTTTGCATGAGCCAGCTCTGTCATTTCTTTTACCACATCCCCGCCTGTAGCATCAATGATCACATCCGGCTTTCCCCCAAGACCTGCACACACTGCTTCCAAAAAATTTTCTTCCTGTGAACTGACCGCACAGTCAGCCCCCATTTCCAGGGATTTCCCAAGGCGCATTTTCCGTCTTCCGATACCGCATACTTTTCCGGCTCCCAGCATTCTGGCCAGCCTGTGATAAATCAACCCTGCAGGTCCCAGACCAAATATAGCAGCCTTATCTCCTTTTTTTATCAATGGCACCCCATCTTCATGAAACAGAAGACGTCCCGCACCGATGACCATCTCAAACATGGCAGCAATATCTTCCGGAAACTCTTCCGAAATTTTTCCCACAGCCGATTCTGCCGTATCCAAAATCACATAGTCGGCAAATGCATTCCCGTTTACTGTCCAGTACACAATACGGTCATTAATCTGTAAATCTTTGACCGCCACCCCTTTTTCAACAACTCTCCCTGTGCATTCATGGCCGATAATAAACGGAAACGGCACATTGGGCCAGTATTTTTCCGGAGTATCTGTTGCGTAGACTTTATTGTCTGTTGTATTGCATATTGCCCCTCTGGACACATGAATTTTTATCTGTGTATCCTTTTCTATTACAGGTACCGGCACTTCTCTAATCTTTACATTACACTTGCCTTCCACAACCGCAGCCTTCATAATACCACCTTTCTTTTAGAAAAATGGAACACATACAGATACTTTTGCACCTTCTATGCGTTCCATTTATTATGTACCCTGCTCCGGAAAAGAAATTAATACTGATAATCCAATGTTATCTCTTTTCCTCCAAGTTCTCCTGATTCCCTCATCTTTTCGATCGTATAATCAACCCGGTAACCATCCACCACAGAGGAACAGCCCTCCTGAAGGCTTCCTGTCTCACAGTTTTTCACAAAAGCAGAGAGTTCACTGATCCACTGTTCCTTGCACTCACAGGAGAAAGTTTCCGGCCCGCACATGCCCTGCAGCCACATAGTCACCTGCATAACTTCATATCCCTGCCAGGACGGATTATCCACACGAAGATATCCCCTTGTCCCAATCACCTCAACGCTTTCATTCCACCCATCCCTGAATGGCTTCCACTGAGGCCCCAAGTTCCTGATATCCACACGGCCAAGTTTCATTCCAATGTCAAACCCTTTTTCCATTTTCAGGGAAGCATCCAGGAAATAATCTCTTCCGTCAGCATTGTCATACCGGGTTTTACAGGCTACCGAATGAATATCGCCAAAACAGTATCTTAATAAATCCAGGTGATGACTTCCCGAGTGAGTCAGAAACCCTCCCCCTGACAGCCGTGCATCATCATGCCAGGAACCAGCTTCGTTTTTACCTGAAATTTCCGGCTCAGGTGCAGAATTAAAAATGCTGAACGTGACAAATTCCAGCTCACCCATCTTCTTCGCCATCTCTTTTGCTTTCCGAAAGCCCGGATTAAATCTCTTCATATAGCCCGTCTGGAACATGATACCCTCTTTCTGTACAAGTTCAACCAACTTTCTCGACTGTTCTGAGGTAATACAAAGAGGCTTTTCACAAAGTATATTCTTAAAACCTGATTCGATAACATCCACACATCCCTGGTAGTGCATATGATTTGGCAGCGCCACAATAATTCCATCGAGTTCTTTTTCTTTTGCCAGCAGTTCTTTATAATCTTTATAATATACTGCCCCAAAATGTTCACATGCCTTTTTGCCTTCCTCCTCGTCCAATGATGCTATTGCAGCCACTTTAGCTGTGTCAATTTTATCTAAGGCAAAAAAGTGGCATTCGGTTATGATCCCGGTTCCTAAAACTCCAAGTTTAATCATTCTGCAATCTCCTTTCATCCCTTGATCCCGCTGGATGCAACTGATTCTACAAACTGTCTCTGCAGTACCAGATAAACAATCACAATGGGTAGTGCTGTTAATGTACAGGCAGCCATTGTAGCGCCCCACTTCATATCATTTAAAGTTCTGTATCTGTCAATGGCAACCTGCATAGTGGCCATATAATCCTTTTGTACCGTCACCATCATAGGCCACAGATAATTATTCCACGACCAGAAAAAGTTGGTCAGTATTACTGTGGCAAAGGAAGGTTTTACCATGGGGACAATGATTTTGTGATAAATTCTCATATGCCCGCTTCCGTCGATCAGGGCTGCCTCTATATAATCATCAGGCAGACTTACCATACTGGAACAAAGCAAGAAAATAGAGAACGAACTGACGGCGCTGGGCAGGATCATTGCTGTATAAGTTCCTAAAAGATTCATTTTTGTAACCAGTAAAAACAATGGAACTATCATTAACTGAAACGGAACCATCATAAATGCCATTACCACCCCGCGCAGCAGTTTCTGCCCCGGAAACTTTAATTTTGTCAGCGCATATGCAACCATCCCCGACAGCCATGCATTCAAAACAACCGTTATCACAGATACGATCACACTGTTTATAAATGCACGAGGTACATTCATTGTCCGAAATACATATTTAAAGTGTTCCAGAGTAATGTTTTTCGGTATGAAATCCGGAGGATATTTTGCGATTGCATTGGATGGTTTTAATGCAGAAGACACCATCCAGTAAAAGGGGAACATTGCAGCCACCGCCCCGATCATCAGGACACCGAACAATATGACATTGGTTACCGTCTGCTTTTTACTCTTTTTCATCTAGGCCGCCCCCTACTCTATATCACGCTGAAATACCTTTTTCTCCATTACACTGATAATCATGATCAAACCGCCAACCACAACACCTATTGCTGAAGCATAACTCATATCGTGTATCACGAATCCCTGCCGGTAAAGATACAGCGATAGGGTGGTTGAACTTCCCATTGGCCCCCCTTCTGTCATAATATAAGGTTCGTTAAACAGCTGAAATGCCCAAATAGTAGCCATCATAATGCAGAACATAACAGTGGGATTCAAAAGCGGCAGTTTTATTTTCATAAATATCTGAAATGTACTTGCGCCGTCAAGCTTTGCCGCTTCAATATAATCTTTTGAAATCCCCTGATAGGCAGCTAAAAAGATAACGGTATAATATCCAATATCCATCCAGGCTTTTACCAGTGAAATAGATATCATAGACATTTTGGGATCTGTCAGCCAGTTCACCCCGGTAAGCCCCATGCACTCCAGGAAATAATTGATAGTGCCATTAGACCCCTGCAGCAGCCACTTCCATATGATGGATATAATAACAGAGCCTGTAACTACCGGTAAAAAATAAATTCCCCTGAATAAATCCCGTCCAATAAAATTGCGGTTCAGAATACTTGCAAATATCATTCCGCCTAAGATGGATATGGTAATTTGTATAAAAAAATAGATAAAGGAATTTCTTACCGCCATCCAGAACACAGAATCCTGAAAAAGCCTGTGATAATTATCAAAACCTATAAATTCCGTAAAGGAATTTGTCACCAGATCCCATTTTGCAAAGCTTCCGGCAATTGCCATAAATGTGGGATAAACCATAAACATGAAACAGAAAATTATGTACGGCGCAATAAATACAATTGCAATTTTATCCCATCTTCCTCTCGATTTTCCAGGCAGCTTTTTCATAACTATCAGTCACCTTCTCTCAATCCTTCTGCAGAATCTTATTCGCTTCCTCTTCCGCCCAGGCAACTGCTTCTGACGCCCCCATCTCATTATATGCCACCTTTAAAAATGCTGTTTGTAAAGGAAGCATAAGATCGCATTCATGAATGGTATTCATATCGGAAATAGTAGAATTTTTCCCAATCTCCAACAGTTTTGACGCGTTTTCCCCGAATTCTTCAAATACCGGCTTTATTGTATCGTTATCCTGTACATTCTCTAAACAGGGATACTCGCCTGAAACTGCAAAGTCTTTGGCACACTGTTCATCCGAAAGTATAAATTTGATGAATTCCCAGGAAGCCCGGCGCGTCCTGTCACGTTCCTCCCCTTCCGGAACCCCCAGTTCATCTATAATACATAGGTTTCTCACAAATCCATATGTATCGAATTCGCCTCTCTCGGTTCCATCCGGCACCGGTATTGGCCCCATGACATATTCAAAATCTTCCGCTGCAGAATTTTTAATAGTGGCCAGCATATCGGACTGTCCTCTGGCGGATGCTGTCTGACCTGTTACAAAGGGATCCAGGTCCCAAAGTTCTTTATATGCCCATCCTTCGTCGAATAACTTCTCATAAAACTCATACACTTTGATCATATTTTCATTATTAAACGTAACAGACTTTCCGTCATCCGCCACAATCTGGTTACCTCCATTGGCTGCAATATAGAATGGGTACATGGTAAACTGCCATCTCCACCACTCTTCCCCCATCCAGGGAGCGATTGCCCAGCGTTTATGATCGGGATCTGTCACTTTCTCCGCAAACTCAAAATATTCCGAATAGGTCTGCGGTGGGTCTTTCGGATCCCAGCCAATTTCTTCCATCATTTTTTTATTGTAAAACATTACATTCGGGGAGGTATACCAGGAGATGGAATAGGTATTCCCATCAATCCAGGTATAATTCAAATCAGGGTCCATTCTTTTCATCTGTTCTTCATAATCCGGAAAATGATTCAAAGGATACAATAGTTCATTATCCACATACCACAGGTCCTCTATGTTCAAAGACTGGTGAATATTGGAATTCGTCCTGGACTGGATATAAGTCATAAGCATTTCATTATCCGTATTATCCGGTGCAACACTTCCACTTACTTTGATATTGGGATATAATTTCATGAACTCCTCTACCTGCTCTTCCCCAAGCGCAATCCGCTCCGGTGTCTCATAATACCAATAACGTATGGTTGTCTCCGGCATATCGGAGATATCTTCCGCCGTGATCCAGTCAACTGTTGTCTCGTCTTCTGATGCCTTTTCAGAGGTAACATTATCCTTTTCTTTTGTCTCCTTCTGACATCCGGCCAGCATTCCGGTACTTAGAGCCGCAATAAGACTTATAGCCCATATTTTCTTATGTTTCATTTAGATTCCCTCCTTATTTTTATAATTTGTAACTGTTCAGTACCCTCATAGTTATGAGCAAAAATCTATGTCAAATCGTCGTTGGCGATGGAATTTTTGCATGGCTGCTGAACGTTTTCTTACGGTCAGCATAATAAATGCACCGACCGGCTAAATAGTTACTATAATTTTACAGTGCGCGCGCCGACTGTTAATTAACACTTTCCGTCTCTTATTTTCTGATTACACTATATCACTACGCTTACATTTTGTCAATTGATTATTTATATTTGTAACTTTATATTTTGCAATATGTCAACCAAATTTAGTATACAAAAAACTACAGTCAGAAGTTTCTCGCCGGAGCGCAATAAAAAATGCCAGCGGACTTTACAGACCATCTGGCACATATTTTCCCAATCTATTCTTTTTTAATTTGCAACTGTTCTAAGCTTTGACCTTCGGACAAACCCGCTGATCTAATCCATCCTTTTCACAGATTCACCGATCACCAATTCACCGGCAACACTTTCAATAACAGATTCGCCTGTATATCCGGAATGAATCCTTTTTATCAGCAATTCAACCGCTTTCTTTCCCAAAACATCTCTTTTCACATCATAACTGCAAAGTACAGGATGTCTCATATATATCTTCTTCATCCCGTCAAATCCTGCCACTGACACATCATCAGGGACCCGTATCCCCCTGTCTTTCAAAGCATTGATCAATATAAATGCCGCCGCATCATTACCGCATACCCATGCCGTCGGCGGATCTTCCATATGCAGAATTTTGTCTGCAAAGGAATCTGCTGCAGATAAATCTATAAAGCCATACCCGGAAGTGCTCAGTAATTCATTCTGCCTCTGCTCTCCCAATCCTGATGTCAAAAGCGCATACCGGTATCCCCACAGCCGTTCAACAAAGCTGCTGTAAACACCCACATCCGCAAAATACCCGATTTTTTTATGTCCACAGGAAATCAGATATTTTGTAACTAAAAATGCGCCATCCACGTTAGCACTGAGTACATAATCAGCTTTTACACCATAATGATGTAAAAGCATCATCAGACAGGGAATCTTTTCCTCAACATAATATTCCAGATAATTCTTCTCGATCTGTCCGAGGAACACAACTCCGGCCGCGTCCATTTCATAATAAACACTGGGAACTGTATTTTTTTTCTGCATCTCTTCGCTGACGGTTGTCAGCATCATACGATATCCCTGTTCTGCAGAATGCCGGAGCAAACTTGAGATCAATGGAAGAAAAAATTCATCTTCACGGTCAAACCTGTCATCTACGATCAGAAGCAGGTTTTTCTTTTTTAGTTTTATCTTATTTAATCCTTCGTAATTAAGCTCACGGGCTTTCTCCAGTATTTTATCTTTTAAAGCATCGCTGATCCCGGGTTTCCCATTCAGAGCCAGGGAAACTGCATTTTTTGATATATTCAACTCATCTGCAATATCCTGCATGGATGTTTTTCCCATTATTTTTTACCTCTTATCGACCACTGAATAGTTTCATTCTATTTTTCATTATTATATTCATAGATTTTCTTTTTGTCAAGTATCATCAAGTATTGTCAAGTGCCGTTTAGTTCAAATTATATTTTGTTTTAATATTAATCTCCGTATACATATATTCCTTTTCCGGGGTTCTGCCCCGCCTTAACATATCTGACAGGATCGACAGCGCCCGGTATCCCTGGTCATATCCCTCCTGATCAATGAGGAAATCCACGGTCCCCTCTAAAAGCGCCTTTTCATTTTTAGGTGTCAGGTCATAGATGATCACATACGGGCGTTTATGAAGATCCAGCTTATCAAAAGCCTTTTTAACCCCGGCCTGCCCGCCGGATGCCACAAAGATGCCCTCCAGATCCGGAAATGCCGACATAGCATTTACGATGATCTTCTCCACTTCATCTGTATGATCAAAGCTGCTCTGCACCCCCACCAGATCCATTTCCGGAAAGTTTTTCTTCAGCTCTTCCACAAAGCCGTCCACCCTGCGGCTGCCTGCGCTGTTGGAAAAGTACCCGGTAATGACCAGCACCTTTCCTTTTCCCCGCATCATCAATCCCATAAGGCCGGCCGCTGTCTGTCCGCTCTGCCAGTTGTTGAGTCCCACAAAGCAGTATCTTTTTGTCCCTACAATGTCAGAATTAAAAGTGACAACCGGTATATTCTTCTCCTCGGTCAGCTCATTTAACTTAACCCTGACATTGTCACAATCCACGGGCATAACAGCCAGCGCGTCAATGCCCTCTTCCTCCAGCTCTGTGATGGCCTGCATCTGCTCTGCCTCATCCACGGATGCGTTTTCCTTTACAAGCACCTCAATGCCCTGGTCCGCCAGCTTTTTTGACGCATCCCTGATCCCTTTGTTGACCTGCAGCATGAAAGAGGACTGGGACAACTGTGTCACAACTCCAATCCGCTTTCCCCTGCCGGCCTGTTTTACTGTATCATCAGCCTTTTTCCTGTGTTTTGGCACATATCCGATCTCATCAGCAATCTGCTCTATTTTTTTTGCCACTTCCGGGTTGATCCTCCCCCGGTTATTCAAAGCCCGGTCCACAGTTCCCCGTGACACCCCTGCCAGCTCTGCAATCTGTTGTATTGTACCTGCCATGATCCGCCTCCGGAATTTTTTTATAATAATAGAAAATGTAAAACAAGCATTTCAACATTCGCACGCAAAACACACGAATCCTCTCAATATAGCACGCGTTTTTTTCTATTATAATCTTCTGCACGCGTTTTTACAAGCAGTATATTTAAAATTAAAACTTATTTTTCTGCAGCGTTTGATATATTTCCAAGACCATAACAGAGATCTGCATATAATTCCTGGTATACGTGTCATCCAAATCGGATGTCAGACAGTCCTTGGTCTTCTTTATTCTATATAATAAGGTATTTCTATGTATAAACACATCCTGTGAGGTATTGAGCACGGACCGCTCATGTTTCAGATAGGAAGAGAATGTGGGAAACAGTCCATCCTTTTCCTCCTGTTCTCTCAGCCACAGCTTCCGAACGTCCGGATGACAGGCATACACCATTTCCTCCAGGTCTCCGGACAGTAGGATATAATTTGCAGCCGCCTCATAAAAATCAAAAATGCCGTCTGTCTGCCCGGAAAACAGCTCTCTCATATCCAAAGCAGATTTTGCCTGCCGGTATAGATGCGATAAGTTATAGATTCCTTTCATTCTCAGACTCATGCTCACATCAGCTTCTGTCTGCTTAAAGAGAAGCTGAATGCGGTCCCTTTTGAAATCTCCGCATTTACTCAGGTTCCATATGAGAATAAACCCTTTCTCCCCGCCCACGATCCTGCCCTCAGGATACATGTTCATCAGCGTAGTGCGCATGACCTCAGCCGTTTTCGCAGACATTTCCTTTTTATCTGCCCATACCAGGATCAACTGGTATTCGTCAGACACTTCCCAGCCGGCATAATGAAGTTTTCTGGCCAGCTTCTCTTTATCTACAGCTTCTTGGTTCAGGAGGCTGTGGAATACAGAGTTTTCTTCACCCTTTTCCTTCTCTGTATCACGTTTTTCCAGATACTGGTACATAATATGCAAAAGCATCTCCAATATTTGATAATCCCCATAGTTCAATGCCCGTTCCTTTTCTATCACATTGATCCTCAGGAAAAATTCATTTTGATATATCAAAGCACCTGTGATCCCCTCACAATTGAGAATTGTGCCTTTAAAATGAAACGGCAGGATCTTCTCATGTTCAAAATCATGGTCCGGGTAGTAAGATTTCATATATTCCAGGGCCTGGATGGAGGAATATCCGTATCGTGACAGATAAGCCCACTCCCTGTCCACATCATTTTCCCCATACTGAGAACTTATTCCCATCACCTTACAGTCTGCGTCAAACATGATCATGGGATTGTGGAAAACGCGAAAACAGGCATCCACCAAATCCTGATAAGACTTCTGGGCAGCCAGATCAAGGATATTCTGCTGCCAATCGTCATAAAAATCAAACACACTCTGGATAATGTCAAATCCCTCCGTCAGATTCACATCTCTGAGCCTTATACTGCCGCTTTCGGCCTCACATATCGTATCCTTGCCCTTGGCATAGATATATGCACAGTCTGTGGCATATACAAGCCTGGCACTTTTCAAAACCGGCGGATCACTGTCACTGAGATTTAACTCCATATCAAGAAAATATATCCTGTTTGCGATCATATGCATACTTAATTTCATAGATACCCGCCCCCTATCAAAGCTTTGGAATTATGGAATTTCGGAGCGTGTTTAAAAATCTATTACGCCATGCAGTCTTCCAGAAGCAATTTTCAAACGCACTCTATGGTAAATCATACCATAAATCAACAAAAAAATACATAATTCGACTCCGCATTTTAATTTGTGCTCATCACACTAAAGAGTTGCTATTTTTTTTCTATTTTTTGTGCGTTCATCTTCTATATTTATCTATCAATTCATTTTATAATTTAATTAATTCAGAAATCTGCGCGCACAGTCTCTCGAATCATCTCATCTAATGTAAAAAGGGGTGAATCACAATGAAAGTTTTGATCCTGGGAGGATTTCTTGGTTCCGGAAAGACCTCACTTCTGCTGCAGCTTGCCTATTACATGACCGGGCATTTATCAGGCGATAAAAAGTATCAGGTTGTGATATTGGAAAATGAAGTTGGGGAGGAGGGAATTGACGATAAACTGCTTCGCGGAAACGGATATCAGGTAGAAAACCTGTTTTCAGGCTGCGCCTGCTGTACCTTATCCGGAGAACTGCTGTCATCTGTCAGCAATATCGAAAAGCAGCTTCAGCCACAATGGCTGATCCTGGAGACTACCGGCCTTGCCTATCCCCATCTGATCCAAAAAAATCTGGCTGACAGTATGAATCTCTCTTCCAGAATATGCATTGTCGCTGACGCTTCACGCTGGGAACGTCTCTTTACGCCGCTTCACGAATTAATAACAGGACAATTGACTAATGCTGACACTGTACTCATCAATAAGATGGATCTGGTCAGTCCGGACACACTGAAAAAAATCGAACTGCAGATAAAAGCTATAAACAAAACTCCAAAAATTTTTCAGACATCTGCAAGTCAGCCCGTATCCCACTATATTTGGGATTCTATACTGGAGGGTGATCCTAATGAATGAAATTTCCCACGAAGGCACACACGTACATGACTGCCACAGTCACTCCCACGACCATCATGAGCAAGCATCCATATCTCGTCGTATAAATAACACGATGATTACCCTGAACGCCTATGAGCAGGATGACGCCAGTGTCATTTCATTGGAATGGAAGGCCTGTAAGGACGCCAGGCAGACAGAGGTTCTGCTGAAACAACTGTTTAAAAATATTGCCCGGGATATTACGGAGCAAAACGGCATTATCGGACATATCAAAGCATCTATGGAACGCAATGAGGTGATCATAATATCACTCACTGATACGGAAGCCATGAAAAAGGAGGCTTTGTCTCCTAACATACAAATACATGCTGCGGTCATTGCCCTCTGCATAGACAAGAATACCCTGGCACAGATCGTAGAGTCAGCACTGGACAGCAGCCCCTTATTTTCCATCTGATCACAAGGGAGGAAATCACTATGGCAGAAAAGAAAAAATACACATTAATGAATACTGTGGCCGTATTGTCTGTCAGTACCTTATTGTATCTGGCTACGATCAATGCGTCATCTCTTGCCTACATGGTCAAAGAATTTCCACAGTATGATATCACAACCGTCAAACTATTCTCTACCATCCCGTCACTTATGATGATCGTCTGCTCCCTGCTGTCCGGAAAGCTGATACAGATCTTCCCTATTAAGAAAATCGTCATCGGCTGTGCCGCCCTTATGTTTGCTGCAGGTTTCGGGACTTACTTTGTGTTCAATCTGCCTGCTATCCTTATTATGAGAGTCATCTATGGCATGGGGTCCGGTACTGTGTTCCCACTGGCCAATGCGATCATTCAGCAGTTATATGAGGGCGAAGAAAAAGCCCGGCTTTTGGGTTTCCGGGCAGGATTTGGCGCATTATTCGGTGCGGCTGTCACTATGGTGGGCGGCTGGCTGACCTCCTTTGGATGGCGGTACGCATTCTTTGGTTATCTGTTCGCGATCCCGGTAGCTCTCCTGGTTCTGTTTTGCTGCCCATCCAATGAACCTATAAAAAAAGAAAGTTCCACGGCAAAAGCAGGCGAAAAAAAGTATACCAAGAAAACCTTCTATGTTCTTCTCTTTGCCGTATTTTTCAATGCGTGTATGATGTCTTTTAATGTAGAGCTGTCTCTTGTCATAACCGGAGAGAATATCGGTGGCGCCAGTCAGGTATCTATGGTTGCATCCACCAATACTATATTTGCATTTATAGCCGGCCTGATCTTCGGAAGTCTTCACAAAAAAACACAGCGGTATATGGCCGTGATCTCCACAGGACTTGTGGGTCTGGCTCTGGCTATTCTCTGCTTTGCCCAGAATTTCCCTCTGTTTATTATGTGCGGGGCAATCTTTGGTCTTGGCTTTGGCTTTTATAATCCTACTTACAATCTGCTTATTGCGGGCACCGCTGCAAAGCCTAAATTTGGTTCCCAGGCAATTGCCATTTACACAAGCTGCGTAGGATTAGGGCAGTTTCTCTCTCCCTACCTGATAAACGGAGTGAAAAAGCTGCTGAACTTAAATGTACTGAGAGCTGAGTGGAAGATCACCGCGGTCTCTACGCTCTGCCTAGTCCTGGGCGCTGTCATATATATCATAGTCACCGGCGGTAATAAAAAGGTATCACAGGCCTGAGCAGATAAACCCTTAGAATTCATTTACACAAAGGAGGTAGTATTATGTTAACCGAAAAAGATAACTATTTAATGACTCTGCGGGGCGAAACCCCAGAATGGATACCCAGACTGCTTATTCCATCCCCCGGACATGCTCCGGCCACAGCCTGGATCGGTCCGGGATTTCTGAATGCCCGCAAAACTCCCATGGGCGGTTTTGATGTCTGGGGCGTGGAATACGTGGCAACAAAGGAAACCGGCTATATGTCTCTTCCCAAACCGGGGCGCTTCATACTTGATGATATCTGCCGCTGGCGTGATATTATCAAGGCTCCCGATATCTCCCATATTGATTGGGAAACCATGGCAAAGAAAGATCTGGCACAGGTTGACCGGACGCAGACATCCGTTACTGCTACCATACATGTGGGATATTTCCAGCAGCTTATGAATTTCATGGGATTCACCGAAGGACTCTGTGCGATGCTGGAGGAGCCGGAAGAAGTCATGGCACTGTTTGAGTACATGAATCAATTCTATCTCCAGATATGCAGCAAGGTCAGGGATTATTACAAACCTGATGTCTGGGCGATCACAGACGATACGGCAACGGCAACCAACCCGTTTATATCTGTAGATATGTATCGGGAGATGATAAAGCCTTTCCATGCAAGCGAAGCGAAGTTCGCACAGGAGGCCGGAATCCCCATTGATATGCACGACTGCGGCAGATGTGAGGATTTCATAGAAGACTGGCTTGACTTTGGTGTCTGCGCATGGAACCCCGCTCAAACCATGAATGATCTGGCCGGGATCAAGAAAAAATATGGAAACCGCCTGGTATTGGAAGGCTGTTGGGACTCCTCAGGCCCTGCCGGCTGGCCGGATACCCCGGAGGAGATCATAAGAGCTGAGGTCCATAAATGCATAGATTCCTTTGCGCCGGGAGGCGGATTTGTATTCTGGGCAAGCACATACGGCGCACCGGATGACGAGGCAATCAAAGCCAAAGCCCGCTGGATAACTGAGGAATACGATTCTTACGGCAGAAACTTCTATAAAAAGTAATTTCTGACTTCAGGGCTGTGCGCTATATAAAGGGTACACAGCCCTTTCCCTGTCTGCCCCGTTCTTTTTTCCTTTGGGGCGGCATATGATGTAAACAACATCTATTGCAGAGGTCTGCCATGCTAAAGAAGCTTCTCAACACAGCCATAACGCTGCTTTTCTGCGGCGCCCTTGTACTCTGTGCCGTCACATACCTGCCAAATGCCATATCCGTCAGCAGCACGGCGGGAAGCCGTGAGCTTCCTATCTACTGTGTACAAACTGACAAGCCGCAGATCGCCATCAGTTTTGACGCTGCCTGGGGCAATCAAGACACATCCGCTCTTCTTGATATCCTGGCAAAACACCAGGTAAAAGCCACCTTTTTCATGACCGGCGGATGGGTCTCCAGCTACCCTGACGATGTAAAAAAGATCTATGAAGCGGGACATGACCTGGGCAACCACAGCGAAAATCACAAATATATGACAAAACTCAGCGATGAGGAAAAAACCCAGGAGCTTATGTCTGTACACAACAAAGTCAAAGAGCTGACCGGTTATGACATGTTCCTGTTCCGTCCTCCTTACGGAGACTATGACAATGGCGTGGTCAAAAATGCTCTTGCCAACAATTACTACCCGATACAGTGGGATGTGGATTCTCTTGACTGGAAAGATTACGGCGCTGATGACATTATAAAAAGAGTTACGGAGGACTCCCACTTGGGCAATGGCAGCATTATCCTCTGCCATAACGGCGCCAAATACACAAAAGATGCGCTGGACACCCTAATCACCACACTGCAGGAAAAGGGCTATGAGTTTGTCCCTATCTCACAGCTCATCTATAAAGACAATTATCACATGGATCATGAAGGACGGCAGATACCTGACTGAATGCCGTAAAAAAGGCGTATAGCAATAGAAAAATACTTTCTATTCCCTATACGCCGTTTTCTGGTCAGTATAACCGGTTTCCCGATATGAGTATCCCTGTATGTATATGGAACCGTCCCAATAGCCGCCTTCCTCTTTATAATTACGGTGATTCTCTGACAATTTCCGGACATAATTCAGAACCCCTTTATACCCAGATCTGTATAAGGTATAAGAGAATTCATCTCTGCATCCGCCACTCCGAAATGTGCGGTAGCTTTCCTTTTCCAGCAAAAAACTGTCTCTTCTCGTATGATATGCCTTTTGAATCTCATTATTATCCGTTTTACCGTTTCCTGTGCTTTTATTCTCCGCAAAAAGTTCCGAACATTGTAAGAATGGCCCCATCCCGGTCAGCCAGGAGTCCTCTTTTGGAGGCTCTAAAGATGCAAGTGAGTCAATTTTATGTAAACCGATGGCCATAATAATTATAGCTGCCATGGCAAGCAGAAGGTATCTCCACCGAAATCCCTTTTTTCTTCTGCTCCACAAAAAGCACGCCAAGAAGAAGGCAAAAGGCTTTCCCGGCAATATCTTTGACCATAAAGAAAGGATAGGATCTGTATCTCACAGGCTTTTTTCGCTGCAGATCTCTCTTTGCCTTTTGATACCAGACCTGATAAGAAACCACACCGGCCAAACCGTTTAAAAAGAGATACAGCATGCAGAATAACACCAGAATCCCCGCATTTGTTTCAAGTAATGACTCCAGCAAATATCCGGCCAGCCCCATTCCCCCCATGAGCGCAGGCCCAAAATAGCACAATATCCACAATACGCCCAAAACCATAGTGACTGCCGCCTGTTTTTGGAACTGCGCCCTTGCCACATCCATTTTAAGTCCTTCGTCTGTCTCTATCGGAACAATATCCCTGTCTTCACTCCACAAAACCTGTCTGCATTTCTCCGCGCACACAAAATGCCACCCTGCACTCTCACAGTAGAATTGAAACTCTTTTGACTTTTCGTTCTCACTTCCCTCCCACATAGAAACTTCTTTCAATATGACAATAGAAAATTTTACCTTCTTTGGAGTCTGCCGCTCAAATCCCCAAAAACTACCCACAGCATCTCTCAGCATCCTTATCCCCCTCCAATCCGGCGGCCCCGTCTCTGGCCATAGCCAGGATACGCCGGTACTCTTTCTTCAGGGTATCCTTTCCTTTTTCTGTGATCCGATACCACTTTTTCCTCCCCTCCTGTCTTGTTTCTTCTATGATGTCTCCCTCCTGGAATTTTGCCAAAAGTGTATACAGGGTTCCGGGGCCCACCTGTACACGCCCGCCTGACAAAGCTTTCACCTTTTCCATAATATCCACACCACAGCACTCCTCCTGAAGTGACATCAGTATGTAATACATAGGTTCTGTCAGACTCTGAAACTGTTCTCTGGGCATACCTGTTCCCTCCCTTAACCTTATACGGCCCGCTTCTCCGGCCTTCTTATACTTATGGATGCGGTAACTCCTCAGTCCTTCACAGTTCTCTAGAGTGTGTTTGAACCGACCTGCTGTATCGTTACCGGATACATTACTTAGATTCTATAATATCGATATTCGATATTTCTTATTTTCATTATAATATCGTATAACGATATTGCCAACCGAAAAACTTTCCCTTTCAACACAATTTTTTTGTCGCTTTATGTCAGGATTTACTTGCTTATTTTACCAACAAACCTTAGAATAGTAATGGTGGCAATGTCCACGAAAATGAAAAAATGGGGGAATATCATAATGTCTAAAATGGTAGGTACCATATCCCGCGGCGTCCGCGCTCCTATTATCCGTGAAGGCGACAACCTGTCGGAAATCGTAGTGGACTGCGTGCTGGAAGCCGCAAAAAGCGAACCCTTTGAGATTCGCGATAAAGATGTGATCGCTGTCACAGAGGCAGTGGTTGCCAGAGCACAGGGCAACTATGCCAGTGTGGAACAGATTGCCAAAGATGTACACGAAAAATTCGGTGATGACACTGTCGGTGTCCTCTTCCCAATCCTCAGCCGGAACCGCTTTTCTATCTGTCTGAAAGGAATTGCCAAAGGCTGTAAAAAAATCGTGCTCATGCTGAGTTATCCTTCCGATGAAGTAGGCAATCATCTTGTGGATCTGGATGTCATGGATGAAAAAGGTGTCAATCCCTGGACAGATGTACTTTCAGAAGAAAAATACAGAGAATTGTTCGGATACGAAAAACACGTATTTACCGGTGTTGACTATGTGGACTATTATAAAAATGTGATCCGTGAGAGCGGTGCTGAAGTGGAGATTATTTTTGCCAATAATCCTAAAGCAATCCTGGACTATACAAAAAGCATCCTCACCTGCGATATCCACAGCAGAGAACGCACCAAACGCATCCTGAACGCCAACGGTGCAGAAAAAGTTTACGCTCTGGATGATATCATGACACACAGTATTGACGGAAGCGGATACAATGACGCTTACGGACTTCTCGGTTCCAACAAGGCCACAGAAGATACCATAAAGCTCTTCCCGATCCACTGTCAGGAAATGGTTGATTCCATACATAAATCCATTCTGGAAAAAACCGGCAGGCATGTGGAAGTCATGATTTACGGTGACGGCGCATTCAAAGACCCGGTAGGAAAAATCTGGGAACTGGCTGATCCGGTTGTCTCACCAGCATACACAGACGGTCTGAACGGAACGCCCAATGAAGTAAAACTGAAATACCTGGCAGATAATGATTTTGCAGATTTATCCGGCGATGAGTTAAAAACCGCCATCAAGAATTATATCCAGGAAAAAGATGAAAAAGCAGAAAATCTAAAGGGTACTATGGTAACTCAGGGCACCACTCCCAGACGCTTGACAGACCTGCTTGGCTCCCTGGCTGATCTGACTTCCGGTTCCGGAGATAAAGGTACGCCTATTATCTATATTCAGGGGTATTTTGATAATTATACAAAAGAGTAATAGATATAAAAATTTCGGGATTCCAGTCTTTTGCTGACTGGAATCCCGTTTTTTTCATTGTGCCGCATATTTTATTCCTTTCAGACACATCCTATTGCTGAGGTGATTTTATGGCATCCTATATATCCCCGGCAATCCGGGACAAATTTGAGACTCTGTCCGTTGATCTTAAAAATTGTATTCTGGAACGAAATGTTCATTTAGAATCCCTTCCTGATCTGATAAAAGTTCTGGAAGATATCGTGGCAGAGTCAGAAGGCAGATAAATGCCTGAATGTGAAAAGGATTCCTCACTCAGCTTTTTACTGAGTTTGGAATCCTTTTATGTGTATCTTGATTTTATTTTGAAATAATACTGTCTCCCCTAAACTCCTTCACAAGAAGAAGAATCTCATCCCGTTTTTCCAAAAAATATTTATCTCCAGGATCCACCGACAGTACATAATTTATCTTTCCCAACAGGTGCTGCGCATATCGCTCCGGATCCTGTGGACTTTCTGATCCACCCCCGGATATCCCCATTCTCTGTAAATGTGATTCCACACCATATTTTCCACAGTAATAAATCTCAGCCCGAAGCTGTCTTCTATACTCTCTGCACACCTGCGGCTTTTCATTTACCACAATGCCGGTTACTATCTGTCTCTGATACTGCCTTTGGACTTTTGTCTTCTGTTCATTAAGCTCAAAACCCATTTTATACAGATAATTTTTAACTTTCAGCTTCAACTTTTTCACGTCAAAGTTCCCGGAGAATGTCATATCATCGCAATATCTCGTGTATTGTATCTGTCGCTCTTTACACCAGCTTCCCATATATTCGTCAAAGGGCTTCATGACCAGATTGGAAATAGCCGGCGAACTAGGCGCCCCCTGGGGCAGGCAGTCCATAAAGCAGCAAAGGGAAGTCAACAGCATCCGTATCGCCGGTGGATAATAAACTGCCGGAAACGCAGACTGATATACCATTTGAAACGTAATGCTGTGAAAAAAATCTCTGATATCCAGCTTCAGCACTTGTTCCGTCCCAACATGAGGACATGCATTCATTAAAACGGAAGCGTTGGGCCTGTATGCAGTTGCATACTGTGAGACGGAACGCTCCGGGAGTACATATTTTACTATATTTCTCTGTATCGTCCGCAGCAGTATATCAGGCACCGACAGCTTTCTTGTCCCGCCGTTCTTTTTTGGAATAACTGCAATATGATAATGCTTTTCTATATGATTACTCACAGCATAAAGGCAGGCCATATACCTATCGCCTCTCACTTTTGTCCCCTGAAGAAGCTGGAAAGACCTCAGTACCTCTTCCATCTGCTCCGCTGTACAATATCTCCATATATCTCTTCCTGCCATAAAAACCACATCCCTGATTTGGAATCTGCGGGAGCAATACAAGAGGGTGATTCTGGAGAATGCGCAGATGTACACAGGCCGGAGGCCGAACAGCACACGCAGTGTGCAGTAGTACCTCGGAGCCTTCGGAAGTCCGATTTCTCCCGATTTATCATCAGGCGGCGACTCGCCGTCCGACCGGTATCAGTGATCAGCTTACAGATATACCGGATATTCTATTGCTCCCGCACACTTATCATAGCACAGACACAACTTTATTTACAACTTTATTTACAACTCTATTTACAACCTTATTATTGCAGTGGTCTTTTATAAAACTCAATACGGATAAAGGAATGAAAACTGCCTTTAAAAAATCCCGCTGTTCAAAGCGGTCTGCATGAATTTTTGCTCGTGACTGTGAGAATACTGAGCACTTCATGATAATGTGGAAAAATGTATTCCATAGGAAAAAATCTTTTTCTGTATACAAAATAAGAATATCAGACAATAAAAAATCCCCACCGGAGATTTCAATGCTATAAAACATTGATACCAGTGAGGATATTTACTTAGGAACAAGCCGGCTAAAATCCACAATCAACCGGCTGCCCCTCCATACTCTCCTGCGGATAACAGGACTTGAACCTGCACGTCGTAGACACCAGAACCTAAATCTGGCGCGTCTGCCAATTCCGCCATATCCGCATATATTGAAAAAAAATAGGAACAAGCCCTTGCTTGTTCCAGTGAAGCATCGGGGATTCGAACCCCGGACAACTTGATTAAAAGTCAAGTGCTCTACCAACTGAGCTAATGCTCCATATTTTGAGACTTTGAACTGGGCTAGCTGGATTCGAACCAGCGAATGCAGCAGTCAAAGTGCTGTGCCTTACCGCTTGGCGATAGCCCAAAAGCGCCGTAACGGCAAGGGTGGGTAAAGGGATTCGAACCCTCGGCCTCCAGAGCCACAATCTGGCGCGCTAACCAACTGCGCTATACCCACCATAATCCATCGTGCGTCTTTCGACACACAAGCGTGCTTGAAGGGATTCGAACCCCCGACCCACGGCTTAGAAGGCCGTTGCTCTATCCAACTGAGCTACAAACACATCCTCGGTTTTAAAACCGAAAGCGGGTGATGGGAATCGAACCCACATATCCAGCTTGGAAGGCTGGTGTTCTACCACTGAACTACACCCGCACGGGCATCTAATGCACTTGTTGAAACATCGGGGTGACAGGATTCGAACCTGCGACCTCCTGGTCCCAAACCAGGCGCTCTAGCCAAGCTGAGCCACACCCCGAAAGGTATCTTACCGTCTTACGCAAGTGCTCTTGCCTGACGCAAGATAAAATATACCATAGGGAAACTGAAAAGTCAACACTTTTTTTTAGAATATTTATTTCTATTCCATATTTTTACAAAATGCCCTGTTTTCCCTCCTGCATGATCCAGCCCAGTCATGTCTAATATAGCAGTATGTGACACCCATCAGACCAATCGGAACCGCCGCCCCGGCACTACAGCGAACATAATGATTTAATCCCCATTATGAACAACAGCCAATCTGTCATAAATGTATTTTATCATAACTGTATTTTACGGAATCAAGTTATCTTGTCTATTATTTTTTTGTTCCTTGCAGCTTGTGTTTTTGAATGTTTACTGTAGTACCGGAGTGTGCCTATTATTTCAGATAATTAATTGTGTAGTGAGCCTGCCCGTCTCTGTCAATTTCCATGAGAATAAAGCTCGGCTCATGTCCCCACTGTCTGGGATAGGAAATACTCCCCGGGTTCAGCACCGTAAGATCATCCTCAATCTTCAGTTCAGGTCTGTGGGTATGCCCATACATGGCTATATCAAATCCTCTGGCCCGTGCCTCCTCCTCCAGACGGCTGGTTCCCATGGACACTCCATAATAATGCCCATGGGTAAGCATCACATGGTAATCTCCCAGCCACAGCTCCTCTTCTCTTGGAAGGTCTGAAAAAAAGTCATTGTTTCCGGCCACGATATGTACGGGACAGCCCGATATAGCCTCAATATAGTCCTCATGGCCTTCCACGTCCCCCAGATGGATCAGATGCTGAATATCCCCCACCTTTCCCAAAACCTTCTCGAGATTTCCCTCGTGACCATGGGTATCACTGACAATTAATACCTTCATATTTGAAAGTCCTTTCCATTTATTATAATAAATGTTCCTTCTCCAGCAAAGTTTTTATGCTGCGCAGGGCATTTCCCCTGTGGCTCACACTGTTTTTCTCCTCAGGCGGAAGTTCCGCAGTGCTGCAGCCTCTCTCCGGAAGGAAAAAGATAGGATCGTATCCAAATCCGTTTTCTCCCCTTTCCTCATAACCAATGATTCCCTCAATAGTACCACGAGTCACCAGTTCCCTGCCATCCGGAAATACAGCGGCAATGGCGCACACAAATCTAGCCGTGCGCTTTTCATCCGGAACGCCCTCCAGACGGTCGATTATATTCTGGTTTTTGATTCTGTAAGAAGTATCCTCCCCCATATAGCGTGCCGAATAAATTCCCGGCTCTTTATTGAGATAATCCACCTCCAGCCCGGAATCATCAGCAAGTACCATCTCCCCCGCCAGTTTACATACAGCGCGGGCCTTGATCAGGGCATTCTCTTCAAAACTCAGTCCGTCTTCCACAATATCAGCCTCAATGCCGGCCTCTTTCATGGATAAGATCTGAACAGGGAGACCTTCCAAAATCTCCCGTATTTCCTTCATTTTATTTTCATTGCCGGTTGCAAAGATCAATCTTTTCATCGTTTGTTAACTCCTCTTTTTCTTCGGGGGTTTTGGCCCCAGAAACTGATAGAAATACGTCTTGATCATTCCATTGTAAATCTTCCTGTTTTTATCTGCTTTTCTTCCTATATAACGCTCTGCATCCTGATATGCAGTGATCAGATACATGGACCAGGAATCCAGCAGCTGATAACGTTCCCCTATAATTTCATAGAGAGCAGGAAGATTTTCTTTGTCTTCCAGACGTTCACCGTACGGAGGATTGGTGACAATAAAACCATATTTTTTAGGATGGCTCAAGTCTTTTATGTCTCTCTGCTGAAAATGTATCAGCTTTTCAACACCTGCCCTCTCTGCATTTTCCCTTGCACCCTTTACCATTTCCGCATCCAAGTCATATCCCTGGATATCTGTATCCACAGACAGATCGATCATGCCCTGCGCTTCCTCTCTGACATCATACCAGTGCTTTCTTGATATGAGATGTTTCCAATCCTCGCAGAGAAAATCACGGTTCAGTCCCGGTGCAATATTGGCTGCTATCATAGCCGCCTCAATGGGAAATGTCCCGCTCCCGCAGAATGGGTCCACTAAAATACGATCTTTGTTCCAGGGTGTCAGCATCAGAAGAGCCGCTGCCAGTGTCTCCGTAATAGGAGCCTTGCTGATCATCTGTCTGTATCCCCTCTTGTGCAGGGAAATACCGGATGTATCAATACCAATAGTGGCTATATCTTTCATAAACGCCACACGGATCGGAAAACTGGCTCCATCCTCCTCAAACCACTCCGTATGATAGACTGATTTCAGACGTTCCACCATAGCTTTTTTCATGATAGACTGAATATCAGAAGGGCTGAAGAGCTGGCTTTTAACAGAATTCGCCTTAGCCACCCAGAATTTCCCGTCCTGCGGAATGTACTTTTCCCAGGGAAGGGCTTTTGTTTTCTCGAATAACTCTTCAAAAGTCACTGCTTTAATTTTTGCCACTTTTAAGAGTACACGCTCTGTGGTGCGCAGAAACATATTGGCCCGGACAATAGCTCCGGCATCTCCCAAAAATGTTACTTTCCCGTCCTCTACTTCGCTGATTTCATATCCCAGATTCTGTATTTCCCGTTTTAACACTGCCTCCAGTCCAAAATGGCACGGTGCGATCAATTCAAATTTTTCCATTATAATTTTAACTCCTTAACAATTTCCCCGCCAAATCCGCGGATTGAGAACAGACCATCCTCCAGTACCGCATAGGTAGGGATATTTCCTTCCTTGGGAATGGAAACAGAACCCGGATTCAGTATGGTATAGTTTTCCTTCTTATCTGCACGCAGCACATGTGTGTGGCCGTGAATAAAAATATCTCCATTTTTCATAGGGGGCAGATTCTCTTCATTATATATGTGTCCATGGCTGGCGAAAATTGTACGCTCACCATCCATTATAATACAGTAATCCGCCATGATCGGAAAATGAAGTACCATTTGATCCACTTCCGCATCACAGTTGCCGCGCACCACATACAACTCATCTTTATAGTCATTGAGCATGGCAATGACTTCTTTTGGTGCATAATCTTTTGGAAGGTCATTTCTAGGACCATGGTACAGCAAATCTCCCAAAAGAATGAAACGGTCCGCCTGTTCTGCCTTATATGCCTCCAGCATCTTTTTACAATAATAGGCTGAACCATGGATGTCTGATGCAAACATGTATTTCATAAACGTATTCTCCTCTGTTTTTCTCATTCGGCTGTTTCGTCTATTTTATTTTACTATGCCCTGAAGGAAAATACAAGTTCGTTCCTTTATACGCATGGAATCCGCCTACAACTGACTTCACGCGGAAGCCTCTCTGCATCAGTTCTCTGGCAGCCAGAAGGCTGGCACTCCCTCTGTCACAATAAAGAATAAGTGTCTTGTGAGCAGGCAGCTCATCACAGAGGTCCAGATCTTCATACGGAATATTCACAGCCCCTTTAAAATGGCTCATCTCATATTCCTCTCTGTCACGCAAATCTATAATCATAACATTCTCGTCCCCATAATAATCATCCAGATCATGGGCGGAAATTGTCTCAATACCAATCATAAGAAATACCCTTTTCTTCTATTATATGCATTCCAAATCCAGTACGCAAATAATAGAAACCACACCTGGCATGGTTTCTATATATAATGAATCAGGGAGATTCCGGACACTTGTCCGAAATCTCCCTGACTGTATGCTCTTCTATATTTAATTAATAACCGTACTCAGAGGATGTGTTGTTTTTAGAAGAGTTTTTGCTGTTAGAATTGGAGTTCTGTGAATTTTTGCTGTTGGAGTTAGAGTTCTGGGAGTTTCTTGTTCCACAGTTCTCTGTTCCGTTTTTGCTTCCTGAATAGGAATTTTTCTGGGAGTTCTGAGAATTCTGAGAGTTCTGAGAGTTCTGGGAGTTCTGGGAATTCTGGGAGTTCTGAGAATTCTGGGAGTTCTGTGAGTTCTGTGAGTTTGTGGATTTGTTGCTGGTTGATTCATTGCTATAGTTTTTAGCCATGACTTTACCTCCTGGTTGTACATTTTTGTTTACAGTCTTATTATGTCTTTTCTGCTTCAAAATATTCACCTCCGGTCAATTCTTATCGTTTTCGTCAATATATCCGTAAAAAAGTACTAATATTCCTTTTTAGCATGCGTATCTCGTCAAAAAAGGATTGCATTTTTTTTCCTTTTATATTATAATATGGGTTGTAAAAAGAATTTACCCTTCAAAAATTTTTTTTACATTATAACCCCTTATTTAATTATTTATACTCCCCTCGAAACACCCTGTAGCTCCCCTACAGGGTGTTTCTCTGTCTATTTACAAAAACTCCGGGCGGTATTGGATTTCTTATGCAACAGCATAGATTCCAATACCGCCCGGTTAATCATCTGGCAGACACCTGTCTTTATCTATCGACTATTTATTTTTTACTAATCTGCACCTGAACTGCCTTAATACCCTCGGACTCTTCCGTAGTACCCGAATTTGATCATCATCCAAAAACCGCCTCTTCCAACATAGCACACAAAGTATGATACAGCGGCAACGTATACTCCTGAACTCTGTATGTCTCCGTAGAAGGCATTCGGAAACAGATATCACAGTATTTTGAGAGCACAGACTCTTTTTCCCCGGTTATGCCCAATACCTTCATTCCTTTTACCTTGGCTGTCTTAGCGCCTTCCACAATATTTGCTGAATTCCCTGAGGTAGTGATCGCTATCAGGACATCTTCGGGCTGCCCGTATGCATATACCTGCTGGGCAAATATCATGTCAAAAGAAGTATCATTTCCCACCGCTGTCATAAGGGACGTATAGCTGTTCAATGATATGGCCGGAATTCCCTGCTGCAGCCGTCCGTATAGCTCTTCGCCGCCTTCCAAACGGCTGAATTTTTCTTTTTCCTCATCCGGAAGTTCACGTTTCAGCAAAAATCCTTTCATCAGCTCTCCTACAATATGTTCTGAATCAGAGGCACTGCCTCCATTTCCGCAGACCAGGATTTTCCCGCCCTTTTTACAGCTTTTCAAAAGGAGTTCAAAAGCCTCCCATACAGGCTGGTCCTTCAGTACAGGATGATCCTCCCGGAATTTATCGTATACTGCATGTTCTCTTCCCATTTTTACCTCCCTGAATCGCCACAGAAAGCGCAGCATAGTCACCAATCTTATTCCCCAATTCAGCCGGCACGATCCTGCATCCTTCCCTTGAGATAGCCAGAGCCTCCTGCTCGATAACCCTCTGTGCACACGGCCACAGCAGTTCCTCACTTCTTTCATAGACACTGCCCAGTACAATGATCTCCGGGTTCAGAATATCTATGAGAATGGCCAGTCCCCTTCCCAGATAGTATCCACTGGTTTCGTAAATATCAAGAGCCAGAGGGTCCCCTCCCTTTGCGGCAAGTGCCACTGTCTTTGCCGACAGCTCTTCTATCTGTTCAAAGCTCTGGCAAAAGGAGGGCCGTTCACCTATCTGCAGCTTCTCCAGAACCTTCATCCTGGCGATCTGAGCGATACCACCGCCGCTGCAGAACCCCTCAAAAGAACCGGACTTTCCGAATCCCACAGGGCCGCTCTCCGTCATTCTCACATGACCTACTTCACCGGCCATATTGCTGGCACCATTGTACAGCTTCCCGTCCAATATTAGTCCGGCGCCCATCCCTGTGCCATAGGTAAGAAATATCACATGCTGATATCCCCTTGCCGCCCCGAACTTCCACTCTGCCAGTGCACAGGCATTTGCATCATTCTGTATGTACGTGGGAATCTGAAATTCCTTTTCCATAATATCCACAATCGGTATATTGTCCCAGCCATATAAATTGGGCGGATTCTTAACCACTCCCTTTATGTGGTCCAAAGGCCCTCCACAGCTTATCCCGATTGCCTGCAGCCTTTCTGTACAGATATCATTACACCTGAGCAATGCCCGGACTGCCCCGAATAGATCCTGGATCACACAGTCCGGCCCTCTCTTGGCCTCTGTGGCAAAGCATATCCTGTCAAATATCCGACAGTCCTCATCTGCTTCCCCTGCCTCACCCAGCACTACTGCGCATTTTGTGCCGCCTATATCAATACCAATCACATAGTCTTTCATATCTCAATCTCCTCGCAGGCATCTTTTCAGCGCGTCACTTCTCCCATTCCATGAAATCCACCTCTACAGGCTTTGAATCTACGGAATCACTCACAAGAAATGTCTTGATCTCATAGGGTTTAAACTCCGCATGAATTGTCTTTTCAAGGAAACGGATACAGATATCTGTATGGCATTCCTTTCCCTCTGCCTCAAAAAGCCTGACAATATACCCGTCATTTTTCTCCGCCTTTTTCAGCGCGGACAACACCACATTACTCTCACTTACAGTCAGCAGTTCTGCCTTCTGCGGATAATCACCCTTATGATATGTCTCGATCACTGTGACACAGGGCTGATTGAGTTCTTCTGCCCGCTGCACCAGATGGGCCTCTCTGCCGGTGCCAAGATGCGGTACGATGGTATATCGGAAATTCTGTATTCCCTGATCAGTGAATTGATAGTCATCTTCCTCCTCATCCAGAATATACGGATTGTGATGAGCATACACAGGGCTTCTCAAAACCGTCAGTTCCATACAGTTCCCCTCAATGCAGGCACTGTATTTGCAGTCATTTAGAATACCAATACCGCAGATGATTTTATTGTTGTCCTCCTGCATACCTGACAGATCCATCCAGCGCTGAACCGGTTCCTCTTCTCCATTGCAGGCCTTCTCTATGCAGCCAAAAGGAATTTCATATATTCCTCTGTACTGATCAAGTGCAGTCGGGAACTGGATCTTTACACACCGGAATTTTTCCTGCCAGTTGATTTTCGCGGATACTCTGACAGATTTATCTTCTTTATATAATGTGTATATCTGAACCAGTGTAGAATTTTTATACTTGCTGATGACCCGGATACTGCTCCTCACCGGCCCGTCCTCTGTCTTTTTCACGGATTTCGGTTCAAAATACCCCTCCGTTTCATGAAATCTTGTGACACCATGGCTCCAGGTATCGGATTTGTCCTTTACCACTACAGCTCTTCCAAAAGCCCCATCACAGTATTCAATCCTGTTTTCCTTATCCCAGATGGAAATGATGGCTCCTGTCCTTTCTTCAAACTGTACACGTATCTGCTCATTTTCCAGTACCAAAGCCTGCATCGAATGCTCTGTCTCCTGCTCCCGTTCCACTGCGTAGATACGGAACACAGCATATCCAAGGGAGGGCACACATGCTTTGAATACGATCCTGTTTCTGCCGTTTACTTTGGCATCTGAAGATATTTTCTGAGACGGCACCACATTTCCATCCCTGTCCTTTACAAGATAGGATTCACCTCTGCAGGAATTGCCGAACATCCCTGTCTCCACTTCCACATACTCCTCTGTCTCCCAGCCATGGGGATTGAAAACAACTACGGGGAGCATATTCTCCTCCTGGTCAATATCAATATGGAAGGATACAGCCTGAAGACTGTTATTCTCATTTCGCGCTGCAATGGACAGGGCTTCGCCCAACTCGTTTCTGGTATCCTCATACGCTGTCTGAATACTGGAGCCTGCCAAAATGTCATGGAACTGGTTAAATAAAACACGCTTCCACCCCTCTGTCAGCCCCTCTGTATATCCATGTCCCGTCACAAGCTCGGACAGAACAGAAAATTTCTCTGCTCTCAAAAGAGCGTTTTCCGCCTTCCGGTTATAGCGCTTCACCTGAGATTCCGCACTGTAACAGCCGCTGGAATGATGCTGAAGGTCTCCGTGCACCACGGGCAGCTCATAGTTTCCTTCCCTTAGCTTCTCAAAATAAAAATCAGGGTCTGCAAATATGATCTCAACATCATCCCATTCCTTCTGAAGCTTTTTCACAGTCTCAATATTTTCAATGGTTGGTCCTCCCCCATGGTTTCCCACGCCATAAAAACACATCAGTTCCTCCACACCTGCATCAAATTCCTCCCTGCAGGCTCTCATATGGTCCTCAAGCCTGCCGAAGGTGCAGTAGGAAAAGGGCAGGCGGAAAGCATGTACCCTGGAGCCGTCGTCCGATTCCCATATAAAATTCCTGGCAGGCAGACCTTTTTCCTGAGGACTTGGACGCATAAACACATAATTTTCCATGCCGGACAACTGCAGAATCTGAGGCATCATTCCCTGATGGCCAAAACTGTCCACATTATATCCTGTTTTGGCTGTCACGCCGAACTTTTCCTTGAAATAATTCTGGGAGATCAGAGCATGGCGGGCAAAGGATTCTCCACAGGGAATATTACAGTCGGGCTGTACCCACCAGCCCCCGCAGATCACCCAGCGCCCTTCCCTGATCCTCTTTTCAATCTCTAAAAACATCTCCGGATCATTTTTTTCGATCCACTCATAAAACTGCGCGGAGCTTGATGTAAATATTACATCCTCATATTCATTGAGGCGTTCCAGTGCAGATCTGTAGGTGGCTTTATTCTCCTGGAATCCCTCCTGCCATGGCCAAAGCCATACAGGGTCAAGATGCGAATTTCCTATCATATACATTTTTTTCATAACAGTAACCTCCCAATTTCCATTAAATAATTTTTTGACATCAGCCTTTTGACGCTCCCGTCATTGCAAATCCCTTTGACATATAGTTTTGTGAAAAGAAATATAAAACAAATACAGGAAGCATATAGACAATAGAATAGGCTGCCAACTGTCCATAGATAACCTGTCCGCGTTCCCCGAAAAACCGGTAAATATTTACGGCAGCCGGTATCTTCTCCGTGGACTGCAGTAAAATAAGAGGTACAAAGAAATTCCCCCAGCTTCCTACAAAGGTAAACATGGCAACTGTAAATAATCCGGGAAGCATTAAGGGCAGTACCACATGCACCACACTCTTAACCGCAGACGCGCCGTCAATCCACGCCGCTTCCTCCAAATCCACAGAAACCCCATCCAGAAAATTTTTCATCATCCAGATTCCGTAAGGAAGGCCGGATGCAGAAAGAAATATAATGGTTCCCCCTAAGGAATCAACCAGTTTCATCATGATAAACATCTGGTAAACCGGCACCATGACTGCCGTTATGGGAATAGAAGTCAAAAACAGCATTCCCATGGTGATCTTCTGCCCTGTCTTCAGCTCATATCTTGACAGCGGATAAGCTGCCAGCAGGGAGCATACCAGTACGATCCCGGTCTGTACTACAGAAATGAACAGGCTGTTTAAAAACCCTCTCTGATTTTTGGCATCTGTCAGGATAACCCTGAAATTCTCAACACTCATATGCTTTGGCACTGCAAAAGCCTGACTGGCTTCCGGATTAAATGCCGCAAAGACCAGCCAAAGAAGAGGAAGTAAAAATGCCCCCGCAATCAGCAGCAAAATCATATAGGGAATAATCTTCTGTATATTTTTATTTTTTTTCTTCATTATTATAATTCCCTCCTAATTACCATCATTTGCGCGGATCAGCCTGATATACACAAGGCTCAGCAGAATACCGATCGCCAGAATAAAAAGAGCAATTGCCATGCCGTATCCTATCTGATATGCGATAAACGCATTCTGATACATGAAAATGGAAAGTGTTGTGGTCATAATAGCCGGCCCGCCTCCTGTCATGGCAAACACCAGACCAAATGCGCCCAGTGTGGACAATGTGACAATTACAAATGTGGTTGCCATGGTGCTTTTTATCATAGGAAGTGTGATCCTGAGCAATATTTGAAGTCCATTGGCACCGTCAATTTTTGCCGCCTCCACTATGTCATCCGATATGTTGTCCAGGGAAGCCTGGAACATCATCATGGAATATGCGGAGCCTTTCCATATATTTGCTATGACAACACAGGCCATGGGAAATGTGAAAAGCCAGGAAACCGGCGAAGCCCCAAATATGCCCATGATTTTATTCAATGTACCGCCATCGGCAAAAAAGGAGCTGAACATAAATGCCGCGATCACTTCCGGAGTGATCCAGCCTGCCACTACTGTAAAGCCGACAAATTTACGGACCAGCCTGTTCTTTCCCCGCATCAGAGACGCCAGCAGAAATCCCAGACACTGCTGCCCGATAATGCCTGAAAATACCAGAAACACCATTGTATTCTTTAATACAGTGAGTAATTTAGGGTCTTTGAATATCTCAATAAAATTCCTGAAGCCTACGAATTTCATTGCCTGTGCAGAACTCCCCGTCAGTGAAATGTCTGTAAAAGAAAAAAAGACAGTCATAATCATGGGGCCAATGAAGAAAATACCCAGCAGTAGAATTGATGGGGAGAAAAAAAGTGCCGTTTTCCATATCTTTCGTTTTTGTTGATTTCTTGTTCCAACCATCCTTAGTCTCTCCTTTAAAGATTCAGCTTGGAGCATAGCTCCAAGCTGAATGCAGATCCTTTATTTCACAGTGCAGCCATCCGGCTACTTTACAGTCACGTTTTCCTCGCCCACAATTCGTTTCATCTCTGACTCAAAGGTAGCTGTTGCATCTTCCGGCGTCGCGCTTCCCATGGCAATACTCTCCACCACCTCAGTAAACATAGTTGTAAGGGTAGAATATCCCTCTACAGATGGTCTGAAATGTGCATACGGCAGCATTTCACCGGCTTCTTTTACCACGGACATCTTCTGTGATAAGTAGGTATTATCCTCCATTACATCCTTACGCACTGCCAGATCTCCTGAAAACATGGCGTATTTGAGCTGACAGTCTTTTCCTGCAATGAATTTCAGAAGTTCCTCGCCGCCCGCTTTATTATTGGCATTCTTGGGAATCGCCCAGGTCCAGCCGCCTGACATCGTGCTGAAACCGTCACCGCTACCGTCATATGTAGGAATCTTGGCAGCCGCCCAGGTGTCCAGAGCCTCCGGCCATTCATAGGTTCTTCCTTCTCCCCAGTTGCCCGGTACCCAGCTTCCTGTGATGATCATACCCAATTTTCCGTTTTTCATATAATCACTTACAAAAAGATCTTCCACTTTCTGTTGTGATACGATGCTGAGAGGCGCACCTATTTTTTCCACATTGTAAACGTCATTTACAAAATTGTAGACCTTCAGTAAATTCTCTTTATCAACAATCCATTTCTTTGACTCAAAATCATAAAGAGTTCCGCCTGTTCCTGAATAAAGCTCCTGGAATGTCCTCATGGAAGTCTCCTCAGGTGAAGTTTTGGATGCATACAGGAAGAACGGAATGAATCCGTCACCGCCAATTTCCTTCAGTTTCCTGCCGGCATCCATGATCTCATCCCAGTTCTTGGGCTGAAACGGAACGGAAACGCCTGCTTCCTCCATCAGCTTTTTGTCATACCAGAGGCACTGTGTATCTGTTGAAAAAGGAACTCCATACTGTACCCCGTCAGCACCTTTTGCGCCATCCAGGATAGCTTCCTCAAACTGTCCGGCATCCTCCCAATTTTTCATAAACTCGTCCAGCGGTTCCAGATAACCGGCTTCTGCGTCGGACATGATCATGAAACCATCCTCAGTGATTAAGTCAGGAGACGTCTCTTTTGACTGCATCATCATTGTGATCTTCGTATACATATCAGAACCATTGACAATCTCAATGATCTCCACTTTCTTTCCCGGATTCTGCTTTTCAAACTCATCCGCCAGTCCTCTGAAAAAATCAACACGGTCTGCCCCCACAGCCATCTTGATCACATCAGAATCTGAAGAACTGCCGCTGCTTTCTTCTGTCTCCGCCTTTTTTGTCTCGCCAGCGGCTTTCTCACCCCCGCTTCCGCATCCCATCAGAGATACACACATCATAGCTGCCAGCAGTCCTGCAATTTTCTTTTTAAACATAAAATACCTCCTCCTTTGTCTTAAAACCAGTTTACTGGTCTCTTCTTTTTGATAAATACATAGTAACATTGTTTTACCATAAAGTCAATTTATTTTACTATATAGTGTGCATTTCGACCTTTTTAACATTTTTACAAGATATTTTTTGTGCACTTTTTACATCTTGTACCAGAATATTTGCAGCATAAGTAAATCGTTCGTACTATTGCCTTTTATCGCCATCTATACTATAATGAATTTAGAATATAAAATTAGTCTGCATTTATGGCTCTGTTTATGGATCTGACTCTCTTTCCCGACTGCATTCCTATAAATGCACATTCTCAATTTATCATATAAAGGCGGTATTGTATGCTGGAAAAAACTGGTTCAAATATTCAGGATGTGAAATCAAAAAACAGAATGCTTGTTTTAAAACATATTGCAACAAGCAACGGAATTTCAAGAGTTGATATTGCCCGGAGTACCGGGCTGTCTAAAATGACGGTGGGCAACATTGTCACAGAGCTTCTCAGCTCCCGCTTAGCGGAAGAAACTATCAATGTCTCCAATAACTCTTCAGCAATTTACGGGCGCAGACCTATTCTTCTCACCCTGGCTCAAAACTCACCCTGCATCTGTGGAATGCTGATCAAAAGAAAGCTGTGCCAGATTGTTCTGTCAGACTTAGGAGGCAGGATCTTTAAACAGGTGGATTATCCCTATGACACGCTGGACAGTTCTGATGACCTGCTACGCATTCTGATCAGAGCCTATACTGAATGTGCGGAAAGCACTAACCGGCGCATCACGTCCATCGGAATCGCCTCCCTTGGTCCCCTGGATTCCTCACGGGGAATCATTTTGAATCCTCCCTATTTTTACGATATTGAAAATCTGCCTATAGTTTCAATCATAAGTGAAAAGACAGGTCTGCCCGTATTTCTGGTAAACGACGCAACCGCGGGAGCTTTTTCGGAAAAACTGTTTGGTTCAGGTACCTCCATATCTAATTTCGCTTATCTCCATATCATGAACGGAATCGGTGCCGGCTTTATTCTGAACCATGCTTTATATGACGGAGACTCCGGGCAGAGCGGTGAGATCGGACATACCTCCATTAATTTTGACGGTCCTCTCTGTGCCTGCGGCAATAGGGGCTGCCTTGATCTGTACGCGAACCTGGATAATCTGCAGCAGAGGATAAAAGAGCTTGCCCCCTTTTACCCAAATTCGCCCTTATCCATTCCCCAGACTCCCAGCTGGCTGGAGATCATTTCCTCAGGTAATCAACATGATCCTCTTGCGATCACTGTTCTGGAGGAATTCTGTTCCTACATATCTTATTCACTGACTAATACTTTAAATCTGCTGAACCTTTCCACCATTATTGTGGGATACGATTCGGACGGGACCAATACCATTATAGAGGATCTGCTGTATCACAAGTTATCTAAAATAACGCTCACGGCAAAATCTAATCCTCTGTCTGTCCTCCATTCTACCTTCGGAGGCAATGCCCCGCTCATTGGTTCTGTCGCCCTGGCGGCAGACAAAATCTTCAGCGGCCACCTCTCATTGTTGGAGCTGGAGACACTGTGACAACAAATCCCCTTTTATACCGGACACTAAAAAGAGCTGTCAAATTGGCTGAATATATCAGGCCAAAATGACAGCTCAAATTCCAATCTGCATCTTACCAAACTGTGGGCACTCCTGCTTGGCTGCCCTCCTCTTTTTGGGAACACTCAGCCTTTGACTGCACCTAAGGCAATTCCTTTTGTAAAATATTTCTGCAGAAAAGGATACATGCAAAGGATGGGAAGCATGGCCACAAAAGCAATGGCCATACGCACAGACGCTGACGGTATGTCTGCGATAGCAGTAGTTGATGCCCCTGAAGCATTCTGTGTCAATGCAGTAAGGTCAGAAATCATCTTATTAAGAAGATTCTGGATCCCATACATTTTTGTATCTCTGACATAGTACAGACCGTTGGTCCAGTCATTCCAGTAACCCAGACCGGAAAGAAGGCCCATTGCCACCAAAATCGGTTTTCCCAGAGGAAGAACAATCTTGATAAAAATCTGGAATTGTGAAGCTCCGTCTATCTGTGCAGACTCAAACAGCGCCTCCGGTATACTTGTGGAAAAAAACGTACGGATCAACATAACATTCATAGCACTCATAAGAAATCCGGGTATGATATACGCCAGAAGAGTATTGTTAATATGAAAAATTCCGGTATACATCAAATACGTGGGTACCAGCCCCCCATTAAACAGCATGGTAAAAAAGATATAAAAGCTGATAATCCTCTTTCCCGGAAGGTCTTTCAGCGAAAGAGGGTATGCCAGAAGAGCCGACATTGCCAGGTTGATGGCAGTCCCTACCACCGTCACGAAAATAGTGATGCCATAAGCCCTGAATACGTTAGATGCATTGTCCCAGATAAATTTATATGCATGAAGACTGAATTCTTTCGGAAAAAAAGAATACCCATCTCTTACCAGCCCTGTCTCAGAAGTTATTGAAGACATGAACAGCAATATAAACGGCAATACAATACAGATCGTGACAAAAATCATCACCACATGGGCTAATATTTCAAATCTTTTTGCACTTTTACTCTTAACCATTTTTTCCTCCTAAAACATTGCATTTTCAGGGCTTAATTTCTTCACCACCATATTGGCTGCCAAAACACAGACAAATCCCACTATAGACTGGTAAAATCCTGCTGCGGAAGCCATTCCTATATTTCCCGACTGAAGCAGTGCCCTGTACACATAGGTATCAATAACATTAGTGGCCTCATAAAGCTGACCGGAGTTCTGCGTTACCTGATAGAATAATCCAAAGTCAGAGTAAAATATCCTTCCGATATTGAGAAGAGTCAATGTAATGATGGACGGCATGATGGAAGGAATAGTAATATAGCGGATTTGTTTCCATTTCGTAGCTCCGTCAAGCTCTGCAGCTTCAAAATAAGACGGATCAATTCCCGCGATACTGGATATGTATATCAGACATCCGTATCCCACACCCTTCCATGTATTTACAATAACCAGGATAACCGGCCAGTATTTAGGCTCAGTATACCAGGAAACAGCATCTTTCCCCATCATAGGCAAAATTGTTTTATTCAGCATCCCGTTCTCTCCGCTGAAGAAAGCAAATGTAATATAACTGACAATAACGATAGACATAAGGAATGGGAGCAATATAGCACTCTGATACAAAGTCTTACATTTCTTACTTTTAATATCACATATAAAAATGGCAAACATAACTCCAAGTATCAAGTTGATGATGATAAATGCAATATTATAAAGAAGAGTATTTCTGGTGATCGTCCAGGCATCGTTGAACAGATATGTAAAATTGCTGAAACCTGACCATGGACTGTTAAAAATACCATCCACAGCATTATAATTTTTAAACGCAACAACAAGTCCTGCCATGGGCATATAGTTATTGATAAAAAGATAAATCAGTCCGGGTGCCATCATGAGATACAATGGCGCCCATCTTTTAAATTTTGCTTTTTTCATTCTAATCTCCATTCCGCGCGCATTTGGGCGCGGCACAAATAGTAATGAAAGTGGTTCACACTTTCAAGTTTTCGTGTTACAATACAATTAAATCTAAGGCATCCCGGCATCAATATCAGATGCACCCACCCGTTTGTTATTGATGTGCAGGTGCGCCTCGTTTTACCAAGGTGGGAATATTCTTAAATAGGTTCACTATGTGAGCCTTTTTGTTGTATCTATATCACGATTTTGGCTCAATCTACTTTCTTTCACACTAACCTCCGATTTAGGCAAAAAGGGCACCGCGCAATACATAAAACCAGAATTGCTCTGCGGCGCCCATCCCTGCTGTCTCTTATTTATTCTCTGCCAGCCACTTATCTAACTGTTCCTGTTTTGTCTGAATAACTTTTTCAATTCCGGCTTTTTTAAGCTCTTCATTGAATTTTGGAAGTACCTCTTCTGGATTCACGGAACCGGAACCGAGGGCAGCCGCATACTGAGCTTTTACATTAGTCAAAGCTGCCAGTTCATTAGCCACCTGGGTGGAATCATAGGTAAATCCAAACGCCTTTGATTTCAAAGCACTTTCGTTTTCTTTTTTAGTCTCTTCCCAGATATCAGGACTGTCCCCTTCCCAGATATGCATATCAAACTGATTGAACAGCTGCCATCCCTCTGCCAGGTGATAAGCGCTTGTCTCATCTTTTCCTTCCGGAAATCCGATGATACCATTGTCCGCATCTTTTACCTCATAGTCAACGCCTTCCTCACCCCAGTTCAGGAGATTGAGCACTTCTTTGTTTCCATACAAATAGTCGAGACACTGCATGGCTTTATCTTTATCTGTACAACTGGAGCTGATTCCGTATGTGAGGAAAGAAATCTGTGCTGTTCCTGCCCAGGGATCTGAAAGAGGTACGATTTCCATATCATTCTCACACAACAATTTTGCGCGGGTATCATATCCGGGTTTGTTTGGTGCCAGGTAAGAGAATGCCACGCCAGCTTTTACCTGGTTTTCCACGCCCTCAGTAGTCGTAGCCGCATCCTTTGACAGATATCCCTTCTGCTGCCATTCGTACATGGTGGTGACAAAATCTTTATACTCATCCGTCTCATAATAATTGGTAACCGTCGTATCCTGACCATAATTCATGAGAACTCCAAAGCCGTCAGTCAGTACGTCAACCATCTCATATTTTACGTCCGGTGTTGTTGTATTATTGCTGGCCATCATGATCATATCCGGATATTTTTCTTTAACCTGTGCAAACACATCTGTCAAATCTTTGTATGTTTTGACAGATGATGTATCAATACCACATTCATCCAGAATATCTTTTCTCATGATAACGGAACTCTGGCAGAACCACTCACGGCCTGTTGTCACACCATATACATAGTTGTTAATATTTGCGGCCTTTGTTGTATCGCCGAGAAGGTTTTTAATATTTTTTCCGTATTTATCAATGTACTCTGACAGATCTATAACCTGTTTTGCATTCACCATGGAGTTTGCCTGTTCTACCAGAACCGGCACAATATCCATCTTCTCTCCTCCGGACAGGATCAGCTTCATAGTCTCTCCATAGGAACCCCAACTGATCGGTTCAATGTCAATCTGCATGTTAATGTCTTTTTTCATAATCTCATTGATTTTCTTTTCAATACGGTCCGTATCTTCTTTCTTGTCACCTATGTAAGCCATGGTCACCGTATAGGCATCGGAGGAATCTTTATCTCCCTTTGAACCAGAATCCCCGCATGCGGTCAGGCAGGTTACTGCCAGAGTCAAAGCTGCCGCTGCTGCAATCATTTTCTTTTTCATCTTTTTTTCACCTCATATTTTTTATGCATCTCTGCATCTGATATGTTTTGTATTATATCCTTTTTATACTCTTCCAAATAGAAGGATAACGACTCCTGATTTTATTAAAACCGATATCTTTACTGCTTATTTTTTTCCCTATAATCGTTTTTCTTTTATCAACAGGTCGGAATTCTGTTATCAATTTATCTGAAATTTGTTATAATCACTATATATCATACCAAAGGAGATATCAAATGACTTCCAGAAAGCACCACACAAGCTATTCTGTCGATAATGTAATAAAGCTTCTTTTTTTTATCCTGCTCCCTGTAGTCATCCTGGATATTCTGATCAGCTGCTATGTCATATATTCTATGCGCAGCCAGACTGTTCAGTCGCTCCAGGATACCACCTCACTTTACATATCACAGATTGACACCGCCCATACCTCTATCAATAAATATATGATAAGACGCCTGAGCGAAAATGCGGATTTTAAGACAGCTCTGGAAACTTCGGACAACCTGGAACTGATCAGCGCCTACAATGCTATTACCAAGGATGTGGACACTTTTATGGAATCCTTTGAAAGCGGCTATCAGCTTTTTCTGTATAATGAAAACAATCATCGCTTACTTCGGCCTACCAGTGCTTACACCTCCTTCAGCAAAGAAGATTTTGACAAGGTAAAAAATGCTCTGGTATTGAAGATCAACAACAAGGAACGTGACTCCTCTTATTCCGACGCCTGGGAGATACTTCCTATCGGTTCAAAGGTTTATTTTTTCAAGATTTTCAGTTCCGGTCATAATCATATGGGAAGCTTCATACTTGCAGATGATATCATACAGCCTCTTAAAAGAAGTATTCTTCAAAGTAAAGGGTTCATATCGCTTACCGATAAGGATGGCACTCCTCTGACTGGCATTAATGAACTGAATAAATTAAAGATAAAATTTCCAACCGTAAATGACGATTCAGAACCACAGGCTTTTACCCAGGGGCAGAATCTGATCATCAGTGGTGCCCTCACCATGGGAATTTTCCGGCCTCAGATCGTATTAAATAAATTTAGTGTTTATGAAAAAATCATTGTGATCCAATTTGCACTGGTAGGTGCCATACTGCTGATCTCCGCCATTCTTTTTTGTTCTATGGTATATATGAAAAAAAGAGTTTTAAGCCCTATCAAAGAGTTCTCAGAAAATTTATCACGCTATGAGGAAGCATCAGAAGTCATTGATTTGACTGATACCCATCTTCTGGAACTGGAGCAGGCCAGCCTGCAGTTTAAAAATCTTATGAGACAAATAAAAAAACTAAAAATAGATATCTACGAAAAAGAACTGGAAAAGCAGAAAACTCTGATGAATTACCTGCAGCTGCAGATTCGTCCGCATTTCTTTCTGAACTGCCTGAACTCAATTTATAGTATGGCACAAACTCAACTTTATGAAGAAATTATGGAGATGTCCATGATCACCTCCAACTATTTCCGATATATTTTCCAAAATCCTCAGGATTTTATTCCTGTTAAATCTGAGTTGGAGCATATTGAGAATTATATGAAAATTCAAAAACTGCGGTATGGAGACGGTTTTACCTATGAAATCTATGCAGAGGAAGGTACTACCGAAGTCCGGATGCTTCCCATACTGATCCAGACTTTTATCGAGAATGCGATCAAGCATTCCGCTGCTCTGGATGAACCCATCACCATAAGAACCGATGTAGAATGGGCTATGGCCCATGGCAATCCCTATGGTAACATCCAGATCCAGATAACCGATACAGGAAAAGGATTTCCTAAAGATGTGTTGGAAAGACTGAACAGCACCGGCCTTCTTACCCCTGTGGATGGACACCGTATCGGTATAACCAATGCAGTGAAGCGTCTGAAGCTTTTTTACAAAGAAGGTGAGGCTGCCATTACATTCTCCAATCTTCCGACAAAAGGGGCATGCGTGACTATCCTGCTCCCTGCAGATTCTCATATTATTTCTTCTCAGGAGGTTACAAAATGAATGTACTTCTTATTGACGATGACCGTTTTGTGGTAGCAGCACTACAGAAAAAAATCGACTGGACTTCTCTGTCTGTTTCAGAGATATTCAGCGCTTATAATATCCGCCAGGCAAAAAAAATCATGGAAGATAATTCCATAAGAATCTGTGTGTGCGATATTGAAATGCCCGGAGGAAGCGGCCTTGAACTGCTGGCCTGGGTCCGCGAACATGATATTGACACGGAATTTATTTTTCTCACCAGCTACGCTGATTTTGAATACGCTCAAAAGGCCATTGAACTTTCTTCTCTTGATTACCAGTTAAAACCTCTTGATTTCGGAAAGCTCTATGAGATTCTTCTGAAAGCTGTAAGTAAAGTCAAAAAGGCCGAAGCACTGAATAAAACTATGATGAACAGTGAGAATTGGCAGAAAAATTTCCCTCATATTGTGGAATTATTTTGGAAAGGTTTATTCACAAATCCACTCTTCTCAGATTCTGCCTTTTTGGAAAATGAACTGAAACAGAAATCGCTGCCTTATTCCTGCAGTGATACGTTTCTTCCTGTCCTGCTGAAGCTTTATCCCGACTCAAAGCTTCTGAGAGAACTGGATAATTCTATGATTGATTTTTCCTTTTACAATATTACCTCAGAAACTCTCCGCGACGCTTTTATCTACTATGAATCTATCACCACTTTACAGCCCTGCGAGTACATTATCATTATCGGAAATGTGCCTTTGAATGAGGTACACCAACAGCTTTTTGACTGCTTCCAAATACTTTTTAATAATCTGGGCAGCTTTTTGAGATGTGACGTATCATGCTGCGTTGCGCCGGAAGTTCCCATGCCTGAGCTTCCCCATACCATAGAAAAGTTGCGAAATATGCGGGAGGATAATATCAGCCTGGTCAATCTTCCACTGTGCCTAAGTGACTACACACCTCAAAAAACGGCCTACACCCCTCCTTCACTGGATGTGATCAGTGCCTTCCTGGAGCAGAAACAGGCTTCCGCAGCTTTAAAAAATCTTGAAGGATATCTTGATCTACTGACCAAAAGGAAGAAAATAAATCGGGACTTTCTGATCCACCTGCGGTTGGATATAGAGCAGTTGGTCTTCTCCTATCTTCAGAATAATGGTATAGAAGCCCATATTCTGTTCGGCACAAAGGAAACCGGCCTTCTTGCATCCAAATCTCCGGAATCAGTACCATATATGATCGACTACCTGCGTTACATCATTACCAGGGCTGTTGACTACAGCAGCTTTATCCATGAAGAAAGCTCCGTAACTGACATTATTCTGAATTATATCCATCAGCATTACTCGGAAGACATCACCAGAACCACGCTGGCCGAAATGGTTTATCTGAATCCTGATTATATGGCACGACTTTTCAAAAAACGGACCCAGACTTCCGTGGTAAACTATATCACTGCATACCGAATGGAAAAAGCAAAAGAATTTCTCCAAAACCAGCAGATATCTGTAGGAACAGTGGCTGCCAGGGTGGGATACGGCAATTACTCCTATTTTTCCAAGCTTTTTAAAGATGTTGTAGGATGTACACCCAATGAGTACCGTAAAAAATCCAAGAAATGATCAACGGACAGCCCGTCTGCAGTGACGGCTGTCCGCTGTTTTATCCTCTATTCGATCATAGCTGTGGTGACAGATTCCGGGAAAAGAAGCATTTGAGCCATCTGTCCGTTCATCCTGAGGCACACAGGCAAAAGTCTGTCTGCCTTGTTCAAAAATATAGCTGTAATTTTACCGTCAGGCCTCTCATAAGCTGTCACATCGATTTCTTCTGTATATCTGCTGAATCCGATCCTGACCGAACCGGGTATCAAATAATGTGAAAAATGTTCAAAATGCTGCTGTATCAACTGCGGAAGCAGCCTTTTGTTCTGTGTGTCAAATAAAAACGGGGCATGGCAGTAGTTTCCCACATGATTTGGACCGCCCTTTTCATCCAGGAGAAGATTCCAGTCATAAAAGGCAGACATACCATTATTTAGGTCCCCAATCATCTCATGAGACAGGCGGGCAGCGCTTTTCACTATGTCTGCCTCATTAAATTTACTGTATTCTATACAGCTCTCAGATATTATCATCTTCTTGTCCGGGAAATGTCGTCTCACCAGATCCAGCGCTTCAAAATGATCACCACTGTACCAATGGAAGGCTACTCCTGTGACCATCTTGTCAGTCTCGCTGTCCACGATTTCTTTTACTCTTTCATATACCCGCTCTTTATTGTGGTCCCAGATAAAGATTTCCACATCCTCCATGCCGTGTTCTTTTAAAGACGGATACATAAAGTCCCTGAGAAATTCTTTTTCCTGCTTGGATGTATAGATACAGGAGTCCCAGGTCTGTACAGCCTTCGGTTCATTCTGGAGTGAAATTCTCTTTACTTTATATCCACGGTCTCTGAATTCTTTAATATATCTACAGATATAATCCGCCCACATTTTTCTGAATTCAGGTCTAATGGAACCGCCCTGTACACGGCTGCCGTTTGTCTTCATAAATGCCGGAGGGGACCAGGGAGAAAGCATTAGCTCCAGAGGTCTGCCGGCTGCTTCCTGGGCATCTCTCAGCATAGGCATGATATACTTTTCAGTCCTGTCAAAAGAAAATGTGCTCAGTTCTGTATCCTGGCTGTCCCCCATTGCCTCATACATTTCCGTGGAAAAATCACAACTGTCCATATGGATTCTGACCATACGATAATTCATCCTGTCCGGTGAAAAATATGTGGTGATCAGCTCTTTTTTCTGCTCATCACTCATCAAAGAATATACATAAGCGGCAGAGTCTGTAATGGCGCCCCCAAAGCCCTCCAGTGTCTCAAAACGCACTTCCGGGTATAAATTCACCACTTGATTTTCTGCCTGGGAGTCTTCTTTAAAGGTGACGGTCTGGCGGAATTGTTCCTGCCAGGATCCCTGACCATAAGTTGTAAATAATTCTAATTCCATAAATCCTCCTGTTTGTCTTTTCTGTTTATCCGTATTTTAATACAGACCGCCGCTTATGTAAGGCATATTTCAGACTACTTTCTATCACAATCCTGACATTTAAGTATTTTATCTTTTTAGGCCGCGATACTCTTTTGGGGACATTCCTTTTATTTTTTTAAATACTTTGGAAAAGTATTTTTCATCACGAAACCCCACTTTATAAGCAATCTCGTAAGTTTTCAGATAATTTTGTTCCAGATAACAGCAGGCATGGCTGATGCGGACCCTGTTCAGGTAATCAACATATCCGCATTCCATAGCCTGACTAAACATGGAGGACAGATAGCAGGCTGAAATGCCTGCTTTTTCTGCCACTTCTGCCAAAGTAATATTCTCTGCATAATGCTCTGCTATATAATCCGCAGCAGTTTCAATGATGGGATTTCTCAGCCCTCCCTGTTCTAAAAGCAAATCTTTTTTCTCCCCAGCCACATATTCATCCGCAAGTTGATTCAGACAGGCTAAAATCTCTTCAGCCCTTGTCGGCTTAAGCAGATACTCTTTTGCTCCATATCTCATTGCCTGCTGTGCATATTTAAATTCGTCATATCCACTCAAAATGATCGTAACAGGATGAAGCCCTGCCTTTTCCGCTTCTTTCATAACATCCAAACCATTTTTCAGCGGCATTTGGACATCAAGCAATAAAATATCCGGCTGGTATTTCAATATAATATCAATTGCCTCCTGACCATTTTCTGCCTCATATATTTTATCAAAACGATCTGTATGAAGCTTTATATATTTTGAAATTCCCCTGCGTATTGTATCTTCATCATCTGCGATCAATAACTTCATCACTGCTTTGTCCGCCCCCTTCAAACGGAACGATCAGCGTTACTGTCGTTCCCTTCCCCACTTCGCTGCTGATTTTCAGATTAAATCTATCACCATATTTCAATTCCAAACGTTCTTTTATATTTTTTATGGCGTAACGTCCGATTCTCTGTCTGGAATACTGGGAGTCATCATTTTCCCAGATAGCTTCCATCTGTTCCCTGCGCATACCGATTCCCGTATCTTTAATCTCAAAACGAAGAAAATCCCCTTCTTTTGTCCCCTTCACTGTAAGCCAGCAAGGTGTACTTATATTTTCAAATCCATGAACAACTGCATTTTCTACAAATGGCTGTAGAATAAGTTTCGGAATCTTTGCGCTCATGATCGAGTCATCCATCTTAATCTCATAATTCAGTCTTTTGGAAAAACGCATTTTCTGTATCTGAAGATAACGGCCTACCAGTTCAGTCTCCTGCCCAACTGTAACTTCCTTTCTTCCCTGATTCAGTACTAATCTGAATAGCTGTGATAAAGCCATAATACTCTCAGCGATCTCATCGTTTCCCACTTCCGTTGCCTGCCAATAAAGTGAATCCAGTGTGTTGTAAAGAAAATGAGGATTTATCTGGGCCTGGAGGGCCACTAGTTCACTTTCTTTTTCTTTGATCGTGATCACATAATTTTCATCTATGAGCTTCTTTATATCTCCAACCATCCTGTTAAAGCATCCTGCGACTTCTCCAATCTCATCCTGCGTTGTAACCTCTACCTGCTGCTCAAAATCACCCTCCGAAAACCTTTCAATGGCGTTGCTGAGTTTATGAAGAGGTTTCGTCACAATATTGGAGATGATCAAAAGCAAAGGCATTAGACCTATCAGCATACCGATCAACAGATTTACCGGCATATATACAATATCGAATATCTGCATCTGTAGTCCGTAACGAGGCACGATCTTACATATTATACTGGCATTTTTTCCATTTTGATTGCACACGATATTGTAGTCTTTATATGTAAAATCAGTGGCCCTCTCTCTGTAATTCTGCTTTATAAAACTCTCATTTTTCAGATAATCTTCCACCTCTTTATCTATAATACCCGCTCTGCACAATTCTCCGCCATTTTTATCTAAAACCAGTACGCTTTCCTTCCTGTTCTTAACAGCATTTCCGCAGACTTCCTTAAAACGTTCCTGGCTGACTCCTATGACAATATAACCAAGCATTTTTTTCTGTGTCAGATCAAAAATTTCACGATACAGCACTACTTTGTCTGTGCGATTTGTCTCATAGGTATCTCCACTACCCTTTGGAACACTTTTCCATACCATCCTGCTTTCACTCTGGATAGTCTCCTGATAAGTCTCCGACGCCCTAACCGTCTTCATATCCGGAACATATGCGCTGGCATCCATACAGCGCAGATAAGGACGTATCCCATTCTCCGGATAGATTGCTATGGTTTTGATATGTCCTTTCAATGCCATCATATCCTGTATGATCTGCATAGGCGCCTCTTGGGTCCAAAGTCTGGCGTTTCCATTTTTTTCTTCCGGATCATCTGCCGTAAGCAGATTCTGAACATCATTATTTATACAAATATAAGTGGAAAAATCTTTGACATCAGACTGAAGAACACCAATGCTGTCTGCCAGGGTATTTACACTGCTCAGATCATTTTCCAGTCTCTCATACATGATCTTATTATAATTGTTATAAAGAAGAACAAGGCATACAAGAATCAATACAGGAGTAATCGTCAGATATCCGTAAAATATCAACTTCTTTTTTACGCTCAGACCATTGACCCAATGCTTTATCTTCTTCATACTCCTGTGCTCCTTTTTTAGCCTTTAACTGCTCCCATTGCCACACCTTTTGTGATATGTTTATTAAGAAAAATATACACAATAACAGCCGGTGCTGCCGTCAGCGCCATTACCGCAAACTGTACCGCATAGTTTGATGAATACTGGCCTGTGAATTCCAGAACCGAAAAGGGCAGAGTCTTCCACTTTGGAGAACTTAAATATGTACTTGCCATCATAAATTCATTCCAGTTATTCAGAAATGTCATGATCGCGACAGTTGCTATGGAAGATTTCAGCATAGGGGTTATGATCTGAAATATGATCCTGTAAATCCCACAGCCATCCATAACAGCAGCCTCTTCCAACTCCACAGGGATAGATTCCATAAAACTGGTCATAAGAAACAGTCCCTGGGGAAGGGAAAAAGCAACATAAGGTATTAAAAGTGCCCATATGGTATCGGTCAGTCCCATCATATTATAAATTTTATAATTTGGCAATAAGGTTGCATGAATTGGTATCATCATTCCCATGAGCAAAAGGGTTTTCACGAGAGTGCTTAATTTCCATTTCATTCTCCGGCATGCAAAAGCTGCCATTATGGATACGAGTATCACCAGCAAGACTGCCAGCCCGTTTATAAGCACACTATTTCTCAAATAAAGTAAAAAGTGTCCGTCTACAAAGGCTTTCACATAGTTTCCCCACTGAATCTTTGCCGGCTTTATCAGAAGGCCGCTGGTAAACATCTCATTACTGCTGGCCAGCGAAAAGTCTGTCAGCCATACGAGAGGAAATAACTGAATAACAGCCACTAAAATCAGTACCGCCCACAAAAGAGGCTTTGCCAATATACTTTTCTTTTTTCCCACACGCTCCATTACACTGCCCCCCTGACTCTTTTTTTCGGTATTTCGTCTCTATCCTCAAATATTTTATTGAGTATAACAGTGGTCAACAGACAGATTATGATAAAAATAACACCGATCGCATTGCCATATCCGTATTTAAATGCTTTGAACGCCTGCTGGTACAGATAATTGGCTGCAAATTGGGTGCTGTTTCCCGGACCGCCGTTTGTGAGCAGATATACCGTTTCCATCTGCTTCAGCGCAGAAATCACAGCCATAGTTACATTTACCTGGATAACGGGCTTCATCAGCGGAAGTGTTATTTTTAGAAATGTGGTCTTCTGATTGGCACCGTCAATGGCTGCCGCTTCATAAAGTACCGGATCGATATTTTTGATACCGGTATAATAGATCAGCATACCCCAGCCGAATCCATGCCAGATAAGTACAATAAGCACAGACCAGATAGCCAGGTCATTACTAAACCAGTTAATATCTCCTTTTCCCCCAAATGCCCTGATGATATTATTCAGAAGTCCAAAATCCGGATTGTAAATAAACTTCCACAAATATGCAATGACTGCAACTGATATGACATTAGGTATAAAATAGATACATCGAAAAATCCCCTCGCTTCTTCCTCCCAGTTTGTCAAGTACTGCTGCTACAATCAGCGCAAGGGGATGCTGAATACAAATAAATCCAATCGCCAAAAGCAGTGAGTTTCTCAGTGAAGTCCAAAATGCACTGTCTGTCATTAATGCTTTATAATTTTCCAAACCAATAAAACGAAAGGAACCCATGCCTGAATAATCTGTAAAGCCATAATATACACTAAGACAGATAGGTGCCAGAATCGCAAAAAAGAACAATAGCAGTCCCGGAATAACCAAGCTTAAAATCACCAGCTTATTACTGTATAATTTTTTCATCTAATCTTTCCCTTCCCAATAAAATCTATAAACTGTCCTTCATCAACAAAGCCGCCGGTATGAATTCCAGCGGCTTTGTTGATTCATTTCTCCTGTTTCTCAGTTATTTGCATGAGGCGCCGATTGTTGAGAGGAAGTCATCTACGCTGGTACTTCCATTGGAAACACTCTGGATCTCACTTTCGATACTTGTTTTGAATGCAGAAGGACCGCAGTCATTAATGGGGGTTCCTGATAAACTTGTGGCAGCGTTTACTGCATCCACAAACTGCATCTGGAGTTTTGTCTCATTTCCGGTCATGTATTCCGACTGATCCTGGGCTGACATCCCCACACCATTTTCCCATCCGTATTTTGACAATTTGTCCGGCTGATACATATAATTCAGGAATTTAATAGCTTCCTCTTTCACCTCTGAGCTTTCCGCTACTGCATACCCACCGCCGTTCCATGCTGCTATGTCTGTGGCAGTACCTTTGCCTCCTTCAATGACAGGCATAGTAAATACACGGATATTATCTCTGATCTCTTCCGAAATATCTTCATTCAGAGCCATAGAAGCCTCCCAGCTTCCCATATAAAACATTGCTGCCTGTCCATTGGTAAACAGATTCATTGCAGTGCCGTAGTCCTGGGAATCATATCCGTTCTGAAAGAGACCCTCATCTGCACTTTTTTTCAGCAGCTGCGCAGCTTCTATAAAAGAAGGATTAGAAAAGTCAGCATTTGAAACAGCATCACTTACGATTCCTGCATAGTCATCTCCTGCCAGTTTGAACAGAATATCTGAAAGATACACTGCCATAGGCCATCCGTCTCCGCCGTCCATGGCAAGAGGAACCATTCCGGATTCTTTGATCTTTCCTGCAAGTGTAAGCAGCTCATCATATGTTTTCGGTATCTCCCAGCCATTATCTGTGAACATCTTCTCATTGTAATAGAACCCGGCAACATCTGTATTTCTTGGAAGTCCATATAACTTTCCGTCTTTTTTAAATCCATCAAGAGAACCTGAAACAAATTTATAATCTGCATAGTCGTCCTCATTCAGTTCGGCCAGAACTCCCGCATCCAGCACTTCATCCAGGAATGAAGGCTGTCCCCAAATGCTTACCACATCCGGCATCCCTTCCATGGAATACGCTTTGAATTTTGTCTTATAGGCCTCTTCATCCAAGGCTTCCACTTTAATCTCAACATTCTGATTTTCTTCCATATATTCATCTATAATTTTCTGCTCTACCAGGCCCTGCCCGTTCTTTCTGTCCGGAAGGTTAGAAAACACCTTAATTGTAACTTTTCCATCATCTGATTTACTGATAGTCTCATTATTTGTACTGTTATCTTTCTGTCCGCATCCTGCCAATGCAGCTGCAGTTACTGTAGCTGTCAGCATTGCTAAAATAAATTTTTTCTTCATTTTATTCCTCCGTCCTCTTTCTTTTTTCCTTCTTCAAACGTTTGATTTGATGGTTAAATTTTAGCATTGTACACATTTTAAAAAAAGACACTAAATTTTCTAAAAGGTGGAATATATTTCAAATTAGAGACAAGGTCATCAAGAGCTGTTTCTCATAGCTTAATCTGAAAATACTATAACGCAAAAAGGCCCTGTATACCATGGAACAGCCATCATCTATTCCATGGTATACAGAGCCTTATCTCACTCCCACTGCTGTTACATCTTCCTGCGCAGAAAAGAAAGCAGGATCAAAACTGCCACGATCGGCAGCACCACCGGCAAAAGCGCGCTGACAATACTGATGATCAAAGCAATCACTCCCACCGCGATCAATATCCCCAGTGCCAAATGAACCGTAGGATTCTTGTGCAGTTTTTCCTGCACATGATGGAATCCGCTGCCGGAGTTTTCCATGCCGTCCTGGCTATAGGAAGACTGGCCGTAAGAAGATTGACTGTAAGCGGACTGACTGCCATGTCCGTCCTGGCCGGCAGATCCGGACGCTCCGGAAGTTTCCAGGATCGTACGGGCGATCAGACGGGGATCTCCCAGGCGGTCGGTGGCCTCTGTCTCTGATACCCCTTTGTTTATCTCGCCGCTTATATATTGGTCGTAATATTGTACATGTCCATTCACCACATTTTGAGGAAGCTCCTCTGAGAGAGTTTCCCGAAGTACATCTAAAAATTCTCGTTTGCTCATGGCATTAAAATCCTTTCCTGTTATACCGCCATCTTATCATATCTTTCCCAAAAAGTAATGATAATTCATTAAAATTTTTATAAAATTTAATGAGAGTCCGGCTTCCACCGGACTCTCACTCCCTGCTTTCACTGAACGGTCAGTTTCAGCAGCCTTTTATGAATTTTAACTTAATACGGAACCAAGCGCTCCATATCCCAAAAAGCACATGATAATCGTTGCCATACAGAGTCCCAGCAGAATTGCAGGAACAGATTTTTTCAAATCCACTTCAAGGAGAGACGCGATAAGCGCTCCCGTCCATGCACCTGTACCGGGGAGCGGTATCCCCACAAACAAGACAAGTCCCCAGAACTCATATTTTTTGATCTTGTCACTCTTTCCCATGGCCCTTTTTTCCAGCTTCTCGATCAGAGGACAAAATAATTTTGTCTTCTTCAGCCATTTAAATATCTGCCTGATAAAGAGCAGAATGAACGGAATGGGGATGATATTCCCGATCACACAGGCAAAAACAGCCTGAAGCATAGGGATTTTCAATACGGTCGCCAATAAAAGTCCGCCCCTCAGTTCCAAAATAGGAACCATGGAGATCAGGAAGACAGCTGCCTCCGGTGTCAGAAAAGACGGCATATTCTCAGCAAACCAATGTACTACGGATTCCATTAAAACCTCCTGTTACTTTACCTTGAATTCTTCTGCAAGCGCTTTAAATCCAGGCATAGAATTCATGATCGTTTCATAGGATACGCAGTAGGCGATCCGCACATAACCCGGGCAGGCAAAGGAAGATCCCGGAACAATCAGGATATTGTACTTCTTTGCTGCGGCACAGAAGACTTTCTCGTCCTCCACCGGAGATTTTACAAACAGGTAGAACGCGCCCTCGGGCTTAATGCATTCAAAGCCCAGCTCTTTCAGTCCATTGTATAAGGCCTCCCGGTTGCGGTTGTAAAACGGTACGTCTACTTTGGCATCCAGACATTTTGCGACAACTTTCTGCATCAGGGACGGGGCATTGACATATCCCAGAATACGGGTTGCCACGTTCGCTGCTGCAATCACATCCTCAGCATCACTCACTTCATCCGGGATCACCAGATAACCGATACGCTCACCCGGAAGAGACAAGGATTTGCTGTAGGAATAACCAATGATAGCATTTTCATAGTATTTTGTCAAATAGGGAACCTCAATTCCATCATAAACCAACTCTCTGTACGGCTCATCCGAAATGAGATAAATATCGGTTCCCAGCTCTTTTTCCTTGCCGCGGAGGATATCTGCCATTTTCCTGATGGTATCCTCTGAGTAGACAACACCTGTCGGGTTGTTAGGGGAATTGATGATCACAGCCTTTGTATTGGCAGTTATCTTCTGTTCCAGTTCCTCCAGATTGGGCTGGAAGTTTTCTGTGTTGGGGCTTACCACCACGATCTTCCCGTCATAGTTGGAGACATAGCTGTTGTACTCTCCAAAGTACGGTGCAATAACGATCACTTCATCCCCGGGATTCAGCAGCGTTTTCAGGATCACATTCAATCCGCCTGCTGCGCCCACAGTCATGATAATATTCTGCTCGCCAAAGGAAGTCTGAAACCTTCTGTTGATGGAATCTGCAATTGCCGCCCTCACGTCCTCATATCCGCTGTTGTTCATATAGCCGTGCAGAACAACAGGGTCTTCCTTCTCCAGCTCCTCAAAAACCGCTTTTTTTACTTCAGCCGGTGCCGGAACATTGGGGTTGCCAAGACTGAAATCATATACATTCTCTGCCCCATACTTTGCGGCCATGATCTTGCCTTCCTCAAACATTGCGCGGATGGCTGAACTGTTTTTTACTAAATCTACCATTTTATCTGCTATCATAATACTTATCTTCCTTTCTGTGTAATTTTCCCAAAGCATGTTTCAAATTCTTTTTCGCAAAATGCACATAATTTGTGCTGCTTAAGACACACTCTAACTCGGTTATCTACGATTATACCATTTTCCACCAGACAAAATCAACGTTTTAACACATTAAACCAAAAAAATATTTCTTTCATCTACACAAAGGACAGCTTATAGAGACTGCTGTACAGTCCCTCCCTCTGCATCAGCTCCTCATGGGTCCCCTCCTCGGCAATTCCGTCATCTGTGAGTACAAGGATCCTCTGGGCTTTGCGGATTGTGGACAGCCTGTGGGCAATGACAAATGTGGTCCTGTCTTTTGCCAGGCTCTCCAGAGACTGCTGTACAATCTTCTCACTCTCATTGTCTAGGGCAGATGTGGCCTCATCAAAAATCAGTATTGGCGGGTTCTTTAAAAATACCCTTGCAATGGACAGCCTTTGCTTCTGGCCTCCTGAGAGCTTCACACCCCTCTGTCCGATATCCGTGTCATAACCATTCTCCAGACCCATTATAAATTCATGGGCATTGGCTGCCTTGGCTGCACGCAGTACCTCCTCGTCCGTGGCATCCGGTTTGCCGTAGCGGATATTCTCCATTACGGTTCCCGCAAAGAGATACACGTCCTGCTGTACAATGCCGATATGATTTCTGAGACTCTGGAGCTTGATCTTTCTGATATCCATGCCGTCCAGACATACGCTTCCGCCGCTCACATCATAGAATCTGGGAATGAGACTGCACAGGGTTGTTTTTCCTGCACCTGAGCTTCCCACAAGAGCCACATATTCCCCTGCTTTTACAGTCAGATCCACATGACTGAGCACTTCCTCCTGGCTCTCCTCATAGTGGAAGGAAACATCCTTAAAAGCGATCTCTCCCTTCACATCCCCCAGTTCCACAGCCTCCGGCACGTCCTTGATGTCCGGTGCAATTGCCATGATCTCCAGAAACCTTGAGTATCCGCTGTATCCGTTCTGGAACTGCTCTGTAAAGGTGATCAGCTTCTTTACCGGGTCTGTAAAGTTATTGATGTACAAAAGCACTGTCACCAGATCTTCCACAGGCATTTTCCCTCTTGTCATAAAGTATGCACCAACCAGAAGCACGGTTATGGTGATCAGGGTTGTGAAAGCTCCCATACCGGAATTATAAGTCCCCATATACTTATAGCTGCGCTTCTTGGAATCCACAAAACGCTCATTGCCCCTCTGGAACTTTTTCATCTCTTCCTTCTCGTTGGCAAAAGATTTTACCACTCGGATACCGGAAAGGCTATCCTCAATCTGGGTATTGATATCCGCGATCCTGGCTCTGTTCTCCCGGAACGCTGACTTCATCTTCCTGTTATAGATAAAGGCGTAAATAAGCAGAAACGGCACAAACAGGAATGCTGAAAGGGCCAGTTTTATGTTGATAAACATCAGAATAATAAACGCGCCGATAAATTTAATAATAGAGATCACCAGATCCTCCGGCCCGTGATGAAGCAATTCACTGATATCAAACAGATCGGAAGTGATCCTGGACAGAAGATGTCCTACCTTCTGGTTGTCATAAAAGGCAAACGACAGCTTCTGGTAATGCCCGAATATCTCATTGCGCATATCCCGTTCTATCCTGGCCCCCATGATATGCCCGTAATAGGCAATATAAAAGTTACAGAACGCCTCCACCAATACCAGAACCACCATGAAGATTCCCAGCTTCACGATCAAATCCGTTGCCTCCTGCACAGGCTGGTTCACAACCGTGTTGGTAATATAACGTACAATAAGCGGTATTACAAGGGTGACTCCGGCCCCTAAAACCGCAAAAAACAAGTCAGAAAAAAACAAACCCTTATAGGGCTTATAGTAGCTGACCAGTCTCTTCAGTGTTTTTCCCATCTCTTTTTGTCTCTCCTTTTCCTCTTCTTGTCTGTTGTGGGGATTTTCATTATAATCACAGTATAAAACAGGACACTGCTTTTGGCAATGTCCTGTTTTACAAACTTTCATACGGGAAAGCTGTCCCTGAGGCACAGCGCCCCGTATCCTGTCTGGTTGTTGGGATAAGGTCCGCCCAGAAGGTGGCGGGCGCCTCTGCGCAGATATGCTTTTACTTTCTCCCCATAGAGAAATGCGTCATTCCCCTTCACGATCCCCCACTCCATCAAAAGGGCAGAGGAGCCTGTGACAAAAGGTGTTGCAAAAGAGGTACCCGTCCTGGACGTATAGCCGCCGTTTGGGGACGCTGTTGTGATATCCACGCCGGGGGCCGCTATATCCGGCTTTACAAGATTGGTAACTCTGGTAAATCCGCGCCCGGAAAAATCCGCGTAGGCCTGGTATCTGGAGTTATAGGCGCCCACAGAGATCACACGCCCGGCTGTGGAAGGGATCGTGAGCGTGATCTCCGGCACCGGAAATAAAAATCGTGTCCCCTCGTTCAGAGCCGCTCCCCCCGGCATCCAAAGATTATATCTCCCGTCCACAATCCTCCCGGGTATGAGATTGATTTTCCACACACCGCTGTCCACATATGTATTCTGGGGGATAAAATCAATAAAAATCTCCTGAGAAAGACTGAATGGACTTGGTTTTCCATAATAGATCAAAATCTGTGTGGTTCCCAATTGGAACCTCTGTGGTCCCAGTATCTCCTGAAACGGACCTGCCACCTGTCCATTGGGATGCTGCAGGGAAATATCCATCCGGTCCACGTACTGTTTCCAAATCTGTATATTCATCCCTGCCTCATAACCACCCACCTGAAACGGCACACTCTGACTTTCGCTCTGCTCCAAAACACCTGAAGTATGTATCGCTTTATTTCCCTCATTTCCCGTCCCCACACAGATCACTGTCCTCCCCAGGATGGAGGCACTGTCCAGATATAATTCTATGAGCGACTCCCCACTGTGTGAGCCATAATTATTTCCAAAGCTCAGGTTCAGGGCCAAAGGCATTCCCATGGCAATGGACTGACGAATGCAGTAGTCAATCCCCTGCATCAGTTCTGTGGTCCTGGGGAATCCCTCTGCCTGAGGTGTTCCCAGCTTCACAACTATGATCTGGCTCTGGGAAGCCACCCCTCTGTGAAGCCCCCCTGAAGCCCTGCCGTTCCCGGCCGCAATCCCCAGAACCCCTGTTCCGTGTCCGCTCAGATCACGGCTGGGGACCACTGCATACCGCTCCGCAAGCACAGGCATCTGAAGCGCCTCATCAATCTGCTCTTTTGTATACTCTGTTCCCATGACATAGCCCTGAGGCGGATCACCCGGCACAGTCTGATCCCACAATCTGAGGATACGGCTGCTCCCGTCTTCATTACGGAAATCAGGATGGGCGTAGTCCACTCCCGAATCCACACAGCCCACAAGCACACCTGAGCCGAAAAGCGGCTGTCCGAGAGGCGAAAAACCGCTTTGTACCGGATTGATACAGGAGGCGGCCCGTCCCTGCTCCACTGTAAAAAACAAGCTTTTCGGCTTCTCAACGAATTCTATCTGAGGATACTCCGAAAGGTTTTGGATCCGGCTTTCCGGTACAGAGAGGATGGCAAAACCACCCAGCAGCTCCACTGCCCGGATCTCCGGATCCAGTGCCCCCTGCAGGCTCCCGGAATATTTAACAATTAAATCCCATCTTCTCTCCTCCGGCTCAAAGCCCACATCTAAAACCAATGATTTTTCCCGTTCCTGCGGCGTAGCATCCAGTGCCAGGTTTAACAGATTTTCCAGCTTCTGATCCTGCATAATAACTCCCTGTTTTTTGCTGTATCTCTTCATTATATGCAAAAAAAGCAGTCAAAATCTGCTCTTTTAAACAGATATTGACTGCTTTTAAGTATCCTTCCAAACAGATATCCGCTGCCCGGATCAATTTAACCCTGCAGTGATTTTGATTTGGTCATAATATGATACGGGCCTGCCACGAAGAACACACCGCCTATCATGTTTCCGATCGTGACGAACAGCAGGTTGTAGAAGTATCCTCCTATGCTGATTGCCGCGTCACCTGCATTTAAAAGTCCCACTGCCAGAATACTCATATTGGCAATACTGTGCTCAAATCCACAGATCATGAACACAAAAATACACCAGAATACCATGATGAGCTTTCCTGACTCGGACTTCATCTTTAATGCGCACCATACAGCCAGACATACCAGGACATTACAGAAAATCCCTCTTACCAGAAGCTGTACAGGTGTCAGAGACATCTTTGTGGCGGCTATCTGTGCGAAATAAGCTCCTATATCGCCTTTCGGAACTCCGGTAAGCTGGAATCCGATAACCCCCAGCAGAGAGCCAAGAATATTTCCGATATAACATAAAACCCATGCTTTGACTGTCTTGCCCCAAGGCACACATCCACTGAAGGATGCACTTGCAAGAACCATATTGTTGCCTGTGAACAGCTCGGCACCCGCCATAATGACAAGGCTCAGGGCTGCCGCAAAGGCAAAAGCCTGCACTGCTTTCAGCATTGGGGACCCCGCTGCGTTCAGAGGTGTTCCCAGCGTAAATGTAACAAAACTTCCAAAAGCAATGAAAAGCCCTGCCGTGATGGAGGATACCATAAATCCAAAGGTATTGTTCTCCATGAAGTTTATCTTGCCTTTTGCCGCATTACAGACTGCACTGAATTCATCAAAATACATACTTTTTCCCCCGCTTCTATAGCTAAATTATGTATACAAAATTCAGGTACGGCAAAGCCGTACCTGAACTTCTCTATATTCAGTTTTCAAAATGGATTTTTTAGAACAGACCGGAAATCTTTCCTGTCTCGTCAACATCGATCCTCTCTGCAGCCGGAACTTTAGGCAGACCTGGCATGGTCATGATTTCTCCGGTAAGAGCAACAATGAAACCTGCACCTGCGGAAATCTTCAGGTTACGAACGGTCACTTCAAAGTCTTTCGGTGCACCCAGTTTTGTCTGATCATCGGTCAGACTGTACTGTGTCTTAGCCACACAGATTGGGCAGTTTCCATATCCAAGAGCTTCCAGCTGAGCAGCCTGTTTCTGAGCGTTTGCTGTAAGAACAGCTTTCTTGCCGCCGTAGATCTTCTGAACGATCTGGTTTAACTTATCCTCAATGCTTCCTTCCAGTTCATAGGAGAATGTAAAGTCATTGGGTTCTTCCACAAGACGTATAACTTCTTTAGCCAGTGTAGCACCGCCTTCGCCGCCTTTTGCCCAAACCTCGGAAAGTGCAACGTTTACGCCCAGTTCTTTACATTTAGCTTCTACCAGGTCAAGCTCTGCCTTGGTATCTGTAGGGAATGCATTGATAGCAACCACACACGGAAGCTTGTAAACATTTGTGATATTGCTTACATGTTTCAGTAAGTTCGGGAGACCTTTCTCCAGAGCTTCCAGGTTCTCGTTATTTAAATCTGCTTTCGGTACGCCGCCGTTGTATTTCAGGGCACGTACAGTAGCTACGATAACAACTGCGCTCGGTGTCAGGCCAGCCATACGGCACTTGATATCCAGGAATTTCTCTGCACCTAAGTCAGCACCGAATCCTGCTTCTGTGATAGCGTAATCGCCTAATTTCAGCGCCATCTTAGTAGCGATCACAGAGTTACATCCATGAGCGATATTAGCGAATGGTCCACCGTGTACGATTGCAGGTACATGCTCCAGAGTCTGAACCAGGTTTGGTTTCAGTGCATCTTTCAGCAGTGCACACATAGCGCCTTCTGCATGTAAGTCATGTGCTGTGATCGGTTTCTGCTCGGAAACCTTGCCATATGTATAACCAACGATGATTCTTCCCAGTCTCTCCTTCAGGTCTGTAATGTCTTTTGCCAGACACAGAACAGCCATGATTTCAGAAGCAACTGTGATATCGTATCCGTCTTCTCTCGGACAGCCGTTTGTCTTTCCGCCCAGACCATCAACTACGAAACGAAGCTGGCGGTCATTCATGTCCACACATCTTCTCCAGGTAATTTTTCTTGGGTCAATATTCAGGTCGTTGCCCTGATAAATATGATTATCCAGCATTGCTGCCAGCAGGTTATTTGCCGCGCCGATCGCGTGGAAGTCACCTGTGAAATGCAGGTTGATGTCTTCCATGGGAACTACCTGTGCATAACCGCCGCCTGCTGCGCCGCCCTTTACACCGAATACCGGTCCCAGGGATGGCTCACGGAGCGCTACCATTACATTTTTTCCTAATTTCTGAAGGCCATCAGCCAGACCTACGGTTGTGGTGGTCTTTCCTTCTCCGGCAGGTGTCGGGTTGATCGCTGTAACCAGAACCAGTTTTCCGTTCGGTTTATCAGATTCTTTTAACAGATTGTAGTCAATTTTAGCTTTGTACTTACCGTACTGCTCCAGATATTTGTCATCAATACCTGCTTTTTCTGCAATCTTTGTAATTGGCTCCATTGCGCACTCCTGTGCGATTTCGATGTCTGATTTGAATCCCATGTTAATACCCTCCTTTTCATGGCAATAGTTTTGTTTCTGCATGTATACTGCCACTGTCTATGTATGAACCCTTTGAAAAAAAAGGGCAACATTTGTCAATTACACAATTACAAACGTTGCCCAGACGGTCGGCTCTCACTTACATTTTGACTTCACTGTGGTGCTCCACATTGTAATCCGTCAGAAATCAAAACTATTATTTTGTTATGTCTATAATTTATCACAAATCCCGATTACTGTCAATGCTGTATCATATTAAAAATCCACAACAATATTTCGACAATTTTACTCTATTTTCCGGCGATAAAGGATAATACTTCTTCTTTTTTGGGCATAACACGGAGTGCGCCCTTCTTTGTAGTAATAAGAGAGGACGCGCCATTGGAGAATTCCAGCATTTCGTAGAGCTGTTCCTCTGAAAGGCCTTTAATTCCGTGCTCCAGTACATAATTCAGCGCACATGCGCCAAAGGTATCACCTGCTCCTGTAGTCTCGATGGTATTTTCCTGTAAGAAAGGCGCATGGAACACTTCTCTGCCCTCGTGGAAGGCAATGCTTCCCTCTTTTCCCATGGTCACGTTCATGAGCTTCAGATCAGGATACTGGGACAGCAGCATATGGGCGCCTTCCTTCACATCCTTTGTGCCGGTCATGAATTCCAGCTCTTCCTCAGAGATCTTCAGCAGATCACATTTTGACAGACCATATGTGATCTGTTCTTTTGCCAATTCCATACTGCTCCACAGAGGCGGACGCAAATTCGGGTCAAAGGAGATCAGAAGCCCTGCTTCCCTTGCAATATCAATAGCTTTGGCAGTTGCTCTGCGCACACCCTCGTGGGTCATGGACAGGGTGCCAAAATGGAATGCCTTCGCTGATCTTATGTATTCTTCGTCGATCTGGTCTACGCTCAGCATCATATCCGCACCAGGATTTCTGTAAAACGCAAAGTCCCTGTCCCCATCCTCAAAGGTATGGACAAAGGCCAGCGTTGTATGGACTTCCTGGTCTTCATACAGATGACTGGTGTCGATCCCCAGACTGTTTAGTGTGTTTCTCAGAGATGTACCGAACTGGTCCTTACCCACAACACCCAGAAAAGACGTCTTTTTCCCAAGGTTGTTCAGCATGGCCAGCACATTACAGGGGGCACCGCCCGGATTTGCCTCAAAGATAGGGTTTCCCTGTCCGCTCACTCCGTTCTCTGTAAAATCGATCAAAAGCTCGCCCAGGGCGATAACATCAAAATTCTTGTTCATTTATATTCTCCTTGTCCGTTTTATTCTACTGTGAATTATATTCGTTTTGCCTGCTTTACGCAAGTACCGCGGCATAATTATTCATAAAAAATACATTAGATATAGAATTATTCGTGATCCTATGGCCGGTATTCTTAATGAATCGAAAGGTTTTCTTTAGAATTTCTTATAAATTGAACCTGCAATTTCTTTTAAATTATATGGTGTAATGAGAATGTAAGAATAATGTCGAAATTGAGGTGATTTCCATGAATATATTAAACCAAATATCCGAGTACGCCTCCATCTGCCCGGAAAGAACAGCCATCTGCTGTGACGGCCTGTCTGTTACTTACGGGGAGCTGGAGTTATATTCCGGGCGTCTGGCCCGTTATCTTGGGCAGCAGTGCGGGCAGGACCATTCCCCCATAGCTGTATACGGTCATAAGCACCCCCTGATGCTTGTATCCTTTCTGGCATGTGTCAAATCAGGCAGGGCATACTGCCCCATTGACACCTCTGTGCCAGATTCCCGGGTGAAAATGATCTTAGACGCCCTTGACTCACCAATCCTTTTGACCCTCTCTCCTCTGCACGGAGACTGTAAAAATAAACGTCCCCTTTCCCTCCGGGAAATTGACAGGATCATACATACCGATTTTCCCTCTGTGGACATCCGCATGGAAGAAACCAGGCCAGAGCCTGTTTTGGGGGAGGATATTTTTTACATCATATTTACTTCGGGAAGCACCGGCACCCCAAAAGGAGTCACGATCACGGAACAAAATCTGAGCAATTTCCTGGATTGGTCCATTACTCTGGGGACACCCACCAACGCAAAAAAGGGGAAGGTATTTCTGAATCAGGCTCCTTTTTCTTTTGATCTGTCCGTCCTGGATCTGTATACATGTCTGGCTGTGGGCGGAACGCTTTGGTGCCTGACAAATGATGTACAGAAGGATTACCGGAAACTGCTGGATTCCCTGAAAAGATCCGGGGCCTCCATTATGGTTTCCACACCGTCCTTTGCAGACATGTGCCTGTCAGACCCCGGATTTACACAGACGTCCCTGCCGGAACTGGGCCTGTTCCTGTTCTGCGGAGAAACCCTGACAAACCGGACAGCCGTTAAGCTTATGGAGCGTTTTCCCTCTGCCAGGATCATGAACACCTATGGTCCCACCGAATCCACAGTGGCTGTCACCCAGGTAGAAATAACGCCTGAACTGGCTGCCTGTACTTCCCCTCTGCCTGTAGGCAGGCCAAAGCCTGGCACTGCGCTGCAGATCTGCAGTCCTTCGGGCAGCATACTCCCCGAAGGCGAAAAGGGTGAGATCATTATCCTGGGGGACACGGTAAGTCCCGGTTACTATCAGAACCCTTCACAGACACAAAAGCACTTTTTCACATATACAGAGGGGGAAACTGCGGTACAGGGCTACCGCACAGGTGATAAAGGGTATATGAAAGACGGAATGCTCTATTACTGCGGACGCATAGACCTGCAGATCAAGCTGCACGGATACAGAATTGAGCTGGAGGATATTGAAAATAATCTTATCCGCCTTCCACAGATAGAAAAAGCAGCGGTACTCCCGAATATGAGAGACGGGCGTATCAAAAGCATCAGTGCCTATCTGGTCTGCCCCGGCATGACGGCGCCGGAACGCACTTACGCGGAATCCCTGAAAGAGAAACTGCGCGCATTCCTTCCGGAATACATGATACCTAAAAAACTCATATTCATGGACAGACTTCCCATGACCGGAAATGGCAAGGTTGACAGAAAAGCCCTGGGGAGCACAGTTCTTTGAGTTTTTATGAAGGGCTTTCCTTTTTTATCTGCCTCTTTCTCTTCCTGATCCCCGCCGTCATTCTGGGCATCATGGAAAAAAGAATGGGGCATTATACCCTGGCAGTCTCCCTGGTCTTCATTGTCCTGGTCTTCGGCCACAGCCCCCGGCAGTTCCTCTATCTCCTCTTATTTTACGGATGGTCCTACCTGGTTGTGCGGGGCTACGCTGCTGTCCGGGGCAAATACGGAAGAAACGAAAAACAGTATTACCTGTTCCTGGCCGCCATGCTGCTGCCTCTTATATTATGTAAACTATCGCCCTTTTTTCACATGAACCTTTTTGGATTTACCGGCATTTCCTATATGAGTTTCCGCAGCATTCAGATGGTCATTGAGATTTACGACGGGATCATTGAAGAGGTTCCCCTTCTGGAATTTTCGGGATTTCTTCTTTTCTTTCCCTCCATCAGCTCCGGGCCTATTGACAGAAGCCGCCGCTTTCATGATGACTGGGAGCGCATCATACCAAGAGCCGATTACCTGGAAATGCTGGCAGAAGGAATTTTCAAACTTCTTCTGGGCCTGGTCTACAAGCTGGCGTTGGGCACCCAGCTCTACACACTGCTCACCATATGTGAACAGTCCATGGGCCAGCGCGGTGCCCCCTGGTACTTTGCCGCCGGATATGCCTGGCTGTACGGCTTCTATCTGTTCTTTGATTTTGCAGGATATTCCCTTATGGCTGTGGGAACCGCTTATATCCTGGGCGTAAGACTTCCTGACAACTTCCGTGCTCCATTTAGAAGTCTGGACATAAAAGAGTTCTGGGACCGCTGGCACATAACCCTGTCCCACTGGTTCCGTGATTTCCTCTTCACCCGTTTTATTATGAAATGTACAAAAAAGAAATGGTTCTCCAGCCGCCTGAACAGGGCCTGCGCCGGATTTATTGTGAATATGGGCGTTATGGGGCTATGGCACGGTGTCACCCCTTCCTACATACTCTACGGAATCTATCACGGCATCCTGCTTTCAGCCACAGAGGTATACCAGAAAAAATCAGCCTTCTACAAAAAGCACAAAAACCAGAGACTATACAAGGCCGCCTCCTGGCTGCTTACCATAAACCTGGTGATATTCGGCTTCTTTATCTTCTCCGGAAAATTCCTGGAGCTGTTAGCTGCCTGATATCACAAAACAGTTGATACACGAAATGAAAACCCTAAAAGGAGAAAACAAAATGGAAGAAAAAATTTTAGATTTATTAGCAGATATCTGTGAAGATGACATTGTGAAAGAGGATATAAAGACCGAACTTTTCCAGTCCGGACTTCTGGACTCCCTGGGATTTGCCGAATTCCTGGCCGGCCTTGAGGAAGAGTGCGGGATTGTCATTGCGCCCTCAGAAGTCACCAGAGAAGAAATGGACACACCAGAAAAAATCCTGACCCTTGTAAGGTCTAAAGTCTGACCCAAGATCCCCTCCAGGAAAGGAAGGCACAGGAAACATGAAAAGACTGACTGCATTTTTCACGGCTTTTGTATTGTTCCTTGTCACTGCCGCAGGTATTCATCTGTCTGTACGTGACAAGAAAATCCCGGACTCCCACGCGTTTTCCACCTGGGCTAACGAGACAAAAACACGTTCCCGTGAAACCATAAAACAAAACCTGAATTCGGACAGCCTTCTGGTATTTGGCTCCTCTGAATTCATGCACGGACAGGACACGCCTTATCATCCATCCGCCATGTTCGCGGACAGCGATTTTGAGCCTATGCTCATTGGTGCCGGCTATTACCAGTCCCTGAGCCATGCCATCGCTCTTGGCGCTGTAGGGGAGGGCCAGAAAAAAGCCGTTCTTTTCCTCTCCCCCCAGTGGTTCAGGAAACCCGGTGTCCTGCCACAGGCCTTTGCGTCCCGTTTCTCAGAAAATGACTATATGGGCATGCTGCAGAACGAAAACCTTTCAAAAGAGACAAAGCAATACATCATAGACCGCACACACGCTCTCCTGAAAGACGACCCCAAAACCCGGAATCGTTTAAGCAGATATGAGCGCGTATGGGATACCAAAACCGCCACCACAGAGGATACCCTCCTTGCCAACGCATGGCAGGGCTTTCTGAACGAAAAAGAAAGAATAACCGTACCTCTTCTCTTTGACCTCACAGCAAAAAAGACAAACCGTACTGCCGGCAATATATCCATAAACTGGACCAAGTGGTTAGCCAAAGCTGAAAAAGACGGTTCCCGTTATCAGGAAAACCAATTCTACATAGATGAGAAAAACTATAAAAAACTCAAACCACGCCTTTCCAAAAAGAAAGACAGCAATAAAAAAGCCATCCACGGCTACGGTTCCTCACCAGAGTATGATGATCTCCGCTGTTTCCTGGACGTATGCCGGGATATGGACATCAAGCCTCTACTGGTCATCCTGCCTGTGAACGGCTACTACTACGACTACACCGGATTCCCTCAGACTGCCAGAGAAACCTACTACTCCAACATCCGAAACCTGGCTGACGCCTATAATGCCCAGCTTGCCGATTTCTCTGCCGACGAATATACAAAATACTTCTTTGAAGACCAGGTCCACATTGGACGGAAAGGATGGGTGCTGATCAATGAAAGTCTTTACAACTTTTATAAAGAACCTTAAAAATAACGCCAAAGCGCGCTTCCTTCTCCAGGTGCTCACTTTTTACGCGCTCCTTATGCTCCTCTACCTCTACTTTATGACTGCCAACCTCTCCTCAGCACCGCCCTTTCTCTACTCACAATTTTAAGAAGCCGCCATGCGGCTTCTTTTCTGCATGGCATGCTACTCCCTCTTGATCATCCGGTACCCGATTCCGATATGGGTCTGGATATACTTAGGCTCTGAAGGCTCTTCCTCGATCTTCTTCCTGAGTGTGGCCATAAACACACGCAGGGAAGGCACATCACTCTGCATCACATTTCCCCAAACCTCATTTAATATGAAATTATGGGTCAGAACCCTTCCCACGTTTTTCGCCAGAAGGCACAGCAGTTTATACTCAATAGGCGTCAGATGGATCTCCTGATCCCTGATAAATACACACCCGGAGGCATAGTCAATTTTCAGATCACCATTTACGAAGACCGCGTTATCCTCCACACCTCCGCTGCTCTGATACATGGCCCTGCGAAGGCTGGCACGCAGCCTTGCCAGCAGTTCCTCCACACTGAAAGGCTTTGTCAGATAATCATCTGCGCCTGCATCCAGCGCATTCACCTTATCTGCATCCTCGCTTCTGGCACTTACCACTATAATAGGTACATTTGACCAGGATCTTATCTTTTTTATCAGCTCCACACCGTCCATATCCGGCAGCCCCAAATCCAATATGATCACATCTGGTCTCTGGGAAACAGCTTCCATCAAAGCCTGCGCCCCATTCTTAGCCATATGGTATCGGTATTCCTGTATATCCAGTGTGGTCCCCATCAGATTCCTGACTGCTTTATCATCCTCCACGATAAGTATCAATGGTTTATTCATGTATCACTACCTCCTCTGCCGGCAATGAGAAATAGAAAATACTTCCCCGGGGAACATTATCCCTTACCCCGATCTCACCGCCATGTGCATTTATAATAGACTTACAGAGGGCAAGGCCAAGGCCAAGGCCGCGCCTGCCGTCCCCTTTCTGGTTCTCTGCTGTATAGAACATCTGAAACAGCTTATCTTTATCCTCATCCGCCACACCGTTTCCGTTGTCGGAGATTTCCGTCCATACAAATCCATCCTTCTGAAATACATGGACTTTGATCTCTGACCCGGACGGTGTATATTTGATCGCATTATCTATGATATTGATAAATACCTGTACGATCAGCCTGGTATCCATCTTTGCCATGAGAAATTCATCCTCCTGCTTCACAGTGATCCTGTGTTCTCCGCACTTCCTGTCCAGATGGTGCAGCGCTTCATTCAGCACATCATCCAGAAGCTCTGTCTGCCGTTTCAGGTTCATGGCTCCGTTCTCTATCCTTGTAACAGAGAGCAGATTCTCTACCAGGTTGATCAGCCAGATCGCATCATCATAAATATCCCCGTAAATTTTGTGCCTCTGCGCCTCCTCCATCTGTGCTCCGCCATTTAACAGCACACTGGCATTTCCTGAAATGCCGGTCAGCGGAGTGCGCAGATCATGGGATATGGCGCGCAGAAGGTTGGCCCTCAGCCGCTCCTGTCTGGCATTCATCTCCACCTCTTTTTTCTCCTCGTCCAGTTTCTGCTTTTCAAGTGCCAGGGCACATTCATTCAGCATGGCCAGAAGCAGGCTTCTCTCAAAGGCGGTAAGCTCCTCGGCCCCCATAACAATGCCGGCCACTGCCAGCGCCTCTTTTCTGCCTCTGACGGCCAGATACAGACATTTTGCTCCGGGCAGTGTATCGGTTGTGGCACCGGCGTGTTTATTATTCTGATATACCCAGGATACCACTTCCTGTTCCTTCTCATTGATGTACTTCTCTGCATCCGTCTCCCGGCTTTTCATCCTGGGAACCAGATTCCCCTTTTCATCGGGCATATAGAAGATAACTGTACGGCCCAGCATTTTTTCCATCTGCACCATTATCTCTGAAATGATCTGAGAAACATCCCTGGCTTTCTGGAGCTTCTGGCTGGTCTCCAGAAGGATTTCTGTTCGGTACGCCTTTTCCGCCGCCTGATGCGCCTGCTCTTTCACCCTGGTCGTCAGGGTGGAGATCAAAAATGCCACCAGAAACATAATAATAAATGTAACCGGGTATTCCGGGCCGTAAGCCTTAAAGGAATACCTGGGAAGCGTGAAGAAGAAATTGAAGGTAAACACACTGATAAAGGAGCTTACCAGACTGTATGCCTTGCTCTCTGTCCACATGGCCGTAATAACAACCCCCAGAATATACAGCATGATAACATTGACCTCTGAAATCCCCAGACTGTACATCCAGCCACCGATCCCTGTTGAAGCCAGCAGTACACCTGCTGTTTTAATAGTGTCTTTAAATGTAAATCCGGTCCTGCTGTGTCTGATGCGGAATCCCGCTGTCTCTGTATTTTCCTCCATAGACGGAATGATATAAATATCTGGATTGGAGCCAAGGGCTGTGAGCCTGTCGGCAAAGCTGACTCTCGAAAAAGGAATTCCCCCGATTCCTTTTGTCCTGCCCAGTACAATTTTTGATACCCCTGCCATTCTGGCATACTCTGCGATCTGCTGAACCACGTCATCCCCATACATGGTGATAACTCTGGCTCCCAGTTTTTCCGCAAGCTCCATGTTTTCCTTTAAAATCTTTTTCTCAGCATCCGGCATGTTTTTTTCATGGGAGGTCTGCACATACAGAGCGGTAAACGCGCCGTGAAATGCATCTGCCATACGCGCCGCTGTCCTTATGACTCTGCCGTTAGAGGGTGACGCGGAGATGCCGGTCAGGATATGTTCCCCGGGATAGGAGGTTTCCTGTACGGTTTCCCCCTTCTCGGCAATCTTGTTGATCCGGTCAGCCATTCTTCTGAGTGCCATCTCCCTCAGGGCTGTGAGAACCCCTGTCCCCGGAGTTTGATTCCCCAGACGTTCCCGCACCTTTTCCGGCTCCGCATCCACGAATTCCACCTGATCCGCCTGGTCGAACACCTTATCCGGAACACGCTCCCCTGCCGGCCGGCCTGTCAGAGAGGAAATTACATCTGACAGGCTTTCTATCTGCTGCACATTCAGCGTTGTATATACATCAATTCCGGCACGAAGAAGTTCCTCTATATCCTGATAACGCTTTCTGTGCCTGGAGCCGGGCGCGTTTCCGTGAGCCAGCCTGTCAATCACTAAGAGCTGGGGTCTTCTTCTGATAGCGCTGTCCAGATCAAATTCAGGGGAGAGAACACCCTGATAATTATGAAAAACAGGTGTAAGCTTTTCCAGTTCTTCCCCCATATCCACTTCCAGGGGAACGCAGCCTATCACCACATCACAGCCATCTTTTTTTCTTTCTCCGGCATCCCGCAGCATCTGCCCTGTCTTTCCCGTACCTTCAGCATAGCTGAAAAATATTTTAAGTCTGCCGCTTTTATCCATCTTTATCCCTGTTCCCCCTTCTGCTCATCTGGAAAGGCAAAAAGCGCCGGCTATCTCGCCTTTGCCAGCGCTCTTACATCTTTGTAGTGTCCCATAATGATCAGTGTCTCGCTGCCCCGGAAGATATACTCCGGACGTGGCAGGGGATAGATCTCCTCCTGCTCCTTGACAGCCAGGATACTGATATGATACTTATTCCGCACACCTTTTTCCACAATGGATTTGCCAACCCATGGGGCCGGCACCGGAATTTCATAGATAGAATAATCCGGGGTGAGTTCAATGTAATCAAAAATATTGTCTGTGCCGAATTTAACAGCCAGACGCTCTGCCATCTCCCGCTCTGGATAGACTACCTTGTCCGCTCCATTTCTGAGAAGGAATTTCGCGTGTACATCCCTGTTCGCTCTTGACAGTACAAAAGGTGCCCCATAGTCTTTGAGAAGTGCTGTGGTCTCAAGGGAGCTTTGGAAATTATCTCCGATGGCAACCACACACAAATCAAAATTCCCCACTCCCAGTGAGGCAATAAAATGCTCATTGGTGGTATCCCCGATCTGTGCATTTGTCACCAGATCAAGGGCGTCATTGACACGGTCCTCATTTATATCAACCGCAAGGACTTCATTTCCCTCTTCTATTAATTTTGCGGCCATATGGCGGCCAAAGCGGCCCAGGCCCACAACAAGAACCGATTTCATTTTACATTTCCTCCTTTATCAGACATCAGCCCACAGACACTTTCTCCATAGGCAGTTTTGACGGTATACTGGCAATCCGGGTACCGAAAGCAATGAGTATGGTAATGCCTCCAACCCTTCCTATAAACATGAGCAGGATCAGAACTATGTGCGATATGGTTCCAAGCTGCGCAGTGATTCCCAGAGACAGGCCCACGGTTCCGATAGCGGAAGCCGCTTCAAACAGGGCATCCTGAATGGCAATTCCATCCGCAGATGATATCAGCATGGTTCCCACAAGGATTAGAATGCCATAGAGCATAGTCACACAGCTTGCATGGCGCAGTGCATTTTCTTCCATTCTTCTGCGGAAGCACTCAATATCCTTCCGTTTCCTGAACTCTGACCATATACTTAAAATCATAATGAACATTGTAGTTGTCTTAATACCTCCAGCAGTGGAGCCTGGAGAACCGCCGACAAACATCAGGCCCACCATAAGAATTTTGCTGCATCCTGTGAGTGTTGTCAGATCCACTGTGTTAAATCCCGCAGTCCTTGGAGTCACCGCCTGGAAAAACGCACACAGCACCTGTTCTCCCAGACTCCTGCCCTCCATGGAAGGTTTTCCCAATTCAAAAAAGAACATGAGAACAGCCCCTCCGAATATCAAAATGAAGGTTGCCATAAGCACCACTTTGGTGTGGAGCTTATAATTCTTATAATGCCATTTATGGATCCTGATGTCTGACCACACAAGAAATCCAAGACCGCCCACAATGATCAGAAGCATAATGGTAATACTCACCAGCGCATTTCCAGAAGCAGTCATAAGAGAGGATCCAGGTTCAAAATAGCCCATCAGATCAATTCCCGCATTGCAGAAGGCAGAGATGGAATGGAACACGGAAAAATATATGCCTTTCCCCGCACCAAGTCTCGGGACAAAATAAAAGCTCAGCAAAATGGCTCCAATTCCCTCGAATAATACCGTTCCGCCGAACACAAACTTTGCCATGCGCACAATTCCGCCCACCTGCGGCGCTGCCATGGACTCCTGCATTAAAAGCCGCTGTGACAAACCAATCTTTCTTTTTGTGATAGTAAGCGCAGATATGGCGATGGTCATAAAGCCAATGCCGCCAATCTGTATCAGTAATAAAATAACGCTCTGGCCAAACGGAGACCAGAATGAATAGGTGTCATGCAGAACCAGTCCGGTGACACACGTTGCCGATGTGGCAGTAAACCAGGCATCCATAAATGGAGCTGCAGTCATCTGCCGGTTTGACACAGGCAGCATCAGCAGAAGCGTACCTGTAGTGATCACTGCTAGATACCCAAATACAATGAGTTTTGTTGTAGTCCAGTGATGTTTCTTTATTTCTGACATAAGAGTTTTCCACCCTTTTTATTCTCTTGATGTGTTATCCTGTACCTACATATTCTAAATTCTTTTATATTAAAACGGCATAAAGTCATATGAAAGATGCATTAAGATAGCATAAAGATTTGTAACTCTTCAGTAAATGCATATATTTACCGAAACATTACCATGATTTGCTCTTTATGCTATCTTATCCTGTTCCCTTATTCTTTATTCTCTATCTGGTCATCGTCCCTTGACGTGCGGTAAAACCATTCCAAAAGGTCCTCCAGCGCTTCCTTTGCCGACTGAAGAGGCTTGTCAAACATTCCTGCTTTATAAAAATTGATCACAACTGCCCCTATGGGAACAGCGAGTATCATGCCTATAACACTGCTGATACGGTATCCTGTATACATAAAGATCAGAGTAAGAAGAGGGTCCATACCAATGGAATCTCCCACCATTTTCGGCTCTATGATCCTTCTGACCAACTGCGTCACCAGATAAAGAATGATCAGACCCACTGCAAACTTCGTATCGCCGGACAGAAGTTTAAAGATGGCCCACGGAATAAGGGCTGTCCCGGTCCCGAAAAACGGAAGCATATCCAAAAAGGAAATAAGAAATGCAACCAAAACGGCAAAACTCACTTGCAGAAACAACAGCCCCACACAAAGTATCGCCCAGATAATAGCCATGATCTTGAACTGTGCCTTAAAATAACCGCCGAATACCTTTTTAAAGCTGTCTGAGAGCAGCTTCCATTTTTCCTGGATGATCTGCGGTGTGTTATTCCGCCCAAACTCCAGGATTCCATCCCGGTCCGCAATGAAAAAATATGCAGATAATATGGTAAAAATAATAGAGATCAGCACATTGGGAAGATGCTTTGCCATGTCTCCCGCATAACCCACTGTCCACTCACTGATATTTCCCACCAGTTTTCCTATCCGTTCTCCTAGGTCATCCTGTACATTATTGATAGAAGTCTGTACATTTTCCGGAAGCTGTTTCATGAACTTATTCAGATTGTGCTCAACCTCCTGGAAATCCTCCCGGAATCCGCTGTATATATCCGGCGCCTGATCGATCAGTGCACTGGTCTCTTCCACTGCTTTTGCCCCTATAAAATATCCTGCCGCGATTATGGCAGCCAGAACTGCTATAATGATCAGCATAGATGTGTGCTTTCTGGCTATTTTCATCCTCTTTTCAACCATTCTCACCAGAGGGCTTGCGATCATGGCAATGATCCACCCAATGACAAAAGGCATAAAAAACCTGAGGAATCTGATTCCCAAAAAAATGGCCAGAACAACGCCCAAAACTGTAAACAATGCCGCTAGAGTACCCTTTACATACTTTTTCCACTTCTTCATATATAAATATCTCCCATGCCTGCCTGTTTTGACTGCCATCAATGCAATCTGACAACAGCCGGGGCAGATTTTCCTGCACCGGCTGCTTTAAGTATACTCTTTCATCCGCATGGGATACAATGCCTATCCCGTTAATTTTTTATGAAAAATTTGCGAACTATATCTGATCAGTAATTATGTCTGTGTTGGGGGTTCAGAATGCCGGCATATAGAAATGACAAAATCTATAACCTGGCAATTGTTATATTTCCTTCAGAAAAGCAAATGGCTCATCATCATGAAGAAAGTGCATCAGCATATATGCTGTCATGATCGCCACATTCTCTTCCCGCAGTATTCTCCTGACTTCTTCCCTGTCTGCCAGTACAATCTCAAGCTCCTCTGAGTCCTCCAGTCCATCTCGGGACGCCTGACCGGAAGCGTAGCCATATACACTGGCGCAGGACTCATCTGTCATCCCAATGGTGGTGAAATACGGCTTTTCATATGCCGGATCCACCTGGAGCGGCGACAGAGTCAGACCTGTTTCCTCTTTCATTTCCCTGATTCCGGCCTCTTTATAATCTTCACCTGGCTCTACCAGGCCTGCCGGAAATTCATAGATATAGCTGTCGATGGCGTACCGGTACTGACGCACCAATACGACCCTGTCTTTCTTCTCCCCGTAAAGGCTGTAGATAATGACTCCGTCCGGGGTGTTTTTTCTTGTTTTTATCTTCAGGTCATTTTCGGTCTTTGCCCGTGACGCCACGTAGTAATGGCCTTTTCTTCCTGTCTTGCTCTCCACATCCAAATGGTAGAGATTTACATGTGGGTTCTCTGTAAGCGGCGTCACTTTTTTTATCTCCGGCATTATTATTCTCCTCGCAGTAATACTCTGATTCTTTTATAAATAAGCAGTGTGACGGCAGAGATGATACATCCCTTCACCAGATTAAAGGGTGCCACTGCCAGCACCACAAAGGTAAACAGGTTATTGATAGCGGGATGGATCGATGTTCCCATCTGGATAAACGCGCTCACCGGCATTCCAAATGCTGCCCCATATGCGGGAAGCAGGATAAATGCGTTCACAACACAACCCACAACAGCCATTGTGATGGTTCCTATGGCCATACCGATCACAGCATACGTTTTGTTCCTGCGGTATTTATAGAAAAATGCTGCCGGGACAATGAAGGAGCATCCTATCAGGAAATTGGCGATCTCTCCCACACCCGCTGTGGCAGAACCGTGGATGACTGCATACAACAGTACCTTTAAAAGCTCGATCATAATACCCGCTGCCGGCCCCATGGCAAACGCGCCGACCAGTACAGGCACTTCGGAGAAGTCCATCTGGTAGAAGGGCGGTGCGATCACCGGGATGGGAAATTCAATCATCATCAATACTGTGGCCACTGCTCCAAGCATGGCTACCTGTGCCAGTGTCCTGATCTTAGAACGGTTCTGTGCGCCCGCAGGCCTTTTGTTTACAATTGCTTCATTACTCATTTTCATTCTCCTTTTTATGATGGTTTCATAAAAGGAAATTCTTCTTTTTCTGTCATAAGCACGCAGCGTCTTCCTGGCAGTATCACAGGAAAATTCTGAAACCATTCCTGAAGCCACAAAAATGAAACTACGAAAAAATGCCCTGATAATCAGGGCATGGATGAAATCTGCATTATGACATACATTTTCTTCTCTCATCCAGACTTTAACTGTCGGTACCGGAATCACACCGGTTCAGCCATTTACATGGGTCGCGGACTATACCGCCGGTAGGGAGTTGCACCCTGCCCCGAAGAATTTCTTTTTATTCTAATGGAAATTATAGCGCATTTGACTATATTTTTCAAGGGTTTTTGTGGATATTGTATATAAAGGTAAAGGGATTTTGTAGATAATTTCTTATAAACCCTCATAAATCTTTATATCTCCTTATAAAATAGGCCTGAAATGGTGTAAAAAATGGTGTAAATGGTGTAAAAATGGTGTAAATCTAAATGGCTGAATGCCTTGTAGAATCAAGCTTTTTCATCTGTTTCTTTGTTCTGTCTAGGTTTACATGGTCATAAGTTTTCATGATCAGCTTTAAATTTCCATGCCCCATGACATACATCATTGTATTTGGGTCAATCTCAGCCTCCGCCATTCTGGTACATCCTGTATGTCTGAATATATGGTTACTTATCCTTGGAAGCTTTTTACCAGTCTCTTTATTATACCTGTTGACAATCCGATATAGGGCTTTGTTTATATTGGCCGGATATAATGGTTTTCCTTTTCCGGAAGTAAAGACAAAATTTTGATACCCGTCAACATCTACAACAGAGGGATGTAAAAATCTGTTTTTGCTCAATTCCTTAAAACATTCATAGACATCCTCTGTCATTGGTATCTGCCTGACACCATTTTCACTCTTAGTTGATTTGGCATAAAATTGAACCTTGCCGTCCTTTTTCCTATATAAGACAGAATGGTCGATTGAAACTATCCGATTCTTCATATCTACATCAGCCCACGTAAGCCCCATAATCTCACCAATCCTACAAGACGTACCAAGCATTACTCTAAACAATAAGTCGTATTGTTGGCGTGATCTACATTTCTGTAAGTATTCCAAAAACTCTTGTTCCTCTTCATATGTGAGTGCAACCTTCTCTTTAGAGGTGCTGGTATACTCTTTACAACATCCATCAGCTGGGTTCTTCCTTATCAATTCGTCATCAACAGCAATCTGTAACGAAGGATGAATCATTTTGTGCAGCATCTGAATTGTACCATCAGCCAAACCCGCATTGCTTTTTTCAGCATAGAATTTTTTAATATCGGATTTTTTTATCATAGTTATATCTGCTCTTCCGATAGTATTCTGAATGAACTTTTCCCACATATATTCATAATTTTCTCTCGTAGAATTCTCATACTTTTTTATGCTCATATGGACACGAAATTCATCATTCAGCGTTATTCTCTTGGGTTTTGCTACAATTCCATTTACTAGACTACAATTGATTCCTTCTTCCTTTTCTCTTAACGAGAGTTCATCTTGCTTCCCCGGACACGTATCAGTTTTAACCAATTTCCAACTATAAATTGTTTTTCTCTTCCCATCCAAGTCGATATATCTATATTGATACTTACCATCTTTCCTTTGGCTCTCTCCCGTCTTTAGAAGCCGTCCTTTATTGTCCTTTCGCTTCTCTGACATAAATATCCTCCTTCCAAATATATAGAAAGAGCCTGATATGATATATATATTATACCACATACAGGCTCGTGTCTCCAATTATATTACTTGTAATTCATCATTAAACTCTTCAAATTTCTTACGTTTTATCAATCTATGAGTTCCCTTCCAAATCACAAAATTGCAATCTGGCTGTTTCGTTATCTCATCTAATTTTCCTATTCCTATACCCGAATAAACTGCTGCTTCCTGTAAAGTCAGGTTCATCTTTTCCCATACTGGGATATCTATTTGCTTACTAATATAAACCAACCTCCAATAAATACTTTTTCATAATTCTTCCTTAATAAAAGGAGTGTCCTTGTAGACACCCCTATTTATATTAACCTTCAATAATTTTTATTTGAATCCCCCCTTATGTTTTATTTCTACTAATTTTCTGTTTGTATATTTAAAACTCTCTTCACACATCTTCTTCATACCAGGAAATACATCTTTTGTAACATTGCCTTCTACATTCACAAGACTATCGTAATGGTTATTTACATTATAAGTGTCTCCTCCACCTTTGACTTCGAACTTGCTGTAGTCTGGCTGTTTAGGAATATGTACATCAGGGGAATATACATTGGGTATAGAAGCATTTTCTGAAAATTTATGAAGGAAAGCGGTCTGTTTCTCATTGAATATTGCACTACCTCCAAAGTTACCCAGTACACCATTCTGTGTGATGATTGCTTCAGAACCAAGTTTCAGTTTATGATCTTTATCATCCATAAACGCCAGTCCATCTTTTGCCTTTGGGGTTCCACTTTCATAATAAAGCTTATATTTCTTGAGGTCAGGAGTATAAGTGTTCCATTGTGGCTCCCAGACACCATCACCGTTTACCCAGTAATATAAACCACTGTCTTTGGATTTTACATATCCGTTCCTTGCCATTGCGCCTGTATGGTCAACATAGTATTTATCGTCGATCCAGGTAGATGTTGCCATGTTGCCACTGTCAGTCATATAGTACCAGAGGGCTTGTCCGTTTTTATCTACGCCCCAGGCTTGCCATCCGGTCTGCATCCATCCCTCACGGTCAAATTTATACCACTGTCCATCGATGGCTTCCCAACCGTCTTTTGTATAAGAACCATCACTGTGCTGATACCACCAGCGCCCATCCTGGTTTAACCACGTACCAGTTTTGGATTTATCTACAGTCTGCTTGTTTGATTCATTCTTTGATGGTGTTGTCTTATCCTTAGAAGGTTTCGTTGGTTTGATCTTAGAGGTGTCAATAGAGACATTTGCGTTCAGCTTGCCCATAGAATCCTGGAACTGTTTGAGTGCGGCCTGTGCATCAGCCCATGGTTTCGTCAGGGAATCTGTTAAGCTCATCTGGTAATCACCAGCGATAGCTTTCAGCTCTTCATAAACTGCTGCCTGTTGGTTCTTTGTAGCTTCTAAAACTTCAGAGATAGCTTTCTGCTGTGCTTCTGTACTGGACTCTAGTTCCTTTGTGACAGCGTCCTGATTTTCTTTGAATTTTTCTAATTGAGAATCATAGCCTTTAGAGATGACATCATATTCATGGTCTTTACGTGCTTCATCATATTCTTCCTGAAGCTTTTGAAGCTGGCTGTTCAGGTTCTTTTTCTGAGCGATCGCTTCTTTAGAATCATTACCCTCCAGAGCAGCGATCTGTGCTTTAATGGCATTTATCTCTTTGGATCTATCAGCCATATTTTTCTGGTAATCGTCCGCTTCCTTCATCTTCTGGAGTTCTTCTTTACGCTTATTGATAAGCTTCTCCATTGCCTCGGTCTGTTTCTCAATACCATTCTTCACCAGGTCAAGGATCGCATCTTTGGCAGATTTGGCAGATTTCGCCGCATCCATCTGTCCTTTCTGGTACTCCTGGAGCTTTTCATTGTACTGTGCTTGTGTGATATTCCCATTTTTCAGGTCTTTCTTTAAAGCATTAATAGCAGCTTGATAATTGACTGTTTTCTGTTTTGCACTGGTAAGTTCTGTACTCATAAGGGCTAATTGTGCATAGCCAGTAGAGGTTAATTGGACATCATCATCGTAAATACCTTCTTTGTTCATCAGGTCACGGACAGAAGATGCCATATCGCCAGTGAAGTCCAGGTTATCCAGAGACTGTTCAAATTTGCTGTACCGGATTTCCATGATACTCTTTTTTAGGTCAGCCAGGGCAGAATCGCAGTCTACAATAGATTTCTTGACTTTATTGATCTCTTCTTGCCATTTATTCCATGTATCGGTATTCTTACCAATTGTTCCATCTGCGACCAGAGCATTAAGCTGTGTGGTAAGCTGTTTTTGTTCATTCACTAAAGCGGCTCTCATGGCGGCTTGCATATCCATACTCTTTTTAAGAGCTTTACTGTCACCTACAAGATTCAGCTTTTCTGATAAATCGCTTACAGACTCGTTGTAATCTGCCATGCTTTCGGAGAGACTGACCAGATTTTCATAGTCATCCTTGATATTGTCAAGTTTCTTTATCTTTGTTTCACGTATCTTGCGGTTGATGTCTACAATCTCATCGCCCAGCTCTTTTGCTTTTTCATCGTTATCTTTAGTTGGTTCGCTACACCAACTGGATCATTAAATCCCACATGGTTTCCCATGTGAACGAGACTATATCTTCTACCTAATTTTTTATATAATAAAAGAGCAGGAGATTATGCGTCCTGCTCTTTTATCAACTCATTATATATTTTTATAATATTACTCATTCCAAAACGTTTGCCATTTTGATTATATCGAATTTTCTTCCGGGCTTTCATATTTAATTCAGCCATTAACTTTTTGGGAATTTCTATTGGTTTACGAGTATTTATATCCATATAAAGATTGTCTATGTATTCTTTAGTTAGGGGAAACATATTTTGAGGTAAAAAAGCTTTTTTCTCACCTAACACATAGCCAAAACTAATATTATCACATATATTATATTTTTTAATTGATTTGGTATATTCTTTCTCATATTTTTCTACTTTTGATGATATTGGAACCATCCAATAAATGTTATTGTCGGTATTAGAAAATTTAAATAAATAGCAACATGGTCTACCATGAGGTTTTCCATTAACAAATTCTTTATTTTCCAACAATCCACAATTTGAAAATCTTTCATAAAACGAATCTTTTACAAAATACAATTTACCAACATCCATTATTCTCCTTTGTGCATAACAAATCCCTGTTATCGCTAACAGGGATCCTTGAACCCCAGCCTTTTGTTAGCCGCATACTGGGTAGCGGAAATAATTTGAACCCGTACCTTCTTTTTATGGTTACTGATTTATACGGTCACAGTACATAATCAAGGAACCACTAAGATTCCTTACTTATATTATACACAATTCAAGGGGAATTAACAGTAGAAATATTAATGGAAATTCAAAGAGTTATTTGTGAAAAATGCACAAAACGTATGTTTATATTTAGCATTTTGAACTTAATTTATTATACTATATTTTAATTAGGTAGTCTACCATTACGGATGACCAATCGCTTGTCATCCTCTCGCCTGTAAAATACAGGGCATTTAGTCGTTGAGCGTTCCCCTATTCGGGGCTTCGTTGCTTGATTTCCCATTTTATAGCACTTAGGACACAATATCTAATTGTGCTTTTATTTCACCATATGCCATCCTATTAATTTTTTCTGTTTTCACAACATTCACGCTTACGCATATTTCATCGTCACGTTGTAGTTTAATAGGCTTTAGGGTGTTCCAGCAGTTAAATAGAATACCTCCACCTGTTACCAGATAGAGGGGCGTGATTTACACCATGTTTGATACTGACTTATTTTTTCTTTCAGGTCTTCATCCTGGATATCCTCGATATCAAGCTCACCTGCCCAGATCTTATGGACATAATTGCCTGGGACACCAAGAGCATTGGCTTTTGTCATGTACCTGTTTTGTGCTTGACGGAGAGTATCCATGTAAGATTCTGAATCACTTACATAGTTGTCAATCGCTTTGTTCTGATTGGCGTTCATCTCAAAGTCTTCAATAGCATCATATAAACGACCATTTTCAGCTTTCTGAACGCTGATCAATTGTTCAATCCAATCCTGTAGTGATTTGTTGGACTTTGTGTTTTCATCGGTGGAATCTGTGTTGCGGTCTACAGCGGCTGTGTTTTGTGGAGTAGAAGAGGAGTTATCTTCATTGGAGGAACTACCTGAATAAGAATGTTGATTCTTGTTTTTTCTATTAACATTTGATACAGGAATCCCACCTGTTACCATTGCTGTACCTGACGCGAGTGCACTTCCACGACCATTTATCCATCCACGTTCAAGTAATGCTTCTGTTTGTCTATGATTGAAAACGATGGCACCTTTAGGGATATTTGTAAATTCAGCACCATTATCACCAATTGTATGCCAACGCCCAGAACGGGGATCTACAACAATCTCACGGCCTAATTCCCCTACAAGCGTAGTACCACCTTGTTTTGCTGCCCAGGAGCCATTAGCCATTGCAGTTCCATAGGCATGTTGCATTTTGAAATTACCAGATGCATGAGCAGTACCATTGAGACCTTGTGTTCCGCCAGACGGTGGTGTTCCGATAGTTGAAATTGTATATGTTACAGTCCTGTTAAAGTTGGGAGGACTATATCCATCAACAGCGGAAGAATCAAGATGATATTTTACGGTGGCATCTTTATCATTAGGAGTATAACCAATTATAGCAGATTCATCAATACCTGCCTTTACCATTACTTCGGGTGATAAGGCGGCAATAGATGCAGTTATAGTTTCAGTATTACTTGTGTCAATTTCTAAAGCGGCTGTAATATGTGGATCAATGCCTTGGATTTCACTGGCCAATCCAGCAACTTTACTTTCAGCTTCACTTGTGTCAACGCCTATAGCAGTTTGAACTTCTAATTCGTTCTGTGCTTGTTGAAATTGTTGAAGTAATGATACCGCTTCGCCAACTTGACCTTGAACTAAACTAGTATCTACTGACATAACAGCAGGTTCGTTTAGGGTTTGTTTTTGTTGTACACAATATTGAATAATATCATTTGCACTCTGTACTTGAGAGTCATCAATCGCAATAGTTTTAGCTTGCTGCATTTGTGCAATAGTAGCATCTAATGCGGAGACTTTTTCTTCAGTCGTTTCCATGCCAGAAACATCAATCTGAATATCCATATCCTTGAACTGGTCAGTTGCCTGTAAAGCATCAGCGGCATCACTTGCCTTGACAACTAGATCACCCAATGTTTGAACACCTTCATCTGCCCAGTCAAAATCTCCACCTTTTAACTGCATTTCATCAAAGAAAGCTTGAACTAATGGTAATGATAGGTTCATACCATTTGCAAAGTCCTCCATAGTGGTTTGACCCGCAACTTCATAATTCTCTCCGGCTTCGTCCAACACCATTAAACCTTTGTCTACAGCATCTTGACAGAATTGCGAAATATCCATTCCGTTTGCGTTACCATTATCATCAAATGTTAGATAACGGTTTAAATCGCTCATGTAGGAACTTATTGCATCTGTATCATTTTTATCTACTGTATCTGGTACAAGGAAGTCAACCGCAGCATCGAATTTTTTAGAACCAAAATCTCCATAGATATCGGAATCTTTATTGTATGTATCTTTGATTCGTTGAAATGCATTCAGAGAATCAGAAAACATATCCCCATAGTCAGAACCATTTTGAGCGTCAAGCCACTGCTGATATACTCCAATGGATTCTCGTAGTGCAGAATTTAAGACATCAATCTGGGCACATTCATTGACAATAGCGGAATTGCTGTTAAGCAAGCTATCGATTTGTGCTTGGATTGATTCTGTTGTTTCTCCACGAGCTAGATTATTCGCTTCTAATTTCTTACGCAAAACATCTATTTGGGCGGCATTTTTCACATAATCCTGTTGTTTTTGAGCCTTAGCGACATCGTTGGTAGCAAGTTTTTCATCGACTTTTGCCTTTGACAATTCTTTTACTTTATCAGTGTTCAGCTGCATGGAGCCGTTGACATATTCAAGGGCGGACTGATAATCTTTTAACTCTTCAGAATTAAAATCTTCGGAGGATATAGATTTCCCTGTTTGTTGGGATGATAATACAGAATTTACTTTATTTATGGAAGTAAGAGCGGTATTTGTTTCATCTGTAATGGTTTTGATTTCGCTTGCAACTTCCTGTGCACTTGCTTTTGCATCTTCAAAGACACCAGCCAAATCTACGGCATCAAGCTGTGATAGGTCAATGTCATTTTCATTTACATATTTATAAAAGATTTCTATATCTTCATCAGATAAGTCTTTTGAGAATCGTTTAAAGGCAGCAGTCCTTCTGTTGTACTGGTCTGTATCCTCTTTTGTTGCAATATCTCTTATATCTGCGAAACTCTTTGTAAGCTGTTTCTTTACTTCATCAATGTTATACGAATCAGGTTCAGCCAAAGCCATTATATTCTTTTTGAGGTCATCAGCAGAAAGCCCGGCTTGTTTTAAGGCAGAAGTTAATCCCGGAGTAGAAGTAATGAGGGTATCAAGTGCTGTTCCACCAGACTTAGCGGCATCAATCAGGGATTCCTTTAAACCATCAAAGTCCTTCTTGGCAAATAAGGTATTAAGGGAGGATTCCTTTGATTTTGCTAACTTAGCAACATCCATGCCCAGATATTCTTTCTGGATCTTCTCAAACTTCTTTGCATCTTTTTCAAAGCCATCCACATAATTGCCTTCATCATCATAAAACACGGAAGCAATTTTCTGCATAGCCTGGTACTGTGCATTAACAACGGCTTCTAGATCATTCACTTCAGATTGTTTCTTATCTATCTGTTTCTGAACCTCGTCATAATTGGATTCATTTTGGGAGTCCTGTAATCCCTTCAATTCTTTCTGAGCGGCAGCAGCTTGTTTGATTTTATCAGACAGGATTTCATACTCATCACTGCCTTTTGAAATCTCATCTCCTGTTACCATTGCAAGAAGACCACCATTATATATTCCTTCTAAACCAAGTGCATCAGCGGCTTCAGCTCCAAGATTTCTTAGTCCAGCTACTAATCCGGTTGACCCATCGTCAGCGGCATTCTTTGCAGAACGGGAGTTTAATACTTCTCGTGCATCCTGTGCCGCTTGCAAATGCTGTCTCTCTTCTATCTTCTGCTGCAGATCTAACTGTTTTTCAAGTTCTGCGTTTTGCATTTGAAGTTTGGAAAGTTCAGCTTCTTCGGCAATTGTCAGATGTCCTTTAGCATTCAGCTCATTGATTCTTTGCTGTGTTGTGTCCAGCTCTTTATTCAAAGATTCAACACCGCTTTTTGTGGTTTCCCATGCAGAACGCGAAGACTCTGCCGCCTCAATCATGCGTTTCTGACCGCTCGTCATGTAGTCTACTGCTTTCATTATACCTGCTAATCCAAGCTCGATCCCTGTTCCCACTAGAAATCCCGTTGCGGCGTTTGCAAGGACTGACTTCATGGAGAACTTCTGATACTGAACTCCTGTTGCAGATAATGACTTTTTGTATCCGTCTAATGATGCGGTGCCATCTTTTGTAGTTGATATGTATTTACGGAAATTATCATTTTCTTTTACAAATGAACCACCAAATCTTTCAACATTGGCTTGTCCACTTAAAACTTCTGTATTCCAATCACTAAGCAACTTTTCAGCTTCAGAAAAGTGCTTCTTCCACTGCCCCATTTTTGTAAAGTCTATTCCAAACAGGTTTCCTTGCACATCAAGCTTTCCAAGAGATCCCGTTCCGTCTTTGGATATTCCTATATCGGTTAATCCCTTCCCTGTAAACACATTTCTAAGTGCCATTATACTAGATAAAAATGATGGGATAAACAACTGAGCATCGTTCAGATTATCAAAGAGAGTAACCATATTTTCAAGGCCGGTAATACTACCTTTCATAATGTCTGTGTCTACGAACCCTGACACAAATTCAGTCCACTGATTTTTGAGACTATTCAATCTTCCTTGCCATGAATCTGCTGTCTTCATAGCCTCTTCAAACGCACTGCCACCACCCTCAGAATAATCCTGTATCATTTTATCGTACATGGAAAAATTGGTTAGCACTGAAGCCAGAATATTAGACCTGTGTTTCCCGGCTATGTCATCTATGATTCGTGCTCTACGTGCATCCATTTTATCAAGATTATTATAAACCTCTGATAGATCACGCAGAATGTCTATAGGATTCCTTAGCTCCACAACGCCATCTTTAACAGTTTTTAAGGATACACCAACTGATTCACAGGCAGCTTCCGCCTTCTTTAGAGCAGTTTCATCGATTATCCCGTCCTCTGTCTCGCCTTTTACCTGACGCAAATTCATTATCACTGTCCGCAAACCCCTGCCCACAGTTTTCCCGGCTTCTTTTGTTGTGGCTACGCCCGTCCCAATTAGGGCAGCAGTCTGGTCTTCTGTCAATCCAGAGTTTGCCATCATTGATCCAGCAACACGAATACCATTAGCAAGATCAGTCATATTTACACTTGACCGATTCGTGATCAAGTTCATTCCATCAAGTACAGATGTTAATTTTTCGACATCTCCCTTCATCTGCCATGCAGCGTCAGAAGCAATCAAGAATTTCGTTGAAGTTTCGGCGGACATATTTCCTGCCACCTGTGCCATTGTACTCAGATCACTCATCTCTGATAAGTTTTTAAATCCAGCCTGTGCAAATGTTTCACTGGAAGACATATAATCACGTACCAGCGCTCCCCACTTACTTGCTCCATCAAAAGATTTATTACTCAACTCTGATAATTGTTTATTCGTAAGGTTTCCTGTTTTATCAATTTCTGTCAGAATAGTATCAAGTTCTTTCAACTCACTGATTGCTTCACGAATCTTATTACCACCGAAATCTAATGCATTCGTCCCAGCAAACATTCGGAATAACCCGTCTGCACTGCTCTTGATCTGTGCCATATTAGCATTGAGCACTCTCGTATCAATACCTAATTCTACTGGATTTTTCTTAGTCTTTTTCCCAATTTCATCAAGAACTGATTTAACTTCTTTCTGCGTTGACTTTCCATCCACTTTTGTTTCAATATTAATTTCACGCTTCTTATTAACTAATGCATCTATCTTATCTTCAGCTTTAGAAACGTCAGCGTCTACTTGTATCTTAAAATTATCAGCCATATAATTTCTCCTTTAATTTTAGACAACAAAAAAGAGAGACTAATTTCTCAATCTCTCTTTTGCCATGTCTATATATTTTTCTATTTCTAAAATCTATGTTTACAATTGACACATACCCTATCCACCTTATTCGTAAGGAAACCAGTTAGTAGGCTCCATCTTCTCGGCACAATTTGTATGTTATGTGAGCCACATCTTGGACATCGACCTTCTGCAATTAATTCTTGTGGTAGTTTATATTTGTAATCATCGTCTGGGCTTGGTTCTGCAAAAGCATCTGGATATTTTTGACGTAGGACTTCTTTTGCCTTATCACAGTTTCCATCTTTATCTTCAGGAGGTGCTTGAAAAGTATACTTTAGATAATATGTATTTCCAAATTTTTCCAGGTCAATCGGTTTATCTCTTAATGAATAAGAATCACTATTTTTAAAACCGTAAAAATACCATGTAATCAATTCTTCTTCTGGTTCCGTCTGTAATTTGTCACTTCCAACATGGGTATCCCCACCACTCAGAGAAGCACCACAAACAAGACAAGTATTCTCGCTATTCTTTTGTTTAAGAATATCCTCATTCAGTATACTTCCGCATGCCTCGCACAATATTTTTCGTGACATACCCAACACCCCCAGACCTTTCCTTTAATATAATACTACCACATTTTCTAAGCTTTTACAAGAACACCAGTTCATTTTGTAAATCCTACGCTTGTAAATGCATTCTCTATGATATCAGACATTTCTTCTACTGTTTTTGCCCAGAATCCCGGTGAACCCACCAGGTTTGCAGTACCATATTCAGCAGCATTCAAAACCTGATTGGTACTCCATGTCCCGGTTGTATAAGAATAACTATCATCAAGATATATCTCCGTAGATATAGAACTTCCTCCACCAGAAACACCACTTGTCGCGGGTGAATTACCTAACTGTCCTGTACGCTGATAAACTTTTGGACTACCCGTATAAAATCCAACATTATTCTTCTGGGCAGTTTCAAGCCCTTTTCTACTTACTTCCTGCATCGCCTGGTTTGCTTTTTGCCGTATTGCCGCTTTTATTGCCGAAGCAGATGTATATGTAGCCATTAAGATTGGGATTCCTGTAATAATAATGCTACACGCTTTAATTCATCGTATAACACTTGCTTCTTATCCTGCTCCGTCTTCTCTTTTTCTTCTTTCAACTTTTCAGTCAAATATAAAATCTGTTTATTGTCCTCGTTTATTTTTTCAAAAATACTTTTTATATCATCTTCTTCCGTAAGCTTCCATAGGATATAAGACATATCATTTTTTCCTTTATCATCATAAGCATCCCATAGTTGAATAATCTCATGAATTATATCTGCTACAGGCTTGTGGATATCCATACAATAATATTCCATAGTATCTTTAAGCATAAAATCCAAACCATCTATATCTATAAATTTCAAAACCTTATAATCAATACGTGTATCCAAAGATATATGTTCTTTATTTATTGTAATATAAATCATATAATAGTCTACGTTGCACCCGTCATCGGTAATATGATATTTACCTTCCACTTGCCCGCCCAATATGCCTTCATTTTCTGTACATACAACTAAAAATGTTCCTTTTGCCACCTTGTTAATTATTTCATTTAATTTCATGTATCCTCCTTTTGGAAATATAGATAACTTCCTAATTATTATTTGAGATTTAATGACTGAAGCGCCATGATGGAGTAATTACTCCGTTTGAATGTTTGATAACCAAGATTCTGATTTGAATTTTAACGCTTTATAGATTTCATTGATTTGTTTTAGTTCTGCAATATCTGTCGTACTATAATATTTCTCTTCTAATATCTGAATAAGATATATGTAGCCTTTATCATTTAACTCAACTGTCACTATAATTATTCCTCCTTCATAATCTCGGATACTGGTTTGATATGCTTACCTGCTAAAAATTCATGAACCTTTAGCAATTGTTCCGCATTCAACTTACGTTCCCCCTTTATCCAACGTGTACATGTACTGGGATCGCATCCAATATATTCAGAAAAAAAGTCATTCCTGATACCGTTAGCGCAAAGATATTGTTTTACTACTTGTCCTAATGTCATAAACATTACTCCTTCCGTTATTCTTTCATAAGTTATTATTGTGGTTGTAAAAACAGCCAAACTTGTTGACTACTTCCTCCCTATAGAAAATACCGACTTTTAAAAACAGAGCCAAAAACCCTGTATTTATCACGTTTTTCAGCCCTGTCCAAATTTATTAAATCTTCTAATTTTTACATTTCAATATCTTTGTTTTTATTTATTTTTTCTAGTTTTCTCCCACATGCTTCACAACAAGTTTTTTTATTTCTACTTGCTAAAAAATACCTCTTACATATAGCGCATTCCTTCACTTTTCTATCACCATTATATCTGAATAAATCTACGAGAGGATTTGAACACTTTGAACTAAATATTTCTCTACTACTATCATCCGCAAATTTTATACATAGAGATATCTTTCTGTAGTTTTTTAATTCTTCTATACTTATGTATCCATTTTTCTCTAAGCGTTTTAACCCACCTGTTGTAGACTTTGCCTCAAGCCAATTATCAATTGTAGCGATAGTCATTTTATTCTTCTGTCTTTTATAAATCCTGATATAATCACATTCCTGACTATATTTTTTCTGAAAACGTTTTATCAAGACATATAATATAAATAAAATATACGGATCATTTTGACAATCTCTTCTGCATTTAATATTCATAATAGTATTATATACATTTTGTGATATAGGTACATTTACATTACTTTTAATTTCTTCCTCTGCCTTCTGGATCGCTTCTTCTATCTTATTAATTTTTTCTTCAAAAGATTGATATGCCTTACGTTTTACTTTTATAGGTATACCACTATTCTTCTTGATATTCTCTATAATGTTAGAATACAAAATATCGCCAAAACAATTCCACAAAATATCCTTTTTATCATCTTCATTTTCTGGTTGGCAATATTCGATATCTATAAGGTAATTAGCCGCAACCTTCCTATCATAAATGATTTTACTGATCTTGGCACTACATCTATAATAAAACAATTCCTTGTCAGATATCTTTTCGTTATTTAAATCAACGTAACACTTTTTCGCTATTGCCTTATAACGCTTAATATTATCACTTTTTAATTGCGCTAAAAGTTCTCTGAGTTCCTGATATTCCTTGGATTTACGAGCGATTCTTATAGAATGATTTGTTAAATATTCTGAATTAAACTCTTCCTTATTCTTTGAAGCGTAAATTGTCTTTGTGATATCTTTATCTGTTTTTCCCTGTATATATTTGCTGATCCTATCGCAATTATTATTCGGATTATATTTTTTACACTTTGTACTTTTCTTTTTCTTTGCATAGCGGAAGAAATATGGGCATAAACTGCCATAATTTTTATATGCTTCATACATTTCTGCATATTCATTTAATTCCATACGTTTCTGTGTTTTAAAATAGTCAATCACAAAATTATTATAGGCACATAATATCCTCACAAGTTTTATATCCGGTTCTATATTTGAATTAAATATTTTTGTGATTGCATTAGAAACATATCCTATATTTTCATTCGTAAAGCTACGCACAAGACATTTTACAACTTCGTGGTTTGTAATTTTTGAAGGTTCCGCTTTAGACATTTCATAAAATAAAGGATATGTTCCTCTATCCAAAACATCCAAAAATGATTTATCATGGATCAAACAGATATGGTCACCATCCCAATCACATTGAAGTGTTTTTGATATCAAATCATGACAGCTCACAATCGTATCATATCCAATGAACCATTTAGCGCATTCATCAGACTTTTCAAGATTTCGGATACCATGTTCACAATCTGATAAATGTGGATATCTGATACAACATGCTTCTTCAATATCTGTATCCTTATAAAAATTATTATATACTTTTCCTCTTTTTATAAGTCCCTCCGGATTATCTTCCCCAAGAAATAGCCATTGACTAAATGCATATAAATCGGGACATACATAGCTCCATATTCCATCCAAGATCAATTTACTACCCATTGCCTTATTTCGCTCTGAGATCAAAGCAGATTGCATTACTTTTCTTACATGTACATCATTTAACAGATCAGGGCATATCATAATAGATGCACTCAGTGTATCCATTTTTAGAGGTGTACCCCCATTAATCAGCTCTTCACCAGTTTCTCCATCTAATTCCATATTTTCATAAGACTCAATATCAACTCCCATCAGTTTCATTGCTACATTTGGTTTTGTTTTTGCTTCGTTAATGTATCTTATTGTCTTTTCGCATAACTTTTCAATAGCTTCTTCTGTCATGTTCTGTCTGGGTATTGTCTGAAATGGTTGATAAGCAACCCTAACCTCGGCGCTTTTACCAGGCTCATGTGCCCAATTATTTACAGTAATTGACATCTCCGATTCTTTGAACTTCTGACGATAATCCTCCATTGACTTATAATACTTTCTCATCTTCAATTGACTGTCAGTTAGAATTAACTTTGCCTTTAAGAAGTCATCAATATTCAGCCTTTTATCCCACGCATCCTCCATATGAATCTCTGATAACTTATCTTGATATAAGTTTAAAAATGCATGAAAATCAAATGGAAATATGGCACCTTTCAGCCAACCCCCACGAATTTGACAACTACATGGAAATGTCCCTGGAATAAACATACCAGCTCCATCCATATGCTCGATTGAAACAGACATCTCTCGTTCGCTAATTTCGAGGGTATCTATATCCAGATAATTCACCATACTCATGACCATCGTTTTAAAGTCTTTTACAATAATCACATCGTCAATACTAATCCCCGAATCATATATATCACTATTCGACATATTTAATGCTTTGGCAGCAAGATACTTTCCCATATTGATACCACCTTTAGCATTAATGGTTTCTTCACTCAAACCGCACATAAGAGACATTTTGTTGGTCTTCCAAAAAGATTCTTCTAGTAAAGTGATCTCCGAATTTTTCATTTGGTTCGTAGATGACGTGTAAAAAACATATGGAACTCCATCGATCTCAACACCTCTATCTATTATCTGATTAAGTATCTCCGTCATCAGGCTGCTCTTGCATTTTAATAATACAATTTGTTTAATCAACGGAACATCACTATCGCCTATTTCGCAACGACGTATTATCTCATTCTCAGATAAAACCGTTTGACGACTTATATTTTCCTCTTCTGTACAGTTTCCATCTTCATCTGTTATATATAAATAGTTTTTAGTGATATACCTGGGCTTATCTAATGGATACTCATTCATTTCAGCTATTAATTTTTCTTCAAAAATATTTTTATCAAAGTCCTTTCTATTCCTATCCTTATCTATGACATCATAAATCTGGCGCTCTCTGTCTGTCATACAATCCATTATATTTAATTTGTAAACCCTGTATCTTCTTGCTGATTCATTATTATTTATATCTTTCACCCTCCATTTTAGTCTCAGTATTTGCGGTTGCGATTTCCGCTGTTTTTCCTACAAGTTCCATAATTTCTTCATAAGTTTTTGCCATATTATCTAATCTCCTTAATATTATTATTAATGTTGTAATCCATGGATTCTGCCCATGCCTTTATTACATTGACAGAATCTATATACCCCTTTCTCTCTAACTCTGGTATTTCATTAATTTTGTCAGTAAGCCAGACGTACCCACCTACTTGTTCTATAAAAGTTGCTACCTTTGTGCAAAAGAGTAGTACAGAATCTTTAAGTTTTTGATTGTATTGTTCTGTTGGTGTTGTTTTTTCATTACATCAATCTGTTTGCGTAGATCTTGTAGTTCGGTGACTTTAGTGTTAAACTGGGACTGAAGGTTCTGGTAGTCACTCTTATAATTTTTAAGCTGCCTTTTGGTAGATTCATAATCAGGTGGTAATTGTGGATTACTTTCTAATTCTTTAATCTTGTCAATATATTTCTGAACTTCTCGCTGCGTAATGCGTTTGGTTGTATCTAATGACGAAATAAGTTCAACCTGCTCATCATCAGATAGATTTTTCATCATAGCAAGGGCGGTAGTTTTTGTGACAATACCAGTATCCACAAGATCAGACAATTCAGGAATCATCTCAGAGAGTGCTTTGTAATTATTCCAAGTATCGACAGACATACCTTGCGTTTTTGCCAAATCAAATTGCGTTTTTGGAGTTTCCGAAAAATTCGGAGACTCCTCAGAATATTGGTTCCCATAGTATCCAGTTCCCCCTTGTTTGATTTTGTAGATCCGTTCTAACTCCCGGATTCTTAGTCCAACTTTCTTAGCTGATCCACCAACTTCTCCACGCTGTTTAACATTTGTTTCTAATAAATCCTTTATAATCGCGTCATCATCCTTATATTCCTTGATTTCACACATGATGGATTCAATCCCAAGTTCCTTACATGCTCTGACTCTCTGGTGTCCAGATACAATTACCATATCTGATGTATAATTTTTCCCTTTCTTTTTTATCTTTTATAAGTGTGTAGCCAATACATCAGTAGTGGTTATATTCTTTACTTCTTTATTTATCTCTGGAATTTCACGTTTTCCTTGTGTCAGTTCTTTGTATCCAGCACTGATTGAAGTCTCACCAGATAGAACCCGTTGCTTAACATCTTCGTTATTTGAACTAAGCACCTTTGCACCCATTCGGTATGTTTTTTCTGAAACACCGGCAATGGATGATAGTTTTTCGGACGTTCTTCCTGTTTCATCAGTATTTTTCCGAGTGGGTATTTTTACCACATCGGTATTCTGCTTCAAATTATTCAGAGAATTCTCCTTTGCCTGTTTCTCATATATTGGCCTGTACTTCTCAGCCACAGCGATCCTCTGGATAGGAGAGAGGTTCCTACGCCCTAATTGAATATCAAGCATCCATTCCATAACTTCTTCTTTTGTTTCATAAGCAAGGGTGCCGACAACATAATCGGTAATGTTGTTTTTCTTGCAAATCTTGTAACGATTGTGACCATCGACTATGAAGCCATGCCATTCCATGATGGGAAAGTTCCTATCAAAACCATTTTCTAAAATGTTTTTTTCAAGCTGGTTATACTCCTCATCTGTGAGGGGTGGTCGTAAATCTCTTATAGAGAACTTGCCGTTAGTCTTGAAAGTGTTCCAGCAATAGAATATTAGTTTTATTGCATCCAATACACTAAAAAATCTGGTCATCATTGTAAATTCTTGTAATGGTTAAACACTCCTACTGCCTGTATACACTACATTTGATCATTTGTGATACTTCTGATTTTTGCTTGCCACATAAGAAACATATTTTTTATTTGCCATTATCTTACTTCTCCTTATTCATTTTTTCTGTTCAGCAATTTGACTATTTGCCAAATTTATGAGATTATGTTTTTGTAGTCATCCTACCTTTTCCTTTTTAAGGATAAAAAAGATGAAAGGATGATTGCCCATGATATACCATATCATAATTATTTTAACTGTTATTCTTGTTATTTTAATTGTCACTACCATTTATTTGAAACTGATAACGACTATCCACAAACCTTCTAAAGGCAAAAGTTCAAAGACTCACTTCAAATTAAAACTGGGCAAAAATCAGTCTTTAGAGCTAGATTGTGAAACCAACTATAATACTTCCTGTAAAGATGAAACCACTGAAAAATAATTTTACATATTCTTGTTTAATTGTTACTGGCTATTGACTTATATGAGCAATCTTTAGATTGCGAACAAGGTGATTGCTTGCCGTTTTTTGGCAAGTAATTACCCAACTGCCAGTATGCAATAGTCAAATATTTAATACCTATATATCACAGAAACTTGCATGCCCCTTACAGCACATCTTGCTTGCAGCAATCTGCTCATCTGGATGGTATAAAAGTTGTGCCTTTAACCTTTATCTGTTACGCTTGTCTACTTCGATACTAAAGTCAAAACTTTTAACCCATCCGGTATTTATTTTAATAATGTAATTTATACTACCCTTACCCCCTTTTTTCTACGTCAAGCTCTATATAAAGCTTCCCGTCGATTTAGGGGGGTAAGAACTTTTAAGTCTCCCAGTTATGAGTTACTATTCTCCAAGCAGATTTATATTTCTTCTTTTTTCCATTTACAATTTTACTTGTTTCAAACTCCTCTATACGATATTGCAGATTATCTTCTTTTAATGCAGCGTTTAATATATCTTTACTACTTTTTAAATGTCCGTCTCTACGAATATCCATAGTCTTTATTAACTCTTTTCGATCTTTACGTTGTAACATTATTTGTCCTAAATGTGTATTAAGATAATTTTCCAATCCATAATTTCCGCTAATAATCGCATAATCATAAAATTCTGTATCGGTATCATATTTATTAAATTTTCTTGCTAAATATTTACAATAACCAAAGTCTCCATAATTTTTCATATGATGTATCTCTTCTATATATAATTTCTTCTTGTGGTACATCAAATCATTAACCTTCTTCGTACATGTTTCCTTATTACCATCATTGATTATATCGTCATAAACAGTTTGTGTTTTATCAATCTGTCTAGGATACCGTTTTACCCATTCTTCTGTTGTATGGTTTTTCAAATAATCAGCCATCTCTAATTGTCTTTTAGCATTTGTTTCTAATCCACCAAGTTGTTGATTATTAATAACTTTGATAAAAACGTGTATTCTATCTTCTGAAAATTGAATTCTCTTCCTCCCCATACATTGAATCAATGAACCTATATCTTTTATGTCAATAAAGATAAATCGCACTGAAGAATCTATAATATTTACACCTGCATCCATACAACTTGTAGTAATCAATATATTTTCTTCAAATTTTTGTGCTTTAAGCATCTGACATATCTTATCTTCATTTACATATTTATAGTATTTTTCATTTTGTTTACTACAATTAAATAACGAATACTCGCGAAATTCTTGGTAAAATGCATAAGCTTTAGTTGCTTGTTGAATAAAGAATATACCCTTTTGCCCCTTTTCAACCAATGCCTTTGCAAATTCAGATAAGCTTGCATCATTATGATAAAAATTTAAAGTTGCTATGAACGACCAATCAAAAGGGATTCTGTAGTTTATAGGTTTTACCTTAACAATCTTCTGTATATATTCCTCTACATTATCACCAGTAGCACTCATAAAAATTTTAATGGCATTTCGCATACCCATAATCTTCTTAAATGATATATCTGTTGTATTATTAAAACTGGCATCCGATATGAAGTAATGAAATTCATCACAAACTATGTACTTATACTCTGATAGTTTCAGGTCGATTTCGTACATTTCACTCTTTTCTAATTTCTGATATGTCATAATGTCAATTACATCACTTTTGCCATCTTCTTCAATTTCCATACTAAACTGCTCTACACATAATTTCCGATGTATAAGCATCAATATTTTTTGACCATTGTTTTTTGCGTATTTGTATAGTATATTTTTTATAAAATACGATTTCCCTACGCCAGTTCCAGCCGTAATAATAACTGGTCGTTCAGCATTCCATGTTTCTATATTTTTTTCATCAATTTTGTCTGATACCCTTATTCTTTTTTGATTGCCGTTTGTCAACACAAATCACACTCCCTTCGGGAATCGTTTCATTGTCTTGTGCAACTCAGCAGTATCTTCAAACAAAAACACCTTAAATCTTGAATCTTTCTCACTATCCTCTACTTTTAAAATCTGTAATCCATTATTACATAGCCAGTTTGTCATCGACAGTGATCTAACTATATACATCTTCGTCTTATTGTTTACACTAATAATTGCTTCCTCCATTTTCATTTTAAGATCAATATTCATCACATTCTAATGCATAACATTCGGATACCTTTTTATCATTTTCTAGAATTCTTTTCTGACTTTTACATTTGTAGCTCAGATATAATTCACATCCATTGATGACTATTTTGTCTTCAATAGCTTGTTTGTGTGCTCTACAATAAAGGTAATTATAAGCCTGATCAATGTAGTTTCTACAGTTTTGACATACACCTTCTTCACCAAACAAGTTCTGCACCTCCACCTCATATTTAATTTTTTATAGGTATACTACCTAAAATCAGTCCATATGTAACCAGATTCTTCACTGGTATTTCTCCGTTCTATATGTAATCATCCACAACTAATGATTGACTCCTACTTTCACCGATAGCATATCTCTGTATATAAGCATTCTACAAATCTAGGACTCATTTAACCCTCGTTCTACTTCACTCATAAGTACGTTGTCATTCACATGTAAATTTGCTACTATACTACAATTACAATAAGGACTCATATTACCTGCATTAATCTGCAAATTCTCTGTTCCGATCTTTCGGTATTGGAACTCTATACTATCCGTAAATATCCCAGATTCACTGTAAAATTCCAAATCGGTTACAAATGATTCGGGACTAATGTTTTCTATGTGGTCTTCATCCTTATAACGCAGTTCTACACTTGTGATAGATACCATCTTATTCTTGATAACGCTTATAAGATTCTTTGTGTTTGTGGACTTCTTGCTTATACAGATATCTTTATATTCTCCTTCTATATTGCGGGGTGTTGAAGATAATCATTGACTATATTCTCTATTCTAATTCTGATTAGCACTTACCGTCTTTTATTAACTCTGATTTGCTCTTACGCCGTTACATAAATAACCAGTCTCTTGTTGATTTTTTCTTCTCACTCTTTGGCTTTTCGGTTATAATATCTCCTAAAAAGTCAATACTTCCTGTCAGCCTACGCTCACTTGTTGCGGTTAGATTACGTTTAATTGTGTCTTTATTGTCATCAATCACTTGTTTTATTTCATCCAATTTCCCATATGGGAATGACAATCCTGATACCGCAAGCACTGTTGAATCCAATTCAAATCCTTCAAAAGTTGCAAGTGGCTTTCCAATATTATCAACAATTTCACTTAGACGTACTTTATTATTGGAATTAACCAATGCAATATTTGCTACTACACCATCATCTTCTAATGGAGCATATATATTTTCTCTGATTTTTTCAATAACACACTGTGTAGTTGCTTTGTCAGCGTTATACTTATTGATAATACACATTCCTTTCTGTGATAGAACACTTTCAATCTCTGCCCGATCTACAACGCCTTGTGCGGATTTTGTTTCAGCATTGATAAAAGCATCTAAATAACATGAGATCTGTTCATTAAGAATAAATTTATTTCGGTTCTTATTATTATCGATTATGAAAGTTGCCCCCCTTTCCTCAATACTTTCTAATTCTTGAAAGAACTCATAGCAGTTCATAAACTCTTTCAGACTGGCTTTGTTGTCAGGGATGCAAGTAATTGCGCAGATGATTTTATCTGTCTCATTAAGTAATCTCTGTTCAATAGCTGGTAACATACCACTCCCAGAACCGCCACCAGAACTCGCGATAAGGAAAATAATTTTACAATCTGCAAATTTTTCTTTTGTTTCATTGATAAGCAAATTAAAATTCTCACAATCGTTATCAGCTAATAGCTGCTTTGCCTTTTTTCTATCCTTACTACTTCCATATCCATTTAGAATGTGATATTTACAATCCTCTGGTAACTCCAGACTGTCCAAATCTGATTGTGCGGTATTGGCTACCATAACTGGATAATCTTTTGAGTAGAATTTAATTGCAACATTCCCGCCCATACTTCCTAAACCGACAAAACCATATCTTCCTTTTACATTATTCTTCATCTGTTCTTTCCTCCGTATTTTCATATTTTTTTAACAGTTTTAAACCTTCCTCACTTAAATAATAAGCATTTGCTCTCTCAAATTTTGCTCCTTTCTTAACTAATCCATTATTCTCTAATCCTCGCATGTGTTTATAGAGAGTATTAATTTTGTTACGTCCTTCTTTCTCGGCTATTTCACTTAATGTCGTTGCTCTCATGTAATTGGTAGCCTTGCTTGTTTCGAGAATTTTCATAATAACAAACTGAGTTCTTACCAATTTGTTCTTCACTCTTATCACCTTCTTTCATATAATGATATTCTTCATCTAAATTTTTACTAACTCTGATTTATTAGGTAAAAATTTATAGGCATTTCTGCCTTCATATGGACGTAAATAGCAACAGTCACGTTTGTATAAAAACTCTACAGTGCCCTTTCTAATTCTGTGGCTTTACTATTTTAAATAAATACCAAGCTTCAATAGCTGTAGTGATAACTTGTTAAGGTGGAACGCTTTTCTTTTTATTTCTTCTTCTTTTACATTCATCACACTCCCAATCTCGTCTACCAATTTTTCCAGCCTTATCGGTGTTATACATATGATTTAGTGGACGCAAAAAAGTTTTATCTCTAGCTATTACCAGAACATTGTTGTCTGGTATGCACTTTAGACTTGTACCTTCAATTGTCTCTCTCCATGTCGGCGTATACTTCTGGGTTCCAAAGATAATCTTCGTTGCATTGATCATTGCAAAATCCTCCCGTATTTTTTTAATCCTTATATAAACAAGACATAGCTCACTATTTAATTTAGAAATATATGGTAATTTAGCAGAAACGCTTGACTTTAAATAATAATTTTAATAGAATAAGTTTGAGTATAGTTTTGCTATGCTATGTTAACGCAAATCTTGCATTTGTGTTGTATGTAGAGAACTCGTCCGAGGTGCGCCAACACCGTTTGAGGGCGGGTTTTTTGTTTATAGGAAAATTATACCATAAGACGATATTCCCGTCAACAAAAATCGAATGTGTGTTCTGTTTTTCTTCTGTGGTACTCTGGTAGGCGATGGCAGTATTCATTGGATTATATTTTGTGTGGGGATAATTATATTTATAATTACTTTGACTCTCAAACCTTTCACGAACTAACATTATGTAAACTAACACCCACATCTATCTGCTGCCTCTTAAAAAACCCCCTTAATTTATAGGCTTTTTAGCAATTAAAATCCTTTATACTATTATGTAAACTATTCGTGACTAGTTTCGCTACTAAAATATAAATCAATGATTTATAAAAGCATCTTTTTAATTCCTACCATTTTGCTAGGATTTAAACCGATTTTTACCTCCTATTTAAGGGTTTCTTACGAACTCCTTTAATTTATAGTAGGTTTGTAATAAATCCTATGTAACTCTTCTCAGAAAAGCCTTGTATTTAAAGGATTTTGAGCATTTGCAGGTCATTTTCCGAACTCAACGAAATGATAAATAAATTACTTGACCGCTTATATGGTTTACATAATATTTTACAACTTCAGTTTCATAATCTAGGCAGGTTCATAAGAAAAATTATGGATGAAACTTTCTCCAAAATGGAGCAACTATCCCCCCTCTCAACTGCTGCCCCAGCCTATCCTTTATAAATCTTCATTTTCTTATATGGATTCCTTCTTTACTTTTATATCGGGACGCTGTATATTTAAATGTATAAAATCTATGGAGGTATTCAATCTAATGGCACGAGGAAGAAAAAGTTATACCACAGAGGAAAAAATCGAATTAACGCAGAACAAAATCGTTGAATTAACGGACGAATTGAAAAGTTTGAAGGCCGAACTGAAAGAGCTTCAGACTATAAAAGAACAGGAAGATTTAAAGGCTTTGAAGGATCTGATTGCGGAATCCGGTAAAAGTATTGATGAAGTCAGGAATATGCTTGGTGCAACAGAATAAATTTATATAAAAAAGACAGCAGTACAATGTTGATAGTTGCACTGCTGTCCTTATAACAATTATTTAGTAATGATAAGCAATTCGTTATTTTCAGATTATTGCTTTTGAATATTTTCTTGTTCAACCAGGGATTTCTCTATCTCCATTCTTTTATCTGCCCATTTTTCCTCAAGCTCACCCAAAGCAATTTGTTCCTCGGTAAAGCCCCCCGCAAATTCTTCTTTTAAGCTGCTCATATATTTTTCAATAGTCATACTTTTGCGGGTTACTTCCCTCATGGCATCTTCATAATTTTGTGCGCCACCGTAGGATTCATAAAGGGCATCGACTTCTCCTTCCTTCTTCATCTGCTCATAAGTTTCTATATTAAATGCTATTGCTTTGTCCAATTCCTCGTCAGATGCCGAAAAACCATTTTGGGTTGCAGCATAATATAATGTTTTAAATTTGCAGATATAATTAAATGCATCCTCTTCTGGAACACTAGAGTCTGTTAACTTAAAAACTTCAGTCTGCCACTCCAATTCCTCATTTGTAATAGTAATATGTTCACCTTTTGCATATATATCATCACTTGCAATTTTTAGTTTGTCATTCTTTAAATATGGATTCTCTTTTGTAAGCTCTTCAAATGCTTTTGTTTTATCAAAATCTTGCCCAGCATCGACATTCTTATTATAAAATAGAAGGCTCCCTCCTATAACTAGAACGCATAATCCTGCGATTAATATACAATTTCTTTTTTTCATTATTATCATCCCTTCTTCATTTTACTATTTGTTCAGGAGCATTTTCGCATCACCAGATCTAACACCACCCCCGGACTCTATTCCAGGTTGACCAGAAATAAGATAACTTAATTGTGAATAATTAGTGTTTGTATTACTATACACTACCTTCGTACGGTTTACAATACTCATTGAAATAACGGCATCTCCAGGCAATATTGAACTCTGTGTTTGCCAACTAAAACTTTTAATTGCTTTTTTACTGCTGTTAAAATGTCTCGGTCTACCACCTGTAAAATTGAAGCCAGCCGTACCTCCTGCGCGATAATAAAGTAATCCTGTTCTTTTTACCAGTGCAATTGTTGTACTAGTTTCAGGTCTTATATCCTCAGTTATTTCTGCATAAACTCGAACGCCCACACGTGAACCATTAAAATCTGTCATATAGTATCCCTTTTCATGCTTCTTAGTTCGATGTTGCCCTAATTCACCAGATTCAACAAAATAATATTTACTTCCACCGATTGTTTGACTTCCTGTAACCATAGCTCCAGAAGAATTTAGATAATATTTTTTAACGCCCAAAGTCAGCCATCCCGTTTGCATTGCACCTGAAGAATTCATATAATACCATTTTCCACCGATTTGTTGCCAACCTGTCAGCATAGCACCACTTCCATTAAAAAAGTACCATTTCCCACCGATTTGTTGCCAACCTGTCAACATATGTCCAAGAGAATTAAAATAATACCATGTTCCGTCAATTTTCTGCCAGTCTATCAACATATGTCCTAACGAATTCAGATAGAACCAGTTACCATTAGACTGTAACCACCCCGTTACCATCCAACCTGCAGCATCAAAATAAAACCAGTTACCATTTATGTATTCCCATCCATTTTTTGTATATGTCCCATTATTATGTCTATACCACCAACGGCCATCTGCTGCTTGTATCCACTGTCCTGCTATTGTGGCTTCTCTGAGATACGGATTCACCTCATAAGGCTCCGGTTCACCGTCAATACCGACGCAAGCATCTTTATCATCTAAATTTGTTTCAGTGGATTCTGTATCTGGAAGAGATGGATCTACCTCTTCATCTTTATTGGATTCTTCTTTTTTATCCGACTCCTCTGGTTTGGCTTCAGGTTCTTCTGGTTTGATTTCTGATCCTTCCTCTTTATCCGGGTCATTTTCATCTGGAATGACATCAGGAGTTTCTACTTTGTCTGGATCAAATGGTTCTTGCATGTCTGGGATATCTTCCTTTTCATTTTCATCTCCATTTTCCTCCTGTTGCGTAGGTGTGGTCACCTGATTCGCGTCTGCTGCATGTACCATTGTTCCCCCAAACAACGTGGTAAACATGCAAGCTGATACACATAGGGCTACAAATCTTTTTCTCATAAATCCTACCTTCCTTTCACTTTTATATGGTAGCATGGTAAATTATATATACAATTATACTAACTAAACCATATTTGTGCAACAAAAGTCGTTCGACACGATTCGACAGGGGATTAAAGAAGGGACTGCTTTTGACAGTCCCGATTTACTAATCTTTTTCTTTTAAAAATCCCTTTGCTTTCTCATTGGCTTCTTTAAAGTCTGCCCCAGGCAATACCTCTTCTAAGTATTCTTTCATTGAAACATTCTTCTGATTAATCCTGATTTCAATATCTGTTTTGGTTGTCATACTTTTATCCGATAAATTATTTAGCAGTATAGCTAAAGATGCTTTATCCGTATCATCCATACTCTCCATTTTTTCAAGGATATCATGAATTTTCAAAAGGCGTGTCCTTGTTCTTGCATCTATTTCCTTCTCTTTTTCTTCCTTATTTTTGAATTCTTTTTTTTCCTTTACCAGTAAGTTTTTCTGACTTTGTTTGAAAGACAAGGTGTGTGCATGTTTCATCAATTCCTGCTGATACTCTTCGTCAAGTTCAGAAAATGTTAAAACTAATTCCTTTATCTTAGTAGGATCTACATTCATTTTTACTCCCTCATTTCTCTATTTTTTCGCTTATCAACAAAAAATGTAGCGTTTCCATATCCATTTATAGGCAATAACGGTTCACACTTTTTAACTCCAGTGCTTTCTCTGATTTTCTTCAATTGCTTTAGTATCCGCTTTCCAACCATAAAATAATTTGATGGATTTGCCATGTAACCACCTGTTTTAATATCATATCCCTGTCCTATATAAACTAATTTCCATCCGTAACCGTCATCAATCTCATTTCCCACTTCATAATTTTCCAACCATTTTCTTGCTGGTCTGACTGATGCCTGAAGCGCCTTTAATCTACATATAGGCACTTTAAAATCCCAGTATAAATCATAACCATTGTAGCCGACAGCGTAAATATGACACACTCCATCGCCTTGATCAATTATCAAAAATTCACACGCTCCGCCAAAGTAACTTCCATATTCAAAATAGAAAATTAACGTCTTCTCCCTCTCGGCTTTTCGCTTAATGATTCCTATATTAATTATAACACCTCCTTTTAAACGGGTAGCTATTATCGTGTCATTGTAAATCTTTTTGATGGATTTCTCCACTGATCTAACCATTGAACCAACGTTTTTCCTAATTTGTATATTACAACAGTATTAGCCGTTTTTGCATAATCAGGAAACATTTCATCCACGCTCTGTGTATCAACTGCAACTTTAAAGTCATTCTTTCTTTTATATATATAATCCATAAACCTATTATGCTCCTCTTCGCTTTCAAACACCGGAACAACAGAAAGTGCTTTCTCATAGGCCACTTCTTTCTCATCATAGCACTGCATATTAAAAAAAAGATTAAACGCATTAAATTCAATACTATCTTTTATATAGGCATAGTACTTGATTGAATCAGTAATCTTGCTAACATGCAGGTCTAATTCGTTAGTCCAGTATGTATTTGGTTCAATATGGTAATAAGACTGTTTTGTAGCCTGTACCCCATAAAGTGCTATATCTAGTTTCCTGCTATCTAAAAAGATACTCCACTTCGCTCTTCTACCAATTTCTCGTTCGCCTATATTCCAATTAAATATATTACTAAACAAATATGGGAAATCCATCACCCACGTAACTGTATCCGCCTTGCCCTCACTAATTTTCACCTCTTGAGCAAAGTCACCGTCACGTACGATTGTAATGTCACCATATTCTCTATTGTAAAATGTATTATACTCATCGGGTGAATACCAAGCACTCACATTTTGCAGCCGTTTAGTCACTTTAAAATCATCTGATCCAACTAAACCAAAACGTTTTTTCCACAAAAATTCTGTAGACTGCTTTGTGGCACATTCTGCTGAACTTGTATTCCGATCTCCTACTCTACTGTATATTACCCCTGCTCGAAGAATAGTTTTTCTCTTTTCTCCATTATTGCATTTTGAATAATCCTTTAATAGATAATACGGTGTTACAACTTTGTTATGGATTATAAGCACATCTATTTCTTTACCATCAATATTAGTGGCCGTTACTTCCACATCAGGAATTTCCTCTCCTGACCAGGTCTGAGAACTAAGGAATCCAATAATATTTTCTTGATTTTTGCGGTTAGCATCTTCCGATACCCCAATAATATTAAATGTTTTATCTTCAACACCAAATATTATATATCCATCTTGCATATCCATGGTAATGTTATTAGCCATACAAATGATATCTTTAAGCAGATCAGCATTGTTACTATGCCAACACTGTTTAAAATCCCAATAGCTTCCCTCTGAACCTTTTTCAATTAGTGACTTTACAGTCTGTATCAGTTCCATTTCAGTTCTCCTATATCCTTTAGCAGTGGCAGCAGGATAAGGAAAACACCAGTCAAGGTATAATCTGTTCTCCTAACTGGTGTCTTTCATTATCTCATATCATCGTAATGTGACCACATACGAATTATTTTAATTGTGCCTTGATATTCAACATTATCAATCTCAACTGCTTCAGTATAAATCTGGTATACAAGTCTATGTTGAATGTTAATCCTTCTTGAATAAAAACCGTGTAGATTTCCTACCAGTCCTTCATAAGGTGGTGGGTTTTGAAAAGGATTTTCTCTGATAATTTCTATCAGTTCTTTTGCCTTTTTATCTAGTTTTGCTGATTTAAGTTTTTTGATATCCTTCACAGTCTGTTTTTCATATACAATTCTATACATTTACCAGTCTACCTCATCTTCTGACAGACATTCCTCAATAGGTGTGTTTCCACCAGTAACAATAGATTCTGCCATTCCTGGTATAGACATAAGGTATAGTGTTTCTTGTATAGCATTCCAGTCATCCTCAGATAACAGAACCGCATTTTTCCCTCTGTTGTTCGTGATCGTTATAGGTTCACTAGTCGTATTAACATCTGTAATAAGCTGATATAAGGATTCTCTTGCTTTGGTTGCATTTATTGCAGTCATGGTATCATCTCCTTTTCTATATTATACCGTACGTTTCTACGTACGTCAATACAATATAACATCAAAAGATATAAATACTATCTTTTTTCCAATGGCAGCAGTTGTAATATTTGCAGACCCGTCTTACATAGACAATCATATTTATTAAATAAAATAGCATCCCCACCGCCTAAAGTTTGGATGCTATTCTTCATAATTTTGTTTTGCAAGTGGATCTTTTTATTTTCCTTACTGTTTGATCGACTGCTGCCCTATACCACCCTACCACTCTAAATCATTCGTTCCCAAATCTATTTTCATAAGATAATGTAGGATCTAATTCGACATGCCATTCTATTAATTCTTGGGGTTGACATTGTAATAGCTGACAAATATCTTCAATCGTTTTTGTGCTGACATCAAACATAAATTCTTTTCCATCATGTTCTTCTTTATATTTTTCCAATTTTTTTTCAATTTCATCCCACGTTTCACCAGCACACATTTTCAACTTAGTATAAGTCCCTTGTGGTATAAGCCCCTTCTTTCTTATTGTATAAGTGGTAATACCCTTTTCTTTCAACTTCTCCAACATTTTATTATAATTCACCATAAGCATAAACTCCCATTCACAATATGTCTATAATTACGTGTATATTATACCATTCCTTTCCTTATTATACAATCGACACCAGCAGAAATTCCACCAGTGCCGATTCCATCATTTCCTATATCTAAAAGCTTCTTCCTCTATATATCTGTCAAATGCTCCATTCCTGCATGATAGAATCTTCCGCATTTCATCCTCTCTATTACAAAATTTCCATTAGCAGGTTCCTTGCCATTTTCCAATTCACATTATCGGAATGTCGCTTTTCCATTTGGAACATGAAGATTTCCGTTATCTTGTCCATAAACTTTTCAGGGAGTATGGAACCTTTGAACCCGTTACAAGCTGCATCTGCTGCCTGTAAATTACTTACGCAATCTTTACCGCCCATAGCAAGCGGCACAATGTGATCAAGAGTAAGCTCTTCATAGGTTATTTTCCGTCCACATAGCTGACACCTTCCACCTGCCCTATTATAAATCATCCACCTGACATCCTCAGAATACTTTTTCCGATTCTTCTTTTTTGCAACAGATGGACGCTCATCCCCTTCCGTATCATAGATATAATATCCTCTTGTTCTTCCGGGCGCTCTCATCATTTTACGAGAAGCAATATTAACATTGTAAAACTCCTGCGCTTCTCCTATGGATGATGTCATTTCAATTCCACCATTTCTATTTGTTTTTAAAAAATACTTTCCATTCGTAATCACCAAAGCCATGATTATCCCTCCATTCTTATTTATTGTTATGTAACTTCTTTGTTGAAAAGGCTACTGGTGGAATCGAACCACCAGTGAAACCGTTTAGCCTGGTATTATGATAGTCTTGCCCATTCTTTTCTACGGATGCGATTATAAAAGGCCATTGCCACTGTGAAATCAGTAAACACCTTCATTTCATATCGGTTCCCGTTCTGCAGATATTCAACTATGTATTTTTTCATACTGTTTTACCTCCTGTTCTTTCATCTTGTCTTCATACCACTTAATAGAACCATCTTTATTCATTGGAATCTCAACTTTCGCTCCGGTGCTGTATTCAATTATTTTTGATATTCTACCGTCATTTGTCCTGGTAAATACTTTGATTTCGTTCATTCTCTTTTCCTCCCCCTTCTCTACACTGGTGTCCCATCTGTATAGACGGCTTCAATCTCGTCCACACCATACAATTTGTTTTGCACGGTTTCAATTGGCGTGTATTTATCTTCCCATACGGCCTTTCTTGTCGCATATGTAAGTTTATACGCACCTACCGTATAAATATCCTTGATGGGCTTGTAGGTTTTTAATGAGTAGATCCGTTTAACATGCACATATACAACACCTGTTAAACTGGTGAAATTATCCGGATTAAGAAAAACAAAACATTCCCTGAATGATACACCATGCATATTTTTCTTAATGTACTTCTGTATTTGCGGAATCAAAGCATTTGCATCCGGTGACTTAAAAATGTTATCCAGTGCGCTGAAATCATAAATTGTCTTCATAGAATTCACTTCCTTCCTTGTTGTTTGCCTTATGGCTACCTCCCGCTTTATCAGCGGGAACGCTTGCAACTTAAAGCCCTATTTATAGAGGTTGCAACCTCTTTTTACTGTGTGATTGACAATTTTACTGTTACTCTCTGTATTGCGGTATTCTTACAATACTTTTCATAAAGCTCTTTTCCTTTTTCTTCATTTTCGATAAATGCATTTTTATCAAACTGCGGTCTGACAAATGGAGTATAAAGAACTTTATATGAATTAACTTCTAGCTCATTTTTCTGCCTCTTCTTCATATAAGTTGCAGTCTCATCTTTTAAAGACTTTATTTGTACTTCTAATTCATCTAATTTCTTCTTCTGTCCAGCTTTCTTTTTTTCTAATTCATAAATCTTATCTGCTATCTCTGATAGTTCTTTCATTGATTTACACATATTGGATACACCTCCATAATTTTCTTTGTGTTCAGCAACCCTTTAAGAATCTTCCTGACTATTGAAATACTTTCTGACCCCTCACAGGTATATTGCTTAAAGTTTAGAGTGCTTTCGGCTTTCTCGGTTGCTGTTGTTTTGTTTATGTCTATATCATACACAATTTTATGTGTATAGTCTATTGATATTATGCACAAATATATGTGAACATTTTTGTGTATTTTATGCACACAATATTGTGTATATCTCATTGACTATACACATATTTTTGTGTATAATAATCTTAACAATAACTATAACTACATATAAAGGAGGTTCACCACATGACGTATTTCAAAAACACCAGTACATTAGAAGATTTACGGAAACAGTACAAAGAACTGTTAAAGAAGTTTCATCCAGACAATCCAGGCGGGAGTACAGAGTCCACTAAAGAAATCAATGCCGAATATGCCGAACTCTTCAACTTATTAAAGAACAGGCATGACAGCGGAAAATTCAGCCATGAGAAAACAGCGTCTCAAAATACCTCATACGAAGACATGAAGTATAACTTTGAAGAAGACGCTATGCTGAGAGAGATGATAAACAAGGTGATTCATATTTCAGATATTACTATAGAAATAATAGGACAGTGGATTTGGTTGTCAGGGAATACATACCCTCATAGGAAAGAACTGAAAGAGATGAAATTCAGATTTGCCGGGAAACAGAAAAGCTGGTATTGGCATAGCGAGGCATTCAGGAAGCGGAGCAACAAAGTTTTATCCATGAGTGAAAAGCGAAGCCGTTACGGCAGTACAGCAGTTCATAGCGCACATGGTGAATTATTAGAAGCATAAGAATCAAAGGGGTGTAGCCATATGTTATGCCCCACACAAAACAAATATTAAGGAGACAAACGGATATGAAGAACATAATAGTTAAAGGACTAATAGCAGTGGTCAGCACAGTGATATTGATAAGCTGTAGCACAACAACAATGGCAACAGAGACAGTATTAACAGATAGTATATGCATGGCAGACAATGACAGTCACATAGACTTAGATACAGTGACAAGCTACAGCGGAACTGCTGACGGCTTACAACTATATACAGAGAATGGAAATGGACACTACTTAGAAGTACCACAGAATACACAAGATTCACAAACGGTACTATACCATGTCACATCAGAAAAAGAGTATTATACATTATTTGATGCACTGGAAAACCGGAACGGACGAATCATAATACAGATCTCATATGGTTCAGTTTTAGATAATGATGGAAACGGCACTGACACACTTGGGTATTATCGCCACTATGATAAAGAAAGATTTGCAGAGGGTGACCGAATACAGAGTGTCTTCATTTACAACCCTGATACAAATTTTACAGATGATATCCTTTATAGAGTTGATGCTTTGATACAGTGAAGGGCAAAAAAATAAGGCCGGGATTTTCACTCTCCCGACCTTATATATAGGTTAATTCAATGTGGATTTGGCACACTCTACGGCTCATATTGGACGTTTCAAGAACAGGGTGCAGAGTTGTTCATCCCCCATGCCACAAGCTGTATATGCCCGTTTAAAAGGCTCTACTATATGATGTATGGGGCAGCAGTACAGGTGTACCCCCGGGTAGTTTACACTTCATAAAAAGGTGGCTTTATCCGATGTTCTGGGATGTGACCTATTCATACATTTGCTTAAATTTTCGGATTCTCCAAATTTATTGCTGCACATAGTAATTAGGATGAAATTTTAGACTCGCCCCTTGAACACCAGTATATACATCCAACTGTGCTTTCTGTCCTGGTTCAAATTGTTTTATTTCTCCCGTATATCCTGTAAATATAATAGTTCCATTTTCATCTAATACATCAACGCTACATCCAAAATATTCAAATGTTACATCTGTAGTATTTTCCATATTCACAGTATATGAAATATTTCCATAGCCATTATCTTTTGCTTCATGTGTATAGCCATCAACCATACTATTTATTGCTTCATCTAATGCGTTTTGTTCATCTACAATTGATGCATTAGTTATAAACTCATCCAAAGTTTTTTGATGCGCCTCGTCTACAACCAACCCATGGTTATTTACAAAATCGCGAATTAGCAATACTCTTGTAGAATATACATCATTCCATAAGACATTATATTTAATATTATCCATACTATAGTAATCAATAGCCGCTAATCCATTGTTTAATGACTCGATATATCTTAATGCCTTTTCACCCAAAGCCTCATCTAAAAACTCTTTTGCCTGAAAATCATTAACCTTATCTAATTCATAATTAACACATTTCTTTAAATATTCCATATATTCAGAACTCTCCATATCATCGAATTCTTTGTCAAATTCTTTTAGATATCCTTCTTCTGAATAATCCCATCTATCTACTAATCCTTTGCTTAATTCTCTTATAAATTGGCCATCAACAGTTTGTTCATATTTACATTTTTCGCTCAGTTCTTTAGAATCTTTATATTCCGCTAATTGTAAATAAATTTGTTCCGCTTCTTTGTAGTTCTCCTCATTACATAACGATTTTGCAATCAGATAATAGGATTCATCACTTTTGGCTTCAGCATCACCAAAGTCTCCTAATTCATCGAACAGTTTAATAGCATCCTTATATTTTTTCTGAACAAATAGATCATCTGCTATATTCATTTTGCATTCTTTATATTTCACACTAGCGTCTTTATAGTCATCTAGTTCTTTAAAAATTTTAGATGCTTCGGCATAGTTTTTATCCGTTAGTAATTCTATTGCTTTATCATATGTCCTCATATTTGCGGTTAATAAATATAAAACAATACCACCAATTATTATTACTCCTACAAATACGCCTATAGCACCTTTTGTTTTTTTACTCATGGCCTTCTTTTCCTTACCACTTTCAATATACTTGGAATCTTCCTCGCCATTACTTATCTGATCACTATCTCCCGGTTCAGAATCATTAATTTCTGAACTGCTACTGTTACTTGCCTTTATAGGACAACCACAATTTGGACAAGCTTCCGCCTTATCACTTATTTCTTTACCACACTCCGGACATTTAATTAACGCCATACTTCTATTCCCCCTCATAATATTACTTATTTAGCATAATTTTATATATACTATTATTTTTTTAATGTTTTAATTGTACCATAATACAGGTAATATTTCGATACTAAAATCAACATTATCTTTTTCAGTGCATCACTACTCTCCCCTCAGTTCAAACTGTTCTCCGTCCGTCCTAACTACGCTAATAATATCCCCTGCCATACTACAGGTAAAAGTATACGACACATCATCTACTATGACTTCTATGGTCATTCCATCATCATCTAACATGCAGAAAACAGCAAACTCCAAATCCTCCCGTCTACGGTTTAAGAAGTCACTGACTGCGATCTCCGTCTGTTCCTCCAGTTTCCCCCTATGTTCCACATCAGGAAAGTTGTCTTCTCCATTTTGATCCACTGGTGCACATCCGGTCAGCATTAACACGAGCATAAGTATGAAACCTTTTTTCATCTTTTCCCTTTCCGCCAATACACAAAAAGCAGCCTACAATAAGCCGCCATCGTTTCAATTTCACACCCCTCACATGAAGCGTTTTACTTACATTTAAGTAATAAATTGCCTATTGTTTTATTCGCAAAATAATTATAGTCGTATTGTGACTATTTTTCAATAGTCATGGCAAGACTTTTCTATAATATAGAAAGTTCTTAGGAGGATTATGCCATGATTTATGAAAATATTCGTAATTTGCGCGAAGACAACGATAAGACGCAAACAGAACTTGCTGATTATTTGCATGTCAAACAGACTACTTATTCCAAATATGAATTAGGAAAAATCAATATTCCTATTGAAGTGTTTATAAAACTGGCAGATTATTATGGTGTTTCTGTGGATTATCTTTTAGGACGAACCAGTAAAACAACTCCATAGCATAATCAACGGATCAATTGCGTTGACTAAAATATTCCATACCGATTACAACACAATTTTTCATACCATCTTCAGCTTGGAATAATATAGATAGTAAGCTTTTTGTTTACCACGCATATGAAGACAAAAAATCCCCGCCTGAGTATGGAATCAATATCTCACAAAAAAACATGCCAGAACTTGAAATGTATAAGATTGAAAATATGATAGACAAATTTACCTAATTAGATTCGTATTAGTCTTTAGTGTATAAAACATCTATGTATTGTGAGACCAGGTTCTTCCCTGGTCTCATTATATTTTAATCTGTGATCTCTATCTCCCAATTCATCATAGACTCATATACTTTCTGTGGAATTTTGCCTTTATACTGTTCTGCCAAATCTTGAATTAAATCTTCCTTATATTCTTTATATCTGTAAAATGCCTGATCTGCGGTATGGAACGTTCCTAATTTTATTAATCTCCCCATAAATGACAAAGATGCCCGGAATTGCTTCTTATCCTTGTCATACCAGACACCCATAGGGTAATTTCCTCTTCTTTGTTTCCCATTTAGAAAAACTGTATTTATAATATGCGGCACCAGGCAGCAGGTTTCTGGACTATAAACTGTATTCCCTTTAAACATAATATCTTTGTCAAGGTCAAGTGACTCATCACCGTACTTATTTTCCTCATACCACACCTTAAAATTACTGAAATTCAGCCATTCCTCACAGACTGAACACTCCTTATATTGTGGTTGCCTTTCATGGAATTTCTCGTTATAGCAGCGGCTCAACATATCATGCCATCTTGTATATACTTCTGAATCACAATCAACATTATCACTTCCACGGTAGCCAATCCCGCACATAACAGGTTTCATGCTCCTTCTGCTCCATTCATCAGGCTTAAATCGGATATCGTTCATAACCTTTAATATGAACTCTTCAGAATCCTCACCTGTTTTTCTATGATGATTTTTGACTATCCGATACTGTTCTCGGTTCAAAGGGTATAGGTTCCTATAATAATTATCTTGTTTATCATATCCCCTATGCCATATGTATATATTATTCTTTACATCTGGATTAACAATAAATTCTTGCACAACGGCTTTTGCCGCATATAGCACAGTCTTCTTATAAATCCATTTACCGTCAAAGAAAAACGCTTTTCTCAATGAATATCTCAACGCCCCTTCGTTATCATAACTTCCCTGTAGCATTTTGTATTTACCATTACAGTATCTTATAGCTCGACCATAATTAGAAATCCATGTATCCTTAAAATCCATCAGTTTTACGAATTTCTCATCCGTTCCATATGGTATTATACCAGTTAAATCCATATTTAAGATGCGTTCTGGTTTTACTTCTTTATAACGACGATCACATATAATTTCAATATTTTCGGTTAATCGGTTCTTTGCTTCAGCCCGTTTCAAATATCTACAATGATTACATGTGGAGATATGATATGGCTTGCATCCTTTTAAATTGTTTATTTGAAAATTAATAATGGGCAATTCTTTGCCGCATTCCTTACATACTTTTGTTTCTATCATTTTGAAACTCCTTGTTTTAGTATTATGGAAAAGCATAAGGATAAATGGGGGTAATAGGGGAGGGTCGTAACTTATATATCCCCCCTACTACCTCCCCTTTTACCTACCACATTATCTGTTAATTATTATCTTCTATGATAATATTAGGATAACCCTCTGATTTTATATCAAGCTGTTCTTTTAACTTCTTATTTGCTTTGACCTTTTTCAACGTGTAAGAATCCATAATCTCATTCAGACTACGCTTAATCTGTGTTTCCGTAACAACATATTTATATTGGCCCCCCAAAATATGAACAACTTCTTTCTCCGTACAATACCCCCTCTGCTGAATACACTCCAAAATCACCCTTGAGATTTCCATTGTACATTTGTCACTGTTTAGAGTAGTAGTACGATTAACAATCTTGCCATATTCATTCTTCTTTTTCTTGTACTGTGGATATAATGAAGCCGCCACATCAAATCCTTCTGAACGATAAAACATATCAAAAGATACTCCGGCAATCCTATATCCCTTTTCCTTCCAACGATTCCCATTGCCCTCAATAGTTTTCAACTGCTGGATCACCCATGAAGGAATGGCATAAAAATTGGTGTGGTTCATTTGTCTATTGGCTTTTTGATGGTTAATTGCCTTAGCCAGTAATTCCTTCGGAATCTGTTCATCATCCAAAATCCGTATCAAATCATGATAAATAAGCATTTTTATGTATTTACTTACTTTGTCAATCTTCTTCTGACTGTTCCCTTTGCCAAGATGTTCAGCTAATTTCTTGTTTGAAACAAAGAACACAATCTCTCCATCATTATTAGAGAACTTTTCACTATAGATATTATTTCTGGCAATGGACAACATCATAAGAAATGTATCCTTGGCATACTTAATGTTCTTATCGGCTTGCGGACACAATTCTTTAAATTTATTGAGCGTGATATTGCTTATCATCATGTCAATGTTTTCTCTTTGTTCAATGCTCCATTGGGATTCTTTTATAGAAAGATTGTAAATCTCCATTATGAATTGAATTGCCTTATACTCAGATTTGAAATCTCCTAACATTTCAACCAACTGTTTAATATTAAGAGTAAGATTTTCAGAACAACATCTATACTTTTGTATCCCGTTCTGTGTTGTAAAGATATTTGCAGAAGGATTATGATCATCATGAAGTATGCAGCAGAATGACCGGGGATCATCAATATCTATCAATTCTGCAATATCCAGCTCTGAATAAATATAATCCCAAAACTCATTCTTGGTCTCGAATTCTATTGGCTCGTGTGCTAATGTCTTTCTCAGATATTCAACATCATGTTCCTTAATTGCTTTTACATGCAAATTTTCATTTAAGTTATGTTCTTCTTTATCAGTATCACCTTTATCTCTTTTGGAAGAGGATAGTTTACTTTTTGATTTTTGTTTGGATGTAGGAATATACTGTTCATATTCTGAGTCCCAATACTTTTCAATGACTGTCTCTGCATTGATCCTGCTGTCATAAGCGGGATAGAGTACCATTTTACCTTTCCCACCATAAAACAGTCTGTCTCTGTTCTTACACACAACATCTACATCACCGATAATTCCCATAAGTGTTGCCTGAAGCTTGTCTCTGTAATCACCATCGTTAATAACGGAATCATTGCAAAATATCATACGAAATTTATGCTCATTTTCAGTATGAGAGAATGTTGTATAGAGAAAACAAGGAGTCAGCCCCAATGACAGCGCCTTGTTGTATTTCTCTTCTATAGTTGCATTATGGTCGAAATCCAGGCCAAATAGCTGCTGTTGTTTCCAATCACTTGCCTTTCTTCCATATAATACAGCTGGCCTGAATGATGCACCATTGCACAGTGCTTCAGCCAGATCCTCAATCGTTATGTCTGTCGGTTTTAAATCCATCTGAACCAGTTTAGGTTCTGGTTTCCTTTCATGTCTGACAGCGCTAAATGTACATTTAATTTTATTCTCACTCAAATAGACCTCCTTTTTATAAATCAGAGGTTCAAGAAAATCATTTTGTAAAAACATTTGTCTTATCACTCACCACGAAATAGTGGTCACTGATAATTATTTCAATGTCCTAATTTTATGGCCGCTTAAACCGATCCAAAAGTTTTAGAACATATCTGCATCGATTAACTATCATATATATTATTTATTGGGATTTGTTTGGTTCTGAATGAACCAAAAGCTGATAGAACTACGCTTCCATTTCTGGAAACGGTAATAGACATTTCTTGAACTCTGATAATAGCTTTCTTTTACTTCCTGCCAATTAGGAATTACCCATACATTACGGTGTATGTCTGCCGTTTATCATTGCTTAATCATTTCACTATCTGCCTTTTTGGACACCAATCGGGACTTGTCTCTGGCAATTTATCCTCTTCCAATTTTCCCATATCATCTTCTCTGCGCTCGTTATCGCAATAGTAAATTTGTCGATTGACAGCAACACATTTTATGAAATCACACCCTATACATTTGGGTTCTATATTATTCATCTATCTCATCCTCCGTATCATTCTTTAAACTCTCCTCATATTCAGCACAAGCGTCTTTTAATCTGTGATATACTTTAAACTGTGGCACATAATGCCCTGGTATTACTATGGGATTGCCAAAGTTACTGATCTTCCTTTCTTTTTTATATACTGGCTTCAAAGAAAATGTATCTTTGATGACCAGTTTGTTGCCATCTCTGATTATTTCCTCCATGCATTTTCCCATCGCCTGCACCACATAATAAATAACCCACTGTGGACATTCGTGATCTACCTTCTCTGAAATCATTTTAATTAGTTCCCATCTTGAAATTGTTCTCATAAAGTTTTCTCCTCCTATAAAATTACGATTTTATGTTTCTAATGTTGATGTCATATAATGCCTCTGTAACGCTCCTGTATGCCCGTATATGGACTTTAGTGGGGCAGCAGGAAGGAAATGAAGACATTAAAATAAGCCCATGAATAAACATGTGCTCACTCATGGACTTATTGCAATATCTCATTATTAAATTTATATCATATCAGAACTCTTTCAAATGGTGTAAAAATGGTGTAAACAGTATTTTTTAGCACCCCAAAACAGCTTACAAACCCTGTATTTAAAGCATTCTTTACATTTTAAAACACCTTACTGCCCCGAAGAATTTCTTTTTATTCTAATGGAAATTATATCGCATTTGACTATATTTTTCAAGGGTATTTGTGGATGTTGTATATAAATGAGGAGGGGATTTTCTGGGTGGTTTCTTAAAAATCCTCATTTTCTACCCAAAAGGAGCCATTTTACCTTTTCATCTTTTTTCTCCATCCTTCAACCAGTACCAAGAGCATTATTTGCCTAATGACACGCTCCACCCGTACTTAAAAGACATCCAATCCATAAAATGACATATTGCTCCATCTCCCTTCCTCTCAACTTTATTACCCAACCTTATTATCCCTTTAATATTTTTCTAAAGACATCAGGAGGTAGAGTCAAAATTTCCCATCAACTCATTGGACGCCAGTTCCCTGTATGGTATAATTTACTTGTATAATTGAACAGAAAACGGATGCGATTTCCGATAGTTTGATGCCCTCTAGTATCACGAAAGAGAGGGTGATGCCCTTATGAGTATATGTGATGTTCTGACCTTATTGCTTGTAGTATTTGCGGCTCCGTCTTACATAGACAATCATATTAACAAAAAGAAATAGCATCCCCACCGCCTAAAGTTTGGATGCTATTCTTCATAGTCATTATTAACTGAGGGCAATCGGAAATTCAATTCCGATAACCTTTCTAAGTAAATTATATACTAGAGCTGCTTGTTTTGCAAGTGGCTCTTTTTACTTTCCACTTCATTCTTTTACCTCTTGAGTTTTGAAGCCAGACATTGCTAAGATACCTCATTCCTTTTGTATATTTTCTTCTTCTACCAGGAATTTTTCTATTTCTATCCTTTTATGCGCCCATTTTTTCTCCAGCTCACCCAAAGCAAATTGTTGGCAGATATGGTCATTTGACACAGACCTGCCTCTCAGCAGCACTTCCTTTTATTTAAAAATTTTCTTTGCAACAAACAAGAAAATACATGCGCCAAAAACAGACACTATAATATTAGCCAGAAAGCCATTTGCATGAAATCCAACGATTGAAATAACGGCGCTGCCCACAAAGGAGCCGACGATTCCCGTGGCAATGGTTTTAATAAATCCTCCCTTTTTTACGTCCATAATTCTGCCGGCTATCCAGCCGGAAACTATACCTATAATTAATGATGTAAGCATTTTATCCTCCTGCTATTATTTGGTACCTCTCTAACTGCTCAATACCTGAATATTACTTTATACCATATTTCCTTACACTATATTCTTTAATCTTGATAACAATATTGTACCATAATAAAAATAATGTTTCATCAGGAACTTATTATTATTTATTATTCATCGTGTAACAGCAATTATATAATACGTAATAGATATTACTTATTAAGTATTACTCATTGTATATGACTCATTATACATAACTCACAACGCAAATTCCCCTGCCTGAAACATTGCTGTTATCAGGCAGGGGAATCTATTCATTAAAAAATATCTCTTCCCTTTTCATCCGGGATCATAGATTTTCTATAAAAGAAACTGTTGATCACATCGCACCACTCCCGGCTGTTTTCAGCCTGACGCGCAAAGCGTTCTTTAACTCTTTTGAAAATGTGCTGAGGAATTTTATCTTCCAGTGAATCCCAGTCTCTCTGCATCTTTTGAACATCTGCATATCCCTCAAAATGACTGTCATATATATGCTGGATCAATGTTTTCCCGGAGTGCAGCCGGTGTGTGTAGGGTACACGATGGAAAAACAGCAGCAGATTTTCAGGACAGCTCTCTGCATCTCTGTACATGGCTGCATTTTTCTCAAAATACTGTTCACTGTATCCGGTACCTTTGTCGCTTCTATCAACACCTACTGCCAGATGGTCCGCTCTGTGGTAGGTGCCCCATTTGGAATATTCGTATCCTTCAGGATTGGGTCCGTAGTGGTGTGCAGGGTTCACCATAAAACCGATTCCCAGAGGCGCTGTATATCTTTCATAAACTTCCCTGGAACGAAGAAGAATGTCTGAGACAACTGCCATCACCCCGCTATCCCTGCTGATCTGCAGGGCAATCCACTCCTGCACAATTTCCTCTGCTGATGTCTGAGGATTCCAGGCCAGGCGTCCGAATCCATACAAATTGGCGCCCGCAAGATCATGTCCTGTCCAGTTGGCATCCTTTCCTGTATTGGCAACTGCTGCCATGCCGCATTTTACCTGTCCAAATGTTCTGCCGGAGATTATATTCGCAACCGTATCTTCGGGTTTTCCACAGCCCGTAGAAAAATCCAGCACTTCTTTCCACATAGGAACAAGGTAACACACATCAATCTGCTGCCCGGTGTATTCCTGGGCTATCTGCACCTCCAACATCTGGTTGGTGTGCTGCAGTCCGCCGAAAAGGGGATGAACCGGTTCCCTTACCTGAAAATCAATAGGTCCGTTTTTAATCTGGAGGATCACATTATCATCAAATTTTCCGTCCAGGGGCATAAAATTGTCATATCCGGCACGCGCCCGGTCCGTCCTGCGGTCCCGCCAGTCCTGCTGACAATTGTACACAAAACATCTCCAGATAATCGTTCCTCCGTAAGGCTTTACCGCCCGGGCCAGCATGTTGGCGCCGTCTGCATGGTTCCTGCCGTATGCGAAAGGACCAGGACGCCCCTCCGAGTCCGCTTTTACAAGAAAACCTCTCATATTGGGGATACGGCTAAAAATCTCACTGCATTTTTTCTCCCACCAGTTCCTCACTTCCTCGTTCAGAGGATCCGCGCAGGGAAGTCCGTCCAGAGTCATGGGTGCTGCAAAGTCAATACACAGAAACATGGAAATGCCATATTTCCCAAAGATACCGGAAATCTGTTCCAATTCTTTATAATGTTTTTCTGTAATAAGCCATTCTGCCCCTTCCCGGACATTCACATTATTGATGGAAATAGCATTGATCCCCACAGAACAGAGAAGTCTTGCATAATCTGCGATCCGCTTCGTTACGCATACCTTTCCGTTCTCATAGAAAAAGGAGTTTCCTGCGTATCCACGCTCAATGCTGCCGTCTATGTTGTCCCATTGGTTCAGCATTCTGACAGGATTCTGCGGAATTTCCTGAAGGGAAATGCCCTCAATCTCTTTTCCTGAGGAAACCATGAGAAGAAAACGGAAGGTTCCGTACAAAAGTCCGTTTTCCCTGGCTGCGCAGATATGGATTCTGCCGTTTTCTTCAGTTATCGCATATCCTTCCCTACCCAGATCTAGTGTGGGATTTATTTCTAACAGAATCCCGGCCTTGTTCCTGTCCTCTGTTTTGACAATATGGATGTTAAATAATTTTTCAGATGCCGTCTCTATTTCCTGGAGAGCTGTTTTGACCAGCTCTCCGTTTTGGTCTGTATATACAGACTCAAAAAAATTCCTGTTTTTCTGATTTTCTATCGGTTCATAGGCAAGCCACGCCTGCTCCCAGTTACACATAATTTCCTCCTAGTATTTCATTTCCCGGATATGATTTCCTGGATTTGGTTTCCGCACGTTTTATCATCCCTTTAATCCGGAGGTTGCAATTCCGTCTGCCAGATATTTCTGGAAGAATATGAATATCAAAACAATGGGCACTACGGAGAGCGTAGCCATTGCAAACATGGCACCATAGTCTGAAGAAGAACCCGGATCGCAGAACAACTTCAGCGCCAGGGCAACCGGATACATAGCAGCATCGTTAATATAAAGCAGTGCTGACATAAAATCGTCCCATCTCCACATAAAGGAGAAGATACCGCCTGTGATCAGTGACGGAGCCATCAGCGGCAAAATGATACGGAAGAAAATCCCATAATAGGAGCATCCGTCAATCTTTGCCGCTTCATCCAGTTCAGTGGGGATACCCTCAATAAAATTCATCATAAGATATACGAAGAATCCCTGGATGGCAAAGAAAAATGGTACGATGAGCGGAGAGAAGCTGCCTACCCAGCCAAGCTTCTCATACCACAGATACTGAGGTACCATGAGGATCTGTCCCGGCAGCATCATGGACGCAAGCATAGCGCCAAATAAAATTTTCTTGCCCCTGAACTGACATCTGGCAAAGCCATAAGCAACACAGGCGGAAGACGCCAGAGTACCTATGGTTCCCACAATGGCGATAAAAAGAGAGTTCTTGAAAAAAGTGCCAAAGGATACGCCCGCAAAGCCCCGCCAACCGTTGGCATAGTTCTCCGTTGTGAATTTCACAGGAATGAGACTTCCCGCTGTTGTAAAAATGGTACTGGTTTCCTTGAAAGAGCTCATGAACATCCAGCAGAGCGGATACAGCATGGCTAATCCGAAACCGCAGACTAAAACATGATAGACAACTGTTCTTATATTCTTCGTTTTCACAATCTCACCCCTGTTCATATACCCAATATTTTTTCGTCTTAAATAATATAAATGTTATCACTGCAATAATTCCAAGCATAACCCAGGCCATTGCGGAAGCATAACCGGATTTGCTGAAGGAGAAGGACTGCTGGTACATGTACACAGCGTAGAATAAGGTGGTATCCATAGGTTTTCCCTGTGTGATGATCAAACTCTGTGTAAACGCCAAAAATCCATTGATCATCTGCATGACCAGATTGAAGAAGATCGTAGGTGTCAAAAGCGGCAGGGTAACCCGGAAAAACTTTGTAACCTTGTTGGCGCCGTCCACATCTGCTGCCTCGTACAGAGACTTTGGAATCTGCTTTAATGCAGAGAGGAATATCAGCATGGAGGAACCGAACTGCCACACAGCCAGCAAGATCAAAGTCCAGATAGCCGTTCTTGTGTCACTGAGCCATGCAAAGTTGGTATCTATCCCCATCATTCCAAGGATGCTGTTCACAACGCCGTCAGGTGCAAACATTCTTTTCCATAAAATAGCCACTGCCACGGAACCTCCGATAATGGACGGCAGATAGTAGGCTGCCCGGTAAAATCCTGTGGCCTTTGTAGGTTTCACCAGCAGCATGGCCACAAACAGAGCAAAGATAAGTCTCAGCGGAACAGAGACCAGTGCAAAATAAAGAGTGGCCTTGATGGAATGCCAGAACACCTCATCATTTGTAAACATATCTATGTAATTCTTCAGTCCCACAAACTTTGGCGGTGACAGGATATCATAGTCACAGAGTGAGTAATAAAATGAGATTCCCATAGGTATGATCAAAAACAACAGAAATCCTATAATAAAAGGAAGGCAGAACACAACACCCGCTGTCTTTTCCTTATTTAAAAACTTATATAATTTTTTACTGGTAGGTTTCAAAATCTTCTCTCCTTTCTAAAGGCAGAAAAAGGGCTGCCGCCGTCTACAGAAGACTACAGCAGCCCTGATCGTTTATTGATGTCCCGCGTAAATTTCGTTTGCGCTGTTGAAATATTCCTCCGCAGCCTGCTGGGAAGTATATTCCCCGTATTTCACTTTTTCTTCCAGTTTCCTCAGTAAATCCTGAGCCTCACTGGTTCCCTCTGGTGCCAGAGGTGGCAGCGCACTGGAATTCGGAGTAATGACCTCTGTGATAAATGCAGCGTTTTCCTGGTCTTCCTGGCTGATCAGCGGCATGATCTCCTCGGCAATCTTAGTGGATACCGGGATGCCTCTTTCTGCCAGAAGGATCTTGTAAGCCTCTGAAGAGTTTGTAAAGTAATTGAGAACCTTTACTGCCTCATCCGTATTTTTGCTGTCAGCGCTCACACAATAATACATACTGGGTTTTACATAGTTGGATTTTTTCGGGTCAGTGGAGGGAATCGTTGTGATTGCAATATCTGTTCCCTCGGGGGCTGCTGTCTGGTAAGCGGTCAGCATAGCAGATCCGTTGATGGTACACCATGTCATGTTGTCAGGGTTGGAACCGTAAACCATAGGGTCCTCCTCAACACTGGCTGTATCAGCCGCCTGACTGGGAGAGATGTGCCATCCTTCTTTCACACCGTCCTCAGAAATTTTAAAATAATCTACATAATCATCTGCGCTCTTGCCGCCGAGCTTGTCCACAACCTGAATGTCGTTGGCTCTTGCATAGACTTCCATATACATTCCGTAATGGATCAGATTCGCACGGTAGCCTGTCTTCTCGTAAACCTGTTTAGATATCTCAATGAATTCGTCCAGGGTCATATTGTCTTTAATGGTAATGCCCAGTTCGTCCAGCAGTGTTTTATTATAGAACATACAGGACGCACTGCTTCCGGCTGCGACACCGTAAATCTTGTCTCCCACCTTGCCCATATTCACTGCATCTTCAGACAGATTTGACATGTCCAGTGTGCCGTCTTCAATGTATGGGGTCAGATCAAGAAGCTGGTTCTTATCCACATACTGCTGCAGATATGACATATCCATCTGGATGATATCCGGCATCTTTTTGCCTGCTGCTGAGGTAGCCATCTTGCTCCAGTAATCGTCCCACTGGAAGAATTGTCCCTTGACTGTGGTTCCCTCTTCCTCTTTATATTTATCAAGTACCTGCTGTGTACGCTCATTTCTCACCTGGTTTCCCCACCAGGCCATAGTCAGTTCCCCTGATGCCTGCTCTTTACTTCCGTTTCCGCCCTTGTCTGATCCGCACGCTGTCATAGAAACTGCCGCCAGCGCACATGCCAGTGCCGCTGCTGCCGCTTTTTTTAAATATTTCCTTTTCACTTGTTTTTCCTCCATATTTTCTTTTGAGAAGCTCCTCTTCATGTAATTTATTATATAATGGTTTTTTGCAGATGAAAATTGATAAAACTTACTTCCAAGCTCAAAAAACATACCTGCATCCGCAAAAAAATTACTTTATCTGTAAAAAATTGACTTCCCGCACTTTTCGTTTGTTTTTTCCGGGTAAATCAATTGCACTTTTATGTTTATTTTACTATAATTTTTTTAACCTCATAAAGGAATCCCTGCCCGTTTCACAGATAGGGAAACGGTGACGGGGTTTTATACCCGCTTGACCACGCAAAAGCAGAAGGGCGTTTACCATGAAAAAAACGGCAAGATTACAAAGTATGTCTTTAAAATATAAGATACTGACCGTTATCCTGACTGGATTTTTTGTACTTTTTCTGGCAGGGATCATCAGTCTGGCGTTTGTATCCAAATCTTATGAAAAGAAACTGTATAATTCCATCGCGGCCTCACTCACGGACTCCGCGCTGGAAATATCTGATCAGTTAAAATATATAGATACCATAGTCGATTCCATACTGGCGAACCAGACCATACAGGCCAGCCTGGACCGTTCAGGGAAAAGCACACAGAATTCGGAAAAACAGCTCTGTTTTAACCAGGTGTATTCCACATTATGTGACTATTTCTTTATTTTTAACAGTGATGCCATCTCCTATATCTCCATATTTCAGGGAGATGATGTCATCAGCACCTCCAACCGGAAGCTGCAGGCTTTGCCGGATACTGTCCGCAGCAAATTAAAGCAGACAGCCTACAGCGGCCAGGGCGCCACGGTAACCGTCACAGACTACGGACCTGACCACGGAATTTTTATTGTAAAGGAACTCCGCAAAATAGAAGGGCTGAGCCTGGATTCCCTGGGTGTTCTCATTCTGAACATTGATATGGATGCGCTTATCTCTTCTTCCACGGCAGCCAGTACGGAATTTGAAGATATCTCTTATTATCTGTATGACGACAACAGCCTTATCTTTAACGACAGCGCACTGTCACGGCAGGACTCCACGGAATTATATCAAAAATTAAAAGGGGACTATGATGTGGTTACCCTGAAACACGAAAAGCTGTTTGCCGTAAGCGGAATGATCCCCACTTACGGATGGAATTATATCTGTGCGGTCTCCTATAATTCCATCTATCAGGCCATCACCCTCTCCAGCCGGTCCTTCTTCCTCATTATGGTATTGTCTGTGATCCTTGTTGGGATTTTCAGTACCAAGCTGGTCTTTGCCTTATTCAGACATTTCGACAGGCTCATCGAGAATATGAAGCAGTTCGGTGAAGGAAAATATGAGATAGCTGCCTCTCCCAGGGATTACCGGCAGGATGAAATCGGCCTTTTGTATAAGAATTTTGATACCATGGTGGAAAAAATAAACACTCTGATCAATGAGAATTACATCAACGAGCTGCTGAAAAAAGAGGCACAGATAAAAGCCATGGAGAGCCAGATGGACCCACATTTTCTGTACAACACCCTGGACTCCATCAACTGGCGGGCACGTATGATCAAGTCAGAAGAGATTTCCCAGATCACCACAGCCCTTGGAAATCTCCTGCGCCTTTCCCTCGGCAATAATTCCAGGGATTTCACACTGCGCCAGGAATTGACCATTGTGGACAATTATATTATCATACAAAAAATACGGTATCAGAAGCGTCTGGATTTTTCGGTGGATATTCCGGAAAGCCTACTGGATATCCCCATTCCCAAGTTCACTCTGCAGCCGTTACTGGAAAATGCCATACGCTATGGGTTGGAGGAATCTTCCGAAACCTGCTATATAACCATCACTTCCCATATAGAAGGCGACACTTTGATCCTGAAGATCATGAATACCGGTTCCTCCTTTGAAGAGGATTTCATGGAGAAGCTGCTGGATGGGGAGATACAGCCTCACGGATTCGGGATCGGAATCCTGAATATCCACAAACGGATCCAGATGACTTACGGCAGTGAATACGGACTGCAGTTATATACTATAGAAGATGAAGACACTTATGAAGAATGCGCAGCAGCGGAAATACGCATTCCCTATGTACAGAAAGAGGAGAACGAGCCATGTTAAAACTATTGATCGTAGATGACGAGGAAATGATCTGCCAGGCGATCGCCAATATCATTGACTGGAAATCCTATAATATCCAATTAGTGGGGACGTGTACAGATGGGGTGGAGGCCTACCACACCATACTGGATGAATGCCCGGATATTGTGATAACAGATATCCGCATGCCCGGCATCTCGGGCCTGGAACTGATCGAAAGGATCAACCGTACGGATCTATGTACGCAGTTTGTGATCCTCTCCGGATACGGAGAATTTGAATATGCCAAGAGGGCCATGAAATGCGGTGTTCAGCATTATCTGCTGAAGCCCTGCACAGAGACGCAGATCATTGACTGCATTCAGGAAGTCACCAAGGATTACTATAAGATCGCATTTGCAGGGGACCTGAAGCCGGAGCAGGACAGCCGGGCTTTCCATAACCTGCACAAAACCCTGATCCGAAATATGATACGGGAGGGAATCTCCTGTGCCCGGGTGACGGATACTTTTTTTGACCTGTACGAACATTATATCAATCTGACAGATGTACCTTATCAGTTCTGCAGTGTCTATTATCTGGAGGAAAAAAATCTGGCAGGATGCCTGGAACAATTCGATGACTACTGCCGGGAAAACATGCCGGAGGTGGAGCGCTACGCTGTCTACATACAGAATGTTCTCCTGGTCTTCTTCCCTAATTTTGAAACTTCTTATGCGCAGCTTGACAGTTTTTTCAAAGGCTTGGATTTTCCCGGACAAACTGTGTCTGTAGAGTACAGCCGTATGAGATATGCCGATCTGAAAACACTGCTCACCATGCTGATCAAGAAACTGAAACGATATGATATCCTTTATTTTATAGACAACACAGAGGCTGTTCCTAATTTTAACTATGGCCAGATCGTAGACCGGGTGAATCGGCTGATCCCCGTATTAGCCCATAAAAATGCTGAGGGCAGAGAAGAGACCGTGACGGAATTAAAAAAAATACTCTCGGCCATTTCCAACAAGGATTTCCTGCTGCAGCTCTCCGATAATATTATTATTTCCCTGGGAACACAACTGCCCTCCCACACACTGCCGGAAATCACAGATTTCCTGTACAAACTCCACAAGGAGGAGGATGCCGCCATCATTGGTGAATCTGTGCTGGATTATATCAATAAGCTTTCCGAGGTACAGTCCTTAAGCACCAAACAGTACAGCCCCTTTATCTCACGGCTGATGGACTATATTTATGAACACTATTCCAACCCTGATCTCACACTGAAATGGATCTCTGAGAATTATCTGTATATGAATGTGAACTACGTGAGCCGCTGCTTTACCAAAGAGACAGGGGAAAAGTTCTCGGGATTTCTTATGAAGTTGAGAGTGCAGAAGGCAAAAGAGATTTTGGCTGCCCGGGATAATGAGCAGATACAGAATGTAGCGCAGCTTGTGGGGTGTGGAAATACGCCTTATTACTTTAGTAAGATTTTCAAGAAATGTACGGGGCTGACGCCTTCGGCTTATGTGAAGAAGATGAGTAGGTAATGGTTTTCAAACTGTACAGAAAAATCTTGGCAAAGCTTCGCTGACTTGCCGACGAGCCGCAAAAAAAGCCACGTTCAAAAGACCGTGACTTTTTTTGCCTCAATTCAGTTATCAGCAGACATTACACAAGACAGCTTTTCAGAACCTCCTTCCGTGCCTCCTGTTCTCCTTTAGCAGCACGGATTTCCAGTGACCAGTCAAGATTTCTGTATTTCCTGCAGGAGGGATTTTCATTCAGATATGTTTCCATATTTTCCAGCATATCCAGTGTCCATACAGAGCTGTCCACCTGAGCGGTCGTATAGATTCCTCTCTCGATCATTTCAAAACCGAAGATATCTTTTGCATGGCTTTTCTTTGCACTGTTGATCATTTCTTCCGCCAGATGACTGGGGATAAACAGTACACCGCTGCTGGTTGCCATTACAACATCACCGGGAAGGCATACCCCTCTTCCGATCCGGCAGGGTCCATTATAGTCCACCATCTGTGTCTCCCTGATCGGCGTTGGGTCCACACCCCGGTAGCAGACCTGGGTATCAATCTTTTTCATCTGCTCAATATCGCGTACGCCGCCCCATATTACCGCCCCGCCTGTTTTCGTCTGAGATGCAATAGCAGTTGTCAGGTTTCCTCCCACAAAAGTGCCATTGAACACTTTATCGTACATATCTACCACCATAACATCCCCCTCTGCCAGATTATCCACCACCCACTGATTGCATAGACCGTTCCAGTTCCTTGTTTCTCCTTCCTCCCTGACTACGGAGAATAAATCCGGGCGTATGGGCATAAAGGTGCAGGTCACAGCACGCCCCACCAGCTTTTTATTTTCATGAAGCCGTTTGAATTCTCCCTCAAACTGAAAGTGGTAACCCTTGATATATAACGGCAGCCATATCTCTTCCAGTGTCATTTCCCTCAGCTCATTCAGGCAGGTATCCGGCACCCTTGGCCTTCCGTCCTCAAACCTATCTCCTTTCCATTCTCTGGTCAGGTTTATAATTTCATCTCTGTTATTTAGATTCACGTTTCACTCTCCTAGTTGTTTGGTTTCTGTACGTCTATATTACCCCCGGCGATTCCCAGTAGGCCCGGGGTGCATGTTCCCATTCAGGCATCCCCAGCGCCATGGGGTTATAGACGATTTCCCCGGCTCTTATTGTCATAATGCACTCCAGTTTTCTGTTCCCCCGCATGGATGCGTGTCCCGCGTCTGCAAATCCAAAATTGCCATCCCTGATGTCAAGCAGCGCGATATCTGCTTCTCGACCGATTTTCAGGTCTCCCAGTTCCCGGTGTCCAATGATCTCTGCAGGCCGTTTTGTTGTACGGTAAATAACTTCTTCTATGGGCATACCCATATTCAGGTATTTTGACATGATGTGAAGCAGATCGATCACAGGACCGTTCACATTGTCCAGATACAGATCTGTGGATATGGTATCCGGATAAAAGCCCTGTTTCAGAGCCGGCACCGCATTGCGGAACCAAAAGCTTCCCGCACCATGTCCAAGATCAAAAATCACGCCTCTATCCCTTGCCCGAAACATAAATTCCTGCACGTTTCTATTTTCATCCAGAATGGGGAACTGCTGGGCATATACATGTGTGTGAATGTCCCCCGGTCTTAACTTTTTCAGTATCAGATCAGGATACGTCCGCCACGGAAGATTAGGCTGGAAATCCGCCATCACCGGCTTCCCGCACAGTTCTCCGGCTTTTACCGCCTGTTCCACGGACTCCCAGGCAGGATGTCTGCTGTCCACAGGCCTCCCCACCCAGTAATGGGCTGTTTTAATACCTGCCACACAGTCATACGTTCCGGCTATGGCAGCTGCAATTTCCGGCTGAAATTCCTGTATGTCCTGTTCGGACTCCAAATTGACCATTCCGCCGGACGCAATATTAACAAAAGCAAATATCTTTAATTTGGAACGATCGATCACGCTTTCCTTAAACTGTAAGAAATCGCGGCCTCCGCATGTACCTGCATCCACACAGGCCGTCACTCCGGACCGGAACATATGGGCCTCCCCCTGTATCGTAGGAAGTCCGTCCTCCTCAAATGGAAATCTGGGATAAATATGACAGTGCATATCAACCAGTCCCGATGTCAGCAGATACCCGCTGACATCTAAAACTTTTTCCCCTTCCTCTGCCGGAATTTCTTTTTCCAGACCGCTGATCTTACCATCTTTTACGGCAACATCAAACGCACCATCCATATTTCGGGATGGGTCCAGCACTCTTGCTCCTTTTAAGATCAAATCGTATTTTTTCATATGCAGGCCTCTTCTTATTCCCTGTACTATTGTCAATCGGCAACTTTTACGATCACCTCTACCTCTACGGGTATGTTGCCGTTTGGCAGGTTTCTGGTTCCCATTACCGTTCTGGCGTGATATCCCCGTTCTTCCAGAACCTCCGCCATAGTATCCGAAAATCCATCCATCACTTTATCAACTTCCGTAAACTTCTCACCACAATTAACAAGGGCAAAGGCTTTTACAAGACGCTCTATCTTATCCAGAGTCCCCAGTGTATCTTTCAGGGCGCCTAAGATAATAACTGCGCATTCCCTGGCTGCCTGATAACCCTGTTCAAATGTAATTTCTTCACCAACACGGCCTCTGAAAAGCGCTTTCCCCGTAATTTGGTCCTCCGGTCCATGCCCGGATATATAAATCATATTTCCCACCCGGCGCAGAAGTACGATCCCCCTTTTTTTCTTATAGACAGGTTCCAACTCCGCCCCATTTTCCACAATTCTATTAATATGATCCAATATCAGTACCTCCTGTTTCCCGCAACGCTTATTTTCTGATCTTTACAATAGCTTCCACTACTACAGGCACATTCTGCGGCAGAGCATAAGCGCCCATTGCAGAGCGGGCATGCTGCCCCCTTCTGCCAAACACCTCAACCATAAGGTCGGAGAAACCGTTCATAACTGCCGGCTGGGCAGAAAAGTCTCCGGCACTGTTTACCAGCCCCAGTGCTTTTACGAAATAATCCACCCGGTCCAGCTCCCCTATGTAGTCCTTGATGGTTGCCAGCATATTCAAACCGCAGAGACGGGACGCCTGGTATGCAGTGTCTGTATCCAGTTCCTCCCCCACCTTCCCCTGATATGCCGGTTCTCCTTTTTCATCCAGGGGAAGATGCGCTGATAGATAGAGCATATCTTCAACCAGTACTGCATCAACAGCACCCTGTCCCTTTCTGTCTCTCACCGGCAGAGTTATTCCCAGGTTCTCGATTCTTTTTCCTATTTCACTCATTTTTTTCTCTCCTTTTCCAATATTGTTATCCTTTGACTGCTCCGCTTGCCAGTCCCTCCACAAACTGCTTCTGCACCAGTATAAATGCCAATATGATAGGTATGGTTATAATCGCAGCCGCAGCCATGGTATCTCCCCAGTTCACTTTAAAGAAAGATGAAAACTCATTAAGTGCAATGGGTACTGTCATGCTGTTCTGACTCCTGGTCAGCACATTTGCCAGTGCGAATTCGTTCCATGACGAAATAAACGCGTAGATGCCTGTTGCAGTCAAAGATGGTTTCATAAGCGGCAGTATCACATAAAATATAGTTTTCATAGTAGAGCATCCGTCAATCACAGCTGCTTCCTCAATCTCTTTTGGTATTCCCTTAAAATATCCCTTTGTCATCCAGGTCACCAGCGGTAGGCTGATAACAAGATGCGCCGCGGCAAGTCCGAATTTTGTATCCACAAGTCCGGCAGTGTTTTCCATGTAATACATGGGAATCATCAAGACAGTCAGCGGCAGCATCTGGCTTATAAGCATGAACAGGGATAAGAACTTACTTCCCCTAAACTTAAATCTGGCGAACGCATATCCTGCACTTCCTCCCAGAAGAAGTGCTATGAGGGATGTCATCAGGCCAACCAACAGACTGTTTGAAAAAGCCCTGGGTATGGAGCTCTCTGTCAATACATGGATATAACTTGCAATAGTCGGATCCACCGGAATCCATCTGGGGGGTTTGGCAAATATCTCTCCGCTTGGTTTGATGGAAGTACTGATCACCCATCCCAGAGGGAGGACTGTGATCAGTACGGCACAAATAAGAATAAAGTATGTCACGATTTTTAAGACTGCAGAATTTCCCTTTTTCTTCTTTTTCATACCTAATCCTCCTTCACCACAAACTTCACATAAAGAACCGCAAATACCATGGTCACCAATAATTGCATAACTGCACTTGCCGATGCCGCATTCAGATTCAGCACTTTAAACTGGTTATATACCAGGAGTGAAAGTGTAGTGGTATTCTGGGAACCATTGGTCATGATCCAAATAAGTGAAAATTCATTAATGGCCCACACAAGCAGCATTAATATGCAGATAAAACTGATATCTTTTAGCAGCGGCATAGTGATGTAACATAATTTCTGATACCAGTTGGCTCCATCCAGATCAGCACTCTCATATAAATCAGCAGGCAGCTGCTGAAGCCCTGCTGTCATCATAAGCATGACATATGGGGAGCAGGCCCATATCTGTACCACTATAATGGCTGCCAGTGCAAACTTTGGACTTGTGAGCCACGGTATGGGGTCCTGTATGATCCCCGTCTGCATAAGCATCTCATTGACCATACCGCCGTCTGTGGTAAACAGCCATTTCCAAGCCGTTGCCTTCACTACTCCCGGTATGATCCATGCAATAAAAATCGCACTTCTCCAAAATCCTTTTGCCATCAGCCCTTTTCGGTTTATGAGCATTGCGTAAAAAGTCCCCAGTATAAAAGAAACAGATACTGTTCCCACTGTCCACTTTAATGTATTCCCGATCGTCTTTGTGAACATGGGATTCTTGAACAGTCTGGTATAATTGGCAAACCCGGCGAAGCCGCCTCCGCCCATGGCATTATCGCTGAAACTCATAACAATAACATAGCACAGAGGATAGACGATCAGCAGGGCTGTCACCAGCGCTCCGGGAAGGATGAAAGGAATTGCTTTCTTTTCGTCTTTTGTCAAAATCGTTTTTTTCATATATGTCTGTCCTTTCTCCCCTTTAGAAAAAATTTCATATTACATACCAATCATGGCATTGATATCTTTTGCCATTTTGCTGCAGGCCTCTTTTGGTGTGATATCACCGGAAACCGCGCTCTGTAAATAGGAATAGATAACGGGCTCCACCTCGCTCCAGCATGTATAAGCCGGTTCAGGTTTTGAATTGTTCAGCTGTTCAATGAATGGTTTTAATTCTTCTGTCGCAAACTTTTCATATTCCATAGCTGTTTTACTGGCCGGGAAAGAGTCTGTCAGACGTGCCTGATTCTCGGGTTTGGTTATATACGCCATGAATTTTGCCGCCTCTTCCTTGTGTTCACTGTTTTGTGCCATTGCCACACACCAGCCATTTGCTGTTGTGCAGGCCATTCCTCCATCTCCGGGAATCACTGCTGTTTTCCATTTCAAGTCCGGATAGTCTGTCTTCAGGGAATCCACATCAAAGGGCCCTGTCAGATTGAATGCCAGCTGCTCTGTGCCGAACATTTCACGCATCTTCGTATTATCGATCTCAGAAGAACTCTGGGATGCATAACCCTCTTTTATGGTATCCACAATGTTCTCCAGTGCAGTTACGGCCTCATCACTGTCCAATAAACACTTTGTCTCATCATCATTCAGGACCTCTCCCCCGTATGTATAGAGCTGCTGTACAAATCTGGTAACTGCATTGGCCTGATTGCCGAGAGGCCATGCAAAAGCTATTTTGCCCTCATCTGACAGCTTACCGCTCATTTCAAGCATCTCATCCCAGGTCTTGGGAAATTCATTGTAACCAGCCTCTTTCAGCATGGTCTCGTTATAATAAATTCCGGAACCGTCATAGCGGAAAGGCACCCCATAAGCCTGCCCGTCCACAGAGGTGATATCCAGCGCGGGAGCCAGGATATCATCAAAGTCCACTCCTGCTTTTGTTCCAAGTTCTGTCAGAGGTTCCAACAGCCCTTTGTCTGCAAAGGGTTTTACGTCTGTCAAAAGGATAGTGAATAACTCAGGTGCACCCTTAGCGCTGATCGCCGTTGTTATTTTATCCTTGTAAGTATCCCAGTCAGTAACTACCAGCTCCACTTTGATATTTGGATTGTCCTTCTCAAACTCCTCTGCCATCTCCCGGCTCTCGGGTTCGTCCCAGTTGGGTGTCCACCACTGTATTGTCACAGCCTCACCAGAATCCACAGCCTTTTTGTCTCCTGTGGCTGCATTTCCCTGTTCCGCCGGACCCGAACCACATCCTGTCACTCCTCCCATACAGATAGCTGCTGCAAGTAAAATCCCCAGACCTTTCGGCAACAATGTTTTTTTCCTCATGATTCTTCTCCTTTAAATAAAATTTTTCAGCAGTGTATATAAATTCATAAAACACCTGGGCACATGGTACGGCCCCTTTAGCTCAAACCCTTTGGCGTCCATATAAATGCTGTTATCACGATGGAGAACCGCATACCATTCCCCATATTTTCTGTCCCTGAAATACTTCTCCACATAATCGAACTCTTTCATAAAATATTGAAAATGACGTTCATTTTCATTGTACAGTGCGCTCATTGCAAGAGCATAAAGCCCTTCTGCCTGTACCCACCAGATCTTATCGTCCCACCGCACTGGATTTCCTGCATAATCATTCTCTTCAAAAGGCTTCTCCGGATAGTGTTCAAGAGCATCCACATTCTGGTAAAATCCTCCAAACTCCCGGTCATAGCAGTTGTCTATTACCCAATCCAGCACCACTCCTGCTCTCTCCAGAATTGATCTCTCCCCCAGCTCCAGACCTGCTGTCATGGAGAACCAGAGGGATTCCATCGCATGTCCTGCATCGATCACCCTTCCAGGCCCCTCCGGAAGAGGTTCTCCCGGAATGCTGATGTATTCAAAAGGCTTGTTATACCGGTCACTGGCAAATTCATAGAGTGATTTATGTACGCACTCCTCCAGTACGCTTCTGTAGGTATCTCCATATAATTTACGGCTTTCCAGAGCTACGATGAGAGTCATGAAATTCACTGCGTGTTTCTGGAATCCCTGTGGTATTCCTTCCCGACTTAATACTTCCTGTCTTTTTACATTTTCAAAGAGAATCTCTGTCAGCCTTTTTGCAATCTCGGCCTCTCTCTGCCATTTCTCTCCCCGCCGTTTTAATGCCAGAATATACGCATACAGTCCCTTTACCATAAAATGGTCTGTAAAGATGGAAACAGGACCTTTCAGTACATTTCCTTTGGCATCCATCATCTGGCAGAACCTTCCGTCCGAGGTACAGAATCCTGTATCTAACGCTTTCCTACCCGCCTCTGCAATAGAAAACCATTCCTCCTTTGCCTCCATCTCATTATAAAGAGCGGCAAAAGTATGCATTGTCCTTCCCACAAACCAGCCAGGGCGGATGTCCTTTGTTTTTCTCCCCTCTCTGTCATAGCAGATGGTGTAACCGAATCCGCCTTCCTCTCTTACTCTCTTTTCCCAAAAAGGAATTATCTCCCCAAAAAGCTCCTGTTCAATAACATGCAGACATTTTTTCAGTTCCTCTTCATGGTTCCTTATAAATACATTTCTTTCGATTTTGTAACACTCCTTTCATTTAGTGCATTATTACTAATTTATCTCCATTTCTGCTTTTCCAGAATTTGGAAACGTTTACATTTTATTATAAAAAAATATCACAACAGCTCTGACAGTCTGTCTCCCACGATAACCGCCTCTTCGTCCGTCAGGTTCAGAGGACTGATGTATATGGTATTTTCTTGGGGAATGCTTCCTATAAAGATACCGTTTTCCTTCATTTTTACAGCTGTCTCTTCTGCTTTGCCCTTTTGTTTCAATTCACAGAACAGACGCGGGTAATCCTGTCCCACGGGGCCTTTGGGAACGATTCTGGTCCGCAGAACACTGTCTTTGCCCTTTATTTTATTCTGTATAGTGATATTTCTGCGGTTCATTTCCTCTTTATTCTTTTCATGGTCCAAAGAGCAGTATTGTTTTACTGCCATATAAAGGCCAGCCATGGCTTCCCGGGATGTTTTGCATGAACGGCATATGCCGTGGGCAGGCGAGCCAAATTTTCTGCAGTTTTGTATATATTCCCGCTTTCCTAAAATCAGACCGCTGTCCTGGGGACCGCATAGGGTCTTGCCCCCGCTGAAGATCACCATATCTGCCCCCATCTCTGTAAATCTCCACAGGTTTTCAACCGGAGGAAGCTGTGCTGCTGCGTCAACCACCACGGGAATTCCTTTTTTATGTGCTGTCTCGATGGTTTTTTCCAAACTCAGAGAACCTCTCTGATACAGAGCAGAGGCAAAGTAAAATATACCTGCTGTCTTTTCGTTGATCCTCCCCTCCAGTTCAAATTCCAAAGTCTCGTCAGCGTCTCCAATCTCAACTATTTTTGCTCCTGATGTTTCTATGGCTTTGTCATATGCATTTCGCTGTGCTCTCATGACAATGAATTCATTTGGCAGATTCTGCGTATCAGGCAGTTTTCCGTAGTGGTACGGATTTCCTTTTGTCATGCACACACAGGCTGCAAGCAGTACTCCTCCTGACGCTCCGTTGGTAAAATAGGCACCTTCATTGCGGGTCATTTCTGCTGTCCTGTCACCCAGGATCCCCTGCAGTTCATCCATATCAACAAATGCGCCCGCAATCTCCTCCATTGCCCTGAGTGTCAGGGGTGCCATACGGCTTCCTCCGTATATGGTATATGTATCATGCGCGTTGATGCAGCGCCTTACCCCCAGCTCCTGAAATATATCCATCTTCTTTCCCCCTTTCCCTAATGAGCCTTAATACTTGCCCCTCCGTCAACCAACAGCGTCTGTCCCGTTACATATGCCGATAAGTCACTGGCAAGATATAATACAGCATATGCGATATCCTCCATCTTCCCCGGCGGGAGAGGCTGCATATTATCCAGCATATCCCAAAATGCGTCCCGCTTTTCACCTTCCGGATATGTATGGATCTCATCCATCATCACATCACTCAAAATCAGCCCCGGCGATACATTGTTCACCCGGATACCGTAAGGTGCATAGTCCAGTGCCATGGCCCTTGCAGTGGCGTTCACCGCCCCTTTTGTGCCGGCATAGATATCGAACCCCGGCATGGTCACAGTTCCGTGAATAGAAGAGATATTGACGATATTTCCAGACTTTTTCTCCATCATAGACGGCAGAAACTTTCTGCTGAAATATATGCCGCTCATATAATTGGTCATTAACATCTTTTCAATCAGCCGGTCAGAACATTGGTGCAAAGGATGCTGTTCATTTATTCCCACTGTATTTACCAGGATGTCTATTCCACCCTCCCGGCTCAGTATCTCATCGCATGTCCTCTCGATATCCTCTTTTTTTGACAAATCCGCTACAAATCCTTTGGAGGAGGGTGACAGTTTCTGTATCTCTTTCATAGTCTCAGACAATGTCTGCTCATTCCGGCCCCCCACAAAGACCCGGGCACCTTGCTGTGCAAACAGCATGGCAGTCTCCCGCCCTATCCCTCTTGCCCCGGTGGTGATAACTGCTTTCTTTCCATCCAGAAGACGGTTAAAATCCAACTTCCTCATATCCTTTCTTAAATACCTCCACACTTTCCAACAGTTTCTTTTTCGATCAGTTTTGTTTCATATACATGTCTTATTAATTTCGCCTCCTCGGGATATTCCAATTGTTCTGCCAATATATGAATGCTGTCCTGCCCTATCTGATAAAGAGGCTGTTCTACAGAAGTGATCAGCGGCCCGCGGTATCCGTCAGGCAGGATCCTCTGGTTGTCAAATCCGATAATGGAAACATCCTCAGGTACCCTGAGGCCGCTGTCCATCACTGCCCTCACAGCAAAACTGGCTATGGCATCATCAGAACAGAACACAGCGCTCGGCCTGTTGTCAAGCGATATGAGCATTTTCATTTTTTCATAGCCGCTGCGGTAATCCGTGGAGGTATACTGTATATAGCCTTCTCTGATCTCCAGACCTGCATCTCTTATGCAGTCCAGATATCCGTTCATACGCTCCTGTGTCACTTTTTTGTTGGGATTACCGCAGATATGGGCTATCTTCTTGTGTCCTCTCTGCATAAGATGCTCCACAGCTTTTTTACTGCCGCCGTAATTATCTATCAGAAGCTTATTGCAGCTACATTCCCTTACATCATTCTCTATCATTACATAATCCACATGATTGCTTTCTTTTAGATAATCCAGGACTTTCCTGTCATTGAGATAGGAACCATATAGGACCACCCCGTCTACAACCCCATTGGTCAGATACTTTACATAGTTCTCCTTACTGTCAGCGTCCCCGCCGAGAACACTGCAGAATATCACATTATACTTTGTCTGCTGTGCTCCATGCTCAAATCCTTTGATCAGGTCATAAAAGAAAGGATCATGCAGATTATTGACTACCACTCCAATACAATTTGTCTTCCTTTTCACCAGAGACCTGGCCGCGTGGTTGGGGCTGTATCCCAGTTCACGGATGGTATTCTGAACCAGTTCCCGCATCTCAGGTTTTACATTCTCGCTGTTATTGATAACCCTAGAAACTGTGGCAAGCGAAACATTGGCTGTCCTCGCCACATCCTTAATACTCACTGTTTTTCTTGTTTCCATGCTTTTCCTCTGTTCAATTCTTTTTATATAAAATGCACAAACAACTAATTTCTAATTCTTGAAAACGTTTACATCTATCTGCATCATATAGTATTAAACCATGTTTGTCAACTATTTTTCGTGTTTCATTGTGCATTTCGCACTAGTGCACGAATATAGGCACTGCTTTTTATGCATATAACACAAAAAGCCCCTGCCGGCAAAAAACCGTCAGGGACTTCCAGTATATTTCTTATGACTCCGTCCCATACACTTCCAACTGCACAAGTGCCGGAAATGGGGAAGGTTCCTCTGATTTTATCAATTCTCCGATCTGAAGCCATTCCGTTTTCTTCTTCTCAAAAGTAAATTCCTGGGCCTCTCCTGTCTTTTTCAGTTCCAGTTCCATGGTATTGCCGTCCGAAAACGTGACCGTGGCCTTTTTCCACCAGTTATCATGTGGATAGTCTGCCCTTGTATAAAGAATAATGCGGTCAACTTCCACCATCCGTCCGAACTCCAGTTTGATCGCTGCGTCTGTACGCCGGTTGATCCCCCAGGATTCATATGGCCATTCCCCGTGGCAGGCCGCTGCAGTAATACCGTCTATGGCATTCATAGCCGCAAAGACAGATTCCCCTCTGGTCTCCACATTGGCTGACGCGTGGGGGTAACAGTTGGTCTCCCCGTGGCAGTCATTTACGTTTAGCGCCAGGTTCCGGTATGCCTCATATTCAAAAGGATAGGCCTTCCGGATGTGGATCAGATGTCTGCTTCCTGAAAATGTCTTGGGAGACATATTCACACGTTTTTCTCCGAAAGGAATTTTATACCACATATCTCCTGTCAGATATACCAGGGAATGTCCTCTTCCGTCATCCAGGGACAGCCAGTAAAAGGCCGGTGTGTCAGACGCTTCCACTACGATCTGATCTCCTTCCCTGTATTCGGCACAGTAGGGAAGATTCACTTCCCGCTCACTGCGGGCAACTGCCAGTGTGAAGCCGTTTTTATCCTGTACTTTTAAACTGATTGACATTTCATACCTCTGCTCTTTTCTATATTTAACCTAATATTTAATCTAATATTTTCTCCACTGTCTCCGCAATCTTTTGGCATTTACAGTCTGCAAAGAAGTATTCCCGGAACTTCTCACCGCCAAGGGCGCCTTTTACAAGCTCCCTGTCCAGACTTTCCAGAATCTCAGAAAGGTCTTTGTATGTAACCTCTTTGACCTGATCCAAGATCTGTTTGTTGCGTTTTTCCGGAACTGCCCGTTCTCTGGGATATCCCTGTCCGCTCTCCTCCGCAAAAAGCTTTTCAAATATATACTGGAGATTCAGATCTCCGCCCCAGCCAAACCCTTTAGCAAAGGGAATGGCAATGGCATTGCCGTCGTTGATCTGCGCAAAAGTATAGGCATCCAGAGCGTCCTCCACATGGCCGCAGATAACTCCCAGAAAGGAATTGCAGGCCAGCATTGCTCCTTCGCCGGTGCCGCAGCCGGTGATCACATAGTCAGCCGCACTGGAATTCAGCAGAACCGCTGCAAGGATCCCCACCTGTACATAGGTGAGTTGACAGTCATCCTCTGCTGTATACATGCCGTAGTTGATAACCTCATGCCCCATTGGCTCCACAACTGTTTTTAACGCGCTGCAGATGATCCCGTTTTTAGCTGCCTGGCTGTTTTCATTTATCAAAGCAATTTCTGCGTTTCAAAAATATAAGTAACTGTTCTAACGAAATTGATCTCATTTGATGGCTATTTGTTTGTCACGGCTGTTTTCCTATGTATGCCAGGATGCCGCCGTCCACGTAGAGAATATGGCCATTGACAAAATCAGACGCATGGGATGCCAGGAAAATTGCCGGTCCCATGAGATCCTCAGGGGTTCCCCAGCGGGCCTGAGGAGTTTTGGCAATAATGAACTGGTCAAAAGGATGTCTGCTTCCGTCCGGCTGTTTTTCCCTAAGAGGTGCTGTCTGAGGGGTTGCGATATAACCGGGTCCGATGCCGTTACACTGGATATTGTACTCACCGTACTCAGAGGCAATATTTTTTGTCAGCATTTTCAGACCGCCTTTTGCTGCAGCGTAGGCAGACACCGTCTCACGTCCCAGTTCACTCATCATGGAACAGATATTGATGATCTTGCCGTGTCCTTTCTGTATCATGCCCGGGATAACTGCCTTTGACACAATAAACGGCGCGTTTAAGTCAATGTCGATCACCTGACGGAACTCCTCCGCTTTCATCTCTGTCATAGGAATGCGCTTGATGATGCCTGCATTGTTCACCAGAATGTCAACTGTGCCCAGTTCTTTTTCAATGTCAGCCACCATCTTTTCCACCTGTGCCTCATCTGTCACATCGCAGATATATCCTCTTGCTTCAATTCCCTTTGCCGTATAATCAGCCAGCGCTTTATCCATGTGCTCCTGTCCTCTGCAGTTAAACGCGATCTTGGCACCAGCTACCGCATACGCCTCTGCAATGGCGAATCCGATCCCATAGGCCGCGCCTGTCACAAGGGCAACTTTTCCCTCTAAAGAAAATAATTTATTTGACTCCATATGAAAATCTCCTTTCTTTTTTCCTTCTCTCATTTTTATAAATACTCCGGGCAGAGCATATCCGCAGACCCGGAAATCATTCTGCCGCTTCTACAGGATATCCTGGTTCCTGATATTATCCATATCATCAAAATCCTGGTTCTCGCCCACCATTCCCCAGATAAATGTATAATTTCTGGAGCCTGAGCCTGCATGGATAGACCAACTGGGGGAAATCACTGCCTCCTCATTTCTCATAACAATATGCCTGGTCTCTTGTGGTTCTCCCATATAATGCGTAACAAAGGCGTCTTCCGGCATATCAAAGTACAGGTACACTTCCATTCTTCTGTCGTGGGTATGGCACGGCATGGTATTCCACACGCTTCCCGGCTCCAGACTTGTCATTCCCATCTCAAGCTGGCAGCTCTCTACCTGTCCCGGGAGAATATATTTGCAGATCGTCCTGTGATTTGACTGCTCCAGACTTCCCAGTTCCACCTTGTTTTCCTCTTTGATAATGACTACGCCTTCCTCCGGTGTTCCCTCACGTCTGATCAGCACTGTGGGATAAGAGGTATGCGCCGGAGCACTGTTGATGTAAAATTTAGCCGGATCTTCCTTATCCTCGCTGGAAAATGTAATGTCTTTTTTCCCCATACCAATGTACATCCCCTCCCGGGATGCTACCCGGTATGTCCTGCCGTCAATGCAGACACAGCCGGGGCCGCCGATATTGATGATCCCCATCTCACGTCTCTGCAAAAAATACTCTGCTCTCAGTTCATCCCCTGCCACCAGTTTTAAATCTTTTTCCACCGGAGTGGCAGAGCCTGTGATGATACGATCAATATGGCTGTATACCAGCTTGATCTCATCCGGTACGAATACCTTCTGTATTAAAAATTCTTCTCTGAGTCGCTGAGTTGTATAATGTTTTACATCCCTGGGGGAAGCTGCGGTTCTGAGTTCCATATAACTCCTGCCTTTCTTTTCCTTGTTCTTTGAATAGTAAATTTGCATGGATTTTTGCTCGTAACTGTAAAGGTACTGAACAGTTACCTATCTTGTATCTTTTTTACCATCTTATCATGATAGATTTTCAATTTTCTGTGTTTTTTTCTCAGAAATCTTGCAAATCCTACACTGATATCTTATACTGGAAAATAATACTTATCCAAGGAGGAGCGGCCATGAAAATCTGCAGTTCCTGTAAAGAGGGCATACGCACCTGTATTGAAACGCGTTCCTTTTCCGCTGCGCATCTGTACAGCTACGAAAAACCCATGGACATCCATATCCATGACTGTTACGAAATCTATTACTCCATCTCCGGAGGAAAGCAGTTTTTAATTGACAACCGGTTTTACAATTTTAATCCCGGAGACATTTTTTTCATCAATCAGTATGAAAGCCATTATATATCCCAGATTGACCATGTGGAGTATGAACGTATCATTGTATCCATATATCCCGAATATCTGAAACAATGCTGTTCCACGCATACGGACCTGAACTGCTGCTTTACCCGGCGCAATACCAATTTCGGACACAAGCTTTCCCTGTCCCAGGAAGAGCAGAAACGTTTCCTCTACTTTATACATAAACTGTCAGAAAATGAGGGATACGGACAGGACATACTGGACCATGCAGTCTTTCTTCAGCTTATGACCTTTCTAAACGGTATTTTTTTAAGGAACTGTGACCATGACCTGCCCCAGCATGAACCTGCCGGAAGCCACCATGAGCATATGGATGCCATTCTCTCCTATATCAACCAGCATATCGCGGAGGATCTGAGCATTGAGCGGCTGGCCAGACACTTTTATATCAGCACTTCTTATCTGTGCAGGATATTTAAGAGCGAGACGGGAACCACCATAAATAAATACATCACAGCAAAACGCATCACCCTTGCAAAATCCTATCTTTCAGAGGGATATTCCGTCACAGATGCCTGCATCCGCTGCGGTTTTGGGGACTACAGCAACTTTTTAAAATCTTTCACAAAGGCAGTGGGCATTTCGCCAAAAAAATATGCCCAATTTTCCGCATAAAAATAACCCTGCCATACAGCGCTAAAAGCTGCAGGCAGGGCCGATTTACAGAATACCATTTCACCGGGCAGGAGAAAGCTTATGATCACGCAGCATATGTCCTGATCAGCTGCTCCAGGCTTCCCACTCCCTCATCAGAATAAATTTTCAGTTCCACTTTCTTGCCGGCGCCGATCGCCATCATTCCCATAATAGATTTGGCATCAACCATATAACTGCCGTAACAGGCATCAATCTGGAACGGCGCCTCCGATACCTGGTTTACAAACTTCACGATTTCGTCAACTTCTTTAAAACAGACCTGAACACACATAAAATCATTCTCCTTTTTTATTCTTTATATAATCCGCCATTTTTTAATCTTCTCTTAAACTGAGTACATTATAATCGAATCCTATCCGAAAAAAAATGGATTATTTTTCGATTTTATGTGATATTTTTTTGTTTTTTTCGCCTTTTTTCTATTTTTCCTGTCTGACCCAGACTGCCATTTCATTTTCTCCGCGGTTGGCCCAGACATAATATGGTATGAAACGCAGCTTAACCGGTTCCTTCACTGCTGCTTTAAGAGGCTGATACAGCCCGGCCTGTGAGGGCTGTACCTGCTGTCGGAAACCATCCATGACAACAGAGACCACCTGCTCCCCTGCAGCGGTAAAGTCTTCTGTCTCCGCCTCCTTACTGCAGTCCACTGTCAGCAGATGCAGATCCGGTCCATTGTCAGCCTCCTCCAAACAGTACACCATAGGGCCTCTTGCCACAGCCACTTTACCGATATCTTCCCGGACCATTGGGTCCGCCTGCATGATTTTCACATCCATAGCCAGCTCCAGGGATATGCACTCGCCCGGTTTCCAGCATTTTGTCACATACAGATATCCGTCTTTTTTTGTGCACTCACTGTCCTTCACACCTTTTACACGGAACCCTCCGTTTTCCTCCCCGCACCAGTCCGGAATGCGAAGAGCTATGGTAAACGGTACGGCTTCTCCGCTCACCCGTATTTCCACCTGACCGCTTCTTGGCAGGTTTGATGAGACTGTGATCGTAAGCTCTTTTCCGTTCACCTGCTTTTTAATGATACTTCCCATATAGAGATGTACAAACAGTGTATCCTCTTTTTCCGTATACGCGTAAGAGCTTATGGAACTCAGAAGCCTTGCAAGGTTGGGAGGGCAGCATGCACAGCCGAACCACTTCTGGCGTACAGGTTTTACATGGGCTTTTCTCTCATCTTTATGGCAGGCCTCCGGGTTCACCTCCAATGGATTGACATAGAAGAAGCTTCTGCCGTCCAAAGCCATACCGCTGAGCACACAGTTGTACAAAGCACGCTCCATCACATCTGCATATCCGGAGACGGGCCTGATCTCCAGCATTCTCCTTGCCACAAATACAAGGCCGATGGCCGCGCAGGTCTCCGCGTATGCCGTATCATTGGGCAGGTCATAATTAAAGGAAAATGCCTCTCCCAAGTGAGTGCCGCCTATACCGCCTGTGATATACATCTTACGGCTGACCATATTATCCCATAATTTTTCACAGGCACTGTAAAGGGGTTCATCCTGTGTTATCCTTGCTATATCTGTCATCCCCGCGTAGAGATAGACCGCGCGCACGGCATGCCCTACAGCTTCCTCCTGTTCACGCACGGGAACGTGTGCCTGATTGTATGCGTAGCGGAGTCCATCCGGAGAATTCCCCACACATTCCGGGTGCTCCTTGTCAAAGTAATAAGGCCTGCTGCCCCTCTCATCCACAAAGAACCGTGCCAGACTCAGATACTTTTCATCTCCCGTGGCTTCATACAGACGGACAAGTGCCATCTCGGCGATCTCATGCCCCGGGTATCCTTTGCATTTTCCCTCCTCAGGACCAAAACACTCGGCGGTATAATCTGCATACCCCATTGCCGCTTTCAGCAGCTTATCTTTTCCTGTGGCCTGATAATAAGCCACCGCGCCTTCGATCAAATGTCCGAGACAGTAAAGCTCATGATGGTCTTTCAGATCAGTAAATATTTTATCTTTGCCGTTCAGGATATAATAGGTGTCCAGGTAGCCGTCCTCCTGCTGGGCCGCACAGACAATATCAATAGCCGCGTCTGCAGTCTTTTCAAGTTCCGGATCCGGGTGCTGGGTAAGGGAATATCCCACTGCTTCGATCCATTTATAAAAATCACTGTCCTGAAATACAAAACCATAAAATTTATCTTCCAAATGCTCCGGGTCTTTTGGAAGAGCCTCAAAACCTCGGAAGGTATAGGAAGGCTCCTGATAATCTCCTCCCAATTCTTTCCTCTCCAGATTTTTCTTTCCCGCTATTTTAAAGTTTCTCATACAATAACTGGGAGCCGCACCCTCCACCTGATCGTTCAGCGCGTCCCACTGATAGGGCAGCATCTGGTTTCTTACCAGCTCCATCTCTTTTTTCCAAAAATCATCAGTTATCTGTACGCTTCTCAGGGAAAGCGGTTTGCTGAAATCTTCTGTGTTCATTCTATTCATCCTCCGTCTGCCTTCTGTTTCCCACTTTCGGCAATCCTATTTATATATTTCTTTTGTCATGGTAAGTGTAGCAGAAGTGAATTCTCATATCCATTGCCAATGAGGAACATAGCATGTATAATATGGAAAACAGCTTATTAAAAAGGAGGAATCCACATGCTTGTCTTAGAAAAAATGGCACACCGGCAGATAACCAGTGCCAACTATATTACCTCTGTAAACGGTATGCTCCACCCAGACCGTACCCTTCCCGAACACGATTTTCTCTATATGCTTGATGGCGGCTGGGAGATCATAGAGGATGGGCACATCTATGAAATGCAGCGGGATGACCTGCTGATCCTCCGTGCAGGCAGACATCACTATGGGAAAAAACTCTGCAACCCCGGAAACCGGCATATGTACTTTCATGTATTACCCACATCTTCCGAAAAGGACGAAAAAAGCGGCATGGAAGAAATGGAAATCTCCACACTTCTTCCATGCCATACCCTGCTGCACTGCCGGCATTCTCCGCATATCCGCAGGTATTTTGAAGAGCTTATCTCCGCCTTTTGGTCAGACAGCCCGGAAAAGCTCTGCCGCCTCTCCCTGCTCTTTAATCTGCTCTTATGTGAAATAGCACAACTGCAGACTTCCCCGAGGGATAAACAGCCCTCCGATCCCTTGGTGGAGGAAATCTGCCGTCATATACAATCGAATCCCCAAAATTTTTACACTGCCGGGGAAATGGCAGACGCTCATTTTATCTGTGCCCGCACGCTTAACAACCGCTTTCTGAAAGTCTGCCAAAAGACGTTTTACGCCTATCAGATGGAAACCAAACTGGAGATGGTGCGGCATTTTCTGATACACCAGCCGGATTCCACTCTTCATGAGGCTGCCGTCAACTTCGGATTTTATGATGAGTTTCATCTGAGCAAAGCATTTAAGAAACAATTTAAAATGTCCCCATCACAATTTCGGAATTCCCATAGCTCGGGCCATGACAGCCCTTTGCGGCAGACTGCCGTTACAGATTGAAATACGCATCTATGCCGTCTGCAATTCCCTGTACCATATTTTTCTGCATATCAGGGTCCTGCATTTTCTGGTCATCATTCTGGTTGGTCATAAAACCCATTTCCAAAATAGTGACCGGGACTGTACTCCAGTTGATGCCGGTCATGTTGTCATAGAGCCTTACGCCATTATTCTTGATTCCCGTTGCCTGACAGTAGGCATTGATGATTTCCTCCCCCAGTCTGCTGCTTTCCTGGTGAAGCTGGCCCACATAGGGATTCTCTGCAGAGGGAATCATGGTCATAGCTCCGTTTGCGCTGTTGTCCTCACTGCCGTCCGCATGGATCCTCACAAGGATCTCAGCACCGTTCTCTGCCGCGATCTGAGCGCGTTCTACGTTGCTGACGGCTGTGTCGTTGTCCTCTCTTGTCATAATGACCTCATATCCCCGGCTTTTTAACTCTGCCTGAAGCTGCATGGAAATATTGAGCGTCAGTTCATATTCAGGGACACCTGTGTAGACGCCCTGCGTACCGGATGCAAACTTATCTTTCATCTCCTCAGAGCCTGGGCCAAGGGGTTCCGTTCCTCCTGTATCCGCTCCCGGCCCCTGATGTCCGGGATCCACAGCTACTTTTCTTCCGTTACTCTTTGATTCTGTATTTTGCGCAGTGGATGTATCTGCATCCTGACCGTCTCCTGCTGATCCGGCATCTTGGACGTCCCCTGTCGTTTCTCCATTCTGCTCCGCTTTTTCCTCCAATGTCTGCTTTTCGGCTTCTTTCTTTAATTCCTCCAGCTCCTTTTCCAGGGACTCTGAAGATTTCTGCATTTTGCTTATCTGTCTGTCCATACGCTTCATCTCCTGCTGGAGCGATCTGCTTTTCTGTGTGCCTGTCACTGCCAGAACTGCCAGCACAGCAGCCAGCACAAAGATCAAACTGCCGAATATAATTCCCATTTTTTTCATTCTCCCATTCCTTTCCCGCTGTATTTGCCAATTCCATTACTCTTTCTGTAGCAGCCCGGGCTTATCCCCACATGCTTCCTGAATATCTTCGCAAAGTAATTCCCATTGGAAAAGCCATTTGCTCTTGCGATACAATCAATGCTTTGCTCCGTACCCAACAGATCATTCATGGCTGACTGCAGACGGAGTCCTGTCAGATAGGACAGGGGCGCTGTTCCCATCTCCTCTTTAAATGCTCTTGACAGATGTTCCGGCGATAGGTCCAGTCTGGCTGCCAGCTCCTCTATTCCCGCCAGCCCCCGGTATTCTTCCTCCATGATTTCTGCTGCCCTCTTGACAGAGGAACTCTTTTTCTGTGCCGCCGGGTGTTCCGTCTCCCTCAAGACAGCACAGAGAAAACGGTAGAGGAACTCTCCGCCCTCGTATTTTTGAAGCCGCTCCCCGTTTGTCAGACGTTTCTGCAGACTAAGAGCCATGCGCACAGGAGGGCTGTTTTCATCCAGATCCAGAATATCCGGGCTGATATCTCTTATCTTTTTTACAAAAGGCAGTGCTGCGGTCCCACAGAAATGCAGATAGAGAAATTCCCATGGTTCATTCCTGTCTCTTTCCAGATAATATCTGCTTTCTTCGGGAAACCGGATCAGAAATCCCTGACCGCGCGTCACTCTGTATCTTGTTTTATTCCTCTCAAATATCCCTTCCCCGGAAAGCGTATACTGAAAGAGAAAACCTTCATACCCAGGCCTCCTGTCATTGGAAAAATCATACGTCTCCCCGCACCGGCGCTCCACACCGCCGTCCAGCAGGATAAGCGGCTGGGCCTCCATGTCATCCTGATTCAAGACGCCGAATATGCCTCTCTTGTACTCCATCAAAAATTTACCTCTTCATATCAAATTTCTATTCTTTTGTTTTTCACACAATCTTATTATAATTACTGTTACAGGATAAGTCAAAGAAAACAATAGAAGTCAAAATTCTACCCTGTTTTCCAATATATCAGGAGGTTCTTATGAATAAAAACAGTTTTGCCAAGGTTCCGCCTATGGGCTGGAACAGTTATGACTATTATGACACAACAGTCAATGAGGAACAGGTAAAGGCCAACGCTGACTATATGGCAGCGCATTTGAAGGAATTCGGCTGGGAATATATCGTTGTGGATATCCAGTGGTATGCCCATAAAGCCGGCTCTATGAGAGAGCAGTTCCAGTATATCCCCTTCTCTGGACTGGAGATGGACGAATATTCCCGCCTGCTGCCTGACCCGGAGCGTTTTCCTTCTTCCGCCGGTCAAAAGGGCTTTGGTCCATTGGCTGATCATGTGCACAGTCTTGGTCTGAAATTCGGTATTCACATCATGCGCGGAATTCCCCGTATAGCAGCTCAGAACCATATGAAAATAAAGGACTGTGATGTGACCGCTGACATAGCTGCCAACCCATACTCCATCTGCCCCTGGAATCCGGATATGTATGGCCTGAACAATACACCTGCCGGACAGGCTTACTATGATTCTCTGCTGGAATTATACGCGTCCTGGGGTGTAGATTTCATCAAATGCGATGACATCTGCAATACCTGCAACCAAAGCCCTCACCGGGAAAACCAGTATAATGCCGCTCACGAGGTGGAGATGCTTGCAAACGCGATCAAGCGCTGCGGACGCCCCATTGTATTCTCTCTTTCACCTGGACCTGCCCTCATTGACAGAGCCTGGCATTATGAAAAGTATGCCAATATGTGGCGCATTACCGATGATTTCTGGGATGAATGGAAATATTTAAAGGACATGTTCCGCCGCTGTGAGCTGTGGCAGACACAAGTCTCGGAAGGATGTTATCCCGACTGCGACATGCTTCCTCTGGGATGGATCGGTAAAGGCTTTGGGGATGAGCGCATGACAAGATTCACAAAAGAGGAACAGCGTACTATGATGACACTCTGGTGCCTGTTTGGTTCCCCGCTTATGCTGGGCGCGGAGATGACAAAGATGGATGAATGGACACTGTCCCTGCTCACCAACCGCAAAGTGCTGGCGCTGCTGCCCCCATCCTGCCGTCCCAGACAGATCTGCCTGGATAAGGAGAAAGCCGTGTGGACTGCCTGTGATGAAAAAGAAGGGACTTTCTATACCGCACTGTTTAATTTAAGTGATGAGACTGCTTCAATCCGCGTTGCTCTGGATGAACTGGGAAAAGAATTTGACGGAAATGTCACTCTTATAGATTTGTGGGATGGAACTTCATGCCGCAGTGAGAACCGGGAAATCTGCGCTGTACTGCCGGAACATGGTTGTGTACTGTATCAGGTGTTCCGGTGAAAATAGCGGAATAGGTATAACAGTTCAGTTTGTCTGAACTGTCACACATAAAAAATTGGGCTGCAGCCAAAACTGAATTTCCGTTTTGGCTGCAGCCTCGTTTTTACATACGCACCATACACTCTTTTTTATAAAAGCAAATACCATATTTTAAAATATTGGTATAACCCTCATTGCGAAGTTCTGCGTCATATTTCTGTTCTTCAATCTGCCGCAGGGCAGACATGCACATTTTTTCCATATCAGAGAATTTCCCGGATACCTTTATTTCTAAAATAACAGCCTGTCCCCGTATGCTTGGTGTCTTCAATATGATATCCGGCCTGCCCTTGCCTGACTCCCTGTTTGACAGTATTCTGTATTTACTAATATTCTTTAAAATCCCGGTCAAAAATCCATGATAGTAACTCTCCGCATAATCATAAAAACTTATGGTATCCTGAAGCTGACGGCTGATCTGCTCCTCCATTACCATAAAGTCTCCATTCTCAATGGCCTCATACAATTGGCTCAGATCCGTGTCCCGTATTTTCCGGTCAAACCAGGAGAGTATCGTATTTTTATAAATATACCGCACCTCAGCATTGGGAATAGCCATTTCAATATATTGTGTTTCCCCTACCATTCTTCTGCCGGTCTGCTTTAGATAACCAGTAAAAAACAAAAAATTCCAGAGATTATCCTCCGATTGATATACATCCTCATATGTGATATCCTCATGGACTGGTTTTTCAATGGTGTTTCCCTCGATCAGAGATTCCAGTTCTCCTCTGACCGATATATCAGACCTCTCCACAAGGCCTCTGACAATGCTGTTTGAGGAGGTATTAGCCCAATAGGGAGATGGAAATGCCTCCCTGTCTGCACATAAATCCTTTGTAAATTTAATAACACTCCATGGATTATATACCTCCTCATCCCCAAAGCAATATCCATCATACCAGTGCCGCATGATATCTTTTTTGTCTTCACAGCCATAATATAAAAGCATCTGTTCCACTTCTGCCTGTGTAAATCCAAAGTATTCTCCATAGCTCACAGCCAGAATAGAATTTATATCCAGATTATTTAAGCCTGTAAAAATTGATTCTTTTGATATTCTCAAACACCCTGTGATCACTGCAAATTCCAGATATGGATTCGTCTTGAGTGCAGACTCCAATAAAGACCGGACAAACTCTGCCATCTCATTATAAAATCCGGAAAAATAAGCATTTTCCAGAGGGACATCATATTCATCCAAAAGTATAATAACCTTGCTTTTATAAACTCTATAGAGACATTCTGACAGAAAACGCAGGGATGTATTACATTCTTCTCTTGCCGCCTCCATCCTGGTCATTCGGATATACCGCAATTCTTCCTGCGGATTTAGGTTCATTTTGTCCAAAAACGGCTCGTGCAATTTATACACCTGAGAAACAGCTTCCTGTACGGCATAAAAAGCTTGGGAAAAATCAGGTTGTTTCGTTGATTTTAATGAAATGCTGATAACCGGATATTTTCCCATCTGTTCCGTATAAATATCGCCCGCCGAACAAATGGCAAGTCCCTCAAACAGATTTCTATTTTGGCGGTTTTTCTCTTCATTGCCTGTATTTTCAAAAAAGTATTTCAACATACTCAGAGTAAGTGTCTTTCCGAATCTTCTCGGACGCGTAAAAAGACTTACGTCCCCCTTTTTGTCAAGAAGTTCTCTGATAAATAAGGTTTTATCCACATAGTAATAGTGATTCCGTATTAACTTTTCAAAATCTTCCACTCCTACCGGCAATGGTTTTTTTGTCATGGTCTCCCGCCTTTCCCTTTTTACCACTTGTAACTGTTCCGTATCCTAACAGTTACGAGCAGCGATCCATACACACTCCAAAACAGTAAATGCGCAGAACTACGAAATTGTTACTTCTGATTATACTTCATTGGCAGAAATAACGAAAGCCCCCTTTTCTTTTGCCAGCTATTATTGTTGAGCATCATAACTCAGTATAATACTTCCGTCTCAATTACACTTTTCCCTTCCCCTATCTCATATCTCACAACAGGGATCACCGTTTTACTGTGGATCAAATTCGTATTCGGGTCCGGCTTGACCATCATAGGCTCTCCCCCTCCCTGAAGGCAGCGTACCCGGCATCCGTCCGCATCTCCCACAGGCAGGGCAAAACCGGCATCATACGCGATACACTCATATTTACTCTCAATCTCATGTATCCTTTTATGCCCCTCACGGGTAGGAACGATCTTGGACCGCACACGAATCCCCGGAAGCGGTGACCAGACGGACACCACATGTTCTTTTGTCACCTCATAGCTCTCTGCCTGCCCCCGGATAAATATATGCCCCAGCACTTCAAAGGACAGCACACTGTCCGGCGCTGCTTCCTGGAAATTTACCGGGGAGCGCATGACACTGAATCCGTATTTGGCAGAGTAAGCAAACTTCGCGTATTTTTCCTCTGTATGACCATGCACATGCCCAAAGGTCCGTCCTCCGGGAAGTGCCACAACATTGCCGGCCGCTCTTCTCTGTATGATCATGTCAGCCTTCTCCAGATACTTTTCCCCTTCCAGTTCCGGAAGCGGCGCCGCCTCACAGGCCCAGAAAGGGTCATCCTCAGGGAGGGCAAGACAGGCAAAGGTCTTCATGGCCCAATAAGGCGACTGGGGAGAGTTATAGCTCTCTGTCATCTGCAGATTAGGATAACAGTACCCGATCGTCAGCAGGCCTGTATGGTCAAAAATGGGCTGTTTCATCCAGTATTCCAGATGGCGGACAAGGATTCCCTTCATTACCGGCAGCGGAAGCGGCTCAATATGTGCCATGATACACGCGGAATAAAAAGCCGCCTGCGCAAAACGGTAAGTCAGGGACCTCCCATAGGGAAGGGCGCTGCCGTCCTCAGCAAACCAGTATACAAAGTCCTTTCCAAATACCTCTGCCCGTTCCAGATAACGCCTGCACCGCTCCGGTTCTTCCTCCTTCATGACCATTGCGTATATAATTCCGTAGAACTCCATGGCAAAAGGAATATAATAATCCGCCTGTCCGTTCTCTCCGTCCAGATACCATCCTCCGCCAATATAACAGGATTCAATAAACTCCAGGCTTTCCTCCATTCCCTTATCATCATACGGCATTCCGGCTTTTCTAAGTGCCGTATTCACCAAAATATGAAAGAAACGCCAGTTACAGTCACAGCATTTATTACGGTTGATCTCCCAAAGCCATACACTTACCTGTTTTTTCTCTTTTTCTGTCAGCGGCTCCCAGATTTTCTCACCGGCAAATAAAATGGCAAAGGCAATGGCAGCCATTTCAACCAGCTTCTGGTCATAATCCTCACATTTTCCCCAGTATTCCGAAGACGCGGGGTCTGTGCCTGACACAAGCCCCTCTCTGTATATTTTTTCAAATGCATCATCCCTTCCGCCCCCTGCCCAGAAAGCAGCCAGTCCCCAGAGCGGGCGGGAATATCCCTCCATCCAGGCACTCTCATCCGGGTAATGGGCACTGGTGCAGCCAATGGTCAGGCGCGCCTTTTTTGTACTGTAATACGGTTTCAGCGGATTTAAAATGTCCAGCATCAAATTTTCAAAATCCTGTCTTGTGTTCAGCTTTTTCTCTCCCATGGCTCTCCCCCTACCAGATCCAGAAATCTTTTTCCATCAGTCTCAGAACTGCCTCGATAAAGAAATAGTCCCCATAAATAATAGGAACCTGACGGTTCTCTCCCTCATCGTGATACGCTACTTTTCCCATGCCCAGGACTCCGTCCTCCTCAGGATTCCAGTTACAGAAATGTTTCTCCATTGCCTGCAGAATGCGCAGAGCGCTTTTTTCGTACAGGAATTTTTCATTTTCCGGCACATGTTTTGCGATCTCCAGAAGGCCGCAGGCTGCACAGGCGCCTGCTGTGGAATCGTAATACAGCGGTTCCTCCGGCGCTCTGAAATCGCACAGAGGAAGGTAGTCCGTAAGGGAGACATTGGAAATAAAATAGTGGGCTGTCTGCTTTGCCGCATCCAGATATTTCTGTTCTTTGGTGTGGGCGTAGCTGATGGCAAATCCATAGACTGCCCAGGACTGGCCTCTGGACCAGGATGAGCCTTCCCCGTATCCCTGCCCTGCCGGTGCTTCCAAAAGCTCTCCTGTCAGCGGGTCCAGTATGGCTATGTGATTACAGGAACCGTCCGGGCGCAGTATTTTCTCCATAGCTGTGTCCGCATGCCTTCTGGCAACAGCTTCAAACCGCGGGTCCCCTGACTCCTCAGAAGCCCAGTAGAGAAGGGACAGATTCATCAGGCAGTCTATGATCATCCATCCTGTCTTATCATCATTCCAAGCCCGGATAAAATTGCCCAGCACATTGAACCTTCCTGCCAGCAGATTGGCTGCGTGCTGCCCTCTGACATAGGATGCACGATTCCCTGTGAGCCTGTAATCTGCCACTGCTGTGTGCATCCACATAAATCCCACATCGTGATAAAGCCCCTCATATTCTTCCATGGACCGGTCCAGCCGACGCTCCACATTTTCAGCCTTTTGGCGGTAGACTTCTTTCCCCGTGGCGTGATACATCTGCCACAGGATACCGCCCCAGAAACCGTTGGTCCACCAGGCAATATCCCTGTCACCCCAATCATCCTCATAGTGTCCGTTCTGTGGAATATAGGGGATTTTATCTCCCAGTCTTTCACATTCCTTTTCCATCTTTAGGTCAAACTTCGCAAAAGTCTCCTCCAGCCATTTATGATCTGATTCCGATAAAAATTTCTGCATTACTCTGTGTCCTCCATATCTGCATACAGCCTGTGCCTGCAATACTCTCCTGCCAAAGCACGGCTGATCTCTTCTCGTCTTACAACTAAGCTCTACGGCTGTACCTGTACCGGCTTCATTCTGCCGTCGGTTCCGAACTCCACCCGGTCAATACATGTCTCACGGTGACAGCCTCTGCCCTCCGGATGTTCCCTGACAGGGGTGGCAAAACGGTGATATGCCATATAATAAATATCCTCCTGCGGCTCCCTGAGAATGCAGTGATGGCCTGTCCCCAGCACGCCGGCTCCCGGCCTTTTTTCCAGTACCGGATACAGGTATTTCACCGGTCCGTACAGGCTGTGGGAAATACCGTAATTCACATGGTAATCCTCACTTCCTGTATCATCACATGACCAGGTAAAATGATATATTCCTTCTCTTTTTAATACGGTCACAGCCTCCCTGAAATCCTCTACCCCTTCCAGATTTTTCATGGTTTCCGGGCAGATATGAAGCAGGTCTTCACTTAATTTCACAACAGCCGGACTGCCGTTTCCAAACAACATGTACACCTGCCCATCCTCCTCGTAGATGGATGGGTCTATCACCTGGCTCATCTTTACGCCTGCTGCCTGTACCATTTCGGGAGTCAGCAGAGGCTTTGGCTGTGCCCGGTATCCGGATGCAGGAGAACTACTGACCGCAGCGCCGATACAGGACACTCCATCCGGCCTTTTCGCACAGAAATAAAAGTAAAACTGCCCGTCCCTCTCAAAGACAGCGGGCGCCCATGCCGAGCCTACAGACCATGGAACCTGCTCAGAGGCAGTATCCAAAATGACGCCCTCATCTTTCCATTCTCTCAGATTCCCGGATGAGAAAGCATGAAACTGTGTTCCGGACCAGTTCGCAAAACCGTCTGTTGTTGGATAGAGATAATAGGTATCTTTATATTTCAGCATATCCGGGTCTGCATAAAGTCCGTGAAGTACAGGGTTCTGTCTACGGCAAAGTCTTAATATACACAGGGATTCCGGTTTTATGTCAACCTCAAATACAGAGCTGTCAAATTCAACATCCGCCACATCCGGTCTCACCAGATCAGGGTGATCAAAGGTATTTCTGTCATCCCTGTCAAACCCTTCCATCCGGTATATATGCCCTGTAAAGCGGCTGCCTTCCTCACCCTCCAGACAGGTCTGCACTTTCTCTTCTCGGGGCAGGACATTCACTATCTTTACAATAATATCGCCTGTTTCCCTTTCCAGGCTGCTGGTGATATACACCAGTTCCGCGGCAACAGGGCGCACCTCTGTCTCCAGCTCTGCCGCGCCGTCCACATAGGTCTCCACTCTTCTTCCCCGAACACGGATCTCCAGGTCGTAATTCCTTCCGGCTTCTACGCTTCGTGTGCGCTGGATCAGACAGGAATTCCTGCCGTCTATATCCTCTCCGATTATAGAGTCTTCATTGGCCCATCCGCCAAGTCTCCAAAACAGACGGTTCTTCTCATCCTGCTGCCCGAAGCTGACCGTAAATCCCTTTTTGCCGCTCAGCTCCCTGGCGTTGAGACAGATGGTATAATTTTGGCTGTCAACGGTTGCAATTCTTTTTCTGGAACATTCCGGACTCAGCACTGTTCCCTGACAGGTATACTTCTTCCCTGTGTCCTCCTCTGTGATCACAATATTTTCAAATGCCACCTGTGATTCATTGGCCTCCAGGACAATATCGCCCGGAAGACTGTCAGGATACCGGCTCATCATTACAGAAGGGCCTTTCCCAGATATCTCCTGCTTAAGAACCGCATCCCCGTGGTGGTTCATGAAGAGCTTCTGTACATGATAACTGGGCGTGGGCACTGCCGCGCAGTTGTCAAACCATATCATATCCGGTCTCCAGTTTTCATAATGTACGTGGCAGAAAAGCGGTGCGTAACATGCCAGCTTTACCGCATGGGCAGCGTTCTGCATCCCCACCATGTAGGAGGCCTCGGCCAATGCATTAAACCAGGTATTATCCTGAGAGGCATACTCTCCTAAAAACACCTTGGGACCGTTATCCAAAAACGTGTCATAGCGGTGGTGCTCAGCAATAAACCACTCCGGCGACTGGTAATAATGTTCATCCACCAGGTCTGACCCTTCCTCCCTTGCGGACTGCCATCCTCTGTCATATTCCTTTCCCGCGGCGAACGGACCACTGGTCCCGATTATCTTAATCTCAGGATATTTCTCCCTCACTGCCCGGTGGAAAAGAGGATACCGCTCAAAAAACGGTTCTCCCACTTCCTCATTCCCGATACCGATGTATTCCATATGAAAGGGTTTTGGATGCCCCATAGCCGCACGCCTGCTGCCCCAGTATGACTCCGCGTCTCCATTGGCAAATTCAATGAGGTCCAGTGCGTCCTGAACATATTCTTTCAGTTCATCTCCCACAGCGGCCTCATGGGTGTGGGGATCATAGCCTCCCGGAAGCACCGGGACAGGCTTCGCTCCCAAATCCTCGCATAGCAGAAAATACTCATAATATCCCAGCCCCATAGTCTGATTATATCCCCAATTATTTCTGCAGGCGGGGCGGTTTTCCACAGGACCGATGGTGTTTTTCCACCGGTACAGACTATCCCTGTCTCCGGCGTGAAGGGAACCGCCGTGTACCAAACATCCTCCCGGAAAACGCAAAAATCTGGGATGCATTTCTTCCAAAAGCTGCGCCAGATCTCTGCGCAGGCCGTTCTTTCTGCTCTTATATGTATGTACCGGAAACAGGGAAACAAAATCAAGTTCAACACACCCGCTGCCCTTTGCAGTCACAGCAAGTCTTCCCTGTCTGTCATCACAAGGAGCTTGGAACGTGAGCTGGTATTTTTCCCATTTTTCCGTAATATCAATGGTCTGGGAAGTGTATATCTCCCCTGTCCCGGAACGCAGGGATACCACCAGCTTGTCACAGTCTCCCCGCTCCTTTCTGGCATAGCAGGAAAAGTCATAGTGTGCCCCTTTTTCATAGAAGATACCCGGACCAAATCCATGGTTACACACACCGATATCCTCCCCCTCTTCCAGTATTTCCATCACCAGATAGTGAGGATTTTCAGGGAAAAGACCATGTTCTTTTTCCACATGAAGCTCGGTCTTTCCTCCCTTTTCAATCTTCTCCCAAGCAGTCAGTCCGTGATAGTCCGGGTTGTCCACAGAGCAAAATTCAAATGCCCGGTTGCGGATCAGTTCCGCGTATAATCCTCCGTCTGCCGCATGGTTTAAATCCTCAAAAAAGATGCCGAACAGGTCCTGCATATCTGCCTTTTCCGCTCTTGTATTTATCTTTACCTGCATATTATATTCTTCCTTTCCTGTAACCTTCAGCCGGGCAAATAATTACCCTTTTTCAAATCTGTTTCTGTGCGCTGCCAGGCATACTGCCCGGCATGGAGTACCAGTAACCTGTCACTCTGATACCTTGTTGCCAAAACAGGTTTGCAGGCGCTCATATTCCTCTTCCTTCAGAACCAGCACAGAACCATGGCGCTTGCAGACATCTCCCATATGGTAATCTCCGGGTTCTGCCACTTTAAAGTCGCCTTTTTCCAGGCTTGTACAGATAAGGGGAAGATACCCAAGCCCTTCCGCAAACCGGTCCACCATAAGACACCATTCTCCCTCTTCTCCTATGGAGAATGCTGCCGGTCCTTCCACTCCCATCAAAACATTTAATGTCTCCGCATCCATCTCCGTAAATTCTCCCTGAAGACTTGTGCCTCTGTCCATGCGTACCTTTTTAGTTGTCTCGTCCTTGGAAAAACGGTAGAAAACACCAGCCTCCTCCACTATAGTGGTATCTATCACATGATGTTCCCTCTCAATGTATTTTCCCGGTGCTGTGAACTCTTTAAAATCTCTTGTATAGGCGCTGTAAATCCTCTGTTTGTGCGCGGTATCACCTGTCTCCTTTGTCATGGAGGCCCAGAACACAAGATATGCTTCCTTCTCCGGGTCATATACTGCCTCCGGCGCCCACGCGCAGCCTGCCCCGGGGACTCCTGTCTCGAATGTCCAGGGTTCTGACCAGTTTACCAGGTCCGTGGAACACCAAATCACGATTTTTGTACTTCCCTCCATCTGTGCCGCGGTCCAGCCTTTGCCGTTTGCTATCCTTAAGTCCGTTGCAATGATATAAAATTTCCCGTCTATGACAGATCTTACTATAAACGGATCCCTGACTCCCTTTTCCCCGGCTTTCCAGCGGATCACCGGCTTTTGGCCGTTTAGATCCTGCCAGTGCAGTCCATCCCTGCTAAGCGCATAATACACCTGCTCTCCCTCGGGGGATTCCCCTGTAAAATGTACAAATAAATAACCTTTTTTTCTATTCTCCATGCAGCTTTTTCCTCCTCATCCGCACTATGTTTTCATATTATGAAATCGGTTTCAAATTTATTTCATTTTACTACAACCCACCTATTTTCACAATGCCTTTCCGCAAAAAAGTCGCTGATTTACAATAAGTCTCTCTTAATTCCATTGTTTTCCCCGGCAGGTTCCCTATAATATGTTTTAGCAGAAAAACGGAACCAAAAGTATAACACCGTGTGAGGACTGAACAGTTCCCCAAATGCATAGATCAGGAGGTATTTCTATATGAATACAACACATTATCCCATAGACAAAAACTGCAGATTTCACCTGAGTGACTGCCCGGATGCCTGGCAGGCATGGTACGACGATTCAGACTGGGAAAGTGTTTCCCTTCCCCATGATTGGTCTGTAACCCTGCCTTTCTCCAGAGAATATTCCAGCGGCACCGGGTATCTGGCCGGGGGGATCGGATGGTATCGTTTCCGTATCACTCCCCATGAATCCTGGAAAGGCAAACGTCTGTATCTGGCCTTCGATGGCGTGTACAAGAACAGCCGCGTATGGTGCAACAGCTATTACCTGGGAAACAGGCCCAACGGATATATTTCCTTTACTTATGATATTACAGAGCAGTTCAGCTTTGACCGGGAGAATATCATCTGTGTCTGCGCAGACCACAGGGATATTGCGGATTCCCGCTGGTTCACCGGTTCCGGCATCACCAGAAAAGTACAGCTCATCGTTCAGGAACCCGTGCACATGGTTCCCTGGAGCATGGCCTTTGAAACCCCCGAGGTCTCTTCTCAAAAAGCTGCTTTTTGCGCCTCCTGTGAAATAAAAAATGACACACTGGAGGAGGTACAGGTTACAGCTAAATTCAGACTGATCAAGACAGAAAACACAAAAAGTAATATTGAAAACTGCAATTTTCCAGCCCATGAGACACCACCTGAAAACTCCCACACATCCTCTTATACGGAGAACAGGATACAGGCTGAAGCCTCTGTAAATATGCGTATCCCTGCCGGTGCCGCATGCAGGGCTAAAGTCGCAGGTGAGGTTCTTTCTCCCGTCCTGTGGTCTCCTGATTCACCGGATCTATATACTCTGGAAACCTGGATCTGCCCTGCTGACAGTGTTTCCGGCCAAGCCTGCCACGCTGAAGCCTACAGAGTTGACAGCCGCAGGGTGGGTATCCGGAGTATCCGTTTTGATGCAGATACAGGCTTTTACCTGAATGACAAAAATATGCTGATAAAAGGCGTTTGTGTTCACCACGACGCCGGCTGCCTGGGCGCTGCCGTCCCTGTTCCTGTGTGGGAAAGACGTCTGAAAAAGCTGAAGGATATGGGATGTAACGCCATCCGCATGAGCCACAATCCCCATATGCCGGAGCTTTATGACTTATGTGATTCCATGGGATTTCTCGTCATAGACGAGGCTTTCGACGAGTGGGAGGGACCGAAAAACAAGTGGAGTACAGGACATAATGTGTATCCGCCAAAGCATCAGGGGTACTATCTGGATTTTCCCAGGTGGCACAGAGAAGACCTGACAGACCTGGTACGCCGGGACCGCTGCCATCCTTCCATTATCATGTGGAGTATCGGCAACGAGATCGACTACCCCAATGATCCTTACTGCCACGCCTCTTTTACCACCATGACCGGCAATAACGACGCGGATAAACCGGCAGAGGAACGGCAGTATAACCCCAAAAGGCCGGATGCCGGACGCCTTGCTGTACTGGCCGAAAGACTTACCAAGATCGTAAAAGAAAGTGATAAGACACGTCCTGTCACCCTGGCGGCTGCCTTTCCTGAACTGTCCTCCCGGCTGGGATTTCTGGATTCCCTGGATGTGGCAGGATACAACTACAAGGAACATCTATACGATGAAAGCCACCGCAGATTTCCGGATAAGCCTTTCATCGGCAGCGAGAACGGACACAGCCTGGAAGCGTGGGAGGCTGTGACAAAAAATCCCTATATCTCAGGGCAGTTTCTCTGGACCGGGATTGATTATCTGGGAGAGGCAAAAGGCTGGCCCATCCACGGCTCCGATGCCGGACTTCTGACTCTTGCGGGATTTGAAAAGCCGGGTTATTACCGCAGGCAGAGTCTGTGGTCTGCCAAACCTATGGTACATCTGTCCACAGCCCGCCTGGACACAGACCAGGGGGAATGGACTCCCGTATCTGATACCTGGAATTACCCGGAAAAAGAAAAAGTCCTTGTGAAATGTTATACGAATCTGCCTCAGGTGGAGCTGTGGCTGAATGACAAATGTCTGGGCACCTATCAAAAGCCCCCTGCCTGCGACGCTGTTATGATCAACACCGACTATGTTCCCGGTACGCTGAAAGCCCTTGGAAAAGCCTCGGACGGTACGGAAGTTTCCCATACCCTGACTACCACGGGCACAGCCTGCCGGATCTCCCTGCGTTGTTATGAGGATATCCTTCCCTCAGCCGCAAAACCAACTTTCCGTCAGATTGAGGTGCTCATGAAAGACACCTGGGGAAATCCTGTTTTATCTGACTGCTCACTTTTGCATGTGGAAGCGGAAAACGGCCAAATACTGGGTTTGGAAAATGGAGATCTGACAGATGTGACAGATTACAGCGCCGCCTTCAGACGGGCATATCACGGCAGATTATTGATTTATGTAAACCATATAGATGAAGAAAAAGAAATGACTGTCACTGTTTTCGGTGATGCGGAGGCAAATATAAAAACGGCGGTCCTGACTCTTTCCTCCTTAAAATAACATAGAGAAAACAGGAGTTCAGACAAGCTTGCTCCGGTACTTACAGTCAAACAGAAGCAGGCCGACAGAAAGGAAATTCCATGAAATTCTTTCATTATGACAAGACTCTCAGCATTATGAAAACACCACAGGGCACTATGACCCTGTCCCGCATTTTCGTTCCCTTTTTTACGGAAATGCTGCTGCTCAACATGATGGGTACTATCAATACCCTGATGCTCTCCCATTACTCAGATGACGCGGTGGCTGCCGTAGGCTCTGCCACCCAGCTTCTGGGAATGATACTCACATTTTATACTGTGATCAGCACAGGCGCTTCCATTGTGATCAATCACAATCTGGGCGCGGAAAATACGGAAAAAGCTTCTGACGCAGCCCTTACTTCCATTATCCTGTGCGGTTCCCTGAGCCTGATCCTGGGCACCTGCCTCTCCCTTGCCGCAAGGCCGCTTTTGGGCCTTATGCATCTGCAGGGACAGGTTTTAGACTATGCCGTCACCTATTTCCGGATCGCAGTGCAGTTTTCCTTTTTCCAGGCAGTAACCTCCAGTATCTCCGGCATTTTCAGAAGCTATGGCAAGCCAAAGATATCGGTCTGTGTCTCCCTTACTATGAACGGCATGAATGCAGCACTGGCTTATCTGGTCATCTTTCGACCCATAAACCTTCCTGTCTCAGGGGTATCCGGTATTGCCGCAGCCTATGTGTGCAGTCAGCTTTTCGGACTGCTCCTGATCCTTACCTTCCTGCGGAAAATACCCCTTGGGCTGCATTTCAGGCAGAAAAACTTCGCCTCCCTGAAGGTCGCCGTAACCATGCTGAAGGTGGGAATTCCGGGAGGGATCAGCAGCATCTCCTACAACCTCTCCCAGGTGGTCTCCACCTCCATCATCGCCATTTTAGGGGTTGCTGCCATTTCCACCAAAATCTATGTGTCCAACATTGTCTTTTATGTATATGTATTCGGCATGAGCCTTGGCCTGTCCACCTCCCTGATGATCGGATGGCTTGCCGGAGCCGGGAAATATGAACAGGCCTACCGTCTGAATCTGCAGAACCTGAAGCTGACCATAAGCGCCAATGTAATGCTGTCCTTTTTGATCTTTTTACTGGCGGAACCACTGCTTGGATGCTTTACCACAGACCCACAGATCATTTCCATGGGCAGACATCTGATGCTTATTGATATACTGGTGGAAATAGGCAGAGGATTCAACCATGTGGAGGAGAATTCCCTGCGGGGTGCCGGCGATGTGGTCTATCCCATGGCCGTATCCATGATATCCTGCTGGACCATGAGCATTCTATTTTCCTACATTCTGGGAATCCGCATGGGACTTGGACTGACGGGGTGCTGGATTGCCTTTGCCATGGATGAATTTTTCAGAGGCACCGCATATCTGATACGCTGGAGATCAAGAAAATGGACCACGAAAACAGTCGCGGTCCATGCCTGAAAAAGCTATTCTGCCAGCTATCTTATTTTCTCTGTATGCGGCCCAAATCCATCTCATATACGAAGTCGCACAACTGCCTGATATCCCCCTGGTTATGGCTTGCCAGCAGGATCGTGTTTCCCTTTTCTTTTAATTTGAGCAGTAACTGCCTCATATCCTCTACTCCTTGATTGTCCAGGCCGTTCATCGGTTCGTCCAGGATCAATATATTCTGATCCTCCATAATTGCCTGGGCAATTCCCAGTCTCTGGCGCATTCCCATAGAATATTTTCCCACTTTTTTATTCTTTTGCTCCGCAAGGCCCACCAGGTCTAAGACATCATTTATCTTTTCCCTGTCAGGCTTACCGTTTAGTCCCATTAAAAATTCCAGGTTTTTGTAACCGCTGTAATGCCTCAAAAATCCTGGTGATTCTATGATGATCCCCAGATTCGACAGGGTACTTTTATCCCTTCCCACAGCCTTTCCTTCTATCTGTATCTCACCCCTGTCTGTCTGCAGAAAACCACAGATACATTTAAAAAGCACTGTCTTCCCGGAGCCATTTCTTCCTATGATTCCGCAAATACTCCCCCTATCCGCCTGCAAGCTGACGTCATGCAGAACCTCAATATTTTTAAATGATTTGTAAACATTTTTCACTTCTATGGTATGGTTCATTCTTCAACCTCCGGGAGATCTTTGTGCAGGATACCGTATATACATCCCAGGAACAATATGGTGATCAAAACACTCAAAATAAGGATTTGCTGTATGGCGTCAGGGCCTCTGTAAGTGGGACTGTAAAACAGATACGAGGGATCCAGCCAGGCCGCGGTTGCCAGATAATGAATGGGGGTTGGCATAAAAGAAAGCCGGTAAGGAGCCAGGATCACCAGCATTGCGGCCGCGATCCCCACCTCACGTTTCAGGAACAGATTGCAGAAAAACAACACCAAACCAATCAGAACCGCATTTAAAATTCCCATCATACAGGTCCAACCCAGAGCCTCCATAGGCTTAAACTGATTCAAAATATCTACAGGCACCAGCAAAGGGATTCCGCTGTTAAGTCCCGCATCTGTCCGTGCCAGTGTATTCCAAACATTGCCCCACTCATTTCTGAATGATATGTGGGGAAACAGAAAAATCAAACTCATAAGATAAAGCATAAGAAAATATAACACACTGCCCAAAATAATATAACATATCTGTCCCACTGCCCATACAATTTTTCCGGTTCTTATGGTCAAATACATTTGGGAGCGGTTAAAAAACGGTGCGTTGCTGAACAAGAGAGCCACCCCTGCCAGAAAACAGAAAATAACCGATGGATGGATAAATAAAAAACTGAATAAAAAAGGAGTTGCCTTCAACTGATGCATTTCCAAAAATGCGCGGAGGGAAGACATCAGTGTACTCAAAAATATAAAATTACAAATAACGATCATATACAGTCTGGGATTGCGGATCAATTGTACTAACTGATATCTGGTTATCCGCAGAATACGATGTCTATGCTTCATACTCGTACCTCCTGATTCCAAAATACAGCAAAATACAGGAACCTATGTAAAAACAGAGTGCAAATATGGCAATATACAGAAAGAACAGGGTACAGGGCTGACTGGTATTGACCACCCAAAACATACTTTCCACATCTGCAGAAAATTTTATAATATAATTGGAAACAAAAATCAGTATAAAGAATAAAACAGGCGGTACGCACAATACCAGGAAGCCATCCCGTATATAAGCAGACAAAGCCAAGGATGCTGCCGCCATACAACTACAGCAGATTCCATTCACCAGCGTTTGAAGAAAGATAAATTCCATTGTGTGCTCAGGAAGCATAAACCCAAAGGTTGTAATCTCTTTTAAATTTTCCACAGCCAGACCTCTGTCTGACACCAGAGGATACTGCGTCAATTCAAAAGCCAGATATAAAAAAGTTCCCAGACAATAGACTGCAATGGTTCCAATAACACAGACTGATACTTTGGATAACACATATTTTTGAAGTGAAACCCTGCACAGTATATTTTTGATTTCATGGTCCTGCATATCTTCACATACGCTCAATCCATAAAATCCATTACAGACTGCCATAGTAATATATACAACTGTACTTCGTCCCACTGTTCCAAAGAACATCCCCAAAACATCCATTTCCAGGAAGAACCTCCGGCTGTTCCCGTACCATAAAATCGCTACTGCCAGAACAATCAGTACAAATCTTTTATTTAGAAAAGCCCTCTTCATATCCATACGAAAAATTCCCATATGACTCTCCTGTTTTTTAATCCGTTACCATACAGCCTATCGGCTTCATAGCAGCAAATGCATGTACACAGACTGCAAAAATGCGGACTCTTTAAATATTTCTTCTATGCCTGAGAGGTTGGGTGCAAAAGCCGCCAAATCTGTCTGCCCCAACCTCCAAATGAGCAGTCCGGTTAAACTGTCAATTCCAGACCATTCACAGCATCTATAACCATTTTACTTTCAAAAGAATAGTCCTCACCTGAAACTGTGGTGTCAAAGACCCATACCGGCCTTAGTTCTGCCGTGTTATCCTTCCCCGGAATTATATCCATCATGAAAGAAATCCGTTTTACCTCATAGGAGGTACCTACAAGACCCTTATAGTTTTGAAAAAGTGTGTCGGCCGCTTTATCAAGTGATATTAAATCCACTGCATCTGTCTGTGTCCACGCATAGCATCCTTGAATACCAGCCCCTACTATGCCGGATTGATTCAACATGACTGTGGCCTCCTCACCGTCTTCAAATCCCTGGCCTGCGTAAAGATTATAGATAAGAGGAATCCCGTTATATTCCTGCCGGAAATAAAAATAATAAGTATCATCTGCCGAGGACCAGGATTCTTTTTTCAGGGAAGGGTCTGCTTCTCCGCTGATATCTATTATATCCTCCTCCTGCTGCATGGTCTCATGATCCATAACATAAGCAGTTACCACTTCACCCAGATTGATACCATACTTTTTAAACAGCCGGCGGACAGTATCTGCGGCATCTGCCTGGCTCATGAAATCCAGATTTTCTTTTTTCTGATATAAATCTGCATTATACTCTTCTGCAAAGGTTTCTGTGACAATGCAGTTAGTGTAATGCTGATATAACCCGGAATTTATAATAAATTCACAGGAATTATTATAAGCAAGAACAAATGCATGATCTATATCCTCTAAATTTTCCAGAGAGAAGAATGGGCTGTTTTCATCATGATCAAACTTCAGAGAAATATCAGGTGGAAGCAGATCATTTTTCATCTCTTCGCTCATTTCACTCAAAGGCAGGGGTTCTCCTGAAGCACAATAAACAGGCTTTTCTTTTACTGTATCCGGAATCACCACATCAGCATCTATACTGATGTTTTCTTCTTCTCTCGTGAATGTAGTAACCGACGAGTCAAAAATTGAACGTTCTGACTCTTGTACGGCTTTTGTCTTTGATTCTTTTTCCGTATCCAGTGAAGAGGGTTGTTCCTCTCTGCCGCAAGAAATCAGTCCCACTCCCAAAATCGCATATAATATAATAAATCTTAAACTTAACTTCTTCTTACTCATGGATTATACTGTCCTCTGATGGTTTCTTTGTCTACATATACGGGGATTGGACATGTAAATAGCGTTGAAAATAATAACCCGATTGCTATGATTTTTTTGCAATTCTTTATAATGTCTATCCCTTTCGTAAACGATAATCAATATACTCACTCAAATACTATATACTGTACATTGGAATCCCCTCTTTCCTGTATATATTGAATAATTTGTCTTACATCTAATTATGTATTAACAATACCTTATCATTAACAACTTGTCAATGTCAACATGATGTATTTTAAATACCTTTATAAACTTTGCATATTTATTTCTGATATATTCATTGACTTTTTGTATACTTCGTCTTATTCTAATATGGAAAGGAGAATGATATGATATCACTTTTTGAAAAAGAAGAAGCTGTTATGTATACTATCTGGAATATAGGCCACCCATGTGTAATTTCTGACATATTAAAAACCAATCCGGAATTGAACAGAAACACGGTTGTAAAGGTTTTAAAAACTCTTACTTCAAAGGGTTACATTAAGGTAGATTCTATTATTAAAACAGCAACAAGAACAGGGCGTGGATATATCCCCATAATCCAACAGGAAGATTATGAAGAACAAAAACAATTAATGAGTATGATTGTTGAAAGTTCCACCCCCCAAGACGGGATTTTACAATACTGTTCTACACTGGCTAATGGCAAACATTTAGACGCTGCGTTTATAGACGAGATGGAAAGACTATTTGATAATCTTAAATCAAAGGAGAGTTAAAATATGGAATTATCGTTACCTGCGTTAATAACGTGTTCTATATCCATGTCCATTCTCAGTATCATTATTTATATTGCATTAAGATGGAACTATCTCTACCAAAAAGCGGGGATTCTTAGTGTGTATATATTGATGATTTTAACCATTTTGAGAGGATGCTTTCCGCTGGATATATATAAACCCGGACTGACTAAGACATATGGATCATTAGTAGTAATACCCACAATACAGAAAATAATTACCACCCGGATTGCTTATGAGAACCATCGTTTTTTTTCAGTCTTGGATTTAATGATAATTGTGTGGATTGTTGTAGGGACATTTTTATTTATTAAAAAATCGGCTGGATATTATCGCTTGAGCAAAAAAATATCTCAAATGCCCAGATCATCATCACAAAATATAAACCAGGTATATCAAAAAGCATTTCAAAAAATTTTCAAACGTAAAAATTATCATTTTGAAGTTATTGAAATGAAAGAAATATCCACCCCTGCAACTTTCGGCCTCTTCCATCCGGTAATATTACTGCCCAGCATTGAGTTTACTGAGACGGAGCTTTACTGTGTTTTACTGCACGAATTAATACATATTAAACATCGGGACTGGGTGATAAAAGTTATCATGGATTTTATTTCCTGTATTCACTGGTGGAATATATTTGTTTCAATTCTATTACCGTCTCTGCTGCAACAAATTCAGGAATTATATGTAGATCATTCAATGGAAACTTTAGTTCCTGCACAAAATAGATTTGACTATGCCAGCAGTATATTGAAAACGTTAAAATATACCCAAAAAAGTCAAAAAAAGATGACAGCGCAAACTTCTTATTATGCCTTATGTAATTTGTCTAATAAAAAAAATCTTCAGCAAAGATTTAATTATATAGAAAAATGGAAGCATAGAAAAAAGTCAAATACATTTATTGCATTAGCTTCAATCTTATTTATGTTTTCCTTTACTTTCGTTTTTGAAGCGCGTAATTTACCTGAATACGACCAGAATGGAGATGATATATTTTATTTAGAAAAAGACAACTCTTATTACTTAAAAAATGGAAAATGCTACGATTTATATCTTAACGGAGAATATTTTTTTACTACAGAAGATTTAGCACAGGTTCCAAATGACTTTAAAGACTTACCAATTTATGAGAAAGGAGATTTCAAATGAAAAAAAGAATACTTATTTGTTTAGCAAGTTCTATGTTTATCTTATCAATATGCCCTACAATCATTAATGCATCTTCTGATTTCTCTATAAATACAACATCATCAATCAATAGTACCGTTTTGCCCAAAAAAGATATTGTTGGATACCAATACAAAAAAGTCAATAATATCATTTATAGGCGATTATATAATTTCTCTGCCAATAAACCCTTAAGTGATTGGGAACGTATTTGACACAATTATTTTGGTTCTTAAAATATACACCTTTAAAAAAAACAGCAGGACATCACTTCATCAGCGATCTCCTGCTGTCTCTCTGCTCTCTCCCTCACACTGCCGCACCCCTGCCATTGTCCCATACTGCCCCGGCGATATCCCTGTATATTTTTTAAACACCTTACAGAAATACCCGTCATCCCTGAATCCTACCCGGTATCCCACAGCGGATATTTTCATGGATGTGGTTGCCAATAGTTCCATGGCGCGGTGTATCCGAATCTCATTGAGGCAGGCGAAAATAGTTTTCCCGATATTCTTTTTGAACACCCGGTTCAGATAATCGAAATTACAGGAAAATTCCTCCTCGATCCCCGCACCGGATATCTGCCGATGATAATTTTCATTGAGATAATTCAGCAGCTCATGAACTCTGTGGTAAGAGGACGGAATCCCGTGGGTGGGCCTGGCTGTCCAGGAGGACAGCGACTCCCTGGAGATTGTCACCAATGCCTCCATAAACCTGCATTCACAGGCTGTCTTATAATTTTCCATCTGGTTCCTGTGCTGCTCCATGGCCTCCTGGATCAACTGCAGCACCCGCAGATAGCCGCCCTTTTTTCCCAGGGAGACGAATTTGGGCAGCCAAAGGAAGTCATCCCTGTATCTCTTAAAGGAACCACTGTCCTGCTGCAGACAACTGCCCCGGATTTCCAGAAGATTTTCCATAAACCCAGGGGCCTCATCCCTTCTGCATATCTGCGGATGGCGGAAGTGGATATAAAAATACTCGCACTCTGAAGCCTTCAGCCCCTCATGCACAAATTCCGTATCTAAAAGGAGTATGTCCCCCTCCCGAAGCTCATACTCCTTTGGGCCTTCCTTTAGATACAGCACTCCCTGTTTCATGATATAAAGAATATATTCATCAGGCTGCCGCCTTCTGTGCACATAGGGCGGTTCCAGTACCGCTGTGTCCACCAATCTGATCTGCGGCAGAATATTCGCGTTGATCTCGTAATACATCCTCTTCAGCCGCCCCTCCTAAACTTCTAAATGTCAGCCAAGGTCCGGTTCACCACAGAGTGTGATGCTGCCCGACGCTTTTCCCTCCGTCTCGAAAATAAGGATGGTATTTTCTCCTTTTCTCAAGAGCGGTGCCGGTATATATAACCGTTTCTGGGGACCGATCTCCCAAAAACGTCCGATATTAAATCCATTGACCAGAACACAGCCCTTTCCCCATCCGGAAAAATCCAGGAAGGTATCCCCTGTCTCGTCTGCCTCAAACGTAAACTTATAAAATCCAGGCTCTCCTTCTTTGACCGGAACCTGAAAATCCAGGCCGCTCAGATCTTCCATGGGCAGGCAATACTCTGTCCAGTGGTAGTGCTGATGGCCGTTGATCTGTACACTTCTGTCTATTCCTTTGCGCTGCTGTTCCAAAGCCGGGCCGAAGTTTACGCGTCCCATATTTTCCATCAAAATGGAGATTTTATCCCCCTTTTGAACCGGCTCAGTAAACTCATATTCTGTCAGCAGCTCCCTGTCATATAGTGTCAGCACAGGCTTTTCATCCACAAACATATTTGCTCTGTCATTGGCGCCCCACAGACGGATCTTTTCAATGGGGCCCTCATATTTCAACTGGCTTTCATACAGTATGTATCCGTATCCCTGTCCCAGTTTTTCCATGGACTGAGGATGCACAGAATCAACCGGCCTGGCTATATTTTTCAGATTTCCAAAAAGTCCGGCCTCTTTGGATACCTTCAGGGTTCCGTAATCTTTTCTTTTTATCTCTGTGCTCAGCTCCACCTTGGGAATCTCTGCGTATTTGCCGATCACCTGACGGAATGCATTGTATTTCGGCGTGATCCTTCCGTCCTCAGTCAGCAGTGCGTCATAGTCGTAGGAGGTCACGTCTGGAGTCAGCACATCATAATAATTGGAGCCATTTGTAAAGCCAAAATTCGTGCCTCCCTCGAACATATAAATGTTCACATGTCCCTCAGACAGGATTTCATCCAAATCTTTTACATGTTCCTCCAAGTCTCCCGTTTGATGGCATTCCACGCCCCAGTTGTCAAACCAACCCACCCAGAATTCCATGCACATAAGGGGTTTATCGCCGATTTTCCCGCGCATAACCGCAAACTGTTCTTTTCCCTTAGAGCCGAAGTTTCCGGTCTGCAGGACACCGTCTATCTTTCCGCAGTCAAAAGAATCTCCCCACGGACCGTCTGAGGTTACAAGGGGAACCTCACATCCGCATTCTATCATGAGATTCTTCATGTATTCCAGGTACTCCCTGTCATCACCGTAATAACCATATTCATTTTCCACCTGCATCATGATAACAGGACCGCCCTGGGTAAACTGCAGAGGTGCAATGACCTTAAAAAGCTCCTGGTAGTATTCCCTCACATGTTTCAGATAAGGTTCATACATACAGCGCAGGCGCATACCGTCCTCTTTTAAAAGCCAATAGGGAAGTCCGCCGAACTCCCACTCCGCGCAGATATACGGAGATGGTCTTAAGATCACCATCAGTCCCAGTTCCTGGGCAGTCTTCACATAACGTGTAATATCTAAAATACCGCTGAAATCAAACTGCCCTTTTTCCTTCTCATGCAGATTCCATGGGATATATGTCTCCACTGTATTACATCCCAAAGCTTTTAATTTTTCCAGTCTGTCCCTCCAATATTCAGGTACCACACGGAAATAATGCATTCCCCCGGAGATGATCTTCACCTTTCTGCCATCCAGGTAAAAATCCTCCCTGATCTCGAATTTTTCCACTTTTACTCCTTTCTGAACCTCAATTGTCCATACGGCAAATGGGAATGCCAAATGCCGGGCACTCTTTGCTGTGCCAGTATTGGTATTCCCATGCGTTTTTACTAAATTTTCCTAATTATGATTTTATCACTTTTCTCCTCTGAATGCATCAATATCTTTCTGAATTGACGCTTTTACATCGTCATATCCTGCTGCTTTCAGTTTTTCTCTCATTTCGTCAATGGCTTTATGCGGATCATCATATTTTCCGTAACCAAGCTGAGGAAGATATTCAGATAATACATTGGCAATGGCTGCCTGCTGTGTTTCGATGGCATTTTTGTCAATGATCAGATTTTCAAATTCATAATCATATGCAATCTTGTCATAATTATCGATCATATCCTGGGTGCCTTCCCACCAACTGACATTCTGCAGTTCCAGATCGTCGTTACGTCCGCACCAGAAATTGGCATCCACTTTGTCAGTTGCCTCATCCCATCCTTCTGGATAATCCAGTTTGCCGTCCTCTGTCACAACGTAGTCTGTTCCTTCAACACCATAGTTGATATAACGGTAGCACTCTTCGTCATTGCGGAGTAAGTCATACACCATAAGAGCTCTTTCCGGGTGTCTGGAATTGGCGCTGATAGCTGCTGCACCGTGAGTCTTGATGGGTTTAGCCACGTTGTTGTTCTCCTGTCCCCAGTAATACATCTTCACATCAGAACCCGGCTGTTTTACATCCATGTTGGGTTTTACCTGTGAATAGTAAGTCTGGCTGTGATGCTGGTCTGCCGCACAGGTACCTGCATACATTTCCACTCTTGTATCGCCGTCATAATTCAGGGCATCCTCACGCCATACGCCGATCTCATTCCATTCTTTCATGATATCCGCTGCTTCATAAATGGCGTCGTCTTCCATAAACGGAGAGGATACTGTGTAAGGATCTTCTTTGGATGTGAACCAGAACTCATAATTGCCCGCATTACATCCGATCAACTGACGGTAATTTGTGTTTGATAAAATGTATGGCTCCAGAAGGCTTCCCAGATTATTCTTTCCTGCATCCCAGGGGATCACATCCGGCTTGTTCTCCTTCACATATTTAAAATATGTAGTCAGATCATCAAATTTTGTAATGGTTCCGTCCGCGATACCTGCTTCCTTTGCCCAGTCCCCGCGGTACATCATTCCGTGGTTTGTGTACTGGGTATATTTGTCCTCCGGAATGAACATGATCTCATCATTGAGTTTACAGATTTCCCAGTCGCCATCCGCATTGACCTGCTCATATGTTTTTGGAGCATAAGTCTTCAGCATATCTTCTGTCAGCGGCAGGAAAGCGCCTTTCTGGGCATTTTCCCATCCATACAGCCAGTCTGTGGCTGTGGTGATAATGTCAAGAGAGGCATCACCGCTCAAAAGCTGTGTATTATACTGGGTCTGCCAGTCTGCCCACTCCACATAGGTAAGCTCCAGCTCTGCATTCACTTTATCAGTCAGAACTTTGTTTAACTCTTTCAGCATTGCCTCGCATCTGCCGTTGGACGGTTTGTTTCCCAGAACCAGCATGTTGATCACTTCGTGGCTGGAAGTATCTATGGTTCCGTCTTCTTTTACCTTGGAACCGCCGTCACCGCCTTTGCTTCCGCAGCCCGCCAGGCTAGCTCCCATCAATACCGCCATGGTCAGGGCCAGAGTACGTTTTACTGTGATATTCTTTCTCATTTCAATCCTCCATGCATTATAATTTTTATTCATATAAATCCCTTACAGGGTAATTCATATCAGTCTGCAGATACAAAAAACACTTAACCTTTTACTGCTCCCACGGTGATACCGGAGATAAAATACTTCTGTACAAAAGGATACAAAAATACGATCGGTCCGGTTGCCACAACTGCTGTGGCCATCTTCAGTGTATTGGACGGCAGGTCCGCAACCGTCACAGCAGCACCCGCCATTGAGTTCTTAAGCGCAGCCGCCTGGTTTATGATGTTGTACAGATAATACTGCAGCGGCTTATAGTCCACCTCTGAGCCAAGATACAGAGATGAGAGGTACCATTCGTTCCAGTAGCCCAGGGCCAGAAACAGGCCAACCGTTGCCAGTGCCGGTTTCAGCATGGGCAGAATCAGGGAAATGAAAATCCTGAAGTCTCCGGCTCCGTCAATTTTACCGGACTCTGTGATCTCAAAGGGTACGGATTTTGCAAAGTTCTTCATCAGGATGATAAGCCATGGTGTCATCAGCAATTGGAAAAACACAGCAAAATAGGTTCCTTTGAGCTGCAGATATCTGGATACCCAGATGAAAGTGGGCGCCATACCTGCGGAAAACAATGTTGTAAAATAGATGAAAAAGGATATTAAGTTTCTGAAAGGAAAGTCCTTTCTCTGCAGTGCATAGCCTGTCATGGCAATGACGAACAGCCCTACAAGGGTTCCGCAGACCGTAAGAAGAATGGTAACCGCATAGGAACCAAGTATCATTTTGGGAAAACGGAACACCCAGGTATACGCATCCAGTGTGAATCCTTTCGGAAGCAGGCCGAATCCTTCCTTCATAATGACACTTTCCGTACTAAAGGAAGCCGATATAATGAGGATAAACGGCAGCAGACATATCAGCGCAAAGGCTGTGATCACCAGGTAAGAAATTATTTTTACAACCCAGGTACTGGCGTCCTTTTTTATCTTTGTATTAGTTTGATTCTGCACTTTACTCACCTCCTAGAATAATGCGTAATCCGGATCGATCCGTTTTACCAGCCAGTTGCTGAACATAACAAGGGCAAATCCAAAAATGGACTGATACAGCCCCACCGCAGATGATGTGGAAAAGTTATTCTGCGTAGTCATAGTCCTGTAAACAAAGGTCTCGATAATGTCGGTTGTCTGGAAGAGCTGGGAGTTATTGCCCACCATATTCCAGAAGAGGCCGAAGTTACCCTTCATGATACCGCCCAGAGCAAAGAGCAGAAGAATAATGAATGTCGGTTTCAGACTCGGAAGTATTATGTAACGGATCCTCTGCCAGCTCGTAGCCCCGTCCACTTCTGCTGCCTCCATCATACCGGAGTCAATGCCGCATATTGCCGCAAAGTAAACAACAGAACCGTAGCCTGTCTGCTGCCACATCTGACAGAAGATAATGATAAAGGGCCATATCCCCGCCATACTGTAAATCTTTAAAGGATCTCCGCCGGTTTCGCGCAGCAGTGTGTTCAGAGCACCTGTGTCATAATTCAGGATATTAAACGCTATGGCTCCAATCAGCACCACGGAAATGAAGTACGGCAGGAACATGATCGTCTGGGATACTTTTTTAAAGTATTTGTTGCGTACCTCATTCAGCATAACAGCAAGGGTGATCTGTACCACATTGCCCAAAACGATAAAGACTACATTATAAAGCAGTGTGTTTCTGGTCAGTTTCCACAGTTCACCGGATTGGATCAGAAACTCAAAGTTTTTCAGCCCTACAAAAGGACTGCCAAATATTCCGTCCCGGAAATTATAGTTTGTAAATGCTATGTACACACCCGGCAAAGGGCAGTAATTAAAGACTATAAAAAATACCACAGCAGGAAGGCACATCAGCAGCAATGTCCGGTTATCCTTCACCTTTTTCAGAAATGGCTTTTTTGTACCAGCCATGACTGCTGTTCCCGTTTTATTTTTCCTTGCTTTCACATCATTCTCCTCCTCATTTTGAAATCGGTTTCAACAAATCTCTGTGTTTACTGGCTTTTCTAGGTTGAACTCACGTGTAATTCCTCCTGTTCTTGTGGTCTTTTATTACAACTGCTCTTTATACGCAGATGTTTTCTTATGATTTTATATAAATTAACGTAACTGTTTTATATCCTCACAGTTTTTGATTAAAAACTTCGCAGAATTCGGCTCTCCTCCTGCCCCTATTTTGAAACCCGTTTCAACGCAAGTAGAATGAAACATTCTGATTTAGAGATTTCCTTCTGCTGTTGGTGTTTCTGATATCCTATATCTTTGCTGTAGACTCTCTAACCACCAGGCTGGGGGGTATGAGCTGCATTTTCGGCGGATTTTTCCCCTCAATTGCCAGAATAGCGGTCTCCACCAGAGCGCCTGCGAATTTGTCGTAATTGTATCCCACGCTTGTCAGGCACGGGGTCTCAGACTCAGCAATGAACGTATCATCAAAGCTTAAAATAGAGATATCATCCGGTATTCCAAGTCCGTGGCGGCGGATAGACTGCATGATCCCCATTGCCATAAAATCATTGATCGCGATCACTGCGGTCGGAAGCGGCTGTCCGCTGTCGAAAATCCTGTCCATCACCTGAAGTCCGCACTCAATAGAATACTCCGGGGTCTCCACAATGTCATCGGCAGAGAACTCGATTCCATGTTTTCTGAGGCAGCTTCTGTAAGTAACCCGCTTTGTATAGGTGGAATTCACATCTCTTCGGCCTCCGATCAGGGCAATTTTCGTATGGCCGTATGCAATCAGATGCTCCACTGCGGTTTCTGCAGCCTTTTTCTGATCTATATTAACCTGATAGCAGTCACTGCCGTCCAGTTTGCCTGTGATCACCACGGGGATCGTATCTGTGATCTGGTTGATCTTCTCCACATACTCCTCGTCTGATACCATCTCGTCCACTTTGCCGCCGATCATGATCAGGGCATCCACCCGCATCTCGATCATCTTCTGCAGGTTCTGCTCCTGAAGCTCCATATCATTCAGATAATTGCTGAGCATCAGGCTGTACCCTCTCTCATTGGCAGCCCTCTCACAGGCCACAGCAAGTGTTGCATAAAAAGGATTTCTGATATCCGGGATCAGGAACCCCACAAGCTTCGTCTGGGTGCTGCTCAGACTGCGCGCCATGGCATTCGGCCGGAAATCATACTTCTTGATCAGGGCTTCCACCTTTATACGTTTCTCTGTACTGACATTGGCATTGCCGGTCAATACTCTGGAAACGGTAGCCGGGGATACCCCTGCTTCCTTTGCGATATGATAAATACTTACTCTTTCTCTTCCCATCGTCTCACCTGTCTCACATTATAGTGCAGCATTTACTGCTGCATAAATACCAAAATAATCGTTAAGGCATATAATAATCCCAGTATATTATATGAAACCGCTTTCCACAAGACAATTTTTTCAGATTCCGATATGTCATATTCACCAATCGATTTATCTATATTATAAAGCCGGAATCGCAAAATGCACATGTAATTATTTTTCTATTTTGGTACTATTTTTAATTTTTAGTAAAATTTTTCTCATAAATTCGGCCGGTCTGCGCATTTACTGCGCTGACCGTATGAACTACAGGTTTTTCCTGTATTTACTGGGAGAGATTCCCGTATTTTTCTTGAAGACCTTTATAAAATAAAAATAATCATTATACCCCGTCAGCTCCGCGATGGATTCCACGGAAAGACTTTCGTCTGCCAACAGTTCCTTTGCCTTTTGTATTCTTTTTGATGTAATATATTCCGAGAAAGAAAGTCCCAGCTCTGCCTTTAACTGGCTGCTCAGATACCCCGTACTGATCCCATGGGCTTCCGCCAGGCCGGAAAGAGTGATATTTTCCGTGTACCTCTCCTGTATCTCCCTGATTATTCTCTTCATCATGGAGGAATTCATAGGCTCCTTGGCAGGGGCTTCCTCTTCTTCCCCCCGCTCTGTCCGAAATGCTCCAAGCAGCCGTTCCAGGACCTGATTGAGCTTTTCCTGCTCCACAGGTTTCAGCAGATAGTCAAAGGTTCCCATTCTGATGGCAGACTGCGCATACTCAAATTCCGCGTACCCGCTGATGAAAATCACCTTCATCTCTATCCCCTTCTCTCTCAGCTTCTCCAAAAGCTGCAGGCCATTCAGTCCGGGCATACGGATATCAGAGATCAAAATATCCGGCTTTTTCTCCAAGATCTCTTCCATGGCAGCCACCCCATTGTTCGCCTCACCGATCACCTGAAACGGCAGCCCTGACTTTTCTATCTGCTTTTTGAGTCCGATCACTACCCATGTTTCATCATCTGCCAGATAAATTCTGTACATTTTCCCTGCCCCTTTCCTCTACCTCATCCGGTATGATAATTGTGATTCTCGTTCCTTTTCCCTGTTTGCTCTCTATCCGAAACACCACGTCTTCCCCATAAAATAATTTCAGTCTCTGATAGATGTTGGCCACTCCGATGCCTTTTTGTCCCGTGGGCCTGCTGTCCAGGTTGTCCCGCATCCACACCAGCTTTGCCGGTTCGATTCCGCAGCCGTTGTCCTCCACCACAAATATCATGTGATCCTCATTCTGCATTTCTATGGAGACATTTACTTCCCCGTCCTCCAGTTTCTGCTCCAGACCGTGAAACACTGCATTTTCCACCAGAGGCTGCAGCATAAGCTTGATCACACGCTTTTCCCTCACCGAATCATCCATTTCAATGTTCACATCTATTTTTCCCATAAAACGGTAGTCTATGATCTTGGCGTACTCCCTGATATAGCTGACTTCCTCCTCAACACTGACAAGGTTTTCCCCTTTTACGGCAAAACGGAATACCTTTGAGAGTGCCATGGTGATCTCAGCAATATCCTCCACCTCATAGTACAGCGCCATAGAACAGATACATTCAAAGGTATTATACAGAAAATGGGGATTGATCTGGTTCTGGTATGCCAACACCTGAAGCTGCTTCTTGGCGATCTCCGCCTCATACATCTTCTTCTGGGAGTCCTGGATCTCCTGATTCATCTTCTGCTGTTTGTCCAGCATATGATTCAGACTGTGCACCACTGTGCCGATCTCATCTTCCCTCTCTATTTCCATCCTTTCACCGGGCTTATCCACGATTCCCTGGATAAAACGGTCCACCTGATGCATAGGCCCTACAAACCGTTTATAACAGAACCACACCAACAGGACTAAGAGTGCCAGGGACACTGCATATGCCGTTGTCACGAATTTTTTGCTGCCGTCCCTGCTGGTGCTCATTTCGCTCTCCGGAATGCGGCTGACCACCTTCCAACTGTCCATGGGAACATTCCTCACTTTTACGTAATACTCATCTGAACTCCTCATCATACTGCTGTCCAGCTCCTCCAGCTCGTTATTCCCTCTGGAAGCGATGATCTGATCATTTCCGTCCAACAGATACACCTGGGTATGTTCCGTAGCCTGGGAATCCTCCAGAAGTCCGGCCAGATTGTCTGTGCGCATCATCATGACACACATGCCGATCTGAACACCGTACTGTCTGTTGTTCAGATCGTAGACCGGAAAATACACCGGATAAAAAGGCACTCCCGCCTGATTCAGATAAAACAGGTCTCCAAACTCCATATGCTTTTTCAAATTCCGGACAAAATCCGGGTTGTTTGCCGCTTTTCCCATTGCCGCGATCTGATTCAGGGATGTGTCGTACAGATAAATTCCGGCTATGTCGCTTTCCAGCAAAACCGTATTGGAAAATATCTCGGATAGGTCCTCAGAGGCCATAACTCTTGCCACGGGATCTATGGTAAAATAATCGTAGGTTGTAGGCGCATAGGCCATGGCTGTAGCCACATGATCTAAGGTGTCGTGAAAATCCTCCATCTTGCCCTCTACCTGCAGCAATATCTTATCATTCAGATCAATGGTCCGCTCCCGCAGTATCTTGCCGGAATAACTGTCCGTCACAGCATAGGCTGCCAGTAAAAAGAACATGATCAGGGCCGTAAACGCAATAAGCTGAAGCCACAGACTGTCTTTTAATCTCTTCCTCATTGCTGTCCCCTCTCTCATTCTCCGTTTACCTTCTCTATTCTTCCGCCATACTCCCTGCAGTTTTTCTGATATATCTCATTTTTATAGGCATCCAGTTCCTCTATGCCCATATTTTTCAGGGTCTCTGTCATCTCGCTGTACCGGGCTGCCGCCTGCTCCCTGCTTTCTGCCAAAACAATACGGGGGATCTGCTCTCTCTCATACGCCTTTATGGCTGCGTCCAGATTTCCCTCTGTGCTCTCCGGCGGAATATCTTCTGCTGTGAGGGGAAGCAGGGACTCATCATAACTCACGGTTTTCTCATGACTGCCGTAAGCAGTGAATATTTCTTTTTCCGCTGCTGTACTGCTGCCCTTTTCCGGTTCTGGCAGCACGCTCCTCTCCCAGGAAAAATTGTCAAACATCCACCAGGCTCCCTGTCCCGTCTGCCCGTAATCCAGAGACGCTTTTTCTCCTTTTTCTGTCTGTACCACATATCCCCGGTCATCCAGATGATAATCACTTCCCGCATATCCAAAGCTCCAGAACAACATCCCCTCATCGCTGCTCATATAATCCAGCCACGCTGCCACCTGGGCGGGATTGCTGCAGTCCTTTGAGATAAAGGTTCCCAGCCAGCCTGTGGGGGCTCTCAGATTTTTCCCCTGTACCGGTGTCTCCCCGCCTGAGGAAAATATAGGACCTGAGGAGACCCATTTGGTGTAATCAATCCCGCTGTTTGCCACATTTCCTATAAAACAGAGCACATTTCCTTTTGCCATGAGACTTTTAATCTTTGTATTTTCATAGGTGAGCTGTTCTGGATCGGTATAGCCTTTTCGTATGGCCTCATTCAGAAACAGAAGCGCATGTTCTGACTGGGGCTGTAGAAGAATATCCCGGTAATTTCCGTTTTCATCTACACGTTCAGCGCCAAAAGTATATTCCAGGAATTTTACTGTAGGGTCTATATACCCCTTTCCATCTACCAACAGGGGGATCACTGGCTCACCGCTGACATACAGACGCATATTTTTTATCTTTTCCCAGGCTGCCAGCACCTGTTCTTCTGTCTGCACATCCTCCACGGAGAGTCCGGCCTCTGCCAGAAGCTCTCTGTTCCATATGACTGCGTTGTTGTCATTATAATTGGTCCAGTCCTGGTAAAACTGCGAACTGGGCTTCCATATCTTCCTGGAATCCTGGGAATTTATATGGGATGGATAAGCATACCATCCGCCATCCCGCCTGATCAATTCCCTCTTAATATCCTCGGGAAAAGATTTCAGAAGATGAGACTCGGGGCAATACTGCTTCAGGAACTCTTCCAGATTCCAGACTTTTCCTGATGTTATAAGCTGGCTGATGGTGGTCTCATCCGTGAGAGAAATAATATCCGGCAGTTTGTCATTCAACAGCATCAGACTTAACTGGGCATCCGCATTCTGGGGCGGTACCATAATATCCAGCGCCAGTCCGGTCCTTTTCGTGATATCTCCGGTGATGGTTCCCTCCTCAGTCTCCCAGGAGGGCGGTTCCCAGAAATTCACATCGCAAAACAGGGAGGCCGTCGCATATGTATTTCCTTTTCCATCTTCCGTCTCTGTACTGTCCCCGCCTGCGCCGCACCCGGCAAGCTGCAGGACACCTGCCAGCATTACCATTAAAACTATCCCTCGTATCTTCATCTTTTCCTCCAGGTGATCTCACCAAATCATAACCGTTCAGACAGGCCGAACGGTTACATGAAATCTTCTTCTGTTATTTTATCATTACAGATACCATATTGACAATGCCTCTTGCGTCACTGTTTCACTTTTCACAGGTATTCATATCTCTGTATTTTAAACTCTTGAAAAGAGGATCTGCCCTAAAAAGCGAAACTGTGCATTGTACGCAAAAAACGCCTATATCTGTAACAAAATACAGATATAAGCGTTCTTCACAATAAAACCATGCATAACCGCACAGCAGATCAGATTTCAGCGGTAGCCTCTTTCAGCCACTTCCGCTCCTCCTGGCTGTCTAAAAGCGGAGCAATGGTTTCGTACACATGTCTGTGGTAAGCATTGAGCCATGCAAGCTCCTCTGCCCCCAGAAGTTCCGGCAGGATGGCTTCCCGCTCAAAGGGAACCAGCGTCACGACCTCGAATTCCATGAACTGACCGTAGGCATTCTTCTCTCCCTTTCGGCACAGGAGCAGATTTTCACAACGGATGCCATATCTGCCTTCCAGGTAAAGACCTGGTTCATCAGAGATCAGCACGCCCTCTTCCAACGGGACATAGCCCCCCGGACGGATGGCACTGTTCCAATTGATGTTCTGGGGTCCCTCGTGTACATTTAACAGGAATCCCACACCGTGCCCTGTGCCGTGGTTGAAATCAAGCCCTCTCTCCCACAGCGGACCTCTTGCCAGACAGTCCAGATGGGCGCCTCCCATTCCATACATGAACTTTGCAGTGGCCAGACGGATATTTCCCTTGAGGACCAGGGTGAAATGCTCTTTTTGTTCCTGTGTCAGCTCACCGACTGCAATGGTTCTTGTGATATCTGTGGTCCCCTGCCAATACTGTCCACCGGAGTCAATGAGGAAGAATCCTTTCGGCTCCACTTTCGCACATGCGTCTTCTGTGGGCGCATAGTGGCACATGGCGGCATTTGGCCCGTAGGCGCAAATGGTTCCAAAGCTCAGATCCAGGAAATCAGGATCCTGGGCGCGGAACTGGAAGCTCTTTTGGGCTGCACTGTATTCCGTGATCTCCTCTTTTCCCACATTCTGTTTCAGCCAATAGATAAACCTGCACATAGCCTTTGCGTCTTTAATATGAGCTACGCGCACATTCTCTCTCTCCACTTCATTTTTCATGGCTTTCATGGGTTTCGACGGATTAATACAATTCACAGTCTTAACACCGCCGGGAATATTTTCAAACAGCGCATAATTCACAACTGCCTCATCCAACAGAACGGCATCCTTGTCCGCAAACTTCTTCACATCTTCGTATACCTGATAGTAAGGAAGCATCGTGATCCCGGATTTCTCCAATTCGGCACGGATATCCGGAGATACGGCCTCCTCCTGCACATAAAAGAACACGTCCTTCTCTGTGAGTATCACATAGGAGAGGATAACCGGATTGCATTCGATATCATTGCCCCGGATATTTAAAAGCCATGCAATGTCATCCAGGCTGGACAGCAGATGTATATCCGCTCTGTTTTCTCTCATGATGCTGCGCACATCTGCCAGTTTTTCCTCTCTGGACCTGCCCACATATTTCACATCCACAAGAAAGGCCTGTTCTCTTGACATCATGGGCCTGTCATTCCAGATCTTTCCACCCAGATCATCCTGGCACAGAAAACGTCCCTGTTTCTTTTCCATCATATCTGCATAAGCCTTTCCCTGGCTGACGCTGATGGTTCTTCCGTCGCATCCCAGACAGCCGCCTTGTGGAAGATTTTCCTCCAGAAACTCATCTACTGTGGGAACACCTTCCTCCCTCATCTTCATAAGGGTCACACCGGTATCCTCCAGTTCCCTGCCTGCCTGGATAAAATACCGTCCGTCTGTCCAGAGATATGCATGGTCCCTAGTCACCACCAGGGTTCCGGCAGAACCGGTAAACCCTGACAGCCAGGCGCGCACCTTAAAATACGCTCCTACATACTCAGACTGGTGAAAATCCGCAGTGGGCACCAGATACATGTCCATGCCTGCTGCTGCCATCTCTTGCTGCAGCTTCTCAATCCTTACTCTGTTTGCATTCATTCTCCACGCTTCCTTTCTTTTTTCTGTAAACGCAGCTTTTCCTGCTATACAGTTACCTGTAAACAACGTTTCCGGTCCTCACAGTTTATCTCTCAGATCCCTTTCATGGTAAGGGAGATCCTCTTCTTTTTCAAGTCCACACTGAGCACCTTCACATCCACAACGTCACCTACGCTGACCGCCTCAAGGGGGTGTTTGATAAAGCGCTCAGTCATCTCAGATATATGCACCAGACCGTCCTGATGCACACCGATATCCACAAATGCTCCAAAGTCAATGACATTTCTCACCGTTCCCTTGAGAACCATACCCTCTTTCAAATCCTTCATGTCCAGAACATCTGTGCGCAGAACCGGTTTCGGCATCTCCTCGCGGGGATCGCGACCCGGCTTGGTAAGCTCTTTTACAATGTCCCGCAGGGTCATCTCTCCCACACCCAGCTTCTCTGCCATCTTTTTATAGTCCTTCACATAATATACCGCATTGCCGCCAAAGATATCCGCAGGTTTCATTCCCATGCTGTCCAGGAATTTTTCTGCTGCCTCATAGCTCTCAGGATGGACACTGGTGGCATCCAGCGGATTCTTTCCGCCTGAGATGCGCAGGAAACCGGCACACTGCTCAAATGCCTTTGGCCCCAGCTTGGCTACTTTCAGAAGCTGCTTTCTGTCCTCAAAACGGCCGTTTTCCTCTCTGTAGGTCACGATGTTTTTCGCAATGGCTTTGCTGACACCTGACACATACTCCAGGAGAGATACAGAGGCTGTGTTCAGATCCACACCCACCTTGTTTACACAGTCCTCCACAACGCCTGAAAGGGCTTCACCCAGTTTCTTCTGGTTCATGTCATGCTGATATTGGCCTACACCGATGGATTTCGGGTCAATCTTTACCAACTCCGCCAGAGGGTCCTGAAGACGTCTGGCAATGGACGCAGCACTCCTCTGCCCCACATCGAAATTGGGGAATTCCTCTGTAGCCAGCTTGCTGGCAGAGTATACGGAAGCTCCGGCCTCGTTGGTGATGACATAGTGCACATTCTCCGGAATCTCTTTCAGCATCTCCACGATCACCTGCTCGGACTCTCTGGATGCCGTGCCGTTGCCCAGGGAGATCAGCGTAATATTGTATTTACGGATGAGTTTTTTCACGGTTTCTTTTGCAGCAGCGATCTTGGCCGGAGTTGTGGGCGCTGTTGGATAGACGACTACCGTATCCAGCACTTTTCCAGTAGGGTCTACAACTGCCAATTTACAGCCGGTACGGAAGGCCGGGTCCCATCCCAGAACCACCTGTCCCACAATGGGAGGCTGCATGAGAAGCTGTTCCAGATTCTTCTTAAATACCTTGATGGCCCCATCCTCCGCCTTCTCTGTCATGTCATTGCGAATCTCCCTCTCAATGGCAGGACCTATCAGACGGCTGTAGCTGTCCTCCACCACAGCCTTTAAAACAGGGGTGGTATTGGGGTTGCCGCGGGTGATCACCTGCTTCTCCAGGTAGCGGATGATATCCTCTGTGGGTGCCTCAATCTTCACGGTAAGGATTTTTTCCTTTTCCCCGCGGTTCAGTGCCAGGACTCTGTGGCCGGCCACTTTTGCCACAGGCTCCTCGTACTCATAGTACATCTCATAGACAGACTGCTCTTTCGGGTTCTTAGCGGCAGAAACCACCCTTCCCTTTTTCACAGTCATATCACGGATCCGGATTCGGTAATCCGCCTCATCAGAAATGCTCTCAGCCACTATGTCTTTTGCCCCTGCAATAGCATCCGATACGGTTTTAACCTCTTTTTCCTCAGACAGAAACGCTTTCGCTTCCTCCTCCAGGGACTTGTCCGTCATCTGCAGCAGAATGATATTCGCCAAAGGCTCCAGGCCTTTTTCCTTTGCAATGGTAGCCCTGGTACGGCGTTTTGGGCGGTAAGGACGGTATAAATCCTCCACAACCACCAGGGTCTGTGCTGCCAGGATCTGCTTTTTCAGCTCCTCTGTAAGCTTGCCCTGCTCCTCAATACCGGCGAGCACCTGCGTCTTCTTATCTTCCAGGTTGCGCAGATAGTTCAGACGTTCGTACAGATTTCTCAGCACTTCGTCGTTCAGCGCACCGGTGGCCTCCTTGCGGTAACGGGAAATGAACGGTATGGTATTTCCCTCATCTATCAGCTTAACGGCAGCTTCTACCTGCCACTTCTCTACTTTCAGTTCTTCTGTCAATGCTAAAATGATGTCCATGTGTTTCTCCTTTTTTCCTTCATTCAAGTTTGGCAGCTATTCAGTCAACGAAACAGCCTGCCGGACTTGTACTATAACACCTTATCAATAGGAAAGGGATTTGTCAAGAAAACAGCGTTTTGTTCCTCTGATACAGTTCCTGAAAACGCGTGAAACACTCCCGGTAAATTTTTACCCGCTCTTTATCCGGAACCGTCACCTCTGTTCCCGGATGGAGCAGCGCGCCGCACGCCTCCTCATAGGAGGAAAAGGAACCGCAGCCCACAGCGGCTGTCATGGCAGCGCCCACGCAGGCCTGTTCCGCTTCTCCGGCTGTATGGATCTCCGCCTCAAACACATCTGCCTGTATCTCCCTGAAAAGCTGTCCTCTGGCTCCGCCGCCGGACGCGATCACCTTGTCGAAACGGATTCCCATGCCTTTAAAGATTTCCAGTGATTCCTTCAGACCAAAGATCACACCCTCCATGGTGCTCCGTATGAAATGCTCCCGGCTGTGGTACAGGCTCATGCCGAAATAGATTCCCCTGGCCTTGGGGTCATTATAGGGACAGCGCTCTCCGCTCAGATAAGGAAGAAAGAGCAGTCCGTCGCTCCCCGCAGGGGCTGTCCCTGCAAGGTCTGTCATTTCCCCAAAGTCTGACATATGAAGCATATTGTCCCTGAGCCATTTCAGCGCCACCCCGCCAGTCAGAGAGGAACCCTGTATCTCCCACAGGCCGCTGCCTGTATGGCAGAATGTATTTGTCCTGAACTTTGTGTCGCAGACAGGTCTGTCCAGGGCACAGGCTACCTGGCTGGCAGTCCCTATGTTGCAGGAAAGTATGCCGGGTCTGATGATCCCGTTTCCGGCAAGCTGCATCATGGAATCGCCGCCGCCTAAAAATAAGGGCGTTCCCTCTGCAATCCCCGTTTCCCGGGAACAGGAGCTGCTGACACAGCCTGCCTGCTCATAAGATTCCCCGCAGAAGGGGAACATTTCCCGCTTCAGGCCCAGTTTGCCGATCAGCTCCCAGGCCCACTGCCTTTTTTCCACATCAAATATGCCTGTTGAGGAGGCATCCGTCACATCCGTGGCGATCTCACCGCACATGCGGAACCGGATATAATCCTTTGGCAGCATAACTTTCGCTGTCTCCCCGTACAGATTTGGCTCATGTTCCCGCATCCAGAGCAGGGAGGAAATGAGAAATCCTGTGCAGGGTGTATTCAAGGTTGTCCTCTTCCATTCTTCCTCAGAAACCGTATCCCATATATGTTCTATGGCGTCCCGGGAGCGCTGGTCTGCCCAGATGACAGCGTCCCGCACCGGCTTTCCGTTCTTATCCACCGCCACCATACCGTGCATCTGGCCGGAAAAGCTGATCCCCCGGATGAGCTTCCCGGTCCCGGGATTTTTTCCAAGCAGCGCTGTTATGCTTTGTCTTGTCTGCTGCCAGAGATATTCCATATCCTGTTCTGCCTCCCAGGGCGTATTTTTTTTGATGTCATATCCCGCTGACGCTGTGCCCACCACTGTGCCGTCAGCACCGAGAAGCATCACTTTCACACTGGAAGTGCCCAAATCTATTCCACAGTAATATTCCATTTATAACCTCCGCTTTTTTATCCGATCAAATGAACCATACATAGAAAAGGGCGGCTGATCTATTCTGATCTCCCGCCCGGTCTGCACTCCAAGAGCCTGCATCCTTTTCTGATAAATACCTCCAGCTCCTTCTGCAGTTCTTCTTCAAATTCTTTCCAAATATGGTTCAGACATGACAGGTTTACCACGTCCTCCTCCAATATGATGGACGGCAGGTATCCCATAGTCTCATAGAGCGCGGCTGCCACCTCAGCGCTTGCTCTGGTATTGCCCTTTTCAATCTCCCTGTAACGCTTCACGCTCACATCCAGCGCTTCTGCCATCTCAATCTGGGTCATCTCGTTTGCCATGCGTATCCTGTACCAGACTGTATTCTCCGAGGTGTGGGGGAACGCCTGATACCTGAGAAGTTCAATTTCCCTGGTACAGCGCGCTGCGGCGCTTCCCTCCATCTGGGTGTTTCCCATTCCCTGCTGTATGGTCCAGACCATAAGCTGAAGCAGATCCGCCTTTTTCTCCCGGCGGCAGTCTTCCATTAATTCGTCCAGGACTGTGTGGAGACTTTTTGTACCTGAAAACAGGTAATCCACGTCGATTCCCTTCTTTTTCAATTTATACAGTTCCTCACCGGAGATGATCTTCTTTCCGCTCTCCAATTTACTGTAGTGGCTCTGCGTAATTCCCATGACACTGCCCATGTTTTCCTGGCTCATGTTCTGCATTTTCCTGTACGCATTTAACCGATTTAACATTTTATCATAAGCCCTGCTCATGGTTCATCCATTCCTCACTTTATGTTTCACGTATTGGATAGTTCCATGTTCAATTGTAAATTGTTTTATGCCGCCCTTTTATATCCTATTTGTGACTAACCCTTATATTTTCCAGTCTTGCCCTATTTTCCTATCCGTGATAAAATGTAGTTTGACAAATGAGAAAAGCTGAACTGTTACGAAAAATGTAACGATACAATTGAAAATACATGAAATGAGGTTTGACTTTATGAATGATCCTTATGATGAAAATAACCAGCAGATGGGATATGGGCAGGAACCGCCCCTGGGACCGGTCATCTATCCGGAACCGCCGGCAGAGCATATCTATGAGGGCAGTCCCGGATTCGCTTCCGCCTCCCTTTCCATGGGAATCCTTTCCCTGGTATCCATGTGCTGTTTTCCGCCCCTGGCGCTTCTGTTTGGAGGGCTTGGCATTTTATTCGGCATAATATCAAAGGGAACCTATGCCCGCCCCGGCAATGCCAAAGCCGGCATCGCGCTCTCCTCTGCAGGTATCGCCATTGTGGCAGCTATTGTCCTCTTCTTCACCTCCACTATGCTTTCCACCAGTGAAGGGCGCACATTTATCAGCCAGTATCTGCATATACTGACACATCCTGAAGAGTATACAGAGGATGATATCTATAATTTCCTGCAGGATTATCTCTACCGGAATACCAACCCGGGAGGCAGCGATTCCAATGACGGTATCACATCCCCATACGGCGGAGAAGACGATTATAACTTTGATGATCCGGATCAGCCTGACGATGGAAGCCGGAATCGTTCTTATCCCGCACCTGATGACGGCAATAATTTTATCTGATGAAAGATACACCCCAAAGGATACCCTGCCGTCTATGCAGCCGCAAATGCTGCGCCATAATAGATACATGAAAAAGCGTCTGACCGGAGCCTGCTCCCATGCCGGACGCTTTTACAGTATATAATTGTTCTGAGCCTTCCCCGTTACAGCAATATATCGATTCCCCATACCAGTTTTAAAAGATTCCGCACCACCCACTGGATCAGTATAATGGCAGCAGCTATATAGAGATACAGATCACGGTACCGCAGTCCTGCCGCCAGTTTTCCCTTTGACAGGTATTCTATTGTATGGGAGATCATGTACCAGACATAGACTGCAGCCGTGTATACCACAACGGGATGGTACAGAAAGGATTCCACGATTTTCCCTTTCAAGAGTGCCGCGCATGCCCTGGTACCCCCGCAGCCCGGACAGTAATATCCTGTCAGCTCCCGAAAAATGCATGGCAGGGAAAAAATCTTACTCTGCACAGGAAGAACTTTTGTGATCCCCACGAGAATGACTGCTGTTCCAAGCAGCATCCATCCCAGGATATAGAGACTTTTTTCTTCTTTTTTACTCATTCGCGGTTCCATATTACCCTCTTGTAACCTCGTTTAGTTATGTTATAATAGTCATGACAACGTGCCGGAACAGCCGGCCATTTCCTTAAATACGAAAGAATGGAGATTTATTTTATGAAAAGAAAATCCGCTGCTATAAAGCTTATCGCCCGTGAGAATCTCTCAGGCAGATATGGCACTCCTATGGCTGCACTGCTTCTGATGGTCCTGTGCAGTCTTCTGCCTTCCATGCTGATCGTGAACACCATGAGCACTGCCACGGTTCTGGGTATTGTGACCACACAGCTTCTGAACTACATGGTCTCCCTGCTTGTTGCCGTTGTAGGCGCCGGCTATGCCAAGCTGATGCTCAATATCAGCCGTCAGGAACCGTTTGCGGTAAAGGATCTGTTCTTTGCCTTCTCTCATCATCCTGACCGTTTTATCATTGTGCATCTGATCCTGCTTGTCATACAGTTTATCTTTGCACTGCCCTTTGATCTTCCGAATTATCTGAATAAGGATATGTCTGACAATGCAGTCCTGCTCCTCATGCTTTTCGGCAGTCTGGCAAATATGGTCGTAAACATGATACTTGGTCTGTTCTTCGGCCTTGCGGATTACCTTCTCCTTGACAACACAGAGATGAGCGCCATGGAAGCAATGAGAGAAAACCTGCGGCTTATGAAGGGAAATAAAGGACGTCTTTTCTGTATGGACTTAAGTTTTATCCCTCTCATGCTGCTGTGTGTGCTTTCCTGCTATGTGGGATTCCTGTGGCTGACACCGTATATGAGAGCCGCCGAAACCATATTTTACATGGATGTTACCGGCGAACTGGACGCTCCGAAACCGGAGCCTGCGCCTCAGCCCAATGACGGTTACAGTAATCCTTTCGGCACTTATTAAGATCATAATTCTTCGGACAGTAACTATCATACATCCTATTTCAGGATATAGCAATAATTGTTAAGTTTTATCTCTGAAAAATCAAATAATAAAACGGGCAGCAGAAAGTTTGCTGTGCAAGCTTTCTGCTGCCATACATAAAAACTCGTGACTGTATAATATACTTACAGCTATGAACAAAATCTATGCAAATCGCCTTTGGCAATGTTTTTTTTCCTGGCCGCTAAACGCATTCTTACGGTCAGCGCAGTAAATGTGCAGACCTGCTGAATCGTCACAAAAACCACTTATCTATAACGGTTCTGTGTGAAATCCTATCTGCTTTAAATTCCTCTTTACCGCATCAGCCTTTGACCTACCCCGGATCTTTATATACACTGTTTTCACCTCTGCTGTCTGTCCTGACGACTCCAGGAATTTCTTTCCGTTTTCATATGGTATATAAACTCTGCTTTCCCCATTTTCCAGAACTGCGGCAAAAATACCCGTCTCTCTGTAAACTGCGGGCTTATGCCCCCGCACCTTTTCATCTGCGGATATCTCCGGCTCCTGCATCTCCTCTGCTGCCGAATAAATCACTGCAGTCATTTCCAGTATGCGTTCTTTCAGTTCCTCTTTTTTACTCTTTGTGATCTCGTATTGATTTTTGTCGGTGAGTCCATCCAGTGTTTGAGGTGTGATGAAAAGTACAGTTTTACTGCCTGTCTCCATTTCCGAAAGACAGCTTTCTATCTTAATGGGAAAAACCGCTGTATCCACAGCTCTCAGAGATATCTCCATTTCATACTCCTCTAATTCCATATGTACAGGAATATCCAAAACCGCAGAAACAGCCTCCACACCATTTTGTTCCCATAATTCTTCCAGGAAGGTATCCGGTATCTCCTTCTCCCCTCCGGATACAAGATATTCAAAAACCTGTCTGTCTTCTATATAAACTCTCCCCATTTTGATTACAGACCATATCAACAATAACAGAACAACTGCTGCAAATACTTTTAACTTTAAGACACTCCTGTGAGTTTTTCTGTTTTCCAAAGTGCCCTCTCTTTCTGTTTGCCAACACATTCTAATATGGTTTTTTGAGACTTCGGATCCTCAGGCTCTGGACAACAAAGCCCCCTGTAAGGCCAAGTCCAAGCAGTACCAGAACTGACACCCACCATTGGTTTGTCTCCTCTTCCTTTTTATCTGCTTTTAAACTCAATATTTGGGGTTCCAGTATCTCTGTCTCATACGCAACACTGTGGCTGTATGTCTGCCCATAAATATCCTCGTACTCCAAAACCAATGCGCCGTCAGTTTTCCCGTACTTTTCCTCATCTGTTCCGGTCATGTCCTCATGGATGGACTCCATATTTTTTGCTCCTGCATAGAGAGACAGACTTCCCTGCAGGCTCTGCCCGGCCTCTAATGTTCCTGCATAAAACGTCTGTACCGAGAAAATCCCCTTTCCCTGTGAAGAAACCTTAACATTATATACAGCGGATTTCCCAAGATTTAAGATCTGAAGATCCGAGGAAATGGTATCTGTGGAGTACACTTTAGCCGGAATGCTGTAATTTACCAGAGAAACCTGTGCGGGCTGGCGTATGCGGAAAGTGTATGTCTCTGTCCCTGTATAAGCCGTTCCCTTTTCATCCTCGTATTCAAATGTGATTTTCACCGGTACATTACCCTCTTTTGCGTTATCCTGTATCTGAAGTTCTTCCTTCCAGGTGATGGTACTGCCTGGTTTCACCGTCTCATAGTATACTGAGGTGCGGTCAAATACCAGATTATTTCCTTCCCCCTCCTCTGCGATAGTCAACTTCACATTGCAGGCAGTAAATTCTCTGCTCTTATTGCGGAAAATCAGCTCTGCCTCACGGCTGCTGCCGGCATCTAATATATTTCCGTCCAGGCTGCATTGTTCCAGAATGAATTTGGGCTGGTGCATGACCTCTTCCACTTCATTGCCCTGGCCTCCGCTGCCGTCTCCTTCTGTTCCCTGTCCTCCTTCCATCGGCAGGTTGTCCCCGGTGCCTTCTATTTCCTCCCCGGAATCTGTTTCTCCATTGCCATCCGCAGCCTCCCCGTTACCTGCCACGCTGACAAATACCACATTTTCCAGCGATACCTTCCTGCTGTTCTTATCCATTGCTTCTGCTTTTACCTTGATTGGATATTGTCCGCCCTTTCGGGTCTCCTGTAGCGGTATTTCTACGGTATAGAGATAGATTTCTATATCTTCTCCGTCGAAAGTGAATGTCCGGGGTTTTACATCTCTTTGATAATTCTTTATTTGAAACGGTACATCCTTAGCCCTGCCAAAATCAAGTCCCACTGTGATGAAATTGTTTTTCAGCTCACCATCTACAGTAAACGGCACGACAATTTTTACCTTATTCTCTTTTTCTTCGGGAGCATAGCCCTCCGCGTAGGAGTTTTTCATCCCTTCAAAAATATGACTGTTGTCAATCCCAATATAAACAACTTCCTCCGGCTTTCCCGTTTCTTTCCCCGCATCTTTATCTTCTGCATCCTTTTCTTCGGTTCCTTTTTCTTCTGTTTTCGTTTCTTCTGCTTTCTTTTCTTCCGCCTTCTTTTCTTCTGCCTTCTCTTCTTCTGCCTTCTTATCCTCTGCTTCTTTTTCTGTGGTCCTCTCCTCTTTCTGTCTTATTATTTTTCCCTTTTCCTCTTTTGCCTGCTCTCCTGCAAATGCTGTCATGCTCCCAGTCAGAGCCATATACACTGCCAGGATCATGGCAGATGTTCTCAGCAGTCTCCTCCTCATGTCATCCGCTCCTTTTCCTGCCCCGTCTCCCCTGTCATAGGTCTAAGGATTCCCGCATCTATTTCATACACCTCATCACATAATAAATCGATATCCCCGCTGTTATGGCTTGCCAATAAAATAGTTTTTCCTCTCCTCTTCAGATCCAGCAGTATAGACCTTATGTCAGCCACTCCGCGTTTGTCAAGTCCGTTAAACGGCTCGTCCAGTATTAAAAAATCAGGGTCTTCCATGATAGCCTGGGCAATTCCAAGCCTCTGCCGCATTCCAAGAGAATATTTTGCCACAGGCTTTTTCAGATCCGGGTCAAGCCCCACCCGCTGCAACACCCGGCGTATCTCCCCGGCAGAAATCTTCCGGTTCAGATCCGCAAGAATTTCCAGATTCTTTTTCCCTGTATATTCTGTCAGAAATCCCGGTGTCTCAATGATCAGTCCCAGACTTTCAGGAAAATCCGTGTCTCTGCCAATATATTTTTCTCCCACACAGATACTGCCGGATGTGACGGGAAGGAAACCACAGATGCACTTCATAAGTACCGTTTTTCCCGAGCCGTTATTTCCCACGATACCATATACCTTTCCTCTGCTCATGGCCATAGTTGTCTCTTTCAGCACAACCTCACTTCCGAATTTTTTCGTCACCCTGTCCACTCTCACATAGTCAGATTTCTCTGCATCTGTCATATAACACCCCTCCATATAAAAACATCAAAAACGCCAACAGCAGAAATAAAAACATCCACAGCCCTGTGCTGTCTTCTCCCCAATCACCTGCTGCTTTGATCCACGACTGCGGGTCTATGACGTAAACGTCCTGCAGATACCGTTCATGCAGTATGATCATAAGGTAATATCCCACAAAAGGTATCCCGTATGCCATATACACAGAGTTTGACAAAAGAGCCATTATACCGCTTATATCTGCCAATATGGCTGCTACAAAAAGGACCCTTGCCGCGGTTTGAAAAAGAGGTATCATAAGCTCCCAGTTCCACTCTGCTGTCAGCTCACGGGGGTAAAAAGCAGCAAAATTAAACAGCAGGGTAACAACGATGGCCATTCCCCATACAAAACAGCCGCTGAAAGTAGTCGTGAGCAGCCTGTCCGCCATAAATTCCTTTTTTCCCTTCCGCATCACATAGAACTTGAGAAAACCGGAGGTCTTTTCTCCAATCCATACATCCCCGTAAGGCAGCACCGCCACAACAGGAACAAGGAAGATCACTGTTTTGGAGGTCAAAGCTTCTGTCACCATATTGTACCAGCTCCCTCCCGGAAAAGGATTTTCAAAATCAGGAAACTTTATCCCCGCTGCCAGTCCTATGACACCCAGCAGTACAGCTAACCAGGTTGTCCTCCGCCCCAACATACGTTTACTGTCCATATTCAATACCCCATGAAAGTAAAATTATAACGCTTCAATGCCCGGCAGGAGAAAATGCTCAAGGCTGCCAGCAGAACAAGAAAAAGAACTGCTGATTGAAAGATTGTAGGCAGCTTGTCATATCCAAAGCTGTGTCCCGGATAAGACGCGTGGTTTAAGGGACTGATCCAGCCTGTCAGCACATTTACCCGGTAACGTTCCTGTTTCCCCAGATCAAATATCCTGACAATAGTATCCGGTTCCAGCAAAAATCCATACAAACTGTAGAATACCCCTGCAAATATGCCCTGCGTCCTCCCGAATTTCAGATTCACTGTAAGCATGAGAAAGCAGAGTGTCCAGGAATAAAGCAGCATCAGAACCAGTGTCTGCAGCATACATTCATAGGGTGTAATGCTTTCCATTGCCTTTACGCTGGCAGGAATTCCCATAGAATTTCCCAGATCAGAATAGGCCAGGCGTACTGCTGTTTCACTCCATAGATTTCCGGGAAACGTATATTTCTGGCATAAAATAATGGTCACAAGCATAATAAAAGCTGCATAGAACACAGTTCCCAGCCCAATATAAAGAAACTGCGCTGCCATCCACTGTATCCTTTTCATTCTTGATAAATAATAAGGAGTAGCAGGTCCTGCTTTCGGTACGTCAGAAAACATTAGGATCAGAAGGAGGGACGCCAGCAGAATATTGGTTCCATCTCCAAATGTCCAGATAAAGGGTTCCGCAGCCTGCATGGATGTATCAAAATGTTGTGCCACCCGGAGCACCCTTTCACTCAATAAAAAGCACAGGACAACTGCAAGCAGAAAGGTGAGTATGATTCTGGGATTCCTGTAAAAGCCCAGGAAATTAAACCTCACCACTGTCCCTATTTTTTTCAGGCTGTGCATCAGTAACCAAGCCCCCGGTCTATGATCGTACCGTCAATGGCATTGATGGTGAACAGACTGTCATTTGGAATGGAAGACTTATCATGAGTTCCCGCCTCATCATTCAGGGTCATTTCAGAGTTCCCGAAAAAGTCCCATACCGGAACCAACAGTCCGCTGCGGCTGTCCTGGGCAGGGTTATATATTCTGGCGTAACCCAGTGTGATCCTGTCTATGTTTACCTGATAATCTTTCAGATATTCATTGTCCATTTGGTTAGATACCTTATACTGCATCATCTCTGTATAAATCTGTTTGATCTCTTCAAAGTCCAGAAGCTTCACATTCTCCACCTGGGTCTTTCCCATTTCATAAGGACTGGTATAAAATAATTCTTCCAAACCATCCTTTGAAACTACGATTTTCAGGGTCTCATAGGTCCACGGTTCTATGGTACTTTCCATATCTTCCAGCCCTCCGCCTGACGATATTGTATATGTTATGGGCGTGTTTCCTATTTGCCTTGTATAGTAAAACATATAGCCTGTATTGGAAACCCGTATTTCTTCTGTTTCCATATCCTGATACATATATACCGCATAATCCCATGAACCGATTTCCATATCTTCCACCCCAATAGCCGATACCTTTTCATCTGCTAACTTCTTTGCGTCTTCATATGAGATCCCCACAGAAGATTTCATTTCATCCTCTGAGGCGATCTGGGATGTGATATTGTTCCGGGCAAACTGGTATTCTCCCCAGCTGGCACCCTGTTGTGCTGCCTCCCTTTCCCCATAATGGCTGACTCTTACCCTGATAGAATCGCCGGCTCCCTCAGAAACTCTGTATAGATAAGGTTCCTGAGTTTCCACTACCCCGTCAAAGGCTTCCATTCCGCTTTCATCCGCTGACAAAAGAGGTTCTGTTTCCGTCTTCTCCGCAGTATCCGGCGCATCTGCATAGGCAGATTCATATTGCTCCAGCATATTCTGGAGGTTTTCTTTTGAATTATTTTCCCCACCGCCTGACTCTGCAGGGTTCTGGGCCATCAATGCTTTTATTTCACTGATCTTCTTCTGGCATTCTTCTTTTGTCATAACTAAATAGGAATCTGAACTATACATTTTTTCTTCCGGAAAAAGGCCCTGGGTGATCTTGTCCATAAACTCCTGGGTAAGCGGTACAGCGCTCACCTCTATTGCGGAAAAGCTCTGTGCATCCGGCAGTTCTATGACAGCATCTGTGGTCAACGTAACTTTTCCGTCTTCCAAGACAACTTTATCCTGAAAGGTTTCCGGTATTCCCAGTTTTTCCCGTAATCCCTGCTGTTTCTCCGAAGAATCTTCCCGGGACTTGTCTTCCTCATAATTTTCTATGGCCTCCTTCCCTTTTGGCTTCACGATCACAGAGTCCGGGGTTTCCTGGCAGCCTCCCAGCAAAACAGCTCCTGACAGCAGCGCTGCCAGTATGCCGGCATTTTTTCTCTTCATGATATCCCTCCCGCTTTCTTTTTACTAACTCTATATTAACGTATGGCATGTAAAAAAACCGCACCGGCTTGTAACCAAATTGTAAACATATAATGGTGCGGCTGCCTCCCGGCTTCCGCACCATCTTTTTTCATCCATTATCTTCTTCCCAAAACAAGCTTACTTTCGTTCCTTTTCCGTACCTGCTCTCAATGACAAGCCTGGCCTTATGAAGTTCTGCTATCTTTTTGCACAGAGAAAGCCCCAGGCCGGAGCCGCCTGACGCTCTGGCTCTTGACTTGTCCACCATATAAAAAGCCTCTTCTATTTTACTGATTTCTTCTTCCGGTATCCCGATTCCTTCATCCTTTACAGAAATACCCTTTTCCCAGGCCTCTATCTCTATGCGTCCGCCCTCCCGTGACGCCTTGCAGGCATTATCCAACAGGTTCATAAGCAGGCTTGTGATCAGGTCCTCATCCATCACATGACACAAATCCTCATCAGACAGGGTTATGACAAGTGACAGTCCCTTTTCCTTCAGACGAAACATCATGAGACTGTCCACTGTTTCCAGCATTGTTTTTATATGTACTGTTTTCTTTTCTATGGTCTTCTCCCCGTCTTTATACAGACCTGTCAGTTCCAGCATTTTAGCAGAAAGCCTTGAGAGCCTTCTGGATTCACTGCCGATATACAAGAGAGCCTTTTCCTTTTCTTCTTGGGACAGCCTCATTTTCAAAAGTATATCCGAATAGCCGATAATTGCGGTCATGGGGGTTTTCAGTTCATGGGCAAGACTTCCCATGAGCTGAAGCTGGCGTTCATTGGTATCTGCAAGTTCCTTTATATGCTCCTCTACCTTACCTGCCATTCGATTAAAATTCTCACTGATCTCCCCTATCTCATCCCGCCTCTTCACCTGTATCCGTGATCCGTAGTTTCCCCCGGCAATTTCGTCTGCGGATTCTTTCAGGTTATAGATCGGTTTCATGACCAGCCTGATGACAAATACCAGAATAACCGCAATAAGACCGGTCAGCAAAAACGCTGCCACCAATCCATTAAAAAACATTTTCCTGCTGTTATTATAAACATCTGTCACGTCCTTGTAATGCCAGATATCGTAATCCTCCCCCAACGCAAGACTCAATTCCCGACCCATGATCAAAAGATATTTTCCATCCAGACTGATCTCAGTAAAAGTGTCTCTGCTCTCTGCACCTGTATCTTCATACTCATACGGTGTCAGATTAAAAATCTCCTGTCCATCCTGATAGACCGCATATTCCATCCCCAGATAATACTTACTGCCATCCTTCATGATACGCTGTTTCATATCTCCGGATGTGGACAAAACGTCAAAGGACCCTTCTACATACTGCCTCAGGGATTTTACTTTGTTCTCAAAAATAGAATACTCGTATTTGGAGATGCGTTCCAGTTGATCCTTTTGGGACAAATGCAGCATAAACAGGGAAAAACTCTGAGACAAAATAAGCATAGCAGCCACGCAGACCAGACAGATTTTTGTTCTCAGCTTCATTTCTCTGCCTCCAGGCGGTAACCGATCCGCGGCACCGTCCTGATCATTTCCTGCCATCCTAATTTTTTGCGGATCCTTGCAACGTGTACATCCACAGTCCTTGTCTCCCCTTCAAATTGGATCCCCCAAAGCTCATTCAGTATCTGCTCCCTGGTGAGCGCAATATTCTTATTTTTTATAAACAGCATAAGACAGTCAAATTCCATGGGTTTTAAAATGAGTTCTTCTTCCCCCTTCATTACCTTACGCTCTTTTACATAGACAGTCACATCCCCGATCCGGATCACATCATCATTTTTTTGATGCCGTTCCAGAACTTTTTCAATTCTTACCAACAGCTCCAAAATTTCAAAAGGTTTAACGATATAATCTTCTGCCCCATCCTTCAATCCTTTTACCTTGCTGCCCACCTCCCCTTTTGCGGTGAGAAAAATAACCGGGATCCCCTTTTTACTGCAGTGGGGAAGAAGTTCAAACCCGTTTTTTCCAGGGATCATAATATCCAGCAATGCCAGGTCACAATTCCTATTCTCTGTGCTGTCTATAAATAGCTCTGCCTGACTGCCGTCATAAAACCGGCAAACTTCATAACCTGCGGTTTCCAGGCTTATTGTGATCAGATCATTGATGGCAGCCTCATCCTCAACTACCAGTATTTTTGATTTCATGGCGTATCCTCCGTTTTAGGTTACAGTGGTTTTATCAGGGATCGTTGTTTTTACCATTGTAGCCTAATACGGCAGATATTTCAATTTTTTAATTTACTGAGCAGTTTTTTGACCGTAGTAGGCATTGCTTCCATGTTTACGATAATAATGTTTATCCTGCAGTTCCTGTGGTGCCGGTGATACATTCGGATTGATCATCTCACAGCGGGATGCCATCTTTGCGACTTCCTCCAGAACTACAGCGTTATGCACAGCATCCATCCCGTCTTTTCCCCAGGTGAAGGGGCCATGGTTCCTGCACAGTACACACGGCACAGCTTCCGCATCTTTCCCTTTAAAATGATCAGCAATCAGCTTACCTGTATTCGCCTCATAATCTTTCAGTTCCTCTTTTGTCAGATTTCTCACACAAGGAACTGCACCGAAAATGTAATCCGCATGTGTTGTTCCGTAACACGGAATATCTCTTCCCGCCTGTGCCCAGCTGGTAGCCCAGGGAGAATGTGTATGGACAACTCCTCCAATCTTTGAAAAGGCTTTATACAGTTCCGCATGGGTGGCCGTATCAGAAGAAGGACGATATTTTCCTTCTACTACATTTCCATCCAGATCTACGATCACCATATCTTCCGGCCTCAGTTCTTCGTAAGCTATGCCGCTTGGTTTAATGGCAAACAGCCCTCTTGCTCTGTCAATCTCACTTACATTTCCCCAGGTAAATGTCACCAGCCCATATTTAGGCAGCTGCATATTTGCCAGGTATACTTTTTGCTTCAGCTCTTCTAACACCTCAGACTCCTCTTCTCTTTTAATATTCTCTGACGGTCAGCGCGATAAATGCGCATACCTACGAAATAGTTACTGCGATATTATCTAATATTGCTCTCATCATGGTGTTTGCCTGCTGAATGTCTTCCTTCCAGGTCAGGCTCCCTTTGTACCAGAACTCAGTGACGTATTTCCGAATCCCTATCGCCCAGGCGGCTTCAATTATTTTTTGAAAGTCCACATGTCCGGTCCCATAGGGTATCTCACGGAATTTTCCCGGAACAGTCTCTTTTAAATGCAGAGAGGTTATATGGCCTTTTCCGGCAAGCAGATCCTGTATCTCACTGTTTCCCAGGGACACTGCCGCATTTTTCAGGTTTCCGGAATCCGGATATACGTTCAGATACACTGAGTCAATCTGCTGTACGTAATACATAGCTTTCCAGACTGTGTTCATGAAATTATTCTCCATAGTTTCCAAACCGATGATCACACCATAACCCGCCGCTGTTTCCGTAATTATTTTCAGGTTCTGAATAAATCGCTGCTGTGTTTCTGCCGTAGACTCTGTATAATAAACATCATATCCCGGGATCATCACTACCCGTATGCCAAGATCATCTGCCAGCTTGATGGCTTTCTGCGCAATATCCATACCGCGTCTGCAAAGCAGCTCATCCGGATTTCCCAGCGAATATTTCGTCAATGCACTGACACACATGGAACGAACAGGCATCTCCGTCTCATACATCCATTGAACCATTTTCAATCGTTCCTCTTTGGACATATCCACACGTTTAATCTTATCCTCCGTTTCATCAATACTGATCTCCACATAATCATATCCGGTTTCCTTGGCGGTCAGCAGCTTTTCTTTCCAGGAGAGTTCACCGGGCATTGCCTTCTCATAAAGTCCGATCGTATAAGTTTTCAACGTATTCACCTTCCCAGTTCATACATGGCGATCTCGTTTATCTCACGATTTGCCGCAATGATGATTTCTCTTCCATCCTTACAATAATGCAGTACATTAGCAGCCCCTGCTCTGGAGTCCAGTCTCTCCACGTGATATCCACCCATATGATTGGAGTAAAACGCAAGCAGATTCCGCTCTCCTTTCCTGTGTCCCACGATCACCATAGGTCTTCCATTTATTTCACCGCCAAAAATGGCGTGGAGAAATTCCGGTTTTTCCGGGTATTCATAGATTTTTTCAAAGATACCTTTATATTCTTTATAAATACTCACGGTATTCCCGTGAAACGGAGACAGGACAAACAGCTCTTTCATTCCATCCCCGTCCAGATCCATCAGCACCGCATCACTGGACGGCACATCGATCAACTGACGAATGTCCCAGTTACCGTTCTCTGTATCCGGAGTAGAAAAGAGATAAACACCGCTGTCACAGGAAATCACTGCACTCTCACAGTTCCCTGTATTGCATCTATAGTAACCGTGGTTCCTTGTAAAGTCCTCCCGGATGACTTTTAACTCAAGCTGATTTTTTTCATTATAATCGCTTAAATCCTCAGGAAGTACAGCCGCAAATACTTTTCCGGGATGTGTCCAGTCATCTTTATATTCATGTCCTGATTTCAATGTACAGGCGATCAGATAATTTATCCCATTATTCTGCAGAATATCAAAACGATGTACAAACGGAAGCTCCGCCAGTGTACGCACTTCCCACTTTCCGTCTGCTCCAGGCTCTGCGATCACAATTTTCGCCTCTTTGGAGTCATTGGGTGAGTAGAACTTATGAGTGGCAAGGAACTGTCCATTGCTTCCCGGTACCTGTACCATTGACATGACTCCGCCCGGCCCCTCCCAGATGGTTTCTTCCAGATTCCCATCCAGATCAAACATCTGACATTTATCTGATTTTTCAGCTGCCACCAAAAAATGCTTTTTCCGATCATACTCCAGCATAGCCAGCGCATAACACTTTTCCAGTTCTCCGATCACTGTCTTCTTAACTTTCATTTTCAAACCTCCTACAGACAAGAACGATATGGTATATTCTGAGGTGCTTCAAAACAGTCTTCAAAACCTCTTCTGTGATGATAGTAAACTTTATCCTTATCTGCCGGGTATGTATATTTACCTCCCGGCTGCCAGAAAAACGGATGGAATTTATATTCATTGCGGTCTTTTTTGAAATCATAAAGGAGCCTGATTTCTTCACAATCTGCCTGAAAGTTTGTCCATACGTCCCAATGGATAGGAACTACCACTTTACATTTTAAGCTTTCTGCCATTCTCAGGATATCAATGGAGGTCATCTTATCCTGCATACCCACAGGATTTTCACCGAAGGAGCCAAACGCCACATCAATATCATGATCCTTCCCATGTTTTGCAAAATAGATAGAGAAATGAGAATCTCCTGAATGATAAATATTTCCTCCCGGTGTCTTTACAAGATAATTCACGGCTTTTTCATCCATATCGGTGGGGCATTTTCCTGTCAGCTCTTCTCTGTCTGCGCCTGTAGAGTCTGTGGTAACGATACAGGTACGGTCAAAACTATCCAGAGCTGTAATTTCTATATCTTTGATCTTGATGGTATCTCCCGGTCTTACAGTGATGCATCTGTCTTCCGGAACTCCCCATTTCATCCATGTTTCTACCGATTTTTTCGGCCCGATAAACGGTACTGGAATCTCTTTTCCGCTTTCATCCGTTGTCATCATATTACTTTGGAGTACATGAGCTGCCCATTCTGCAGACATATGATCCTGATGATAATGGGTAGCCAGGACCGCATCCACCTGTTTAAACGCAAACGGATCTATGACAAAAGGTACATTTCTGAGATTCGGCTGCATTGCACGACCTCCGCACATATTTGCCATTTGATGTCCTTCTTTCATCTTTCCGTCACCATGTGTACGCTTTCCGTTCCCACACCACAGATCAATGGTGATATTGGTATTCGCGGGGGTTTTAAACCAGACACCTGTACATCCCAGCCACCACATTGCCACATTTCCCGGCGCAACTGTTTCATTTTCAATATCCTCCACCAGCCAGGTTCCCCATTCCGGGAAAGTACTCATGATCCAGCTCTCTCTGGTCATCTCCGATATCTTACTCATAATAAAGTCCTCCATTTATTCATAAATTTTTTTATATAACTGATTCATTTCATTCTGTTTATAATTATAAAATAGGTATCTATCAGCCTTGCATTCATAAAACTCACCTGCATTTTTCTCCAGTATTTTTTGAAAGATACCTTCATAGCCATCACAGATCCCCAATCCGTTTAAGGCAACCATCAAAGCTCCGAGGGCTGTGCTTTCCGCGTCTTCCCGATGATAAACCGGCATCCCGTATATATCTGCCTGCATCTGATTCATAACAGCGCTGTTTGTCATGCCTCCGCTGATATAAGCTTCCTTTATCTTTGTAAATCCCTTCAGCAGTTCAATATTATTTCTGATTTCCAGAAAGATTCCCTCCACCAAAGATTTCAGGATATCTGTCCTGGTTGAGCCAAGCGTAATATTGTGAATGGAGGCCCTGGCCTCTGCATTCCATACAGGTGTACTCCGTCCCTGAAAATAGGGAAGCGTCAGACATTGTTCCTGCATATCCGCGGCGCTCTGGAGTTCCCGGTTTATCCTGTTATAATCAATTTTATCCCAGTCATAAAAATTTCTGCAAAACCAGTCAAAGGCAGAACAGCAGGACAAAACATTTGTCTCAATGATATACTTTCCCTTCACCGCAGAACAGTTACAGACCACATCTCCCGATAAATTTTCCGGAATCCGGCCGCAGGTTGTTACCAGAAAAGCTCCTGTTCCTGTTACAATGGAAAGCCTGCCTTCCTGAAATGCGCCCTGCCCTACAGCTGCACACTGCTGGTCCCCTCCGGCTGTTATCACCGGGATTCCTTTTTTCAGACCGCTTTTTTCTGCAAAATCAGCGGTGATAGTTCCGCAAATACTTCCCGGAGGCTGCAGCCTGCATAACTTTTTCCTGTCAATACCGAATATGTCGAGTAATACGCTGTCCCAGCAGCAGGTTTCCAGATTCATCAGATTTGAACGGCTGCCATAGGTATGATCCGTTACATATTCTCCTGTCATGAGATGGATCAGATATTCCGGTATATTCACCAGTTTCTCCGCTTTCTGATAGATATCGGGTCTTGTCTGCTTTAACCATGACATTTTTCCGCCTGAGAAAACCGTATTGATACGCGCACCGCTTCTTTTTACAATTTCACTCTGATATGTCTCCAGCTCTTTACAAGTATCATGGTTCCTGGTATCCTGCCACATGATAACAGGCATCAAAGGGATTCCTTTTCCGTCTACAGGGACTACAGATGAGCGCTGTGCCGTTAATGCTACCGCATGAATTTCCTTTTTCTTTTCCTTTGCTCTGGCGCTGATCTCTCTTATGATCAACAGACAGCTCTTTTCAAACTCCTCTGCGGCCTGTTCCAGTTCACCATTAGCATGATACCTGGGATGATATTTTATTTGACAGTAAGCGATCTTATCCGTATTCTCCCGATAAAGGATTCCTCTCATGCTTGACGTACCCACATCAATGACTAATACATTCATCCGTGTTTCTGCACCTCTTTCTCTTTTGTATTCATTATAGCATCTGAAAAAGGCTCAAAATTTTTTACTCAAATAGGCACATTTGTGCGAAATAAAAGCCATGGAGTTTTCGCTCCACAGCCTTTATTCTTTTACCAGCCTTTGATCTTTTTCTCTCAGCCTTTTGCATCAATGATCCTGGTATTTCTCTTTTGCTTCTGCTGCCACGTTTTTCAGTACTTCCTGTCCCCTTCCAATGTATATACCTTTATGTCCCGGTGCGATGATATCCGGCTGCCGGCTCTGGATCCTCTCAAAAGAAAGTGCATCCATCCCTGCATCAAAATCAGGACCTCCGTCCCATCCCAGTTCAAACATTATCTCATCATTGGGCGTGGCCCCCTGTATTGAAAACATATCTCCGATAAACAAAATCTGTTTATGATCTGTCTTCACCATATATGCCACTGCACCGGCTGTATGTCCGGGAATATCGATCACCTTTAATTCCATATTGCCAAAATCAAAGGCACGTCCGTCTTCCACACCATTTACCTGTTTACAGGTATGGAATTTCGTACCGAACTGGGGTTCTAACACGGTGTCTCCGCCACGGCATACCGCCTCCCTGTCCTTATTCCCTATGTAAATCTCTGCCCCGGTCTCCTCAAAACGGTATGCATTGCCCGTATGGTCAAAATGCGCATGTGTCAAAAAAACAGCCTTTATTTCACGTTCCAATTCATGCTGTTTTAATACATCCATCATAGATGCAAATTGTTTATCCCCGTATCCGGCGTCAATTAAAACAAGTCCTTTTTCTGTGTCGACTGCATAAACATTGGAATTCATTCCGTAGATAATTCCACTGATCTGATATACATGTTCTGTTATTTTCATTGATTCCGCCTTCTTCCATTTGTTATGTTTTTATTCCGGCCCTAATGCTGTACTTTTAATACAGACCCCATTATCCAGATCGGTTTTGAAGCCTGTATACACCGGAATCCCCTCTTTATCCAGCCTGAATATTGAAACGGAATTTGAATTTTTATGTACAATATACATGTAATTTCCCTGCTCGTCTATGGTACAGGACCAGGGCCAAACTCCCTTTGACGCGATCCTGCCTTTGCATCGCAGAGTTCCGTCTTTCAGTATTTCAAAACAGGCAATGGTATCAGGTCCTCTGTTCAGGACATATAACATGGTGCCATCCGGATGGATCTGAATGTCTGAGGGATGCGCGCACAGGAAAAAGCTCTTCTCTTTTCCGTCATATATCTCTTCCTCATCAGCAGTCAGACATCTCTGTTTTTCCACCATCATCCTGGTCTTTGAATCATACTGATACGCGATCACATAAGGCTGGACTTCCCCCAACACGTAAACCATATTCCCATTTGGATGAAAAATACAATTACGGGGTCCAATCCCTCTCGATACAGGATACTCATGGATATCCGAATATTTTCTTTCCGCCCGATCATATCCACATACGATTATTTTATCACAGCCCCGGTCCGCCACCAGAATCATCTGATCGTCAGGACTGATCCCAATACAATGGGGATGCGGCGCTGATTGAAACCATTCAAAAAAACGAGATGGAATTCCTTCTGCTTTCCTCAGATCCTCCAGTTGATCCAATCCACCGTCTTCCCGGAGAGAAAACGCTGCCATACTAGACTCTTCATAGAGATGCTCTATTTCTATCTCACCCTTATGATTGCGTTTTGTGCGTATCAAAACATCCTCAGATCCGTAATTAACGGCAAATAAATGCCTTCCGTCTTTTGACACTGCCAGATAATTCGGAAATACACCATAGGAAGATATGTGATTGATTTCCTTTAATGTCCCGTCCCTCCGGTCAATCTTAAAGGCCCAGATACTTCCCTCTGTTTCCATATGGTCGGGATGTCTTTTTATCTCATCCACAGTGTATAAATATTTTCCATTCTCTGATATACAGATATAACCTGCCGATAATTCTGGCATATATTTTTCAACAGCATCCAGTGTTCCGTTCTGTGGATTCTGCCTATATAACTGAATTCCTGCATCATCTTTTTCGGGGCTGCTTTTCCACGATCCTGTATAAATATAATTAGCCATGTACTCTCCTCATTCTCCCCAATACTCTTTCTTCTTAATTAAAATATGCATTATCCATATCCCAATACACCTGTCCGCATTTGGTAATGTTCTTCAACTCCGAATTAACAAGAGTATATGTTTTCGCCTGTAAAATCGGATAGGTGTACAGACACTCATTCAGATAATAGTCCTGAAGTTCTCCAAAAATCTCGTTTCTGGCATCCTCATCCAATGTCTCTCCCATTTGTTCTGCCAGTGACAACATTTTTTCTGAAGTGTTCTGTCCCTGTATATGACAGTCATTTAATACATTCTGGTTGAAAAAGTTGTGGGCACTGGGAGCATTCGCCAGGCCTGATGAATAGTTCCTGAAGAAGAAATCCCATTCATCCGGATTATTCTGGATGATCGTCGCGTAAGTTGCAATATCAACCTCTTTAATATTCAGAGTAATACCAATGGTCTCCAGATATCCCCCCATGATTTCTGCTGTTGCGGTTCTTAGAGAGTCACCTGCTCCCACAATACATGTCAATTCCAGTTGTCCCGGTTCATATCCAGCTTCCTTCAGCAATTCTGAGGCTTTATCCGGATCATATTTATATGGCCATGCATCACTGTAGTCTTTTGTTCCCGGCAAAGATTTTGAAACAATACTGTATGTATTTTCACCGCTGCCCTGATATCCTCCTTCTACAAGAGATTCTTTATCTACAGCATATGCAATACACTGGCGAAGTTTCAAATCACTTAGTTTTCCTGAACAGTTCATGCCCAGCTGCAGCGCAAGGGATGAGGCTTCTTCCCATACTGAAATTCCCGATACATTTCCGTTTAATACTTCCTCCACATCACTCCAGTTGGGACTCTGTATAATATCTACGCCTCCATTCTGCATCTCCATAAACGCCACGGAAGCGTCTGACATAAATCGAATCGTAAGATTGGGAATTGTAGGCGCTCCGGCAAAATACTCCTCATTGGCTTCCAGGCTCAGATAATCTCCGGAAACCCAATCTACTATTTTATAAGGCCCGGTACCTACTGCGCTTGTGGACATGAACTCTGCCTCATTCCCCACTTCTTCGCAATACTGCTTATTATAAATTGGTATCATAACTGCAATATTATATAAAGCATTGGCATCGACCCGAAGCAGAGGAATTTCTACAGTCAAATCATCTGCCGCCTTGATATTGTCAAAATCCACCATACTAAAATAAGACTGGTCACTGCATAATCGAATAGAATAAATAACATCATCTGCTGTCAGTATATTTCCGTTCTGAAAATGTACATCCTCTCTCAGCTTAAAGGTAAGCTGCAGATTATCCTCAGAATATTCATATGACTCTGCCAAAGATTCAGAATTGATGACCGGCATAATGGAACCATCATCCTCATACTCCTGGCACATCAGTTTGCTCATAATAAAGGGCTGTACATAATCATATGCTGTAGAATAGTGCATATCAACAGAACCGGAATCTGACGGCATAGCTATGGTTATGGTGTCTTTCGAGGTTTTCTCCTGAAGACTCTCATCAATATCTATGGCTTTGACATCGATAACTTCCGCGCTCTCCGCCGTTGTCTTTGTATCTGCCTCCCCGGACCCCTTCTTATTTTCACTGTCTGAAGAATTTCCACATGCAGTAAGGCCCATAACCAGCACTGCTGCCATTGTAAGTGACAAAATTTTTCTTTTCATCTGTTTTCTCCTCTCATCAAATCCTTATGAATTAGCTGCATTGATTTCTCCAATAAAATGACATTTCACCATGTGATTTTCTCCTACCGCTGTCAAAGGCGGTACCTCTTTATGACACTTCTCCCTGGCATACAGACATCTTGCGCAGAATCTGCAGCATTCTTTTGGATCAATGGGTGAAGTGACTTCTCCTTTTAGTATGATTCTTTCTGTCTTATCATCCACATCCGGCAATGGCACAGCTGATAAAAGTGCTTTCGTATAAGGGTGCATCGGGGATTCAAAAATTTCCTTTGTCGATGCAAATTCCACAACTTCTCCCAGATACATGACCATGATATTTGTGGATATATACTTTACTACCATCAGATCATGAGTGATAAACATATAAGTAAGTTTCTTATGCTCCTGCATGTCAAGAAGCAGATTTATGATCTGTGCCTGAATGGAAACATCCAGTGCTGAAACCGGTTCATCACATATAATGAAGTCAGGTTCCAGGATCATGGAACGCCCGATTCCTATTCTCTGTCTACGTCCGCCGTCCAGTTCGTGAGGATAAGCATTGACCAGCCTGCGTGCAAGCCCAACTGTATCCATCATTTTATATACACGCTCCTCTATTTCCTTTTTACTGAAGCTTCCCGCGATTTCCAGAGGCTCTGCCAGCGTTTGATAAATGGTGAATCTAGGATTCAGAGAGGAAAAGGGGTCCTGGAAAATAAACTGCATCTCCTTGCGCAGATCACTCAGGGTTTTACGGCTTACCCGTGTAATATCCTGTCCCTTGTAAAGAATTTGTCCGTCAGTGCTCTCCAGCAAATGTAAAAGAACCCTTCCCAAAGTAGACTTGCCGCAGCCAGATTCTCCCACAACACCCAGGGTTTCTCCTTTATTGATGGAAAAAGAGACATTGTCCACAGCATGCAGCGTTCCGCCGGCTACAGGGAAATATTTTTTCAGATTATTGACTTCTAATATCTTTTCCATTATTTATTTCCCCTTTCTTTTGCTAAGAGGCAACGCACAAAATGACCATCTCCCATATCCATCAGCTCCGGTAATTCCTTTTTACATCTGTCACAGGAATACGGACACCTTGGCTCAAATTTACAAAGCGGAGGTAAATTTGCCGCATCAGGCATCAGACCATCAATTTGCTTTAGACGGCTGCTGGTGTCATTATAACCAGGCAGAGAATCGAAAAGCCCCTGTGTATATGGATGAAGAATATTTTTAAATAACTGCCGGACAGTTCCGGTCTCCAGAATCTCTCCTGCATAGACAACGGCAACCCTGTCGCACATCTTTGCAACAACACCTAAATCATGTGTGATCAGCATAATAGAGCTTTTAAATTTTTCTTTGATATCATTCATCATTTCCAATATCTGCGCCTGTATTGTAACATCCAATGCTGTTGTCGGCTCATCAGCAAGCAAAAGATGGGGAGAACAAGCCAGTGCCATTGCAATTACCACTCTCTGCTTCATGCCCCCGGAAAACTGATGGGGATACTCACTGTACCTCTCTTTTGGAATCCCAACGATTTCCAGCATTTCACCTGCTTTTACGATTGCCTCTTTTTTGCTGATATTATCATGAAGTTCTATCACTTCAGCAATCTGATCTCCAATCGAATCAATGGGATTTAAAGTTGTCATTGGATCCTGAAAGATCATGGAAATTTCATTCCCCCTGATTTTCTGCATAGAATGTTTTGATTTCTTTAGTATATCCTCTCCTTTATATTCAATTTTTCCTGATATGATTTTTCCCGGCGGGGACTGGATCAATCGCAGAATGGACAGTGCAATGGTTGTTTTTCCGGCTCCTGTTTCTCCTACCAGGCCAAGTGTTTCTCCCTCATATATATCAAATGATATATTGTTCACTGCCTTACAGGTTCCTGCATCCTTTGATATATATTGTACCGATAAATCCTGTATGGATAATAAAGCTTTCTTTTCTCCCATAATTCCACCTCTTAATTTTTCAGCCTTGGATCAAGTGCATCCCTCAAACCGTCACCAAACAGGTTTACAGAGAATACTACCAGCGCAATTGCGATTCCGGGCACTGTACATAAATAAGGATACTTCGTAATATATTCTCTGCCGGCAGAAAGCAGTGACCCCCATTCCGGTATCGGCGGCTGTACACCCATTCCAAGAAAGCTCAAAGAGGAAACACAGAGAATGGAAATAGCCGTTCCCATAGTGATCTGGACAATAATAGGTGACAACACATTTGGCAAAATATGTTTAAACATGATCCTGCTGTCTTTTGCATCAATTGAATGAGCCGCTTCAATATATTCCTGTCCCATAATTGCCAGCATAGGACCTCGAACAGTTCTGGCAAATCCCGCAACTGAAGATATTCCAACAGCAGCAATCGTATTAAAAGTTCCTCCTCCAAGGCAGGCAGAAACTACGATGGCCAATAATAAATTTGGGATAGAATTGAGGATGTCCATGCATCTCATGATCAGGTTATCAACCCACTTACCATAATACGCTGCCAGTATACCCAGAATAATTCCCAAAAACGCTGCAAACATAGTAGCTGCAAATCCGATCAGCAATGAAATTCGGCCACCGTATAAAACTCTTGCCAGAAGAGAACGTCCAAGATTATCTGTCCCAAAGATATATTTTGCCCCTGGCTTCTGATATGCTTCTTTTATATTCTGGGAATTATATCCTTCCGGACATATAACCCCTGCAAATATACACAAAAGGATAATGACAAGTAAAATAACAAGTCCGAACATTGCTGTTTTATTATGTACCAAACGTCTCATGGATTCGCCAAGCATACTTCTTTTCTTAACTTCAGAGCTTTTTTCTTTTTTCATGCTTTCTTAACCCCCTTGGCCTTCTTTCCAAAGAAACCGGAATTCCCCTCATTTCGTAATCTTGCCTTTATCCTTGGATCCACAGCACCATAGAATAAATCTATCAGCAGATTGATAACACAGGTTGAGACTGCCACCAGTAAAATGCACCCTCTTAACTGCGGGTAATCTCTCTGTGTGATGGCATTGATCATTAAAGTTCCCAAACCGGGCAGCGAGAAGATCTGTTCTATCACAATAGCTCCAGCCATATTACTTACCAGATAAATACCAATGCAGGTTGTGATCGGTATCATTGCATTGCCCATAATATGATGCCATACTATTTTAGATTCTTTCTGCCCCTTTGCCCTTGCAGTTCTCACAAAATCCTGTTTTACATTATCAAGAACTGCAGATCTGGTATATCTCATGATTCCCGCCGCGGTAATGATACCAAGGGTTGCGATAGGCAAAACCCAATATTTAGGTCCATATGACCCTGAAACAGGCAGCCATTTTAAATTAAGTGAAAATACAACGATCAGCATCAATGCCATCCAGAAATTTGGAATGGATATGCCCAGAATACCAAACACTCGTGATAACGAGTCAATCCAGGAATTGTGATGCAGTCCTGCCATCACACCTAATGGAATACCGATCAGCGAAGCAACCAACAGGCTCAAAAGAGCTGTTTTAATGGTGACCGGCCATCTCTGCATCAGATCATGGGTAATGGATTTTCCATTTTTGTATGAAGTTCCAAAATCACCTTTACATACGACGTTGTACATATATTTTCCATATTGGACTACAATGGGATCATTTAAACCATGCTCATCTCTCCAGGCCTCCTTGTCTTCAGACGATGCGTCCTGACCTAAAGCAACGTCTGCAGGATCACCGGGTGTTAATGCCTGTATTCCAAATAATAAGATGGAGACACCGATCAATACAGGTATCATCATTACAATACGCTTTATAATATAACGTACCATTCTTACTCCTTTCCACTGGAAGTTTCTTCTTTTTCCGCATCTGTTCAGTACAGTTGCCTTTTCTGCAAAATTGTCTGTGTTCTATTCCGTCATTAATTTCTAGCCTCCATTCGTATCATCTTTTTTGTTTATTGCATTCATTTTTCACGCCCTCCCGAATTTCTTTTTGTAATTTTACTATATCATGACATGTATCGACAAAACCTTTTTCATGTAATATGCACATATGTGCTTTTTCTTCAATCTCTTTTTTATACATAGTGCGTATCTCATGAAATACTTTCATATCAGAAGAAAATCGAAGGTCTTTACTCAAAACAAAGCGAAGTATGCCCCGTAGTACAAAAAACGACCAGAAACCAAAACGTTCTGATCGTTTTATGTGATTGAAATTATAAATTAGTATACATCCAATCCATGACAGTTTCATCAGGAAATTTTTTCCATGTATCCTTCGTCGGCGGTTCCGGTGCTGCCTTCCGCACTTCATCTTTTTGATAAGCATATTTGCCCAGGAAGTTTCTGTCATGCTCCGGTGTAAGAGGCGGCCTTGTATTGGTCGGCTCCATACTGTGGACCCATCCTTTATGATATTCGTTTTTCGTAGTACGCTGCCATGCTCCGGAGAGAATCCTCCACTCCCCATCTTCTTTTACATGGGTTCCCGGTACCATGCCGAGACTGATAATAGCCATTGGCAGTTCCCTGAATTTTGAAAGTCCTTCCACTCCCAATGACCACCAAACAGCGCGGGCTTTGGTACAATCCTCATTTACTTCAATTATCGGCGTTGTCAGGGGGTGGATCAGCGAATTACCCTCGAGACTGTCCACCACAGCTTTTGCCCGGAATGCCATTTCTCCTTCTACATCAAAACTCGGATGTTTCAACGCTTTCAGTTCTCTTCTTGGCTCTCCAATATGCTGGTCATCATGGAAAGTCGCTGCCTGTCCGCGCAGATTGCAGATTTCCCAAACGGAGAGTAATTTTTCTACACGCTGCTCTAACCCTGCGAATTCTTCGTCGGTTAATGCATCAATGACTGTTCTGTCGATACTCATTTTTATTCCTCCGTTCTATTTTGTTTTATCTTTCTCCAGCATCCAGCTGCAGCTGCCCTCATATGTCTTGTATGGCCTTGGGCAGGCGGGAATCGCTTCTCTGACAGATAACGGCGAATATGGATTATGATAAGTAGTCGGCTTTGCCATGGGATGCATCGGAGTATTCAATCTGTTGATCATGCTGGTATCTTCAACCCATCCTTTTTCATACAGACATTTAATATATCTGAAATAGTGGAAATGCCAGATTTTCCATACTCCGTTTTCGTTCACAAAATCTGCGCCTATCATTCCCCACGCCCAAATTGCATCCGGATCTTTATCGACATTTGCAATAGCTCCGCCGCCCGGACACCACCATACTGCTTTTGCGGTCTGCAGATCCTCTGCTATCTCGATCATTGGTGTTGTCAGCTGAATGTCCAACATCTCTCCCGGCTTTTGGGGTGCACCTACCACTTCATTGATAATAGCAGTAACTGCTTCTCTTCCCTCAAACACTCCTTCATCAGCGTATTCCAGTGACACATCTTCTTTTGACAACGCAAAATGTGATAGCACTTTTTCAGCCTGTCTGAAGTTAAATGCCGCAGCTGCCCTTCCCATTTCATTCTGTAATTCATGATAGGCTTCCAGTTTGGCTATATTATTTAATAAATCCTGTTTTCTGCTTTCTGTAACCACTTTTTATTCCTCCTGGTCTTATTTTTTCTATCTTGCGAGTGTCAGACCGCCGTCGACAGCGATAACCTGTCCATTGATATAACTGGATGCAGGCGAGAGAAGAAACATGATTGCTGCAGCTTCTTCTTCCGGTCTGCCGGCTCTTCCCATTGGATTGATGCTGACCAGATGCTGCATAAATTCTCCTTCAACCGCCCCATGATTACGGGGTGTATGTATTGGTCCCCCTGGGCATACACAATTCATCCGAAAGCTTCCCCGTTTTTCCATATTAAGTTCCACTGCCTGATGTTTTGTATATCCTGCGATACCCGCTTTAGCTGTTGCGTACCATGGATCACCGCCGCCTGATTCAAATACACCTGCCACAGCAGCAACATTCACAATTGCTGCTCCCGGTTCCGGATTCGTAGCTTCAAATGCCAAACACAGGCGATGGATCATACCCACTGCAATTCCAGTTACTTCCTGGTAGTTCCACTGGCTGTTCAGCATCTTTGGACCTGCAACGTTTGCCAGATACTGAGGTCTGCAAAACTCCAGAGTCTCTTTCATAGCTATATCAACTGCCTCATCAGAAGAAAGATCCGCCTGGATCGGTTTAATATTCTTTCCTGCGTCTCCTGCTCTTGCAATAGTTTCCTGGATGCCATCTGCAAACATATCCCATGCAGCTACTTTCAGCCCATATTTAGCCGCCAATATTGCTGTAGCAGCTCCAATCCCGCTTGCTGCCCCAGTAACAATAATTCCCGTACCTTCGGGAGCTGTCCATCCTCCGAATTCTATCTCTGGTTCTCTGTAATTTTCTGCCATTATAAATGACCTCCCTTTCTTTTATGCTTTTACTATAACATTTTTCTTTTGCTTTTCTTTTTTCTAGTAAATTAGCACATATGTGCTTTTTCGGAAGAATCTCTCTTTATGCCCTAAAAAATCAGATCTGTGATATACTTACTTTATTAAACTATCTTTTGGAGGTTAAATAATGGATGATAAAGATATTCGTAAAATGAGTTTACTTGCCGAAGTTGCATGTGACTATTATGAACGTGGTCTTGATCAGAATAAAATTGCAGAACGTCTATGTTTATCTCGTACGCGTGTTTCTCGTCTATTAAAAGAAGCAGAAGAAAAGGGAATTGTAAGCATCCATGTATCAATTAATTATCCTTTTGAAAGACATTATGAACTGGAAGAACGATTCAAAAACCGTTATCCATTAAAAAATGTGCGGATTCTCAACAACCGTAACCGAGAACCATTTACAATTCCAGATGACGTCAGCAGCCTGGCGGCCTCCTATATTATGGACAATATAAAAAAAGACATGGTTATCGGAACCTCCTGGGGTACAACACTGGCTCGAATGGTTAAACACCTTCATCCGTCTGATATACCGGTACATATTGTCCAGCTGATGGGATCTGTCCCCTGCAGTTCCCCTTCCTATACACCACAGGGCATTGTATCTGGAATGTCCGATCTCTATGGAAAAAACGGAAGCTTTCTGAATCTTCCTCTTTATATCGAAGATGAATATGTGAAACAGGCGATGTGTAATGATTCAAATAATAAAAAAATATTAAACCAGGGAATGTTTTCTGATATGATCCTCACCAGTGTAAATGATATTACCTCTATTCAAAAGAAAGAATTCTGGTTAGGGTATATGACTCCGGAAATGTATCATGAAATAATAGAAAAAGGAGCCGTTGGCGCCATCTTCGCCAGATTTTTTGACGAAAACGCGAATGAAATTGATTGTGCCTGGAACAGACGGTGTGTGAGCATCTCTTTTGCCCACATCAAAGAAGTCCCTAATGTCGTTCTAATTGCATCCGGACGAGAAAAAGTACATGCCATGTCCAGTGTCATCCGCAGCGGACTTATTAACACCTTAATAACCGATGGAACCACTGCCTCCTATATATTAGGTCTGCATACTTAAACAGCACCGCAGCAGGTATGATAATAAGGAAAGAGCAGAACAGACAATGCACCGCACTATCTATTCTGCCCTTTCCATATTATCCAAATCTCGATCAAGTTCATCTACATCTCAAACAAATATCCCATCAGCTCGTGGCCCTTTTCCACCAGCTTCCCGCTCTTTCCTGCCTCTTCCTCATTGTACTTCCAGTCATGAGCTTCTTTTTTCCTGCTGTCATACAAAAGACAAGGGACCGGGTTCGCTGTATGTGTCTTCACACAGATGGGCGTGGGGTGATCCGGAAGGACCAGCATCCTGTAATCCTGGCCGGAAGCGTCCAGCGCCTCCTTTACCGGGCCAATGACCCTGGCGTCCAGGTATTCAATGGCTTTTATCTTCTTCTCCACACTGCCCTGGTGCCCCATCTCATCCGGAGCCTCCACATGGATATAGGCAAAGTCATATCCCTCTTTCAGCAGTGCGTCCACGGCTGCCTGGGCTTTTCCCTCATAGTTGGTATGCAGGCCTCCGTTTGCGCCCTCTACGGTTATGTTGTACATATCCGTACCCACAGCGATTCCTTTTAACAGGTCTACCGCAGATATCATGGCGCCTTTTTTGTGGTATTTTTCCTCAAAGGAAGACAGGGCTGGTTTTGTGCCGGCGCCCCAGAACCACAGGCTGTTTGCCGGATTCAGGCCCTTTTTCTTTCTCTCCTCATTCAGAGGATGATGGACCAGGATCTCATAACTCTTTTTCTGCATGTCCAGGAGAAGCTGTTCCTTTGGCAGGTAGTCTTTAATGCCTTTTCCACGGATGTCATGAGGCGGTGTCAAAGGCACCACATCACCTTTTGCCCAGATCAGGCAGTGGCGGTAGCTGGTCCCAACATAGAACTGGAACATTTCATTCTGCAGTTCTTTTTTTACCGCTTCCAGTAATACCGCAGCGTCTTCTGTACTGATCTCATCGGAGCTGTGGTCTAAAATCCTTTTATCCTCATAGCGCGCTTCTTCCTCGGAAAGCGTGACAATGTTGGCGCGGATGGCAACATCCCCGTCCTTCATGTCCACACCGATATTCAGTGCCTCCAGGGGAGAACGTCCTGAATAGTATACTTTCGGGTCGTAGCCGAGAACCGACAGGTTGGCCGTATCGCTTCCGGGATTCATCCCTTCAGGCACCGTCTTCACCATACCGATCTCAGATACTGCTGCCAATCGGTCCATGGCCGGAGTATGGGCATAAGCCAGAGGCGTCCTGCCGCCCAGTTCTTCCAGCGGCTCATCAGCCATACCGTCGCCTAATATCAAAACGTATTTCATCTTTACACCTCTATGCACGAATGCGGATCCTTGAGATAATGTCAGGAAGTCCGGCAGCCTTTTCTTCAAATTCCGCCTCACTCATAGGAGCTGTGACAAAACCGAATTCGCCTGCAACGTCAGGCACACCTACTGTCTTTACCTGTCCGAAAACTTCTTCCACACTGCCGATATCCCCTGTCATGCTGCCCTTGATGCGCACAAAGAAGGGATGCTCCACATCCTTGATATCCATCAGTTCCAGGCGTTTGCTGCTCCAGCTCATCATGATATTTCTGTGCAGATGCTTTGCACAGTCAACCACATCGCCTACCACCGCGCTTGCAGTGGGAAGCTTGCCGGCGCCGCTGCCGTAAAACATAGCGTCGCCCAGCACATTGCCGTGTATAAAGATGGCGTTGAAGACACCGTTCACACTGTAGAGCGGGCTGTCCTGGCCTACCAGCACCGGGCTTACCATGGCATAGAATCTGCCGTCTTCCCTCTTGCTGGTTGCCAGCAGTTTGATACTCATGCCCAGTCCTTTGGCGTATTTTACATCCTCTACGGTGATCTTTGTAATACCTTCTGTATAGATGTCCTCGTAATCCACATGGCATCCAAATGCCAGAGAGGAGAGAATGGCAATCTTCCTGCAGGCGTCATAGCCTTCCACATCCGCTTCCGGATTGCGCTCCGCATACCCCTTCTCCTGCGCCTCTTTCAGCACGTCCTCAAAATCCGCATTCTCCTCTGCCATTTTGGTGAGGATATAGTTGGTTGTTCCATTTAAAATACCGGAAATCTCGTCTATCTCGTCCGCTGTCAGAGAAGAGTTCAGAGGACGGATAATGGGAATCCCGCCGCCGCAGCTGGCCTCAAATAAATAGTTGATGTCCTTTTCTCTGGCAATCTCCAAAAGCTCCAGTCCGTGTCTTGCCACCAGCTCCTTGTTGGAGGTGCAGACACATTTGCCTGCTTCCAGCGCACGCTTTGTAAAGGTGTAAGCAGGCTCCACGCCTCCCATAACCTCAACGATGATCTGTACTTCCGGATCATTGATAATGGTCTCATAATCATGCACGAGAACATTTTCCACCGGATCTCCCGGGAATTCTCTTAAGTCCAACACATATTTGATGTTGATCTCCTCGCCGGCTTTTTTGTTGATGCTCTCATGATTGGTGTTGATGACTTCCACAACGCCTGAACCTACGGTTCCGTATCCTAAAACTGCTATCTGTATCATGCTTCTACTCCCTGCCTAAGATTTTCAGATAATGAACGCCCTCGATGTGCTCGATCTCGTCCACCATAGCCTCCGCGTCCCCCTGTGTGGGCAGGATTTCCACGCTGATAGTCAGACTGGCGATCCCGTTGATGGGGATACTCTGGTGTACGGTCAGAATGTTGCCGTGATACTGGGCAATGGTCCGAAGGACCGCAGAGAGCAGCCCCGGTTCGTCATCCATCTGAAGTATAAATGTAATGTTCTGTCCTTTGGTTTTCTCTTTAAAAGGAAAGATATCATCCTTATATTTATAAAAGGAACTTCTGCTGATACCCACAGCTTCCACTGCTTCCTGTACCGTAACAGACCTCTTGGATTCCAGTAGTTTCTTAGCTTCCACTACTTTCAAGAGGACTTCCGGCACTGCTTTTTCTGTTACTACAAAATACCTTTTATTGTCCGACATGTCCTTCCCCTTTGTTTGTTCTTGAAATACATTTGTATGTCTCCAAAAGATATTAGCACATTTAGGCAATTTTATCAACTGTTTTTCTTATTTCCCAAAGCAATCCACTTCAAATAAGCATTGATAAAACTATCAATGGCACCATTCATGACCGCATCCACATTGCCGGACTCCTCGTTTGTACGATGGTCTTTTACCATGGTATACGGCTGCATGACATAAGAACGGATCTGGCTTCCCCAGCCGATATCTGTCAGTTCTCCCTGGATGCCTGAGAGCTTCTGTTCCTGCTCCTGCTGTTTCAGAAGATACAGTTTGGCTTTCAGCATCTGCATGGCTTTATCTTTATTCTGGAACTGTGACCGCTCATTCTGACACTGTACCACGATCCCTGTGGGAAGGTGGGTGATTCGTATGGCGGAAGATGTTTTATTGATATGCTGTCCGCCCGCGCCGCTGGAACGGTAGGTGTCTATTCTCAGATCATCATCCTTGATCTCAACGTCCACATCCTCCTCGATATCCGGCATAACATCGCAGGACACAAAGGATGTCTGCCTCTTTCCCGCTGCGTTGAAAGGGGAAATGCGGACAAGACGGTGGACACCTTTTTCGGACTTCAGATATCCATAGGCATTCTCACCGTTGACCTGGAAGGTTACAGACTTGATACCCGCCTCATCCCCGTCCAGATAATCCAGTACCTCTGTGCTGAAACCGTGGCGGTCAGCCCATTTCATATACATACGGTACAGCATGCTTGCCCAGTCGCAGGACTCGGTTCCGCCGGCCCCTGCATGGAGGGTGACAATGGCATTGTCCTTGTCATACTCCCCTGACAAAAGGGTTTTGACACGAATATTTTCAAAATCTGTGATAAACTCATCCAGCATTTCCTGGATATCCGGGATGACGGAGGCATCATTCTCCTCGTATCCCATCTCGATCATCAGCTCGATCTCTTCCTTCTGGTTCTGGAGCTTATTGTAGATCTCTATATCTTCTTTGAGGGTGCTCAGCTCCTTCATCATTTTCTGGGACCGCTCCGGGTTATCCCAGAAATCCGGCGCCTCCATTTCCCTCTCTAATTCTTCAACCCGCTTTTCCTTATTAGCCAGGTTAAAGTGAATCCCTCACTTCCACTAATGGTCCTGTGTAGTTGTTCAAAGTATATTTGAACTGGTCTAATTCTACCATTTAGCTTCACCTCTTTCTGTGAATATTTTTTTTATTTTTATTCTTCGTCGATCTCCACAGTCACCATGTAAATGGATACCTGCTGTTCGACCTTGCGCACAGTGCCTGCAAGCTTTGTGAGCGGCCGTTTCAGATTGCTGGACATGGCTATGGCGTCCTTGATGGTATAATAATACATCATACCTGACATGGTGCTGGCCCTGTCTTCCTTCAGCTCTACGCGGTCGCCGGGTTTTACCAGACCCTCGCGCTCCATGGTGAAATCCACCATCTGTCCCATTTTATCACCTTCCTGCTCACATAAAGTGTGTTTTTCACACACCCGGGTGCTGACATATGCCGGGGCCGTTGCAGCCCGGAGGATCTCCGGATGTAACAGCCCCGTATCTTACTGTGATCTTTTACAGTGCTGCTTAAACCGGCTTTCTGCCGCAGCACTGTTTGTATTTCTTACCGCTTCCGCAGGGGCAGGGATCATTGGGATATACCTTTTTCTCTGCTCTCTGCACCGGTTTCTTAGGACCTGATTCATCCTTGTTGGTGCCTGTCACCTGTGCCACCTGTTCTCTCTCCACCTTCTGCTCGATCCTTACGTGGTACAGCAGACGCAGAGTCGTCTCCTGGATAGCGGAGATCATGGTGTCAAACATTTCATATGCCTGCATCTTGTATTCCACCTTGGGATCACGCTGGCCGTATGCCTGCAGGCCGATACCCTGACGGAGCTGGTCCATATCGTCGATGTGGTCCATCCATTTCTGGTCGATCACTTTCAGAAGGATCACGCGCTCCAGTTCGCGAAGCTGCTCCGGTTCCGGGAACTCCGCCTCTTTTTCCTCATAGAGCTTGACTGCCTCTTCCTTGAGGTTCTGTTTTAACTGGTTCTTCTTCAGACCTTTTACTTTTTCTTTTGTGATTGGTCCCAGCGGAATCGTAGGCAGAAGAACGCTGTCCAGCTCTCCCAGATCCCATTCTTCTGAATCCAGATCATCGGAGATGCACATGTCAACTGCGTGCTCTACGGTATCGGTGATCATCTTGTAGATGGATTCCCGCATGTTTTCCCCATCCAGAACACGGCGTCTCTCTTTGTAGATGATCTCACGCTGCTCGTTGTTTACCTGGTCATATTCCAGCAGGTTTTTACGGATTCCGTAGTTATTGCCCTCGATCTTCTTCTGGGCTTTCTCAATAGCACTGGAAAGCATTTTGTGCTCGATCTGTTCATTTTCCGCAACGCCTAAGGATTTGAACACACTCATCAGCTTCTCGGAACCGAACAGACGCATCAGATCATCTTCCAGGGAAATGTAGAAGCGGGATTCACCCGGGTCTCCCTGACGTCCGGAACGGCCTCGCAGCTGGTTGTCAATTCGCCTTGACTCATGGCGTTCTGTACCGATGATCTTCAGGCCGCCTGCCTGTCTGGACACATCGTCCAGCTTAATATCCGTACCACGACCTGCCATATTGGTGGCAATGGTAACAGTTCCGGCTTCACCGGCATGAGCTACGATCTCAGCCTCCATCTCATGGAACTTGGCATTCAATACCTGGTGCTGGATGCCTTCGCGTTTCAGCATGCGGCTTAAAAGCTCGGAGGTCTCAATGGTGATAGTACCAACAAGCACCGGCTGTTTCTTGGCATGTGCTTCCTTGATAGCCTCCACAACTGCATTGAATTTTTCTTTCTTTGTCATATAAACAGCATCGTCGCTGTCAATACGCGCCACCGGTTTGTTGGTGGGAATCTCAATAACGTCCATGCCGTAAATGTCACGGAACTCTTTCTCCTCCGTAAGCGCAGTACCTGTCATACCTGACTTTTTATTGTATTTATTAAAGAAGTTCTGGAAAGTGATAGTTGCCAGTGTCTTGCTCTCTCTTCTCACCTTCACATGCTCTTTTGCCTCGATCGCCTGATGAAGACCATCTGAGTAACGGCGTCCCGGCATGATACGTCCTGTGAACTCATCCACGATCAAGACTTCGTCGTCTTTGACCACATAATCCTGGTCACGGAACATGAGGTTGTGTGCGCGCAGCGCAAGTATAATATTATGCTGGATCTCCAGATTCTCCGGATCTGCCAGATTTTCAATGCTGAAGAATTTCTCTACTTTATGGACACCCTGCTCAGTCAGGTTGACAATCTTGTCCTTCTCATTGACAATGAAATCTCCGGTCTCGATGATCTCCTCACCCATGATGGCTGTCATCTTTGTCATTTCCCCGCTGGCTTCACCGCGCTCCAGCTGTTTTGCCAGTATATCGCAGACTTCGTAGAGACGGGTAGACTTTCCGCTCTGTCCGGAAATAATAAGAGGTGTTCTTGCCTCATCGACCAGCACAGAGTCCACCTCATCGATGATGGCATAGTGCAGGTCTCTCTGTACAAGCTGCTCTTTGTAGATGACCATGTTGTCACGCAGATAGTCAAATCCCAGCTCGTTGTTGGTCACATAAGTGATATCACACGCATACTGCGCGCGTCTCTCGTCGTTTTTCATGGAGTTCAGGACCACACCTACCGTCAGTCCCAGGAACTCATGCACCTTGCCCATCCACTCCGCGTCACGGTGTGCCAGGTAATCGTTGACAGTTACAATGTGTACGCCTTCACCTTCCAGGGCATTTAAATATGCGGGAAGTGTGGAGACAAGGGTTTTACCTTCACCGGTCTTCATCTCGGCAATACGTCCCTGATGAAGAATAATACCGCCGATGAGCTGCACTCTGTAGTGCTCCATATTCAGCACTCGCTTGGCAGCTTCCCTCACCGTAGCAAATGCTTCCGGCAGCAGGTCATCCAGTGTCTCTCCCTCTTCCAGACGTTTTTTATATTCTCTGGTCTTACCGCGCAGCTCGTCGTCACTTAACGCCTGCATGGTGGGGCGCAGAGCTTCGATTTTGTCCACAGTGGCAGTGATACGTTTTAATTCCCTCTCACTGTGGGTTCCAAACATTTTTTGAACTAAACTCATGTTTTATGCTCCTAATTTTCCAATTTTCAGACTGCAGCAGGACTTCCCCAAAATAGGAAACCCTATTTTCGTGGATATTATTCCACATTACTTTACATTGTAACACTTTCTTTCTTTGAAAACAACATAAAAAAAGAGTCCCTCAGCGGGGCAGATCCGTCCCCTGACCCGGATGCGTTTCTCTCAGCACCGCTGTTATCCGCTCCTCCAGATAGATCAAACTGCCATTATCTATCAGATAATGGAATGGTATGACTTTCCCGCCTTTCGCAATGTACTGTTCCAGCAGTCCGTCTGTGACCCGCTGCTCCAGCAGTATGGAGTCAGGATTAATGACAATGGCATCGTATTGTCCCAGCAGCATACTGTCTGCTTCCACGGATAATGTATTCTCAAAGTGTGTGCTGACAGATTTCAGTTTTGGCAGAAAATACGCAAGCTGGTCTGTGATGATCTGTGCGAACTTATTGGTTCTGCAGAAAATCCCCACTGACGCTGAAGGGTCCAGTCTGGAAATATTCACAATAGTATCTCTGCTTGGCGCCACAGCCACCTTTACCAGAATATTTTTCTTTTCCCCTATATGCTCTGCAACCTGTTCATAATGTGTTGTTGTGGTCAGTATCAAATCATAACTGGACAGCAGGGCCTGAGGATTGTCGTCCAGCAGAATCGTTTCCACCAAAAAGGCGGAGATACTGATATCCGGTATATAGAGAAGCTGTTTTTTAAAAATTTCCAGTGATTCAGCATTGCAGTCGATAACTGCCACACGCAGGCCTCCATTCTCTCCCTCTCTCTTCGCTATGCTTATGTTCATCAGGTTCAATATTTCCGGAACAGAAAAATTCCAGTCCTCCAGTGTGTCAAGAAGACTGTCCAGTAACTCAATGGCAGCCATGCGCTTCTCATTCCCTGTCATGATCGCACTATTATGTATATATGAGCCGCTGCCCTGTATCACTTCGATGACCCCATTGTCAGCAAGTTCTTTATATGCCTTTTTTACCGTTCCTCTGGAGATTCCCAGGCGTTCAGCCAATTCCCTTTCTGTGGGCAGCTTGTCCTCAGGATTTAGCCTGCCCTGCTTAATATCCTCCAGAATTTCATCCACTAATTGTTTATAGATTGGCTTGTTTTCATCTTTGTTGATCATCTATATTCTCCTTGATTACCATACATCTTTTATTTCCCATACACAGATGTTTCTTAGATATTATACCAATAATATACCATGATAAGCAACAGCGCATTCCTTTTTAACTGTTATATAGCACTTTTATACAATTTGCAAACCTTAATATTGGTATATATTTTAAAAATAAATGATTGCCATTTCTCCTTATTGGTATTATTATTTTAGTATACCAATTTGCAAATGGTACACTATAGAGTCATTTAATAAAAAGGAGGAATCAATAATTATGTGGTATGGAGGAGACTATAATCCGGAACAATGGGGGCCTGAGACAATAGATGAGGATATCCGTTACATGAAAGAAATGCATGTCAACTGCGCAACCGTAGGTGTCTTTGCATGGCCAAAGCTGGAACCGGAAGACGGGGTATTTGACTTTGAATGGATGGATCAGATTCTTGACAGATTATACAAAGAACATATTGATGTCATACTCGCAACCCCTACAACAGCAATGCCTTACTGGCTGGAACAAAAATATCCTGATATTATGCATGTGGATATTGAAGGCCGCAGAGTACAGGGCGGCTCCCGGGAAAAAATATGTCCGAACAGCAGTGTATACAGAAAATATTCCGCCAGGATTGCCGGTGAATTGGCAAAACGTTACGGGCATCATCCTGCGGTAAAGCTCTGGCACATTAATAATGAGTACCATTTTTACTGCTACTGCCCTGCCTGCGCAGAGGAGTTCCGTAACTGGCTTAAAAGAAAGTATATAGACATCCATGCCGTGAACACTGCGTGGAACACCGCCTTCTGGGGACATACATATACAAGCTTCACACAGATACTTCCCCCCAGCTATCTTACAGATATTAAGAAGAATCAGCTTGCCGGGCGCGATGTAGCCTGTTTCCAGGGCCAGTATATTGATTATATGCGTTTTATGAGCAGCAGTATCCGTTCCTGTATTGAAAATGAAAAAAAGGAGATTCGGAAGTATTCCGCGCTTCCTGTCACCAATAATTTTTCTGATCTGGTAAAGACTTATGATTATTGGGAGGTATCAAAAGCAGTTGATGTGATTTCCTGGGACAATTATCCCACGATCCATACCCCTATGTATAAACCTGCATTTATCCATGACCTGATGCGCTCCATGAAATCACAGCCATTCTATATGATGGAGCAGAACCCTGGGAATATCTCCTGGGAAGATTACGGTCCCGTCAAGCGTCCGGGCGAAGTTGCTGATATCTGCTGGCAGAGCACCGCCCACGGCGCTGACAGCAATCTGTTTTTCCAGTGGCGGCAGTCCAGAGGCGGAGTGGAAAAATTCCATGGTGCCATGGTTCCCCACAGCGGCAGGCTGGACACCAGAATGGGTGCCGAACTGATTCGCCTCGGAGAGCAGTTTGAACATTTAGGAGATACTGTGGAGGGTGCCATGCCGGATGCCAGGGCTGCCATTCTCTTTGACTGGGAAAACTGGTGGGCCATTGAGGGATCTGCCATCCACAACTGCCACTTAAAATATTACGACCAGGTGCTGAAATACTACCGTGCTTTCTACGAAATGGGTATATCCGTTGATATTGTCTGTGAATCCACCTGTATGGATAAGAAATATGACCTCATTGCAGCCCCATGCTTTTATATGTGTTCCCCTGAGTTTTCTGATAAAGTAAAAGACTACGTAAGCGCAGGCGGTACATTCATCACCACTTTCCTGAGCGGTATCACAGACAGAACAGATAATGTAATACTGGGCGGCTATCCCGGTGCTTTCCGTGATGTACTGGGTCTCTGGGTTGAGGAGATAGACGGCATGTATCCCGATATGAAAAACAGTATCGTTTTGAATGACGGTTCCCAATATGAATGCGGGGAAATCTGTGACCTCATCCGTCTGGAATCGGCAAAGGCAATCGGGGTCTACGGAAAGGATTTTTATCGTGATACCCCCTGTGTGACGGTCAATGCTTATGGAGACGGGCACGCCTATTATATAGGCACAAGCCCGGAGCACGGATGTATCAGAAAACTACTGTCAGACATCTGCCGCAGTCTTAGCATACCAACATACGACCTGCCTGAGAATGTTGAGGCAGCATTCCGTATCAAAGACGGAAAAAAATTCACCTTCCTCATGAATCATAACAATGAAACCGTACATGTAAATCTAGATACCCCTTATCATGACATCATCAGCGGACACAGAATATCCGGATTAGTTCCCATGTCTCCCCGCCAGTGTATGATCCTGGAGGAGCTTGCAAAGGCGGACTAATGGTTGATCAGCACTACAGCCAACACGAAACGTTTATATTTCTTGTAAAAAAGGAGGTTTTACATTGAAAAGAAAAATAATTACAGTCCTGCTCACCTGTCTTATGGTTTTTTCGGCATCAGCCTGCGGTGAAAAGGCGGACACGTCATCCGGCTCCGAAAACGACACACCGAAAAGCAGCGCTTCAGATTCTGAAGACAACACACTAACGGTCTGGACATGGGACCCAAACTTTAACATTTACGCGATCAATAAAGCGGCTGAACTCTACGCAGCAGACGGCCATGAGGATTTCCATGTAAAAGTCACTGAGATTGAATCTCAGGATATCGAGACAAAGCTTACCACTATCGCCAATGCGGGAGAACTGGAAGCTTTGCCGGATATTTTTCTGATACAGGATGCCTCTTTTCAGAAATTCGCGCAGAATTATCCTGATATTTTTACTGATCTGACAGACTCCGGCATTGATTTTTCCCAGTTTTCCGCGGCTAAAACTTCATATTCTGTGGTAAACAAAAAAAATATGGGGATTCCCTTTGACAGCGGTACCGCAGTAAACTGCATACGCACCGACTATCTGGAACAGGCCGGTTTCACAGTGGAAGACTTTACAGATATCACATGGTCTGACTATATGGAAAAAGCAAAAATAGTAAAAGAGAAAACAGGACAGCCGATGCTTACAGCCAAATCTGCAACCCCTGATATCATTATGATGATGCTGCAGTCCTGTGGCGCCTCGCTTTTCCAGGAAGACGGAAGCCCCAATTTAGATCAGAATGATGTGCTCAAAGAATGTATGTCCATCTATATACAGATGGTCAGAGACAACACCCTGGAAGAAATGCCAGGATGGGATCAGTATATTGCCTCTATCAATAACGGTACCGTGGCAGGCGCCATGAACGGATGCTGGATCATCGCATCCGTTGAAGCCAAAGAAGACCAAGCAGGGAAATGGGCAGTCACCAATCTCCCACGCCTTGACAGCATTCCTAATGCCACAAATTATTCCAGTAATGGCGGTTCCACATGGGCTATTACCTCCCAGTGCAAAAACCAAAAACTGGCTCAGGATTTTTTCAAATCCACATTTGCAGGAAGCCAGGCACTTTACGATGATATTCTGTCCAAAGGCGCCCTGTCCACATGGCTGCCTGCCGGAGATTCCCCTCTCTATGAAGAACCGGTAGATTTCTTCGGCAAAGATGCAGTCTACAAAAAGATCGTAGAATATTCCTCTGAGATTCCATCCAGTGTAACCAGCCCTTACTACTATGACGCCAGAGATGCCATGTGTACTGCTCTGTCCAATGTGATACAACAGAATGCCTCTCTGGATGAGGAATTAAAAACCGCCCAGGAAACGGCTGAATTTAATATCTCCAAATAAATCACCTGCACCTTTTATAAAAATACAAGCCGTCGGATATTTTCATATATCTGGCGGCTTATCAGTCACTGCTCTTATCATTTTGTTATAAAACAAGCAAAATCATACCTTCTCAACAGGTATCCAGATTTCATTATAATCATCCTCCGGGTTTTCGCATGGCGGTGTATACATCTCAATATTGTAATTGCCTGCCAGCTTATACGTCTTACAGGATGGCATCCATTCGCTCCATATTTTTGTATTCACATCCTGCAGTGCCTCCGGCAGCGCACCACGGCAGGGAAATACAGCCCATGTACCTGCGGGGATCACTCTGGTTTCATAACCGTCCGGAATTTCATTCCATGGAATATAATTATCGGCGATCAAATAATCAAAGTTTTTTCCGTCACTGTCCATACAGATTCCATACATCCCGCACACAACTTTGTCCTCATCACTTTCCATATGCTCCTTCCAGAATTTGGGAATTTCACCATAGGCAGTTTCTGTTTGAAACCTGCGCAGCCTTCCCATTACTGTAAACTGTGATTTTTCAACAATTTTGTACTCTAACATAGTACCACCCTCCAATGTGAGTTTGATTTTCAGCGGCGCAAAGAAATTCAGGTTACTGCCTTGTTCTCTTGCTGCGGAAGGATTTACCCCATGAAACTTTGTGAATGCCCTGGAAAAGCTGTCAGGTGAATCATACCCGTACTTCATGGCAGCATCGATCACTTTTATATCAGAAGAACAAAGTTCCTGTGCAGCAAGGGTCAAACGGCGGTTTCTTATATATTCACCAACTGTAAACCCGCATAGTACATTGAATATTTTTTGAAAGTAAAAGCTTGACACATAGGCTTTGCCGGCTATTTCATTTATATCAATATCAGCAGTCAGATTATCTTCTATATATGCGATCGCATTGGTGATACCCTCATTCCAACCGTTCATAAAGTACCTTCCTTCCCTGTCTCACTGTAATTGTATTATACGATTATGTATGTGCACTTTCCCGACTTTCCCTGTCCTTCTGTGTCGGGGATAAGAGTCTGTTTGAAAATTGCTTTCGGCAGGCTGTGTCACACTTTACAGGAATGAATTTTCAAACACGCTCAAATATATTAGAATAAAAAATGAAGCACTGTATATTTTTAATTCTAATATACGAGTGCCTCATAGTATAAATGACTTTGTCTGCTGTCCTTGGTGTGTCTAAACATCCTGTGACACACATCCTATTGAACACATTTTTTAACATACTCTAAGGCTGCGGATTTCTCCGCAGCCTGTAGGTTTATGGATCATTCACTAAAGTCCGGCTCGATCAGCCCGTAAGTATTTCCCTTTCTCTTATAAACAACATTCACTTCTTCTGTCTCAGCATTCAGAAATACGAAAAAGTTGTGTCCCAGAAGTTCCATCTGTACACATGCATCTTCCGGATACATGGGTTTGAATCCAAATTTCTTGGTACGGATGATCTTGATCTCATTGGTATTCTCATCCTCAAAGTCCTTTTCCATAAATGCCTGCTGGAAGGTTCCTGCGTTTTGTTTTTTATCAATGATTTTTTTCCTATATTTTCGTAACTGTCTTTCGATGATTTCTTCTACCAGGTCGATGGAGACATACATATCGTTGCTCACCTGTTCAGAGCGGATGATATTACCTTTCACCGGAATAGTCACCTCAATTTTCTGACGTTCTTTTTCTACGCTCAGTGTTACATGTATCTCGGTGTCATCTGTGAAGAATTTTTCCAGCTTTCCAAGCTTGTCCTCTACTGCATTTCTTAATCCGTCTGTAATATCGATGTTTCTTCCGCTTATAATAAACTTCATGATGTCCAACCCCTTTAACGTGTATTTTACAGGACCTTTACTCCTGTAATGTATTCTTATTATATCAATATTCCTGCGTTTGTTCAACAGTTTTTAGAAAATTTTAACCATTATAAGTTTTTTGTAGTTACTGTTCGCAGATATTATCCCGCGAGGCGTTTTGCGCAGCAAAATCCCGAGTTAGCCAGCGCCAAAATGCTATTCATTGCATTTTGTGTGCATCGCGAAGCGTGTTACTGTTCAAAAACTACACTTTTAGCATACTATGATCACAGTAACTTTTTGTAGTTACTGTTCGCAGATATTATCCCGCGAGGTGTTTTGCGCAGCAAAATCCCGAGTTAGCAAATTATCCCGCGGGGCACTTTGTGTGCATCGCGGAATATGTAGCGGCAGATACCCGGTTTCCTGGTGTATCTGCCCCATACAAAGATTACGGAGTGTTTGTGGTAGTATTGTTGTTGTTATTTCTGGCGTTGTTGTCTGTAGCATTGTCAGCATTATTTTCCACTGCGTCTCCTACATCCTCTGCTCCGTTTCTTACATCATCGCCCAGGTCTTCCACACCGTCTTTGATGTCTTCACCCAGATCGCCTACCATGCCGTCGCCTGTTCCAGCCTCTCCGCTTCCTGTTCCTGTGTCATTGGCTGCACCGTTATCTGTGGCGGAATTACCGTTATTCTTGTCAGTGGCGCTGCCGTCCTTTGTTCCGTTCTTGTTGTCTGCCTTGTCGTCTCCGGCTTTGTTGTCTCCGGCTTTGTTGTCCTCTGTGGCAGCTTTGTTGTCACCATTATCTGTGGCACCGCATCCGGCTGTCACGCACAGTACACCGGCCAGAAGGACACTTAATAAAAGTTTCTTCACCTTACGCATGGTTATTTCTCCTTTTCCTCTTTGTACTTAACGATAAAAGGCACTTCGCACCTTTTACTGTCACAATTAATATGTGCGTTTCCGTAAGAATTTATGTATGCGCGCATATGTCGGAGAAAATGGAAAAACCGCCGTAAAACAACACTGCAACTGCACAGTCTTACGGCGGTCCAAAATTTAATTTTTTAAAATTTATTTATGACAGAGGACATTCCACAGCGGGCACTTCGCTTACTGCTATAAACTATCCGTTGATCACATTACTCATGTTATACATGCCCGGGCCTTTTCCCTTCAGGAATTTGGCAGCCTCCACAGCTCCTTTGCCGAAAACGGCTTTTGAGTAGGCTGTGTGCTTGAATTCGATCACCTCATCAGGACCCGCGAAAATCACCTCGTGTTCTCCCACGATGCTTCCTCCGCGGACAGCAGATAGACCGATTTCTTTTGCGTCACGCTTCTCACGTGTCTGACTCCTGTCATAGACATAGTGATACCGGTTGTCCATAGCCTCATTCAGGCTGTCTGCCAATGCCAGTGCCGTGCCGCTTGGTGCGTCTACCTTCTGGTTGTGGTGCTTCTCCACGATTTCCATGTCAAAGCCAGCGCCTGCCAGGACCTTAGCAGCCTCCTGTACCAGCTTCAAAAGTGTATTGATACCCAGGGACATATTGGCAGAGCGGAGCACTGCTGTGCTCTCGGAAGCCTTAGCCACCTGCGCAAGCTGTTCCTCGCTAAGCCCAGTAGTGCACAGGACCAGCGGAAGCTTCTTGGCCATACAGTATGCTAATACACCTTCTGTAGCTTTCGCGGATGAAAAATCGATCATGGCATCCGCCTGCACATCACAATCATTTATATTCGTGAACACCGGATATCCGTTGTCACGGTTATCTACAAGATCAATACCTGCTGCGATCTCAGCCCCCGGGTCATCCTTCACTAGTCCGGATATGACCTGACCCATATGGCCGTTGCAGCCGCTCATAATTATTCTGATCATCTTTTGTTCCTCTTTCTGCAGCTATCCATTAAATCTGCGGGGCAATGGTTTTCGTTATGCCAATTTCAGACCGAATTTCACCATTTCCTCTTTCAGCTTTTCTTTGTTGGCCTCCTCCATCTCTGTCAGCGGTGAGCGGAGCGGACCTACCTCCATGCCCATCAGGTTCATAGCAGCCTTAACAGGGATGGGGTTGACTTCTGAGAACAGGGCGTTGATCAAAGGCATGGCATCCAACTGCATGTCACAGCTTCCCTTTACGTCTCCGTTCAAATATTTTTCTACCATATCATGTGTGAATCTCGGTGCAACATTGGAGAGCACAGAGATAACACCCTTTCCGCCCAAGGAAAGAAGCGGTACGATCTGGTTGTCGTTTCCGGAGTAGATATCAAGCTTTCCTTTTGTCAGAGCTGCCATCTCAGCAACCTGCGCAATATCCCCGGAAGCTTCCTTGATACCAACAATGTTGTCCACATGTTCCACTAAATATGCAACCGTCTTAGGCTGGATATTAATGCCGGTACGGCTTGGCACATTGTAGAGGATCACCGGAATCTTGATAGAATTCGCGATCTTAGTGTAATGCTCGATCAGGCCCTTCTGAGTAGCTTTATTATAGTAAGGAGTCACAAGAAGAACTCCGTCTGCGCCATATTTCTCTGCCTCTGTGGATAAGTAAATTGCGGTCTCTGTACAGTTGGAACCAGTTCCGGCAATTACCGGAATTCTCTTATTCACTTTATCAATTGTGTACTTAATGGTCTCCAGATGTTCTTCATGAGTGAGTGTGGAAGATTCTCCTGTGGTTCCGCAGATCACTATAGAATCTGTTCCCTCTTTGATCTGCTCCTCCAGGATTTCTCCCAGTTTTTCAAAATTTACATCACCATTTTCTTTCATCGGTGTGACAATAGCAACACCTGCACCTGTAAAAATAGCCATTTTTCTCCTCCTTATGTCTGCAATACTGCTTTTTCTTCCTGTGTAACTGCCAGTATCTCTACCACTGCGGCAAAAAGCAATGCTGAATAGTTACCATCCTGTGTCATCTCAACTTTTTCGGCTACCCGAACAGCCTTTATTTTATAACCTCCAGGGAAACAACCCTATCAGCTGCCTCCTTCAGACGTTCGGGAACTACATTTCCGGTCAGGATCAGTTCTGTCTCTTCATCCTTGGTCCGGATCAGTTCCTCCACCTCTTCCTCGGTTATAATACCGAATTCCACAGCTCCCAGAATTTCGTCCAGGATCAGCATGTCGCATTCCTGCGTGACCAATACCTTTCTGGCATAGTTGAGGCCGTTCCTGATATTGCAGTTTTCTTCCTGCTTCTCTTCATCGGACAGGTCTTCATAATACTTATCCTTCTTCTCAAACCGGAACAGTCTCACGTTCGGCTCCAGAACAGACAGATAATCCAGCTCAGAAGTTGCTCTTCCTTTCAGGCACTGGATGACAATGGCCGTCTTCCCGTGGCCCACAGCACGTATCGCCTGCCCGATGGCCACACTGGTTTTGCCCTTGCCTGGTCCGCAGTATATCTGCACTAATCCTTCATTTTCCATACATTACACCTCTTGCGGATTCTATAACGCTTTATTTAAGAGTTGTGTATATATTACTACACATGACCAAATAATGCAATATTGGAATCTCAGGCTTCTTTCATTAGGGATCTATGAACAATAACGTATTTCCATCCATTTAGCTGTAGGTCTCACCATACTCCAGCTTGCTCACTGATACTTCGTAGGCGATCCTCTTTTCTGTATCAGTCTCACTGAGCTTCTTAATATATTCCCTGCTCTGGATCCTTCCCCAGATATGCAGGCGTCCGCCCACCTCAAAGGATTTGGCGAAATTGGCGTTTCTGCCCCAGCAGATACACGGTATGTAGTCGGATTTTCCGTACGGCCTGTTGACAGCCAGCAGGATATCCGCGATTTCCCTGCCCAGCGGCGTCATGCGGTGGACCGGAGGTTTGCAGATATACCCGTTGAGTTCAATGAGATTTGTCTCAATAGATTCATCTTCTTCCTCCACAAATGTAAGCTCCCGCACAAATACAGAGAGAACCAGCCGGTTCTTCTTCTCCTCATGCCTGTTGTAGGAGCGGAACTGCCCCTGCACCTGTATGTACTCGCCGATATAGCTCTGTGTCACATCCACCAGCCTCTCGGAAACCATGAGCGGTATTCTGTCCTCAGAACCGCTTAGACGCTTTACCAGCACATCTACCATGTAAAATCCTTCTCCGTATACCTCGTGACTTTTCTCGAACTCCGATGCGATGGCTCCCATGATGGATACCTGATTGTTTTCAATTATTTTATCTGCCATTGAATTATTTACCCCTTCCTCTGACTTGTATTTTGTCTATATCATATTTATTCTGGTCATACTTTTTTTAGAACAACTTTTTTTATTTTTTTTGAAAAAATATTTATTTCCGCTTTGTATTTACTCATAAGTGTGATAGAATGTGACTGGATTTAGCCGTAAAACAGCGGTTTTTCCATTAGAAAAGAGGTTATTTATGAAAACGAAAAGAGAAAACATCAGAAATGTAGCAATCATTGCCCATGTTGACCACGGCAAAACCACGCTGGTGGATCAGCTACTGAAACAGAGCGGTGTCTTCCGCGAAAACCAGGAAGTCCAGGAGCGTGTCATGGACTCCAATGATATTGAACGCGAGCGCGGTATCACGATACTTTCTAAAAATACAGCTATATACTATAAGGATACAAAGATCAATATCATAGATACGCCGGGCCATGCGGATTTCGGCGGCGAAGTGGAGCGTGTCCTGAAAATGGTGGACGGCGTTATCCTGCTGGTAGATGCCTTCGAGGGTGCTATGCCCCAGACAAAATTTGTACTGAAAAAAGCCCTGGAGCTTGACCTGCATGTTATTGTATGCATCAATAAGATCGACCGTCCTGAAGCACGTCCTGATGAGGTTATAGATGAAGTCTTAGAACTTCTCATGGATCTGGACGCCTCTGATGACCAGCTTGACTGTCCGTTCCTGTATGCCTCTGCAAAAGCAGGACATGCTGTTCTGGATCTGTCGGACTCACCGGAGAATATGGAGCCTTTATTTGAGACTATCCTCAAATATATCCCCGCTCCTACCGGAGACCCGGAGGCAGGCACACAGGTTCTCATCAGCACCATTGACTACAATGAATATGTGGGCCGTATCGGTGTGGGCAAAGTGGAGAACGGCACGATCTCTGTGAATCAGGAGGTCCTTCTTCTGAATCATCACGACCCGGATAAAAAGAAAAAAGTTAAGATCAGCAAGCTCTATGAATTTGACGGACTTGGAAAAGTTGAGGTAAAGGAAGCAGGTTACGGTTCCATCGTGGCTATATCCGGCATTGCGGATATCCATATCGGAGATACCCTCTGCTCACCGGAGAATCCTGAAGCTATTCCGTTCCAGAAAATTTCCGAGCCTACCATTTCCATGAATTTCCTGGTAAATGACAGCCCTCTGGCCGGCCAGGAAGGAAAGTTCATCACCTCCCGCCATTTAAGGGAACGTCTGATGCGCGAGCTGAACACAGACGTGAGCCTGCGTGTGGAGGATACCGACAGCACAGACTGCTTTAAGGTATCAGGACGAGGTGAGCTTCATCTCTCTGTTTTGATTGAAAATATGCGCCGTGAAGGTTATGAATTCGCAGTCAGCAAAGCCGAAGTCATCTACCAGGAGGATGAGCGCGGGAAAAAGCTGGAGCCCATCGAGATCGCATATATCGATGTGCCGGAAGAATTTTCCGGAACTATCATCAATAAATTAAACGAACGTAAAGGTGAACTGCAGGGCATGAGTCCCGCAAGCGACGGAACCGTCCGCTTAGAATACCATATTCCTTCCAGAGGACTTATCGGTTTTCGCGGTGATTTCCTTACCTCCACAAAGGGCACAGGGATCATGAACACTGCCTTCGACGGCTATGCTCCGTACAAAGGTGATATGTTCTACCGTAAACTTGGCTCCCTGATCGCTTTTGAAGCAGGGGAGACTGTGACCTATGGACTCTTCTCCGCACAGGACAGAGGTACGCTCTTTGTGGGTGCCGGCGAGAAGGTATACAGCGGCATGATAATCGGTGAGAGCGCCAAGCCGGAGGATATTGAACTGAATGTATGTAAGACAAAGCATCTGACCAATACGCGTTCTTCCTCCGCTGATGAAGCCCTGAAGCTGACACCGCCAAAGGTTCTCAGCCTGGAACAGGCTCTGGAATTCATTGACACAGACGAGCTGCTTGAGGTGACCCCCAAGTCACTCCGCATCCGTAAAAAGACCCTGGATTCCCGACTTCGCAAACGCGAAGGAATTAAAAAATAAATATAACTGTTCCGTTACATCACAGTTATGAACAAAAGATACCGCCATCTCTCAATCTGAGACGGCGGTATCTTTTTGTCTTAATTTTTCTGAATATTCTGTAATATTCAGACTTTTATTATTTTATGCAAAATATTAGTGCTTTTTCGTTGTTTTCTTATCCATTTTATGGTAAAATAAACTACACAACTGACAAGACGGAACATAAAAACTTCAAGTACTTCATATGAGTAAGGGCCCAAACCAAAAACCAAATATTTTAAGGAGGATTTCTATGGCAAAAAAACCAGAGAACAAAGCCCCGGAACCCATCAACAGCGTGGAGGCACTGCAGCAGCGAATCGCTTCCATGAAAGAAGCACAGAAAAAGTTTTCCGCCTTCACACAAGAGCAGGTTGACAGAATCTTTTTTGAGGCAGCCATGGCAGCGAACAAGCAGCGTATTCCGCTGGCAAAGCTGGCTGTTGCCGAGACCGGTATGGGCATTGTGGAGGACAAAGTCATCAAAAATCATTACGCAGCAGAGTATACCTACAACACATATAAAAGGGTTAAGACCTGCGGCGTAGTGGAACAGGACACCTCATACGGCATTAAAAAAATAGCTGAACCTGTTGGTATCGTAGGTGCGGTCATTCCCACCACGAACCCCACATCCACAGCTATTTTCAAATGTCTGATCTGTCTGAAAACCAGAAACGCCATCATCATCAGTCCCCATCCCAGAGCCAAGAAGTGTACCATCGAAGCAGCGAAGATCGTACTGGAGGCCGCTGTAAAAGCAGGAGCACCGGAAGGCATTATCGGCTGGGTCGAGGAACCTACCATTGAGCTTTCCAATGAACTGATGAAATCCGTGGACGTTATCCTGGCCACAGGCGGACCCGGAATGGTAAAGGCCGCATATTCCTCCGGGAAACCGGCCATCGGCGTAGGTCCCGGTAATGTTCCTGTTATCATGGACAGTTCCTGCGACATACCCACTGCTGTATATTCTGTTATCCATTCCAAGACCTTTGACAACGGTATGATATGTGCATCGGAACAGTCTGTCACTGCAATTTCAGATATCTATGATGAGGTAAAGAGGGAATTCATAAAGAGGGGCTGCCACGTACTGAACAAGACAGATCTCGACAAGGTACGCAAGATCATCCTGACAGAAGCCGGAACGGTCAATCCCAAGATCGTAGGCCAGCCTGCAGCGGTCATTGCCGAGATGGCAGGCGTCACGGTACCAAAAGAGACGAAGATCCTCATCGGAGAGGTAACTTCTGTGGATGTTTCTGAACCTTTTGCACATGAAAAATTATCACCTGTCCTGGCTCTTTATAAAGCAAAGGACTTTGATACAGCCCTTGACATGGCTGACCAGCTGATCAAAGACGGCGGCTATGGACATACTGCATCCCTGTACATCCATCCCTCCCAGACAGAGAAGATGGCGCAGCACGCAGACCGCATGAAGGCCTGCCGTATCCTGGTCAACACCCCATCCTCCCACGGAGGTATCGGTGATCTCTATAACTTCAAGCTGGCTCCGTCCCTGACCTTGGGCTGCGGTTCCTACGGCGGCAACTCTGTATCTGAGAACGTAGGTGTCAAGCACCTGCTGAACACCAAAACCGTTGCCGAAAGGAGAGAGAACATGCTTTGGTTCAGAGTCCCGGAAAAGGTATATTTCAAGAAAGGCTGTCTGCCGGTCGCTCTCGATGAGCTGAAGAACGTATACGACAAGAAAAAAGCCTTCCTGGTAACTGATACATTCCTCTATCAGAACGGCCACACGAAGCCGATCACAGATAAACTGGACGAGATGGGGATTCCGTACAGCTGTTTCTTTGATGTAACACCTGATCCCACCCTGCAGTGTGCACAAAAAGGCCTGGAGCAGTTAAATGCCTTCGGTCCTGATGTGATCATTGCCCTGGGCGGCGGTTCCGCCATGGACGCAGCCAAGATCATGTGGCTCATGTATGAACATCCGGAATGCAATTTTGAGGATTTAGCTATGGATTTCATGGATATCCGCAAGAGAGTCTTTGAATTCCCGAAGATGGGAGAAAAGGCAATGATGGTATCTGTCCCCACATCCTCAGGTACCGGTTCAGAGGTGACGCCTTTTGCTATCATCACAGACAAGACTACAGGAACCAAATGGCCTATCGCAGACTATGAACTTCTGCCGAATATGGCCATCATAGATGTAGACTTCATGATGAGCCAGCCAAAAGGACTGACAAGCTCCTCCGGTATTGACGCACTAACCCACGCCTTAGAAGCATACGCCTCTATAATGGCCACAGATTACACAGACGGTATTGCGCTGAAAGCAGTACAGCTTATCTTCGATTATCTGCCGTCCGCTTACGAGAACGGCGCTGCTGACCCGGTTGCAAGAGAAAAGATGGCCAATGCCTCCACGCTGGCCGGTATGGCTTTTGCCAATGCTTTCCTGGGCATCTGCCACTCCATGGCACATAAACTGGGCGCCTACCACCATGTTCAGCACGGTATTGCCAACTCCCTGCTGATTGAACTGGTAATGCGCTACAATGCAGACCCGTCACCGGTTAAGATGGGAACCTTTTCACAGTATCCCTATCCGCATGCAAAAGAGAGATACTGCGAGGTTGCGCGATTCATCGGCATCAAAGGCAAAAATGACGATGAAGTGTTTGACAATTTCATCGAAGCCATTGCCAAACTGAAAGAAAGAGTTGGGATCAAACGTACCATAAGAGAATACGGCATTGACGAAAAAGCATTCCTGGCTACCCTGGACCAGATGGTTGAGGATGCCTTCAATGACCAGTGTACCGGTGCCAATCCCAGATATCCGCTGATGTCTGAGATGAAAGAACTCTATCTGAAAGCATATTACGGGGAATGATTCCTCTGTAATGAATGGGAAGGTCCGAATTCGGACCTTCCCTGTTTAAACTCCCCTTCAGACCTACTGAATAGTTAGCAAATCTCTTCTATAAAATATCTGTGTATTCCCGGATCATCGGTAAGCTCCGGATGAAAGGCCAGCCCTAACTGGCTGCCATAGCGTGCTGCCGTTATATTCCCTTCTGTGACGGCCAGGATTTCCACATCCTCTCTGACTTTTTCTATATAGGGCGCCCGTATAAAGTTCATAGGGAACTGGCCCACTCCTTTCACTTCCTCCACAGTCTGAAAGCTTCCCAATTGTCTGCCATAGGCGTTGCGCCTGACAGTAACCGGCATGGTTCCGAAGCATGGCTCCCCTCCATCCACGTTCTCAGCCAGCAGGATCAGTCCGGCACAGGTTCCCATGACCGGCATACCGTCTTCAATACTTTTTCTGATGGGATTCAGAAGCCCCAGCTCCCCGAGCAGCTTTTTCATAACTGTGCTCTCACCGCCGGGAAGGATCAGAGCGTCCAAGTTTTCCCGGAAATCTTTTCTCTGCCTGATCTCTGTACAATCCGTCCCCAGGCTTTCCAGCATGTCTCTGTGTTCTGCAAAGGCACCCTGAAGTGCCAGAATACCGATCCTCATCATTTACCTCTCTCAGCCATGAGCAGCTCTATTTCCTGCTCATTGATACCCACCATAGCTTCACCCAGATCCATGGACAGTTCTGCTATCATTTTTGCATCCCTGAAATTTGTCACAGCCTTTACGATCGCCGCTGCCCGCTTCCGGGGGTTCCCGGACTTAAAGATACCGGAGCCTACAAAGACTCCCTCTGCCCCGAGCTGCATCATCAGCGCCGCATCTGCCGGAGTTGCCACGCCGCCTGCTGCGAAGTTCACAACAGGAAGCCTTCCATGCTCTCTCACATACACCACCAGATCATAGGGAACGGCAAGTTCTTTTGCCTTATTGTATAATTCATCCTCCTCCATAGAGGTGATCCTGCGGATTTCCCCCTGCATCATACGCATATGGCGCACAGCCTGGACCACATCTCCTGTACCCGGCTCCCCCTTTGTGCGGATCATGGATGCTCCCTCATTGATCCTGCGCAGTGCCTCTCCCAGATCTTTTGCCCCACAGACAAAAGGCACTTTGAACTTCCTCTTGTCTATGTGATATACGTCATCCGCAGGGGATAGAACTTCGCTTTCATCTATGTAATCAATCTCTATGGCCTCCAGGATCTGTGCCTCCGCGAAATGTCCGATCCTGCATTTTGCCATAACCGGTATGGATACCGCGGACTGGATTCCCTGGATCATTTTTGGATCGCTCATCCTTGCCACGCCTCCTGCGGCCCGGATATCCGCAGGTATCTTTTCCAGCGCCATTACTGCGCAGGCTCCTGCCTCCTCTGCTATCTCCGCCTGTTCCGGTGTGGTCACATCCATGATGACTCCGCCTTTCAGCATCTGGGCCAGTTCTTTATTTAACTCATATCTGTTTTCCATTCTTATCTCCCTTTCTGCTTTTCCCTTTAAAGTAAATGTGATAAACCCATACCCATATCAGTTTAAACATCTTCCCGGGATAGACATGTGTAGAATTTATGATGTTATGAATTATATCTGCCATCTGTCCTTTTTACAAATGCCAGTTTTAATATTTTTAACCATGCCAGTTTTGCGTAAAGGGAAAAAAATACCTCTCAGGATTTTACACCTGAGAGGTTATGTATCTGTTGATCTGCGTTTTTACTCTACCTGCTGCTCACCTTCGCCAAAGAAGTAATGAGCCGCGCCATTTTCCAGTTTCACGCCTTTTGCCTCTGCCAGTTCACTTACAGTTACCAGCTTGTAGCCCTGTTCAACCAGTTCCGGGATTGCCCGGATCGCGGCCTTCACGGACCACTGATGGATGTCATGCATAAGAACTACAGAACCATCCTTCACGTTATCCACAGTTACCTGATAGGTCTGGTCTTCACTCTTTGTCAACCAGTCCTTTGTATCAATACTCCACATAATAAGAGGCATTCCAATTGCAGCCTGCACTGATTCATTATAAGCGCCGCCCGGCGGACGCATTACAGTTGCCGGTACACCTGCCGCATTGGAAATCGCATCATTGGTCCTTGATATCTGGCTGCTGACACTCTCAGAATCCAATGAAGTCAAATCCAGATGGTCATATGTATGATTTCCAAGTTCCATACCTGCATCCTTTAAGTCCTTCACTACATCAGGAAATGCCGCCGCATTGGAACCTAACATAAAGAATGTTGCCTTGGCATTATTTTTTGTAAGACAATCCAACAATTCTTCCGTATATTCCCCCGGACCGTCATCAAAAGTCAAAGCAACCATTGGCCGCTTCTTTGTCTCGTCATATTTTCCGCTGTCGTCAAAAAAGTAGTCCTCACCGTCCAGCTCCAGCCATCCGGTCTTCATGTAGCCGTTCTCATCAAAATAATACTTAGAGCCGTCGATTTCTTTCCAACCCTCTTTGAAAAAGGTTCCATCTGTGTCACGGTACCACCAGCCCTTGTCGTCCTGCTGCCAGCCCATCACACCTGAGGATGTCATCTTTGACAGATCCGCCGCTCCCATAACCGGCTGCTTCGTTGCCGCTGTTGTATCCTCCTGGGTGGTTGTCTGGGCTTTAACCTCCACAGCTCCCTCTTTCGGTACCCCTGTCTTTCCCGAAATCAGTTTATGTATGCCCGTTCCCACAAGTCCGATCACCAACACCAGCACTGCTGCCATAGCTACCAGGCGCATTATCCTTCGTCTGCGCATCTGCCGCTTCTTTTCGAGTCTTCGTCTGCGCATGCGTTCCTGCCTTCGCCGCTCGTACTCCAGATCTCTTTCGTCTTCCATCATTATACTCCCATCTCCACTTACACTAGATATTCCATTTCATGATACCTTTTTTCTCGACAAGTTGCAACAGCAAATCTCTTAATTTTCCTTAAACCGTAAAAATTTCTTATTCTTATTATAATGTATTTTTCTAAGTTTGTATAGCCTAATCTTTACTATTTTTATCCAATTCTGTCATATAAAAAATCCGGAAAGAAAATTTACACTTGTCAGACCGGCTGACACCAATTTTCCCTCCGGATACTTCTATACACATGCTATTTTCTGCTCACATGCTTTTTTCTGTTCACATACTTTTTTCTGTTCACATGCTTTTTTCTATTCACATGCTTTTTTTCACCATTTCTTGTATTTGGTCCTTTATGCGCGCCTCTTTAAGATTCTGCCTGAACGTTTGGGCTGATATCCCCTTTTTCATCGTCAGACTTTCCAAAATAGTTTTTCGTCTCCGAGAATACCACACGGCTCAGCGCCACCAGTGCGATCAGGTTCGGAAAAGCCATCAGAGCATTAAAGATATCCGCAATGTTCCACACTGCCTGCACCGTCATATACGGCCCGATAAAAATTGCCAGAATATACAGCCAGCGGTAACCTTTTACCACCTTCCTGTTCCTGTTAAACAGATATTCAATACAGCGCTCCCCGTAATAGTTCCAGCCCAGGATCGTGGTAAATGCAAAAAATACCAGACACACCATCAGAACCACAGATGCCACCACCGGCGGAAACGGCAGTCCCTTCTGGAACGCCGCAGTGGTGATCGCCACGCCCTCCAGTCCTGTATTCCAGGTGCCTGTCACCACGATGGAAAGACCCGTCATGGTACAGATCACAATGGTATCAATAAAAGTGCCCGTCATGGATACAAGTCCCTGGCGTACCGGGGAATCAGTCTGTGCCGCTGCTGCCGCAATCGGCGCACTTCCCAGGCCTGCCTCGTTGGAGAATATACCCCTGGCAATTCCTTTCTGCATGGCAATCATCATAGTACCCATGGCACCTCCTGCCAGGGCACTGCCGGAAAACGCACTCTTTACGATCGCCAATGCCGCAGCCGGGATCTCTCCCAGATGGGTCACTATAATAATAAGCGCAAATACAAAATACAATACAGCCATAAACGGCACTACAACCTGGGAAACCTGCGCGATCCTCTTCAGTCCGCCGATGACCACCAGGCCTACGCATACGGTCAGGATAAGGCCCGCAATGACAGTCGCTATGGAATAACTGCCTCCAAACAAAGATACTGTGTTGGCTTTTTCCGGGTCAAAGAAGTTGCAGACCGCAGAGGAGATGCCATTTACCTGGGTAAAAGTACCGATTCCCAGAAGGCCCACACCTGCCCCGAAAAATGCAAAGATTTTAGCCAGCCATCTCCATCTGACTCCCATACCATTTTCTATGTAATAAAAGGGTCCGCCCAGCACATGTCCGTTTCCGTCAATGGTGCGGTATTTGATGGCAAGCACGCCCTCGGCATATTTGGTAGCCATTCCGAAAAAGGCTGCCAGTACCATCCAGAACAAAGCTCCCGGGCCGCCTGCCGCAAGGGCGGTTGCCACTCCTACAATATTTCCTGTACCGATGGTGGCTGACATAGCTGTGCAGAGAGCACCGAAACTGGTCACCTCACCATTCCCGCTGTCTTCATTCTTAACCATGAACTTCAGCGCTTTCCCCAGATGCCGTATCTGCAGAAAACCCATTCTCAAAGACAGATAAATCCCTGTGCTGAGAATTAAAATTATCAGCGGCGGTCCCCAAACCACCTCGTCAAACCATGCGATAAAACGATCCAATTGCTGCAAAACTACCTGTAACATTTCTTCTTCCGTCCTCTCTTTTTTACATATTTTCTTCCGTTTAAAACGAAACAAAAAAAGACTGTGGCTTTCCACAGTCTCCATAAGAGTACGACAAAATATATACAAGATTTTACCTTTGTATACTCTGTCCTTTTGCCTGAGAGATTGGCAGCTAATGAAACTGCCGTACACCTTCGGCGCTCTTACTTGAGACTCTCCAGAGCCGTTGTTTTCACAACGTTTTATACTTTACCATATTCGCCCTGCAAACACAAGTGTTTTTTTCAGAACAACGTTTCCTTTTGCCGCTCCGGTTATAATATCATGATATAACGTTTTTACCCCGGACAGCATAGACGCAGGGACTGCAAAAAAATGCAGCCTCTGCGCAGACTTAGAATCTTTCTTTTTTATACATGCAGTGATCAGAATTCTATATTCAGCTCCTGCTCCTTCACATGATGTTTCTCCGCGAATCCGGTCAAAAACAGGGTCAACGCCCCGTCTCCTGTCACATTGCAGGCAGTTCCAAAGCTGTCCTGAAGCGCAAAGATGGTAAGCATCAGCGCTGTTCCAGTCTCATCAAAGAGAAGAACACCTGTGATCAATCCCAGGGAAGCCATAACCGTACCTCCCGGCACTCCCGGCGCTCCGATGGCAAACACGCCCAGAAGCATACAGAACAGCACCATCATCCCCACAGACGGCAGCTCGCCGTATAATATCTTGGATACCGTCATGACAAAGAACACCTCTGTCAGAACAGAGCCGCACAGATGGATATTGGCAAAAAGCGGAATGCCGAAGTTCACCATATCTTTCCTCAGTACCTTTGATTTTCTGGCGCCCTCAAGTGCCACTGCAAGGGTGGCGGCGCTGGACATGGTACCCACAGCAGTCAGATAAGCAGGGCCGTAATATTTCAGCACTTCCAGTGGATTTTTCCCTGAGTATGCACCGGCTATGCCGTAGAGCAGCGCAAGCCAGATGTAATGTCCTGCCATAACGATAACAATGACTTTCAGGAACACAGGGAGCTGCTTTGTGATCGTTCCCTCATATGCCAATCCGCAGAAGGTTGAGGCGATAAAAAACGGCAGAATAGGAATGATGAATTTTGTCACGATCTTCAGCACGATTTTCTGGAACTCATCCAGGATCGCTGTTGTATAGCGGGCTTTCGTCCACGCTGCTGCCAGACCGAGCATAATGGAGAATACCAGCGCACTCATAACCGGCATGATCTGGGGAATATCAAGCTGGAACACCACATTCGGCAGTTCCTTCAGTCCCTCCACCTCAGACTGTATGGACAGATGAGGGATCAGTCCGTATCCGGCTCCCATTGCCATCAATGCAGCCCCGATAGAAGAAGTATAGGCTATAACCAGCGCCACTCCCAGCATCTTAGAGGCATTGTTCCCCATCTTGGTAATGGACGGCGCAATAAATCCGATGATGATCAGGGGAACGCAGAAGGTGATGACCTGCCCCAGAATATATTTGATAGTTACCACTACATTCATAACTGCCTCATTTGCAAAAAGGCCGATGACCATACCCAGGACTACGCCGATCAAAAGACGCACGGGCAGGCTTTTCAATAATTTTTTCATCTTAATTCTCCTCTCTTTTTCCTATTTGTTTATCCCAGTATGCCCAGATGCTCCAGTAATATTTTCAATCCGAGAAGCACCAGGATAATACCGCCGGCAAGTTCCGCTTTGGCTTTGTATTTCGTCCCAAAGACATTGCCTACTTTTACCCCAAAGACGGAACAGACAAACGTGACAAGACCGATAAAAGCGGCCGCCGGCACGATCGCCACATCCAGAAAGGCAAAAGTGATTCCCACCGCCAAAGCATCAATGCTGGTTGCCACAGCCAGCGGAAACATAGTTTTTGCATCCACCCCTGCCACGGGACAGGATTCCTCTTTGTCCAGGGATTCCCGGATCATATTGATACCAATAAATCCCAGCAGGATGAACGCGATCCAATGGTCAATCGCGGTTATCTTATCTTTGAACTGTACGCCCAGCAGATAACCGATCACCGGCATCAAAGCCTGGAATCCCCCAAACCAAAGACCTACGGCTGCCATGTTCTTTATCCTCAGCTTCTCCATGGAAAGCCCTTTGCATATGGAGACAGCAAAGGCATCCATGGACAGGCCAACCGCCAATGTAAATAACGTAAATAAATCCATAGTTTACTCCTGTTCATATGTATTCTGTTATCTTGTCATTGTATTGCCCATTATACTATACGGAGCAGATTTTGTAAAAATGTTTTTTTCGCGTTTTTTTCCAGGGAAAAGGCGTTTTTTTCTATTTACCAAAACGGATTCCCTGCTTATAATGGAGAAAATGGAGAAATTTAGTAAAGGAGAATATGATATGTTGAAAGAAACGTTTCACAACCCGCTTCTGCCCGGTTTTTATCCGGACCCATCCATCTGTCGTGTGGGGGATGATTACTATATGGTGACCTCATCTTTCGTATACTATCCCGGACTGCCTATATTCCACAGCAAGGACCTGGTCCACTGGGAACAGATCGGTCATGGCATACACAGACCTGAACAGCTCAATTACAAAAACTGCGAAACCAGCGAGGGACTTTGGGCACCCAGCATCCGATTCCACAAAGGAACCTTTTATATTATTAATACGTTCGTTTCCGAAGGACGTGAAGCAAAACGTGATAATTATATCATAACAGCTAAAAATCCTGCGGGACCGTGGAGTGACCCCATTGTGGTGGAGGGAGCCGACGGCATTGATTCCAGCCTGTTCTTTGACGAAGACGGATCTGTCTGGTACGTGGGAAATTTCATCAGTGATGAAAAGCTCTACGAAGGGCATCACGGCATTTACTTAAATGAACTGGACCCTGAGACACTGCAGTTCAAAGGACCCAGGACTATAATATGGGATGGCAAAAAAACCAGGAGCAAATGGATCGAGGCTCCCCATATCTATAAAAAAGACGGCTATTATTATCTGTTAGTGGCTGAGGGCGGCACCTTTGTAACCCACAGTGTACAGATGGCCCGCTGCCGCACCATTGACGGGGATTATGAGATCTGTCCCAGAAATCCCATTGTGACCCACCGGCATATGCCGCTTTTAAACCCTATTTCCGTTACCGGACATGCCGATATCGTAGAGACCCAGAACGGGGAATGGTGGATGGTACTACTGGCTGTACGCCCTTATGAAGGCGGGCACTACAACCTTGGCCGTGAAACCTTTATGGTTCCTTTTGTATGGGCAGAGGACGGCTGGCCTATGATCGACAACGAAACAGGACTCGTGCAGGAGGAGGAGCGCCTTCCGAAGCTGCCGCGCACCGTATATCCCCTTATGCCGGAGTGTGACAACTTTGAGGATGAAGCTCTTCAGATGCAGTGGAATACCATTCACCCACCGGTGGAACCTTTCTATTCTCTCACAGAACGACCCGGATATCTGCGGCTCATGACAAGACCACAGGTGATGGAAGAGATCTGTACTCCTTCTTTTGTGGGACGCAGGCAACGCCATAAGAGCTTTCTGGCTAAAACTGCCATGGAATTCCATCCGGCCTCAGACTGCGAAGAGGCAGGGATCGCACTGGTACAGGATGATCGCTTTCACTATCTGATGGTCATGAAGAAAAAGGGCACCACCCCTTACCTGCAGTTCTACAAAACAGAAAACGGCTGCCGTGCTCTGGTAAAGGAAACCGAGCTTAAAGACAGCAGACGTCTTTATCTAAGTGTTCAGGGAAACACTACGGACTATGATTTTTACTACGGATACAGCGAGTCAGAAATGATTCCTTTCCTGTCCGGTGTGGACGCCTCTCTTTTAAGCTCTGTTGTAAACAACGGCTTTACAGGCGTTTATCTGGGCATGTATACCAGCTCTGCTCACGAACCAAGCACCAGCTATGCTGATTTTGACTGGTTCCAGTACCAGGGAGAATAAAAGAGACTGCTGCCTGCAGGATTCCCATGCCGAAGTACATAGATCATGCCGGAGCGCAGATTTATGCGCTCCGGCATGATCTAAACACAACCGGCAGCATTTTTCTATATAGCGTTTTTCTATATAAGAGAAGAAAAGGCATCCAGATTCTCCTGCAGCATCCGGAAAAATTTCTCTGCATGATAGCCGTCATTTGCCGCATGGTTAAAGTTTCCGGTCACGGGCATTTTAATCCTTCCGTCTTTCTCCTGATATTTTCCCACTGTGATGAATGGGATGTAGCTCTCACTGCCTGACTCCGGATTCACGAAAGAGGCCGGACGCACATAACAGATAGACTGGTATGACGTGTTGGGCAGAATGGTAATATCCACACATCCCGGAACAGGTTTTCCGTAATAATACAGGGAACTGCCGTTCTCCGCCTTCTCTTTATCTTCCAGAAATGCCTCATAAAACCTCTTAAAATCACCGCTGAACTCTGTGACCATATGGGTGAACAGATGCCCTTCCCCTCTCCGCATAAGCGTGTAACACGGATTCAGCCGCTCATAATACCCTATGGACCCATCCACCTTTGCAAAGCGGAAATCCGCATCACTGTTTACCGTATTGGCAATGCACCAGCAGACAGACGGATAGAACTTATATCCCTTTCCATGTATGCCTTCCAAAAATCCTGTCACATCCACCTCTGAAGTCAGATTATAGGTATATCCTGCAAAGCGCTGAAATATTTCTTTTCTCTCCCAGTTCTCAAGATCAATTGTGTGAAACATAATTTCCTCCTTTTTCCGTTGGGTCTTTCTTACAGAATAGCTTTTTTCACCGGGTAAAACAAGCAGTATTTTTCATACAGACGGCAAAAAAGGTATCACTTTTACGCAATACCTTTTTTCCTATGTCAAATCTATTAGTCTACGCCTCCGGCGTTAAAAAATCCATCTCGTTGTCTCAGATACATCCATGGTAATGCCAGGACCCATCTTCGGATATATAGCTGAAAATACCAGATCCACTGCGAACAGGGCAACCAGCACAACACAGAGAACCACTTTTGGCGTCTTCGGGATTTTTCTGAACAGGTTATCCATTGCAGGTGCGGCTATATAGAGAATCACACATGCGCCTACGGCAAACAGTGTCAGAACTTCCAGACATACCCTTCCGTTAATGTTAAACAGGCTCTCACTGTAATCCCAATACTTTACGCCCCGGAACTGTTCCAGTGCCCATCCTGTGGTATATTCCAGGATACCGCTTCCTATGTACGCAAAGACAAATACATGAACCGGCTTTGCAGCAAATCTTTTCAAAAGCACCAGAGTCATCACACCGCCCACACCATATATGGGAAGCCACGGTCCCCATGTGGTGCCTCTGTTGATGATCGCTCCGTCCATGAAAATATGAAGAAATACTTCCCATAGCCATCCTACGGTTGACGCAGAAAAGAAAAATAATATTAAACTTGTCAGGGAATAGGCCCTGTCATATTCTGCTTCTATAAATCTTTCCTGTGCAAACTGTCTTCTCACACCCTCTGAGATTCTTACCACCATGTCTCTAGCCATTTCTTTCCCCTCCTTCTTTTTTCCTTTTCTTTATTATGGCTTTATCTTACCAACGAAAAAACAAGAAGGAATTGTAAAAATCCGAAAGAAATTATAAAGATATTATTTAAAAATTCCAAACCACTGTCACATTTTTATTTTTACGGTTGTACCCTCTTCCTCTGAGGATTCATAGTCCATCTTCCACCCATGGAGTTTTACGATCTCATAACATAGGCCGATTCCGTAACCGTTGCGCTCAGCTTCAGCTCTTGGAAACTCATGATTCCGGTTCAGGTAGTTTAACTTCTGCTTTTCTATATATTTTCCGTCATTCCATATACAGACACAGTTGTCCGAGGCAGTCACGGTCACATGCTTCCCTGCTTTTACGGCATTACTGATCAGGTTTTTAAACAGACAAAGGATAAGAGAGCCGTCCCCCTCTATGGCGTCCATGTGATTTTCCACGTGAATGTCGGGATATGCTTTTTTCATCTCACCAAGCAGTTCCCGCATCTCCAGCCTCTGGTATTTTATATTCCCTTCTCTCAGGTTTCCCATGACCAAAAGTCTGTCCACAGTTTCCCTGAGACTGCCGGCCTCCTTTACGATCTGTTCCCCTGCAAAGAAACGGTCCTCCTCTGTAATATTTCCCATCTGGATATACTGTCCATAGCCCTGCAGTACAGTCAGAGGTGTCCTCAGTTCGTGGGCAATATTATTGATCGGCATATAAATCTTTTTCATGGTCATGTAGAGCATGGTGCCTATCACTGTCTCCAGAAGCAGGGCTGTAACCAGGAAATACAGAAGTCTTCTGCTCTGTCCCCGGTATAAATCCTGAATGTTCTCCATATACACCACCTCACAGCCTTCCTCCCCGGTTCCTGCCTGACCGATGATGACTGCATAGCGTTCCCCTTTATAGGTCACAATATCCGCATTGCCCATAATCCCCACGCCCACCGGAAGGTGGTTCACAACGGTCCTCTCCCCGCGGCTCACGTTGATATAAGTTCTATTCCGGTAATAGCCCTGCCCCAGGTAAAGCAGCTTCTCCTCCCCATCCTCTGAACCCATCAGCCCTTCTACTGTATAGGCAAACTGCTGCTGTCTCTTTATAACGTCATTCATGCGGGTTTCCAGATCATTTTTAAATCCCATGGTAGCCAGAAGAAGCATGGACAGATTCAAGATCACCAGAAACAGAATATACGCTGCCAGATAATTTTTCTTCCAAAGCTGCATATCATATCTCCAGTCTGTATCCGTATTTGAATACTGTCTTGATATAATCCTCGAGTCCCAGTTTCTTCCGTATCCTCTGGATATGCACATCCACAGTTCTGTCATCTCCGAAAAAATCCATCCCCCAGGCCAGATCCAGAAGCTGGTTTCTGGAAAGAGCTATATTTCTGTTGACCAGCAGTACCCGCAGAAGCTCGAACTCCCGGTTGGTAAGCTCCACATCCGCCCCGCCTCTGGTGACCCGGTGTCTCTCCACGTCTACCCTCACTCCATCAATGGCAAATATCTTTTCTTCCCTGTGGAACCTTCTGAGCACTACCTGGACCCTGGCAACCAGCTCTTCCATGGCAAAGGGCTTTACAATATAATCCTCCGCGCCGCTGTTCAGCCCTCTTACCCGGTCTGTGACCTCATCTCGGGCTGTCACGTAGATGACCGGAACATCCCCTATCTGCTCCATCACCTGAAAACCGTCCATATCCGGGAGGTTAATATCCAGAAGTACGATATCCGGTTTTTCATTTACTGCTGCCCTGAGAGCCTCTCTGCCGGTGTATACTTGACAGCATTCGTGGCCCGTCATGGTGAGTGTTCTTTTCATCAGCTCATTTATGGACCGCTCATCTTCCACTATTAAAATATCTGCCATTTGTATCTGCCTTTCTGTCAGTTTTTCGGATGGTCTGAGGTGTTATAGGCGTTTTCTCCTATAGCGACCAGATCCTCCGCTGTCAAATCCTTTATCTTTGCACTCTCTGCATCCAGTCCGTGTTCTTCGCAGTAGGACTCAATGACCTGCTTTCCCCCGTTAAAAGCATAGATATCACCAAGATAGGTTTCCAGAGAGTCCATGCCCTCTCCCTTTTCCGTCAGGAGGGGTTTTTCTCCCATCTCATTGAGAAGCCAGAGAGCCTCCTCATAATTCCTCATTTCACGGGTGACATCTTTCATGGTGACACTGTCATAATCCAGACCGTATTTTTCACACACCTGTTTTACGATATTCTGGTCTGTCACCGCCTCTTTGTACAGCGTATCCTCATCCCAGGGTATATAGACTGCCGTTTCATCCTGTGCCAGTTTCTCCTCTGCGGCCTCTTTCACCTGCTTCTCCGCCGCGTTCTGTCCGTAAACGGCTATGGTCCCCGCTGCCGCAGTGACGCACAGGGTTACTGTGACAGCCGCCGCTGCTGCCTTATGCTGTTTTAATTTTTTCCACATCATAATTCTGCCTCCTTTTCCTGAATCCTGTTTTCTTTTTACATTTACAGCATAATCTACCCATGTTGCAGAGTTATTACAGACTTTCGCAAAAGAATTATATGAATGATTAAATTCAGAAATATTTTCATGCCTCTTCTTCCCATCATACTATAACTTAGAAAAAAGAACCATACCGCACGTATCCATGCAATATGGTTCTTCCTCTAAATTTTAAAATGCATCTCTTATCTGTTCTGTCAGCGCGTCCACATCCGCTGATTTTACCAGAAAACGCTCACTGCCGTTAATGGAAACACTGTCATATGTATCATCATAAGGATAATATGTCAGCTCAACATCAGGGGCATCCTCTGTGTTCCTTTTAAAGACTACCTGCAGCTTCACATCCCTGCTGCCTTTTTGCAGGCCGCCCTCCTCTATCTCCGAATCCAGCATTACACTTAAAAGAGCCTGATAGACGGCTGTAAAGTCCTCTTTTTCCACTTTCTTTCCATCCATTTTATACTGGTCCCTGCCCGGTTCCATGGTGTGCTCCTTGTTGTCGGTCTTGATCTCCACACGTTCCACGGTTTCAATGTTGACCAGCGCCGGAATCTTCAGGATATAGTCAAAAGGATTCAGTCCGTAAACCGCATCCAGCAAGGCGGAAGGAATCCTGTACACTGCGTCCTCATATCCCTCCACTGCCACATAGCGGTTTCCCTCTCCGTCTGCACTGCCTATGAGAAGAGTTGCGGTACTGTCTGCATACTTTGTCTTCTTGGCAGTATCCGCATCCATGGTATTCACAAAATCAATGGTCATGATGGTGGAGGTTCCTGTGATTCCTGTATCCACACCCTCCTCCACTGCCACCGGAGCCGTAAAATCCATTTCCTTCAGGATATCAAACAGCGTGTACATGGTTTCCGTGTTGACTGTTACGATCTCATCATAGGGGTTTAGTATCTCCCAATAATCAAAATCCATCTTATAATCAGCCGGCTCTTTGGAGAGATTAAAAATTTCGTTTCCGTCCTGTACCAGAACAAGCCTGCGGACACCGTCCGGGATGAACTGAGGATGTTCCGACACTGCTGTCCCGGGTTTCTCTTCCGCGGCCTTTGCTTCACTTTTTCCCTTTTCCGTCTCTGCTTTTTCTGTCTTTTCCCGGGACGCAGATTCCGCTTTTGTCTCCTGACCGCAGCCTGAGATCACTCCGGCTGTCAGAGATGAGACGATACCCCAAATCATCAGTTTCCGTAAAATTTTCCTCATATTCATCTCTCCTGTCTTATAAGATCACATCCAGCTCCACTGTTTTTCTGCCTGTCAACTGCTCACTTCTTGCATCCGGCTGAGAGGTTCCCGCAAACAGTTTAAAGTGTCTGCTGTCAATATGACGTTCGCCCGCCTCATCCACCACATTCATGGCTGCATTGGCAACTGTCACAGTAATGGTCCTGCTCTCACCTGCTGCAAGGGATACACGCTTAAATGCGCACAGGCTGTAATTACGCACTGCAAGGGGGGATCCCATATCCTTGATATAGATTTCCACCACGTCTTCTGTTGCCGCGCCGCCCTCATTTTTAACGGTGAGCTTCACTTCAATATCTGACTGGGCTGTCACCTTTCCTGTGATCTCTGCGTCCGTCACTTTTACATCGCCGTATGTGAGTCCGTAGCCGAATGGGTAAAGTGCCTCTTTTTCCATATAACGGTAGGTGCGGTTCTTCATGCTGTAATCGGTAAACTCCGGCATTCCCTCTAAATCCTTGTAGAAGGTGATCGGAAGCTTTCCTGATGGTGAAACTTTACCAAACAGCAGGTCTGCCACTGCTTTTCCGCCTCTTGCGCCCGGATACCATGCGAGCAGGATACCATTGCAGTTTTCATCCGCATAGTTCATATCAATGGCACTGCCTGCCATAAGCACCACGATGGTAGGTTTACCCACAGCAGTCACCTTTTCTATGAGTTCCTCCTGTACTTTCGGCAGATGAAGGTCGTGTTTGTCGCCGGAGGCATCACTGTTTCCGGTATCTCCCTCCTCACCTTCCAGAGACTCATCCAGTCCCACACAGAGAACTACCACATCGCTGTGCTCTGCTGTGATAACTGCTTCTGAGATCCTGTCCTGGTTCCAGGCCAGATTTTCCACTTTGTCTTTATACAGATGGCAGCCCTCAGAATAGAGTACGCGCACATCATCTCCCACTTCATCCTGAATACCTTCCAGAACTGTGATATATCTGGATGAGGTTCCGTGATAGTTTCCGATAAGGGACGCACGGCTGTCTGCATTAGGACCAATGACACCGATGGTCTTCAGTTTAGATTTATCGAGAGGCAGAACACCGTCATTCTTTAAAAGAACACAGCCCTTTCTTGCCATATCCAGAGCTTTTTCCACATGCTCTTTGCACTCAACCACTTCATACGGAATATTGTCATACTCACTTCCGTCAAAAAGTCCCAAAAGGAAACGGGTTGTGAACAGTCTCTCCGCTGCCAGTGTGATATCCTCCTCTGTGATCAGTCCATCCTCAATGGCTCCCAGAAGATGCAGATATGTATTGCCGCAGTTTACATCACATCCCTTTTTCAGCGCAAGGGCAGCGGACTCTCTGGCATTTTTCGTCACCTTGTGGTTCTCGTGGAAATCTTTGATGGCCCAGCAGTCAGAGGTGAAATGTCCTTCAAAGTTCCATTTTCCCCTGAGAACTTCTTCCATCAGATAGGTATGGCCGCAGCACGGCTCTCCGTTTGTTCTGTTATAAGCACCCATGACAGATTCCACGTCAGCCTCTGTGACCAGAGCCTCGAAAGCCGGCAGATATGTCTCCCACATATCCTTCATGGTTGTCTCAGCGTCGAATTCGTGGCGGATGGATTCCGGACCGCTGTGCACTGCGTAATGTTTGGCACAGGCTGCGGCTTTCATCACTTCCCCGTCACCCTGGATACCTTCCACAAATTTCACACCTAATCTGGAGGTCAGATACGGGTCCTCTCCGTATGTCTCATGGCCTCTTCCCCAGCGCGGGTCACGGAAAATGTTTACATTTGGGGACCAGAAGGTCAGTCCTTTGTAGATATCCCTGTCTCCGTGTTTGGAATACTCATTGTACTTTGCACGTCCCTCTGTGGCAATGATATCGCCCACCTTTTTCATTTCCTCGTCGTCAAAAGCCGCTGCCATACCGATGGCCTGGGGGAACATGGTTGCCACACCTGCCCTTGCAACGCCGTGCAGAGCCTCATTCCAATAGTTATAGGTGGGGACATCCAAACGTTCCACCGGGGATGCGTCATACTTTAACTGGGATGCTTTTTCCATCAATGTCATTTTAGATACCAGTTCTCTCGCTTTTTCTCTGGCGGCTGCTCTCTCTTTTTTGTGGTCTCTCATCAATCTTTCTCCTTTAATTTTTTATATTCCGGAACCATTTCACATGGATTCCCGTTTTCTGTTTTCATCTTACACCATACCTGCCGGGGATGCACATATTTCCTTGCTGTTTCCTGCTCATTTTTTGCGTTTGGTTACTATTCACGGACGAACAGTAACTGTGTTTGTCCTCTCTGCGGCAAAGCGTATCTACTGCAAAAAGGTATGGCACTGTATACCTTTAAGCATAGTGTACCATACCTGTATTCCAACCGTAATAAAAAAAAGTTACTTCCTTCTATAAATTTCCGCCTTTCTCCTATACGAAATGCTGTATCTCCTCCCTGTACTTTGTGGGGGACTTTCCTGTGTGCTTCTTAAACGCCAGAGAGAAGTAATTCGTATCCCGGTATCCCACCATCATAGCAATTTTTCCGGTCTTCATGCTGGTGGTTTCCAACAGGGATTTTGCCTTCTCTATGCGCTTTCTCACTATGTATTCGTTGCAGCCCTCCTTTGTCACACGCTTAAAAAGTCTGGAAAAATAATTGGGCGTGATATACAGGCTTGCCGCGATATTGGATACGGAAAGCTCCTCTGTCAGATGTTCGTCTATGTAATGCTTTGCCTTTGTTATGATCTCATGGACATTCTCTTCCTCTTTGCACAGAAGCTGGGAGATGAACATGCGTGTTACCTCACATGCCTCCTCCCTGTCAGCGCAGATGAGGCTTTTTGAGAGGGAATCCAGTTTTCCCGATTCCACCTCCCCGGAATCTCCCAAATAGGAAAAATAGAGGGCAGATGCGATCTCAAAACAGTTTCTGCGCACCATAGCCGGTGACAGATTATAGGACTGGGTCGCTTTTGAAAATGTATTAAATGCCTTCATGACATAATCCGTATTTCCCACATTTGCGCACATGATACACTTTAACTCCGCAAAGATATCCCTGAAAATATCCGCCTTATTCTGCGCGCCAAAGGTCTGTACAATATCACGTATTCCCTCTTTTTCATTGTCCAGCAGATAACGGGCGTCATTGTAAGAGATGAAGAGATTGCAAAATCCATGCACTGCGCTCCCCACCACCATCTTGGGTTTTACGTCAAATTCATCCCTGAGGATATCTGACAGTTCCTCAATGGCATCCAGCACCACGTCTCCCGTCTCTGCCTCGAACCAGGCGATGGCAATGGTGCTGTCATCGTCTGAGAAGGTGATTCCCCTCTCCTGGGCATCCACCATGCCCATGCAGATATTTTTCACAGACATGGCCTGGAAGTTCTCTTCCGCCGGCTGCTGATTCATATACAGAGTGGGCACGATCAACATGAGCTTTAGATCACGTTCTGTATCAATGTGATAATATTCTCTCAGATTATCCAGAATGCCGCACATATCCTCCCGCTTGTGCACCAGATTCCTCATGTAATGCTCCAGCTCTGTCTGTTCCGCCGTTCCCTGGGTCCTCTGGAGAAGTCTCAGATTCTTTTCCTCTGCTTTTAAGTCCTCCAGATAATTCACCTGCTTGCTCACAGCCCTCGCAAGCTCCTCCTCCTCAATGGGCTTCAGGAAAAAGTCCTGTACCTGAAGGCGGAGGCTCTGCCTCGCGTACTCAAAATTATCATATCCTGTGAGCACGATGACCCTAAGCTCGGGAACTATCTTCCGTGCCTCCTCAATGAGTTCCAGACCAGTCATCTCTGTCATCTGGATATCAGAAATCATAATTTCCGGCTTCTTCTCTCTGATGATACCCAATGCTTCCTTCCCTGAGGCCGCATCGTAAACTTCACTGATTCCAAGACTCTCCCAGGGCAGAACTTTTTTCATGCCCAGGCGAATCATTTTCTCGTCATCCACAATCAAAATTTTATACATGAATCATCTCTCCCCGTATGATACCGTCTTCCACTTGTGTCACATAAGGCAGGCGTATCTCCACTGTCACCCCGCCAGATTCATTTCTCAGGTAATAAAGTCCGAACTCCTCCCCATAGAGAAGCTCAATCCTTTTATTTACATTTCTCACACCATAGCCAAAGGAATCGTCGTATTCTGAGAGATGCTGGTTCATCTCATCAATCTGCTGCTGGCTCATGCCGGTTCCCGTATCCGCCAGGGTGATGAGAACATCGCTGCTTCGCTTTCTCACCTTCAGGAATAAACTTCCTGTCTTTCCCTCCTTCACCTTGATCCCATGGTAGATAGAATTCTCCACCAGGGGCTGCAGTGTCAGCTTGGGGATCATCACATCAGATGCAGCTTCCTCCACGTCAAATTCACTTCCGATAATGTCATCATACCGCATATTCTGGATGATCAGATAATTCCGCACATGTTCCAGCTCCATTTTCAGCGGGATCACATCATGTCCGCCGCTTAAACAGATGCGGTAATACTTTGCCAGAGCCTTCACAAGCGTAGATATCTCTTCATTGCCGTCCACCATGGCCTGCCAGTGGATACACTCCAGGGTATTGTACAGGAAATGGGGCTGTATCTGGGACTGGAGGGCATTAAAACGGATCTGTTCTATCTGATGCTGCTCCATTTTCACCTGGTCCATAAGTACCAGGATCTCCTCCATCATGGAGTTAAACCCAACTGCAAGCTTGGTAAAATCTTCCCCCATATGTTCCACGTTGATACGTGTTTTCAGGGAACCTGACGCCACATCGTCCATTTTCCGCACCACCTTGTCCAACGGACGGTATACCTTGCTGATGATACGCTTGACCACCATAAGGCTCAATGTGAGCAGAAACAGCAGGATGAATGCCATGAGGAAAATGGTCCGGATACTGGATTTGTAAAGCTCCATCATAGGCACACTACTCACTACATAGAAACGCCAGTTGGAGACCTTCTGGTAGATATACAGCCTGCCGTCCTTACTAAAAGTGCCGGACACTCCCTTCATCTTTGGGATAAAGTCCACATTCGTCCCAATCTTCTCCTTATCTCTGGCGGAGATCATCATTCCATCTGTATCAACCACCATGGACTCCAGCCTTTTTGAACTGTCATATTCCAGAATCTGCTGCAGACTCGGATCTGTAAAGTTCATACAGAGAAGCCCCAGCTCCCCCAGTACCCGGTTCGTGTCATAAATAGGGAAATAGATATTCAGCGTATATTTTGTACCGTTAAAATACGCATTGTTGAAGCACATCTTTATAGAGCTGTCCTGCACCGTTTTGCACTGTTGGGAATCAAAGGTGTAAACCTGGGAAAACTGTGCGGCTGATATGGCGATCTGCCCCTTGTATATGTAATCATCCGGGGACTTTCCCACAACAGCAATAAAATTCATATCTGAATGCATGTTGGAAATACTCGCCAGTATGTTGTACGCATTGTTTTTCAGCCCGCCTGTCTCTTTAGAAAAATTTGCTGTTTTCAGGTACTGCTGAATGGATGTATCCATAACTGTGGCGATTGCAAGTGTTTTATAATTATCCAGTGAGCTTTTAAAGTTTTCAGCCGTTGTGCTGTTCTGTGCCTGCAAAAGCTCTATGGACTGCTGTTTCATGGATGTGACAGAAGATATTGTGGATACTGCCAGTACAATAAGTGTGGTGGCTATAATGGATACCGTCACTAGAAGCTGCATTTTTTTGTCAAATTTCCATCGGCTTATTTTTTCCATCCACTTTCTCATAAATGTTCCTGCCCTTCTACCGTTTTCTGTCCTATATCATACCATATTCCACAGCCAATGTGTGTCTGAAAATTGTTTTCGCCAAGCCTTGCGTCACAATTTACGGGAAAGCATTTTTTCTCAGTCAGAAAAAGCTGCCGCCTGGATATACATCCGGCAGCAGCTTTGAAGTCACAGTGCACTCAACCTTTTACAGCTCCTGCAGTCATACCTTTTACCAGCTTATCCTGGAAAATAATGAACATGATGATCATCGGCAGAAGAGTCAATGTCAGGACAGCCATGATCATAGGTGTATTCATAGAATACTGGCCCTGGAATTCCCAGATTGCCAGAGGCAGGGTACGGTTGGCAGATGACTGTGTCAGTGTGTAGGCAAAGGAGAACTCATTCCACATATTTACACCGTTGTAAATTGCCAATGTAGCAAGGCCGGGTTTTGCCAGCGGAAGGATCATGGAAAAGAACATCTGGATCTTGCCGCAGCCGTCGATCTCAGCGGACTCTTCAATCTCCCGCGGAATCTCTTTCATAAAGCTTGTGAGAATGAAAACGGAAATAGGAACCGCAAAAGCGATATAAGGTCCGATCAGTGCCCAGATACTGTCATACAGACCTGTACTTTTAGCCATCTTGAACACAGGGATCAGGGTAATATGCACCGGTATGGACATACATGCCACGATCAGCGCATAGATCGGATTGGCCAGTTTAAATTTAAATCTTGCAAGCGGATAGGACGCGCAGGAAGCAATAAACAGTAAAAGTATCAGGGAGATAGCAAGAACGATCACACTGTTTTTGAAATATGTACCGAATCCGCCTTTTAACACTTCTGTGTAGTTGTTCCAGTTCAAGGCATCAGGAAGCTGGAACACACCTTTTGTCAGCATCTCAAACTTCTCTTTGAAAGAGTTTAATACCATAAATACAAAAGGCATAAAGGATACTGCCAGCCAGAAAATCGCCAGAATAAAGGCAACCGTCCAGGCTGTTACACTTTTTACTCTGCTCTTCTTATAATTATCCATTTTTTCAGTCCTCCTTCTTTCCATTTAACAGCTTCATGGTGATCAGGGATACCATACTGATCAGGATAAACATACCGCCGGCTACTGCGGAACCATAACCCATATTAAACGTCTTAAAGGACTGCTTATACATATAGGTTGCCATCAATTCCGTAGAGGTTCCCGGACCGCCGCCGGTCATAACATAAATCAAATCAAAGTATTTCAGAGATCCTACCATGGAGAGGATCGCCGCACTCTTCATGGATGGAACCAGAAGGGGAAGTGCTATTCTCCAGAAATACTGTCCTCTGGTGGCTCCGTCAATCCTTGCCGCTTCAAATACGTCATATGGAATATTGGTAAATGCCGCCATAAAGTACACCATATAGAATGGGGTGAACTGCCAGCAGATAACCATGATGACCGTCAGCAAAGCTGTCTTGGGATTTCCCAGAAGGTCAATGTTGCCGCCTCCGAACCAGCCTGAGATGGTGCTTACGAGACCGCCGTTTGTTGCCAGTGCATATGTAAAAAGAAAACCGATCGCAACAGATGACATCAGCAGGGGAATAAACCAGATAACCTTAAAAGGAGTAAGTTTCTTCCCTCCGAAATCCAGAAATGTTGCCAGCGCAAGTCCAATGGGGATCTGGATACAGATAGATAAGATCATAATGATAACATTGTTCTTGAACGCAACCCAAAAGCTGGTGTCTGCAATAAGTTTTTTCCAGTTTCCGATTCCAATAAATTTCTTAGCCGCGGAGATTCCGTTCCACTGGTAACCACTTGTAATAAAAGTATCTACGATGGGATAGAAAATAAATATTACCATTAAAATGGTGACCGGTGCCAGGAAAAGCGCCGCAACTCTTCGTGTGTTTCTCTGCCTCATCTGGGCCAGAGAAATACCTTTTTCATTCATAATAGAAGCCCTCCTTTTTGTTTCTGAAATCTTTTACGTAACTGTTTCGTTACCTTTCTTATAACTGTTCAGTGTCCTCTTTTACTTGGCTGCTGAATAGTTACCCTTTCTTTTCTTATTATATATACTAACAAACCGGGTACTGAAAAGACATAGAACAATCTACGCATTATCTATAAATATTTGTCTTTTAAAAACAGAAAAATCATGTACTAGAAAGCGCCCTGCCCGCAAGGGACAGAGCGCTTTTTATCATGTAAAATTATTCAGCCTTAGTGCTTAAATACTCATCCATTGCCTTCTGCATAGAATCCTGTGCTTCCTGCGGAGTCATGGTCAGACCGAACACTTCCTGTAATCCATCAAGATGAGCAGTTGCAACTGCCGGCGGCAGATACTGGTCATACCAAAGCTGGATTTCCGGAGCATTATTTGCTGTCTCAACAATCTTTTTGGCAACCGGGTCTGTGATCTTCTCTTCGATTCCTTTTACCGGCGGAATCTTTCCTTTTTCAATCTCAAAGTCAATAACTTCATCAGAGAGATGTGCCTCTGCGCATTCAAATGCTGCTGCCAGCTTGTCGCCTTCACAGTTAAATGTGATGAACTGGTCACCTACTGTACCGATCTGGATCGTAGCGTCTGCATCAGAGCCTTCAATTGCCGGGAATGGGAACCAGTCAATTTTCTGATAGAAGTCTTCACTGTCAGAGGAGAAGGTACCTGTATACCAGGAACCGCACAGGAGCATGCCTGCAGTCTCCTGATACATGAGCTGTTTTGCCTGTCCGTCATCCTCACTCAGAGAGTTTACACCTTCCGGGAAGTAGCCTGCATTCACCCATTCCTGGATCTTCTCACCGGCTTTGATGAAGCAGTCATCTGTAAATTTACCTTCGCCTGCAACTGCTTTCTGGAATGGTTCCAGTCCGCCGTAACGTGCTGCAAGGCTCATGAAGTACATGGATCCTGTCCATTTAGAACCGTTAGCCAGGGCAAAAGGAGTAATGCCGTTGTCTTTGAGTGTCTTACAGATATTCTCTAAGTCACTGAGTGTTTTCGGTTCTGAGAGGCCATATTTTTCAAACATTTCCTTGTTGTAGAAAATACCTGCAAGAGATACATTCTGATAAGGAACCGCGTACACATGATCATTGTATGTAGCCTGGGAAACAGCGGCATCCATGAGTTTATCCTTGATATCAGATGCATTGAACAGGTCGTCGATCGGCTGTCCGAAACCGGAATCTATGTATTCATACATAGGACCGCCAGACCAGTTGGAATACATATCCGGGCACTCGCCTGAGCTCATGGCAACCACCAGTTTCTCTTTATAAGTATCGTTCTGTGTCGGCACGGTTGTAACGGTATAGCCTGATTCTGTCTCGGAGTTAAATTTGTCTACTGCCTTTGCAATAACATCTTTGTCCGGGCTTTCTGTACCGATGTTCCAATAGACGATCTCCTTGCTGTCGTCTCCGGAATCTTTCTTTTCTGTTGTGTCTTCTCCTGAGGTTTTACTTTCGCTTCCGCCGCTGTTCCCTCCATCACTGCCGCATGCCGCCAGTGTTGCTGCCATAAGTGCGGTCATAGAAAGAGCAACCAGTCTTGTCATTCTTTTCTTCATTTTTTTCCTCCTTTAAATGAAATACATATGTTACTTTACGTGTAACCATTCAGTGTAACTGTGAATGCACTGAACAGTTATCTTTATGCCTTATATCATAGTCCACTTTTGAACTAATAACCATAAAATAAAGTGTCCTCATTATATAATATTCTTACCTGAAAGGCGGATTATTTATATAGTTTTCCCATTATCCATGTAAAAAAACAGAAAAAAGAGAAAAAGCCGACAATGAAATTCCCTCATTGCCGGCTATCTGCCCAAATCTTATCCTATTTTTATATCAACGTTTATTCCTCGTCGTGGCTGCTGTTATACTCATCCATTGCCTTCTGCAGTTCTTTATTGGCCTCTTCAGGTGTCATTGTAAGACCGAATAATTCCTGACAGGTATCCTTATGTGCCTCAGATACAACCGGCGGCAGGTACTGGTCATACCAGAGCTGTACAGAGGATGCATTTGTGGCAGCCTCCAGGATCTGCTGGCTGACCGGGTCAGTGATCATGTCTTTTGCTTTCTTGACCGGAGGAATCTTACCGTTCTCTACCATGAAATCCAATTCCTCATCATCAAAATAGTAGCTTGCCATCTCAAATGCCGCATCCAGCTTCTCACCTGTACAGTTAAAGGTCAGGAATCCATCACCAATCGTACCGATGATGATAGAAGCATCCGCTGAGGAGTCATCAACTGCCGGGAACGGGAACCAGCCCAATTTGTTGTAGAACTCTTCGCTGTCCTGTTTAATAGTTCCGGTATACCAGGAACCGATACAGGTCATGGCAGCTTTATCCTGATATAAAAGCTGTTTGCCCTGTCCGTCATCCTCACTCAGAGAGTTCACACCTTCTGGGAAATATCCTTTTCCGACCCATTCCTGAATCTTCTCTCCGGCGTAGACAAAACTCTCATCTTCAAAGGTTCCCTCGCCGGAAACTGCTTTCTGGAAAGGTTCCAGACCGCCGTAACGGGTAGCCAGGTTCATGAAGTACATGGAGCCTGTCCATTTAGAGGCATTGGCCAGTGCAAATGGGGTGATCCCGTTCTCTACAAGAGTATCACATACCTTTTCCAGCTCACTGACTGTTGTGGGAACCTCCAGATCATACTGCTCGAACATATCCTTATTGTAATAAATACCGGAGATAGCTACATTCAGCACCGGAAGTCCATATACTTTTCCATTGTAAGTTCCCTGTTCCAGAGCTGCGTCCATAAGTACATCCTTCAGACCGTATTTTTCGATGTACTCATCAAGAGGCTGACCGAATCCTGCTTCCACGTACTCGATCATAGGACCGCCGGACCAGGTCTGATAAATGTCAGGGCACTCACCTGAACTGACAGCCACCACCAGCTTTTCCTTATAGGTATCATTCTGAGTGGGAACATAGGTCACCTGATAACCGGTCTCTTTCCCTTTGCCGTCATTGTATTTGTCAATGGCATAATTCCAGATGCTTTTGTCCGGGTCCTCTGTGCCGTTAGCCCACATGATGATCTCTTTATCCCCGTCCTTGCTGCCGGAGGATGCGGTGCTCTCCTCTTTTTTGCCTTCCTCTGTACCGCCGCTGCTGTCCCCTCCATTGGAACCACACGCACCCAGAGCTGCTGCCATAAGTACGGACATAGATATGGCTGCCAGTTTCATCATCCTTTTTTTCATATTGCGTCCTCCTTGTATTATATAATATATACAATTCTTATGGACTTATCATAGCATTCATTGTGCGTATTTCCTATTAAAAAAAGTGCTCTTCTTCTATAATATTCTTACATCTTGTGCAGTTGTCCCGTAAATATCTGTAAAGATTCCTCTGATCGATTCCTCTGATCCTTCTCTCTCCCTGTATCCTTGTCAGGCCATATGTCTGTTATAAAAATATATAGTCAGTCCTGCAAACAGCGGAATTTCCACCGCCAGAGCCACAGGTATCACGAACGGTATCCAAAATGATACCCCACCCAGATAGAGGAAATTGAAGTCAAACAATTCATAGAAAAAGCTGCTTCCCAGACCAAGCCCTCCTGTGGGCAGTATGCAGCGTATCCAGCCGGCCAGATTTCCGCTGCTCATCTGTCCAATAATAATGGGGAGCAGACAGAGGACCATGCCTGTGATGACTGCTGCCTGAACACTCCTGCATATGGATGATATCATCAGTGTGCATAAAACTGCAGCTATAATGGTAAGGAAACCAACCCCTGCTCCCACTAAAAGCATCTGTCCCAGGTTCATATTAGGCAGACTCACTGCTGAGTACACCATCTGTATGGAGTTTTTCATACACTCCCCGCCAAAGATGCTTTTCATAAGAAATAGGTATACGGCAGTTCCTGCCGCCACCGTGGCTGCAGATATGAAAAACATAACAGTTAATCTGGCCACTGCCAGCCGTCTTCTCCCATATCTGGTACACCGCTGTATATCATCTGCTTTTGTCTGATAGTCAGATGAAAAAGTCGGCGCTGCCAAAAGCACACAGATAAATTCCAAAAGAAGAAGATAAAGGATCAGATAATCTCCCGCATCTTTGTTAAAGCCGGGATAATATTCATAGGGCTGTTTCACCTCAGCGTAAAGGGCACTGGCTTTTTTTTGGGCATCCGGATGCTTCTTCTGTTCCATGTTCATAAGACTGTTCAGACGTTCTGTACACTGTTGGTAAAACTGTCCGGCATTTTTAGGGTCTATCTCCATGATATCCGGCGCGATACCTGTTGTTTTATCCGCATTTACCTCCCGGACAACATGGATCACAGCTTCAATAGGCAGAATTTTTTCATTATATACATTGAGAGGAAAGTCTTCACCTGACGTAGGGCCATACTCATTTACACAGGCCTGATAGGTTTCCAGTGCCGCCTGTATCTTATCCGGTGTTATGGTTCCTGCGGATACTGCCTGCTTTTCTTTTATGATCTCTATGGCTTTTTTTCCGGTTATGGTTATCTGTTTCCCGCTCTCATCCAGATAGGAATACTGCACAAAACTCATGGGAAAATAGGCCATGATAAGAGACAGCAGAAGCGCTGCCGCCAGAAGGAAGGGCACAGTCCTTGTCTTCATAATTCTTTTCCATTCTGCTTTTAACAATCCCATTTACTCCGCCTCCTTTTCAAACCGGCTCTCCGGAAACAGCCAGAGATACAGATCCTCCAGTCTGGGCACCTCTTTTACGGAATCCGCGACTTGGGGCTTTTCAGATAAATATCTGATGGAAACCTGTCCGTCCGCCTCATTTTTCAGATTCACGATCTGCAGTTTTCTCTCATACTCTGCAAGCTGTCCCAAAGGTACCAAACCTGTCCAGACCTTATCCTCCACCATGGTGACCAGCTCCTTTGTTGTACCGGTTGCCAGTATTTTTCCGTCTTTCATCACTGCGTTGCATGTGGCAATATACTCCACATCGGAGACAATATGGGTGGATATGAGCACGATCCTGTCATGGGAAGCAAATTCTGAGAGCAAATTACGGAACCGCACACGCTCCCCCGGGTCAAGGCCGCTTGTGGGTTCATCCAGAACCAGCACCTCCGGTTCATTGAGCAGAGCCTGGGCAATCCCCACCCGGCGCTTCATTCCCCCTGAAAGCTTCACGATCTTTTTCTTCCTGACATCCAAAAGAGTCATCTTCTCCAGAAGCTCTTCTATCCTTCTTTTTCCTTCTTTTTTCGTCAGTCCTTTCAGCACTGCCATATACTCAAGGTAGTCCTGGACTGTAAATTCAGGATAAAAGCCAAACTCCTGGGGCAGGTAGCCGAAAATATCCCTGTATTTCTCCCCCAGCACCTGGATCGAAATGCCGTCATAGAGCACTTTCCCTTCTGTAGGCTTCAGTATTCCGGCCACCATGCGCATGAGCGTTGTCTTTCCCGCTCCGTTGGCACCCAGAAGTCCCCATACTCCAGGCGTCAGCTTCAGGCTCACCTGACTGACTGCTGTCTTGTCCTTATATTTTTTTGATATCTGATCTATGGTCAGTTCCATCTTCTTCCTCCTTATCTCATTATTGCCATATCTCCACTGCTGTTTCCATTCTGTCTGCTCTGCGGAGCTGGCGGATATCCCACAGGACTGCCACTGCACACACTATCATCCATCCCTTCTGAAACGAATGCTCATAAAAACCGTGACAGTAATAATACATCAGCAGGAGAATCACCACAGTTCCTATTCCTGCCCCAAAGCAGGCTCTCAGTATATATTGCATTTCCACATGCACGGCAATGGTCATGTAAATACTCCCCAATACCAAAAAGGGCATCAGAAGATATAGTACCGCAACGCCCGGATTTCCCCCCATACCAACCACTGAAAATAAAAACAGCAGTACCAGCATCAGGAAATCCCCTGCGCTTATGATCATCAATCGGGCAGTCAGCAGACGATTAGAGGAAAACCTGGAGACCTGTTCTGTCTCCGCCATCTGATAGCGCCGGGATCTGGCAAGCATGGGCAGAGAAGGGAAGAGCAGAAACACACTGGCAAAACACAGCAGTACCGGGAGATGCCGTCCCCACAGATATCCCATATCACCGCGATATAGTGTATAAAAAAATGCATAGACTGCCATCAGGGCAGCCGCCTGCGCTCCCCACGTCCTCCAGCCCATGAATCTGACCTGGCCTGCCATGAACTGCCAAAAGGAAATTCTCCTGTTTCCGGAAGCGGCGCGGTATTCCTGTCTTGCGGCCAGCATAACAGCCCCTCTTCCACTCTCTTCTATATCCAGGTCAGTCCTTTTCTGCAGACTTTGCCGCATCCTTTCCTCTATGTCAGATTTTCTCATACGGAATTCCTCCTTTCTCCAGCTCCTTCTTCATTCTCTTCAATGCTGCCCGCAGTCTTGACTGTACTGTTCTTACAGGCAGATCCAAAATCTGTCCGATTTCCCTCATAGTCAGGTCATGGGCATAGCGAAGATATATGATCTCTCTCTGCTCTTTGGACAGTTCTTTGATCAAAAGTATAAAATCCATCTCTGTCTCTGCCCTTGAATATCCATGCTCCAGGCATTCCAGAGTGTCCGGTATCTGTTCCTCCTGGTGTTTTTTTCTCCACATATCTACACACGTATTGGCTGCCACCTGGTATAAAAAAGCGCGGAATTTGCCCTTGTGCACATAACGGTCCAGATACCGCACGGTTTTAAGGAATGTCTCCTGAACGGCATCCTCTGCGGTCTGCCTGTCTTTTGTGTGACAGATGCAGTACCGGAGAATATCCGCGTAGTACAGGGATATCAACTCATCCAGGGCACTCATATCTCCATATTCCAGTTTTTTTAATAGTTTGTCTTCACGCGTCAAGATTTCCTCCTATAGGGCGTCCCCTGCTTAATATAACGTATCAGGTGCAGGAAAATGATTCAGCTTTTTTTATTTTATCAAAAAAAGGCAAAAAAAAGAATGCCTGTCTGCATGATACGATGCAGACCTGCATTCCTTTTTCGTAACTGTTCAGCGCTCTCACTGTTATGAGCCAAAATCCATTATCTTCTTTTCTTTTTAGCAATTACTGAAGCGGCTATGACTATTACTGCCGCTCCGGCACCCAGAACAGGTAGTAAGATGTCAGTGTCATCCCCTGTCTTGGCTGATTTGGAGGTTGTTGTGCCGCTGCCGGACTTTTTAGCCGGAGTCGTTGTCGGTGTGGTCCCTTTATTTCCGCTGCCGCCGGTTCCGTCATTTTTATCGCCGCCCTGGCTACCGTCGCCGCCCGGATCCTTGGTATCATCACCGCCGGGATCCTGTTCGTCTCCGCCCGGTTTATTGCCATCTCCGCCCGGAGTGGGATTTTCACCCTTTGCTTCCACTGTAATGGAAGCAGTATGGGTTTCATTGTGTCCTATATTGCCGCTGTCTCCGGCCAGTTCCTCAATATCCACCCGAATATCTGCAGTATCGCCGGCCTTTACGCCCTCTGCCAACTGAAATGTCATCTCAATCAGACTGCCGTCTTCCGAAAGAGAAGCTGAAGAGGCAAATGCTGCCACAATTTCACCCTCATCCTTGTTCCCGGTCAGACAATCATTGATCTCACATAAGGCCCCGGACAGCGCACCTCCGACGCTGTCTGCAGTGAGAACAAGTTTGGATGCATCGTAATGGATACGGATCTTTCCATTGGTCACTTCCTGGGCGTCTGTGATCTCACAGTTCACCTGAACCTGACTGCCCTCCTGTGCCTTACCCGGGTTTAACGCGATTTCTGTTCCACCTGCGGCCCAGACAGGCATTGCCTGTACAAACAGAAGTGCACTCATACATAACATTGCTATTTTTCTGGTTCTCTTTTTCATATAGGTTACCTGCCTGTTCTCCTGGATTTTCCTCTAAAATTTAGAAGGTTGTGATCTTCTCTGCTGCCATCTGAAGTATTCTGGTCGCGTCAGTTGTGTTGGTCTCATTGTCTGCATTCACATCACCGATTAGGATCTGTTCTTCTGTCAGTTCTTTGAGTCCTACACTGTACTGCAAAAGCAGTGCACTGTCTGCTGCATTCACAACACCGTTCAGATCCACGTCACCGAGAAGTCTTACTTCTTCCACTTCTTTTGTAAGTTCTGTCACTGCTGCATTGATCTCATCCTGAACTGCCTCTGGATCGTCATAGACTATCTGAGCTTTGTCAAGAGCTTCCTGCAGCCCCTCAATACTTCCTGCCAAATATCTGCCTGAATTGTTGAGGATTTCCTGGGCTTTTGCCATAACGGTCTCCAGTGCTGCCTTATTGCCTTTGAATACAAGGCCTGTAATGGCTTCTTCCAGTGCCTGACGAGCCTCTCTCGCTTCCTGACCTGTCAGTTCTGTATTGGCTGCTGTCTGTCTTGCTGTTTCGAGCTGGTTCTGAAGTCTTTCCACAGATTCTGTTGTGTATTTGCCGGAATCCTTCAGGATAGTTTCTGCCTGTGCAATGACCGCATGCAGGCGGGCAAAATCCTTATCTAACATCTGAGATACTGCGGTGAGCAGATTTGTGGTTGCCTCATTAACTGCAGTCTGTCCTGCCTCTACTTCATCCTCACCGTATTCTGTATCCAATACAGTCTTGGCTGCCTCTAATGCGTCTTTTACTGCCTGGACACTGCCTTCTGTATAGCGTTCTTCTGTGGCCGGATCCGCGAGGATTGCTTCCGCTCCCTGGACAGCGGCTTCCAGACCAAACTTCTGTACACCCGGTTTCAGAGATGTGATCGCGTTTATCAGTTTACTAAACGCGTCATCCACCTGTCCCTGTGTTGTCTCAAGGCTTGTCAGAATCTCATTCGCCTCAGTAAGAGCCTCTTCCACTGCTGCCCAGCTCTCCGGTGAGAAGGACTGGCTGCCGTTTGCAAGGTTCTCGGCCATGGTAATGGCTAATTCCAGACCCTTGGTATCTACTGTAAGCTTAACCTGTACAGTAAAGGATGCTGTCAATACAGTTTCTCCCTCTGTATAAGTCACCGTGATTTCTTTCGGTCCTATCACACTGGAATCAAATCCGGTGATGGTGTATTCATCTGCATTCAGCGGCTTTGTATTTCCGTCATTATAAACGGCTTCTACCACGATACCTTCTGCGTCGAATTCATCGCCTAACAGATAGTCTGTCTTGGCATTTTCTGTATTGACTGTGATGGCTTTAAGTGTGATCGGTACCAGCACATCTTTTGCGTTGCCCAGGGCTACAATGGCATCCGTAATTTCCTTCTGGGATACTGCGTTTTCCACAACCGCCTCTGCCGCTGCAATAGCTTCCTGGAATTTCTGGTAGCTGTCCGGTGTATAACCGTCAGCCTCAATGCCCTTCATCTCCTGGATCAGGGCTTCCAGACTGGATGTCTCAAGTTTCTTGAATGTAACTTCCAGAGTATGGTCTTCAATTACATATTCAAATGTAACTTTGTTATTATCCACTGCTGCCGGTTTGCCATCCACAAGAACTTTATCAACCATGTAACCTTTATTGGGTTTGATCACAAATGTTTTGTTTGTCTCACGGTCTACAGACACATCACCTGTCTGGCTGACGGTTCCGTTGTCACCTGCTGTTACGCTGATGGTATGTGTTGGAACTTCGTCACCGTAGTATACTTCTTTTACAGTAATATTGTGTGCTGCTCTTCTGGCCTGAAGCTGATATTGTCCTGGTTCTGTACTGTAATCAATACCGCTCACTGTGCCGAGAGATGAACCATCATACCACAGAGACAAATCGTAAAAACCGCTGTTTCTTACAAATTTAAGAATAACCTCATGTTCCTTATCAACTGTAAGTGGAGAGGTAAGCGGGAAGTTGCCCCAGCCGCCCTTGTTATTTGCAGAATCCCAGAACCAAGCTCCGCTGCCCTTATCAAATCCGAAGCGAATTCCCTTACCTACAACAAACAAAGTCTGATCTTCAATGCTGTCTGTCTGGAAACGGATACGGAAAACTCCTTCATTAACGGAAACCGCATTTAAGTCCTTCACACTTCCTGATGCGTTGATAGATAAGCTCAACCCTTCATCCGCCAGCGCTACAGAAGCATTTTTCTTTTCAAAGTTCACATTTTCTGCAATTTCAAAATTTTCATAATAGTTGCTATATTCCGCCACATTAACCGCCTCTGTGAAAGCCTTCATCGCTGCTTCCAGCTTCACATATGCAGCCTCATATTCAGCGGCTTCTTTTCCTTCCGGAACTGCTTTTGCTTCATCAATTGCGGCTTTAAAGGTATCCACTGCCTCCTGGGTATATTCACCCGGTTTCGGTCCAACCACTGCCGCATTCAACTGGGCTTCCGCATCCTGGATCAAAGCACCTAAATCTTCATGCGTAAAGTTATTCGGTACATATGTGATCACTTTTTCCAGAGCGGTCACATGGCCTTCTGCATTGCTGAAGGATACATTAACAGTTACTGGTTTTCTTGTTGCTCCCTCTTCTGCCGTAAAGGTTACATTCATAAGTTCCGCAGCCTTCTTGAATGCATCCTGTTTTTTAATTCCGTAAGAGAAACGAACCGTCTTGGTTCCGTCCTCATTGTCTGTTACTGTAGGCTCTGATGTTTTCAGAAGCGCCTCTTCGTTCAATGCGGCACTGTCTGTGTTTAAAGTGATCTGAGCCGGGTCATAAGTATATTCCACAACTGTATTTCTGTATTTGTTGAATATATTCTCCAGGCCAACATTTACCTGGTAGTCATGGTTTCCTTTATCCTCTGTACTCACTGTTGCAGCCGGGCTTCCTGTGATCTCTTCACCGTATACTCCCAGCTCTGTCATGGACATTCCCCATTCGTTCGCGTTGCTGATGGAAACAATGGCTACATACTGAGCCTCTGCCGGATCAAATTTTACAAGATTCAGTCCCGGATAAGCGCTGTTTACTGTCTTTACAGTATTCCAGGAATTTCCGTCTGCAGATACCTGTACCTCATAATCTGTGGCATAAGCGCCCGGTGTCCAGTCAACCGCAACCGTATCTACCATATATTTCTTTTCCAGATCTACACTGATCCACTGTCCGCTGCCCTGTCCGCTGCTGTAGCGTGTGGACTGGCTGCCGTCAACCGCGTATTTTGCTGCCATGGAATCTGCTTCCTGACCGCTTGCTTCTGCCTGTTTGTTAAGTGCCAGATTCTCGCCTGTTATTTCCTGATAAGGTTCCACGATAACTGCGTTGACAATGGCTTTTCCTTCGGATGCTTTCAGTCCGATATCAATGAGGCCGTCTTTTGCCTCTGCCGTAACAGTGATATCGTATGCTTTATCCTGTTCCGGAATGGTGAAGCCCTCTTCCACAACAGAACCGTTGACACTCACATCAAATGTTCCGGGTGTGAAATTATCTGCGCTGGTATCATTAAAATACAGTTTTACTCTGTAGATTCCAGGCGCTGCTTTGAATTTGTATCCAAAGTCTTCGCCGGCACGTCCGCTCTTAAGTGCAGTTCCAAGACCTGCATCGGGTACAGGCTTCTGGCCGCTGAGGCTGCTGTTGATCTCCTCTGTTTCAGTGGAACCATTTGCATACCAGCCGCTTCCTGTCACCTCAAATTCTGCATCCTCAAACAATCCGTCATGGTTGCCCATATTGGAGGTATCGGAATTACCTGCATCCAGTCTCATATTCACTTCTGACATTACAGCCATATCTGCCGCGATACCATTCAGAATAGGATTCGTCATTGTTCCGGCTTCTTCACTGTATGCGCTCTGAAGCTTGATCGTAATAACACCGCCTGCAGGGTATACAGAGCCAATTTCGATAACATCTGTGTCACCGGATAAGGTGTATCTCTCTTTTACCACTTCACCGTTGACCAGAACGTCAAAAGTACGTCCCTTAATATCTTCCATCTCAGAAACATATAGCTTCAAATTATGGGAGGCATCTGATGCATAGACCTTGTACTCGATCGTATCTGCAGTAACACCTGTGGCATATACACCACTTCTGCTGCTTGTCAGTCCGCTGTATTCATCCACATAACCGGATAATTTTTTATTTGCGTCGTAAGCCTGGTCTGCACTGAATCCGTCAATGGCATCTCCGCCCACATTATAGGATTTGGAATGCTCCTGAAGAATGAATTTCCAGTCAGTACCTGCTGCTCCCAGAGAAAGAGTTCCGTCATTGTTGCAGACAAGGAAGTCATCCCCTGATTTTAACTGATGAAGTCCGTTCAGCATGTCAACTGCTGTCCAGACAGTAGAATCTTTTTCTGTCAAAACTGCTGCGCCGCCGTCAATGTTCAGATACAAGTAAGCATTGCTCTCTGTATCCCAGATCTTCACTTTATAGCCGCCGCCTGCGTTTTCCATAACGAACTGGCTGCCTGAAGCATTGACTTCCAGGCCGTCTTCTCCGCTGGCAAGATATTCTCCGCATTCCGGATCATATACTTTATATCCCGCGTTGCTTTCAAGGCTGAAGTCCGCGCCTTTTACGCCAGTCATCTCCATAATACCGATATCTGGAGCACCGTCATAGAGAGGATTGCCGAAGAAGTCGGTCTTTGCATTTCTGTCTGATGTGTAATCCCAGAGTCCCATGTTTTCCTGGCTAGTTGCCGGAACCACATTGACATACACACCATTTCCGATAGCCGGTGATCCTTCCTTCAGCGCGTAGGCTTTCAGGGATTCCCAATCGGAGACTGCTGACATACCATCCTCACTGATCACTGCGCTCTGACCGCCGCCCGGATTTTCAAAGAGCGGGTCTGCCTGGATCGCATTAGGGATCTCACCAGGATCATGGATGCCGCTGGCCTCATACACCAGGTTTCCTGCCTGCTGCAGGTTGGAGTTCTTCCAACTGTCAGCCGTTGTCTCCGCACTTCCCCATTTACTTGTCACTTCTTCATTGTAGTTATAGTAAATGTTGTTGTACATATGCCAGTTGTTAGCTTTGCCCATTGCGGAGCCTCCGCCGTTGCTGTGGTTGAATACCCAGTTGGCGCCATCGTAATAGAATACGTTATTGTAAATATAGCTGGCAGAATTTGTATTTCCCGCCCCGTGACGCCATGCAAGACCGTCATTCTGGCTCACATTATAACGGATCACATCTGTGTTGTTGTTTCCCATCATAAGCATAAAGCCCATAGGCGTGTCATGGCTGTAGTTATACTCGAAGATAGTACCTGCACACCAATAATCGCTGTCATAGGAACAGCCGTCCTGATTGTAAGCAGGTCCGTCAAAGCTCTCGTTATAGCGGAATAAGGTGTCAAAGGAGTTCCATGCCCAGATACCCGCATTGGCGCCTTTTGCACGCATGGCCTGTCCGTTTACTACGTTATGCTCAACAACTGCTCCCTGAGCTTCACAGATCAGAATACCGTCACCGCCGATATCGCTCAGATAGTTGCCGACAATACGAAGACCTCTCTGTGCCTGATCTTTATAGCGGATGTTGTTATGACGCACGCCGTCATTGGCAGAGTTGTTGTCCGCGTCATTATTGGGGTCATATCCGGCTTTATCCGGATCATTGTGTCTGAACTGATCCAGGTCTGAGAGGCGGATCGCCTTGATTCCTGTACGGTCACACTGGTCAATTCTGTTGTTCTGTATCGTCACACCGTTAAAGTAAGGATAAACGCCTGCTGTTGAGCTAAAAATAACTTCAATGCCGATACCGCCGTCAACTTTGTTCACACCGCGGTTTTCATTTCCGTCTACATCGTGTACATAACAGCCGTCAATAACGATGGTATTGTACTCCCTGTCGCCCTCTAATGTTTTGTTTACAGTTTCCCGCTCATCAATGGTAACGTGAATGCCCAGACGCCTGGGAATCACATCATCGCTTCCGGAATTCAGATTGTTTTTATCTGCTGCATCGCTTGTCTCATTGAATGCGTCATCATTGGTAACTTCCAGGCCTGTCACATATGTATATTCCATGTTCTGGATCAGGACTGCCTCTTTATAGCCTGCATATTCAGGAACTTTAACACCAGGGATATCACTGTCGATCGTATTGCCGGTTCTTCTGAATCCTCCCGCATTGATAACAGGCATACTTCCCTCACCGTATGTGTCGATCACAATTGGCTTCTCCTGGGTTCCTGTTCCCTTAGGCGCAAGCTGCTGGTTGTCAAAAATACTGCCTTTCTTCAGGCTGATGCCGTCTCCCGGCTGCAATTCGATGGCGTTCACTTTTGCCAGTGTCTTAAATGGTTTGGCCTCCGACCCGTCTCCGCTCTCATCACTGCCGTTTTCACTGTCCACATGGTAAACCGTTCCTACTGCCTGGGGAATCTCCTCTGTGACTGCAGCAGGTACACTTCCCTGGTCTTCTACAGCCGCCTGTATATAGACTGGGAAATTTACCGAAGTGCAGACAAGAGCCGTCGCCAGCGTAGCACCAAACGCCCTGTTCCATCGCTTCCATGATTTCATACATTGCTCTCCTTCCAAAAGAATATTTACGCAATGAGCTTCGGCACACTGTTTTCATGAGTTTCCGTCATTTTACCAGGCGCCGCATTGCCGTGTCTTTTATTATATCTTACATATCACCATAAATTATTACGAATTCTACCTGTTTTTCGTCATTTTCGACCATTTATATTTTTATAGGGTGCGATAGTACAAAAAAATAGATATATTAGGTAAATTTTATGCAAACCGTCCACAGTCACAATAAAAAAAGACATTTACTCACCTTATTGTCAGGCACTTAAATGTCTCTCTTTTACAAATATGAAAGTCTTATATTTAATTATTTTCCTTCTATAGCATCCTTCACCGCCTGGGTCAGAGCCATTTGATCCGGTATCTCCACCACTGCTGCCTCTGCCATTTCTTTCAAATGTTCCTGGTATTTATTCTCCAGAACAAGATTTTTAGCAGATGTCTCTATATTTTCATAGTCCTCATTGTCAAAGTAGTCCGGGTCTGCATCATAAACTGCCCTGGCCTCCTCATCGGATGCGGTAAGCTCTTCTTTATTGATCAGCTCTCTTTTATTCTGGAGAGAGAGATTCTCGTTGAAATAATCGTAAAACTGGTCTGCCGTGTACTGTGTCATTCCAAATACAGTTTCATTATTCCCCTTTTTCTCTTTTCTGTCCTTGTTTTCCTTTTCCATTGCTTTTATCAGGGAGGGATAATCAATGGCGTCCGCAAGACCATTGTCCATGGCCTCCTTCTGCATGGTCTTGATTGCTTTCATCTCTGCAGCCACTGCGTCTGCCAGATATTCATAGCCGTTTTTTCCTTCCACCTCTGTATCCCAGGTGAATTCTGATATGTCAATCCCAGCCTTCTCTGCTATTTTCTCCCTCTGATGTAATTTGATCTTATTGACAACGCATGCCACCTCTTCCCTGTAAACCGGCTGTCCGTCAACGGAAAATACTGCTTTCTCTGTTCTGCCCTTCACAAAAAATATGACTGCTGCCGCCAATGCCGCAGCCAGGACCACCAATAGAAGCACTATCCATTTCTTTGATGATTTTCCGCTGTCTTTCTGCATTTTACCCATTTTCTCTCTCCTGTGTTTTTATTAGCCAATCAATCGAAGACCTTCATTCTCTTTTGCAGCGTCCAGCAGGACACTCCATATCCGCAGAAAATAGTTCTGCGCCTGCTCTCTGTTCTGCACTTCAATCTCCATCTCTTCCGCCTCTGTAAGACAGTCGTACAGCGCGTCCAGATTCCCCCCATAGTAATCCGGGAACTGCATTTTTTCCTTCAGATATCTGTGTGCTGTCTCCTTCTCATCCATATATAACGCGTCCAGGACTATCCTCATGGATTCTCCCCTCCATACAAAAGCTCAAAAGTTTCGTAGTGATCCTCCGTGTAATACACAAGGCCGTCATCTGAGTAAATGATCCGCTTTGCCCCCCGGTAGCCTCCGTCACTGTCAATGTCACATTCGTAATACTGCCGTCCCTCTTTTTCCGGCAGAATTCCTTCATAATTGCCGAATCTGTCCCCACCGATACTCTTGCCCGGCGCAACTTCTGACAGATTGCCCTTACTGCTGACCCATCCGGCGTTCTTGGCTTCCTTCTTCGTGATAAAGTTGTCCGGAAGGTGTCCGAACTGATGGATATAAGCCGCCACATCCTCCTTTGAGGTATAGCTTCCAGACTCCTCAAGTGTCTCTGCATTCTGCTCTGCCTCTGTGTTCTGCTCCTCCTGTCCGGACGTCTGCTGTATGTCTATGTCCGTCTGGTCTGCGCTTTTATCTGTAATGCCGGTACATCCGGTCAAAAGACAGAGCAGCAGTGCCAGAATGCCGCATATATATTTAAATTTATGCCTCCAAATTTGAACCATATTTGATACCCTTCTTATAATTTTAGTATATTCCTGATGCCATATGCAACCCCGCAGTCTTCATTGGACAGGGTGATATAGTCCGCGGCGTCCTTGCACTTCCGGGATGCGTTCTCCACTGCGATTCCGATCCCTGCAAATGCCAAAAGCTCCGCATCATTATCACCATCCCCAAACGCCGCAAGCTCCTCTCTATCCAGCCCCAGATGATCCAGCAAAAAGGCTGCTCCTGTATGTTTCCCGGCGTCTTTATAGGAAATCTCCAGAAGCTGCGCCACCGATGAAGTGATATACACATCCTCTGCCACCGCATCCAATAGCTGCCAAAGCCTGGTTTTCAGTTCCTGATCCCCGGTTATAATGTCCACGCCGTCCAGTACAGACTCATGGGCACGGATAAATTCCAAGATATCTCCCACCGGCTTTCTGGTCCCCTGGATATACGGTACAGCCCTTACGCTGGCTCCAAACTGTATGGGATTCTCCACATAGGCCTTTGGCGCATATGCCTCCCCGTCCACAAATGCCTCGTAGGTCACAGGAAATTTTTCGGTCAAATCCATAATGCGCTGCACTGAGTTCTCTGTCATCTTATATTGTTTCAGGCATTTTCCTGTGTGAAGTTCATAGACTGCGGCTCCGTTTGAGGTAATAGCATACCGAATCCCCTGCATCTCTCTGATAGCCGGCGGCAGAGTGGAGAGCGCCCTTCCGCTGGCTACCACAACCTGCACGCCCTTTTCCATGATCTCCAAAAGGGCCTGTCTGTTTTCCTCCGGCAGATATCCATCCCCATCCAGTGTCGTCCTATCCAGATCAAGGGCAATACATCTGATTTCCATATGTTCTCCTTCCCGCCGTCATTTTTCCGGCTTGGGATACTTTACCGCATTTTTTACCATCTTGTCACGGATTATATCGTCAATGTCAAAGGAATACATCTGGGCAAAACGCAGGGAAAAGATCAGTGTATCTGCCAATTCTTCCCCTATACGTTCTCTCTTCCTCTCGTCTCTCATCATTTCTTTCATCTGGTCATTGGATTTAAAGCGGAACAGATCCATCAGCTCATTGGCCTCTGTGGAGATACCAATAGATAAATCCTTGGGATTGTGAGACTTGTTCCAATGTCTCTCCTCACAAAAATCAAAGACTCTGCCTTTTAAATCCGCCACGGTTGTATTTTTATCCATCTCATCTGTCTCCTTATGTTTTATCTTGTGAATTATATTATATTTTGACTTATGAATCACCTTATGTTTTACCTAACATTCTTCTTTCCCTCTATTCTTTTGTCTCCACTTTTGTTTATCCTTTGTATATTTCAGTTCAGAGAATACTGTTTCATGATTCCCTTTCCACTGTTCTTGGCATCATACAGCGCATAATCTGCCGCCTTTAAAAGCGTCTGAAACTCATTCAGACCACCGCCGTACCAGGCCAGCCCTGAAGAAATCTCCAGTGTCTTTCTGCTCTGATCAGGAAATACCACGGGGTTCTGCTGAAGACAGCTATAGAATTCTTCCATATCATTGGCAATCTCCTGCTTCGTCTTATAGTGGTGCAGAAACAGGCAGAATTCATCCCCGGACCGTCTAGCCGCAAGCCCGTGCTCTCCATTGAATTCTGTCAGGAAACCTGCGCAGACACGCAGATATTCATCGCCCCAGTCATGGCCAAAACGATCGTTTATCCCCTTGAAACTGTCAAGATCCAGCATGATCATTGCACACTGACCGATATCCTTTTCATCCAGGATATTCTCCACTTCTTTTCTGAAGGTATCCAGATTGCAGAGACCGGTAAGAGAGTCATAATCCCTCTCATGCTCCAGCCGTTTCTTTTCCTGTACCTCCCCGGTCACATCTGAGATGATCCCAAAGGTGCTGCCATTTTCTGTAGTGGTGAATATACGCACCCATTTTTCAGGATTTTCCTTTATTTTAAAGTCACTGCCCCTTTTGTCCAAAGCGGCTCTCAGAGTCTTTTCCAGCATTTCCCGAAATACATTCCTATCCCGGCAGGCCTGATCCATCTCCTCTGCGGACCAGTCAAGTACAAGGCGGATACGCTCCGTTGCCATAACTCTTTCATTATCCTCATTGAATTCAAAAACGCCTATAGGTAAATCCAGGGTGTCAATGACCTTTGAAATCTTGACTGTGGCATCTAAAATCCCCTGTACCATTTTATTGATGCCCTGGCTCAGTTGTCTGAACTCAGGATTGCTGTCCACCTTCACCACAGTATCCAGATTGCCGTCCGTGATTTCATTCAGATCATCCATAATGGTGTGCATCCCATCCACGATCTGATATTTTAACAGCCGGTTAATGACCAGGATCGTCACCAGATAAACCAAAAGCAGGTAACAGAAGGTCAGAAGCGTCTGCGTATTCCTCTCGTCATAAAGCTGATCCTCATTCTCCCCTGCTCCAAGTATCAGGCTGCCTTTCTCCTGGATGACACAGAAGATTTTCTCTCCGTCCTGACGAATAAATCCTCCATCTCTGCAGTCTGCGATCTCCTTTTCTGAAAGCCCCAAATCTTCCATACTGCTGCCGGCCATCTTCTCATCTGAATGGGCCAGAACCTCCCCGCTGTCCTTGTCTATGGCAAAGAGTACACCTCCTGCATCCACAGGAACTCTGGAGAATATGTAATCAAGCTGATTCCTCTTCTGGGCCTCCAGCATCCTGGTCGGAGCCATTCCCACCTGCACAATTCCCTTTTTATCCTGACGGGCAACGCCGATATACTGGAACACCTTCTCTTCATATCCGTTAGGCCTTATATCCTGCACCAGATAGGAATCCGGATCATCCAGAATACTGAGAAATTCTTTTGTCTGGTCCGTAGTGTGAAAGTCCATGCCAAAGTATTTGGAGATACTTCCTGCGAAAAGGATCCCGTTTTCATCTATCACATGAAGTTCATCCACATTGAGCAGCTCCGCAATACGCTCCATTTCCTGCTGGCTTTCCAGCACGCTGGGATTCTGTTGTATAATATAGGCGAAAGCATAGGCCCTTGTCAAATAATCCTCACTTAAGCTCTCTTTCAGGTTCTGCAGTTCCACTTCATTATTATCAATGGTCTGTGAAATCTGTCCCAGCTTCAGAGCAGAGTTTTGTATCATCTGACTTCTTGCATTACGTCCCTGCAGTCCCCAGTTCAGCACTAAAATGGCCAGAAGGGCTGCGGCGACAACATAGCTGATATACCTGGTAAAAATCCTCTGCACAAAATTTCCCCTTTCCCCACTATATGCCGCTGACCACAGCGGCCTCACGCTTTTTTGTTATTATAGCATACAAACGAATAAACCGCATGCCATTTCTGACATGCGGTAAAAAAACACTGCGGGGTCTAGGCCGCCTAAGCTATCCCGAAAATCAAATCATTTTTTATCCTGTCTGTGGATTCGTCCTGACAGCCCGGAGGAATATCTTATTAAACAGAGCCAGTTCATCATACATAATGCCATGCCCGCTGTTCTCCATGGTCACAAGCCGGGAGCAGGGAATCCCCTCTTTCTGGATGCGGGCCAGATCATTGGATACCACCACATCTTTCCCTCCATGGATGATCCAGGTTGGAACATGGACACAGGGAAGATCACTGCGCCCGTCCTCATCCCTGAGTGAAACTGCTGTTCTGACTGTACCTATACCGGAAGCTGAGAGTGATATATCCTGAAACCACTGTTTCACCGGTTCCCTGTGCGGTGTGGCAAAAAGCTGTTCGTGACTGAAATTATAAGCCAGCTGCGGTCTGTCCGTCTCTGCCAGATGGATCAGACTATCCACATATTTCCTGCAAAGGCCGTATGGATACCCCTCCCGCTGTGTCCAGGATGGTGCCGCCGCTGCCAAAAGGATGAGTTTCTCCACACCATAGCCGCAGAACAACCGCATATAACGAAGTACAATGGCTCCTCCCATGGAAAAACCTGTGAGAACGAATTTTTTAAGGCCCATGGCCTTCACCACGTGGTAAATATCTGCCGCCATCTGGTCATATTCATAACCGCAGGCCGGTGCATCAGATTGGCCGAACCCTCTCAGATCCACTGCCACCACATGATATCCGCACTTTGTCAGCAGCTCGATCTGGTATTCATAAATCTTGTGTGAAAGAGGCCATCCGTGAACGAGAAATACGGTCTTTGGACACCCTTTGTTAAACTCATAGACAGCAATTCTGGTGCCGTCATTGGATCTTACATAGAACATAAAGGAAATCTACTTTTTTCTTTATTTATATGCACCGGACACGGCCTCTGTTCCGCTGTCCAGTAACCCCTCGGAGATCCATATTTTTCTCAGATACAGACTGACAAAAATACTGGCAATACCTGCCGTTATAAAGATTGCCCATTCCATCCCTCTGGCCTGCTCAAACACAACCCCGTATAAAGCCTGCCCCAGAGGCTGGGAACAGGTTGCAATAGCTATAACCCAGGAGATCACTTTACCGATCAAATGTCCCGGAGTTTTCATCTGTACAAAAGACATGGTCTGTACCGTAAACAAAGTTGCACACAGCATGATCAAAAATGTTCCTGCTGCCAGTACCAGATATTTTCCCATATCGGGAACACTGGAATACAGAATCCCCCCCATGGGAAACATGAGCAGAGCCAAACCCAGGATCAGCTTCCAGGTATCTCCAATTTTGATCCTGCCTCCAAGGATTCCGGCAGCGATTCCCCCTGCGATTCCCCCGAAAGCCATGATTCCCGACAGATATCCGTACATCTGGTTCGGGTCAGCCCTATGGAATTTAAATACTTGGGTGCAGAGGACCGGAAGCCCGATGATCAGCAGCGCCGATATGAATAGATTTACAAACGCCACAATAACGGTAACTTTACCGATGACCTTCTGACTCTTTGCAATAAAGTACACACTTTCCTTCAAGTCTCCGAAAATGATGCGGAAGGCCCCCATATCGGTCTCCCTTTTTGTAAATGGGATCCTGATGAATATTTCCATCACAGCAGACAGGAAAAAACACACCATACTGATGGCAAGCACCACATGAATTCCCTTCATGCTGTAGAAAATACCGCCCAGAACAGGTCCTAAAAGACCGGCAAGGGAAGATACCGTATTGATAATGGCATTGGCCTGCACCAGTTTCTCTTCCGGCACCAGAAACGGCATACTGGCCTGAACAGAAGGCTGATAAAGACCGTAAATACTATAAAGCAGGATCAGGGCCACAAGAATAAGCGCCACAATATTTACCTGCCTTGACAACAGAAGAAACAGCAGGATAATTCCGGCAGTGGAAAAATCCAGCACTACCATGATGTTTCTTTTATTTACCCGGTCCGCTATCACCCCTCCAAGGGGTGACATGATGAGCAGGGGCAGAAATGCCAGAGCTGACACCATTCCGTACAAGGTAGGAGACCCGGAGATGTTCAGCAGATGCAGGGGGAGGGCAAACCTGACCACCGCATTACCGAACAGAGAGATGATCTGTCCCAGGACTACCAGCATAAAATCCCTTGAAAAACCGTTTTTCTTCATATCTTTACACCTCCAGATTCTTTATTTTGTTTGTAAGTCCCACATAACAGCCCAGGCCTGCCGCCAGCGTAACCACCATGATGCCTGTCATGATCCACAGCCCGCTGTCTGCTCCCAGCATGAACAGGTTGGTCACCGGACATATGAGAATAACGGAAGTCACCACAGAAGCCACCAGTGATCTTTTCCAGAAACCGATGCGCATAGATATCTGACCTATGGATGCTGCCATCACTCCCAGAACCGCACCGGCTGCCAGCACTCTTCCAAACTCAGTCATACCAAAGGCTTCCGGCATAAAATGGAACAGATTTGCCGAGATGCCCATAACAAGAAAACAAAGTGTCTCACAGAGGAAAACAGCCGTGAATATGAACCCCCAGAGCAGGGTACATTTTGCCTTCAGCACCGCTTTTCTCTTCACCGGGTAAGAAAACAGCAGAAGCGCATTTTTCCCTGCATACTCTGTCACCACCAGCCGGGCTGACATGGCTCCGCCCAGGACGGCAAAGCAGGACATGATCAGTCCGGACACCGGCAGCAACACGCCTTTCCAGGTTGCAAACAGCAGTGCGTCATCTCTTGTCACGCTCCCCTCCTCCAGCTTTGGAAGCAGCGGAAACGCAAAGGTCATGATCAGACAAAATACAAAGATTCCCGCTGCCGCCAGCAGATAGCCCTTAAAGTCCGTTCTTTTTAATTCCAGCTTTATCAGCTTCATATCTGTTTCCTCCTCATAATGTCAATGACATAATTTTCAAAATTTTCTCCATATTGTTTCCGCATCAGAGACGGGGAGAATTCCTCCACGATCTTCCCCTGTGCCAGGACTCCCACTCTGTGGGCCAACTGCTCCATTTCACTTAAAATATGGCTGGATACCAGAATGGCCGTCCCCCTCTCTGCCTGGGCAAGCAGAATCTCCCTCACTTCCTGTATACCCACAGGGTCAAGTCCGTTAATGGGTTCATCCAACAACAGGCAGTCCGGATCATGGAGCATGGCCCTTGCGATCCCCAGTCTCTGCTTCATTCCCATAGAAAACCTGGCCACCGGTTTTTTCCCGGTCCGCGCCAGCCCTACCTGCTCCAATGCTCCTGTAATATCACCGTTTTTCCCCATATAGGCCATATGGATCTCCAGATTTTCCCGGGCAGTCAGGTGCTCATAAAATATGGGTGTCTCGATCAAAGTGCCTATCCTGCTCTGGATCTTCTCCCTGTACTCCCAGGTATCCATGCCGTCTATCCGCACCTCCCCCTCGTCCGCCTGCTGAAAACCGCCGGTTATCTTCATCAGCGTGGTCTTTCCCGCGCCATTAATGCCCAAAAGGCCATAAATTTCACCCTTTTGCAGACTCAGGGAGCAGCGTTCCAGTACACTCTGCCCCTGGAAGCTTTTTGATACTTCTCTTATTTCGATTACTGCGTCCATCATTTCTCTCCTTTTAATACCGACCGTAGGTATGTATAATGATAAAAAAATAGGCTGCCAGGCCAGACTATGCTGCCGGGCAGCCATATATTATTTATTTTCATTATAGATTTCTGTCAGTTCCTGCAGCCTGTTGATAGTTTTCTCGTCCACAATGTCAAGACCCAAAGCATCCAGAATCTCCTTAAAACAGAGACATTTCCTGAGTGTCTCCTCAGGTGTGGAATCCATAGTCATTGGGTTCAGCCATACATTTCCAAGCAGAAGCAGCACTTCTCCTAACTCTGACGGATAATTTGTATGGATACTGCCGTCCTTTATGCCCTCTTCCATGATCGGTGTCAGGTATTGAGGCGCTGTGATCTCAATGGTCTCCCGCATTACCATGGACAATAGCTGCGGATTATCTCCAAGGCGGGGCGCGGAACGAAACATATCATTCTGCTCCGGCCTGTTGAGGGATTCCAAAAATAATTTTTTCAGCTTTTCTTTCCCTGTAAGCGTTTCATCATCCCTTATCCGGCGCAGCAGAACTTCCGAGCCTTCTGTCATGCGGTCTGTCACAGCATTGAGGATTTCCTCCTTTGACTTAAAGTGGTGATAGATCGCGCCTTTACTAAGCCCTCCCAGATTATCTACGATATCCTGGATAGATGTCCGCTCGTATCCTTTTTCCACAAAAAGCCTGCCTGCAGTTTCCAGGATCAGATTCACTGTCTCCTCCGGATATTTATTCCGTGCCATATTGTACCTCCATTATTCATTGGATTATATTCAAATTAACATACCGATGGTATGTTTGTCAATAGCTTTTATTTTGCCGGTTGCTTTTTTCCGCCTGAGGAGTAAAATAATGGAAGACTGAACGATTACGAAAGAACCTTCTATTCAGCCCATTTTCTTACTAAAATATAAACGGAGTTATATTATCATGAATGCAGCAGAATCTAAAACCCTGATGACCTCAGGCCCCATATGGAAAAAAATCATAATGTTCGCTCTCCCGCTGTTTCTGGGAAACCTCTTCCAGCAGCTCTACAACACTGCGGACTCCCTGATCGTAGGAAATTTCCTGGACAGTAATGCCCTGGCTGCTGTCAGCTCCTCTGGAAATCTGATATTCCTGATGGTCGGCTTTTTTAACGGCATTGCCATGGGCGCAGGCGTAGTGATCGCCAGATATTACGGTGCCAGAAATACTGAGAACCTTCAAAAAGCAATACACACCACTATTTCCCTTGGCCTGGCAGCAAGTGCTGTGCTCACTCTGGCCGGCGTTATCCTTGCCCCCCAGATACTTGTCTGGATGGGAACGCCAAAGGATGTGCTGCCCCAGTCCATTACATATTTCCGCATTTACTTTGCAGGTTCCCTGGGATTTGTTATGTATAATGTATTTGTGGGCATACTGCAGTCTGTAGGTGACAGCAGGCATCCCTTAGTTTACCTGATCATCTCCTCTGTGGTTAATGTTGTACTGGATTTATTTTTTATCATTGTACTGCATCTGGGGGTCGGCTCTGCTGCACTTGCCACTATTATCTCACAGTTTCTAAGCGCCTTGCTCTGTCTTGGAAAGCTTAAGCGCTGTCCTCTGGAATATCGGGTTTACATAAATAAGATCAGGTTTGACAAAGCCATGCTGGGCCGTATTATTAATAACGGTCTTCCCGCCGGTTTCCAAAATTCGATCATAGCCTTTGCCAACGTGATCCTGCAGACGAATATCAACGCCTTTGGAAAAATGGCGGTGGCCGGATGCGGAGCCTACTCTAAAATTGAGGGATTCGTCTTTCTGCCGATCAACTGCTTTACCCTGGCGCTGACCACCTTTGTCAGCCAGAACCTGGGGGCCGGGGAATATGACAGGGCAAAAAAAGGCGCCAGATTTGGTCTTTTATGTTCCATGCTGATCGCAGAGCTGATCGGTGTGCTGATCTACTCTTTTGCGCCGGCTCTCATCTCGGCCTTTAATAGCGAGGCACACGTGATCCAGTACGGAACCGCCCAGGCCAGGACTGTCACATTGTTCTATTTTCTTCTGGCGCTCTCCCACTGTATCGCCGCCATTCTGCGAGGTTCCGGGCATGCTTCCGTACCTATGCTGGTCATGCTGGTGTTTTGGTGCATTGTGCGGGTTTCCTATATATCCGTGATCGTGAAATTCATACCGGATATCCAGGTTATATTCTGGGCTTATCCGCTGACCTGGTTTTTAAGCTCTGTGGTGTTTGTGATATATTATAAAAAGGCAGACTGGGTGCATGGATTTGAACGTGTATGATCAAAAGAGCAGTCTCATATCATTCCAGACTGCATTGCCGTGGCACGAATCCGCTCTGCCGTAATTGACAAAACCGAATTTTTCGTAATAATGGATCATGTGGTCCTTACAGGTCAAAATGACCCCCTTTTTACCCTCCTGCTTTGCGGATCCTATCAATGCATTCATAAGTTTTTCGGCAATTCCCTGTCTTCTGTATTCGGGCAGAACATTCAGACCGAATACAGTCTGATAGGCACCGTCTGAATTATGTAAACTTATATCATGATACATCTCATCCGGCAGATGTGGTTCGTCTGTCACGCCTCCGTTGACAAACCCCACTAATTTTCCTTCTGTTTGCGCTACAAAAAACTTTTCGGGAAACGCCGCCAAACGCTCTTTTATTGCCTCTTCACTGGCTGCTTCCGCTGCCGGAAAACAGGCTGCCTCAATGGCAGCCAATGTCTCTCCCTCCCCCGGCTGTGCATTTCTTATCGTTATCTGCATGTTATTTTCTCCTTTTTTCAATCTGTTGTTATCGTTCTTTTTTCATAAACCGGGCGCAGCGCATTGTGTTCCCTGAAATATTCTTCAATGGCTGTGCGGATATTTCCCGTTATGGTCCGTGAAGGTTTCCGCTGTTCGATGGTTTCCTGATCCAGCCCCAGAAAACTGTCCATGTTGTTGTAATGAAATAGTTCCAGGCCCACGGCAAATACATCCTGGTCCTGTATTTCTTTTCCGTTAAATCTGGCATCTGTCAGTTCCTGCCGGCCTGTAGAATAAACCATGCGTATTCCTTTACTAAACTGGTAGTATTCAAAATCACTGCCCTCCACGCTCACACTTTTTTTCATGGCGTGCAGAATCCCCTCTTTCAGCTCTTTTCCCGTCAGTTCAATGCGCACCAGGGTTTCGTCATAGGGATACATGTTGAGCAGATCCCCCACGGTAATGATAGGCCCGATCTCCTCCGCGCGCAGGCTTCCGGAGCCGAGCATGACAATATCCAGCCCGAACTGCATTTTCAATGCGTCACAGAACAGATTACCTGCGCTGGTGGACTGATAACGGCCGGGATGGGTAGCTTTTCTCACCATACTGGTGAGGATCGCCCCGTATTTTTCATCCGTTACTTTCTTAAAGTCGTAAATGAGATGTTCCAGTTCTTCATTTCTTTCGCAGTGCGCATCATCAATGGGGACCGTCTCCCAGGTATAGCTCTCCACAGAATTGGTGTCTGTGTTCACCTCTATCTCAAATCGGCCGATCTGGTCTGTTCCGATCCCGGCCTGTACAATAAGGATATTGTTCACCTCTGCCGGTTCCTCCAGATATGTGTGGCTGTGACCGCCGATAATGACATCCACGCCCCATTTTGGATCAAGCTGCTCGGCAAGCTTCAGATCCTCCGCAAATCCGATATGTGTCAGGAGAATGGTAAAATCAATGTCCACGTTTTTATAACTGTTGCAGATGATCCCCACTTCCCTGGCCGCATCAGACAGATCCACAAAGGTTCCCAGGAGCATGTCTGATTTTGCCTTGCTCATTATATCCTCAGTCAAAAGCCCCATGACAAGAATCTTCATGCCATCTACATGAAGGATCCTGTGAGACTGAAACAGACGCATGCCTGTTGGTCTGATGTAGATATTTGCATTTACAATGGGGAATTTACAGCAGCGCTCCAAAAAGAGCAGATGCGCAATGCCGTAATCCAGTTCGTGATTTCCCAGGGACACAATATCAGGTCCCAGGACATTCATGATTTCTATTGTGGAGATGCCCTTGAACTCAGTATCTATGAGGGATCCTCTGAACATGTCTCCCGCGATCATATAAAGTGTGTTCGGAACATCTCTTCTCACCTGGTTTACATAACCCGACAACAGAGAGACACCTCCAACCAGTTCGTTATCAATTTCTTCTGCCAGAAAATCACCGTGCATGTCATTGGAATGCAGAAGGGTCAGATGTTTTATATTCTTTTGCGTCATTCTTTTTCCTCTCAGTCTGACTCATTTACAGGAAATCAAAAAGGTTTAACTGCTCTCCTCCGCCATTTTGTTTTCGCTTATCCGCGCTTTCTCTTAACAGGAATTCTTCCGGCATATCCTCCAGAAAAACAGAGGCCTCCCGGGAGGTGGTCAATATCAATTCCTCTTTGGCTCTGGTCATTCCCACATAAAAGAGCCGGCGCTCTTCCTCTATGTCGGTAATGAAGGTCTCCTGTTTTTCCGAGCTGTTTTCTTCCTTTTGATGGGAGCTGTTTTCTTTCTTCTGCTGTATGCTGTTTTCTCTCTTTTGATGGGTACTATTTTCTTTTATTTGGCGGAAGTCCCTTTCAAAGGGAATGGCTCCTTTTCTAACGCCATAGATGATCGTCACAGGAAATTCCAGGCCCTTTGAGCCGTGAAGCGTCATGAGCGTAACGCAGTCGGCTGTATATTGTCTGCCGCCGCAGCGTTTTAGATCACTTTCCACGCCAAGGTAGACAGCATCCATAAATTCCTGCATGGTTTTATAGAAAACAGTCATTCCAAGAAGCTTGTTTACAGCTATATCATCTGTAAGATTCATGTCTTCTATCCATTGTGCCAGGACTTTCTGGGGTTTTCCTTTTTTCAGAAAAGGAATATATTTTTCCTGCATGGTCTCAAAAATACTGCCGCTTATCCGGTTCGGTTCCAAATCCCACAATAATTTCAGGCACATATCTCTGGCCACTATGTCATCCCGGTTTGCAAGACAGCGGAAAAAACAGATGCATCCCCGGACGTTCTTTTCTGCAAGGTAATCCTCACGCCCGGCGATCACATATGGTATCCCTTCTCTCTGCAGACACTTTTCCAGAAGTTCCGCCTGGCGGTGCGTTCTGTACAATACAGCAATATCGGCAAAGCTTCTTGTCTTATGTTCTGTGTTTGTTTCTTGTTTTTCCTGCGCATCCAGCATGTCAATCCCGCCAATGAGACGATTAATTTCTTTTGCGGTAAATATGGCTTCTCCCATCTCACTTCCGGCTGTGACAAGACGGACCGGAGTGCTGTCCGGCCGGTTGGGGTGGATCACTCTCTCCATTCCGGGATTTTTAGAAATAACTTTCACTGCACTGGAAATCACCTGGGGCGCAGAGCGGTAATTCTCAGTCAGACGGATGATATTCAAATCTGAAAAGTCGTTTTTTAAATGCTCAAAGCATTTGTCGTCTGAGCCGCGGAAACCATAAATGGACTGATCCGGATCTCCAATGACAAAAAGCTCTCTGCCCTGTTTTGCCCACTCCATGATGAGCCTGTACTGGATCGGACTGATATCCTGGAATTCGTCAACGTGAAGATAGTTGAAATTTTGTGCCAGGACTGCCGGGTCGGCTTTTATTAGCTTCAGGGTTTCTGTAAGCAGGTCGTCAAAGTCCAGGATATGCAGGGACTCCAATGTCTGCCGGTATTCCAGATACGCTGCATATTCCGGTTCTGTTATACCATGGGTGGATAAAAGTTCATGGTCTGAAAAATCCGGGGTCACATCAATGTTTGTTTTTATTATGGATATTTTTTGAAGAAACTGCTTGGGCTTGATTCCCAGGTTCCTGCTTTTTACTATATCTGCTGCAATGTCCAGCGTTTCCGTCTCATCGGCAAGGGAAAACTGCATGCCTTGTTTTTTCAGCAGCTCGAGGCAGATCGAGTGGAAGGTCCCCACCTGGATCAACCGGGCAGATCTGCCTTTTCCTAACTGCTGCCTCAGGCGCTCCTGCATCTCGGCAGCGGCTTTGTTCGTAAAAGTCACGGCTGTTATCTCTGACGTTTTTACTTTTCTGGTCTCCAAAAGATAGAGAATGCGGGATATCAGAGTCTTAGTCTTCCCTGTTCCCGGTCCCGCTATAACCGCTACTGCCCGGTCTATGGACTGAACAGCCTGCTGCTGTTGGGGGTTCAGCGGCTGGAGAGCGGGAATGGATGGTCCACTTTCCTGTGCTTCGGCTGACGGTCCGCTTTTCTGCGCTTTCTCTGATAGTCTGCTTTCCTTTACTTTAGCTGATAATCTGTTTTTCTGTGTTTTATCTGACCTCCTAATTTCCTGAACAGTTCCTGCATCACCTGTTATTTCTGTCATATCCTGGATCATTTCCATGCTGTCAAAGAGACTCATCTGCCCATCCAGATTCTCAATCTCAGTCTGCTCGAATAACTTTATGGTGCCATATTCTCCGTCAAAACCGGGAATCCTCTCAACTTTTCCTTCCCTAAGTCTCTGGATTCCCTCAGTGATCAAATGTCCGGAAATGCTCCTGATCTCTTCCAAAGGCATGACCCGCAGTATCTCAAATTCAGATCCCAGTTTCCGGAGCATTTCTTCATACTGCCTCACAACTTTTCTGCTTGCCGCGGAGTATCCCACAGATGCGCCGATGACCTCCGGCAGCGGCACCAGGCTCTCAAAGGCTTTCGCATGAGGTCTTTGAAAGCCTTCCGGGCGGTCAGCCAACTGCTCCACTCTGTGAGACACTCCGATTGTGAGTTTTTTTCCGCAGACAGGGCATTTACCGTGGTATTTTTCAGCTTCCGTGGGACTTAAACAGAGATGACATTTTCTGTGGCCGTCAAAATGATATTTTCCTTCTTCCGGAAAGAACTCTATAGTCCCTGCCAGTCCTTCTCCCTCCTGAATGGCCTTCCTTAACCCTTCATAGGAAAGCTCTATGTCCAGCAGATTTGCCTCCCTTCCCAGCTTTGCCGGGGAATGTGCATCGGAATTTGATATAAGCTGGTACTGATCAAGCGCGGATATCCTCCAGTTCATTGGCGGGTCTGAGGAAAGCCCTGTTTCCATAGCCCGGATGTATGGTGATAAGTCGTCAAAGCATTCCTCCACCGTATCGAAACCGGAAAAGGCCCCGAATAAAGAAAAATGAGGTGTCCAGATATGAGCCGGCACATAGACGGCATTCGGACACAGCTCCAGCAGTATCTCCAGCAGGTCCCTGCAGTCTAATCCCAAGATAGGCCGTCCATCTGAATGAATGTTGCCGATGCTTTCCAGTTTTTTGGAGATGGTCTCCGCATCCTCCAATCCCGGCAGGAGGATCAGGCTGTGTACTTTACGAACCTTATCCATTTTTTTATAAATAGAACTGATCTCACCTGTAACGACAAAACGCGGCTGCATGGCTGCGGCCGCTGTGGGATCCTGTATTCTGTATTCTTTCTTCAGCACATACAGCCCATCCTCCGCCGGTTCCAGCTTTTCCTGGAGTTCCTCTCTCCAGGCCGGATGCGTGAAGTCTCCTGTGCCGACTATTTGTATTCCTTTTCTGCGTGCCCAGAGGTCAAGATGTTCCGGGGTGCAGTCTTTGCTGGTGGCACGGGAATAGCGGGAGTGGATGTGCAAATCTGCGATGTACATTATTTTATCACCTTATCCTTTTTGATGTTGTACGGTAATTACGATTATCATGTATCAGTTAGTATAACATTTTATCGGTGAAATTTCCAACATTCTATAGTATCATCTTCTTATGTACTACTCCCAAAACCTGTGATACAGTTAAATTAACCGCTGATTTCCACCCAGAGAGGTACTTTTATGCAAAATATGAATTATTATTACGACTTTTCAGGTCAAAAATTTGGATATCCGCTTAGTCTGAGCATCAACGGCTTTGACCGTCAGGTTTTCTCCCAGCAGACAAGCCTGGAGCTTTCTTACGTCTTAAAAGGAGAATATGAAGCTATAACAGAGCATTTTTCCTGCCCGGTAAAAGAACATGAGCTGCTTTTGATCGCTCCCGGTGATATCCATATGATCCGTCAGAAAGGGACCGGAGAAAATGTGATCTTGACTATCCATGTGGATTTCTCCCGTTTTGCAAAACCCATGGCTGGAGATGTGGAGGACGCATTTGAATCCATGCTCTGTACAAAAGAAAAAAATGCCCAGATATTAGGGAAGCTGAAAAGAAAAATAGGCGAATTGGTAAGCCTTTTGATGGAAAATGACAATGATCTGTTTCAGATGAATGCAATCATGGCGGAGCTGGTCTGCATTGCCTCCAATCATAAGCAGTACCCTATCGAGCGCCTGCCCCTTCTCTCCGAAAACCGGGAGAATTATATGAAAGCAATCCTCTATATCAGCAGCCATTATCAGGAGCAGCTTCATCTGGAGGATGTGGCAAAGGCGCTGTCCTTCAGCAGTTCCTATGCCTCCAGACTTTTCAAGAAATACACCGGCATTACCTTTGTCAAGTATTTGGCATATACCCGTGTCCGCGCTTCTCTGGAAAGTTTACTGGAAGGAAAAGATACTATTGATAAGATTGCTCTGGACTGCGGTTTTGCCAATTCCAAAGCTTATACCATCGCATTTAAAGAGTTATACGGGATTGCTCCCAGCCGTTACAGAAAACATTTTCTTCAGAATTTAAAATATAACCAGGAATTAAAAGAACAGCAAATGACTCTGGATGACCGTCAAAGAGAGCTGCTGAAGCACCTTGTTCTGGAAACAGAGGAAATCCTGTATGAAAACGCTGCCGTTAAAATCACGAACAAAAACGGACACGTATTCTGTCAGATCAAAACCGATGTAAAAACAAAAAGCATCATCACCCAGGCGGATCAAATGGTCTCCATAGAAATCATAAAGGAATAGCCAAAGAAATAATTGGGGAAATAAATACTCCGACAACGGTCATTTTTTGTCATTTTTCACAACAAAACGAGACTCCTATGCAAAAATCATGACAAAAAACAGTCTGTTTCTGCCAGCAGGGACACAGCTTCTTTTTAGCGGCTATGATAAGATAAACGTAGCGAAAGGAGTTGTTGTTATGACAAAATATCCCCATTTATTTTCTCCGATCAAAATAGGAGAAACAACTGTAAAAAATCGTGTATTTATGCCCCCCATTTCCACCAATCTGGCAGATAAAGGCTACATAACCGACACACTTGTGGAGCATTACGCAGCAAGGGCAAAAGGCGGTGTCGGCCTGATCGTAACAGAGGTAACTACCGTGGAACCCGTATACACCTATTTGCCCGGTGATATATCTATCTGTGATGATTCCTATATCCCTGGTTGGGAAAAACTGGCCTCAGCCGTACATAAATACGGAGCTAAAATCCTTCCCCAACTGTTTCATCCGGCATACATGGCCTTCCCCATTCCAGGTACCCCGCGCCTTATCGCCCCTTCAAATGTGGGGCCATCCTATGCAAAAGAAGCTCCGAGATCTGTCACCATACCGGAACTGAAAGTGATTATACGCCAGTTCGGTGAAGCTGCCCTCCGTGTCAAAAAAGCAGGCGGTGACGGAGTTGAAATCCACGCAGCCCATGCCCACGGCCTTCTGGGTGGTTTTTTAACCCCGCTTTATAACAAAAGAACAGACGAATACGGCGGAGATATCAATGGCCGTCTGAAACTTACCCTGGAAGTGATCGAAGAAGTCCGCAGAGTCTGTGGAAAAGATTTCATTGTGGATGTAAGGATTTCCGGAGATGAATACAGCGACGGAGGCCTGAACCTAAATGACGGCATTTATATTGCCAAACAGCTTGAAAAGGCAGGCGCAGACATGCTTCATGTATCAGGCGGAACCACCATCAAGCGTGGAAGCGCAATTCCGGCTCCCGGTACCAGACAAGGCTCCCACGCTGCCTTATCTATGGAGATCAAAAAACATGTGTCCATTCCTGTGGCTACCGTTGGGCGTATCACAGAACCTTGGATCGCGGACGAGCTGATTGCCAATCAAAAGGCTGATATCTGCATGATGGGACGGGCAAATCTGTGCGACCCGGACTTCTGCACCAAAGCCCAGGAGGGCCGTGAGGATGAAATCCGTCCCTGCATCGGCTGTCTGCGTTGTCTAAACGGTATCATGTTCGGAAAACGTGTGGCCTGCACTGTTAATCCATCCTTTGAATTGGAAAATGAAGATACCTTAAAACCTGCGGAGGTAAAAAAAGACATCCTGGTCATCGGAGGCGGCCCTGCCGGAATGGAAGCTGCTTTTGTCGCCAAGAAACGCGGCCATCACGTAGTGCTCTGCGAACAGGGAGACGCATTGGGCGGACAAATGCGCATTGCTTCGGTTCCCATTGCCAAACAGGATCTCGCCAAGGTAATAAAATATATGTCAAAGAAACTACAGGCAGAGAATGTAGAGGTCCGTTTGAACTGCAAAGTGGATAAAGAAATGCTGGAAACAGAATTTTCCGGCTATGAAGTGATCGTGAGCTGCGGAGCTGCCCCCATCGCTCCGGCAGCCTTTACAGAATTTAAACATTGGGCAACAGCGGATGATATTTTAGCCGGAAATGCGTTCCCCGGACGACGTATCGTGATCATCGGCGGCGGCTCTGTTGGCTGTGAGACAGCCGATTACCTGGCTCCCCTCATCCATGACCTCTACTCCCGCGACCGGGAGGTTACCGTTATTGAAATGACAGATTCCATTATGGCCGCCGAAAGCGGCCCCGGCAGAAGCCTTCTGGTACAGCGGATGATGAAAAAAGGAATCCAAATAATTTGTGGTGCAAAAGTCGAAAAAGTAGAAAAAGACAAATTATACTACAGCCAAAAAGGGAAGTCCTTCTGTCTGGATGAATTTGACTCCCTCATCTTAGCCATGGGCTACCGCCCGGACACTGCATTTACGGAAATGCTGAAGGAACTTGGCATTACCTATCATGTGATTGGAGATGCAGAACAAGTTGGAACTGCTAAAGACGCTATTCATGCAGGATATGATACTGCTGTAAAATTGTAATATGATCCCTCTTAAGCAGAAAGGTATATACCTCACTCTGTTTAAGAGGGTTTTTATGTCCGGAAATGCTTCATCAACTCCCAGGGCTGTATGCAGACTTTCTGAGATTCCAGATCCAGGACACACGGCTGTAAATAGGCCCCATTGCCAGAACACACAGAATAGTTCCCAATCCCACAGCGCCACCCATAAAGAATCCCAGGACAGTACAGCAGACATCCACAGTCATCTTTCCGTACTGCATGGGAATCCCAGCCTTGTCTTTCAGCACCTCCAGCAGTATATCTGCACAGTTAGGTCCCATCTCCGGAAATACAACTGTGGCGAATCCCGCTCCTGCCAGAAGCATTCCTGTCAAAAATACAATAAAACCACCGGGGGAATATGGTTCCGGATGGAAAGAGGAGAGCAGACGGACAGATATGTTGAGAAATCCGGCAAAGCTCAGCATAGAAAGGAATGTGCCCCACTTCAGATATTTCCTGTTCAGTGAGGCACAGATGACCAGAATCCCTATATTTACCAGAAAGGAAGCGGTGCCCATTTCCAGCTCAAACACTCTGTGGACACCATCGTAGAGAGCACTGACAGGGTCTACCCCCATACCTGCTACAGAACACAGGGCCACGCCCAGAGCTGCTGCCAGATTTCCACACACAATACAGACTGCTCCCCTGCTTTTACGCATCTGCCTCCACTGCCAGCTGCAGGGCAGCTTCCAGCATGACTGTAAAGCCAGTTCTGCGCTCATCTGCAGGCATGGCTTCTCCCTTCAGAGGCAGATCTGATATGGTCAGCAGAGTCAGCGCCTTTTTCCCCAGCCGCACTGCATTACAGTATAAAGATAGGGATTCCATCTCCACACAGAGCACATTCATCTTCTTCCACTTTGCAACTGCATCCTTCTCATCTGTATAAAACAAATCTGAGGATAAGATGGTTCCGATCTTATGAGGGATTTCTCTGCTCTCCAATATCTCTTCTGCCTGCTTCAGAAGGCCAAAGTCTGCACACGGAACAAAGGTGCCCGGCAAATTGTACTGGGAGACAAAGGCCGAATCTGTGCACAGGCCCATCCCCGCTGCCACATCTCCCATGGAAAGACTGTCTGATATGGCCCCTGCAGAGCCGACTCTGATAATCGTGTCCACATCATAATCCTTATACAATTCCCAGGAATAAATCGCCATGCTGGGAATTCCCATACCGCTGGACTGCACAGAAATCTGCTTATTTTTATAGGTTCCGGTATATCCCAGCATATTCCTCACTGTATTATAACAATGGACATCCTCAAGATACGTCTCTGCAATGAGTTTCGCCCGCAGAGGATCTCCCGGCATGAGAACGATTTTTGCAATATCACCCTTTTTTCCTTCATTATGCGGTGTAGACATCACTGTTCTCCTCTCTTTCTTTCTATTTGAAGCCAGTTCTCCACTATGCCTGAGATACAGGCAAAACTGTCTTTCTCCCCCATATTGACCTCATGGTTCATGGAATTGCTGTACATCATAATGGGGATATATTCTCTGGTGTGATCCGTTCCTTTATATCCCGGGTCACAGCCGTGGTCTGCTGTAATGATCAGCAGGTCATCTTCACCCATAGCTTCCATGATTTCCGGAACCCTGGCGTCAAACTCCTGCAGGGCAACGGCATATCCCTCCACATCCCTCCGGTGTCCGTACAACATGTCAAAGTCCACCAGGTTTGTAAAGATCAGCCCTTCTTCCACTTCTGACAACATTTTCAGGGTTTGCTCCACACCTTCCCTGTTGCTGCCTGTGGAGACATGCCTGGTAATACCGCTTCCGGCAAAAATATCATAGATTTTCCCCACTGCCGCTGTCTCATATCCCTGTGCTTCTATTCTGTTCAGCATAGTATCTTCAGGGGGCGTCATGGAAAAATCATGACGGTTTCTCGTTCTGACAAAGCCGTCCCCGGAAGATGTGAACGGGCGGGCTATCACCCTTGCCACTCCATATTTTCCGGTCAGCAGTTTTCTGGCTTTTTCACAGATCTGATATAATTCCCTTACCGGGACTACCTCTTCATTGGCCGCGATCTGAAATACACTGTCCGCCGAAGTATAGACGATGAGTCTGCCCGTTTTGGTCTGTTCCTCTCCCAGTTTCCCGATGATCTCTGTCCCCGATGCGGCAATATTGCCGATCACTTTTCTCCCTGCGGCCTTCTCAAATTCTTCTATCACATCCCTAGGGAATCCCTCCGGAAATACAGGGAAAGGATTTTCTTTTACATATCCTGCAATCTCCCAATGTCCTACCGTAGTGTCTTTTCCTGCAGCTTTCTCCCGTGCCTTTCCATAATGTCCCGTCACGGGGCCTGTATACTCGGTTCCATATCCGGGCAGTATCCTGTCCAGACCCAGGCGGTTTAGGTTTGGAAGGGAGAAGCCTTTGATCCGGGATCCGATGCTTTTCAAAGTATTGGCCCCTGCGTCTCCATATGCGGCGGCATCAGGAAGTGCACCTACTCCAAAGCTGTCCAACACTATCAGACATACTCTTTTTCCCATTGCTCAACCTCCTTCTTCACCTGTTGTTTGATCCCATCCTCTGCAAATGAGGTTTCCATAGCCTGTTTCATCAGCATTCCTGCCTCCCGCGGGGATAGGCCTGAATGAGAGTCTAAAAACTGAAGCTCTTTTTTCACCGTAGTATTGGTCACAGTACGGTTATCCGTATTGATGGATATGTTCAGGCCGTTATCCATAAATTCCCGGAAAGGATATTTTTCCACAGCTCTTACCGCTCCAGGGTGTAGTTGAGGATTGCTTGGATGAATTTTCAAACACGCTCCTGTCTGGATATTGCTGTGAGGGCACAGTTCAACGCCGATTCCTCTGCCGCGAAGCTTCTCCTGCAGCTTCCGGTCCCCGCTCATTGCAATCCCATGCCCGATCCGTTTTGCCCCGTGGTCCACCGCCAGAGCAATATTTTCGATCCTGCCGCACTCTCCTGAATGGACTGTAAAAGGAATCTCATATTTCCCAGCGCTTTTAAAATACTCCAAAAATTGTTCATTGGAATAAGCGGATTCATCTCCCGCCAGGTCTGCTCCGCAGACACCTCTTCCCAGATATTTTTTCCCCAGTTCAAGTGTCCTAAAATTATCCTTTTCTGGAAAATGTCTCATGCCACAGAGAATCAGAGACGCATAAATCCCCTTTTCCCTGAATGCTTTCTCAAGTCCGGCCGCAGAAGCCTCTATGATGGACTCCGCTGTCAGACTCTCACTTTCTGACAAAAGGGGAGCAAACCGAAGTTCCAGATAACGCACCCCTTCCTCCGCAGCCGAGGCTGCGGTTTCAAAGGCGGCTGTATAAAAGGCCTCTTCTGTCTTCAGACAACTTAAAGGAAGCTCAAAGGCTTTTAAATATTCTGTCAGACTTTCACACTCTTCACCCGCTTCGGCCAGTTTTCTGAATGCCTTTTCATCACCCGGAACTTCTACATGTCCCTTCACACAGAGTTTTCTCAGAACCGGAAGAGGAACAGAACCGTCCAGATGACAGTGAAGTTCTGCTTTAGGTAATCTGTCCAGCCACATATTTTTCCCCTTCCCTTAAGCCTGGCGGATTTCCACTGTGTATTCGGAATCCGTGTCAAGGCCATATTTCTGCCTAAAATCTGCCTGATTGCTTCCGATCGTTACGAAAGAAGCCAGGTCATTAAAGAGTACGTCTTCTCCCAATCCCACATATCCAAAAGATTTCTCATAAGGAATCAGTCCGTCAAATACTGCCTTATCCCCGTCTGAAATAACCACATGCAGCTTCTCGCCCAGAGCAAACCCGGTTTTCCCAAATTCACTGTTCAACACAGAAAGCTCCGCACTGCCAAATGGGTCATAGCTCTGGATCACAGCCTTTACATATTTTTCTTTTACCTGTGCAGTCTGCACTTTATGTAAGACGATTTCCTCCACCGGATATTCTTTTCCCACTTCCTCAAAAGTGATGATGCCTGAGCCCAGTTTTGCAGCACAGTAGGAGAACAGATCTCTTCCGTGGAATGTGCTCACATCTCTGGTTTCCTGATAACGGTTTCTCTCCTCATCAATTTCGCGGATAGCTTCCACGCCTATCATGGTGTGGAGATAAGTGAGTGTGCCGTTGTCCGGAGTCACCACATAGCTTCCGTTTTTCAGTTTTGCCACAGATGCCCGCCGGCTGGTTCCCACTCCCGGGTCCACCACTGACACAAAGACAGTTCCCGCCGGCCAGTAGGGTACTGTGTACTGAAGACAGTGAGATGCCGCTTCAATATCAAATGCCGGAAGTAAATGTGTAATATCACAGGTGACCAGTTCGCTGTCCACCAGTTTGCACATTCCGTGCATACAGGCCACCAGGCCTGAGTTGATTCCAAAATCAGACTGCATTACAATTGTCGGTTTCATGTTCATTTTCCTCCTATCTTCTCTATTAACATTTCCTCATCTCTATGGTCCAGTCCGGTCCTACCTGGATTCCGTATTGCTCAGACATATTCCGGCTGTTGACTGCAATCTGGATCTGCAGTGTCTCGCTGACCATTAAAAGAGGTTCTCCGACTGCAACTGCTCCAAAGGAAGGCTGGAACGGTACTTTTCCCGCATATACCGGTTCCTCCTGGCCCTTTCTGCGGATAACCACATCCAGCCGGTCCCCATAGCGGATTCCCTCATCCTCAAACACATCTGCCGGAATATTGGAACATATCAAGCCAAAATGATAGTCTGCGGTGTCGATCATACCCTTTATCACTCCGTCAGCTATCTGGTAAGGAATGATCTCATGTTCTATGATCTCTTCAACCGGATAGGCTTCCCCTACCTCCTCATATGTGATAATGCCTGAGGCAAGTCTCGCGGCGCAGTAGGCAAACAGATCCCTGCCATGGAAAATATTACATTTCTCCGTTTTCTTCAGACGGTTGATCTTCTCATCAATGACGCGTACTTCATCAATCCCCACATATTTTTTCACATGTGTAAGGCTGCCGTTGTCAGGTGTCACCACATAACTTCCGTTGCTCAGTTTTGCCACGCATGCCCTGCGGCTGGTGCCCACTCCCGGATCTACCACTGATACGAAAACGGTACCTGCAGGCCAGAAATCCACAACAAAGCTCAGAGAGGTGGAGGCCTGATAAGTATCAAAGCTGTTGATCTCGTGAGTGCTGTCAAACACACGCAGTTCCGGATCCACCATCATACACACACCCTGCATGGTACATACGGAAATATCCTTTGTAAAATCAGTCTGCATTACAATTGCCGGTTTATTTGCTGCCATAGTTTTTTCCTCCATAAAATATAATTTTAATTAATTTTTATTTTCTTTTACCACCAATGATCCAAAGCCTTCTGTGCTGTAGGATTCACCCGCCCGTTTCTTTTCCAGCGCCAGCCTGAGTGCATTCATTTTCTTATCCTGCAGAGGGGTAAGGGCAATTACCAGTCCTGCGATCAGTACACAGATACCGGGCAGTATGGTAAACATGGATTCGATCATTCCCAGCGCCCCATCATTCTGCACTGCAAGATTTGCGTCAAATCCGCTTCTCTGAAGAAGAAATCCCTGAACTGCCGCTGCCACAGCACCTCCCAGTTTCAGAAGGAATGAATAGTAGGACATGATAATACCGTCTCTCTTTTTCCCTCTGTTAAACTCATCATAATCCACCACATCATAGAGAAAGTTAAATACGCACATCCAATAAGCGCAGGTCCCCACACCTACCAGCACGACATAGATACAGCCCATAGTAATGCCGGAAATGCCTGTGAACTTTGTAAGCATCATGACAACGCCGCTGAATACCATGCACACTACAAACACTTTGCTCTTGCTGAATATGGCTACTGACTTTGTGATAAATGGTATAAACAGGATCGATACGATATTCATGGCTGTGAACATAAGGGATGCCTGTGTCTCTCCCAGTCCCATATTATAAGTGACATAATATAACAAGCTGGAATTAAACAATGTCAGGTAAACATTTGTCAGCAGGGCACAGATGATAACCAGTACATAAGGTTTCATCTTCATAAGGCTGATAACATTTGTAAAAAATCCTTTCAGATTCACCTTATCAGCGTCTGCCACTTCCTCCACAGGCTCCTTACCTCTGGTACACCGCCACATGATCAGAATAGTGCTGACTGATATCACTGCAGATATGACCCCTGCCGCAGCCCATGACTGCCCATTGTCAAGTCCATGTTCCAGAAGTCTTCCGACTATAAAGGTGGGAACAGAGCTTGCGCAGAAGATTCCCACATATCCCAATACTTCTCTGAAAGCAGCCAGCCTCACACGTTCACTGTCCACATCAGACAGCACAGAGCCGAAAGAATAATAAGGAATATTAAAGGCAGTGTAAGCTGTCCAGAATACCAATACCAGTATCAGGTAATATATATTTTTCTGCGTCTGTGGGAAATCCACTTTTAAGAACATCAATACAAGGGATGCCCCAAGAGGTATTAATGATTTCAGTATCCAGGGCCGCCTCTTCCCATACTTGCTTTTTGAATTATCCACCAGATAGCCGATGATCGGGTCTGTGATGGCATCCCAGGCAATAGCTACAGATATAATCGTTCCTGCCACCACAGGGCTTACTCCTGCAACGGTTATCATAAAAAAAGAAAAAAATGAAAGTACAAAGTTGTACGATGTGGAATCTCCTATAGACCCGATGGTGTAACCTAAAATATCTTTTGTTTTTAGCTTTTTCTCTCCCATGTCTCCTCCTGTTATATCAGCCGGGCAGCGCCCCATCTGCCGTAAATCTCAAATCCAAGCTCCTGAAAAATAGAATAGTAAGGCTCTTCCGGGGCAAAGATACAGGGTATCTTTCCCTGGCTGTGTATTTCCCTGCACAAACTGCGGATAATATCCTTTGCATATCCCTTTCCCCGACATTCTTCCTTCACACAGATACCGCCCATCATGCAGGTCAAATCCGCTGATGCTGCGCTGTTTCCATGTGCTGCTATTCTTCCGCCTTCCTCTATAACAGCATGTACTCCTTCTCCGCTGTTGATACGATTTTCAATCATCTTTTTTTCAGAATACAGGTTCTTCATTTCCTCAAAACTCATTAAAAATTCGTATATCCGATCTACATCATCCTGATCTGCAAATCTCACCTTATGCTCCTTAAGTGCCTGCTCTTCTGAATCCCTGTGTATATACAGATTATTATAAGTCATCTGTACCTGCCTACCAACATATTTTACCGTATTCCTGACAATATCTGCCTTTCCCATTACTGTTGTGATTTCCTCTGTGGCAAGTCCGGCTATTTTCTCATAATCCAGCTTTTCCTCATCCCCTGCCAGAATAAAGTTATTAAAATATTTCAGAAAAACTCCTACACAATCCCCATTCTCTTCCTGCATATAGATGGTCTGGTAATCTTTATCAAACCCATACCGGTCAAGATCGGAAAGCAGAAATGTGTGATATACAGGCTTTTGATTTAAATAATCTTTAAGCATTTTCCTGTTTTCTTCTCTGCACTTCTTGATCATGGTTCCTCCTTTCTACTTGCTGTTCTTGATTTGTTGATCTTGTTTCGCCTGTCTTGTTCCGCCGGTCTCGTTTCACTGGCCTTGTTTCGCTGGCCTCGTTTCCGTTGGCCTCGTTTCCGTTGGCCTCGTTTCCGTTGGCCTCGTTTCCGTTGGCCTCGTTTCCGTTGGCCTCGTTTTCCTTCTTCTTATTCCCCTTGTTTACCCCGCTTATCTTGTTCAACATGTTGAACTTGTTCAAATAGTACCATCGCAGAATATAAATGTCAACAACTATCCTGTATTTAATATCTTTTCATCTATTTTCCACAATCCTTTCTGCGTATAATTGTGTATAATTACCTATTGTCTTTTTATCTTGCACTACATGTTCAACATATCAACACATCTGCTCCTGACATTGCTAAAAATCAAATTTTATGATAGAATGAACATGTTCAACATAAAACTTGTAATACATGTTTACCAGCCAAGGGAGGCATAGATATGAAAACGAAATTAAAAAATGAAAATATGCCCGTTTATCTGGGAGTTTATAATTCCTTATATTCTGACATCATTGAGGGAGTCTACAAGCCCAATGAACACCTTCCGGGAGAAACGGCTTTGTCGGAAAAATACGGTGTCAGCCGCAATACCCTCCGCCAGGCTCTCGCTATTCTCAGTGAGGATGGTATGATCATCAAGTCCCAGGGAAAAGGCACCATTGTAGCCCCCAAAACCGTTAAGTCTATGGAAGAACAGATAACAAACCCTCTGCTCTCACTGAGCAAACTGACGGTGAACAGCACTGATCTGTCTTATAATTACGGCGCTCCTACCGATATAGCCAGAGATAAGCTGCATCTTGCAGCCAGTGATATTGTACTGGCATGTTATTGTGTTTATAAATCTGATGACCGGGTTCTGGGCTATTCCTTCACCCAGGTTCCCGCTGCATTTTTTGATGAATTGGGGTTAGATGCCTCCAAAGAGGATTCTATAAAAGAACTTATTCTGAACACACTCTTCCAGTATTCAGAAAGCATGAATATGACGGTAAAATTAATTTATGCGAATGAAATAGAAATGGAGTTTCTAGAAGTGCCGGCGCAGACTCCCCTTCTGTTAATAGAAGCCATACACTACAATAAAACAAAACAGCCTTTTTCCCGTAATAAATTTTATTTTATTCCGGAATACTATCATATTAATTTTGTTTTAAATAATTGAATTGTTATCTCATGTAAAGGGCACGGGGAGAATGGCGCTAATGACGTGCCTATTCTGTTAGCCAACAGGGTAGGCTTTTCATTATAGTATATAAGGCCGGAAAATCCGGCCTCCTGAAAATGACTTACTGCTGCAATATCCCTTCCAGATCAGAAAGCATAACATCAAGTGCTGTAATACCACCCTCTGCGGTATACCAAACAGCCGGATGCTCCAGATAAACGATCTTCCCGTTTTTGTATGCGTCAGTCTTCATGATCAGCTCATTCTCCATGATTTCACGGGCAAGCTGTGCACCTTCTGTACCAATTGCACTGTCCCTGTCCATCACGAATATATAATCCGGATCCATGGATACCACAGTCTCAAAAGAAGCTTCATTTCCATGTGTAGAAGTACTTCCCTGACCCGATCCATTTCCTTCTTTACCTAAATCGTCTGAAGTCTCCTTGGAAGCCTTCTCCTCCGAACCACTGTGTTCCGAACCGCCGCCACGGCTTTCCGTTACTGAATCTGCCGCCAGATTATCAAATCCGATTTCATTGCCGATTATGGAGCATCTTCCGTCATTTCCCATAAGGTTAAAGCTTCCGCTTGTAGTCATCCCGACTAATGAGGTATTTCCCTCCGCCTTTTTCTGCAAAGCCTCAATACGGGCTGCAAAATCCGCTGTTTTTCCATCCACCTCTTTTTCTAATCCGAATATGGATGCAATCGTTCTCGCGTTATCACTTACACTTTCAACCAGTCCTTTCTGTGTATCTGTAGCTAAATACACGACTGGCGCGATTTCATTCAAAGCATCATAGGAAGCTGACAGCCTGCCCCCGATAAAGATAATATCAGGCTCACATTCCATCACTGCCTCCATATCGGCCTCCTTGATAGTTCCAAGGTTCGTAATATTTTCGTCTGTCACATAAGACTGCAGATAATCCAGTGTGGTACTTGCAGAACCAACCACACGGTCCCCTTTTCCCAGATTATCAATAATATCCAGACTTGCCATATCCAGAACTGCAATACGCTGTGGGTCGTATGGCACTTCAATTTCTTTACTTTCCTTATTTGCATTTAGGCTTGTAATAGTAATAGTCTCCGTTTTTTCTGTGTCTGCGGAAACCTCTGCCGATGTCTCTTCTCTTTTTAATTCTCCTGAGGAACTGTTCGTGCATGCTGTGAGTCCCATGGCCATTACCGCTGTTAATAATAAAATTATTCTTTTTTTCTTTTTTATAATCTCCTTTTTCTTAATAATAGATAGATAATGGTTTTCCCTCTATCTCCATAATTTCAAAATCTACATGATATATTTCAGACAGCACTTCTTTTCTGATCACCTCTTTCACCGTACCAAATTTTGCAATTTTTCCATTTTTAAATGCACAGATATAATCCGAATAAAAGGCCGCATAGTTAATTTCATGCAATACCAGAATCACTGTTTTTCCTAATTCGTCGCACAAACGCCGGACAGTCTTCATCATATTTGTCGCATGATAGATATCCAGATTATTTGTTGGTTCATCTAAAAGTACATACTCGGTATCCTGTGCGATCACCATAGCAATGCAGGCCCTTTGTCTCTAACCACCTGATAATTCGTCTATAAACTGATTCTCAAATTCCTGCAATTCCATATATTCAATTGCCTGGTCGATGATTTTTTGATCTTCCTGTGTGATACGTCCTCCTGAATAGGGAAAACGGCCAAAGGTAACCAACTCCCTAACTGTCAACTTCATTTCTATATGGATACTCTGGGTTAAAATTGCCAGTCTTTTGGAAAGATCCCTGCTCTTCCATCTTTCAATATTCTTCCCTTCTAAACCTACCGTCCCGCTGTCCCCTGCTATCAGTCTGGAGAGCATACTCATAACCGTTGATTTTCCTGCTCCGTTTGGGCCTATCAGGGAAGTCACCTTACCCTTGGGGATTTCAAAAGAAACGGAATCTACCACCGTCTTTCCGTCATATTTTTTGATCAAATCCTTCACATGCATGCGATTACCTCTTTTTGTTTTTTAATAATAAATACAAGAAATAAATTCCTCCTCCCACTGTGATGAATACACTGACCGGAATGGAATAGGAGAAAACGTGCTCTACCAAAAGCTGTCCACCGATGAGGACGATCATTCCAAATAGAGCTGATCCCAATATCAATTGTGTATGCCTGTATGTTTTAAGCATTTGGCGGGAAAGATTCGCAATAATCAGACCCAAAAAAGAAATCGGGCCTACCATAGCCGTAGCCACTGCGATAAAAAGTGTTACGCCAAGCAGCAGTTTGCGGATACATTTGTCATAATCCACTCCCAAATTAATGGCCTGCTCTTTTCCAAGCGTAAGTACATCCAAAAGTGCCAGTTCCCTGCGAAGAAACAATATGATTGCTGCCAGCACTATGATTGAAAAAACAATGATTTCTGAATTGATATTACTGAAACTTGCCACCAATGTTGCCAGAAGGCTGTCGTATTCATTCGGATCCATGATCCGTGTCAGCGTATTCTGAATGCTGGAGAAAAAAGAGGACAGTACGGTTCCGATCAGCAATACATACAGGATATTATGTTTCGTTTTCTGAAAGAGATAGCTGTATACCACTGTCGCCGTAACACCCATCAATACCAGATCGACTGCAAATGAGACATTCGCATTTACCGCCAGAAAACTTCCCGCTCCTGCAAAGAATACAACCCCGGTATGAATCAGAGTGTACAGGGAATTCATCCCTAAAAGACAGGGTGTCACAATCGTGTTACGAATAACAGACTGAAATACAATAGATGCCCCGCCGATTGAAAATGCCGTGATCAGCATGGCAAGCAGTTTAGATGTACGCAGCCTTATCGCATACCGGAATAATCTTTCATTTCCAAAATGGACGCCCACAAACATATATGCCCCCGAAATGAGCAGCACCAGTGCCACCATGATAATCAGATTACGAACATTCCGTCTGTACGCTGTATTACGCACTGCAGCCACCTCCTTTTTTCCTGAATACTGCTGAGGGCCTAAGTGCCTTCCGTCCGTTTTTTAGACGGTAAAGCAGTAGAAGGATAAATACAATGCTCCCCACAATTCCTACGATCAACTCAATCGGCAGTTCATAAGGCATAATTACCAGCCGCCCGATCATATCGCATATCAGAACAAATAAAGCTCCGAACAGTGCTGTATCAATCAACGCGCCACGAATTTTATCCCCTTTGAACATGGCCACTACATTCGGTACAATTAATCCTATGTAGGAAACAGAACCAACCACCACTACTACAGATGCCGTAATCATCGCCGCAATGCTCAACCCCAAAAACAGCACAAGATTATAGCTGACTCCCAAATTCTTTGAAAAATCTTTTCCCATCCCCACGATATTGAAATGGTTTGCAAAGAAAAACGCAAGGATTACCAATGGTACTACAAGATAAACGATCTCATACCTCCCTCGCAGTACCAATGAAAAATGTCCTACCAGCCAGGACGAAAGTGCTTGTGTCATCTCATATTTATAAGCCAGATAATTTGTGACACCCCCCCCCCCCACCACATTTCCGAACATAATACCGACCAATGGCACCATCGCCACATCCTTAAACTGAATCCGCTGGATAAACCAGACAAATATCCACGTCCCGAGAATCGCTGCCACAAATGCAAATCCCACCCGACCCCACAATGTAGAATTCGGCATAAATAAAAGTGCCAGAAGTATTCCAAACTGAGCGGATGAAATCGTCGCTCCGGTTGTAGGGGATATAAATTTATTCATGCAAAGCTGCTGCATGATCAGTCCTGCAACACTCATACCAATCCCGGTACACAGAATTGCCAGCAGTCTTGGCAGCCTTGAAATCAAAAATACCTCCAAAACCTCCGTATCACCTGTAAGCAATGCTACTGGCCGTACATCGATCACACCAATGAACAAGGATAAAATAGACACAAGCCCAAGGCTGACCGCCAGTATAATTGTTGAAAGATGTTCTTTCATCACAATACCTCCCTCCGATTTTACATCGTAACCCTATAATCAGCCTTTGGTTAGTTAATGCTAACTATAGGTTTTAAAAAAAGTCGGCTCCTTATCTGCCGCTGACTTTAAAGAGTATAATCGTAAACTCTGATCATTACAATAACTTACTTTTTTGTAGGTATCTGATTATACAGTTTCTTTAATATAAATATTATTACATGAAGCATAGTATTTCGTAAACCTGCATGTATCTTCAATTATTTTTTCTAAATCTTTGTATTCCTCCCGCAAATGATACAATATTGTCTTGGGAGGCTGCTCATTCACAATTTCTTTTTCTATGATACCTGATTTTTGCAGGTCTCGCAGCTGTGTGTACAACACCTTCTCTGTAATATCAGGTATTGCTTTCTTTAACATGGAAAACCTATTGTCTCCGTGAATAATATGCCATAATATCCGCAGTTTCCACTTCCCGCCTATCAGGTCGTGGGTAAATACCAGGGCACATTTGTATTCTTTTTCAAAATTTACCATTATGTACTGCCTCCTCTTATTTTAAATGAAAAAGAAAGCGTATCCCTACCTGGATTTACGCTTTCAGCAACTCGGCATACATAGTATAGCCGAAATCTCAACTCATGTCAAAAGTTTTCCATCTATTCCTAACTCTACATATAATGACTTTGATTTCGCTTAAAGAGAGTTTTCATTAGATGCAGGAAGCATTGGATATTGCAATAAGTGATTTGAAACATCGTATGAATTGATGTTTAAGTATTTTGTCGGCATGAACCACGAAAATAAGTTGTGTTATGCTGAATAAAAGCATGTCCACATGAAGCATTTTCTCATTCTGTGTCTTGCAGGCAGCATGTACAAAACAGTCTTTAAAATGATTAATAGAACGCTTAACAGTGGTATAGATCTTGTATCTGGAATCTCATTCAAAAGTATAGCGGAATGTACCGAGATGGGCACGGTAATTGCGCTGCTGTGATACAAGTTGGTCAAATTTTCCATCACGGCCAGCCGGGAACTCAACATATTTGTGATTTCATCACGGAAATTCCTTCGCTATTTTGCTATACTCTGATCATCTTAATTTGAGGGAGATAATTATGGAGACCAAAATCAAAAAAAGGCGAAAAGCCACTGTAAATGAAAATCACTGCGTGGCCTGTGGTTGTTGTGTTAAAGTATGTCGGTTAAATGCAATTGCTATTTGGAGGGGAATCAAAGCTAAAATAGACTCCGATAAATGTGTAGGATGTGGGAAATGTGCAAAAGAATGCCCTGCCAGTGTAATCACGATCAGAGAGGTGATACTATGAAAAAACATTGGTACGATTACCTCTGGATTGTGTCCTTAGTTTATTTTTTGTTAGGTTTTTTTAATATTCTATTTGCATGGCTCGGTCTGCTTTGTTTTTTTATTCCACTGATCATTTCCGTTGTTAGTGGAACAAAGAGATATTGCAGCCACTATTGTGGACGAGGACAGCTCCTTAGCTTATTTGGCGGCCGCTTTGGTTTATCACGAAAAAAAGATATCCCGAATTGGATGAAGAGTAAAACGTTTCGATACGGATTTCTTACTTTCTTTTTTGCTATGTTTTTTCTGATGCTCTGGAATACTTATCTGGTATTTGTGGGTGCACAGGATCTGAAACAGGCTGTAACTCTTCTGTGGACGTTTAAACTGCCATGGAATTGGGCATACCATGGAACCATTTTTCATCCCAGCGTTGCTCAGTTTGCCTTTGGATTTTATAGTGTAATGCTCACTTCCACAATATTAGGACTTATCACTATGGTACTTTTTAAACCAAGGAGCTGGTGTGTATACTGTCCTATGGGAACTATGACGCAACTCATTTGTAAAGTAAAATCTGGCAAGGAGTAATGTTATCAAGAATAATGTTAACGCTTAATATAACATACAAATATATAATCAAGTGAAAGGTAATTAATGATATAAAATCAAGTGCTAAATAACAGCTTCAAAGCAGAGCAGATGGATCCACGCTATGTGCTTATTAATGCCCCCGATGCAGTAAGCCTTCTGATAGGCGCAAAGGGTTCTTTGCAGATTACTTATTATAAGCATCAAAAAATGAGGAGCACTGATGGGGTCGCAATCCTTGGTGCTCTTTTGGAATATCTGCCCCCAAATTTAAACGTAAGCGCTTAAATTTTCGATGTTGACAGAAAAATATCCAGCTACTTTTCTTTAACCGGAGTACCTTGGTAATTCACGTATGATTGATTATTAATTTGAGTCTGGGCTCGGCATCAGCATTCGTATCTTAAATAGAGGGTATGAAGAATCCTATTTACAGACTTTTCTTCATACCCTCTCGGAACATGTCTCACCTTATATTCCGTTTATTAGAAAACACATTTTTTCTCTGATTCATGCCTGCCATGCCCTTGCAATATCTTTGTTTCTGGTATATACTAAGCATATAAAAAGAGCATCCGCCCACAAGGTGGAAGCCCTCAAGTTAAGGTTTTACGTCTTTTCAGACGCGCCTATCCTGTTGGCCGACAGGGTAGGCATTTTTTTATTTTCGCTTATTCCTATCTATATAGGTCAGCAATGCTATCAGGAACGAGCCGCCTAAAAACAGAAGGCTTAAAACCTCGTATGTATCCATCTGCACCACCTCCCCTCTTCTGTGAAGTATGGGAGGGTTCCACCCTGTACACGGTGCTCATGATGGAATCTTATCATAAGATCTAGAAATAATCAATCCCACTATAATTTTCCCCTGTCTTCAAAAAATAATGTCATAATAATGTCACGGGGCTTAAAAAAAGCCCGGAAACCCGCGTAAACACTGGGCTCCAAGGCTTTTTCAAATTATTCAAACTCCCTAAGTCATTAACTTATTTGTTAATTATATGGTGTTTTTTCAAGGCTTTTCGTGCCTGTTTTATTCAAATTATACCACTTATATGTCGTTTCGGGAGAAACAGGTATCATACGGGTATCACGGGGTATCATGCCTTGACCACCTTATTAACATGGCGCTAGCGCCATGTGTGACAGTTACCAACGATCGATTGCCTTTATTAACCATAGTAAAAAATCATAATCTTTTATATTTGTCTTCCAATTTAAACAAAAAGTAAAAGTTATTATTACTTACACATCCTTTTGAATTTCCTTTTCCGATATTAGATAGTATATTAGATAAAGTAGGAATCCCTCCCATAACTCCTAAAACCGCAGCATAATCAAACGGTAGTATTCCAGAAAACAAGCCAATCCCCACGCCTAGACCCGTTAGTATGACATCTCTACCAGCTGCTTTCAATAAGCTACTTCTGTTCGAACTAATTGTTCTTTCTATCGAATGCAATTCTGGATTAATTATATCTCTTTGAATTTCAGTAATTGCTTTCCTATCTAACTTTTTGTAATCTTTCAATATTCTATTCAAACTGTCACGATAGTTTACAAATGATTGCCCATCTTTTAAACGTAATTCTACAATATCTTCAACTCTAACATCACTTATTAAAGGAACTCTATGAAACAAATCATCCGAAATCAAATTCGCTCTATCAATCAAATCCCCGCTAATGTCTTTATTCTTAATAAATTCAATAATTTCAGCATCAAATACTCTATTGGTTATGTAAGAACTATCCAAGAACATGGTGTTTATTTGTGCTTGAAATAGGTCATTCACCGCCGGATTAATTAAATCTTCTATAATACCAAATTTCTTCATCATTTTAGAAGTTAACTTCACACTTGCTTTATCTAACAATAATTCACTAATACGTTGTGGTTCTTTAACAAAAAGAATATCTGTTTGTTTATGGTAACCATATTTTTCAGCACCTTGGATTGCAAAATAGGCAACACCATCTTCATCTCTTTGTAAAGTACATTGGATATTCTTATAGCAATCATCATAAATGAAAGATTGTATTTCTTCTAAACTACTTTTAATATCATCTTCTTTTTTTACTATTTTCTTCAAACACTCTTGACATAAACAAATATAAGATGAAAAAAAGCCAACAATACCATTTAGTACAAGAGGCTTTATATATAACAATATAATAATATCAGTGGCTAAACTAACCCTGTCTATATCCTTATCACTTTCTAATCTCTCATAATGAGCATCGATTGGAGATTGTATAAGTACTTTATCTGCATAAAAAGCAGAAAATCTCAATAGGTTGTCTAAGTTATTAAGACGACATTCTAATGCACTACATGGATATGCCGCACCTCCAAGTGTTGAATTTGCATAAAAATTAAAGTAAGAAGGGTTTTCAAAATAATCCATTTTGATTTCCAGAAATAATTTTCCCACAAAGACTTCCACTTGTTCATTAGTCCACTCATTAATTATTTGATTAAAAATATCATCAATTCCTAATGCTGTGAATCCGTCAAGATATTCATATAACTGTGAATATAACATAGTTTTCTCCGTAATATATTCCTTTTTAAGTTAGTCTTTAAAAAATTCGCTGTACTCCACGTCAAACAATACTTGTAATGCCTTTAAGTCACTGGCCTTGATATTTCTTCTTCCAGCTTCAATATTTGCCAATGTGCTTCGTGACATCATACTGCCCATTAGTTGTAATTGCTCCACCACTTCTATTTGTGTCATATTCTTTGTCATTCGCACCGTCTGAATGTTTCTTCCAAGTGGAATGTCCTGCAATATCCACTGCATACTATACCTCCAACCTTGTGACTAATTAGTAACTTGGTTTGAGTATAGACAATAAATTTCATTATCATGCCACTAGATAGAAACAATCATATGTCACTTAAAAAACCAATATTCAATCTTTGAAAAATTCCTCATAATCCACATCAAATAATATTTTCAATGCCTTTAAATCACTTGCTTTGATGTTCCTCCGGCCTGCTTCTATATTCGCCAGTGTACTTCTTGACATAAGCCCTCCCATTAATTCCAGCTTTTCAATTACTTCTTTTTGCGTCATATCCTTTTCCATTCGCACCGTCTGAATATTTCTCCCCAGCGGAATATCCCGTAAAATCCACTGCATGACTATACCCTCCAAAACTTTTGTGACTAATTAGAAACTTTTATATTGAGTATAATCAAAAACTGTGCTAAACTTGTCACTAGATAGAAACAATCGTACAAGGAGGTTCCGAAATGGAAAAAATGTTAGAGCAACTTTATAAGGGGGAATTATATCCCTATTCAAAATTTCAGACAACAATCGAAGATTTAAAGGTAAATCGGGATAAAGCTTTTAAATCCTATTCCGTATTTATTGAAAAACTGCCAGATGAATTAAAAGACGAATTTGACGAGTTGATAGATTCCCATCTTGACCTGTTACCGCTTGAATTAGAACAAAATTTTATTGACGGATTTCGCATTGGCGTCCGAATAATGACAGAAGTCTACGCCGCTCCTTTGGATGAAGAAGAACACTCATAAGTTGTTATAAGGGCAGCTCCAACACTCCAGTACTGCCCTTATTTCCTATCGGCTTAATTCTTGTTCCAGCTTGTATACTGTTCCCTTTAAATCGTTCTGCTTGTGATATAACTCGTCTCTGCGTCTGCAAATTTCTTGATTACGTTTTAACGCTTCCTTCACACCTTCTCTGGCCGGAAGTTCTGTTTCCTTATAGTTTTTCATCAGTTCCCGGATTTCGGCATTATTTTCTTTCATCCGACTGCTTAACAGAAACCACTGCACCAGATTTTCAGCTTCTTTGTCCTGTTCAATAATTCCATATTCCACTAACTTAACCGCCATTCGGAATATGACGTGCTTTTCCATTTCTGTCATAGTCACCTTGCTCCCTTCTCTTTTTTAACTGTAATTTTTCTGCTAATCTCATTTCTTTTTGCCTCCTCTGCCAATCGCCGTAACTGTTCCCGAATACTTTCTTCCTCCGGTGGTTTCTGGCCGCCACGGGTGCGGTACTGCTCCATAGCTTTTTGATAGGCTAATACCTCTCCCTCTGCCTTTTTATATACCCGCATGAAACCCTGTACGGACTTATATCCACCGTTGTTTACGATAGTATTCAGATATGTTTTCATAGAAGATAATCGTTCCTGTGCATTCGCAATTCTGCTTTCTAAAGATTTCCGCTCCTTTCTTCTGAACAAGCCTTTAACTTCTTCCAGTTTTTCCCTTAGATTTGGAATTTCATATTGTTCCAGATTACGGATTACAGCAATTTGTTTTTCCAGCTTTTCCTTTGTGTCCTGCATTTTACGAAATTCAATCATATCAACTTTTAAAACTGGCTTCGGCGGCAATCTCCATTTTTCTATAACTGTTTTTAAATGCTTTGTTGCCTGTTCTACGAAAATATGGAACAGTCCCGGCTTTCTGCCATTATCAGCGATAGATTTAGAAACCTGTGTAGTAATTTCCTGCTTCTTGACCTTCCGTATTTCTTTTTCATCCACTCCCGCTATAAGCGCTTCATCCACCACATAATTCCATTCCTGCCTTGTCTGATTATCCTTCTCAATTTCTGCCGCTTTGGGATTATGTTTACCAATCTTTTTGGTGGGAAGATAAACGCTGTTCCGGTCAAATACCTGTAAACGCTCCTTCGGATTATCTATGTATTGGTTTATCAATTCTGTAAAGTTTTTCTTTTCTTCTGCCAGAAATTCATCACTTTTGAAATACTGATTTTTATTGGTAAACATCCGGCTTTCATAAACAGAACCCTTTGGAATAATTTTACAACTTTCCCGTACTTTTCCTTCTGTGTCTAAAATCTCTTTTTTTGTTCTTACGTGCTTGCCCTGTTCATCATAAAACATATTACGGGAAGCAATTTTATTTTCCGGTTCCGGTAATAGCTGCCGCTCACTGAAAATTAAATGAATGTGATAATTGGTCTTTCGCTTATTGTGATGTAAGGCAGATACACATTCAATATAGTATCTGTTTTTAAACGCTTCGGTAAATGTTTCAAGTACCTGCTGCGGATTATATTTTGTATGATTTTCGGGTAAGGCAATAATCAATTCTCTTGCTTCAATACATTTTCCCTCTGTTCCGCTTTTTATAAACTCCTGCTGATTTTCTTTTGCAAGATTCTTCCAAAATTCCATATCTGCTGTCTGATAGGTAGCGTACAAATTTTCCTGTCTGGCATGGCTGCATATATAGTCTATCCTTCCTCGAACATCATGCAGCTTGGATATTTGAATAAATGAATTTCTTGCGATAGATGACGCTCCTTTCCGTGAGTGGACACCATAAGGTGTCCGTTTACGAACCCTGCCCGTTACCGGGCAAAAGCCCCCTGCAAGGGCGAAATATACCCAGAGCATAAACCGGAGGTTTGTGCGACGGGTGTATTTCGCTCTCAAACGCCGAGGGCTTCTAAAACGCTATCGTTTTGCCTTTTCAAATGCCGATATGATATGTCTTACCGTGCTATCCTCCCATCCGGCAAGCCATATTAACGTATTTTCTTCCTGTGCGGTTAGCTCCACTTCCCTTAACACTTGGTTGAGCAAATCTATTCTTCTTTTCTCTGCCGCATAAAATGTATCAGTTACGTTTCTGCTTCCTTTTTCCGGCTGTCTAATCATCTCGTTTCACTCCTCAAAAAGTAAGAACGCAACATTGTATTTCTTTATAAATTGCAAGGTTATCTTTGCAGACTTAATCTTGCAATTACGAAAGACTTACATTGTTGCGTTCTTGAATTTTATGATTTATCTAAATCCCAGTACCAGCTACTTCCCTGTTTTTTTGATTTGATATTCAGTTCCTTTTTTGCCATATCCATTGTTCTTTTAGAAATGCCGATTGCTTCCGCTTTCTGCTCCATATCCGCACTGGAAATCAACACATTTTCTCCATACAATCCTTTGATAAGCTGCTTCGCCTGTTGTATTTTATTTGTCTTACAATAGCCGCCTAATAATTCATCTATTGTAATATCATAGGCACCCATATATCGAAATTCATCTTTACGCCGCTCAAATGCTATAGGCTGTCCTTCTTCGGCCAGATTGTTTTTTATCTGCGCCATAACCCGGATATTTTCCTGTTCCGCTACTCTTGCCACCAGTAAAACACTTCTTGCCACTGCGAAAAAATCTATAGAACCGATTCCACGGTATGCGGCTTTGGCACCACTGGCTTTATTCATGTGTCCAATAAGAAGGACGGCGCACCCTGTATGCTCTGCAAGCTGGCTTAATTTCTTTGTCATATCTCTTGCCTCATTTGCCCGGTTCATATCTACACCGCCACCTAAATAGGCTTGAATAGGGTCTAAGATAAGCAGCCTCGCCCCGGTAGTATTAATAGCCTTTTCCAACCGGTCGTCATCCATAGTTAAAGATTTTTCCCTGTCATCAATAACAAGAATCCGGCTGCAATCTGCCTTTGCTTCTTCAAGCCGTGGCTTAACCGTATCAGATAAACCGTCCTCTGCGGTTTGATAAATGACAGATAAAGGAACGCCTGTAGTGTCCTCCTGCCCGAACCGTTCGCCTTTAGAAATACGTGCCGCCAGATTCAAAGCGAATGTCGTTTTACCTTCACCCGGATCACCTTGTACGATTGTTATTTTCCCAAAAGGAATGTACGGATACCAAAGCCACTCTACCTGTTGGCTCTGAATCATATCCATACTGATAAGTTTTACTTCCTGCTGCTCCTGCAACTGTTCCATTTCCTGCTCCTTCCTGTGCGATTTTCGTTGAAATTCGCCGGAGCCTTTGATACACTATATTTGCGAGATATGGTACAAAGGCTTCGGCTTTTGTTATCACGAAAATGCTCCGGTTTAATCCTCCGGGGTATTTTCTTTGCCTTGCCAGAGATATTTCGCCCCGTCTAACATCCATAAAACTGCTTTTAACAAATCAAGATAACATTCTTTCGTTTCCTCTAATTCCTGCTCCATAAATTCTGTCCTATTTTCTGTAAAACCTTCTGCTAATTCAGTCAAATGTTTTTCCATGTCCTGTAACTTCTCAACTATCTGATAGACTGTTTCTTTTTTACCTACCACACAAACCCTGTTGTAAATGCAGGAGCGGATAAAATAGTCTTTCTTCTTCATACCGCTGGCAAATATCTTGGCTTCTATTTCCTGCCGCTCTCTGGGCGAAATACGGAAGCTGATAGTAGGATATTTATGTGTTCCGCTCATTTTTCTGTTCCCTCCTTAAATTCTTCATTAAGTTTCATAGCCATTTGACTTTGCTCGGTCGGAAACATATGTGCATACCGGTAAGTTATATTCACGCTTTCATGGCCAACCCGGTTCCCGATTGATACCGCCGAAAAGCCCATACTGATAAGTAATGATACATGGGAATGTCGCAAATCGTGAATTCTGATTCTCTTTACGCCTGCCAGACTGGCTCCACGGCTCATTTCATGGTGCAGGAAACTTTTTGTCATATGAAAGATTCTGTCTGTGGGGAGGACACCGTATAATTTACTGATATAATCCTGTAATTCCTCACATAAGAAATCCGGCATACTGATTACCCGTTTACTTTTTGGTGTTTTGGGGTCTGTTATGATGTCCTCACCTTGTAAGCGCTGATAGGATTTTGTAATTCTGATAACCTTGTTTTCAAAATCAATATCCTGCGGCGTTAAGGCCAGCAATTCTCCTAATCTCAAACCACACCAATACAATATCTGGAACGCATAATAAGAATAAGGTTTCTCTTTGACAGCTTCCGCAAATTTTAAATATTCTTCTTTTGTCCAGAATAACATTTCTTCTGCCCGGCCTTTCCCCAGTGGGCCGGCCTTTGTCACCGGATTACTTTTTAGTTCATAAAACCGTACCGCATGGTTGAATAGTGCGCTTAACTCTGATTGCAACGTTTTTAAATACGTAGGTGCATAGGGTTTCCCCTTTTCATCACGATAGGAAATCTGCTTATTCTGCCACTGAATAATGTCTTTCGGCTTAATATCCCGCATTTTCTTATCTTTAAAATAGGGAAGTAATTTGGTACGAACGATATGTTCTTTCGTAAGCCATGTGTTGTGTTTTAACTTCGGCTGCATATCTTTGGTATAAGCGGCCACGAATTCAGAAAATGTCATATCTAAATCAGAACCTTCTTTCATCAGAAAATGCTGCTCCCACTCCACCGCCTCACGTCTTGTTTTAAAGCCCCTCTTGACCTTCCTGCAATTCTTTCCAGTCCAGTCATTATAATGGAACGACACGAACCACGTTCCCCGTTTCTCGTCTTTATAGGCTGCCATGCTGCCACTTCCTTTCTAATTCACTTTTGTTATTCCATAAAACTTTTCTTCGTAATACTTCCGGCTTACCCTTCCTGCGATAGTAAGAAAACCTTTTGCTTCTAATTCTTCATTCATCTGTCGTACCAGTTTGTAGGCAAATGGTTTTGAAATGCCTAATTCTTCTGCAATTTCCCCGGCTGTTACAAATAAAGTGTTGTTCAATAATGAATCTCCTTCCTTTTTGAATTATGGCTTCCGTTTGTATCGTCTGTTGCCAGTGTTTCAACTGACCTCAACCGCTCATACGGCTATGGGATTGCTCCTTTTAGAGATTCCCACCATTTACAGGAGTGTCTTTCTTCGCTCGCCCTTACGGGGTCTTGGCGGAAGTCTGTTGACAGATGATACAGCTCATTTATTTTTATTAACATTGTTGTTAATGTTGTATCTATATTATACATTCGCTTATATGTTAATGTCAAGTATTTATTTCGCAAAAATGTTAATATTTTTATTTACTCTTTTCAGATTATCTATTATAATAAGGGAAAAGGCGGTGAATAGAAGATGACAGTAGGCGAAAAAATCAAGTTTATTCGTAACTTCCGGGGCATGACACAAAAAGAGTTAGGCGTTGGAATAGGCTTTGACGAAAAAGGAGCCGATAACCGGATTGCCCAATATGAAACGAATTATCGAGTGCCTAAGAAAGATACATTATTGCAGATAGCAAAAGTTTTAGACGTGAATCCGTTGAATTTTATTAGTGAAGTTTCTGGTTCAGCGGAAGATATTATGCAGACCTTCTTCTGGCTGGATGAAGATAATCCGGGCGCAATCAACCTTTTCCAGCTTGTAAGGAATCCGGGGAAGTGTAACGCTTCGGATGATACCACTGTACGTTATAATGATAGTGATGACTGGCCTGCTCACCCGCCGGTGGGATTATGGTTTAAATATGGTGTTGTGGATGATTTTATGCGGGAATGGCTGGTTAGGAAAAATGAGTTGAAAGCTGGGGAGATTTCCAGAAAGGAATATTTAGAGTGGAAATTGAACTGGCCAAATACTTGTGATGATTGTGGGAAGTTTGAGCCAAAGAAAAAATGGCACAATTCCTAAAAATATTTTAGAAAGTACCCTGTACAAAAAATGAAAATCAAAATTATAAAACACTTACTTTTGGGATTACGCATATTTGGGCCTGACTTTAAAAACTGTATATGGATTTGGTCTACCTATATTAGGTGTATTCTAATCCAAAAAAAATACGAACCTAAAGTACCTTTCTTTAAAAGTTTTAAGGATAATAAAGACTACACTCAAATTTGTTTTAACTCTGAACTAAAATTATCCGATGAATCCAATAATTTACTATTCTTTGATTGGGCAAAAAAAATAACACATATCCCATTGTTGTTTTTTCGTAACCGTCAAGTATGACGTTGTATAGAAAAACCGCTGCCTTTCTGCTATTCTTGAAAGGTAACGGTTATCGACATAGTTTTTGAATGATCGGATCCCATGGAAGGTAGTCCTCCAAGTATTCGGGATACTGCAGGAACGCAGAACCTGGGATGTCTCCAAGGATATACTGGATATATTTTCGTGGATTTAATCCATTTGCCTTGGCTGTTTCTATCAGTGTGTAGATCCCCGCACTGGCTTTTGCTCCTTTGGGACTTCCGGAAAACAGCCAGTTCTTGCGCCCTATCGTGAATGGACGGATGCTGTTCTCTGCCAGATTGTTTGAAATGGAGCAGTTCCCGTCCAAAAGATAATTCATCAGGCCGGATCTTTGATTGAATGCATAGGTAAAGGCTTCCCCCAGCTTCGATCTTGGCAGGATCCCGGCAGATGCATTTTCTGCCCATGACCAGAAAGCCTCCAATACAGGTTTTTCCTGTATCAGACGCTGTGCTTTTCTTCCTTCCGGTGATAATACCTCCAGCTTCTTTTCCAGTTCAAACAGGCGGTTGATATAACGGACTGCCTGGGCCGGTATCGTTGCCTGCGGGCTGTTGGCATCTTTTGGAAGAGCATCTACAAAATATCTGCGTAGATGCGTCCAGCAGAAGCACCGGGTAATCCCCGTCACCTTTTCATATCCCTTATAGGCATCGGTATGGATATATCCGGTATAGCCGTTCAGGAACTTCCGGGGAAATATCCCGCTCCTGCCAGGCTGATAATCAAATATCCGGATCGGCTTCCCACTGTTTTTTATAGAACAGTACACCCACATGTAGGAATCCGTGGTATTTCTTCTTCCAGGCTCTCCGAGTACCTGGACAGGCGTTTCATCGATATGAAGGTACTTCTGTTCCAACAGCTTTTCCTTCAGCAGTCCGACTACCGGAGAAAGCCAGTCACGGTAACTGGCAAGGATCCAGTTCGACATGGTTGCCCGGCTTAAAGCAACTCCCAGCTCCGCCCATTCCTTTTCCTGGCGGTAAAGAGGCACCGCAAGATCATACTTCTGATGGATGACCCAGGCGACCGAAGACGGGGACGCATAGGAATGCTGGATGACAGGATATGGCATTGGAGATTTTTCCATATATTCTCTTCCTTCTTTTCGGCATTTCCTGCATTCAAAAGTTTCACGGTAATAATCGATCACACGGACTTTTGCCGGAATGAATTCAATTTCTGTACGCACGAATTCTTCTCCGACAGAAATCAGAGGAGTTCCGCATTTTTCACAAAAACGGTCTTCTTCTGCAAGGGTGCATAGCTTTTTTTCGTGCGGAATGTCTTTTAAAGGATCTTCCCGCTGGCCTTTGAATTTCCGGCGGCGGTAAGACGCAACATCTTTGAGATCCGGTTCAGCAGCAGATACGTCAGCAGAAGTTTCAGCTTCATCAAAAAGAGACATCTGTCCCTCAATACCGAGAGACGATGTCTGTTCTGTGGATCTTCCGTAAAGTTTACGAGTCAGGAAAGCAACCTTTTCCTGAAGGAGAAGGTTTTCTTTTTCCAGTGATCTGATCCGTTTTTCCAATACAGTAACTTGATCTTCAGCCTGCATAACCTGTTACACCCTTTGCTTTTTCATGTTTCCATTATACCACAAAAGCGACAGGATCTCCAGTAAATACAGGCGATATTGACACCTACAGGGCACTTTTTGGTTTTAGTTTCTTTACTGCTTTTGGCTGGTCTATGGATAGTCCTTCCAGAAGCCAGCGCAATTCCTGATCCGAGATCTGCCGCACCTCTTCCTGTGAGCGGGGCCATTGGAACCGGCCATTCTCAAGGCGTTTATAAAGCAGGACAAAACCATCCCCTTCCCAGTACAATGCTTTCAGACGGCTGCAGTTACGTCCGCAGAAAAGGAACAGGCTGTTTGAAAAAGGATCCAGTTTGAAGTTCTGCTGAACGATAGCAGCTAACCCATTGATCGCCTTGCGCATATCGGTATATCCACAGGCCAGATAGATCTTTTCGGCCCGTGAAATATCACCTAACATTGGGAAACAGTCCGGACGATGGACTGTATAAGAGGGTCCGGAGCATCCGTAGGGATTTCGATGGAGGCATTTCCTATATGGATCGTGATGGGATCTGCCTCGCGAGAATAGTTTCTCTTAACAGG